>Ga0056909_1000014_pt1 | contig 383794 bp, 371 predicted proteins | sample EBPBio102011_DNA_FD_62115 | JGI IMG/M metagenome (GOLD analysis project Ga0056909, IMG submission 62115) | Wastewater treatment Type I Accumulibacter community from EBPR Bioreactor in Madison, WI, USA - Reactor 1_1/10/2011_ DNA | ecosystem: Engineered > Bioreactor > EBPR > Anaerobic-Aerobic >... | reverse complement strand
ACGGTGCGGTTCGGGGGCGATGGAAAATGCGTCGAGGCGGCGGGGCGTCTTCAGCTTTCGGTCGCGGCGCCGATTGCGGGACTGGATCTGTCGCAGGGGCTTTCGGGGCCGCTTAGCTGCGCCAACGGCCGCGCGCAGGCCGCGCTGGCAAGCCAGTCGGGGATGGAGCGGCTGACGCTCGCATTCGACGGGCAGGGCAATTATCGCGCGCAGTTCGCGATCAATGTCGATCGCGATCCGGCGATGGCGGCGGCGCTCGCGGTGCTTGGATTCAAGGCCGGGTCGAACGGGTTCGTGCTGGCGACCTCGGGCCGCTTCTGACGTGGCCGCCATCGACGCCTTGCCGATGGGCGCGGGCGTTTTCCTCGCGGTGGTCGTCGGCCTGGTCGCCGGGAGCTTCATCGCGACGCTGGTCCTTCGCTGGCCGGCAGGGCGTTCGGTGCTGGGGCGATCGCAATGCGATGGTTGCGGGCGTACACTTGGTCCGCTCGATCTGGTTCCGCTGGTTTCCGCGCTCCTGTCGCGGGGCCGATGTCGCATATGCGATCAGCCGATCGATAGCTTCCATTGGCGGGTAGAGCTCGGTTCCGCATTGATCGGTGCTACCGCGCTCGTATCGATGCCCGGCGTTCAGGGCTGGCTTTGGGCGTTGTTCGGTTGGCTGCTGCTGCCGCTAGCGCTTCTCGACGTGCGGCATTTCTGGTTGCCCGATCGCCTGAATGCCATGCTTGCGATTACAGGCCTGATCGTCGCGGGACCGATGCTGGACACGAGGTTGATCGACCGATGGGTCGGCGCCGTCATCTGCGGGCTGACGCTTGCCGCGATTGCGGCCTTGTATCGCAAGATAAGGTTGCGGGACGGGATGGGCGGCGGCGACCCGAAGCTGGTCGCGGCGATCGGCGCCTGGATCGGATGGCAGGCGCTGCCGCTGATGCTGCTCCTTGCAAGCCTTGGCGGAATCGTCTGGGCGTTTATCGGCCAACGAAAAGGGGACCAGACGCTCGGCGAGCGGCGGGTCCCCTTCGGTTTCTTTGCCTGCATCGCGGCATGGGCCGCGGTGCCCTTATGGCTGCTTATCAGTTCCCGATAACGACGGTCACCGCGCGGCGGTTCTGCGCCCAGGCTTCCTCGTTCGAACCGAGCGCCGCGGGCCGTTCCTTGCCGTAGCTGATTACCTGAATCCGGTTCGGATCGACGCCGATCGAAGCGAGATAGTTCTTCGCGGCGTTCGCACGACGCTCGCCGAGCGCAATGTTGTAGTCACGCGTACCGCGCTCGTCGGCGTGGCCTTCAAGCGTGACGCGCACCGCCGGATAGCGGGCAAGCCATTGAGCCTGGCTCTGCAGCGTCGCCTGATCCTGCGCATCGACATTATATTGGTCGAGATCGAAGAAAATCCGGTCCGACGAAACATTGGCGATAAAGTCTTGCTGCGATCCGGGGACCACGCCGCCGGTATTCGAACCAGTATCGGTGCCCGTTCCCTCGGGTGCCGGCGGAAGCGTATCGGGAGCTTTTTTTGCACAAGCCCCAACAGTCAGCATGGTGATCGCCGCGATCATCGCGGTTGTTTTACGTATCGTCATGATTTCTGTCCTCTTGTTGTTGCGATTTCAGTCGTGAGCGTAGGGGATGAACATAAGTTGAACCCCGCCGATTTCCTTTGGTTCCGCCCGTGATCAGGGCAGGATCGGGCCCCAGCTCGGGTCCGATCCGTCCTGCGGTGTCGGCAGACGGCGCAGGTTCACGCCCGTCAGGTCGACCTGCCACAGCTGCGACTTGCCATCCTTGCCCGGCGAGGTGCGGAAGAATTGGATGACGCGGCCATTCGGCGACCAGGTCGGCGCTTCGTCCTGCCAGCTGTTGGTGAGCAGGCGCGCGCCGCCGCCCGATGGCGTCATCACACCGATACGGAACTCGCCGCCGCCCATTTTGGTGAACGCGATCAGGTCGCCGCGCGGCGACCATTCGGGGGTGGCGAAGCGTCCGCCGCCAAAGCTGATCCGCTGCTGGTTCGATCCGTCGATGTTCATCGTGTAGATTTGCTGGCTGCCCGAGCGGTCGCTTTCGAACACGATCTTCTTGCCGTCGGGCGAGAAGCTGCCGCCGACATCGATGCCCGGCGTGCTCGTCAGTCGTACGGGCGTGCCGCCCTCCGTCGAGATGCGATAGATGTCGGTGTTGCCGCCGACCGCCATCGAATAGAGGATCTGCCGTCCGTCGGGCGACCAGCGCGGCGCGAAGGTGGCATTGGGACTTTCGGTGACCAGCTTTTGCGAACCGGTCGTCACGTCATAGATGAAGACGCGAACGCGGTTGTTCAAATAGCTGACGTAGACGATCCTTTTGTAATCGGGCGAAAAGCGGGGGCTGATCGCGAGCGCCTGACCATTGGTGATGAAGCGGTGGTTTCCGCCATCGCTGTCCATGATTGCCAGTCGCTTGATACGGTTCCCCTTCGGGCCGCTCTCCGCGATGTAGGCGACGCGGCTGTCGAAGAAGGGCGATTCCCCCGACAGGCGTGAATAGATGGCGTCGGCGCATTTATGCGCGGCGCGGCGCCAGTCGCCCGGCTGGATTTCGAAGCCCTGACGCACCAGCTCGGTGCCGAGCGCGGTGTCGTAGAGATAGCAGCCGACGACGAGCCCGCCGGTGCTGTTCGCCTGCACGAAACCGTGGACGACATTGTCAGCGTTCTTCGCCTGCCAGTCCGCGAACAGCGGCGCGCGCACCTCTGCCATCGTGATGGCGCGAACGCTGCCCGGGCCGAGCGGGGCGTAAAGGCCGCTGCGCTCGAGGTCGGCGGCGATGACTTCGGCGATCTGGCGACCCAGGCTGTCGGTACGGAGGCCCGCGACATTGGTTACTGCGGGAGTTGCCAGTGCCGGAACGGCGATGACGGTGCGCTCGGTCGAAACCTCGGCAACGACTTCGGCGGTGCGCGGGCCTTCACCCGTCGTGGCGGGCGGCGTCTGCGCGCTGACGGAGACCGTCGAGAGCGCGCCAAGTGCCGAAGCGAGCAAGGCGAGCCGGAGAGGCAGCGAGGGTTTCATCACATTCCTTTCGCTCGGAAGGTCACATCCCAGACCTTCCATTGATCATAATATTCATCGGGCAAATCGAAGGGCGCCGCCTGGCGGATGGAGCGTTCCGCGCGTTCGACGAACAGTTTCTGCTGCGGCGCGTTACTCTCGGTCTTGCCCGACAATTCGCCGACCTGATCGACGCTCGTTACGCGGCCTTCACGACTGAGCTGGATGCGCAGGACGACGCGCAACTGGTCGATGTCGACACCTGAGGGAACGTTGCGTCGCCAATAGGGCAGGATCTTCCCGTCGATCGCCACGTCGATCGAACGCTTGACCTCCGCGGCGGACACGGCGGCGGGCGCTCCCCTTGTCTGCGTCGATTTCGTGGGCGCCCTACTCAGACCATCGACGATCCCGTCGAGGCGCCCGGTGGGGCGCGTTGGGGTCGTCTTCGTCGGGGTGGTCGCCTTCGGCGTCGCCTTGGGCACCGCCTTTTGAGCGGCGGGAGGGCTAGCCTTCGGCGTCACGACCGGACGCGCCACCTGTTTCGGTGCTGGTGCCGGGGTCGGGCGCACGACGGGTTCGGGCCGCGGCGGCGTCGGAACAGGTTCGGGCGCGGCGATATCCTCCGAATATTCGTCGCCCAGTCGGGCCGCCGGGGGCGTCTCCGTAATGACCGGCGCGCTCGATTGCGGCGCGGTCTCGGCGACCAGGTCGACCTCCATCGGCGGATTGTCGAAACGGCGGTCGCCGGCGGTCCATTGCACCGAAAGCAGGCCGATCACCAGAATGTGCAGCACCACCGCGATGGCGATGCCGGCATTCTGGTTTGCCGTTGGTGTCCTTTCTGATGCGATGTTCGCAACCATTGCCTATGCCTATTGACCGGTATCTGAACCGTCGGTGACCGCTGTTCGGGCAGGGGCCTTGCCGTCGGCGCCGGTCGTTACCAGCGCGATGCGCGTCAGGCCCGCACGATTGAGCTCTCCCATCACCGACATCACGCGTCCGTAATCAAGGCCTCGGTCGGCGCGCAGCATGATCTGGCGCGGCCGGTCCTGACCCTCGTTCTCGCGCGCGATCGCATCCAGGCGCGCGGCCAATTCCGCCTCCGGGACGACCTGATCGCCGAGATAGATGGTGTCGTCAGCGTTGATCGACAGCTGGACCGGCTCCTGCTCCTCCGTCTCGACCGGCTTCGCCCGGCTTTCGGGCAGGTCGATCGGCACGGCGGAGGCGAGCAGCGGTGCGGTGATCATGAAGATGATCAGCAACACGAGCATCACGTCGACAAGCGGCGTGACGTTGATTTCGGACACTGGCGCGCGGCGTGCGCCGCGGCCACGCCGCCGGCTGGTGCCGCCGGAGGGACCGGACATCGCCATCAGGCGTCGACCTCCAGCTCTCGGCTGAACGTCGCGTGCAGCCCGTCGGCAAACCGGCCAAGTCGCGATTCGAGGCGATTCAGGCGCTGCGAAAAGGCATTATATGCGATGACCGCCGGGATGGCCGCGAACAGGCCGATTGCGGTCGCGAACAGCGCCTCGGCAATGCCCGGTGCAACGACGGCAAGGCTGCTGTTATTCTCCGCCGCGATCGCCGTGAAGCTTCGCATGATGCCCCAGACGGTGCCGAACAAGCCGACGAAGGGCGCAACCGACCCGATGGTGGCGAGCGTGCCGATCTTTTCGGCGAGCCGGTCGACTTCGCCCTCGACCGCCGAATTCATCGCAATGCCCAGCCGCTCGCGCGTGCCGTCGCGATCGACATTCTTGCCCTTCGTCGAACGGCGCCACTCGCTGATCCCGGCTGCCAGAACTTTTGTGCTGGGTAGGTCTTCGTCACCATTCTTGTCGAAGAACTTGTCGATGTTGTCCGCGCGCCAGAAGTCGCGTTCGAACCGTTCCGACGCGCGCATCGTCCGGCCGACGCCGGTGCCGTGGGTGAAGATCACCGCCCAGACATAGATGGACGCGAGCAAAAGCCCGATCATGACGCCTTTGACGATCCAGTCGGCCTGCAGGAACAGCGCCACCGGGGACAGCGTCGCCGCGTCGGCGGCCAGCTTGATATTGTCTAGCAAGGGATAATCTCTCCATTCATGATGGCGGTAAAGCGTTCGGCCCAGCCCGCGGGCTGGCGGCGCGGACGGCCTTCGGGTGACAGGAAGGCCGCGGTAACACGCCCGTTCGTTAACTCATCCTGACCGCGAAGGATGCGCTGCGCGATGATCACGCTCGCGCCGCGCACGGCCTCCACGGTGCTGACGACAAGGATATCGTCGTCGAGCTTGGCAGGACTGCGATATTTGATGGTCAGATCGGTGACCGCCCACGCGCCTTCGCCGCCCTCCATCGCCGCGCGCTGGTCGATGCCGGCCAGGCGCAGCATGTCGGAGCGCGCGCGCTCCATATAGCGCAGATAATTGGCGTGATAGACGATGCCCGACAGATCGGTGTCCTCGAAATAGATGCGCGCGCGATAATAGTGCGCGGCCCCGACGAAAGTGCCGGGGATGAAAGGGGGAGGTGCATCAACCATCTTTAAGACCGATAGCGACGCAACGACTCGTCGCAAACCCCTCTTCAACGGTTCATCGCACCCTGGGGCCGGCTGGTAGAATGAAAGGCGCAGAAATCCGGCCTATTTTCCTTGGTCGAAAAGTCCGTCCTGAACGCCGGGCGGCGGATTCAGCCCCAGATGCTTCCAGGCGCTGGCATTCAGCATGCGTCCACGGGCGGTTCGGGCGATGAGGCCGACCTGGAGCAGATAGGGCTCGATGACATCCTCGATCGTGTCCCGCGGCTCGCTGAGCCCCGCGGCGAGCGTCTCCACGCCGACGGGGCCGCCGCGATAGATATCGGCGATCATCGTCAGATAACGCCGGTCCATCGCGTCGAGCCCGAGGGCGTCGACCTCGAGCCGGTTGAGCGCGGTATCGGCCGCGCGGGCATCGACGATCTCATGTCCCGCCACCGTCGCGAAATCGCGCACGCGGCGTAGCAGGCGGCCGGCGATGCGCGGCGTTCCGCGCGACCTTTTGGCGATTTCCAGCGCGCCGTCGGACGCGATCGGCAGTGCGAGCAGGCGGGCGGCGCGGGTGATGACCTGTTCCAGCTCGCCATGCGTATAGAAATTGAGCCGCACCGGGATACCGAACCGGTCGCGCAGCGGCGTGGTCAGCAGGCCTTGCCGCGTCGTCGCGCCGACGAGCGTGAATTTGGGCAGGTCGATGCGGACGCTGCGCGCCGACGGCCCTTCGCCGATCATGATGTCGAGCGCGCGGTCCTCCATCGCGGGATAGAGGATTTCCTCGACCGCGGGCGACAGGCGATGAATTTCGTCGATGAACAGGACGTCGCCGTCCTCGAGATTGGTGAGCAGGGCGGCGAGGTCGCCCGCCTTGGCGATCACCGGACCGCTGGTCGAACGAAAGCCGACACCCAGCTCGCGCGCGACGATCTGCGCCAGCGTCGTCTTGCCGAGCCCCGGCGGCCCATAGAAGAGTACGTGGTCGAGCGCGTCGGACCGCGCTTTGGCCGCCTCGATGAATATCCGCAGATTCTCGCGCGCCGCCGCCTGCCCGACAAACTCGGCGAGCGATTTGGGGCGCAGCGCGGCGTCGGCATCCTCGGGGGTGCGAACGGGAGTGGTGAGGTCGGTCACGGCCTTGCGATACCCATAAAATTCGTCATGCTGAACTTGTTTCAGCATCCATGGCTCGGCCGATCGGTCCAGCGCCGATTTCGAAGGCGAGGTCACGCCACTGCGGATTTTCAGCCTCGATAAGATTGACCTTCCATTCGCGATGCCAGCGCTTCAGTTGCTTTTCCCGGTTGATGGCCCGTTCCATTGTATCGAGCAACTCGAAATGGACGAGACGAAAAGTGCGATAACGTCCGGCAAACCCGCCTGTCGTACCATTGCGATGTTGCCATATTCGTTGAACGAGGTTCGACGTGACGCCAATATAGATCGTGCCATTCTTGTGGTTCGCGACAATGTAGATGCAGGGCTGAAACAGTTCGCGCATGGCTGTTGGCTCAGGGCCGTGGACCCTGAAACAAGTTCAGGGTGACGAAATAAAAAGTGCGGCCTTCAATTATGAGGTTGCCGTCAGTCATAGCGCTCTATTGCATCGCCGATGATCGAAACCCAAAGCTCCTGCCGTTCTTCGTAAACCGAAAATTGCAGTTCGAAGCCGTGACCGGGCTCGAAATTGCCGAGCGGTACCGCGCACGTGTCGAGCTGCGGGCGGTTGCGGAACCAGAGGGTCGAACCGCATTCGCCGCAAAAGAAAAAGTCCGCGACATTGCCGCTGTCGCCCGCCTGTTGCCACATCTTTGCCTCACCCTCGGTGCGGACGCACTCGGCCGGGAAGCGCGCCTGTACCGCGAAGGCGCTGCCGCTGCGCGCCTTGCAGTTGCGGCAATGGCAGACCGAAACGCGCACCGGCTCGCCCGTACAGGTGATGCGAAGCTGGCCACAGCGACAGGCGGCGCGGCGTATCCGATCGCTCATTTCGCGGCCTTTTTGAGCGCGGCGCGGACGAGGGCGTCGAGGCTGGCGCCGGCTCCCAGTTCCTCGCTTGCCGCCGCGACGGCGGCGCTCGCCTCGGCCGGCTTGAAGCCGAGGCCGGTGAGCGCGGCGACGGCGTCGCCGACCGGACCGGACGTGGCGGACAGGGAGGGACCCGAGCCGGCGATGCCGCCGAGCGCGCCGGCCTTGTCCTTCAACTCGTGCGTGATCCGCTGCGCCAGTTTCGGCCCCACGCCGTTCGCGCGCGCGATCATCGCGCTGTCGCTGCTCGCGAGTGCGCGTTGCAGGTCGCCGATCTCCAGCGCCGACAGGATCGCGAGCGCGACCTTTGCGCCGACACCCTGCACGCTGGTCAGCAGGCGGAACCAGTCGCGTTCTTCGGCGCGCGCGAAGCCCAGCAGGCGCATGAAATCCTCGCCGACCAGCATTTCGGTATGGACGGTGACATCGCCGCCGACAGGGCCGAGCGCGTCGAGCGTTCGTGCGGAAGCCTCGACCAGATAACCGACGCCGCCGACGTCGATCACCGCATGCCCTGCGCCGCTTGAATCGAGCCGTCCCGTCAGTTTCGCGATCATGACCCGTGCCTAGCGCGGGGAGAACGAAAAGGGAATCAATTATCGCGGGCGATGGTTCGCGTGACAGATCGCGACGGCCAGCGCGTCGGCTGCATCGGCGCCCGCGACCTTCGCGCCGGGAAGCAGGACGCGCAGCATCGCCTGCACCTGTTCCTTCGCCGCACCGCCGGTGCCGACGATCGCTTTCTTGACCAGTCGCGGCGCATATTCGGTGACGGTCAGGCCCCCGCGCGCGCAGCCGAGCAGCACCACGCCGCGGGCGTGCGCCAGCTTCAGCGTCGACTGCGGATTGTCGTTGACGAAAACTTCCTCGACCGCCGCGCACGCAGGCGCATGATCCGCGATCACCGCCGAGAGCACGGTATCGAGATGCGCGAGCCGATCGGGCAGGGGAATCTTTGCGTCGGTCTTCACCTGCCCGTTGGCGATGTGGCTGATCCGGCTTCCCTCGACGCGGATGACGCCCCAGCCGGTGCAGCTGAGCGAGGGATCGAGGCCGAGGATGATCAGCCGAGCTTCTCCATCACCGCATCGGGGATTTCGTAATTGCCCCAAACGGTCTGGACGTCGTCGTCGTCGTCGAGGGTATCGATGAGCTTGAACAGCGTTTGCGCCAGCGCCTCGTCGGCGACTTCGCTCTTGAGCGTGGGCCTCCACGCCAGCTTGACGCCTTCGGCTTCGCCGAGCTTGGCCTCGAGTGCCTTGGCGACTTCGTGCAGGCTGTCGACGCTGGTCCAGATGTCGTGGCCGTCCTCGGACGATTCGACATCGTCGGCACCCGCATCGAGCGCGGCCTCGAACACCGTGTCGGCATCGCCGGCACCGGCGCCGTAGTTGATCAGGCCCAGGCGGTCGAAGCCGTGGCTGACGCTGCCCGACGTGCCCAGGTTGCCGCCATTCTTGCTGAAGGCGGTGCGGACGTTGGTCGCGGTGCGGTTGCGGTTGTCGGTCAGCGCCTCGACGATCAGCGAAACGCCGCCGGGGCCATAGCCTTCGTAGCGGATTTCTTCGTAATTATCGCCGTCGTTGCCCGCCGCCTTGTCGATCGCGCGCTGGATATTGTCCTTGGGCATCGACTGCGCCTTGGCCGCGTTCACCGCAGCGCGCAGGCGTGCGTTGGCGTCGGGATCGGGCAGGCCCATCTTTGCGGCGACGGTGATTTCGCGGCTGAGCTTCGAGAAGAGGCTGCTGCGCTTTTTGTCCTGCGCACCCTTGCGGTGCATGATGTTCTTGAATTTACTATGGCCGGCCACAGCCACCCTCCATCGGAATTGAATGTGGCGCCGCCCTAGCGCGGCGCCGTCTTTCAGACAACCACGGCGGTTCCGCTGGCCGAAACCATCAGCATCGAACCGTTCTGCCCGAGCACTTCATAGTCGAGGTCGACGCCGATCACGGCATTGCCGCCCAGACGCGCGGCCTCGGCCTCCATTTCCTGGATCGCTTCCTTCCGCGCGCGGGCGAGGACATCCTCATATTTGCCCGAGCGTCCGCCGACGATGTCGGTGATGCTGGCGAAGAGGTCGCGGAACAGGTTGGCGCCGACGATCACCTCGCCGGTGACGATGCCCAGATATTCGCGAACCGGATGGCCTTCGACATTGTTGGTCGTCGTGCTGAACATCGTCACTCTCCCTGATTTGGTCCAGAGTTGATGGCTGGCGTCAGGCGATGCCCAGCGCCGATTTATAGACGTCCAGGATCGCTTCCATTTCCTTGCGGTCGTGGATGGGCATTTTGCGCAGACGCACGATCTGGCGCATGATCTTGGGATCATAGCCCTGCGATTTCGATTCCAGATAGACGTCGCGAATATCGTCGGCGATGCCCTTCTTTTCTTCTTCCAGCCGTTCGATGCGCTCGATGAAAAGGCGCAGTTGTTCGTCGGACACGGTGGCTTCGCTCATTTTATACTCCGCTGAGATGGATGATCGGGTGGCGAGAATCGCCTCGGCGCCCGATTAGCGGCGTCAGGGATTCTTGGCCATGCTTTCTTCCATGCGACGAAGCTGTTCCGGGGTGGCCGGCGTATGAAAGCGCGCTTTCCAATCGGCAGTGGGCATGCCGTGCACGATAGCGCGGCCGGTTTCCTTGTCCATGTCGCCGGCCTCGGCGATCCAGTCGCCCAGGCAGTTGCGGCAAAACCCGGCGAGTCCCATCAGGTCGATGTTCGCCGCGTCGCCGCGATGCTGGAGCAGGCGGACGAGGCGGCGGAAGGCCGCGGCCGCGACGGCGTCGTCGAGGGTTTCGAGTGCGTCGGTCGAGATGGCCTGATCATCGCTGCAAGACATGGCGGCATTCCTTCGGCTGAGCTATGAATAGCTATACGCCGCTTGCCTTGGCGCGGACAGTGCGCCTAGGCAAGCGGTCAGCATTTTCCCCCAAACCGTTCGGAGCATCTGTGGTCCAGAGTTTTGCCCCCCGCCAGCGCAAGGTGCGCATCTTGGCGACCCTCGGCCCTGCAAGTGCGAATCCGGAGATGATCGCGGCGCTTCATGTCGCCGGTGCCGACGCCTTTCGCGTCAACATGAGCCATGGCGACCATGCCGGACACGCGAAGGTGATCGCGGCGATCCGCGCTCAGGAAAAGGAAACCGGGCGCCCGACGACGATCCTCGTCGATCTGCAGGGGCCGAAGCTGCGCGTCGGCACCTTCAAGGACGGGCCGGTCGAGCTGGTCAAGGGCAAGCCCTTTGTCCTCGATGCCGACAAGGCACCCGGCGATGTCGGCCGCGTCCACTTGCCGCACCCCGAACTCTTCGCCGCGCTCGAACCCGGTACGCGCCTGCTTGTCGACGATGGAAAGCTGGTGCTGCGCGTGAAGGCGGTCGAGCCCGGCCGCATCGAGACGATCGTCGAGGTCGGCGGCAAGATTTCGGACCGCAAGGGCGTCAATGTCCCCGACGTCGTCGTGCCGCTGGCCGCGCTGACCGAAAAGGACCGAAAGGACCTGGCCTTCGCGCTGGAGCAGCATGTCGACTGGATCGCGCTGTCGTTCGTGCAGCGTCCCGAAGACGTCGCCGAGGCACGGCGACTGATCGGCGGGAAGGCCGCGTTGCTGGTGAAGTTCGAAAAGCCTTCAGGCGTTCAGCGTCTGGAAGAAATATTGGAGATCGCCGACGCCGCGATGGTCGCGCGCGGCGACCTGGGCGTCGAGCTGCCGCCCGAGGCGGTGCCGCCGTTGCAGAAGCGGATCGTGGCGACCGCGCGCCGCATGGGCAAGCCGGTGGTCGTGGCGACGCAGATGCTGGAATCGATGATCGTGTCGCCGTCGCCGACGCGGGCGGAAGTTTCCGATGTCGCCACGGCGGTGTACGACGGGGCGGACGCAATCATGCTGTCGGCCGAGACTGCGGCGGGCGCATGGCCGGTGGAAGCTGTCACCATGATGGATTCGATCGCGCGTTCGGTCGAGAGCGACCCCGATTATTTCCGCCGTCTGCATTTCACCGAGACCGCGCCCGATGCGACGACCGCCGACGCGCTGGCCGAGGCGGCGGGCGGAATCATTTCGACCATCGCCGCCGATGCGATCATCTGTTTCACCGCGTCGGGATCGACCGCGCGCCGCGTCGCGCGCGAACGGCCGGGCGCGCCGTTGCTCGTCCTGACGCCGAAGCGCGATGCCGCGCGGCGCATGGGGCTGCTCTGGGGTGCGCATGCGGTGCCGACCAAGGACATCGGCAGCTTTGAAGAGATGATCGCCAAGGGGAAGCGCATGGCGCTGCGCCACGGCATCTGCAGGGCGGGGGCAAAGCTGGTCATGATGGCCGGCGTCCCGTTCGGCACGCCGGGATCGACGAACGTGCTGCACGTCGCGACTCTGACGGGCGACGAGCTGCGCGGATACGTCTGATCGATTCAAATCGGCACAAAAGTTACCGGGCGATTCAGAAAATTTCCAAGCTGAATCAGAACGGGACGACCAAAAATGGTAAATCCCCTTTGCACCATTGACGGCGCGCGGCATAACCGCTGCATGTAGCGCGTCGGACCCGCGTCGGGGGGCTCCGCAACGCAAATCCGGAGGTTCTTCACGCGTGTCCGCACCGTTCCGTTTCCCGCGCTTTTTCGTCACGAGCCCGGCACCATGCCCCTATATCGAGGGCAGGACGGAGCGGAAGGTGTTTACCGAACTCAGCGGGAACAATGCGAACGAGCTGAACGATGCGCTGGGCCGCATCGGATTTCGCCGCAGCCAGTCGGTCGCCTATCGCCCGAGCTGTGCCGACTGTTCGGCCTGTGTGTCGGTGCGCGTCTGCGCGAGCGAGTTCGCACCCAGCAATTCGCAGAAGCGCACGATCCGCCGCAACCGCGATCTGGTCGCCACCGCGTGCAAGCCGTGGGCGACCGAAGAGCAATATACGCTGCTTCGTTCCTATCTGGGGTCGCGCCATCCGAACGGCGGCATGGCCGACATGGACGAACAGGATTTCGCCGACATGGTCGAACAGACCCCGGTCGACAGCTATATGATCGAATATCGCGAACCCGCCGCCTATGGCGAGAAGGGGCGCCTGGTCGGTTGCTGCCTGACCGACCGGCAGGGCGACGGGCTGTCGATGATCTATAGCTTCTTCGACGCGGCGCATCCGCTACGCGAGGGGCTGGGCACCTATATCATCGCCGACCATGTGTTGCGCGCCGCCAACGCCGGACTGCCTTACGTCTATCTTGGCTATTGGATCGAGGGTTCGTCGCGCATGGCGTACAAGGCGCGCTTTCGCCCGCTGGAAAAGCTGGGGCCCGATGGCTGGACGCGCTTTGAGCCGGCGACGTCGGACCGTATCGCGGCGATGTTCGAACTCGCCTGAATCCCCTGCTGTTGCGAACGTCTCGCATCAGCCAGAATCTGCCGTGTCGCCGGTTGACCTTTTCCCGCTTTCAAGGGCATAGCTCTTCGTCCAGGACATAAGTCCGGGTCGCATCCAGTTTTGGTGGTCGTCTAGGGGTAGGCGATTAGGGGGAATAGGATGCCCGTTCGCGCGTGCTTCAGCTTCAGGGCCAGGAATGATCGCCTGCATCGCGGGGGCGAGGGCGCATGAGCGAGCCCGTCAAGGTCGCGATCATCGGTTCGGGCCCCGCGGGGCTGAGCGCGGCGTCGCGCGCGGGACAGCTCGGCCTCAGCCATGTGCTGCTGGAAAAGACGGACCATCTGTCCGACACCATCTATAAATATCAGAAGGGCAAGCGCGTCCTGGCGACGCCCGAACGGCTCGACCTGCGTTCCGACTGCCGCTTCGCCGAAGGCGCGCGCGAATATATCCTGGGCAACTGGGACGAGGATGCGGTCAACAACAAGGTCAATGTCGTCAAGCATGCCGACGTGACCGAGGTGACCGGCCAGAAGGGCGCGTTCGAGATCAAGACCGCCCGCGGCGACGTCTATCATGCCGAGAATATCGTCCTTGCCATCGGCACGCAGGGCAACCCGAACCGCATGCGCTGCGAAGGCTATGACCTGCCGCACATCATCTATCAGGTCGACGATCCGGAAGATTTCAAGGACAAGCACATCACCGTCGTCGGATCGGGCGACGCCGGGATCGAGAATGCGCTGGGCGTGGCCGAAGAGGCGCTGGAAAACACCGTGACCATCCTCAACCGGTCAAAGGATTTCGCGCGCGCCAAGGCCAAGAACGTTTCCGACATGATGGAGGCGGGCGAGAATGGCTTCATGTCGATCCGCACCGAGACGCAGCCGAAGAAGGTCGAACCCGGCTGGCTGACGCTGGAGACGCCGACGGGCGACGAGAAGATCCAGTGCGACGTGATCGTCGCGCGCCTGGGTTCGGTCGCGCCGCGCGGTTTCGTCGAATCGATGGGGATCGAGTTCACCGGTCCCGACCGCGAAGCCTTTCCCAAGCTGTCGCCGACTTTTGAATCGACCGTCCCCGGCATCTTCGTGATCGGTGCGCTCGCGGGCTATCCGCTGATCAAGCATTGCATGAACCAGGGCTATGACGTCGTCGAGTTCCTGGGCGGCAACACCAATCTGACCCCGGCCGACGAAAAGGATCTGGCGGCGATCTTTGCCGGCCTGCCGCAGAAGAAGTCGGTTTCCGAATGGCTGGAATTCTTCCGCGAGCGCGTGCGCATCTTTGCCGACGTGTCGCCGCTGCAGATGCGCGAGTTCATGCTCGATTCGAAGGTCGCCTATTATCCCAAGGGCGAAGTGGTCTTTGAAAAGGATGATCCGGGTTCCTCGCTTTTCGCGATCGCCGACGGCAGCGCGGTCGTCGACATCGGCGGCGGGATGACGGTGCCGATCGAACAGGGATCGATCTTTGGCGAGGTCGGCCTGATCTCCGGCCGCAAGCGCGGCGCCACGATCCGCGCGGGCGAAGACAGCATCTTCGTCGAAGTGTCGCGCACCGCGGCGCTGAAGCTGATGGCCGCGGTTCCGGGCGCGAAGCGCGTGATCAACCGCATCTCGCTCGAACGCCAGCTTCTGCAGATTTTCAAGGGCGGACTGACGGTCGAGGACCTGCAGCCGATCGTCGAGGATCCCGCGATCGAGCGTGTCCCGGCCGGCAAGGTCGTGCTTGCCGAAGGCGACGAGGGCGACGACGTCTATGTCGTGCGTTCGGGCTCGATGGTCGTCGAGAAGGATATCGGCGGCAAGTCGATCTTTCTCCGCTATCTGCCCGCCGGCAGCTATTTCGGCGAAATGGCCGTGCTGAGCGGCGCGCCGCGCAACGCGACGGTCAAGGCGGCGGTGGCGAGCGAGGTCATCCGGCTGAAGGGGCAGCAGTTCAAGGAAATGCTGGCCAAGCGCCCGCAGGTGCGCGCCGCGACCGAAGCCGCGGTGGCCGAACGCGCGGCGATGAACAGCTTCATCGAATCGCGCAAGGCAAGCTATTCGAGCGCGGTCGATCTCTATTCGGACACCGCGGGCTTCATCATGAAGGAAGGCCTGGGCGAGGCGACCGACGCGCTGCTGATCGACGAGAATCTGTGCGTCGGGTGCGACAATTGCGAAAAGGCCTGCGCCGACAGCCACGAAGGCCTGTCGCGGCTCGACCGCGAAGCCGGCAAGACCTTTGCGCATTTGCATGTGCCGACGAGTTGCCGTCACTGCGAGCATCCGCATTGCATGGCCGACTGTCCGCCGAACGTGATTCACCGCGGCCCGGACGGCGAAGTCTTCATGGAGCCGGGCTGCATCGGCTGCGGCAACTGCATGCGCAACTGCCCCTATGGCGTGATCCGCATGGAGGCAGCACCGCCCGAGAAGCCGGGTCTGCTGCGCTGGTTGCTCACCGGCTTTGGACCAGGGCCGGGCGAACCGTCGCCCAAGTGGACCAAGAAAAAGCTGGGCGAGGAAAAGCCCAAGAAGATCGCGGTCAAATGCGACATGTGCAAGGGCATCGCCGGCGGACCCGCATGCGTGCGCGCTTGCCCGACCGGCGCCGCGATCCGTGTTTCGCCGGAAGAATTCCTGTCGATCGCGCGGCTTGAGGAGGATGCCGGCTGATGGCCAGTCTCTTCCAGCGTCGTCGCAGCAAGGCGACCCAGACCGAGCGCGTTCGCGAACGGCGGCACGAGGGTTTCCTCCGCTACGCCAATTTCCGCTGGGCCAAGATTTCGGGCGGGCTCTGCCTGCTGATCATCGTCAGCTATGCACTGATCGACGTGACGCCGCGGCACAATGGCGGCAGCTGGTACGGCTATACGCTGGGGACGATCGGCGCGGGCCTGATCCTGTGGCTGACGGCGCTCGGCTATCGCAAGCGCAAGATGACGAGCGATTACTGGTCGCTGAAGGCCTGGACGTCGGCGCACGTCTATCTGGGCCTCAGCCTGATCATCATCGGGACCTGGCACACCGGCTTTCAGCTCGGCTGGAATGTTCACACGCTCGCTTGGGCGCTGATGATATTGGTGATCCTGTCGGGGCTCTATGGCGTCATCGTCTATGCGACCTTGCCCGCCGCGCTGTCGAACAACCGCGACGAGATGACGCAGATGCAGATGCTCGAAGCGATCCGCGCGTTCGACCGTCAGCTTCACGCCGCCGCGCAGCCGCTGACGCCGGAGGATACCGCGCCGGTGCTGGCGGCGCTCGACGAGGATCCGTTTGCGGGCGGTATCGGCGCGCGCCTGTCGGGTCGTTACCCCCGGTGCGCCACCGCGGCGGCGCTCCGCACGCTGGGCATGTCGCGAAGCAGCGATGCGGAGGCGCGCGAAAAGGTGATCGGCCTGCTGTCACAAAAGGAGGCGGCGCTTGCCAGGCTGCGCAAGCATCTTCGTATCCGGGCGCTGCTCGAAATCTGGCTTTATGTGCATGTGCCGCTGACCTTTGCGCTGATCGCGGCGCTGTCGGCGCACATCATCAGCGTCTTCTTCTACTGGTAAGGCGGGAGAGGGGACCATGAGCTTCATCCTGCGCCGAATCTCGACGACGAAGACGGGCAAGCAGATCATCCGCGACCAGGCGCTGCCCGGCGACGCGATCACGCTTGGCCGCGAGGGCAGCAACGTCATCCACATCGCCGACCTGGCGGTGAACCCGCACCATGCGACGATCACCAGCGCCGACGGGCGTCATGTCCGCGTGCAGGCGAGCGAGGGGCTGGGTTTCGACATCAACGGCCGCACGGTCGATGCAGCGGACGTCGACAGCGCAGCGGGGGCCGAGCTGCGCTTTGGCGGGCACCGCCTGACGATCGCACGCGAAGGCGACAATATCATCCTCCTCGTCGAGCGGATCGACGAACTGTCGCAATCGTCGAAGGACGTCGACGAGGCGAAGGCCTTTTCGCTTGCAGGGGTGATGCCCGGCAAGCGCGTAGGGGCATGGACGTTCGGCATATTGATGCTGCTCGCCTTCCTCGTCGGCCCGATCTGGGCGTGGTACAGCTACAAGAATGTCGATGAGCGGCCCGAGGGCTATCATGCCGACACCGCGTGGCTTTCCGGCCCGTTGTCGAGCGCGCACGCGAACCTCAAGAACGATTGCCAGTCGTGCCACGTCGAACCCTTCGTCGCGGTGACCGACAAGGCATGCGTCGGCTGTCACACCGGCGAGCACAAGGCGATGAGCACGGCGCATGCCAATGCGCCGGCGGCGATGCTGCTGGCCGCGCGGCATCCGCCGGGCATAGGCGAAAAGGTGCTCGCGGGTTTCGCCAAGACCTTCAACCGCCCGCAGGGGCGCTGCGTCGACTGCCACACCGAGCATGAGGGGGCGGGGCCGATGCCCGCGACGCCGCAGAAATTCTGCGCCGACTGCCACGACGGCATGTCCGCGCGGTTGCTCGATGCCGGGTTCAAGTCAACGGTCGCCGACGCCGCCGATTTCGGCACCAGCCACCCCGAATTCCGCCCGCTGGTCCGTGCGGCACCCGGTGCGAAGCCTGTGCGCACGACGCTGACCAAGGGAGTGGTGGATTATAACGGGCTGAAATTCCCGCACGACATCCACCTGCAGGCGACCGGCGGTGTCGCGCGCATGGCCGCGAGTTTCCGCGGACGCTATGACTTCGGCAACAAGCTGGAATGCGAGAATTGCCACCGCGTCGAATCTGACGGCGTGCGGGTAAAGCCGGTCGAGATGGAGCGCGACTGCGCAATGTGCCACAGCCTGGCGTTCGAGACCGTCGGCGGCGTGACGCGCACGCTGCGTCACGGCGAGCCCGACCAGGTGGTCGCCGACCTGACCGCCTATTATCGCTCGACACCGCCGTCGCGCCCGCTGCAGCTTGGCGGGATGGAACGGCGGCGGCCGGGCGCCTATGCCGAGGGGCAGGTCTATAACATCTATTTCCGCGAGGTCGCGGTTCGCCCGAACCGTGCAGAGGATGCGGTGCGCGCGGTCTTTTCGAAGGGCGGGGCCTGTTACGATTGCCATACGATCTTCGCGCCGCAGGCGGGCAAGAGCTGGCGCGTGATGGCGGTCGACCAGACGCCGCGGTTCCTGCAGAAGGGCTGGTTCGACCATGACGCGCACAAGGAAACCGATTGCGCCGACTGTCACACCGCAGCGCCCGGCTCCAAGCAGGCGACCGATTTCCTGGTCCCCGGCGTTCGCCAGTGCCGCGATTGTCACGTGGGCGAGAGCGGGGCGCGGGTGGTAAAGGTAAAGACCGCGACCGAATCGCCTTGCGCAATGTGTCACGAATATCATTCGGATGGGGGCAAACCGTGGATGCCCGCGCGTCAGCGTAAGGTAAACGCCGCGGCAATCACAAATAAACCTCTTGGCGCTATCTATGGTGTGAGCATGGTCACAGGCTCGCAGGGGCGGGGCCTCTATGATGTGACTTGGCGCACACCCGCCCTGCACGGGGCACGGCGGGGCGGCTAGCTATTTGGACCGGGTCGGCCGGCGGGGAGCAGGAACGGATATGCTGATCGCGCAGATCACCGATATCCATATCGGGTTCGATCCCGACAATCCGGCGGAGTATAACCGCAAACGGCTCGATGACGTCCTCGACGTGCTTATCGAGGGGCCGAACCGTCCCGACTTGTTGCTCGCGACGGGCGATATCACCGACCGCGGCGATCCCGACAGCTATCGGCGCTTGTCGACCGCCTTTTCGCGCTGCCCTTTCCCGGTGTGGCCCAGCGTCGGCAATCATGACCTGCGCGACAATTTCCACGCCCAATTCCCAGGCTTCGATGATGGCAACGGCTTCATCCAATATGTGATCGAACTGCCCGAACTACGGCTGGTCACCGTCGACACGCTGGAGGAAGGGCGGCACGGCGGCGCGTTCTGCGAGCAAAGGTCGGCGTGGCTGGATGCCGAGCTGTCGAAGGATCCGACGAAGCCGACCTATATCGTGATGCACCACCCGCCGGTCGAAAGCGGCATCGAGTGGATGAACACCGATCCCAACGAACCGTGGGTCGCCGCCTTTACCGCGGTCATCCGGCGCCATCCGCAAGTGCGCGGCCTGATCTGCGGCCATCTTCACCGCAGCGTCACCGTGTCGTGGGAAGGGCGCACCGTCGCCATCTGTTCGTCGACCGCGCCGCAGGTCTCGCTCGACCTGCGCCCGATCGACGAGAACAAGCCCGACGACCGCCCGATGATCGTCGCCGAAGATCCCGCCTATGCGCTGCACCGCTGGAACGGGCGCGAACTGGTCAGCTTCTATGACCATGCCGGCGCGCACACGATGCTCGCCAAATATGACGAGCGGTTGCAGCCGCTGGTACGCGAATTGAAGGCCGAACGGCCGGCCTAATATCCCAGCGACAGGTCGACGCGCGGCTCGACGTCGCCGCCTTGCCGCCAGCGATCCAGATTCTCCAGGAAGCGGGCGGCGGCGCGGGCGAACATCTTGTCCTGCGCGCGGCCCGACAGGTGCATCGTGATATGCGCGTTGTCGAGGCTCCAAAGCGGATCGTCGGAGGGGAGCGGCTCCGGCGTCGTCACGTCGAGAAAGGCTGCGGCGATCTGCTGCGTGTCGAGCGCGCTGACCAAGGCTGCCTGGTCGACCACGGCACCGCGCGCGATGTTGATCAGCGTCGCAGTCGGCTTCATCGCGGCAAGCTCTGCCGCCCCGATCATGCCGTCGGTTTCGGCCGTCGCGGGCACGGCCAGAATGACCCAGTCGAACTCGCCCAGCCGGCCGCGCCACTGGTCGGGCGTCAGCGTGTTCGCGCCGGGCGAACGGCGCACGACGGTCACGTCGACGGCAAAGGCCGCCAGCCGTTCCTCGATCAGCTTGCCGATCGCGCCATAGCCGAGCAGCAGCGCCTTCGACCCGAACAGTTCGACCTTGCCGGGCGAATCGATCAGCCACTCGCGCCGTTCCTGCGCGCGCACGACGTCGCGATACCCCTTGGCGACGGTCAGCATCCCCATCACCACATATTCGGCGATGGTGATCGCATTGATCCCCGCGCCGTTGGTCAGCACCGTTCCGCGCTCGCGGAGCAAGTCGAGCGGAAGGCCGTCGACCCCGGCGTAGATGGAGTTCAGCCACTTCATCTGCGTCGCCGCGGTGACCGCCGCCGCCATGTCGCGCTTGTCGTACATGTCGAACCAGCCGATCTCGGCCTCGGGCGCCAGCTCCATCGCTTCTTCCTTGGACATGAAGAAACGGGGTTCTACCCAGTCGGGAAGGCGGCCTTCGACCAGCGGGCGGATCATGCCGGACAGGACAGTGATGGTCTTTGTCATGGTCTTCCTATTGTTGAAAAGCGTGCCAGCCCGCCCACGCGAGCGGCGCCAGGCCGATCGTGTCGGCTAGCGCGATCGTGCTTAGCGAAGCCGGACGCCGATGCCGGTGATAGAGAAACAGGAAACTGAGCATGCTGATCGCCGCGAGCAGCGTCGCCAGCTTGCGTCCGTCGGGGTCGAAGGCGGCCCACAGGCACGCGACGAGCACGGCAAAGAACAGCGCCGCGCGGTGGTGCATCAAAAGGAAGACGGGGCTGTCGGGCGCGACGCCGTAAAGCCGCGTGATCAATCCGGGCCGGAACAGCGCCAGCGCCGGGACCAGATGGACAAGACCGACGAGAAGCCAGCAGATCAGTTGCGACATGCAATGAAGCTAACAGCCGGCGGCATCGGAGCAAGCCTCTAATTTCCTTCCGGCCGCCAATCCCAGCCGAGCGGGTCGCCGTCCATGACCTCGACCCCCGCGGCGATCAGTTCGTCCCGCAGGGCATCCGATGCGGCGAAATCCTTGGCCGCGCGTGCATCCCGGCGCCGCGCGAGCGTCGCCTCGATCGCGTCGGCATCGATCGTCGCCGCTTTTGGCCGGACGCGCAGATCCTGGCGCGACAGCGTGAGAAGCTGGAGGCCGAGTACCGCGTCCATCGCCTCGATCGCCGCGCGCTTCTGGCCCGCGTCGACCTTTTTCATCGCGACCGCTTCCTCGAGCAGGGTCAGGGCGATCGGCGTGTTGAGGTCGTCCGACATGGCGGCGTCGAATTTCCCCAGCAGGTCGGCAAGGCGGCGGTCGTCGACGGCGGGGGAGGCGGCGTCGCACACCGATGCGGCGGCCATCACCAGACGCTTCAGCCGCGTCAGCGCCGCGCCCAGACCGTCCCAATTGAACTCCAGCTCGCTGCGATAATGCGCCTGCAGGCACATCAGGCGATAGGCGAGCGGGTGATAGCCCCCGTCGATCAGCAACTGGACGCGCAGGAAATTCCCGCTCGACTTCGACATCTTGCCGCTGCGTTCGACCAGGAAGTTGTTGTGCATCCACATGCGCGCACCACTGTCGGTCGAGCAGCTATGCGCCTGGTTCTGCGCGATCTCGTTCGGATGGTGAATCTCGCGGTGATCGATGCCGCCGGTGTGAATATCGAAGGGGAAACCGAGCAACGCCTCCGACATGACCGAGCATTCGAGGTGCCAGCCCGGCGCGCCGCGGCCCCAGGGCGAGTCCCACTCCATCTGGCGCTTCTCGCCCGGCGGCGTCCTGCGCCAGATGGCGAAGTCGGCGGGGTGGCGCTTGCCGTCGACGGGGTCGATGCGGCTTTCGCCCTCGTCGGTGCCGTGGCGCGCAAGGCGGCCGTAATCGGTGACCGTCGTCGTGTCGAAATAGAGACCGCTTTCCAGTTCGTAGCAATGCTCGTCGGCGATCGCCTTCGCAAATTCGATCATCTGCGGGACATAGTCGGTCGCGATCGACCAGTGCGCCGGCTGGCGAATGCCGAGCGCCTTGATGTCGGCCCAATAGGCCTCGGTATAATGGCGCGCGATGTCCCAGATCGACTGGGCGCGTTCCGCCGCCGCCTTTTCCAGCTTGTCCTCGCCGGCGTCGGCGTCGTCGGTCAGGTGGCCGACGTCGGTGATGTTGATGACGTGGGTGAGCCTGTACCCCTTGTACGACAGCGTCCGCCCGAGCGTGTCGGCAAAGACATAGGCGCGCATATTGCCGATATGCGAGTAATTATAGACCGTCGGCCCGCAGCTATAGACGCGCGCCTCGCCAGGGTGGACGGGCTGGAATTCTTCCAGGCTGCGCGTCAGGCTGTTGAACAGCTTCAGCGGCGTCGGGGCATGGGCGTCGGTCATGACCGCGCCCATGCCTTGCGCCGGGGTAATCCGTCAACCGAAAGGGTCAGGGCGTCTGACTGTCGGTGGTCGGGGTCCACAGGTCGTCGTTGCCCGCGCCCGTCACCGGATCGTCGAGCAAGGGCTCGCCGGTCAGCGGATCGAGGTCGCGCATGGTGATCAGCGCGGTGGGCAGCGTCGTGCCGTCGCCGCTGTCGTCGCTGTCCTCGTCCTCGATCACATCCTGAACGGGGAACATGCGGTCGATCTCGACCGACGACATGCTGCAGGAGGTGACATTGGCGATGAAGCAGCCGTTCAGCGTCGATCGCGGATCGAAGCCGAGCGAACCCGTCGCGCCGCTGGGCACCGGGCTGCCGCCGATCGTCAGCAGCGAGATCGTGTCGATCCCGGTCACCTGGCCGTTGGCGCCAAGATGGACGCCGTTCAGAACGATCCGCGACGGCCCCTCCGTCAGCACATCGAGCCCGCCGGCACCGAAGGTCAGGCCGCGGCGCTGGCCGAAATCGGTGCCCGCGCCGCTGTTCTGAACATAGACGCCGCCGACGACGTCGAACGCGATGCGGCGAGCGAACAGCGCACCCTCGTCCAGTACGACCCCGTCGTTCTGGGCAAGGCGGCTGCTGATCGCATCGATCGAGGTCGCGTTGGCGACATCGGTGATCGCGGCGGTGGTTGCGACGATGATATCGTCCGATTCCATCGTGAGCACGCCGCCCGGTGCGTTGTTGGCGCCGAGCAGGCGTATCGTGCCCTGGCCCAGAATCACCTCCAGCGCATTGTCGGCGACCAGGTTCAGGGCGTTCGTATCGGTCAGGCCGGTAAGCTGGACATTGCCGATCACGCGCATCTTGCCCGGCGTCGAGATGGTCAATGAGCCGTTCGCGCCGATGTTCGACCCCGAACTGCCGCCCGTCATCGTGAAGGTGTCGACGACGACGTCGGGCAGCGCACTGCCGCCCAGCGACGCCGGCTGGATCGCGCTGACTTCGGGCGCGAAGATCTGGACGTCGCGGCCGAAGATGCGCGTCAGTTCGTCGGCGTCGATATGGAAGCCGTTGCGCGTGCCGGTCCCGCCGACAAAGGTCTGGTTGTCATTGTCGTTGTTTTCGATCGACAGCGCCTGCGTCACGCCGGCCGTCCCCACACGGCCGTTCGAGGCGATCGTGATGTCACCCGATGCCAGAGAAATATTCTGGCCGGTGACGACGCCGTTGACCAGGATCATCCCGCCCGCATCCGCATCGATATTGTTTGTCGCGGTGACGTTGGTCATCGTGATCATCTCGTTCGCGTCGAAATCGACATTCGCCGCATTGAGGCTGACGATGATCATATGTTCGCCGGTGTTGCTGAAGCGTGCCGTGCCGGCGATGCTGGCGCTGTCGACGATGAGACGGTTGTTCGATCGGATGACGGCATCGCCGACATCGGTGACGATGCTGGCGAATTCGATCGGGCCGTTGGTCCCGATGTTCAGGCTGTCTGCGATGACGCTGACATTACCGAGCGAATTCAGATTATTGACCTGAATGGCGCCGTCGTTGGCGGTCAATGTGGTGACGCCGCGGCTGTATAGTTGGTCGGCGGATATGCCCGTCGCGCCGGTCAGGGTCATCGCGGCGCCGTCGCCGGATTCGCCCTGGTTGATCGCGATCATGCCGTCGGCGGTCAGCGTCAGGTCGCCCCCGGCTGTGAGCGCGCCGCCGGTGATGTCGTTGGCCGAAGTGATCGCGATGCTGCCGCCGGCGGCGATCGTGTCGAACACCTGGCTGCTCACGACGATGTCGGCGATCGTCACGTCGTTGGCGTCGATCGTGACGTCGCGGCCCGCATCGATCGTGCCCGCGATATTTGCCGTGCCGGTCGAGTTGACCACGACGTCGGAAAAGGCGTCGAGGTTCGCCAGCGTCGTGTCGCCGCCGGTGGTGCGGATGCTGCTGTCGCCGCCGGTCGTTCCGAAGCCGAGCGTCGTTGCGCCGTTGACGCCGATCGTTCCGTTCGCGCTCAACAGGATGTCATCGCCCGCCGAGAGGCCGGTGGCGTCGATCGAGCCGGCCGAAGAGGTCAGCGTCAGGTCGGATCCGTTGATGGCGGAGTTGCCTTCGCCCTGCGAGATCGTGAAGCCGCTTGCCGGCAGATAGCTGAGGATATGGGTGTCGGGCCCCGAACCGGTCGTGCGCACGTTCGTCGCGGTTATGTTGCCGACGGCCCGAACGTCGAGATCGTCGCCGACCGAGACGTTGGCGAGCGTCGCCGTGCCCTGCGACAGGATCAACATATCCTCGCCGACGGCCGCGCCGTCGATATCGACCGATCCGCCCGCGTTCACACCGAACATGCCCGTTGCCTGGCTGTTCGTCATGATGATGTCGCCCCCGGCGGTCGCGTACACGCTGGCCGTGGTGGGGAAGCCGCTGCTGCTGCTGCTGCCGTTGCCGATGGCGGCCGCGCTGGCGATGATGTCGCCGCCCGCGCTGAGGAAGATATCCTCGCCGCCGGCATAGCTGCCGGTAATGTCGCCCTGCGCCTGGACGCCGATACCGAACCTGGCCGTCGCCTGATCGATGGCGACATTGCCGCCGCTGGCGGTCGCCGACAGGAAGCCGTCGGAGTCGACGAGGTCGATATCGATGCTGTTGCCGCTGAGGAAGACGCTGCTTCCCGAGTTTATCGCTGCGCCGCGAATACCCTCGGCACCGGTGGCGGTGCCGTTTGCGGTGAGGTCGACGAAGAAGCCCGCATTGATGTTGTTGAAGACGATCGACTGGCCGTCGACCCGGACATATCCGCCCGCTGTCGAATTGCCGAGGTCCACGGCGCCGACCGAGGTGATGTCGATGTCGCCGCCGGTGATGATCGAATTGAGCCCGGTCCGGAAGCTGCCGACATTGGCGGTGAAGTCGTTGACCGCCTCGGAATGTTCGACGCTGACGCTGCCGCCGGCCGTTATGCTGATGTCGGTACCGTCGAGCCGGTCGACTGCAATGCGGCCGGTCGGCGTCGTCGTCGCGAGCGTCAGCGTGTTGCCGGCGCCGAGCAGCGAGCCCTGTCCGCCGACGATGCTGTTCGCGGCCGAAATCGACAGGTTGCCCGTCGCATAAAGCGTCGGGTTCGCTGCGTCGCCGCGCATGTCATGCCGCAGGTGGACCTGGTCGCCTGCTTCGATGGTCAGGTTGCCGCCGGCGTTCACCCGTCCGCTGCCTTGCATATAGGCGCCGACCGAGCTGCCCGTCCGCAGCGTCATGTCGCCGGTCGTGCGGATCGTGCCGCCATTGGCGCTGAGGAAAATGCCGGCGGGCTGCACGTCGATGTCGTTGTTCGTCGCGAAGGCGAAGCCGAAGGCGTCGGCCGCCAGGCTGGCCATCGTGATGTTGCCCTGCGCAAACATGTCGATCCGGCCGGCAAGTCCGCCGTTCGCCTGGATGACCGTATCGCCCAGCAGAATGCTGCCCGTGCCGCCGGACGTCGTAAGCGCCTGGAAAACAACGCGTCCGCCGGTGTCGATGAAGCTGGTGCAGCAGTTTCCGGCGCCGGCAAGTCCGCTGCCGCCATCGCCGCCATTGCCCGAAACGCCGCTGACCGCGATGCTGACCGGGGTGCCGTTCGACGTGATCGTGCCGCCGTTGGCGATCAGCGAGACGATACCGCCGGTGCCGCCGCCGCCGATGCCGCCGTTACCGCCGCGAAGGCCCTGGGTCACGTCGTCCGGGGTGCCGGGGATGCCGTCGGGGCCGGGCAGGGTGATCGTGCCCGGATTGTCGGCGCCGCGACCGCCGGTGCCGCCCGTGCCGATGCTGTTGAAGGTGCCGCCGCTGCTGGAGACTTCGCCAAGGCCGACCGTCGCGCCGTTGGTCGCGACGATCTCTATCTCGCCGCCGATGCCGTCGCCGCCGTTGCCGCCGCTGCCGCCGACCGCGGGACGGGAGAAGAAGTCGGTGTAGGCCGTGCCGCCGTTGCCGCCGTTGCCGCCGGTTTCGAAGTTCGATTGCGAGACGCTGATCGATGCGTTCGGTCCGATCGCTTCGATCCGCGAGCGTCCGCCTTGTGCAAGGCCGCCGCCGCCGGCATCGCCATCGAAGCCGTCGCCGCCATTGCCGCCGAATGCGCTGGTGTCGAGTATCAGCGCGAGCGAGCCGGCATCATAATCGTTGACGATCGCCTGAGCCACGCCACCGAATGCATTGCCGCCGTTTCCACCGACGGAGCCGGAACCGCCGTTGCCGCCGCTGGCGCCCGATCGGCTGCCCAGGCTTTCGCTGACGTTGAGCAGCGTGCCGCCGAGGTTCACCGTCGCAGTGCCACCCTGGCCGTTGCCGCCGCTGCCGCCGACCCCCGCGCCGGTCGAGAAGCCCGAGCTGCTCGAAACCAGGATGCTGCCGCCGCGACCGCCGAAGCCGCCCGCATCGGCGAAGGCGGCGTCGGTGTCGAGTTCGCCCGCGATGAGGTTGATCGTCGCCGTGCCGCCGGTTCCCGTACCGCCGATTCCGCCGGTGCCCGGCGTGCCGTTGAAGCTGAAGAAATTGCCGCCAACGCCGCCGTTGCCGCTGGCATAAGCGGCAAGAACGGCCGTATCGACGACCGCGTCGCCATCGATGTTGATCGTGGCGGTGCCGCCCTGGCCATTGCCCGCGCTGCCCGGCGTCAGGGGATTGGCGGAATCGAAGTCGTCGCCGTTGAAGCCGTCACCACCGATGCCGCTTGCCGACACGCTGACGTCGGATCCGGTGAAGGTGCCGCCCTGCAGCGTCAGCGTCGCGGTGCCGCCGAAGCCATCGCCGGACTGCGTCATCGCAAAGCCGCCATAGCCGTTGGCGCTGATCGACAGGTCGCCGACCTGCACCACGCCGCCGATCTGGGTGAAGGTCGCGGTGCCGCCGCGGCCGGTCGTTCCGCGTCCGATGCCGCCGGTGCCGTCGGCCGACAGGTTCATCGGGCCAAAGGCCGTGAAGCCACCGCCATTCGCCTCGACCGTGATGGTGCCGCCCTGGCCGTCGCCGGCGGGTTCGAATTCGTTGCCCGCGCCTTCGACGAAAGCCTGGGTCAGGCCGTCGGCTTCCGCGTTGAGGCTGCCGAAGCTGATCTGGCTGCTTGAATCGAAGCCGGTCCGGATGATGATGTTGCCGCCGGTCCCGATCGGAATGGCCGCGTTGGGACCCAATGCGCCGCCCGAGACGCCGCTGGCTTGGATATCGGGATTCGCAAGGGCGATGCTGCCTTCGTTCGCGAAAATGGTGATGTCGCCACCGTTCGCCGAGCTGCCCGTGTTGCTGTAGCCCGTCTGAGCACTGACGCTGAAGAAGTCGATTCCGTCGCTGGTCGATTCGATCAGGCCGCCGTTGAGCGAGGTCAGCGTGATCCGGCCACCGCGCGCGGCGCCGTTGGTGCCCACGACATTGGCGACGCCGCCGCGCGCATCGACGCTGTAATTGGCGGCGCTGATCGTTCCGCTGAGGTCGGCAAGGAAATCGACGTTACCGCCGGTTCCGGTGCCCGCGGACTGGGGCAGGCCCGCAGCGAAGCTGCCGCCGAAGACATTCACCGAAAGCACGTCGTTGATGGTGATCGCCGAACCGCCGGTCGCGGTGATCGCGACGTTCCCTCCGGCGCCGCTACCGCTATTCTCTCCATTCGACGTGTTGCCGCTGGCGTCGATGAAGACGGCGTTGCCCACCTGGAGCGTCGATCCGCCCTGTACCGTGACATCGACGTTGCCGCCGATGCCATTGCCCGAGCGTCCGGTCAGCCCGGTCGGACTCGTCGCGCTGCCGCCATCGGCGCGGGCGTTGATACCGAGCCCCGTAAGCTGGACATTCGCGCCGCCATCAATCGAGACATTCGCCGTGCCGGCCTCTGCGTCGCCCGCGGTCGTGTTTTCCGCATTGCCCGCGCCGCCACCGGCCGCGACGACATTCAGCCCGACGTCGCCCAGGCTGAGCGACGTGCTCGCGTTGGTGTTGATCAGCAGTTCGGCGGTGCCGCCGGTCCCGTCACCGCCATTGGCCGAGAAAAGCCCGCTGGGCGAGCGCTGCGATACGCCGCCGCCATAGCCGGCGGCATTGATCAGCGTGCTCGGCGTAGTAAACGCGGTGCCTGCACCGTTGATGCTGACGCGGCCGGTGCCGCCGGTGCCGTTGCCCGACTGGACATTCCCGATTTCGCCGAAGCCGCTGGCGTCCACGTTGACGCTTGTCGATGCGTTCAGGCTTCCGGCCGTATCCACCGTCAGAAGCGCGGTACCGCCGACCCCGTCGCCGCCATTGTCCGCCGCTGTCGTCACGCCCGACACATCCGTCGTCAGGCCGCCGCCGAAGCCGCGCGCGTCGACCGAAAGCGAGCTCGCGCTGAGCTGGGTACCCGTGCCGCTGACGTTGATCCGCGCGGTGCCGCCGGTGCCGGTGCCGCCCGCGCCCGTCGCTGAAACGCCGCCGTTGCCGACCGCTGAAACCAGCAGGGCGTTGGTGATCGCCGTCGCGCCGCCGCTGACCGTAAGCGCGGCGGTGCCGCCGCGGCCATTGCCCGTCGTCGCGTCAGCCGCCCCGTCGGCGATCACCGACAGGCCGCCGACCGTCAGCAGCAGGCCGCCGTCGACGTTGACGCTGGCGTTGCCGGGCACGCCGCCGCGGCCGCCGGACTGGATCGTCAGCACCCCGCTCGCCCCCGCAAGGCGATTACCGGTGATGTTCAGCGTCGAGCTTGCGTCGCCGATGAAGGTGCCGTTGCCCTGGACAAGGAAGCGGCCGAGGTGCGGCGGCGGTACCGCGGTGACCGGGCCGCCGACCGCCGGCAATGTCGCAAGCGGTTGCGCCAGGAAGGCGCCGCTCGCGTGGGCCAGCGTGTTGCTGCGCAGGATGATGTCGTTGATCGTGATGTTCGCGGCGGTTGCGTTGACCGGCGTCGTGTTGATCGCGCCGGCGCTGACATTGTAACCGGCTGAAAGGACGATCGAGCCGTCGGAATTGGTGATGGCAGTGGTGGCGCCATCCTGATAGCCGACCTGGCCCGACACCAGCATTCCGACCGCGACATTCTTCGGAATGGCGACCATGTAGATGCGCTGCGCGAGGCCGCCCGTCTGTTGTTCGGGGCCGGTCGTCGTCCCGGTGTGCGTGATGACGTTTCCGCCCTCGGCCCCGACAAGCACGTTGATGTCGAAAAGGCCGCCGTTGATGCGGATGTCGGCCTGTTCGGCCGCGACATAGGCGGCCGATCCGTTGACGCTGACCGCGCCTGCCTGGACGATGCGCGGCGCGACGAGCGCGACGTAGCTGCTGCCCGCCTGGGCGAGCGCCTGTTCCGCGTTGATCGCGCCGTTGACCGTTACGGTCGAGGTGCTGCCCGACGCGCCGCGGAAGCGGATCGCGCCGGTCGTGGGGTCGAGCAGGCCGCCGGTCGTTTGAATGTCGTTGCTGGTCAGGACCAGGCTGCCGACGTTGATCACGCCGGTGTTGCCGATCAGGAGGCCGCCGGCATTATAGAACCAGATGCTGCCGCCCTGCCCACCCGAAGTGGCAGTGTTCGTGCTGTTGATCGTGCCGTTGAGCGCGACCTGGCGGCTGAGCGCACCGCCCGCGCCGTTCACGAAGCGGTTGAGGACGATGTAACTGCCGCTGCCGTTGAAGTTCCAAATGCTGTCGGAGGGCAGGACGTTGATGTCGCCGCCGGTCGCCGCCGTGTCGGTCGGGATCCAGTTGATGATGGTTTGCGCCGCCGTGACGTTGACCGTCGTCGTCTTTGTACCGCCGTTGCTGTTGATCGAAGTGCCCGCGCCGGCGCTGACGTAAACCGGATTGGCCGCGACCTGCGCCAGCGCCGGGCCACCATAGGCGAGCGCCATCATGCCGGCGGTTATCGCGCAGCCGTTCAGGAGCCGCTGTTTGCCTTTGCGGACGAGCGAGGGTGTGGCGGTGGCACGCATGGCAATGGTCCTCGATGCAAAAGTCATGGGTCAGCGCGCCTTCACGCCGAATTGGGTAGTGAACGACACCAGAAAGCGGGGGTCGGGTTTCTGGGCCAGGAAGCCGCCCTTGTTGAGCGGGGCCGCAACGGTCAGGTCGAGCCGCGCGACGTCGCCATAGGCGACGCGCAGGCCGCCGCCCGCCGAATAGAGTTTCTGCGGATTGATGCCGTTGAACGCCGTATCCTTGTTCCACACCCACGCGGCATCGAAGAAGACGAAGGGCTGGACCGCGAATGCCTTGGTATTGGCGGGAACGAACGAGCCATAACGCGCCTCGACCGCGACGCCGACGCCGCTATCGCCGATGATCGTGCCGGGGTCGAAACCGCGTCCGACCGTGAAGTTGCCGCCCGAAAATTCTTCATAGGCGACGAGCGGATCGCTGGCCCATTGCGCGCGCGGCGCGACGGCGAGGGTGAACAGCTTGTGCGGCCGCCATTCCGCCTGCGCCTGTGCGCGGACAAGGAAGGCGTCGGGTTTGGCCTCGATGCGGGTCAGCGGGACCGCGCCGGGCAGGAAACAGCTTGCGCCGCCCGGGCCGCAATCGTTGCTGGCGCCAAGGAAGTTCACGCCCTGACGCGCCTCGATCGAGGTCGCGATGCCCCAGCGGGGTTCGGACGGGCTGTACCCGCCCTTGCCCGCGACTGAGGCCGGGTCGACCCAGCTTGCATCGGCGCGCAGGTTGAAGACGCGGATGCGGTCGCGGTTCAGCGGCACGCCGCCAAGCTTGATATCCTGGTCGATGATGTCGAGCCCGCCTCCTACCGTCAGGCGCCGCGCCTGGGTCAGAACCAGCGGATAAGAGGCGAACAGGCTGACGATCTGGGTGTTCGACTTGACCGGAAAATTGGCAATGTCGGGCCGCGTCCAGGCATAGGTATAGCTGGCACCGAGCCGCAGCCCTTCGCCGCCCACGCGAACCTCGTGCGCGAGTTGCAGCACATTCTGCTCGTCGAAATCGGGGGTCGAATAGAAGCTGGCGGTCGTCAGGTCGCCCATGCCGGTCAGCCCTGCAAAGCGAACCCGCGCGACCCCGCCCCAACGGCCGACATCCTTGGACCCGAAGTTCTGGATGTTGGTGTCGAGGAGGAGGGGGGTTTGGGTTATGGTTATTTCGCCAACGACCTCTCCTGGAACCGCGCCGGGGCGGAGCGTCAGGCGGGCGTCCATGCCGGGAATGTCCCGCGCGAGAAGGAGATAGCGTTCGGCGTCGACGATGTTGAACACCGGCTGGTCATCGAGCCGCGAGAGGTAGCGTTGCAAAAGTCGTTCGTTCGCACCCGCATTGCCGCGCACTTCGATGCGAGTCATGCGCGCCGAGAGGATTTCGAGCTGGACGACGCCGTCGCTGCCGATCGTCTGCGGCGGGACGCGGACGGCGGCGAGATAGCCCTTTGCGCGCAGCATGGTCGCCGCGCGGTCGCGAATGTCGCAGACGACCGAGATCGGCAGGTCCTGGCCGACCTTGTCCGACCAGCTGGCGGTCAGCATCGACGTGTCGATCCCCTCGACCGGGGTGAACCGGACGTCGCGGACGGTCACGCGGACATTGGCGAATTCGGGATTGGCGAGCGGGCAGGGCGCGCGTTCGATGCTGTCGTCAGCGGTGACCACCTGTTCGCCGGGCGGGCTGGCGGGCGGCAGATTCGGGCGCTGGATTTCCTCGCGGGTCGGAACGACCTGGGCCTGGGCGACGGCGGAGAGCGACAGGGCGGCGAGTCCGACCGAGCAGCCAAGCGTCGTACGGATCGCCACTCGCGTGCGCGCCGCGCAACCGATAGCGTCGAAAAACCCCATCTTGATCATTACCACCCCTTGTGTACGCGCACGTCCGCAACCGCTGACGCACAAAAAATCCGGTGCCCGCCGCTGGTCCGGCGATGCGAATTTTCGACCCAAGGAAAGGAGCTACCGCTTTCTTGCGGCAGCTTTTCTTACAATTGTTATCAGATGGTCAGAGTGGGTTCAATGCCCGCCCAATTTTGTTAACCACCATTAATCGGCATTAGCCACCACTTGTTTCAGCTTCGGACATCGACTCGGCCAGACGGTTGATCTGCGCCGTGCAGCCCTTTGCCATCAGCATGTCGACCGACCCCTCGACCGTGTCCGGGATCGCGCCCATTTCGGTGAAGCGAACGGTGATCGGACCGGCCAGGCCCGCGCCCGAAAGCCGGTAGTCGACGCCATATTGCAGGGCCAGCGTGTCGGTCGGCCATTTGCGGAAGTTCGCGCCGTCGGGAATGTCGGCATAGGCGCTTTTCGAACCCTGATCGATGCGCAGGATCTCCTTGCTCTCCATGTCAGGGCGCCACAGCATCAGCGTCGCGGGATTGGCGACGCAGAAGGTGCCGCCTTCGCGATAGTCGAGCAGCCAGATGTTCGGCGCGCGCGCATCGACCGGCAGGTCGCCGGGGCCACGGGTGGCCCCGCCGCGGGGACGCATCGGGCTGGGCGAGAGCATCCGCGTAACGGTGGCACCCATCGTGTTGCTGGCCTGGATCGTACCGGTCGCGCCAAAGGTGCCGGGCCCCGACAGCGTGCGGGTCTTGCCCGCCTGCATCAGGATCACACGGTCGCCGGCCGCCAAGGTGAGCTTGTCGGTCGACTTCAGCTTGGTGCCGGTCGGATATTTGCTGGCCGACGGTCCGGTCGAACGAACCACCATGGATTGGGCGGCGGCGGTTCCGGTTACGGCGATCGCCATGACGGCAGCGGCGGCGGTCAGGCTGATGCGGCGCATCGAGATATCAGGAAAGGACATAGCTTTCTCCACTTTCGGTCTCGTTCAGTCGTTCTATCAGAAACATTATGGATGGTTCCTGACTGAATTCTTTGCCCAGCGCTGTGGCGCAGGTCACATAGGCCTTTTTATCGCCCGATGCGTGCACGGCGACAAGGTCCGCGACCCGCGCGCGCTGTTCGGGCGAGAGGTCGGGGCGCGGCGTCAGGACGTCGACCGGTTGCGCGCGGCCGCGCAGCGTGACGCGGCCCATCTGGACCAGGTCGTCGCGCTCGGCACGGGCGGCCGCCTCGGCCGAAATCAGGACGCCGGTCTTGAGGCTCTTGTTCGCCGATTCCAGGCGCGAGGCGGTGTTCATGCTGTCGCCGAGCGCGGTATATTGAATGCGATCCTCGCCGCCGAAATTGCCGACGATCGCATCGCCGACATGCAGGCCGACGCGCGTCATGCCCAGCGGCGGCACATCCTCGCCGGCCAGATCGACCCGGAACTTCTCGCCGGCTTCGTACATGGCGAGTGCGGCGGCGGCGGCCTGCGGGCCGTCGTTCGGCCGGCTGAGCGGCGCGCCCCAAAAGGCGACGACCGCGTCGCCGACGAATTTGTCGATCGTCCCGCCATGTTCGAGCACGACGTCGGACAGGCGGTCGAGATATTCGTTGAGCAGGCGCGCGACGGTTTCCGGCGTCGTCGCATGGCTGAGCTTCGTGAACCCCTCCAGGTCGGTGAAGACGCAGAAGATGTTGCGCCGTTCGCCGTGGAGCGAAAGCTGGTCGGGATCGCGCATGATCTGCGCGGCGACGTCGGCGGGGAGATATTTGCCGAGCGCCGACTGGGCAAAGGCGCGCTGGCGCGACCCGACGGTGCGCGCCGCGGTGCCCACCGCCGCATAGCCGAGCAGCCAGCCGAGCGCCCATCCGAACGCCGGAAGCGTCGTCGTGTCGACGCCATGCCCCTGCAGCCAGAAGGGAAAGGCGACGAAGAAGGCCATCTGGCCGAGAAAGGCGACCGCGACCCAGCGCGCGCGCATGTCGACCAGGCTGGTCAGCCCGCCCGCCAGCACGACGAGCGCGGCGAGCAGCCACAGCGACGGACCGGGAAGCTTGGTCGACCAATCCTTGTCGAGCTGCTGCGCCAGCATGTTGGCGTGCACTTCCAGCCCGATCATCGTTTCATGCTGGCCGGTGATCGCGTCGACGAAGCGGCTGAGCGGCGTGTTGAACTGGTCGGTGTCGATGATGTCGCCGCCGATCAGGACATAGCGGTCCTTGATCAGGTCGGCGAAGCCCGCGCGCATCTCTGCATCCATCGGCACCGCGAAGGTGTCGATCGGGATATTGGCGAACACCGGTTCCTCCTGTCCCTTCGCCGCGCGGGCGGGGAGCAGGAAACGGATATTGCCCTGATAGGCGGCGTGCGCGGGATCGACCGGCGCCATCGCATTGGCCATCAGCGGCGGCAGATTCTTGGGCCGGTCGGGCCAGCTTCGGATCACGCTGTCGGAATCGGTGCTGAAACGGACCGAGGTCGGCTTCGTCTTGGCCGTCGTCACCTCGGCCAGATAGGATTCCAGATATTTCTGCTGTTCGAAGAAGATGGTGTTCGGATTGCTGGCCTGTTCGACATAGGCGAGCCAGGTCGGCGTCTGCATCGCGCGCAACTGCGCCTTCAGCAGGTCGTCGTCGGGACGCGGCGAGTCGAGCAGAATATCGATCCCGATCGCCTTTGCCCCCATCTGGTCGAGGTTGGCGAGCGCATTGGTCAGCAGCGTGCGGTCGAGCGGCGAGCGGATGCCGGTATTGAACAGCGTTTCGTCGTTATAGGTGATCATGATGATGCGCTTGTCCTGTCCGACATGCGGCGCCATCACCATCGCGCGTGCGTCGTAGAGCGCGCGTTCGGCATCGCCGACGAGCGGCATCTGCCAGCTGAAACGTGCGATCAGCGTCGCGACGATCAGGAACAGGATCGTCGCGGCCATGCGCGACGGCCCAAGCTGCATCACCAGCCGGCGGAGCCGCTTGCGCAGCGGAACGGCGGCGGGCCGCCCGTCGGACGTCGCGGTGTCCGGCGCGATATCGATTGCCTTCGTCGCCATCAGATCAGCGAGCCGCGCGGCCTGCTGTCTCTCCAGTTTGCGCGGTCGCGGTCGCGCCATGCAGCAGCGCCTGGCCGCCATCGCCGATGATCGCGAAGCCCGCCCAATAATAAGGATGCGACGTCTGCTTTTCGTCCATCAGCTTGGTCTGCGTCGCCCACAGCGCGTCGGCGATGCTTTCCCCCTGCCGGGCCTCGAACAGCCCGCCGATCAGGCGCGTGGTCGCGTCGAAATCGTCGGGCGCCGGCCAGTGGCTGGCGATGACCGAACGGCCGCCCGCGCCGATGAAGCTGCGCACCAGCCCGTCGAGCGCATTGCCGCCGCCGCTGGCGACGCCGGCTTCGCGCGTTGCGGCGACCGAGGCTGCGCCGGCGGTGTCGCAGGCCGAAAGAATGACCAGATCGGCGTTGATCTTGAGGTCGAAGATTTCCTGGAAGGTCAGCAGACCGTCCGAATCCTGATCGCCGAACGAGGTGACGAGGGCCGGGCGGGCCGGGCACGACGGGCGCGGCGCGGTGACCAGGCCGTGGGTCGCGAAATGGATGATGCGATAGTCGGACAGGTCGGTCCGGTTCTTGACCGCCGTGTCGGTGAACGCCCCGCCGGTCAGCAGCGTCGCGGCGTCGCGGTTCATCGTGCGGCTGGCGGTGACCAGTTCGTCGGCGGAGATCGGACGGCTCCACTGGCTGACGTCCCAGTGGCAGTTGCCATCGACGCCGCCGGTAACGGCGCCGCGCGTGCCGGTCGACGGCAGGACGCCGCCGACGACGGGCAGGTTCTGGCCCAGGCCGAAATATTCGCGCGTCCCGGTCGACGGCGCCGTCTGGCGCGCGTTGCGGAACGACAGCGCCGAGACCGCGGTGCTGGGCCGCGTCGCCCGGCCGAGCCAGGCGATGTTGCGCATGTCGAAGGCGTCGGCATTCGGATCGGTGATCCGCTGCTCATATTCGGCGAGCCCCGCGTCGGAGGTGATCAGCAGGTTGATCGGCAGGCGCAGCATCGCGCCGTCGGGTTCGAAGATCAGGTGCGGCACCGACGGCAGGCGGTCGGCGACGGGGGCGAAAAGCTGCGTATAGAGCTTGCGCGCGGTCGCGGCGTCGAAGGGATAGGTGACGCGGCGGCCGTTCTCGACGATCGAGATGGTCGACCGGATGCTGTCGACCGCATTTTCAAGGCCCTGGTTGCTGACGTCGGCGCGCCAGAGCTGCGCATCCTTGTTGCCGATCAGCATGCCGTACACCGAATCGCCGACGACGAGCATCTTCAGATAGGCCTCGTCGGGTTTCAGCACCTGCTGCAGTTCGGCGAGGTCGAGCTTGCCCGGCGCGACGACGCGATATTGCGGATAGGCCGACAGCTTCACCACGGTTTCGGACTGCTGGAACGACAGATTGTCGAGCTGGGTCTTGAGGTCGGCGCGCAGCGCGTTGACTTCGGGCGAAACGGGAAGCTGCGCCAGGCGGGCATCCTCGATCCGCGCGCGTTCGATGTCGCGATTGAGCGTCGTCGCCTGGCGGAAGAGGCGCGCGCCATCGTCGCTGCCCGCCGACAGTTCGCGTGCCAGCACCGCCTGCGTATCGGCGACGCCGGGGCGAACCTGAAGCTGGCTGGCGACGAAGAAGTCGCTCACCGCCGACGGATCGGTCGCGGCGCGGCTGGCGAGCAGCCGGTAATAGGGCGCCATCATGTTCGCCATGCCGGTGGTCGAACGCTGCGACCCCGCGAGCGCGGTCACGACGTCGCGGTAGATGCCGAGTGCCTTGTCGTCCTGGCCATGCCGCGTGAGAAAGGCGGCGTAGCGCGCACGGGCCGACGCGAGGGCGTTGGTTTCGGGATATTCGACCGCAAGCGCGTTGATCGATTCCTGGAAGCGCGCGTCGGCGGAAGCGGTGTCGCCAAGCGCTTCTTCGGCAAGCGCCAGTTCGCCGAGCATCTGCGACCGCAGGCGGACGATCGAGGTGACGCGGCCTTCGCGGACCGCCAGCGCATCGCCGAGCCCCTTGATCTGGGCCGCCTTCGCCGCCTGGGGATTGCCGCGCAGCCGTTCGACCGTACCGAGCAAATGGACCGCCTGCGCGTCGATGATCTGCGCGCGCTCAAGCGGCGTCAGCCGTTCGCGATCGCCGGTCTGGCGTACCGCGCGGGCGCTGCTGCCGCTGTTGACGCCGGCGACGATCTCCGGCGTCAGCGTGACCGCGCCTTGCTCGATCGTCACGGCGTTGGTCAGCGGCGGGATCGGCGTCTGCAGCAGCGCCGCCGCGCCGTCATAGTCGCGCTGGTTGAGCGCGTGGATGGCGCGGAAATTGCGGCGCAGGCGAAGCTGGACCGGATCGCTGGTCGGGATCGCCTCGACCTCTGCGAACAGGCGTTCGGCCTCGGCGAATTCGCCCAGGTTCGAACGTTGCAGCGCGCGGTTCAGCGTGAATTCGGTGGGATCGAGGTCGGCCGCGGCCTGTTCCTCGACCGCGCGGCGCGACAGTGCCTCGAAAAACTCGGCGGCCTCGGCATAGTCGCCGCTGTGGTTGCGGCGATATCCCTCGGCCAGCGCCTTGTCGACGTCGATGGTGCCGGCGAGGGTGCGGGCGAAACCGTCGTTGCCGCCGACCGATGTCGTCGCGACCTTGATCTGTCCGGGCACGACCTTGCGCTGGCGGATCGATTCGAGCGCGATGTTGAGCGCGTCATTATAAGCGGTGAAGCCCTCGACCGCATAAGCGGTGTTGCCGTCGACCTCGATTCGCGTCGTCCAGCCGATATTGCCGTCCTTGACCGTGCACGCGTCGGGGGCGGTGCAGACGATCGTGCCGCTGCGCCCCTGGTCGATCCGCGCGCGCGCATCGGCCGCGTCGGCGCGAAGCATGCGGACATAGCCGACCGGCTGGCTCGCGTCGCGGCAGACGATCAGCCACGCGCGGTCGAACATGCCCTTGATCACGGAATCGCGAACGGTCGCCTGCACCTCGCACAGCGAGCCGCCCTGATCGCCGATCGAAAAACTGTTGCGGAGCGTCGGGTCGCTGACCTGCGCCTGCGCGCTTCCCGGCACGGCCAGCGCCAACATGGGCACCAGCGCAGCCAGAATCGGCGCAAAATACGGACGTCGAGCGGTCATTACCAATCCCCCAAAGCCAAGCCTAGAGGCGCCCTGCCGGCGATGTCGGCGGCAAGGCGCAGTCTTCAATGCTGCGGTACGACCCATTCCCGTCGGCGCGGACCCTAACTCCATCGTTTGAAAAAGGGAAGTGATCTGCGGCACACCGCCTTGCGCCCTTCGGCGCGGGGACCTATCTGGACGGGGACACCATATTTCCTGCGAGGACAAAAATGAGCGGATTCGACGATCGTGAACGGGCATTCGAGGCAAAGTTCGCCCGCGACCAGGAAGTGCAGTTCCGCATCACGGCCCGCCGCAACCGGCTGGTCGGCGAATGGGCGGCCGCGCGCATGGGGCTGACCCCCGAAGAAACCGACGCCTATGCCAAGGCGGTCGTGCAGGCCGATTTCGAGGAAGCGGGCGACGAGGACGTCATCCGCAAGCTGGCCGGCGACCTGACCGCCGCGCAGGTCGAGATCAGCGATGCCGAGATTCGCGGGGTCCTGAACGACAAGACCGCCGAGGCGCGGCGCCAGTTCATGGACAGCCAGAACTGAGGCGGCCGACATGGGCATGCGCGAAGACGATCTGAAGGCGATGATCGAGGCGGCGTTTCCGGGCGCCATCGTCTCGATCACCGACCTGGCGGGCGACAACGACCATTATTCGGCGCATGTCGTCAGCGAATCCTTTCGCGGCATGACGCGCGTCGCGCAGCACAAGGCGGTCTATGCCGCGCTCGGCGGACGCATGGGCGGCGAACTTCATGCCTTGCAATTGACGACCGCCGTTCCTTCATAGGGACGAGAAGCGAAACATTTTCGGCGCGACGCGCCACCGGAGACGAATAATGAGCGATCCCGCCACCCACGACCGCATTGCCAAGCTGGTCGCCGATCACCCCGTGCTGCTCTTCATGAAGGGCACGCCGCTTTTTCCGCAGTGCGGATTCTCGTCGCGCGCGATCGCGATGCTCGACCGCCTGGGCGTCGAATATGACAGCGTCGACGTGCTGCAGGACATGGAAATCCGCCAGGGCATCAAGGAATTCTCCGACTGGCCGACGATCCCCCAGCTGTATGTGAAGGGCGAATTCGTCGGCGGCAGCGACATCATGATGGAGATGTGGGAAGCCGGCGAGCTGCACCAGCTCGTCGACGGCATCCCGACGCGCGCGGAATAAGGGCGGCCCCTCAAGGCTGAGACAAAAGGGCGGCCGCGTGCCGCCCTTTTTCATGCGCGGCGTCAAATTCCTGGCGAGGCGATGGAAATGCATCCGGGGGGCGGGGCCATCGGGCCGCTCCGCCCCCCGTTTGCGTCGGGGGCAAGTGGGGATTTCCTGAGTGGGGGCAGGGGACATCAGGGACCAGACTGATGTCCCCCACCGCTCCATTGAGCGGAACACTCGGGAACGATGAATACCATACAAGGTGCGTGCCAATTTGCGGGCTTCGCGGTTTCCGGCGGGGGACGCTGGTTAGCGATTCCTTACCGGCCCGCGACCCTGTCAAAATTCCCGACACTCCCCCATCCCGTTTCGTTCAGGGAGCGTTCAGCCGATTGACTACATTTGTAGTCGTATTGCAGATCAGCGCCGAAGGGAGGGGTTTCCGACATGGCGGAGCGAGCAAGCGAGTCCGAGATGCAGGTGCTGTCGGCGCTGTGGGAGGAAGCCCCGCAGACCGCGGCCGACCTGACCCAACGCGTCGGCAAAATCAACGGCTGGACGCAGGCGACGGTGAAGACGTTGCTGGCGCGGCTGGTCCAGAAGGGCGCAGTGACGGCAGAGGCCGACGGCCGCCGATACCTCTATCGCCCCGCGGTCGAGCGCGCCGACGCCGTCGGCGAGGAATCGCAGCGCTTCGTCGACCGCCTCTTCGGCGGCAGGGTGAGCCCGCTGATCGCCCACCTGGCCGAGCGCGAGGCCCTGTCCGACAGCGACATCGCCGAGATCGAGGCGCTGCTCCGGAAGCTCAAGTCATGAGCGCCGACATGATCATGCAGGTGTGGGGTGACACGATGATCACCACCGCCGCGCTCGTCCTTGCGGTGCTTCTGATCCGCAAGCCCTTTGCCCGCCATTTCGGCCCGCAGCTCACTTATATGTTGTGGCTGGTGCCCGCGTTGCGGCTTTTCCTGCCGCCGCTGCCCTTTGCCGACCCGGTTCCCGCCGCCAGCGCGCCAGGGCTGAGCGACGCGCTGTACCTGGTACCGGTCGACGCGATGACCGAGACGGTAACGACGACCGCCGAACCGCTGTGGTCGTTCGCCGACCTTTTGCCCTATGTTTTCGCGCTGTGGGTCGCGGGCGTCGCCTTCGTGCTCGTCTCGGCCTGGGTCTCGCACCGGCGTTTCCGCCGCGAGGTGCTGGGCGGCGCGGTCGAGCTGGAGCCGATCGGCAAGGTCCGGCTGGTGATGACCGGCGCGGTCGACGGCCCGGTGGCGTTCGGCCTGTGGCGGCGTTTCGTCGCCGTGCCGCACGACTTTTTCGCCCGCTATGCCGCCGAGGAGCGCGCCCTCGCGATCGATCACGAGCTGGCGCACCATCGCCACGGCGACCTGTGGGCGAATGCCGCCGCGCTGCTGCTGCTCGCGTCGCAATGGTTCAACCCCTTTGCCTGGCGGGCGATCCGCGCCTTTCGTTTCGACCAGGAGGCGGCGTGCGACGCCCGCGTCCTGACCATGGCCGACGAGGCCCCCCGCGACCTGCGTACCGCCCGCTATGCCACGGCCATTGCCAAGGCGGCGGTCGGATCGCGGCTGTCGCTGGCGGCGCCGATGGCGGTCCACGACAATCTGCAGGAGAGACTGACGATGCTGACGAGGGAGGATATTTCGAAGAAGCGCGGCCTGATCGGCAAGCTGCTGGTCGGCGGCGCGACGCTGGCGGTGCTGGCGACGACCGCGACGCTGGTGCCGGCGGCCACGGCAAGTGTGCAGGCCGACATCGCGCCGCCCGCGCCGCCGTCCGCTCCGGATGCGCCGACCCCGCCCGATGCGCCGACGCCGCCCGAAGCGCCCGCCGCGCCCGAAGCACCCGGCTTCATGATCTTCACCGAACGGCAGGACGGCGATGCCGCCGCCAAGGATGGCAAGAAGCGCGAGGTGCATCGCATCGTGATCCGCCGCGACGGCGAGGGTGAGGGGCATCCGGCGATGCTGTTCGCACCCGGCGACAACAAGGACGGCAAGGCGCGCCGGATCGAAATCCGGACCCCCGGCGGCCTGTCGCGCGACGATGTGATCGCGACGCTGAAGGAACAGGGCATCACTGGCGCAAAGGCCGACGCGATCGCCGACAAGCTGGAGGCACGGCGCAAGGAACGCATCCGCACGGCAATGGCGCCGATGCCGCCGATGCCCCCGATGCCGTCCATGCCGCCGATGGCCGCGATGCCGCACGCCGCGTGGGGCACGATGGATGGCAAGGCGATGATCGTCCACAAATGCGGCGACGGCACGAAGACGGCGCCGGTGGTCAATCGCGAGGAAGTCGACGGCAACAAGCGCCAGCGGATCGTGATGATCCAGTGCGGCGACACGGCCGAAAACAGGGCGGCCCGCCTGAACGCGCTCAAGAAGGCGCGCGACAGTTTCGGCAAGGGACAATCGGCGCGCGGCCTGTCCGAAGAGATGCGCGCAAAGGTGGCCGCCGATCTCGACAAGGCCATCGCGGACCTGGAAAAACCGGCCGAATAACGGTCCACATCTTCCTAGCCGACCCCCATTCCCCGGTGGGGTCGGCGGCAGGGGCGGGGAAAGGGAGCGGCGTCATGACCGCTCCCTTTTTCGCATCCTGCCCTTTTCCTTTTCCGGGTGCGATGCCACATGGCCGATATGAGCGAAGAAAAGCCCTGGCCCGACACGATCCGCGCCGGCGATTGCGAACAGCATGAGCCGCTCGTCCGCCGCGTGCTCGCGCCGAACCCGTCGCCTTATACCTTCACCGGCACGCAGACGTGGATCGTCGGCGCGGGCAGCGATGTCGCGGTGATCGATCCCGGCCCGACCGGCAGCGGCATGAGCATCGGCGATCCGCCCGACGCCAATGGCACCGGGCATGTCGATGCGATCCTGCGCGCGACCCAGGGCCAGCGGATCATCGCGATCCTCTGTACGCACACGCACCGCGACCATTCGCCCGCCGCCGCGCCGCTGAAGGCCGCGACCGGCGCGCCGATCGTCGGATGCGCCCCGCTGGCGCTGTCCGACGACGGGCCGCGCGCCGATTCCGCCTTCGACCCCGATTATGCGCCCGATCGCGTGCTGGCCGACGGCGAACGGATTTCGGGCGACGGCTGGACGCTCGAGGCGGTCGCGACGCCGGGCCACACGTCGAACCATCTTTGCTTTGGGCTGGTCGAAAGCGGCGCGCTGTTCACCGGCGACCATGTGATGGCCTGGTCGACCAGCGTCGTCAGCCCGCCCGACGGCGACATGGCGGCCTATATGGCCAGCCTGTCGAAGCTCTACGATCGCGACGACCGCGTCTATTATCCCGCGCACGGCCCGGCGGTGACCAAGCCGAAGCAGCTCGTCCGCGGGATGCTGGGGCACCGCAAGCAGCGCGAACGACAGATTCTTCGGGAACTCGAAAAGGGGACGAACGTCATCCCCGACATGGTAACGCATATGTACAAGGGGCTGGACCCGCGCCTGACGGGCGCCGCGGGCCGTTCGGTGCTCGCGCATCTTCTCGATCTGGAAAATCGCGGCCGCGTCGCGCGCGACGAGGATCGCTGGAGGCTGGTCGCATGAGCAAGGGCGTGTTCCGTTTCGCCATCGTCGCGGTCCTCGCGCTGGCGCTTTTCCTCGGCTGGCGCGCGTGGGACGGCTGGCAACGAAGCTATGATCCCGAAACGGTCGTCGCCGCCAGCCTGCAGGGACTGCAGGAACAGAATGTCCTGGTTCCCTTCACCGCGCGCTATGTCGCGGTCGTCACCTCGACGCAGACGCGGCTGGGGCTGGAGGCGAAGAAGACGCTGATCATGCCCGGCACGGTGCGGTACGAGCTGGACCTGGCAAAGCTGCGGCAGTCCGATCTGGACTGGGATGCCGCGACGGGGTCGCTGACCGTCACGCTGCCCCCGCTGCGGCTCGCCGGACCGGAAATCGACATCGACGCGATCAGCGAGTTTCGCGACGGCGCCATCCTGTTGACCCTGACCGACGCCGAAAAGACGCTCGACGCCGCGAACCGCAAGGCCGCGCAGGAAGAGCTGATCAAGCAGGCTAAAGGCACCACGCCGATGCGTCTCGCACGCTCGGCGGCGCGCACCGCGGTGGAGCAGAGCTTTGCCATGCCGCTGAAGGCCGCGGGGATCGATGCCAAGGTGACGGCGCGCTTCACGGGCGAATAATCTTTCCCGATGGGCGCCGCTGCGCTATTTTAACCCCGTTCAGGCCAAACGGGGGGTGCGGCATGGCGACTATGGCAGAGGGCGCACCACGCGCCACGCGATTCTGGCAGCGCATGGCGATCGGCCTTGCTGTCTTCATCATCTTCGGTTTCCTGCAGTTCGCGCTGCGCGGCTTCGTCGATCCGGCGCGGGCGCCGTGGTGGGTGCATCTGCACGGCGTGGCGATGCTGGGCTGGCTGGGCCTGCTGGTCGCACAGCCGACGCTGGAGGCGCGCGGCAATCTGGACCTGCATCGGCGCCTCGGCTGGGTCGGCGCCGGGCTGGCGACCGCGATCGTCATCCTCGGCATCTATGTCGGGCTCGCCTCGCTGGTCCTGCACCGCTTTCCGCCCTTTTTCACGCCGCCCTATTTTCTGGCGCTGACGGTCGTCGAGGCGCTGACCTTTGGCCTGGTCGTCATGGCCGCGATCCGGAAGCGCCGCGATACCGAATGGCACCGGCGGCTGATGATCGGCGCGACGATCGTGATCCTGGAACCCGCGCTCGGCCGCCTGTTGCCGATGCCGTTGATGATCGGCTGGTCCGACATTCCCGTCGGCCTGATCCAGCTGGGCGTCGTCGGCATCATCGCGCTGCACGACCGGCGTACGCTGGGCCGCGTGCATCCGGCGACAAAGGCAATCGCGCTGCTTGTGATCGCGGTGCGCATCACCATCTATCTGGCGGCGCTGGCGCCCCCGGTGATTGCCCTGGCGAGCAAACTGGCGGGCGGCTGATTGCCCTGTCCGCGGGGGCCGTGTAGAGGGGCGCCCAAGGCAAAAGCCAGATAAGGAAACGCCATGACTGCTCCCATCCGCGAGAATCTCTCCGGCCTCGACCTGCGCGCTGAAATCGAGCGCCTTCGCAAGGAACGCAACGCCGTCATCCTGGCGCATTATTATCAGAAGCCGGAGATTCAGGATCTCGCCGATTTCGTCGGCGACAGCCTGGAGCTGTCGCGCAAGGCGGCCGAAACCGACGCCGACGTCATCGCCTTTTGCGGCGTGAAGTTCATGGCGGAGACCGCGAAGATCCTGTCGCCGCAAAAGACGGTGATCCTGCCCGACATGGATGCCGGCTGCAGCCTGGAAGACAGCTGCCCGCCGGAGCAGTTCAAGCGATTTCGCGAACAGCATCCCGACCATATCGCGCTGACCTATATCAACTGCTCGGCGGCGGTTAAGGCGCTCAGCGACATCATCGTCACCTCGTCGAGCGCGGAGACGATCATCAGCCAGATTCCCGAAAGCCAGAAGATCATCTTTGGCCCCGACCGCCACCTCGGCGGCTATCTGAACCGCAAGTTCGGCCGCGAGATGCTGTTGTGGCCCGGCGTGTGCATCGTGCACGAGGCGTTCAGCGAAACCGAGCTGCTGAAGCTGAAGGCGCAGCACCCGGACGCGCCGGTCGCCGCGCACCCCGAATGCCCGCCGCATATCGTCGACCATGCCGACTATGTCGGGTCGACCAGCGGCATCCTGCAATTCGCCAAGAGCTTTCCCGGCGACACGCTGATCGTCGCGACCGAGCCGCACATCATCCACCAGATGGAACTGGCGCTGCCCGAAAAGACCTTCATCGGCGCGCCGGGCGCGGACGGAAACTGCAATTGCAACATCTGTCCGTACATGGCGCTCAACACGATGGAGAAACTCTATCTGGCGCTGCGCGACCTGAAGCCGCAGATCGAGATGGACGAAGATCTGCGCCTCGCCGCGCGCAAGAGCCTGGACCGGATGCTCGACATGGCGTCGGGAACGGTCGGCAAGGGCGACCTCGGCCGCGCCTGATCCCGGCGACTCGGCGACTCGATTCGGCGGACGTGACGGCGAGTCGCGTCCGCCATTCCAATGCTGCATCGCGGAAATCGAATCCGAAAATGCTGCGGTCTTGTTACAAAAATGCTGCAGCGAATCCGCATGTTGCTAATGCCGGACTTATCCACAAGCGCGGAGGCCCCCGAGGGCTTTTCCGCGCATTTTTTGTTGGCGTGAAAATCGGTTCGTGACAGCTTCAAATCATCGGACGACAGAGACGTCGGACCGCCGGGAAATGAAGGGTGGTTGCAAGACTAGCCGGAAGATAACGGATTGGTTTAGCGAGGAAATCGACCGATAGCTTGATCACGGAACGCAGCGATTCCCACGAGTTGAGGCGAACCAGATCGGGCATATGAAAGACAGTCCATCGCTCTGAAAGCGCAGCTGTTTCGGCAGAGGCTCGGACAAGATGATGAAGGGTCTTTCAGGTGAGGCCGGCCCCCGAAAGGGGGCCGACCAAACCATCGCCGGACTGAGCCGGCGCGCGCCGCAGCGGATCATTTGCGGACTGCAGGCCTTCGGGCCGGCGGACCCCGATGAAGCGAGGCGGAGGCCCGCGGGAGCAATTACCGGATAGTGGGGGTTAGCAGCGATGCTGGCCCCCATTTCGTTTGCGCGCGATATTCGTTCGCACGCGATCTTTTCCGAACCGCCGAAAAAATTCTTCAGGTGTGACGCTCGTCACATCGCGGTCAAACTCGCCTGCTTATTGCTGCTCCTGCGACCCGGAGCAGTTCCCCGACCGGAACTGATCCCCCTTATTCCCGGCCGCGCCTTTCGGGCCGGCCGGGAACCTTTTTCCCCGACTGCGATTATCTTGCTGTTGCAGCGCGCGGCGTGCGTGCGGGGAGCAGGCTCATGGGTCCGATCATCGCCCTTGTCGATTCTCTTGCGTCGCGGCTGCATCCCGTCAGCGGTCTTCGGGCCGCCGCACGGTCGCCGCCATTTTGCTATGCGGTTGAAAATATTTGAGGTAAAACTTTCAAGCCTGCAGCGTCAGGCGTCAATGATCGTAGGGGGTCACACACATGATCAGCTTCATTATCGCAATCGTCATGGGCGGCGTCATCGGCTGGCTCGCCAGCATCGTAATGCGTACCGATGCCCAGCAGGGCATCTTCCTGAACATCATCGTCGGCTGCCTCGGGTCGATCCTGGGCCGTGTCCTGCTCGGCGGCGTCATCGGCGGCGGCCACCTTCGCGGCGACGCCTTCGACTGGCGGACGCTGGTGACGGCCTTCATCGGTGCGATCATCCTGCTTGCCATCGTCAACCTGTTCCGGCGCGGCCGGGTTCGCTGACGCGGCATCGACCGTCCGGTCCGCTTCGGACCGGGGCGGAAAATAGGGCGGCCGGATCGTTCCGGTCGCCCATTTTTATGTCCTAAGCACTGGAAATCCGGCGAATAGCCCTCTAAGGCCGCGCGCCCGGAAGGCAGGGTTGTCGGGGGCTTTCGCCTCTTGCAAGCGGTGATTTAATAAGGTAATACACCTGCCAAGGGATTTTCCTGCCCATGCGGGCTCGATCGCCGCCGTGCGGTCGATGCGGCCGCGGGCGGCAGAGGGGATGTGGCGTGAACTACGAGCGGAAAGTGGATGCGATGGACAGCCTGGCGGGGACGCAAAGCTATTACGAAGAGCAGGATAACCGCCGCAAGCGGATGCTGACGATCGCCGCCGTGGCGCTGATCGCGGTGGTCCTGCTCGGCGTGTGGTACGCCTTTACGCACAACAAGGGCGCCGATGAGGCGGCCGGCGCCGGCGGCGCGGGCGCGCAGAACATACCCAGCGTCACCGTCGTCATTCCCGGCCGCGTTTCGGTGCAGTCGGCGATCTCCGCGAACGGCACGATCGCCGCGCGGCGCGAAATGCCCGTCGGCATCGCGGGCGAGGGCGGACAGGTCGTTCGCGTGCTCGTCGAACCCGGCCAGTGGGTCGGCGCGGGCCAGACGCTCGCGATCATCGACCGCTCGGTCCAGTCGCAGCAGGCGGCGAGCCTCGCCGCCTCGATCAAGGTGGCGCAGGCCGACGCCGACCTGGCGCAGGCCGAGCTGGAACGTGCGCAGGCGCTCGTCGGTCGGGGCTTCATCTCGAAGGCCGACATGGACCGCAAGCGGGCGACCCGCGACGCCGCCAACGCGCGTGTCCGCGTCGCGCAGGCGCAGTATCAGGAAGCCACGGCGCGCAACAACCGCCTCAACATCGTCGCTCCGGCGGCGGGCCTCGTCCTGACGCGTCAGGTCGAACCCGGCCAGGTCGTCGGCGCGGGCAGCGGCGTGCTGTTCCGCATGGCCAAGGGCGGCGAGATGGAAATGCTGGCGCAGATGGCGGAAGCCGATCTCCAGCGGATCAAGGTCGGCACCCGCGCGACGATCACGCCGGTCGGCACCAGCCTGCAGATCGCGGGCGATGTGTGGCAGGTCGCGCCTATCGTCAACATGGACACGCGCCAGGGCACGGTGCGCATCGCGATTCCGTACAGCACGGCGCTGCGCCCCGGCGGCTTCGCCGACGCGCGGCTCGTTTCGGGCACCGAACAAGCGCCGCTGCTTCCCGAAAGCGCGGTGCAGAGCAGCCCCGAGGGCAATTTCGTGCTGGTCGTCGACGACAAGAATGTGATCCAGCGCCGCGCCGTGAAGGTCGGCTCCATCACTGACGGCGGCGTGGCGATCGCGTCGGGCCTGACCGGCACCGAAAAGGTCGTCATGCTCGCGGGCGCCTTCCTCAACGCCGGCGACAAGGTGAAGCCGGTGGTCCAGAAATCGTCGCAGTAAGGCCGCAGTAACCAGGCCGGGTTTCGGGCAGCGCGCACAAAAGGCGTTTGAATCATGAGCTTTCGCAATATTTCCGCCTGGTGCATCCGCAATCCGGTGCCGCCGATCGTCCTGTTCGTCCTGCTGTTGCTGGCCGGCGTCGTCAGCTTCAACCGGATGGACGTGAACGACCAGCCCGACGTCGAGTTTCCGGCGGTCCAGATCGTCGTCGCACAGCCGGGCGCCGCGCCGTCGGAGCTGGAGACGCAGGTTACCCAGCGCGTCGAGGCCGCGGTGCGCGGCGTCAGCGGCGTCGACGAAATGTCCTCCTATGTCAGCGAGGGCAACAGCCGGACCTTCGTCCAGTTCGCGATCGGCACGCCGATCGACCGCGCGTACAACGACGTCAACCAGGCGGTGCAGCAGATCCGCAGCGACCTGCCCGACGGCATCCTCGAGCCGCAGGTCGTGCGCGTCGATATCGCGGGCGGCCCGATCACCTTTTTCGCGGCCGAAACCCGCGACATGACGCTGGAACAGCTTTCGTGGTTCGTCGACAATACGGTCGCGAAGGAACTGCTTTCGATCCCGGGCATGAGCCAGGTGCGCCGCTCGGGCGGCGTCGACCGCGAAATCCGCGTGATCCTCGATCCCGCGCGGATGCAGAGCTATGGCCTGACCGCCAGCCAGGTGAACCAGCAGCTACGTCAGGTGAACGTCAACGCCGCGGGCGGCCGGACCGAGATCGCGGGCTCCGAACAGGCGGTTCGCGTGCTCGGCAACGCGGCCAACGCCTTCCAGCTTGGCGAGACGCGCATCTCGATCGGCAACGGCCGCACGATCCGCCTGTCGGACGTCGCAAAGGTTACCGACGGCTATGCCGAACAACGCAATCTCGCGAAAATCGGCGGCAAGCAGGTGCTGGGCTTCTCGATCGAAAAGGCCAAGGGTTCGTCCGACGTCACCGTCCATGACGCGGCGATGAAGAAGCTTGAGGAGATCCAGAGGAACAATCCGAAGGTCAATTTCAAGATCCTCTTCACGCGCACCGAATATACGAAGGAGCAGTATCGCAGCTCGATGGCCGCGATGGTCGAGGGCGCGGTGCTGGCCGTCGTCGTCGTGTTCCTGTTCCTGCGCGACTGGCGCGCGACGCTGATCAGCGCCCTGGCGATCCCGCTGTCGGCGATCCCGACCTTCTGGTTCATGGACATGATGGGCTTTTCGCTGAACGGCCTGTCGCTGCTCGCGCTCAGCCTGGTCGCGGGCGTGCTGGTCGACGATGCGATCGTGGAGATCGAGAATATCGTCAGACATATGCGCATGGGCAAGACCGCCTATCAGGCGTCGATCGACGCCGCCGACGAAATCGGCCTGGCGGTCGTCGCGACGACCATGTCGATCGTCGCGGTCTTCCTGCCCGTCGCGTTGATGCCCGGCATTTCCGGCCAGTTCTTCATCCAGTTCGGCATGACCGTCGTGTTCGCGGTGCTCGTCAGCCTGGCGGTCGCGCGAATGATCACACCGATGATCGCGGCCTATTTCCTGTCGGCGCAGGGCGAACAGGATCACGCGTCGGGTCCGTGGGTCGATCGTTACGAACGCCTCCTCGCGTGGACGCTCGACAGCACGAAGCAGAAGGCGAAGCGCGCGGGCTATACGCAGGTGCCGACGCGCCTCGTATATCTTAGCCCGCCTTTGGTGGCGGCCGCGATTGGTGGTCTGGCGATGGCGGCAAGTTATTTCCGGACACTTCCTACCGGACAGGATGCCCCGAATGCTGCGCTGCATTTCCTGCTGCTGACGCCGCTGACGGTCATCGTGGCCTATCTGGTCGTCGGTTTGCTCCAGATCGCCTTCGGCGCATTCATGGCCTGGATCAGCGATGCCCGGCCGGGAAAAATCCTTGTAGCCTATGCCTGGTACGGCGCGGCCGTCGCCGCAGTGTGCCTGCTTCTCCTGTTGATCGGCATGCTGTCGGCATTTGCAGTCGTTCTGACGGCCTGGGCGGGCGCGATGGCGATCGCCATATTGCTTGGGGTTCTGGCTTGGGTTCTGGGGCGGCCCTTGGGTCTTCAGCATTGGTCCTGGACTCACTGGACCACCTTCATGGCGCAGCGCGCCCGGGCGCGGCTTTCCGACCATCGGGTCTGGATCGTGGGCATCGGGTTGACGGCGTTTTTGTCGAGCATCCTCTTGTTCACTTTCCTGCCGCAGCAGTTTCAGCCGACGACGAACAGCGACTACAGTCAGATCAAATATGAACTGCCTCCGGGGTCGACGCTGGCGCAGAGCGAGCATGTGTCGAACGAGATCAATGCGATCCTGTCGAAGAACCCGACCGTCGAAAACGCCTTTTACGACGTCAATGTCGGCAGCGGCAGCGTCTACATCACGCTCAAGAAAAAGCGCGAGACGAGCAGCGTCGATTGGGAGCGCGGGCTCCAGCCCAAGATGGCGGCGATCCCCGACGCGCGCGTGTCGTTCCAGAGCCAGTCGGGCGGCTTCTCCGGCCGCGACATCACCTTCATCATCGGCGGCGACGATCCGGCGCAGCTCGAAAAACATGCGCTGAAGATCGTCGAAGAGATGCGGGGCGTGAAGGAACTGCGCTCGCCGCGTGTCGAGGGCGACATTCCGCGTCCGGAAATCATCGTGAAGCCGCGCCTCGACCTGGCGGCCGAACTGGGCGTCACGACCGCGGCGCTCAGCCAGACGATCCGCATCGCGACGATCGGCGACATCGATCAGAATGCGGCGAAATTCTCGCTGTCCGATCGCCAGATTCCGATCCGCGTCCTTCTGTCGGAGGATTCGCGCCGGGCGCTCGCGACGATCGAGAATCTGCCGGTTCCGACGTCGCGCGGTACGACGGTGCCGCTGACGTCGGTTGCCGAGATCGGTTTCGGCGCCGGCCCGACCGAACTGCGTCGCTATAACCAGACGCGGCGTATCGTGATCGGCGCCGACCTGGCCCCCGGCCTGGTCACCGGCGACGCGCAGAAGAAGATCGATCAGCTTCCGGCGATCAAGAACATGCCGCAGGGCGTCCGCAAGATCGTCCAGGGCGAGGCGAAGTGGCAGGCCGAACTGGCGATGAACTTCCTCATCGCGGTCGTGTCGGGCCTGATGCTCGTCTTCTCGACGCTGGTGCTGCTCTATCGCCGCTTCCTGTCGCCGCTGGTCAACATGTCCTCGCTGCTGCTGGCGCCGCTCGGCGGTCTGCTGGGGCTGTGGGTGGCCGGGATGGAAATCTCCATGCCCGTCTACATCGGCCTGCTGATGCTGCTCGGCATCGTCGCGAAAAACTCCATCCTGCTCGTCGATTTCGCGATCGAGGAGATGGAGCATGGCGTCGGCAAGATGGAGGCGCTGCTGGATGCGGGCCGCAAGCGTGCCCAGCCGATCGTCATGACCACGGTCGCGATGGTCGCGGGCATGGTTCCGACCGCGCTGTCGCTGTCGGGCGACGGGGCATGGCGCGCGCCGATGGGCGTCGTCGTGATCGGCGGCCTGGCGCTGTCGACGCTGCTCACGCTGCTGATCGTTCCGGCGGGCTTCAGCCTGGCCGACAGCATCGAAAAGCGGCTTGGTCGTTTCTTCTCCCGCAACCTGCTGACCTATCGAAAGGGCGACGACACCAAGCCGCACGCCGCCTCGGCCCCTGAGCCGGCGGAGTAGGATCATGGTCGACCGGCGCAGTAACCGACTGCGCCGGTTGCAACCTTTGCGGTGTTTCGCCATTTGGTTCGCATGACCGACCGCGTTCTCCCCCGGCCGATTGGGGTTTCGATTCCGACGAAAGGCTCCAACATCCGTGTCGTGGCGACCGGATTGCTCGTCGTCATGGCCGCGGTGTTCATCGCCGCCAAATATTATCAGGACGTCCACCCGGCGGTCGGCTTCATTCGCGCCTTTGCCGAGGCGGCGATGGTCGGCGGGCTTGCCGACTGGTTCGCGGTGACCGCGCTGTTCCGCCATCCGATGGGGTTGCCGATCCCGCACACCGCGATCGTGCCGCGCAACAAGAACCGCATCGGCGACACGCTCGCCCGCTTCCTTCTCACCAACTTCCTGTTGCCGCGCCTGATCGCGCGCAAGATGCAGACGGTCGACGTCGCGGGCGCGGTCGGGAAATTCCTGGCGCAGCCGGCCGAGGGCGGCGGGCGGCTCAAGCTGGGGGCCTCGCGCATCATCGCCGACGGGCTAGGCGCGCTCGATCAGGAACGGCTGGGCGGCATGGTCAAGTCGGCGATCGCCGATCGCCTGCGCGACCTGGACGTCGCGCCGCTGCTGGGGCAGGCGCTGCAGGCCGCGCTGGCCGAGGGGCGTCACCAGCCGCTGCTCGACGCGATGGTCAAATGGGGATCGAAGACGCTCGAACTCAACGAGCATCTGATCCACCAGATGGTGCACGACAATTCGAACGCGATCGTGCGTTTCACCGGGCTCGACGAAAGCATCTCCAACCGCATCGTCGCCGGGCTGTCGAAGCTGCTGAGCGAAATGGCGGTCGACGAGACCCACCCGCTGCGCATTCGCGTCGAGGAAGGGCTCGCGAAGATGGCGCTCGACCTGCAGCATGATCCCGAGGTGAAGGCAAAGGTCGCGCGCGTCCGCGACGAGCTGCTCGAAAACAAGGCGGTGAAGCGCTGGCTCGACGGTCTGTGGGAACAGGGCCGCTCCGCGCTGCTGAAGGCCGCGCGCGATCCCGAAACGATGCTGGCGGGCCGTATCGGCGAATTGTTCACGCAGTTCGGCGCGATGCTGGGCGAAGACGCGCATATCAAGCGCACGCTGAACCGCTATGCGCGCCGCGCGGTGGTCGGCATGGTCGACAGCTATGGCGAGACCGCGCTGAAACTGGTGTCGGACACGATCCGCGGCTGGGATGCGAAGACGATCACCGACCGGCTGGAAAATGCTGTGGGCGACGACCTGCAATATATCCGCATCAACGGGACGCTGGTGGGCGGGCTGGTCGGCGTCCTGATCCACACGATCGATATCCTGATCTGATCGCTTCGCCTTTGCGCGCGATGAGCCCGCGTCACGCCCCCAGCGACGCGATCAGGCGAGGCTCGCCAGCCCCTCGCGAAACGTCGGATAGCGCGGGGTCCATCCCAGCAGCCGTTTGGCCTTGCCGTTCGCGACCCGGCGGTTCTCCGCGTAAAAGGCGCGCGCCGCGGACGACAGTCCGGCTTCGTCCAGCGTCCGCAACGGGGGCAGGGGGGCGGAGAGCATCGTGCAGCCCCATTCGACCAGCCGGTTCTGGTGACAGGGTTCGTCGTCGGCCAGATTATAGACCCCGGGCGGCCCCCGGAACGATGCGATCACGCCGCCCGCGATGTCGTCGACATGGACGCGGCTGAAGACCTGGTGCGGCAGGTCGATACGGTGCGCGCGGCCCTCGCGGATGCGATCCAGGATCGAACGGCCGGGGCCATAGATGCCGGGCAGGCGGAACAGGCGCACGTCGCCCCGCAGCGCCTGCCACGCCGCGTCGGCGGCATTGCGGTCGGGGCGGCGGCCCGCGATGGGCGCGCTTTCGTCGACCCAGGCGCCGCCGGTGTCGCCATAGACGCCGGTCGACGACAGATAGCCGACCCACGTCGCCGGCGCGACCGCGAGCGCCTGAGCATAGCGGTCCAGCACCGGATCGCCGCCATCGACCGGCGGGACGGACGACAGGATGTGCGTCGCCGACCGCAGCGCGTCGATCACCGCGCGCTCGTCGCCCAGCGCGATGCTGCCCGCGCGGCCGTCGCGGGTCGTGCCCTCGACGTCCCATCCGCGCGCGCGCAGCCGGTCGGCAAGGTGTCCCGCCGCATAGCCCAGTCCGAAAATCAGCATCTTTGCCATCGCGCGCCTTATTGCGCGCCTTTCGCGCCGCGCCTAGACCTTCATGAATGACCGACGCCTCTTCCTCGCCGCCCGTCCCCGTCACCATCCACCGCGGCGACTATCGCCCACCCGAATGGCAGGTGCCCGACATCGCGCTCGACTTCGCGCTGGGCGTCGAGCGGACGCTCGTGTCGGCCGCGCTTTCGGTCGTGCGCCACGCCGATGCGCCCGCGCCGCTGACGCTGCGCGGTGACGGGCTGACCGCGCTGGAGGTGCGCGTCGACGGCCAGGTCTGGAACGACTGGCGCATGGATGGCCCCGACCTGATCGTCGATCTGGGCGACCGCAGCGCGGCGGTGGTCGAGGTCGACACCGCGATCGATCCGCAGGCGAACACGCAGTTGATGGGCCTTTATGCCTCCAACGGCATGCTGTGCACCCAGTGCGAGGCGGAGGGGTTCCGCCGCATCACCTTTCACCCCGACCGGCCCGACGTGCTCAGCCGCTACAAGGTGCGGATGGCGGGCGACAAGGCCGCCTTTCCCATCCTGCTGTCGAACGGCAATTGCGTCGCTTCGGGCGAGGAAGGCAGCGACCATTGGGCGCTGTGGGAAGATCCGTGGCCGAAGCCGTCCTATCTCTTCGCGCTCGTCGCGGGCGATCTGGTCGTCAACCGCGACGAATTCGTCACCATGTCGGGGCGCAAGGTCGAGCTGGGCATCTGGGTGCGCGAGGGCGACGTCGATCGCACGCATCACGCGATGCAGGCGCTGAAGAACAGCATGGCGTGGGACGAGCGCGTCTATGGCCGCGAATATGACCTCGACCTGTTCAACATCGTCGCGGTCAGCGACTTCAACATGGGGGCGATGGAGAACAAGGGCCTCAACATCTTCAACACCCGCTATATCCTGGCCGATCCCGATACCGCGACCGACCTGGATTATGATGGGGTCGAGGGGGTTGTCGCGCACGAATATTTCCACAACTGGTCGGGCAATCGCGTCACCTGCCGCGACTGGTTCCAACTGAGCCTGAAAGAGGGGTTTACCGTCTTTCGCGATCAGAATTTCTCGGCCGACATGGGGTCGCCCCCGGTCAAGCGCATCGAGGATGTCCGCCTGCTTCGCGCCGCGCAGTTTCCGGAGGATGCGGGGCCGCTCGCGCATCCGATCCGGCCCGACAGCTATCAGGAAATCTCGAACTTCTATACCGCGACCATCTATAACAAGGGGGCGGAGATCATCCGCATGATGGCGACGCTGCTGGGCCCCGAGCGGTTCCGCAAGGGCACCGACCTCTATTTCGACCGCCACGACGGCGAGGCCGCGACCTGCGAGGATTTCGTCCGCGCGATGGAGGAGGGCGGGGGGATCGACCTGACGCTGTTCCGCCGCTGGTACGAACAGGCGGGGACGCCGAAGCTGAAGCTGTCGCTTGCCGAACAGGATGGCGCCTGGTTCCTCGACGTCGCGCAGACGGTGCCGCCGACGCCGGGGCAGCCCGACAAGCGGCCGGCGATGATGCCGCTACGCGTCGCGGCGTTCGCGATGGACGGCGACGCGCGGCTGCCCGACACGCTGGTGACGCTGACCGGCGCGACCCAGCGTATCGCGCTCGGCAAATTCGCGGCGCGCCCGGCGCTGTCGGTCAATCGCGGCTTTTCGGCGCCGGTGATCATCGATTTCGAGCGGGCTCCGGGCGAGCTGGCCTGGCTGGCCGCGCACGACGACGATCCCTTTGCGCGGTACGAGGCGTTGCAGCAGCTGATGCTCGACACGCTCGTCGCCGCGGTTTCGGGCGAGCAGGTCGACCACCGCGCCGTGATCGATGCGGTCGGACTGACGCTGCGCGGCCGCGCGGCCGATCCCGCCTTCGTCGCCGAGGCGGTGCTGCTGCCGAGCGAGGCCTTCATCGGCGACCAGATGGTCACGGTCGATCCCGACGCGATCCGCCGCGAGCGGCTCGCGCTGCAGGCGGCGATCGGCGGGGCGCTCGAAAGCGAGTGGCGCGCGATCCTGGGCGAGGTGGCGCCGCCCGCGGCGATCCTGTCGCGCAAGGCGAAGGGCGGCCGCCGCCTGCGCGGCGTCGCGCTCGCCTATCTGGCCGCGACCGGCATCGCCGACGTGCCGGCGCTCGCGTTCGGCATATTCTCGGGCGCCGACGGCATGACCGAGCGGCAGGCCGCGCTCGCGACATTGGCGCATGGCGACAGCGACGAGCGCGTCGCGGCGCTCGACATCTTCTATCAGCGCTATCGCGACAATCCGCTCGTGCTCGACAAATGGTTCCAGGTGCAGGCGTGGTCGATGCGGTCCGACACGGTCGACGCGGTCAAGGAACTGGCGGGGCATCCCGACTTCACGCTTGGCAACCCGAACCGCGTCCGCTCGCTCTATGGCGCGCTGACGGGCAATCAGGCGGCGTTCCACCAGGCCGACGGCGCGGGTTATCGCCTGATCGCCGACCTGGTGATCGCGCTCGACCCCAAGAACCCGCAGACGTCGGCGCGGATGATCCCGCCGCTCGGCCGCTGGAAGCGGTTCGACGAGGCGCGGGCGGCGATGATGCGGGCGGAGCTCGAGCGCATTCTGGCGCAGCCCGGCCTGTCGCGCGACGTGACCGAACAGGCGTCGAAGAGCCTGCTGGGGTAACCTGCAGGGGTAAGGGCGCACCCTCCCGCATGCGGGAGGGGAGGGCCGGCGCTAGCCGCCCAGCCAGCCCGCGACGTCGACCGCGACCTTGTTGGCGGCGCGGGTCAGCGCTTCGCCGACGGGCTTTGCCTCGACCTTGCCGCCGATCGCCTCGCGCACTTCGAAGCGGCGCTGGGTGACGGTCTTGCCGCCCGCCGAGACGAGCATCGCCTGAAAGACGACGACCGCCTCGTTCGAGCGCGCGTCGACGCCGAATTCCATCAGCTGCCCGGCAAGTTGCTCGCCCGGCGCGGTCAGATATTGCCCCTCGTCCAGGACGACGCGCGCGGTGCGGGCCGCGACGGTTTCGGATACCAGCCGCTGGAACAGGCGCGACGGCGCCTCGACCCACTGCGCATCCTTCACATAGGTGACGCTGGCGTCGTCCTGCTGCACCGGAATGCGCGTCGTGCGCAGCTTTTGCGGCGCGGTCGGGATCAGGATCGTCAGCGTCGCCGCCTCGGCCGCGGTCCGCGCGGTGCCCGCTTGCGGCGCGGCATCGGGATCGAGCGTCAGGAGAAAGGGCGGGGTCTTGCCGCCCAGCCCGATGCAGCCCGACAGCGTCACGGCAGCGGCGGCGATCAGCAACGGCGCGCGGAGGTTTCGCAGGAGCGATAGGGGCATAGGGGGCTTCCTCATTGCTTGTAATCGGGCAGCTTGCTGCCGCCCAGAACCGCGCCCGCACCCTGCTGGTCGAGCTTGTCGGTCAGGCTGGACAGCGAGGCGGAGGTACGGCGCAGGTCGCGGATCAGCGCATTGGCTTCGGGAATCGTGGTCTCGCTGAAGGTCTTGAGCCCCGGCCGCGCGTCGGAGATTGCGGACTCCAGCGTCTTGATCGAATTGTTCGCGGATTTCAGCGTATCGCGCAAATTCGCCATCGCCGGGTCGACGTTGCGATCGATCGTGCCCTGCGTCGCGGCGGCGAGGTTGCCGATCTGCTCGGCGGCGTTGCCCGCCTGCTGAATCGCGATGCGGGTGTCGGCCAGCGCCTTTTCGAGCGCGGGACCATTGCGCGCAAGCGTCGCAGTGGTCGCCTCGACATTGTCGAGGATGTTCGCGAAGCTCTCCTGATTCTTGTCGTCGGCAAGCTCGGCGAGCCGTTCGGTCAGCGTCGACAGGCGCTGAAGCAATTGCGGCGCGGTGTTGAGCAGTTCGCCCAGGCCGCCGACCCGCGTCGGGATGACGGGCTTGCCCGCCGGTCCCTTGTCGGTGATCGCCGGCGCGCCCTTGACCGCGCCGTCGAGCGAGATTTGCGACACGCCCGTAAAGCCGACGCCTTCCAGCGCCGCCGTCGTGCCCTGCAGGATCGGCACACCCTCGTTCACCTCGATGCGCACCCGCACGAATTGCGGATCGTCGGGCCACAACGCGATCTCGCGCACCTGTCCCGCGGGGACGCCCGAAAACTGGACCTGCGCGCCCTTGTTCAGGCCGTCGACCGACTGCTTGAAGAATATGTCATATTCGCGCTTCGTGCCGCCGCTGTCGTTGGCCAGCCACACGACGAAGATCGCGAGCGCGGCCATGAAGAAGAGGACGAACGCGCCGACGAGCACATTGTTCGAGCGTGTTTCCATCAGCTTTTCCCATCCTGCCGTTCGATCGCCTGCTTGCAGCTTGCCGCAGCACGGCCACGCGGTCCGTTGAAATAGTCCTGTATCCACGGATGCTCGGTGGCAAGCAGTTCCGGGATCGTGCCGACCGCGATCACCCGCTTTTCAGCCAATACCGCAACCCGGTCGCAGGTTGCATAAAGCGAGTCGAGATCGTGGGTGATCAGAAAGACGGTCAGCCCCATCGTGTCGGCCAGCTCGCGGATCAGCTCGTCGAACTTGGCGGCGCCAATCGGGTCGAGGCCGGCGGTCGGTTCGTCCAGGAACAGCAGCGCGGGATCGAGTGCGAGTGCGCGCGCCAGCCCGGCGCGCTTGACCATGCCCCCCGACAGCTCCGCCGGAAATTTGGGCCCGGCGTCGGGCGGCAGGCCGACCATCGACACCTTGTAGGCGGCGATCTCGTCGAGCAGCTTCTGATCGAGCCGCGGATAATATTCGCGCAGCGGAACCTGGATATTCTCGGCGACGCTCAGGGTGGAGAACAGCGCGCCGCCCTGGAACATCACGCCCCACCGGCGCCGCAGGTCGCGCGATTCCTCCTGGTCGGTGATCGCGTCCAGCGTTTTGCCGTACACCTCGATCTCGCCCTCGGTCGGCGTCTGCAACCCGACGATCGAACGCAGCAGCACCGACTTGCCGGTGCCCGACCCGCCGACGATGCCCAGAATCTCGCCCGACCGCACGTCGAGGTCCAGATTTTCGTGGATCACCGCATCGCCGAATTGGTTCTTGAGCCCGCGAATGCGGATCGCGAATTCGAACTTTTCGGGCCGCACGGCCTCCGCCGCCGCCAGCTCTTCCTGAATCTCGGCCTGGATTTCGTCGGTCATCAGTTCCATCCCAGCGAGGAAAAGAAGACCGCGAAAAAGGCGTCGAGCACGATCACGAGGAAGATCGCGGCGACGACGGCGGAGGTCGTCCGCTTGCCCACTTCCTCGGCGTTCTGGCGCACCTGCATGCCTTCGTAACAGCCGGTCACGCCGATCAATATGCCGAACACCGGCGCCTTGATCAGCATGATGTAGAAATCATGCATCGGAATGATCTCGCGCAGCCGCTGAACATAGGTCAGCGGCGGAATGTCCAGCCCGACCCAACAGAAAACGCCGCCGCCGATGATCGCACAGATACTGGCGTAAAAGCCCAGCAGCGGCATGGTGATCGTCGACGCGGCGACGCGGGGCAGCACAATCGCCTCCATCGGCGACACGCCGATCGTCCGCATCGCGTCGACCTCTTCGGTCAGCTTCATCGTGCCGATCTGCGCGGCAAAGGCCGACCCCGACCGGCCCGCGACCATGATCGCGGTCATCAGCAGGCCGAGCTCGCGCAGTGACGCGCGGCCGACCAGGTTGATCGTGAATACCTCCAGCCCGAATTGTTCGAGCTGCACCGCGCCCTGCTGCGCGATCACGATGCCGATCAGGAAACTCATCAGCCCGATGATCGGCAGCGCATCGACGCCGACAGTCTGGAACCGCGTCACGACCGCATGCCAGCGCAGCCTGCGCCGCGCGCGAATCTGGATGCCCAGCGCGACGATCATCGCGCCGAAGAAATCGATGATGCCGACCAGCTCGCGCCAGATCGCCAGGCTGGCGGTGCCGACCTGGTCGAGCATGCGTTCGATCGCCGAACGGCGGTCGCGATGGACGCGATATTCGCTCTTGTCGTCCTTCAGCGCTTCCAGAAGCCGCTCGGCCTCGGGGCTGGCGCCGACGACTTTCGCGCCATGTTCGTTGACGGTGCGGGTGACGATCCAGGCGCCGACGGTGTCGATGCGCTCGATGCCCGACAGGTCGATCGATTCGATCGGTCCCAGTTCGTCGAGCCGTGCGGGAACGTCGCCAAGGCGGGCAAGCGTCAGGCGGCCGGTAAAGCGGACCGCAGCGCCATTGGCACCGTCGCTATAGTCGAAGTCCGCCCGGGCCACCATCTCGCGGGGGACATTGTATTATTTGCCCTGTCACAGCAAGCAATTCCCGCCCCCTTGGCCGTGGCGGCATGCGCGCCTATGGACACAGGCATGGAAACGCCGCCGATTTCGCTGCCGACCGATTATGCGCATCGCGTCGCGATGTATGACATGGATCGAACGATAACGCGTTCAGGGACTTACAGCGGATTCCTGATGCATGTTGCCAGGCGGCGTCAGCAATGGCGGCTGATGTTTCTGCCGCTCGTCGGGCTGGCCGGACTCGGCTATAGCCTGCGGCTGATCGACCGATCGAAGCTGAAGGCGATCAATCTGCGCCTGCTGGTCGGCAAACGTTTCAGCCGCACCGAAATCGCGCCGCTCGCCGAAAGCTATGCCGACAAGGTGATCGCGCGCGGGCTGCACAGCGCGGCGCTCGACCAGATCGCGGCCGACCGCGAGGCGGGATACCGGCTCCTGCTCGCGACCGCCTCTTTCCACCTCTATGTCGACGCGATCGCCCGGCGGCTGGGGATCGACGATGTTCTTGCGACGCGGCTCGACGAGCCCGATGGCGCCGACCATATCCACGCGCGGCTGGCGGGCGACAATTGCTATGGCGAGGCGAAGTTCGCGCGCATTTCCGACTGGCTGGCGGCGAATGAAATCACGCGCGATCAGGCGCATATCCGCGCCTATTCGGACCATGTCTCCGATCATCCGATGCTGCATTTCGCCGACGAGGCGGTCGCGACGACGCCGTCGCGCGGGCTGAAGCAGCTGGCGCCCAAGATGGGGTGGCAGGTCGTCGACTGGCGCGCCCGCAAATAGGCGCTGTCCTGCAAAATGCCGACCTATCAGACCCTGTGACGATGGCGCCGCGGCCGTGTGTGACGGCCGCCGCGGCCATCGCGTCGGTTGATTCTTAAAGCGACAAAGGAGACAGTTTCGGCGTGCTCGTCCGTATCCTTTGTCGCTTTAAGGCGGTCAAACGGCGTCCAGCGCCTGGGCAAAGTCCGCGATCAGGTCGTCGGCGTCCTCGATCCCGATCGATACGCGCACCAGATTGTCGGTGATGCCCAGCGCCTTCTTGCGCTCTTCGGGAACCGACAGGTGCGTCATCGCGGCGGGGTGGCTCGCCAGCGTCTCGGTGCCGCCGAGGCTGACCGCCAGCTTCGCGATCTTCAGCGCGTCGAGAAAGCGGAAGCTTTCGGCTTCGCCGCCCTTGATGAACAGCGAAAAGGTCGACCCTGCGCCGCTGCAATGGCGGTCGTAGATGTCCTTTTGCCGCGCATCGGCGATGAAGCCGAGATAGCCGAGGCCGTCGACCTTCGGATGATCGCGCAGGAAGGTGCAGACCTTCAGGGCATTTTCGCCCGCGCGGCTCATGCGCAGTTCCAGCGTCTCCAGGCTGCGCAACAGCATCCACGAGGTGTTGGGGTCGCAGATCGTGCCGATCGTGTTGCGCATCGGACGGATCGCGTCGATCAGCTTCTGGTTGCCCGAAACGCCGCCGGCCACCAGGTCCGAATGGCCGCCGGCATATTTGGTGAGGCTGTAGACGACCAGTTCGGCGCCCTGCTTGATCGGCTGTTGCCACAGCGGGCCGAGGAACGTGTTGTCGATCGCGATCGCGGGCTTCTGATCGCCGGGGAAGGCGGCATCGCGGGCCGCGCGTACCGCCTCGACATCGACCAGCGCGTTGGTCGGGTTCGCCGGGCTTTCGAGATAGACGAGCGAGACCTTGCCGCCCTTTTCGGCGGCGAGCGCCTTGGCCCGCTCCAGCAGCGCGTCGATCTCCTCGCGCGTCGCACCCGCCGGGAAGTCGAGAAAGCTGACGCCGAAGCGCGACAGGATGCGGGCGATCAGCGTTTCGGTCGCGGCATAGAGCGGCCCCGAATGGACGATGACGTCATTCTGGTTGCACAGCGCCAGAAGAAGCGTGGCGATCGCCGACATGCCGCTCGAAAAGACCAGGCTGTCGTCGGCGCCGTCCCAGACCGCGAGCCGGTCCTCCAGGATTTCCTGGTTGGGACCGTTGAAGCGCGAATAGACGAGGCCGTCGGCGGGGCCCTCGCGCTTGCCGGTGATATGTTCGAAGAAACGCTTGCCCGCGGCAGCACTTTCAAAGGCAAAGGTCGATGTAAGGAAAATCGGCGGCTTCAGCGATCCTTCGGACAGCGTCGGGTCGTAACCGAGCCCCATCATCAATGTCGCCGGGCTCAGATCCTTGTCGCCGATCTTCTTGCTGTTCGTCTTGGGTTTGCCGCGCATGGCCATTGGGGGGATGCTCCTGGTGATGGGATCACCCGTATAACAGCATCGGTTTCATTTGAAACTATGTTGCGCGCTCAATCTTCGACGATCAGGCTGCGGTCCTTGGTCTCCGGAAGCATCAGGGTCGCGACGCCGGCCATGCCGATGACCCCGGCGACATAGAAATAAAACACCCATTCCACGCCGGCGCCCTTCAGGCCCAGCGCGACCATTTCCAGCGTCCCCGCAAAGATCGCATTGCCGATCGCATAGGGCAGGGCGACGCCGAGGCCGCGGATATGCGCCGGAAACAGCTCCGCCTTCACCAGCGCGTTGTTCGCGCTGTACCCCGCCTGCAGCGTCAGCGGGATCAGGATCAACAGCGTCGCGACGATCGGCGAGGTCACCGTCTCCAGCGTCATGAAGGTCGGCACCGCGACGATCGCACCGCCGATCCCGAACAGCAGCAGCATCGGCTTGCGCCCGAACCGATCGGCGAGCGCGCCGAAGACGGGCTGCATGATCGTGAACCAGATCAGCGCCGCGGCGATGATGTAGGTCGCGGTCGCCTTGTCGAACCCGACGGTGTTGAACAGATATTTCTGCATGTAGCTGGTGTAGGTATAGGCCGCGAGCCCGCCGCCCGCCGACAGCATTCCGACCAGGATGCTTTCGCGCCGATGCTCCTGCCACAAACGCTTCGCGGTCGAGACGGGGCGGTCGACCGCCTGATTCTCGAACGACGGCGTCTCGGCCAGGTTGCGGCGAAGCAGATAGACCGCAAGCGCCAGGAACGCACCGATGACGAAGGGGATGCGCCAGCCCCATGCCGTCAGTTCGGCCTCGGTCAGAAAGGCCTGCAACACGACCGCGACGAAGATCGCGCAGAGCTGGCCGCCGATCAGCGTCATATATTGAAAGCTCGCCCAGAAGCCGCGATGTTCCTTGGGCGCCATTTCGGACAGATAGGTCGCGCTGGCGCCATATTCGCCGCCCAGCGACAGGCCCTGCAGCATGCGCGCGACGAGCAGCGTCGCCGGGCCGAGCAGGCCGGCGACGGCATAGGTCGGCGCGACCGCGATCAACAGCGACCCGCTGAACATCAGCGCGACCGACAGCGACAGCCCGGCCTTGCGGCCGCGCGTGTCGGCAAAGCGTCCCATCACCCATGCACCGATCGGCCGCATGACGAAGCCGACGGCAAAGATGGTCGCCGTGCTCAGCAACTGCGCGGTCGGGTCGGCCTTGGGAAAGAAGACGGGGGCGAAATAGATCGCAAAGGCGGCATAGGCGAACCAGTCGTACCATTCGACGAGGTTGCCCGCGGATCCGCCGACGATCGAAACGAGCCGCTTGCGCGGTATCGCCAGGGCTTTCATCCGTCTCGTCTCCCCGCCTGTTATGGTCGCCGCCGCGGATCGAGCCCGGGCGACGATGAATGGACATGCTCAGCTGAGGCCGATCACCGATATCTGGCGGCCATAGCTGTTCTCGTTTCGGTGGCACGCGCGGCGATAGCTGAAATAGTCCGCCTCCTCGGCATAGGTGTCCTGCCCGCCGATGGCAATTCGGGTGACGCCCGCGGCGGCAAGGCGCGCGGCGACATAGGCGGCGATGTCGAACATCGCGTGGCCCGGTTTTCCGGCGGCGAAGAAGCGTTCGTTGGCGGGCTCGTCGGCGACGAAGCGCGCGACGAAAGCTTCGTCGACCTCATAGGATGCGCGGCCGATGCAGGGGCCGATCGCGGCGGCGATGGCCGAGCGGCTGGCGCCGAGGCTTTCCATCACGTCGAGCGTCGCGTCGGTGATGCCCGCGATGGCGCCCTTCCAGCCGGCGTGCGCGGCTCCGACGACGCCCGCTTGCGTGTCGGCGAACAGCACCGGGACGCAGTCGGCGGTCAGGATGCCCAGCAGGATGCCGGGGGTGCGGGTCGCCAGCGCGTCGGCCTCCGGCCGCTGTGACAGGTCGGTGCCTTCGTCGACGATCACGCAGCGGTTGCCGTGAACCTGATACAGCCCCGCAAGCGCCGCGCCGGGCAACGCCGCCTCTGCCACGCGGCGGCGATTTTCAGCGATCAGCGCGGGATCGTCGTTCGACCCGAGCCCGCAATTGAGCGAGGCGAGGTCGCCGGTCGACACACCGCCCCGGCGACCGAAAAAGCCGTGTGCTATTCCCGTCAGCGTCGGCGCGGTAACGAAAGGCGTGGTCACAGGTCGAGCCTGAAAAAGCGGTCCTCGTCGACATGATTGCCGACCCGAAACTGGTTCCGGCCGACGTCGTAGAAACCGTAACGGCGATAGAAGGCCTGCGCGCGATGGTTCTCGGTGAACACGGTCAGATACAGGATCGAGGCGCGTTCGCGTGCCCATGCGATGCCCCATTCCATCAGCGCGACCGCGACGCCCGTGCCCTTGGCGGCTTCGGCGACATAGAGCTGGTGCAGCTCGACCGCGTCGTCGGTCGGTTGTTCGGGCGGCAGGTCGAACTCGACCGGCCCCATCTTGATATAGCCGAGGACGGCGCCGGCTTCGTCGCGCACCAGTGCGATGTCATGGTCGGTATCCTCGATCTGTGCCCGCACGCGCTCGGGCGGGTTCCAGCCGGCTAGGAAGGTCGACAGATCGGCGGGGTCATAAATATGGCCGAAGGTGTGGGTGAACGATCCGTTGGCGAACATCGCGATCGCCTCGGCATCCTCGGGCCGGGCGAGTTGAATGGCGGTCATGCGGCTTCTCCTGTAAATCCTGCGGGGCTCGGCCAGCCGGGTGCGGTCAGGGCGAGCAGCTTGAACAGCTCGCCCATCGCGTCGGCATCGACGAGCCGGTCGCGCTGGCCCTTCAATTCTTCGGCGCGGCCGGGTGTGGCGGTCGAGAGCGATTTCAGGCGCGCGTCGATGCCCAGGCGCTTCAGCCAGTCGCCCTGCGTCGCGGGGCCGCTGACCGCGACGCTTGCCGGGCGCGCTGCGTCGGCAAGCAGCGTGAAATCGACATGCGCGGTCAGGTCGACCTCGCCCGGATCGTCGAAGGGATCGGCGAAATGATGCGCCTTCACCGCCTGCAGCGTGTCACCGGCGGCGGGGCCGCTATAGCCATAGTCGATCGTCAGCATCGCACCGCCTTGCCGGGCGAGGCGGAACGCGCAGCGCTGCATGATCGCCGCCGACACCGGCGTCGTCTCGACGATCGCGCCTTCCTGGTTGCCGCGAAGCGAGGGGGGAATGGCATCATCCGCCGGAATGTCTCCATGCACCGGACGCAGCCGGCTGTCGCCGCGCTCGACCATCCGCTCGCGCCAGCCGTCGGCGGTCTTCACATATTGGTGGATCGGCAGCGCGTCGAAAAACTCGTTCGCGACGATGATCAGCGGCGCGTCGCCGGGGAGGGCATCGACCTCGTCATGATGCTCCGCGGTCGGCAGCCGCGCCGACTGCGCCGCGCGCAGGGTCGGGCTCGTTTCGACCAGATGCACTCCCAGCGGGGCGCAGCCGAAACGCGACGCGGCGCGCAAGGCATCGACCGCCAGCGTGCCCCGGCCGGGGCCCAACTCGACATAGCGGAACGGCGGACTCCCGGCGCGGCTCCACAGGTCGGCGATCCAGATGCCGATCAGCTCGCCGAACATCTGGCTGATCTCGGGCGCGGTGGTGAAATCGCCCGCCGCGCCCAGCGGATCGCGCGTCGCATAATAATGCGCGTTCGCCGCCGCCATATAGTCGGCGATGGTCATCGGCCGGTTGGCGGCGATATCCTTCAGCAGTTGTTCGGGTGTCGGCGGACCGTCACGCAACGGCGTCGGGCCCCGCGATCGGTTCGACGCGCTGGCGGCGCTTCTTGGCGGTCGCGACGAGCCAGAGGCCGATCAGGATCATCGGCACGGTGAGCCACTGGCCCATCGAGAGGCCCGTCGCCTCGACGACGTTCATCCGCTGCACGTCGGGTTCGCGGAAATATTCGACGACGAAACGGCTGACGCCATAGATGATCGACGCCATGCCGACGAGCAAGCCGGGCTTGTAGCGCGCGTCGGTGCGCCAGAAGAGAAAGGCGAGGATCGCCATCATGAGGAGGCCTTCAAGGCCGGCCTCGTAAAGCTGGCTCGGGTGGCGCGGCATGTCGCCGCCGCGCGGAAAGATGATTGCCCACGGCACGTCGCTGACGCGACCCCACAGTTCGCCGTTCACGAAATTGGCAAGGCGGCCGAGGAAGAGCCCAAAGGGAATGACGCAAGCGATATAGTCGCAGAAGCGCAGGAAACTGAGCTTTTCCTTGCGGGTCACATACCAGATTGCAAGCAGGACGCCCAGCACGCCGCCATGCAGCGACATGCCGCCATCCCACAATTTGAAGATTTCGAGCGGCTTTCTTACATAGGTTTCGAGATTGTAGAAAAGGACATAACCCAGCCGGCCGCCGAGGATGATACCGAGCATGGCATAAAAGATCATGTCGTCGGCATGACGGCGCGCCATCGGGGCGCCGGGCTGGGCGATCAGTTTCAGAAGATACCAGTAGCCGAGGAAGATACCGGCCAGATAGGCGAGCGCATACCAACGGATGGGCAAGCCGAAGACGCTGAACGCGATCTCGCTATGTTCACCCATCAGGTCGGTGAAGTTCACATATTGCGTCGCTTCGGCTAAGGTTGCAAAAAGAAACATATAGTCGCGCTGTCCTTCCCCAGGAGAGGCCTTCCCCATAGGGGGTAAGGCGAGCGAGACCAAGAGGAGAGATGCCCAATGCCTTCCGCGCTCGATTTGCGCCTGGAGACCGCATATAATCTGATTACCGGTCCGGGTGGCCCGATCCAGGTCGGCTCCGTCGAACGCTCCGGCCTCCAGCTGCCGTTCATTACCAATGCCCCGACGAATCTGGCCGATTACATCGCCTTTTTTTGTGCGCAGCATGGCGATGCGACCTTCCTGGTCGAAGGCGACGAGAGGCTGAGCTTTCGCCAGGTCTATGCCGCCGCGCGCAAGGTCGCGGCCGGGCTGGTCGACGGACATGGAGTAAAGCGCGGCGACCGCGTGGGGCTTGCGATGCGCAATGCCAACGCGTGGTGCGTGACCTATGTCGGTATCCTGCTTGCCGGAGGCTGCGCCACGCTGCTGAACGGCTGGTGGCAGGGCGGCGAGCTTGCTGCCGGGATCGACGACGCCGAGGCGAAGCTGGTGATCGCGGACGTTCAGCGCGCGGCGCGGCTCGAGGAACCGGGCGTCACGCACGGCGCGAAGGTCGTAACGCTAGACATCACCAAGCCGATCGACGAGGCGATCGCGCCGATTTCCGATGGCGGCAGCGCCGATACGGTACTGCCTGCCCTGACCGGGCAGGATCTCGCGACCATCCTCTTCACCTCCGGTTCGACCGGCCAGTCGAAGGGTGCCTATTCACGCCACGAAGCGGTGGTGCAGGCGATCTTCAACTATGTCACGCAGACCGCGAGTATCGTCCACCTGCTGACCGAAGACGGCCAGATGTCGGACATCCAGCCCGCGACCCTGATCTGTACGCCGCTGTTTCATGTTACTGCGGAGATACCGGTCTTTCTCCAAAGCTTTGCGCTTGGCCGGAAGCTGGTGCTGATGCCGAAGTGGAACGCGGACGAGGCGATGCGGCTGATCCAGGATGAGCAGGTCAACTATTTCGTCGGCGTGCCGCTGATGAGCTATGAGATTCTCGTCAGCCCGAACCGCAAGAATTACGACCTTTCGACCTGCAAGAGCTACGCAGGCGGAGGCGCGCCGCGGCCGCCGGAACATGTGCGCCGCCTGGCGACCGAGATGGGCGACGGCAAGCCGCTGCTCGGCTATGGCCTCACCGAAACCAACGCGGTCGGTTGCGGCATCATCAACGAAAACTACCTGGAAAAGCCGACCTCGACCGGTCCCGCATCGAAACCGCTGGTCGATCTTGCGATCCTCGACGACCATGGTGAAGAGCTGCCGCAGGGCAGCGTCGGCGAGGTGTGCATCCGGTCGATCTGCAATTTCGAGGGCTATTGGAACAACGAGGCTGCGACCAAGGCGGCCTTCTTCGACAATGGTTATTTCCGATCCGGGGACCTCGGCTATGTCGACGCCGATGGCTATCTGTTCATTGTCGACCGCAAGAAGGACATCATCATCCGCGGCGGCGAGAATATCAGCTGTCAGGAGGTCGAGGCCGCGATCTATGAACATCCCGAGGCGAACGAATGCGCGGTCTTCGGACTGCCCGACGAGCGCCTGGGCGAATGCGTCGGCGCGGTCGTGTGGATGAAGCCCGGCAGCAGCGTGACCGCCGCCGATATGATCGCCTACCTCGGTCAGCGGCTCGCGCCTTACAAGGTGCCGTGCAAGATCTGGATGTCGAATGACGCCTTGCCGAAACTCGGCAGCGAAAAGATCGACAAGGTATCTTTGCGCAATCGCTATCGTGAGGAATATAAGGCGGAGGTTGCAGCGTAGCCGAAGCGAGCGGAGGAGCGAAGGAGGGACATGGCCGAGGCTGACTCTCCTGCCGCTCCGCCGGCGCCGCCGCTGGCTTCGCCCCGGCGCGTGTATCGCCATCGCCTGCCGACGCGCATCTGGCACTGGGTGAATGCCGTCACCCTGCTCGTCATGCTGATGAGCGGGCTGATGATCTTCAATGCCCACCCGCGCCTCTATTGGGGGCAATATGGCGCGAATCCCGATCGCGCGTGGTTCGCCATCGGGTCGACGGCCGACACAGGCTATGTGCGCTTCGGCGAGACGCGTATCGAGACCACCGGCGTGCTCGGGCGCTGGACCGACGGCAAGGGAAGGGAACAGACCTGGGCGTTTCCGGGCTGGGCGACGATCCCGACGAGCTATGACCTGGCGGCGGGGCGGCGCTGGCATCTGTTCTTTGCCTGGGTGCTGTCGATCGGCCTGACGCTGTATATGCTGTGGAGCCTGATCGGCGGGCATTTGCGCCGCGACCTGCATATTCGCCGCGCCGAATGGTCGCCGCGGCATATCTGGACCGACATCAAGGATCACGCGCGGCTGCGCTTTCCCAGGGGAGAAGCGGCGGCGCGGTACGGCATTCTTCAGAAGCTGAGCTATATCGGCGTGATCTTCGTCCTGCTGCCGCTGATGATCTTCACCGGCCTGACGATGTCGCCGGGGATGGGGACCGCGTGGCCTTGGCTGCTCGATCTTTTCGGCGGACGGCAATCCGCCCGGTCGATCCATTTCATCGCGGCGTGGCTGCTGGTCGCTTTCTTCCTCGTGCACATTGCGATGGTCGTGCTGGCGGGGCCGCTGAACGAACTGCGGTCGATGATCGGCGGCTGGTTCACGCTGCCGCCTGAAAAAGAGCATGAGGCATGAGCGGGATCATCCTTCCGCGTCGCAAGCTGATCGCGCGTGCCGGCGGGCTCGTCGCGGCGGCGGGCGCGCTGCCGATCCTGTCGGGCTGCGACGCGATCAGCGAGGCGCCCGCGGTGCGCAAGATCCTGTCGATGGGCGAGGAGATGAACCGTGCGAGCCAGCGCGCACTGATGGATCGCGACGCGCTGGCCCGCGAATTTACCCAGGCCGATCTGTCGCCGGTGTTTCGTTCGAACGGAACGAAACTGCCCGAGGGCGAAGCCTATGCCGGTCATGTCGCGACGGGCTTTGCAAACTGGCGCGTCCAGGTGACTGGCCTCGTGAACCGGCCGCTGTCGCTGTCGATGGCCGATATTCGCGCGATGCCGCAGCGGACGCAAATCACGCGCCATGACTGCGTCGAGGGATGGAGCGCGATCGGCGGATGGACCGGGCCGCAGCTCAGCCGCGTCCTTGCCGCCGCCGGCGTGAAGGACAGCGCGCGGTTCATCGTCTTTCGCTGCGCCGATCGCATCGGCGATGCGCTCTATTACGAAAGCTGCGACATGGTCGACGCGCTGCATCCGCAGACGCTGCTTGCCTGGGCGTTGAACGGGGAGGTGCTGCCCATCGCCAATGGCGCACCGGTGCGGCTGCGGATCGAGCGGCAGCTTGGGTATAAGCACGCCAAATATCTGACGGGAATCGAAGCGGTTGCGAGCCTCGACGGGATCGGCGCGGGCAAGGGCGGCTTTTGGGAAGATCGCATCGATTATGAATGGTATGCGGGTATCTGACCGCAACCAAAACTGCCGGCGGGACGTTCTCGCATCGCGCCCATGTCGATCCTCAGTCCCTTCCTCTCGCGCGTCATTCGTCACGGCAGGCTGACCGTCATCGACCCCGACGGCGCCGCCGAACATTTCGGCGCGCCGGCGCCGGGTTTTCCCGAAGTCGGCGTTCGGTTCGCGACGCGCCGCGCGATGCGCCGCGTCATCCTCGATCCGCGCCTGGGTGCCGGCGAAGCCTATATGGACGGAGAGATGGAGGTCGTCGAAGGCGACATCATGGCGCTGATCGGCCTGCTGCGGATGAACACGCCCTGGGATCGCGGTGCGAAGCTGAAGGACAAGACCCGGCTCGGCCGATGGATCGAATGGCTGAAAACCCGGCTCGCCTCGCTGAATGGCGAACGCCGATCGCGCGCGAACGTCGCGCATCATTACGACATCGGCAACGATCTTTATCGCCTCTTCCTCGATCGCGACCTGCAGTATAGCTGCGCCTATTGGACCCGGCCGGACATGACGCTGGACGAGGCGCAGGCCGCGAAAAAGGCGCATATCGCCGCGAAGCTGGCGCTCCGCCCCGGGCAGCGCATTCTGGACATCGGTTGCGGATGGGGCGGCATGGCGATCACGCTGGCGCAGCTCGAGGCGGTGGAGGTGCTGGGCATCACGCTATCGGTCGAGCAGCTCGACCTTGCGCAACAGCGTGCCGAGCAGGCGGGCGTCGCGGGGCGCGTGCGGTTCGAGCTGATCGACTATCGCGAGCTTGCCGCGCGAGAGGTCGGGCGCTTTGACCGTATCGTGTCGGTCGGAATGTTCGAACATGTCGGCGCCGCCAATTTCGAAACCTTCTTTCGCGCCTGCGCGAACATGCTGACCGCCGATGGCGCGATGCTGCTCCACACGATCGGGCGTTTCGGAAAGCCGGGCGCGACCGATGCCTTCACACGCAAATATATCTTCCCCGGCGGCTATATCCCGGCGCTGAGCGAGACCCTGGCGGCAAGCGAGCGGAGCCGGCTGATCGTCACCGACGTCGAGACGCTTCGCCTGCATTATGCGGCAACGCTTCGCCAATGGTACGCGAACACGCTGGCGCACCAGGTCGAGATCGAAAAGATGATGGGGGCGCGCTTTTTTCGCATGTGGTGCTTCTACCTCGCCGGCGCGACCGCGGCGTTCGAGAGCGGGGGCATGGGAAATTATCAGATCCAGTTTGCGCGCAGCCGCCACGCGCTGCCGCTGACCCGCGATTATATGGCCGAAGCCGAGGCGCGCTATACGGGATAGCGTTCGTTCATGACGTCCCAGCTCAGGCCGACAAGCTGTTCCAATATATCGAGATTCACGTCGGCGAGCTTGTTGATATAGAGGCAGGCCTTGCTGGTCTTGTGCTTGCCCAGCTTCGCGAACAGGGCGTCGGCCTCCGCCTGTCGGTCCTGGTAGTTGCCGATCAGATAGAGCGTCATCGCCGCCTTTCGGGGGCTGAAGCCCGCACGGCACATCGTGCCGGAATGGCCGCTGTCGTAGACATAGTCATAGCTGCCATATCCGATGATCGACGGGCCCCACATCTTGGGCTTTAGCCCTGTCACGCGTTGATGCATCGCATCGATGGTCGATGCTTCTTCGCGCCGCCGCGCCTCGGGAATCGCGGCGATGAAATCCGACGTCTGCACCTCGGTCGCCTTGGTCTTGATCTCTGCCATCGCCAAATCTCCCACAGCGGGAAGGATAGCCGCTTTGGTGCGCCCCGCCAATCATCGGTGAAGCGCGACAATGCCCCCGGCAAGCGCGGCGATGCGGCGGCGGAAGCTTTCGGGCGCGACGACTTCGACCTCCGCGCCCAGCGCGATCATTTCGCGCGCGCCATGGTCGCTGTCCTCGATCATCATTGCCATTTCGCGCCAGCCATCGGCGGTCGGCGCGCTTGCGCCGGCGACCGCTTCGGCACCGCGCGGCGATTGGGCGGCCAGACGTTTGCAACCCTCGGCCGAGGCACGAAGGGTGGCGCGGGTCGAGAAGAGCTCGCTCTCGAAGCGTGCCTGTTCCGCTTGCCACCAGCGCGGCAGGTCGAAATCCGCCGGCCGTTCGAAGATGCTGTCGGCAAGCGTCGGTTCCCGGATGTTCGATACGCGAAAGACACGGATCTTGCCCATGCCGCGCGCCGCGAGATACCAGCTGCCGGCCTTGAGTATCAGCCCCAGCGGGTCGACGCTCCATTCACCGGCGCCCTGCCAGCTTTCATAGTGCATCGACAGGCCGTTCTGATCGAGCACCGCACGCGCGATCATGGGAAGATGGGGCAGGGTATCGGTGCCGCGATACCAGTCTGCCGCATCGAGATGGAAGCGCGTCGCCATCCGGTCGGCGATCGCGCCGCCATCGCCGGGGATCGCGGCAAGCAGCTTGTTGCGTGCCGCGCTCGTCGCCGCGCCGAGGCCGAGTTCGGCAGCGGGGCCGGGAAGGCCGATCATGGTGGCGGCCTCCGCCTCACTGGTCGAAAGGCCGGTCAGGCGCGTGCGATACCCGTCCAGAAGCTGAAATCCGCCGCCGGGGCCGCGGTCGCCATAGACGGGGACGCCCGCAGCGCTCAGCGCGTCGATATCGCGATAGATGGTGCGCTCCGACACCTCGAACTCCGCCGCCAGGTCTGCCGCCGTCAGCCGCTGTCGCAACTGCAGAAGGATCAGGATCGAAAGGAGTCGGCTCGCGCGCATATTTTTATCGTAGCAGAAAATAGCTGACAGAAATTGTCAGGATCAGGGGCGTAGACCGGTCGGGCCACCAAGGGAGCGACCCATGACCCCGATCAATCGCCGTACCGCCATCGCCCTTGGCGCAGGAGCCGCCATGTCCAGCCTGATCCCGCCCGCCGCCGCCGCCATCAATCCTGCCCCATTGGGCAAGCCCGGCGATTTCGATTTCCTGACCGGCGAATGGCGCATCCACAACCGATTCCGCGAGGGTGAGAAATGGATCGAGTTTCCCGGGGAGGCGACGGTCGTGGGCATTCTGGGCGGCATCGCGAGCATCGAGGAACTGCGCATTCCGGCCCGCGGCTTTTCGGGCATGGGCCTTCGTCTGCTCGATATCGAACGGAAGATCTGGTCCGATCACTGGGTGAACGGCAAGTCGGGCGTCGTCGGCGTCCCCGGACAGCTCGGCGTCTTCGAAAATGGGGTCGGCACCTTTCTGTCCGATGGCGAAGGCGACAAGGGCCCGGAACTGTATCGCGGCGTATGGGATCGGATCACGCCGAAGAGCTGTCGCTGGTTTCAGGGCGTGTCGCGCGACGGCGGCAAGACGTGGGATGACGGCTGGTTCATGGATTGGACGCGGGCCGGCTGATACCGCAAGCCGGTTGCACCGGGGGCAAGGGCCTGCTAGCCGCGCCCGCGTCTTTTCCGGCCAAAAGGTGCAGCCATGTCCGATTCCATCAAGCGCGTTGTCCTCGCCTATTCGGGCGGCCTCGATACGAGTGTCATCCTGAAGTGGCTGCAGGTCACCTATGGTTGCGAAGTGGTGACCTTCACCGCCGACCTGGGGCAGGGCGAGGAGCTGGAACCCGCGCGAGCCAAGGCCGAGCTGATGGGGATCAAGCCCGAGCATATCTTCATCGACGATGTGCGCGAGGAATTCGTCCGCGATTTCGTCTTTCCGATGATGCGCGCCAATGCGCGGTACGAGGGCGATTATCTGCTCGGCACCTCGATCGCGCGGCCGCTGATTTCGAAGCGGCTCGTCGAGATTGCGAAAGAGGTTGGGGCCGACGCGGTCGCGCATGGCGCGACGGGCAAGGGCAATGACCAGGTTCGCTTCGAACTGTCGGCCTATGCGCTCAATCCGGAGATCAAGGTGATCGCGCCCTGGCGCGAGTGGGACCTGACCAGCCGCACCGCGCTGATCGACTTCGCCGAAAAGAACCAGATTCCGGTCCCGAAGGACAAGCGCGGCGAAAGCCCGTTTTCGACCGATGCGAATCTTCTGCACACCTCGTCGGAGGGCAAGGTGCTGGAGGATCCGTGGGAAGAAACCCCCGACTATGTCTATTCGCGCACGGTGAACCCGGAAGACGCGCCGGACACGCCCGAATATATCACGATCGATTTCGAAAAGGGCGACGGCGTCGCGCTGAATGGTCAGGCGATGTCGCCGGCGACCCTGCTGACCGCGCTCAACGAGCTGGGCCGCAAGCATGGCATCGGCCGCCTCGACCTGGTCGAAAACCGCTTCGTCGGCATGAAGTCGCGCGGCATGTATGAGACGCCGGGCGGCGAAATCTATGCCCGCGCGCATCGCGGCATCGAAAGCATCACGCTCGATCGCGGCGCGGCGCACCTGAAGGACGAGCTGATGCCGAAATATGCGGAGCTCATCTATAACGGCTTCTGGTTCGCGCCGGAGCGCGAGATGCTGCAGGCGGCGATCGACCACAGCCAGGCGAATGTGACCGGTACCGTCCGGCTCAAGCTGTACAAGGGCAACGCCAGCGTCGTCGGCCGCAAGTCGCCGGTCAGCCTGTACAGCGAGCGTCACGTGACGTTCGAGGATGACGCCGGCGCCTATGACCAGAAGGACGCGGCGGGCTTCATCAAGCTGAATGCGCTGCGCCTGAAGCTGCTGGCGAAGCAGGAGCGGTAAACACCGCCGGTCGGGCGCGCAGGCATGCGCGCCCTAAATATGGGATAATGTGAAAGAAGGCGGGTCGGGCGCTGCGATAGGGTGGTGCCCGCCCATGCCATTCGACAAATCCTTCGCTGCCTCCGACTTTGAATGGCAGCCCTGCCGTTTGCGTTTGCCGCGTTTCGGCTTGTTGCTCGGCCAGCATGGCATTCATCGTCGGCTCCTGATGCCGGGACGCTATCTCGTGCGGCGTTCGCGCAGCTTGCGGCGCAAGCTGTACCGCGCTGACCATGGTTCGAAACTCACATGAGTTCGGGGCGAGCGGGCGCCGGCGGCGAGAGATGGCGGGCGCGATCCTGCCGCTGGACAATCCAAATCTTAACGCGTTAGCGTGTTCCCAAATCCTGCGCTAAGGGGCGCCTCCATGACCGCCGTTCGCTTCTTTTCCGACAATGCCGCCACCGTGCATCCCGCGGTGATGGAAGCTCTTGCAGCCGCCAATCATGTCGACACGGCCTATGACGGCGATGCGCTCAGCCGCTCGCTCGATGCTGCCTTTTCGGATCTGTTCGAAACCGAGTGCGAAGTCGTGTGGATATCGACCGGCACCGCGGCGAACAGCATCATCCTCGCCCATTTCGTGCGGCCGTGGCAGGGCATACTTTGTTATGAGGAAGCCCATATCGAGGTCGACGAATGCGGCGCGCCGACCTTCTTTTCCGGCGGCGCGCAGCTGATGACCCTGCCGGGTCCGGGCGCGAAGATCGACACCGACGCGCTGAAACGCCGCATCGCGGGCATCCGCAAGGATGTGCATCAGGTACAGCCGGCCGCGATCAGCATCACCAATGCCACCGAATATGGCCTCGCCTGGCGCCCCGACGAGGTGCGCGAAATCAGCGAGATCGCCAAGTCCGGCGGGCTGAAGCTTCACATGGATGGCGCGCGGTTCGCCAATGCGGTGGCGTTCCTCGATTGCTCGCCCGCCGACGTGACGTGGCGCGCAGGGGTCGATGCGCTGTCCTTTGGTTTTACCAAGAATGGCGCGATGATGGCCGAGGCGCTCGTCTTCTTCGGCGGCAGCGGCGGCGCGGGGGTTCGCGAACTCAAGAAGCGCGGCGGGCATCTGCTGAGCAAGGGCCGCTTCGTCGCGGCGCAGATCCGGGCGATGCTGAAGGACGATTTGTGGCTGGCCAATGCGCGGGCGGCGAACGCCGGCGCGGCGGCGCTCGCGGCGGCGTGCGGCAACCGGTTGATGTATCCGGTCGAGGCGAACGAGCTGTTCGTGCGGATCACCGCGGAGGAAGCCGCCGACCTGCGCGCCAAGGGTTTCGATTTCTATGACTGGGGTTCGGGCGCCGCGCGGCTGGTCGTTAGCTGGGATCAGGATGCCGCTGCGGTGGCGCCGCTAGCCGCCGCCATCGCGGCGCTATGAGCCAGCCTGCATCGCTCCTCCAGCCGCGAGTCCTGTTACCTTTCGCACTGGTGACGTTGATCTGGGGATCGACCTGGATCGTCATCAAGGGGCAGCTCGGGATCGTTCCGCCCAGTTGGTCGGTCACCTATCGCTTCGCGGTGGCGGCGCTTGCGATGTTCGCATTTGCGCTGGTCCGCGGTGAGAAGCTTTGGCCTGGGGGGCGGGGGATTGCCTTTGCCGCGGTGCTTGGCGTGGCGCAGTTCGCGCTGAACTTCAACTTCGTCTACCGTGCCGAGCAGCATATCACCTCCGGCCTGGTCGCGGTGCTGTTCGCGCTGCTGATCGTTCCCAACACGCTGTTGGGGCGGCTGTTCCTGAAGACGCCGCTCGAGGGGCGTTTTCTTGCCGGGGCCGGTATTGCGATCGTCGGGGTCGGCATGATGATCCTGCACGAGTATCGGGCGGCGGAGCTTGGCGCCGACCAGGTTATCCTCGGCACCGTGCTGACGCTCATCGGCGTTCTTTGCGCGTCGACCGCCAACGTCATGCAGGGGACGAAGATTGCCCGCGCGCAGTCGATGGTCGTGATGATCGCCTGGGCGATGCTGTTCGGCGCGCTCGCCGACGGGACCTATGCCTGGATCACCACCGGTCCGCCGGCCATCGAGCCGACGCCGGCGTATATCGGCGGCGTGCTGTACCTGGGCATTGTCGCCAGCGCGGTGACCTTTCCGCTCTATTTCAACGTCATTCGCGCGGTGGGGCCGGGGCAGGCCGCCTGGTCGAGCGTGCTGATCCCGATCATCGCCATGGGTTTCTCGACGGCGTTCGAGGGCTATCGCTGGGCGACGCTGTCGATCGCCGGCGGTGTCGTGGCGCTGATCGGACTTGCGATCGCCGTCGCGAAACGGCCCGAGCGGCCGTCGGTCAGCGGCAATATGGTCTCGTTGCCCGTCGAGGATTAGCCCGCGCTGATCCGCTCGATATCCGCGCCGACCGCCTGCAGCTTTTCCTCCAGCCGCTCATAGCCGCGGTCGAGGTGATAGACGCGGTTGACCTCGGTCGTGCCCTGCGCGGCGAGGCCGGCGATGATCAGGCTCATCGAGGCGCGCAGATCGGTCGCCATCACCGGCGCGCCGACCAGATGGTCGACCCCGCGGACGATCGCGGTGCGGCCCTTGACCTGGATGTCGCAGCCCATGCGCGCCAGCTCGGGCACATGCATGTAACGGTTCTCGAAGATGGTTTCGGTGAACAGCGATGCGCCGCTGCCGAGCGTCGCCATCGCCATGAACTGCGCCTGCATGTCCGTCGCGAAGCCCGGATAGGGCGCGGTCGACAGCGTGACCGGCTCGGCGCGTCCCGACATGGCGACGCGGATACCCTGCTTGGTTTCTTCGACGGTCGCGCCGGCTTCGCGAAGCGCGGCGAGCGTCGCTTCCATCTCGTCGGCCTTGGCGCCGACCAGCTCGACATCGCCCTCGGTAATCACGGCGGCGCAGGCGTAGCTGCCCGCCTCGATACGATCGGCCATCACGCGGTAGGTCGCGCCGTGGAGGCGGTCGACGCCCTCGATGGTCAGCGTTTCGGTGCCGATGCCCTCGATATGCGCGCCCATCGCGACAAGGCAGTTGCACAGGTCGACGATTTCGGGCTCGCGCGCCGCATTTTCGAGCACGCAGGTGCCCTTGGCGAGAACCGCCGCCATGACGGCATTTTCGGTCGCACCGACCGATACGACGGGAAAGGTGAACTTGCCACCCGCGAGCCGGCCGCCGGGCGCGACGGCCCGGACATAGCCCGAGGCGAGCTCGATCTCGGCGCCAAAAGCTTCGAGCGCTTTCAGATGCAGGTCGATCGGGCGGTTGCCGATCGCGCAGCCGCCGGGAAGCGACACGGTCGCCTCGCCCGCCCGCGCAAGCAGCGGGCCGAGGACGAGGATCGAGGCGCGCATCTTGCGGACGATGTCATAGGGCGCGACGGTCGAGGTCAGGGTGGTCGCGCGCGCGGTCATCACGCGGCCGAAATCCTCGGGCCGCGACCCCTCGATCGTGGTCGAACAGCCGAGCTGGTTGAGCAGGTGACCGAAGCCGTCGACGTCGGCGAGGCGCGGCAGGTTGCGCAGCGTCAGCGGCTCGTCGGTGAGCAGCGCACATGGCAACAAGGTCAGTGCGGCATTCTTGGCGCCTGAGATGGGGATACGGCCCTTGAGTCGCTGGCCGCCGCGAATGACGATTTGATCCATCGGCTGTCCTTAGCGCATGCACGGATGCGCGCAAGCGGATGCCGCAGATGGGCTTAAAGCGACAAACTATACGCATGTGGGCGTCGGGATTGTCTCCTTTGTCGCTTTAAGCCCCGGCCGTGGGCGAGGCGTGAAGGGGCGCCAAAGTAGGAAAGCGCCGATCTGGACGCGGGTCCCCGCGTTTGACGGTGGCGCGCCCCGTGAAAATGTGAAACTATCCGGTTCGAAATTCTAAGAAAAAGAGGGTCGTAGGGCGCAGACTTCAACAAGGGGAGAAATAGCTATGCGAAATCCCGTCGTCACGGCGGTTGCCGCCGTATCGTTCGTTGCCGGCCAGTTCGCCGTCCCGGCCGTTACCCAGACCACCTATCCCTATCCACCGCCAACCGGATCGCCCGGCTATGATCAGGGCTATGTCGGTACGATCCGCTGCGAATCCTATGGCAATCGGCAGCAGCGGTGCAGCGTGCGCACCGACAATCGCGTCGAACTGGTCCGTGTCATCGGCGGGCGCTGTTCGAAGGGCCGCGACTGGGGGTTCGATGCCGACGGCATCTGGGTATCGGGCGGGTGCCGCGCCGAATTCCGCTATGGCTATGCCGGCGGAACCTATCCCGGCAACGACTATGCGGGCACGCTGCGTTGTGAATCGCGCGGCAATCGGTACGAACAATGCGCGGTGCAGACCAACGGCCGCGTCGAGCTGGTGCGCAAGCTTGCCGGCAAGTGCAATGCGGGCCGCCAATGGGGCTATGGCGCCGACTATATCTGGGTCACCGACGGCTGCCGCGCCGAATTCGGCTATGGCTATGCCAATCTGACCCCGCTGCCCGGACCCGAACCCGAAAAGAAGAAGGGGCCGAGCACCGGTCTGATCATCGGCGGGATCGTCGTGGCGGGCGGGCTGCTGGCGTTGCTGGCCAGCAAGAAGAAAAAGCCCGACGGAACGGCGGAGGAGACCGCGACCGAGCATCCGGCGCGCGGCCCCGCGACGCTGAGCGCCAATCTGTCGAGCCTGCCGAGCGCATCGCGCCCGTCGGTGCAGAATTGCATGAACGACGCGGCGCGCCAGATCGGCGCGACGGGCGGAACGAAGCTGTCGTACGACAAGCTGATCTCGCTCGAGCAGGGCAATGGCGGCTGGCGCATCCGCGCGACGATGACCGCGACTTATCCTGATGGTGCGAAGTCGGTCGAGATGTATTGCCGGGCGACGCCCAGCGATATCATCCAGCTCGATTTCAGCTGAGGTTCGATCAGGACGAGGCTGCGACAAAGCCGCCGCCCCTGCCATCGGCAGGGACGGCGAGTTTTGGGTCAGGCGAGTGCCTCTTCCACCTGACCGAGCCGATCCTTGCCGAAAAACATCTCGTCGCCGACGAAGAAGGTCGGAATTCCGAATGCGCCGCGGGCGACCGCGGCCTCGGTGTTGGCGACCAGTTTCGCCTTGATCTCGGGCTCCTGCGTCCGCGCGAGCAGCGCGGGGCCGTCGAAGCCGTTGGCCGAGAGGAAGGTCGCGATCACGTCGGGATCGTCCATCTTCAGGCCCTCTTCCCACATCGCGCGGTTCACGGCGTCGACATAATCGTCGAGCGTGCTCTCATCCTCGGCGACGATCGCGCCGCGCATGATGGTGAGCGTGTTGACGGGAAAATGCGGGTTGAGGCGGAATTTCGAGAGGCGGTGCCGTTCGATGAAGCGGCGCATCTCCAGATGTTCGTAGGCGAGCTTCGCCGGCGCCTCGGCATATTGCACCATCGGCGCCTTGTTCCCCGTCGCCTTGAAGATGCCGCCGAGCAGGCAGGGCGTGATGACGAGGTCGGCGCCGGTGCGGTCGAGCAGTTCGGGCAGCACCTTCAGTGTCAGATAGGCGTTGGGGCTGCCGAAATCGAAGATGAGTTCAAGGGTCTTGGTCACCATTTCTCTCCCCAGGGTCGGAGGTCGAGTTCGTGCGTCCACGCGCTTTTGGGTTGTTTGTGGAGCATCACATAATTGGCGGCGATCGCGTCGGGATTGAGGATCAGATCCTGCGCCTTCGCATTGTCGAAATCGGGATGGCGGCCCTTGATGAAGTCGGTGTCGATCGCGCCGTCGATGACCGTGTGCGCGACATGGATGCCCTGGGGCCCCAGTTCGCGCGCCATCGACTGCGCGAGCATGCGAAGCGCCGCCTTCGCACCCGAAAAGGCCGAGAAGCCGGAACCGCCGCGCAGGCTGGCGGTCGCGCCGGTGAAGAGGATGGTGCCGCGGCCGCGCGGCGTCATGCGCTTCGCCGCCTCGCGCCCCATCAGGAAGCCGCCGAGGCAGGCCATTTCCCAGACTTTTGTATAAACGCGCACCGTCGTCTCGCCGATCGGGAAGTTCACATTCGCGCCGATGTTGAACACCGCGACCTCTACAGGGCCGACCTCGGCCTCGACCTGGTCGAAAAGCGCGATCATCGCCTCTTCGTTTCGGGCGTCCCCCGGAAAGGCGCGGGCCTGGAGCCCGTCGTCGCGGATCGATTGTGCCAGCGCCTCGAGCGCGTCGGCGTTGCGTTCGCGGCGATTGACGCAGGCGGTGAGGCCTTCGGCGGCGAAGGCGCGGGCGATCGCGCCTCCGGTGGCATCGCCGGCCCCGATGATGACGGCTGCTGGGTTGGGCATGAACGACTCTCCTCTTGCGCCGAATAGTAACTATGATAATCATAGTGACAAGAGCTATTTTTGCGGTTGAGTGGAACGATGCCCAAGCGTGCGGACCTGTCGGATACCTATTGTCCCGTCGGACGGTCGGCCGAGATTCTCGGCGACCGGGCGGTGTTGCTGATCCTGCGCGACCTGTTTTTCGGGCGCCGCCGGTTCGAGGCGATCGCCGCGAACACGGGGCTGGGGCCGCAGATCGTGTCGGCGCGGCTCAAGCTGTTGGTCGAGGAGGGGGTGGCCGAGCGTCATGCCTATCAGGAGCGGCCGCCGCGTCATGAATATCGACTAACGGCGAAGGGCAAGGATCTGTTCGATGTCCTTTACGCGATGCGCAATTGGGCCGAACGATGGGCGTATGCGGAAGGCGAGATCGGAGCGGGGCCGGCGATGCGCTATGTCCACCGGGCGTGCGGCGCCGATGTCGGTACGTCGGTGGTGTGCCCCGGATGCGGCGAGCCGCTGCGCTATGGCGATCTGAAGGGCGAGCCGTCGGCGGCGCTGAAGGCCGAGCACGCGGCGAGGGCGGTTTGAGCCAGCCCGCCGTGCGGGCGTGGCGATGCAATGATGCGGACGGTCAGGCTTTTTCGAGCGTGCACTGAAGCGGGTGCTGGTTCTGCCGCGCGGCATCCATCACCTGATTGACCTTGGTCTCCGCGACCTCATAGCTGAACACGCCGCAAACGCCGACGCCCTGTTGATGGACGTGCAGCATCACCTGCGTCGCACGCTCGATGTCCATGTTGAAGAAGCGCTGCAGCACCATCACGACGAATTCCATCGGCGTATAGTCGTCGTTCAGCAGCAGCACCTTGTACATCGACGGCTTTTTGGGCTTCGCGCGCGTGCGCGTTGCAATGCCGACGCCCGGCGTACCGGAGACGTCTTCATCCTTGCCCGCCATTGCGTGGACGACATGAGGGATCGAAGCGGGAAGCATCATTACGGGGAATATCGCAAGCCGGAGCGGAATCGCAAGAGGGCGGGGTGGTTAATTGCAGCTTTAAAATGGCTGCGCCCGGCGAAAGCCGGAACCGGAGGGCAAAAACAAGAACCGCCCGCTTCCCTGGGAAGCGAGCGGTCTTGATGTGTCGGCGCGGACGGGGAGAGGAGGGGGAAGGCCCGCGCCAACGAGAGGATGAAAGCCTTAGGCTGCCTTCATCTTCGAAGTGATGACCGAAACGCGGTTCGAGATCGGCGCGAAGCTGTCGTTCGTCAGCTTGACGACGAGTTCGCTGGTCTTCGAGGTCTGCGCAACAGCGGCGTCGAACGCCTTCTTGCTGTTTTCGGCATAGAGCTTCAGGAATTCGGCCGGCGACTTGACGGCGGTGTAGCCCTTCATCGCGGCGCTGGTGTCTTCGAAGCTCTTGCGAGCGAAGGCAACGCCTTCCTGGCCGAGCGTTTCGATGCCCTTGGCAGCGATCTTGCCGGCTTCGACGAGAGCTTCGACGTTCGCCTTGTTGAACTCGACGGCTTCTTCAGCGAGCTTGCTCGACTTGGCCAGAGCTTCCTTCGAACGCTCCTGGAAATCGGCAGTCAGCGTTTCGGCGCGGGTCTTGGCTTCTTCGGCGAACTTCTTGACGGTGTCGTTCATGGTCTTGAATCCTTTGGTGACGACGGCGGCCGGCTTGGGCGCAGCCTTCGTGGGCTTGGGGGCAATGGTCTTCGCAGCCGCCTTCTTGGGGGCGACCTTCTTTGCTGCCGGCTTTGCGGCTTTCTTTTGGACCGGCTTGGCCTTCGCCTTGACGATCTTGGTCTTTACGGGCGCCGCAGCTTCCGCAGCGGGAGCAGCGACTGCCGGAGCGACGGGAGCGGCCACCGGCTTGGCGGCGGTTTCCAGCGTCGCGGCTTCGAAAGCCTTTTCGGCACTATCCATCTTGGTAGCCATCGGGACAACTCCTTTATGTTGCAGTGCACAATATAGGAGCGGATCGGCGATTTCAAGAGGATTTTTGTGCACCGCACAAAAATAGTCGGATCGCCGGTCCGATGGCAGTATATTCGCCAGATATTACCGCTGTTTGACGTAGCGGCCCGGCGCGTCCTCGATGGCCTTTTTCGCGCCTTTCCCGGGCACGCGTGCGCCTTTTGCGGCGGTTTTCCGGTCGTCCTGCTGCGCAATCCAGCCGATCCAGTGCGGCCACCAGCTTCCCTTGGTCTCGGTCGCGCCTGCAACAAATTCGTCGAGCGTCGCGGCGTCGTTGTCGCCCGTCCAATATTGATATTTGCCCGCCGCGGGCGGGTTCACCACCCCGGCGATATGGCCCGAGCCCGCGAGGACGAAGCTCTTAGGTCCCGCCAGATGATCCATCAGCCGCCATACGCTGGCGAGCGGCGCGATATGATCCTCGCGCCCCGCCTGGATATAGGCGGGAGTGCGGATCTTCTTGAGGTCGATCGGCGTGCCCATCACCGTCAGGCTGTTCGGGATCACCATGCGATTGTCGCGGTACAATTCGGTCAGATACTGGCGATGCCACTTCGCCGGCAGGTTGGTGACGTCGCCGTTCCAATAGAGCAGGTCGAAGGGCGGATAGTCGTTGCCGAGCAGATAATTGCTCACGACATAATTCCAGATCAGATCGCGCCCGCGCAGGCTGTTGAAGGTCGCGGCCATATAGCGCCCGTCGAGGAAGCCGCCCGCCGACAATTGCTGCAGCAGGGTGAGATAGCTTTCGTCGACGAACATCTTGAGGTCGCCCGCCAGCTCGAAATCGACCTGCGCGGTGAAAAAGGTCACCGATTTGACCTTGTCTCCCTCGTCGCGCGCGGCGAGCATCGCGAGCGTCGCGGCGAGCGTGGTACCGGCGACGCAATAGCCGATCGTGTGGACGTGCGGCACGTCCAGCAGTTCGCGCACCGTGTCGATCGCGTCGACCTGTGCCGCGATATAATCATCCCAGACCACCTCGCTCATCGACGCGTCGGCAGACTTCCACGAGACCATGAACACCGTCAGCCCCTGTTCGACGGCCCAGGCGACGAAGCTTTTCGCGGGATTGAGGTCGAGGATGTAGAAGCGATTGATCCACGGCGGAAAGATGATGAGCGGGACGGCGAAGACGTCCTTGGTCGTCGGCGCATATTGAATGAGCTGGTACAGATCGGTTTCGTGGATGACCTTGCCCGGCGTGGTCGCGATGTTCACGCCGACCTGGAAGGCGTCGGGATCGACATGGCTGAGCTGCCCGCGCGACAGGTCGGCGAGCATGTGCTTCAGTCCCTTCAGCAGGCTCTCGCCGCGCGTCTCGACCGCGCGCTTGATCACCTCCGGATTGGTGATCGCCAGGTTCGAGGGCGACAGCGCCTCGGCCATGTTCTTCGCCGCGAACTCCATCTTCGCGCGCGCATGGTCGTCGAGGCCCTGCATCGTGCGCGTGGTGGTCAGCAATTGTTCGGACAGCAGGCCATAGGTCTGGCGGATCATCGCGAACACCGGGTTCGCGGTCCAGTCGGGGTCGGTGAAGCGGCGGTCCTTCGGCGCGTCGGCGGCGGGGGCGAAGGGGGGCTGGAGCGTCGAGAGCGAGGTCCAGAAGGCAACGCCCTGTTCCCACATCTTCGACGATTGTTCGGCCCAGAGCTGCGTCGTCGGATTCTGGAGCCAGCTTGCGGGATCGAACAGGCCCGCGGCGGCGCTGTTGCCCTGGTTCGCCTGACCCAGCGCATATTCCAGCATCATCTGCTGCGCGCGGCCCATGACGCTGGCCCAATGGTGCAGGTCGTCGGGCGAGGGGAGGAAGAGATTCGGCGCCTCGGTCGTGTCGTCCCCGCCCATGTTTTTGCCTGCGTCGTTCATGCTCGTTCCTGCTGGTCAGTGCGGATATAATGCCTATAACAAGCCGCGATGCGGCTGGCGAGGTTGCCGCTCGCGTCAATTCAAACGCATACGAAAAGGAGTTGTTCTAGTTTCCCATGTCCGAAGATGAATTCTATCGCATCAAGCGCCTGCCGCCCTACGTCATCGCTGAAGTCAATGCGATGCGTGCGGCCGCCCGCGCCGCGGGAGAGGACATCATCGACCTGGGCATGGGCAACCCCGATCTGCCGCCGCCGCAGCATGTGATCGACAAGCTGTGCGAGGTCGCGGCCAAGCCCGACGCGCACGGCTATTCGCAGTCCAAGGGCATTCCCGGGCTTCGCCGCGCGCAGGCCAATTATTATGCGCGGCGTTTCAACGTCGAACTGGACCCCGAGAGCGAGGTCGTCGTCACCATGGGATCGAAGGAAGGGCTGGCCAGCCTGGCGACCGCGATCACCGGTCCGGGCGACGTCGTGCTGGCGCCGAACCCCAGCTATCCTATCCATACGTTCGGCTTCATCATCGCCGGCGCGACGATCCGCAGCGTGCCGACGACGCCCGACGAGAATTACTGGCGCGCGCTCGACCGCGCGATGGCGTTCACCGTGCCGCGCCCGTCGATCCTGGTCGTGAACTATCCGTCGAACCCGACCGCGGAATCGGTCGACCTCGCCTTTTACGAGCGGCTCGTCGCCTGGGCGAAGGAGAATAAGGTGTGGGTCCTGTCCGACCTTGCCTATTCGGAGCTTTATTACGACGGCAATCCGACCCCCTCGATCCTGCAGGTGCCGGGCGCGAAGGATGTCGCGATCGAATTCACCTCGATGTCCAAGACCTATTCGATGGCGGGCTGGCGCATGGGCTTCGCGGTCGGCAACAAGCGGCTGATCGCGGCGATGACGCGGGTGAAATCCTATCTCGACTATGGCGCGTTCACGCCGATCCAGGCCGCGGCCTGCGCCGCGCTGAACGGCCCGCAGGACATCGTCGCAAAGAACCGCGAGCTTTATCAGAAGCGCCGCGACGTGATGGTCGAAAGCTTCGCCCGCGCCGGCTGGGACATTCCGAGCCCGCCTGCATCGATGTTCGCCTGGGCGCCGCTGCCCCCCGCGCTCAAGGAAATGGGCAGCCTGGAATTCTCCAAGCAGTTGCTGACCCATGCCAAGGTCGCGGTCGCGCCCGGCGTCGGTTATGGCGAGGATGGCGAGGGCTATGTTCGCATCGCGATGGTCGAGAATGAACAGCGCATTCGCCAGGCAGCGCGCAACATCCGCAAATTCCTGCAGATGCACGGCGTGAACACGCCGTCGGTTGCCGCCGGCTGATGGCGTCCGGCCTCGGCGCGATTGCCGAGACGATCCAGTTGTCGGTCACACCGGTGTTTCTGCTGGTGGCGACCGGCAGCCTGCTGAACGTCTTTACGGGGCGGCTGGCGCGCGTGATCGACCGGTCGCGCAACCTGATGGAGCGCTGGGCTGAGACCGAGGGGCCGGAGCATGAGCGTATCGTCGCCGAGCTTCGTGTCGTCGACCGCCGCATCGATGTGATCAACAATTCGATCGCGGCGGCTGTGGCGTGCGGCATCGTCGTGTGCCTGCTCGTCGCGCTGCTCTTTACACAGGCGGTCGCCGGTTTCGACCTGGGGCTGGCGGCGGCGTGGGTGTTCGCGGTCGCGATGCTGCTCCTCCTTCTCTCGCTCCTGCTTTTCCTGATCGAGGTGCGGCTTGCGATCCGCACGATCCACGTCCCGATGGAGCTGCTCGAGCTGGAGGAAATGGGGTGGAAAAAGCGGCAGAATCGCCGCTGATAGACGCGGGGCGACCGCCGGTCGAAGGATGATGGCGCCGCGCGCGACAAGCCGTCAGCCTGCGCGCAGACCGGGGAGAGATATCATGCACAAGATTCGATTGATGATGCCGCTTGTCGCGGTCGCCTTGCTCGCCGCGCCCATTCACGCCGCCGTACCCAAGTCGACAGTTGCGGCGGCAGTCGCCGACACCAGCCGGCAAGCCGACAACCGCAAGCTGGACGAGGGGCGCCACCCCGCCGAGGTGCTGGCCTTTGCCCAGGTGAAGCCGGGATCGACCGTCGTCGATTTCATGGCCGGCGGCGGCTATTATACCGAAATGCTGTCGCGGCTGGTCGGGCCGAAGGGCAGCGTCCTGCCGATGAATCCGGCCGGCTTTCACAAGGCCGAGGTGTGGGATGCGATCCAGAAGAGCCACGCCAATGTGACGCCGCTGATCGCGCCGGTGAATAACATGTCGCTCGCGCCCCGCAGCGTCGACCTGATCTTCACGCATCTGGTCTATCACGACCTGTATTGGGAAAGCGAAAAGTTCAACTTCGCGCGGGTCGATGTCGACGCAATGGTCGCGAACTGGTTCCGCGCGCTGCGTCCCGGCGGGACGGTGGTGATCGTCGATCATGTCGGGCCGGGCGGCGACACGCGCGCGCTGGTCGACAAGCTGCACCGCATCGACCCGGCAAAGGTTCGCGCCGACATGGAACGCGCGGGCTTCGTCCTGGACGGTGAGGCGGACAGCCTGCGCATGAAGGACGACGATCACAGCAAGAATGTGTTCGACCCGGCGATCCGCGGCAAGACCGACCGCTTCATGATGCGGTTCAGAAAGCCGGCCTGACCGGAAGGCCGCGCGGGACGGGCTGGGGATCAGGGCGCGTCGCTGGCCCGATAGGTGGGCGTGACGCGCTTCCCGCTGGCCTGTTCATACGCATAGCCCGCTGCGAGCACGTCGGCGTCGCTCCATTTGGGGCCGATGACCGACAGACCGATCGGCAGGCCCTCGATCGCGCCCATCGGCACCGTCAGGTGCGGATAGCCGGCGACGGCGGGCATCTGGCTGACGCTGGGTCCGGTATAATGGTCGCCGTTGACGAGGTCGGTCGTCCACGCCGGCCCGTTGGTCACGCCGACAAGGAAGTCGACGCCATTGTCCTTGAGCAACCGGTCGATCCCCTCCGGCCCCGCGAGCCGCGCCGCCTTGGCCTTCGCCTCGATATAGGCGGGGCTGTCCAACCCGCCCTTGGTTTCGGCGAGTTCGAACAGGGACTGGTCGAACCAGCGCAGTTCGGCGGGGTTCGCCTTGTTGAAGGCGATCAGGTCGGCGAGCGTTTTCGGCCCGTCCTTCGCGGGCAGCGCAGCGAGATAGGCCGCCATGTCGGCCTTGAGTTCGGTCATCAATATTTCGAGTTCGGCGGCGCCGAGTTCGCCCAGCCAGGACTTGCTGTCCTTGATCTCGACGATCGTCGCGCCGGATGTCTCCATCGTCTTCAGCGCCGCGTCGAACAGCGCGGCGATATCGGCGCGGCCACCGATGCGATCGCGCAGCACGCCGATCCGCTTTCCCTTCAAGGCCTGTGGCGAGAGCCGGGCGGCATAGTCGGTCTTGCGCGCGTCGGCCTCTGCCGTCGCGGGGTCGGCGGGGTCGCTGCCCGCGATCACGCCGAGCAGCACCGCGGCGTCGCGCACGGTTAGCGCCATCGGTCCCGCCGTATCCTGGCTGTGGCTGATCGGGACGATGAAGGTGCGGCTGACCAGGCCGACCGTCGGCTTGAAGCCGACGATGCCGTTGATCGCGGCGGGGCAGGTGATCGAACCGTCGGTTTCGGTGCCGATCGCGAGCGGAGCAAGGCTGGCTGCAACCGCCGCGCCGCTGCCCGAGGATGATCCGCAACTGTTGCGGTCGAGCGCGTGCGGATTTTTGGTGAGCCCGCCGACCGCGCTCCAGCCGCTCGTCGAATCGCCCGATCGGATATTCGCCCATTCGCTGAGGTTCGTCTTGCCCAGGATCACGGCGCCCGCCTCGCGCAGCCGCGCGATGATCGGCGCGTCGCGGTTCGTGACATTGTCTTTCAGCGCGAGCGACCCGGCGGTCGTCGGCAGCGGCCCCGCGACCTCGACATTGTCCTTGATCAGGATCGGGATGCCGTGGAGCGGGCCGCGCGTCTTGCCTGCCGCGCGTTCGGCATCGAGGCGGCGCGCCTGTACGTCGGCGTCGGGAAAGGTGGCGATGACCGCGCCGAGTTTCGGCCCATTGTCGTCGAGCCGCGCGATACGATCGAGATAGACACTGGTGATCAGCGCGCTGTCGGATCGCCGGATCTCCATGTCCTTTTGCAGGCTGTCGGCATCCTTGCCCTCCAGGTCGGGCAGCGGCGGCGGCATCGCCGCGGCGGGCGCGAAGGCGACGAGCGATGCGGCGGCGGCCAGGAAAATTTTGTGCATGGCGACAGGCTGGCAGCCGTAGCGGCAATTGCAAGCGCGTTGTTTCCGTTCACCGCCGCGGCGTTGACAGGGGGCTCTTCCGTCTGCTCCGATGTCGAAAGGGAGAGACAGATGAGCCAGAACGACGCCACGGTTGCCGCCGCGCCCGGTCAGCCTGCTTCGCACACCCGGAAGATGCTGTGGGTGCTCCTGCTCGTCTATGTCCTCAATTTCCTCGACCGGCAGATCGTCAATATCCTGGCCGAGCCGATCGCCCGCGACCTGGTGCTCGACGATGCCGCGATCGGCCTGTTGACCGGTCTGGCCTTCGCGCTCTTCTATACCTTTCTCGGCATTCCGATCGCGCGCTACGCCGACAAGCCGACGACGAACCGCGTCGGGTTGATTTCGATCTCGCTCGCTGTCTGGTCGGGGATGACCGTGCTGTGCGGCATGGCGCAGAATTTCGTCCAGCTTCTCCTCGCGCGCATCGGCGTCGGGGTGGGCGAGGCGGGGTGCACGCCCGCGGCCCATTCGCTGATCACCGACGCGGTCGAACCGGCCAAGCGGTCGTCGGCCATCGCCTTCTATGGCCTGGGCATTCCGATCGGCAGCCTGCTGGGCCTGATCATCGGCGGCTTCGTCAACGACCTGTGGGGCTGGCGTATCGCGTTCATGGTCGTCGGCGTTCCCGGAATCCTGCTGGCCGCCGTGCTGCCGCTGATGATCCGCGAAGTGCGCCATCGCGGGCCGGCCACGCAGACCGCGGGCGTGTCGGCGCCCGAGTTCACCGCGCTCGGGTCGCTGAAGGAAGTCTTCGGCACGCGCGCCTTTGTCTATATCGCGATCGCCTCGTCGGTCACCGCCTTCCTGGGTTATGGCAAGGGCGTCTGGGCGCTGATCCTGTTCCAGCGCTCGCACGGGCTGAGCGCCGGGCAGACCGGCCTGCTGCTGGGGGTCGCGCTGGGCGTGGCGGGGATCATCGGCACCTGGCTCGGCGGTTATCTGGCCGATCGTTTCGGCAAGGTCGACCGTCGGCACATGCTGACCACCCCCGCGGTCGGCATGGCGATCGCCGCGCCGATCCTGTTCCTGGGTTATTGGGTCGGCGAATGGCATGTCGCGATCGCGCTGCTCTTTGTCCCCACCATCTTGAACGCCGCCTATTACGGCCCGACCTTTGCCTGCGTGCACGGCCTTGTCCGTCCGCAGGCGCGCGCGATGGCGAGCGCGGTGATGCTGTTCCTCCAGAACCTGATCGGACTCGGGCTCGGCCCGCTGCTGTTCGGCATCGCGTCCGAGATGCTCAAGCCGAGCGTCGGGGTCGAGAGTGTCCGCTATGTCCTCTATGGCGCGGCGTGGCTGGGTCTGATCCCCGCCTTTTTCTTCTGGCGCGCGAGCCTGCGGCTGAACGCCGAGCTCAAGTCGGGTTAAAAGGGCGGCGCCTGCCGCTCGCGCTGTCCGCTGGCGGCGTCGATCCACCAGGCGAGATCGTCGGCAAAGCGCGGAAAGGCCTTTTCCAGCCGGCCGCCATCCTCGCCCGCCGGCTTGCCGTCGGCATCGAAGGCGCCGCCGATCCGCGCGAGCGACAGCGACGTCGATGTGACGATCATCCCCAGCACCGCCAGCGTGCCGCGCCACGCGGTCGCCGCCTTGATCCCCGCAAAGGGACCGGCGGAATAAGAGGCGATCGCGGCGGGGCGCCAATAATATTGCTCGAGGAAATGGTCGGTCAGATTCTTGAGCCCGGGCTGCAGGCCGCCGTTGTATTCGCCCGTGACGAAGACGAAGCCGTCGGCCGCGGCGATCCGCTCCGCCAGTTCGGCCATCGCGGGCGGCGCCTCGCCCGGCTTGTAGTCGCTGAAACGGCGATCGAGGATCGGCAGGTCGACGATCTTTGCGTCGATCAGCTCGGCATTGTCGCCGCGCGCCTGCAGCGCCTCGACGATCCAGCGGGCCAGCTTTATGCCCTGTCGGTCGCGACGATAGCTGCCGTAAAAGACGAGGATGTCGCGGGCCATAGCTGTTCCTTCATGGGCGAATCTTGATCGGGGTGCCGTCGGGCACGATCTTCCATAGCTGTTTTATCTCGGCATTCGACAGCGCGATACAGCCGTCGGTCCAGTCGCGCGCCAGCGTCGGTCCGGGCCAGGCGTTGGGCTGGCCATGGATGAAGATGTCGCCGCCCGGCGATCGCCCGCGCGCCTTGGCATAGGCGCGGTCGGCGGCGTTCGGATAGGATATGCGAAGCGAGAGGTGATAGGCGCTCTTCGGGTTGCGCCCGTTGATGCGATAGTCGCCCTCGGGCGTTCGCTCGTCGCCCTCGAACCGCTTGTGCCCTGTCGGCTGGTCGCCGAAGCGGATGTTCGTATAGCGCACGACCTCGCGGTTCCCGGCATAGCCGATCAGCACGCGGTCGCTCTTGTCGACCAGCAGGCGGTCGACCTTCGTCCCCTCGGGCAGGGTCGGCGGCTGCGAGCTGGCGGTTCCGCAGGCGGCGAGCAACAGAAGGGGAAGGGCGGAAAGGGCGCGCATCGCGCTACCTTACGTTTTTGCCGCGCATGGACAAGCGCCGCCTAGCCACTAAGCTGCCCGCGGGAAGAGGGGGGACATCATGCGGATCTATCGCACGCCGGACGCGCGCTTCGAGGGGCTGCCCGACTGGCCCTATGCACCGAAATATGTCGAGATCGCGGGCGGGCTGCGCGTTCATTATGTCGACGAAGGCGCGGCCGATGCACAGCCGGTGCTGATGCTGCATGGCGAACCCACCTGGTCGTACCTTTATCGGCACATGTTCGGCCCCGCGGTCGGCTCGGGCTTTCGCGTCGTTGCGCCCGACCTTGTCGGCTTTGGCCGATCGGACAAGCCGCTCGACCGGTCGGCCTACAGCTATGCCGCGCAGGTGGCGTGGATGCGGCAATGGATCGAGGCGCTCGACCTCAAGGACATGATCCTTGCCTGCCAGGATTGGGGCTCGCTGATCGGGCTTCGCCTGGTTGCCGAGATGCCGGAGCGCTTTGCCGGGGTCGCGCTGTCGAACGGCGGCCTTCCCGAGGGACAGCCGGCGCCGCGCGCCTTTGCGATCTGGCGCGCCTTTTCGCGCTACAGCCCGCTGTTCCCGATCGGCCGGATCGTGAAGGCGGGCGCGAAGCGCGCGCTGAGCGCCGCCGAGATCGCGGCCTATGACGCGCCGTTCCCGACGCGGGCGTCAAAGGTGGCCGCGCGGGTGTATCCATCCTTCGTCCCGCTGGGCGACAATGTCGCGGTGCCCGACCAGAAGCGCGCGTGGGCGGTGCTGGAACGCTTCGACAAGCCGTTCCTCTGCTGCTTTTCCGACGGCGATCCGATCACGCGCGGCGGCGACGCGCTGTTCCTGGGGCGCGTGCCGGGGACGGCCGGCGCGGCGCACCGCACGCTGAAGGGCGGTCACTTCATCCAGGAGGATGATCCGGCGGGCTTCGTCTCGGCGATCCGCGACGTCGCGGCGGGGCGCTAGGCCGCGATCCGGCGCGGGCGCGCGGCGATGCGCAGCGCCGCGGCGGCGATCAGGAGCAGGACCGGCGGGATATATTCGGGCATCACGACCGCGCGCTTGCCATAGCTCGTCATGAAGACGATCCAGATATACCAGGCGCCGACCATGTGCAGCCGCTGCCAGTTCTTCGCGCCCATCCAGCGCACCGCGCCGTCGAGCGAGGTCGCGGCCATCGCGGCGATGAAGACATAGGCGATGCCGCCGCCGACGACCGTCGCCATCGGCGGTGCGGGGACCTGTCCGGCATAATTGCCAAAGAGCCACAGGATCGCGAGCAGGTGAAGCAGATGCGACCAGGCAAAGCCGAGGCCGAACCAACGGCGGTTGCGCAGGGTCCAGCGCGTCGCATCGCCGGGCCGCAGCCGCATCAGCGCACTCGCGGTGAAGGCGATCAGGAACAGCGCGAGCGAGGTGCGCGCGGTGGCGCGAACCGCGAGGCGGATGCCCTCGACGCCGCTGTCCATCGCGAAGATGATCGCGACCATCGCGGAAAGCCCCGCCGCCAGCAGCAGCCACAACCGGCCGCCCTCGATCCCGCCTCTCGCCCCCGCGGTCGTATGTCCCGCCATATGTTCCTCTATATGCCTAGCGTTGCTAGGGTATAACTTGACCCCTAGCAATGCAAGGTATAAATTGGCTCCATGAATGCCGAAATGCTCAAGGGTCATCTCGACAATGTGATTCTGGCGACGCTCGAGCGTGGACCGGCGCATGGCTATGCCGTGATCGAGGATATCCGGCGGCGGAGTGGCGGCAGTTTCGACCTGCCCGAGGGCACGGTCTATCCGGCCTTGCACCGGCTCGAACTCGCCGGCCTGATCGCGAGCGACTGGGTCACGCCCGAGGTGGGGCGCCGCAAGCGCGTCTATGCGCTGACGCCGGGCGGCAAGACGGCGCTGAAGGATCGCCGCGAGGGATGGGCCGAATTTTCGCGCGCGGTCGGCGCCTTCCTCGAACCCGACAAGCCATGGGCCGCCTGAAAGGCGACTATGCCGGCGCCCTGGAGCGCGAGCTCGGCTTCGACCGCCAGCTCGCCGCGCGGGCGCGGGAGGATCTGGCCGAATATCTGGACGAGATGGCGGACGCCGGCCTCGACGCCGCCGAGGCCGAGCGGCGCTTCGGCGACGTGCACGATATCGCGCGATCCTATGCCAGCGCGGCGCTGCCGAAGCGGCTGCGCCAGACGCTTGGCGTCGCGGGCTGGCTCGCGCTCGCGACCTTCCTCTTCATGCGCTGGCGGTCGATGCAGCTCGGACTGGAGAGCTTTGCCCATCCAACCGTGCTGAGCGTGATCGACGGCGCAGGCTTTCTGATCGGCGCGGCGGCGCTGATCGTCGCCTGGCGTCGCGGGCGTTCGCAGGCGGCGTCCGACATGCGTGCGCCCCTGGTCTTTGCGGCCGCCGCAATCGGCGTATCGACGACCGCGAGCCTGCTCCGCGCGTTGCCGGCGCTGGGCGGACCCGACGGCGCGCTGATCCTTGCAACCGGACTTATCCAGTTTGCGCTCTTGCTGGTGCTGATCGGGCGGCTGCGGCTGATCGACCGCTACCGCCGCCTCGCCTAGTCGCTGAACGGGTCGCGGATCAGGATCGTGTCCTCGCGCTCGGGGCTGGTCGACACGAGCGCGATCGGGGTTTCGATCAGTTCCTGCACGCGCTGGATATATTTGATCGCTTGCGCGGGAAGGTCGGCATAGCTGCGCGCGCCCGCGGTCGATTCGCTCCAGCCGTCCACTTCCTCATAGATCGGCTCGACCTCTGCCTGATCGGCCGAGTGCGAGGGGAAATAGTCCAGGATCTTGCCGCGAAGGCGATAGCCCGTGCAGATGCGGATCGTGTCGAAGCCGTCGAGGACGTCGAGCTTGGTGAGCGCGATGCCGGTCACGCCCGATACCGCGCAGCTCTGCCGCACCAGCACCGCGTCGAACCAGCCGCAGCGGCGCTTGCGCCCGGTGACGGTGCCGAATTCATGCCCGCGCTCGCCGAGCCGCTGGCCGATTTCGTCCTCCAGCTCGGTGGGGAAGGGGCCGCTGCCGACGCGCGTCGTATAGGCCTTTGCGATGCCCAGCACGAAGCCGACGGCCGAGGGGCCGAGGCCCGAACCGCTGGCGGCGGTGCCGCTGACGGTGTTCGAGCTGGTGACGAAGGGATAGGTGCCGTGATCGACGTCGAGCAGCACGCCCTGCGCGCCCTCGAACAGGATGCGGGCGCCGGCCTTGCGGACCTTTTTCAGGCGCTTCCACACCGGCTGCGCATATTCGAGCACATAGTCGGCGATTTCGGCGAGGTCGGCCTTCAACCGCTCGCGGTCGATCGGGGGTTCGCCGAAACCGGCGCGCAGCGCGTCATGGTGCGCGGTCAGGCGGTCGATCTGCGGGTCCAGCTTGTCGAGATGGGCCAGGTCGCAGACGCGGATCGCGCGGCGGCCGACCTTGTCTTCGTAAGCCGGGCCGATGCCGCGCCCGGTCGTGCCGATCTTGCCGGCACCCGCGGCCGTCTCGCGCAGCGCGTCGAGGTCGCGGTGGAAGGGCAGGATCAACGGGCAATTGTCGGCAATGGCGAAGTTGTCGGCATTGATCTCGACACCCTGGCCGCGCAGCTTGGTGATCTCGTCGCGCAGCGCCCAGGGATCCAGCACGACGCCGTTGCCGATGATCGACAGCGTGCCCGTGACGATGCCCGAGGGAAGCAGCGACAGCTTGTACACCTGCTCGCCGACGACGAGCGTATGGCCGGCGTTGTGACCGCCCTGGAAACGGACGACCGCGTCGGCGCGGCTTGCGAGCCAGTCGACGATCTTGCCCTTGCCCTCGTCGCCCCATTGCGACCCGATGACGGTGACATTTGCCATGATGCTGTCCTGCTGAACCGGGCCCGGAATCGATCGGCGAGAGCCCGGCGCGGCCTTAGCGGATTTCGCCGGAGAGGCAAGCCGGGCTGGGATGAATTTGCGACATTTGCGGGTGAAATCGGTGCGTCGGGACAGCGGAGGCAGGCGATGAACAGACAAAGGTGGATCGGATATGCCGCGGTTGCGGCCTTTGCGGCGGCCAGCGTGACGATTCCCGCGCCTTTCGCCGATGCGCGCGAAAAGATGCGCGACCGGCTGCGCGAACGCGTGGCCCAGCGGATGGGCGCCGACGAGGGGCCGAAGGTCGCGGGCGGTCAGACGATTTCCTATGGCAGCGACGCCCTGCAAGTCCTTGATGTCTGGCGCGCGAAGGATGCGAAGGGGCCGGCGCCGCTGGTCGTCTTCGTCCATGGCGGCGGCTGGAAGCGCGGCAGCAAGGATAATGCGACCGGCCAGTATAAACCGCAGCATTATCCTGCCGAGGGCTATGCATTCGCTTCGATCAACTATCGCCTGGTGCCCGGCGCGACGGTCGAACAGCAGGCGGCCGATGTCGCCGCGGCGGTGAAGGCGCTTGTCGACCGTGCCGACAGCCTCGGCATCGACCGGCGGCGGATCGTGCTGATGGGGCACAGCGCGGGCGCGCACCTTGTCGCGCTGGTCGGGACCGACGAAACCTATCTTCGCCGCGCGGGCCTCGGCTTTGCCGACATCGCCGGCGTCGTCCCGATCGATGGTGCCGCCTATGACGTTCCCGCGCAGATGAAGGACGGGCCGCCGATCATGCAGGCGACGTACAAACAGGCCTTTGGCGACGATCCGGCACGGCAGAAGGCGCTGTCGCCGACGTTGCAGGCGGCGGCGCCCAACGCGCCGCAATTCCTGCTGCTCCACGTCCAGCGTCCCGACGGGGTGCGGCAGGGGGAGGCGCTGGAAAAGGCGCTCGACGCGGCCGGCGCCAGGGTCGAGCGCGGCAGCTTCCCCGGCGAAGGGATGCAGGGTCATGCAGAGATCAACCGGCGGCTCGGCGACCCGACCTATGCGCCGACCGCGACCGTCGATGCCTGGCTGAAGCGGGTGTTTGGGCGCTAGGGCGGTCGCAAGCGACCGATTGCGGACATAAATGGAATGTGCTGATTATCAGCGTATGAGCATATCTGCGATCAATGCCGACGCATTTGTCACCGAAGCGTTGGAGGCGCTTAAGGTTTGGGGAATTCGGGACAGCGCTGGCTTCCCCACATCAACAAATGCATCCGGCGAAATTGCGATGCCTTTCTGGTCATCGGAAGCGCGAGCAAAGCGGGTTGTTGAAACCGTGAACGCCTACAAGGATTTCGAACCCGCCCCAATCGAGTTGGCTGCCTTTGCTGAAAGATGGCTTCCAGGTTTGCAGAAGGACGGCCTACTTTGCGGACTAAACTGGTCAGGGGGAAGGGCAACAGGTTACGACGTCGCACCTAGTGACCTGCTAGCCCGGTTCATGGCTTACAGGCCGTAGGTCCGCTTACCACCCCCCAAGCCGCCAGATCGTCCGCACCCAGCCGCGCGCCCTTCGTGATCCCCGGCGAAGGCCGGGGTCCAGGGCGTTAGAAAGCCGGCGCTGGGTGGTTGCGCTCTGGGGCCCGGCCTTCGCCGGGGATCACATGGGGGGCGTCGGCGCCGGGAGTAAGCGGAGCCCCGGATCGGCACGGCTGACGAAAGTGTGGGAAGCAAGGTCCGCTTCCGACCGAAATCTGACATTTCTTCCTCGTCACCCCGGACTTGATCCGGGGTCCATGCTTCGGCCGCGGTTATGGATCCCGGATCGAGTCCGGGATGACGAAGGCATAGGAAAGCGAGGTCAGTTTGCGACCGATTGCGGCCATTTCATCCTCCCTGTGCTGTGGGCATGGGGAAAGGCCTTTCCTACAATATCCGGCTCTGTCAGCGTCGATCCCGGCTCTTTCATTCAGTGAACAAACGCGATCCGCCGGTCTTCTCACGACCGTGCGCCCACCACATTGCGTGGTCCAGATCGGGGAGCGCACAGGGCTGAACTTTCCTGAACTTTGGAATGGAGTAAACTCCGCTCTCCACCCTTTTCGGGCGTCCGCTGCCCGTCGCGACCCTTCGTGATCCCCGGCGAAGGCCGGGGTCCAGGGCGTTAGGAAGCCGGCGCTGCGTGGTTGCGCTCTGGACCCCGGCCTTCGCCGGGGATCACATCGAACGCTGCGGATTGGCGTCAGCCTGTCTTTCCTCGTCACCCCGGACTTGATCCGGGGTCCATGCTTCGGCCGCTGTTGTGGATCCCGGATCAAGTCCGGGATGACGAAGCTGTGGGAAGCCAGGCCAGTTTTCGACCGAAAGCGGCTATTCGCGCAGCCCGCGCAGCGCGGCGCCCGCGGCGAACGGCCCGATCACCGTCAGCAGCAGGCTCGACGCCGCGAGCAGCTTGAGCGCGCCGCGGCCCGCCGGGTCAAGCATTCCGGCGCCAAAGATCAGCATCGGCACCGCCAGCGGCAGGATCAGCAGCCCGCCGATCGCGCTGCCGCCCTTCAGGTTCGCGGTCAGCGCGGCGCTCAGCACCGCCAGCGAGGCGAGGGCGGGGACTGCGATGATCAGCCCCAGCGCCAGCGTTTCGACCCGCGCGGCGTCCTGCGCCAGCAGCGCGGAGGCGGGGAGCAGCGCGATCAGCAGCGGCAGGCCAAAACCGATCGCGTGTGCCGTTATCTTGATCGCCGCGATCGCCTCGTCCGCGAAGCCGCGCACCGCGAGCTGATCGAGCACGCCCGCCTCGCGGTCGGGGCGGATCAGGCGGTCGATCGGCAGCAGCGCGGCAAGCAGCGCCGCGACCCAGATCATCCCGCCGCCCGTCCGTGCGAGCAGCGGCGCGTCGGGCCCGACCGCAAAGGGAAAGGCCGTCGCGACGAGCAGGAAGAACAGCACCGGCAGCCACAGCGCGCCGCTGCCCCACGCGCGGCGCAGGTCGCGCCAGAAGAGGGCGATCAGCGCGGTCATGCCATTCCTTCGCTTCCCGTCATTGCGAGCGGAGCGAAGCAATCCAGAGCTGCGTAGACCGCCCTCGATTGCTTCGTTCCGCTCGCAATGACGAGGGAGATCATCATGCCAGCGCTCCCATATCCAGCTCGCGCAGATCGGGAATCGCCAGCGCGAAATGCGATGCCAGCAGCACCGCGCCGCCATTCGCCCGATGCCTGGCGATCGCGGCGACCAGGCGCGCCTGCGCCGCGTCGTCCATTCCGTTCGCGGGTTCGTCGAGCAGCCAGATCGGCGCGCCGCTGGCGATCACGCGCACCATCGCGGCGCGCTTGCGCTGACCGGTCGACAGCATCGACACGGGCACCTCCGCCAGCGCGGCAAGCGCCATCTCGCTCATCGCGCGGTCGACCGTATGGCCGTCGACCGTGTCGACGCGTGCCCAGAAATCGATCGCGCGGCGCAGCGGCAATTCGGTGTCGAGCGCCGCGGCTTCGTCGATCAGCGCGATCCGCTCGCGGCGCTCGACCGTCCCGGCGGCGGGGCGCAGCAGGCCGGCGGCCAGGCGGATCAGGCTGGATTTCCCCGCACCGTTCGGTCCGCGCAGCCACAAGGCATCGCCGCGCGCCAGCGTCAACGACAGGCCCTCGAACAGCAGGCGATCGCCACGAATACATGCGACGCGGTCGAGCCGGAGCAGGTCGCTCACGTCGCTTTCGCGCGGAAGCGCGCTCACGCCATATCTTCCAGCGCGTGCATGTCGTCGTCGGAAAAGCCGAAATGATGGCCGATCTCGTGGATCAGGACATGGCGCACCAGCCAGTCGAGCCGTTCGCCGCCCTCGATCCATTCGACCAGGATCGGTACGCGATACAGCGTCACCCGGTCGGGCATCCCGCCGCTCTGGTCGATGCTGCGCTCGGTCAGCGGGCGCCCTTCGTACAGGCCGGTAAGATCATAGGGATGCTCGATGTCGAGCGAGGCGAGCGTTTCGTCGTCGGCGAATTCCTCGATTCCGATCACCACACCCGTGATATGCGGCTTGAACACGTCGGGCATCGTTTCCAGCGCCGCCTCGGCCATCGCGAACAGCGCGTCGGCGTCGGGCGCGGTGCCCAGCCAGCCGGCGGGGAGGGTGGAAGGATTGCTGGTCTTGTCGCTCATCGCGCCCTTCCTTATGGCGGGCGGCGCAGCTTGACCAGCGGGAGATAAAAGATGGTCCAGAAACTCGACGATGCACAGCGGGCGGCGCTCTTCGCCCGCTTTCCCGACTGGACGCACGAGCCCGAGCGCGACGGCATCACCCGTCAGTTCAAGTTCGACGATTTCGCTCAGGCCTTCGGCTTCATGGCCAGCGTCGCGATCATCGCCGAAAAGATGGACCATCACCCCGAATGGTCGAACGTCTATAACCGTGTCGACATCCTGCTGACGACGCACGACGCCGACGGACTATCGGAACGCGACGTCGCGCTTGCCGAAGCGATCGAGGGGCTGCTCTGAGCGCCCGATGATCCGGTTCGACCGCTCCCACCAGCTGCTCGCCGTCGGTGTGGCGGTTCTGGCCGGCTTTGTCGACGCGATCGGCTTTGTGGAATCGGGCGGATTTTTCGTTTCCTTCATGACCGGCAATTCGACCCGCATGGCGGTGGGCGCGGCCGAATGGCACCGCGCGGCATTGCTCGCGGGCGGCATCATCGCAGTCTTCGTGACGGGGGTGGTGACGGGCGCGCTCGTCGCGGGCCGCTTTCGTGAAAGGCGAGCGGCCGCGGTGCTGCTTTGCGTGACGCTCCTGCTGACGGTCGCGGCCGCTCTTCGGTTTGCCGGGGCCGACTGGCCGGCGATCCTCTGCCTCGCCTTTGCGATGGGCGTGGTGAATGCCGCGCTGGAGGGGCGCGACGGCACGATCGTCGGCGTTACCTATATGACCGGTACGCTGGTCCAGATGGGGCAAAAGATCGCCAACCGGCTGCGCGGCGAGGGCGACGGTCGGTGGCTCCATCACCTCGGCCTTTGGGCGGGGCTGGTCGGCGGCGCCATCATGGGCGCGCGCATCCTGCTATGGTCGGTGCCCTCGGCCTATGGCGCCGCGATCCTGCTGGCGGCGGCGCTGTCGCTTCGCGCGGCGCGGAGCGTCGGCGAGCGCTGACTATCGAAGTCTGAAATTCACCCGCCTTACGCCTCCACTTTGATCGCATGGCTTGCGCGCCCCACCGACTGCCTTACAAGCGGCCCAAAGAAAAAAGGGGAACCATCGCATGTCCGACAGCCTGCTGCGCCGCAAAGCCATCGTTCCGGAATCGCATGAAGGACACGGGCTGGCGCGCACGCTCAGCTGGCCGCATCTGATCGCGCTCGGCGTCGGGGCGATCGTCGGCACGGGCATCCTGACGCTGATCGGCGTCGGTGCCGACAAGGCGGGTCCGGCGGTCATCGTCTCCTTTGCCGTTGCCGGCCTGATCTGCGCCTGCGCGGCGCTGGCCTATGCCGAAATGGCGACGATGATCCCGGCGTCGGGCAGCGCCTATACCTATTCCTATGTCGTGATCGGCGAACTGATCGCCTGGATCGTGGGGTGGAGCCTGATCCTGGAATATTCGCTGGTGGTCAGCGCGGTCGCGGTCGGCTGGTCGGGCTATGCCGCGCCTTTGCTCCAGGCCTGGGCGAATGTGCCGATGGAATTGATGCAGGGGCCCGAACTGGGCGGCATCGTCAACCTGCCGGCGATCGCGATCATCGTGCTGGTTGCGGGCATGCTGCTCTATGGCACGCGTGAAAGCGCCACCGTCAATGCGATCCTGGTGGTGGTAAAGGTCATCGCGCTCGCGGTATTCGTCTCCGTCGCACTGCCGGCGTTCGATGCCGCGAACCTCGAACCCTTCAGCCCCTATGGCTTTGCCAAGCATATCGGACCCGACGGCGTCGAGCGCGGGATCATGGCCGCGGCGGCCATCATATTCTTTGCCTTCTATGGCTTCGACGCGATCGCGACCGCGGCGGAGGAGACGCGGAACCCCGACCGCGACCTCAAGATCGGCATCGTCGGTTCGATGTTCATCTGCGTTCTCATCTACATCGCCGTCGCGGTCGCCGCGGTCGGGGCGATCAGTTACAGTCGTTTCGCCAACAGCCCCGAGCCGCTGGCGCTGATCCTGCGCGAACTGGGCCAGCCGGCGGCGGCGAAATATCTCGCCATCTCGGCGATCATTGCGCTGCCCACGGTGATCCTCGCCTTTTTCTTCGGACAGAGCCGCATCTTCTTCACCATGGCGCGCGACGGGCTGTTGCCCAAGAGCCTGGCCAAGCTGTCGGGGCGCGGGACGCCGGTTCGCATCACCATCTTTACCGCGATCGTCGTCGCGATCCTCGCAGGTTTCATCCCGCTCGCTGAACTGGCCGCGCTGGCGAATGCCGGCACGCTCGCAGCCTTTACCGCGGTCTCGGTCTGCATGCTCATCATGCGCCGCCGCGCGCCCGACGCGCCGCGCACCTTCCGCGCGCCGATGCCCTGGGTGGTCGGCGGCATCGCGGTGCTCGGCTGTATCTATCTGTTCTTCAGCCTGCCGGTGAAGACGCAGATCTGGTTCGGTATCTGGAACGTTGCGGGGCTGGCGGTCTATTTCGCCTATGCGCGCCGCAACGCCGTGGCGAGCTGATATCCTCCCCGTCATCGCGTGACGGGGAGGAGAAGGCGCGTCAGTCGAACAGGTCGCTGAGGAAGCTCTTGGTATAGCTCTTCTTCTTGTACGGCTTGGCATAGTGCCGGTCGTCGTCGTGGCGCTGCTCGCGATACTGCGGCTGTTCGCGATATTGCGGTTGCGGCGCGGCCTGACGCGGGGGCGGGGGAGCGCCGGCGCCTTCGCTGCGCTCGATGATCTTGTCCAGCTCGCCGCGGTCCAGCCAGACGCCCCGGCATTGCGGGCAATAGTCGATCTCGATCCCCTGACGCTCCGACATCGTCAAATTCACACGGCAGGACGGGCAAAGCAGCCCCTGGGGTTCGGTCACGGATAATCCTTTCATGGCAAGGGCGGCCGGAACGACCGCCACCGCTTTTTCAACGCCCGTCGCGGAATCGCGTTCCCACGAAGGAAAAGCCCCGCTCCGCCCGGGGAAGCGGAACGGGGCCAGTGGGGTGCCGTGCTGTCTTCAGCTATCGGCTTCGAACGCCAGCAAGTCGCCCGGCTGGCAGTCGAGTTCGGTGCAGATCGCCTCAAGGGTGGAAAATCGGATTGCCTTCGCCTTGCCGGTTTTGAGGATCGACAGATTGGCCAGCGTGATGCCGATGCGGTCGGACAGGTCGGTCAGCGTCATCCGCTTTGCGTGGAGCAGATCGTCCAGTTTCACGACGATCGCCATCAGACGGTCCCTTCCAGCTCGGCGCGCATCGCGGCGCCCCGTTCGAAGACCGCGGCAAGGACGAAGACGAGCAGGATCGCGAGGATGCTGTTCAGGTCGAGCCCGCCCATGTTCGCGAATTTGCTCGTCGACACCGCGATGTGGCCCGCGACCCAGCCGAGCGGTAGCGCAAGCAGTTGTACGATCACCAGGGCCCAGCCGATCCGGCGCAGCCGCCCGGCGTTCGCTGGGATGAAGGGATCGGTCGCAGCGCTCGCGACCAGCGCCTGCAACTGGCGCAGGACATAGACCGCCGCCGCCAGGATCGCCGCGAGTATGCCCAGCAGAGCGAAAAGCTGCGGCCGCATCGTCTCGGCATCCACAAAGACCTGGCTGTTCTTCGCCTCGACCGCGATGTCTGGCCATATCGCGACCAGTGCGCCGCCGGAGGCGACCACGAACAGAAATGCGGCGGCGACGAGCGCGAGCATCAGCCACAATAGGCCGCGCGTGAAACCCAACAGGGTCGAATGGTCGGAAGGCATATCGTTCTCCGATAGTTTGCTTATCGAAGAACGATATATTTCGATTCTTTCATATCGTCAATCGATAATATCGAAAAACGATAATCCATGGGTGCGCCGCTTTGGTTGCTGCGTACCGTCAGGCAGCAGCCTGCCAGTCGAACGCCAGCGGCGCCTCGCGAAACGCGAAGCGGTCGAGGTGGCGCGCCACCACGCCTTTCATTGCCTCGACATGCTCGTCGCTGCTGGCGTCGATGCGGACAGACAGCGCGTCGGCGCCCGCATCGAAGGTGACCAGCGCGTCGCCCGTCCAGGCGGCGCCGCGCGCGTCCTTGGGAAAGGTCACGGTGCCGTGCTCGGGGGTGAAGCTGACCGCGAGATTATGCTGCCAATGCTTGCAAAGCTGCTGCAGATATTTGCTCGCATGGGCGGTGGGCACCGCTGCGATCACGCTCGCCATCACAGCCGCTCGATCTTTTGCGCGGCTTCGTCGATCAGCGCGACCACATCGTGCAGCGTCGCTTCGTCGAGGTCGCGGTCGCCCAGCCGGTTCATCAGCACCGTCCGCAGATTGCCCATCGCGCGGCGGACCGACGCGCTGTCGGTGCGCTGGCGCTCTTCGCCGACTTGGGTCAGGCGCGCGAGGAGCCGTTCGATGCTCTCGCGGTTCGCCTCGATCTCGGCCTGGCCGGCGCTGGTGATCGCGAACAATTTCTTAGCACCGTCGCTGTCGGCCGCCTCGATCAGGCCCATGTCGCCCAGCAGGGTGAGCGTGGGATAGATGACGCCGGGGCTGGGCGCATAGGCGCCGCCGGTCAGCTCCTCGATCTGGCGGATCAGGTCATAGCCGTGCCGGGGTTCGTCGGCGATCAGCTTCAGCAGGACAAGGCGCAGTTCGCCGGTGTCGAACATACGCTGGCGTCGGCCGCGGCCTTCGTCGTCATGTCCGTGGCGTCCGCCACCAAAGCCGCGCCCGCCGCCGAACCCTTGTCCGAAGCCGCGGCCACCGTGGCGCATCGCCTCGCGCATCGCGCGGTGCATCGCGTGGCGATCGCCACACCCATGCCGGTTCATTCCATGTCGCATCATAAACTCCTTTATGCGATTCGATGTGTCTAAGATATATCTTGATGTGTTTTAGACAAGAGGGTGCGACGATTTTTTTGTCTTGCGACGTCTGGTCAGTTTTGCGGAGAGAAGAGGAGGTGAACCAAGGGGTAGGCTCGGCCCTGGGCATCGCGCTCGGAGCGGCCGGTGGCGGTGAAACCCATTCGTTCGTAAAAGCCGACCGCCTGGCCGTTCTGCTCGTTCACATCGGTCGTGATCGTGCCGTGCAGGCGGACGGCGTGTTCGACGAGCGCCTTGCCGATGCCTTGGCCGCGATAGGCGGGGTCGATGAACAGCGCCTCCATGCTGCAGCCGTCCAGCAGCATGAAAGCGACCGGGCGGTCGTCAGCATCGACGGCGAGCCACAGCGATGCCTCCGGTAGAAAGCTCCGGACCTCTTCTTCGATCGCGATCCGGTCGCCGGGGGTGAGGAAGTCATGCGTGGCGTCGACCGCCGCACACCAGATCTCGACGGCGCGGTTGCCGTCGGCGGATGTGGAGGGACGTATGCGGATCATGGACGGTCCCGTAAGGCTGCAGGCATCGCGCGCCAAGCCTGCTTTTGTGCCGGATGCAGCTTGACTCGGCGGCCTTTGTCGCTATTAGCCCGCCCGTGTTGCCTGGGGTCCGACCCCGGCAATTCCGTCCGAGACAGTTGGTGAAGGGAAACTGCCCTTCTTAATTTCCAACCGAGACGGGGAACAGTCTACTTCGGTCGCCCGCTTGCGCGAAGCAAGTGACGCGGCTTGACCGACCCCATCGGACATCGTTGCGTGAAGGACAGGCGGGTTTTCGTCCCGCATGGCTTTTGCGTGTGTTAGCGGCCTGGCCGCGCGTGTCCGCACGCGTATCCGGGCATGAGTGGAGAAACAGGCATGGATCGTGCTGAAAAGGCCGAAGCCGTATCCTCGCTGAACGCTACGCTGTCGAATGCAGCCGCAGTTGTGATTGTTCGCAACCTCGGTCTCACCGTCGCCCAGTCGACGGTGCTTCGCCAGCAGATGCGCGACGCGGGCGCGGACTTCAAGGTCGCTAAGAACCGCCTGGCCAAAATCGCGCTCGATGGCACCTCCTACACCGGCATCAGCGAACTGCTGACCGGCCCCACGGCAATCGCCAGCTCGACCGATCCGGTCGCGGCTGCGAAGATCGCGGTGGAATTTGCCAAGACCAACGACAAACTCGAAATCGTTGGTGGTGGCATGGGGGATGTGATCCTCGACGTGGATGGCGTGAAGGCCCTCGCATCGCTGCCGTCGCTCGACGAACTGCGTGCGAAGCTTGTCGGTCTGCTCCAGGCTCCGGCCACCAAGGTTGCCCAGATTGCGGCAGCCCCGGCGGGACAGCTGGCGCGGGTCTTTGGTGCCTATGGCGCCAAAGAAGCGGCATAAACTTTTACCTACCGTAACAATTCACCGGGTTTTCCCGGTTCTGATGGAGAATGAAAATGGCTGATCTCGCAAAGATCGTTGAAGACCTGTCGGCGCTGACCGTTCTGGAAGCTGCTGAACTTTCGAAGCTGCTCGAAGAAAAGTGGGGCGTTTCGGCCGCCGCTGCCGTTGCCGTCGCTGGCCCGGCCGCTGCCGCTGCCGGCCCGGCTGCTGAAGAGCAGACCGAATTCGACGTCATCCTGACCGGTGACGGCGGCAACAAGATCAACGTGATTAAGGAAGTCCGTGCGATCACCGGCCTGGGTCTGGGCGAAGCTAAGGCACTCGTCGAAGGCGCGCCGAAGGCCGTCAAGGAAGGCGTGAACAAGGCTGAAGCCGAAGAGCTGAAGGCCAAGCTTCTCGCTGCCGGCGCGACCGTCGAACTGAAGTAATTCGGTTCGGGTCCGGCGGGTTCGCCCGCCGCGCTCCGATGATAAAAGAAAGGGCGGTGCCGCGAGGCACCGCCCTTTTTTGTGCCAGGAAAGGGTCTGGCTTAGCTGCGCGTCCAGCCGGGTTTCAGATCCTTGCGGATGCTGCCGGGCTGCAGGCGACGCACCTCCTGCTCGGCAGGGGCCGCCGGTGCCTGACGCTGCGAGATTTCCCATGCACTCACCGGCTTGCGCGAGAGGGCGGGTTCGACCTGCGCCTCGCTCGGCGTCAGCGTTGCATCATATTCTGCGCGCTCCTGTCGGTCGAGGAACCGCGCGCGGGCAAGCCGCTTGCTGAGCGTGGCGAAGGGATTTTCAGGCGTCGGCCCGGCCATCGCCATCGCTTCGTGGCGGCCCATGCTGCCGCTGGGCGCGGCGGCGAAGGTCGGCGTGGTGGTTGGCTGCGAACGGGGTTCCGGCGCAGGCGCGATCTCTTCGCGGGCGGCGAATGCCGGTTCCGGGGCCGGCTCGGCGGTCGGCACCCATTCGGCGTTCGACGCGCTCTCGTCGAATTCCCAGACTTCCTTGGTCGCGCGGCGACGGCGCGCGAAAGCAAGGCCAGCACCGCCGGCGATCAGCAGGGCAGCAGCGCCACCGGCGATCTCCCACGGAAAGCTGTCGCCACCTGTGACAGGCGCCTTTGCGACCGGTGCGGGTGCGGCTTCGGCGACCGGTTCGATCGCCGCAACAGGCGCGGCCACCGGCGCGATCTCTTCAGCCGGTTCGGGAGCCGCAGTCACCGTTTCAGCCGGAGCAGCGGTGCGTTCAGCCGGAGCAGTGGCGCGCGCGACCGGCGCCGGGGTTGCTGCGCGCTGACGCGGGGCATCGCGTTCGGCGCGCGCGCGCGGTGCCGGGGCCGCCTCGGCCTTTGCCTCGGGCACCGGAGGCAGGTCGAGCGGGACGCGGATGACGGGCGAAGGGGCGGGCTGTGCCGTGGGCGCGGTTGCCGGAGCAGTGGTCGCGGGCGGCTGCACGGTCGGCGGCGCCGAAGTCGGCGGCACGCTTACCGGCGGCGACATCGGAATTGTCGGCGCTTCCTGCGCGAAAGCGGCGGGGGTGGTCAGGACCAGGAACGCGGCAATCGCGCTCGTGGCGGGGCGAAGGAGGGGAGCATTTTTCGTCATAGTGAAGGACAAACGAACGGCGCGCGAAAAGCGCTGCCAAAAAGCGCTCGATTCCACGATGAGCCGTGCCGACCAGGCGGCGCGGTGAAGATTCCGTGTCCGTTCGGCGCGTTCCGCGACCGGCTTTGGGATCAGCTGATCGGCGCGGGCAGGGGTGCCGGAAGCGTCATCGCGCCCGCCGCCGAAATAGCGGCGCCGACGAGCGACATGTCCCGATCGAGCCGCATGTCGAGCGCGATTTCATCCAGCGCCGCCATCTCGACGATCAGCGGCATCGATAGCGACAGACGCAAGGTGCCCGCAGGGCGTCCATCAGGCAGTGGGTGCGTCTTCACCGGTTGGCCCAGCCGGATTTCCTGACCCAGCCACTGGCGCGATTGGCGTGCGATATGACCGTGCATAGCCTTTGCCGCGTCGAAATCGCACTGCGGCCAGCGCGCCGACAGGTCCAGCGTGCGCAGCGTTTCGGTCGCAATGCAGCTGGTCCCCGCACCGGGGACTTCGGCGAGTTCCAGGCGCTTTACCAGCCGCATGACATGGTGGCTGAAGCGCGCGGCGACGTGCGTCACACGCGCCTCGGGAAGCGCGGCAAAGCGTTCGATCTCGATGAGCGCGGCTTCGAGGCGCAGCAGCAGTCCGAAATTGCCGCTGGCGTTGAGGCAGTCGGCGCCCGGCCAGTCGATCGGCCATTCGGCGCGGTTGGCGAGGCGACGAAAACCGTGGGGCAGCGGTTGCGCGCGATCCATCACGGCCGCCGGTACTAGCGCGAAGCCGCTGAAAGGCGGGCCGCCTGCGAATTTCGATCCCGTCATCAACACCACGCAATCGAGCGCGAGATAGCGGCGCACGATCGCGGGCGCGATACGCAGCTGGCACGCGTCGACGACGATCGTCACCGCGTCTCCGTGGGCGGCCTTCAGCCGTTCGACGTCGGACAGCGCGGGAAGCGTGAGACCGGACTTCGAACCATGGACGACATGGACGATCGCTCGCCGGCCGTTTGCGGCCGCGCGCTCGACGTGGAGCGACAGTTCGGCGGCGACGGCCGCGGATGCGCGCGGGCGGCCTGCGGCGTCGCGTACCGCCACGTCGATCAGTTCGATCCCGGCAAACGCAGGGTCGATCGCCGATTGCGCAACGACGCGCGCGCCGGTGGCCGTTTCCTCGGCAAAGAAGCGGCCCGCGGCGCTGTGAACGCAGCCGCTGCCGACTTCATCGCGTCCCAGCAATACCGCGGTAAGCGGCTTGCCGTCCCAGGCAGCAGCGAGGCCGACATATTCAAGGTCGGTGCCCGAGGCGGCGAAGATGATGGCAGTGCGATCCTCCAACCCGAGGCAGGAGCCAAGGCGGCTGCGGATCATATCGAGCCCGGCCGCATAGCCGCTGGCGGCCATCGGTTGGTCCAGCCGGTCACGCCATTGGCCGATCAAGGTCTGGAAAGCATGGTCCGAAATGCTGCTGATTGTCGATGAGCCGTAGGCGAGCGCATCGCTGGGCGCCGCGCTGGCATAATATTGATTGCGCCCCTGCGCATCCAGCCGGATGCGGCCGTCGCCGCCGCTGACCAGCGCGGAGGCAAGCCGGGCGGCATGACGGCCGGTCGATCGCGGCGCGTTTTTCTGAAAGCTTTTGGGATTCAGGAGCATTGGACGCATCCATTGGGAGAGGTGGGCATCGCTCTGAAGTACCGGCGCAAAATGACAGAGATTTGGCGTTTTGGTTTCAGCCCAGTCACCAAAAGGTCATCGCGATGAAACCTGAGCGTGGTGGGACCGTCACATGCGAACCACCGACCTTGCACCCACCCGGCTGCCCGATCGTCTGCGCGATACGCAGCGGCTGTTGTTCATTGCCAAGCATGCGAAATGGACCGGCGGGCTACATCCCGACGACGGCAATCACGCGCTTTATCATTGCGAGACGCGCGAGATACTGGAGGCGCTTGGCATGCCGCTCGTCGTCGCGGACAATTATGCCGAGTTGTTCACCCGGCCGGCCGCCGACTTCGTTTTCCCTCTTTTGAATCGTGGCGGCTTCTACAATTCGGAAATGCTGCTGCCACTGCTCTGCAATCGGCTCGGCCTGCCTTATATCGGCGCATCGCCGATCGTCCGCGGATTGTCGGACGACAAGCATCTGACCAAGCTGGAGGCCGCGGCGCGCGGCATTCCGACCGCGCCCTGGTCGGTCTTTCGTCGTGGCGCGCCGGTCGATGCGTCACGCTGTCCGCCGGCGCGGCGCTGGGTGATCAAGCCGAACAACAGTTCGGCCTCCTGGGGCATTCGCGATGCGCACGATCGCGTAGAACTGGCGCAGGCTATCGCGGAAATCCATGCGCTCGACCATGACGCGATCGTCGAGCCCTTCATCGACGGCAGCGATGTCGAAGTGCCGGTGATCACCGTCGATGGCGAACCGGCGATGCTGCCCATGATGATCTTCGAACAGACGGACCCTAGCCATCTGCGCACCTATCAGGAAAAGCGCGACCTGGTCGATCGCAGTCAGAAATACAGCCTGAAGCTGTTCGACGATCCGGCGATCGGCGCGCGGCTTGTCGATTATACCCGGGCGATGGCGGAGGTGTTCCGGCCGTTCGATTATGGCCGCTTCGAATTCCGGGTCGATTTCGCGACGGGCGAGATCCGGCTGCTCGAGGTCAATCTCAACTGCAATCTGTGGTCGGAAAAAGTGTTCGGGCGCGCGGCGGTTGCGGCGGGTTTCACGCAGGCCGACCTGATCGAGACGATCGTTGCCGAAAGCATGATCCGCCAGCTTGTCGGCTTTGCGCGGAGGGACGCGGCATGAGCGGTTCGATCCTGATTCTGGCAGGGCGCCGCCCCGGTGCGGTCGATGCCCTGGCCGAGGCGCATGGGGTCGGCGACAAATGCCTCGTTCCGGTCGCGGGCCGGGCAATGATCGCCCATGTCCTCGAAAATGCGTCGCTGACGCCGGCGACGCGGATATTCGTATCGACCCACCACCTGACCCTGCTCGACGACCTCGCCGATCCCGTCGTCGAGCGGCTTGGTGTGCGGCTGGTAATCGTTCCCGCTGCCGACAATCTGGCCGACTCGGTGCTCGCGGTCGCCGACCAGGCCGAGTTCCCGCTGTTCATCACCACCGCCGACAATTGCCTGCTGACCGCCGCGACGATCGCCGAGATCGGCGACGAGGCGGCTCGCCTGGGCGTTGGCGCCGGGGTGGCGCTTGCGCGGCGCGAGGATGTGCTCGCGGTCCATCCCGAAGGGCAGCGGCGCTTCTATGAATTTTCCGACGTCGCGGTTTCGAACTGCAACGCGTATTGGATCGGCGATCGCGCCGCGTTGAAAGCCGCCGAGGCGTTCCGGGGCGGCGGCCAGTTCGTCAAGAAGCCGATCCGCGTGATGCAGGCCTTCGGCCTGGTCAACCTGCTGCGCTTCCGTTTCGGGCTGGGGCCCATCCATCACATTTTTCAGCGCATTTCGCGCCATCTGAAAGTCGACATCGCCCCGCTGCTGGTGAGCAACGGGGCGACGGCGATCGACGTCGATAACGACCGGTCGCTGCGGGTGACCGAGGCGCTGATGAAGCGCCCCGATATCGTCAATCCGCGACCCAGTTGCCATGGAACCCCGGCGGAACGCGATGGGGCAGGTGAACGACCGCTTGCGGTGACCCGGTAAAATCGTCGGCGTTCAGGATGACGAGATCGGTGGTCTCGTCATTCATGTTCACGACGAGGCCGATCAGCCAGCCGTCGTCCTCTGCGCCCGTCGCGCTGCGCGGAACGAAGACGAATTCGCCCGGGTGCCGCCCGGGGCCGAAGTCGCGGGTGTCGGTGACGCCCTTGTCCAGATCGTGACGGAACAGCCGGGTGCCGGCCATTTCCCACTCGGCGGCGGCCGCTTCGGGGATCGCGATGGTATAGATGTAGCGATAGGGCCTGGTCGTGAGCCGTTCGTCATAGCGCGGGAATTCCTGCGCATGATCATGGATGACGGCGCGGGTCGAGGTGCGCGCGGCGGGGTCGAGCGTCCAGCGCTCCATCCGCGCCTTCTGACTGTCGGGACCGCGCGTTGATTCGGCGAACATCGTATCGTGCGCGACGACGTCGACGATCACCTTGCCGTCCGCCGTCTCGAACGCATTGGCGGGGTGGAAGACATAGCAGGGCTCGACGGGAACCCAGACGACATCCTCCGCGCTGCCTTTCCTGGGGAGAATGCCGACGCGGGCCTGGTGCTTTTCGTTCCAGGCGTAGGGGAAGCGGTGCCCCGCGAGCAGACGGGACATCGAGAAGGTGACCGGCAGATCGAGGATGAGGACGTAGTTTTCGGTGATCGCGCAGTCGTGGATCGACGGGCCGTCGCTAACCGGAATGGCGAGCTCGCGGATTACCTTTGCATTGCCGTCGAGGACGACGTGCCAGACCTTGCCCATCTCGTCGCCCTTGTAGGTGATCGAGTGCATCTCGCCGGTGGAGGGGTCGAGGTGCGGGTGCGCGGTGTACGAGCCCTTCAGCGTGCCGTCGAAGGGGTTGTGCGCGATCGTGTTCAACTCATAGCCCAACTCGACGGGTTTGCCGCCAGCTTCGACAATGGCGAAGGTGCGGCCGTCGATGCCGACGACATTGGTATTGGGCGCATCGAAGCCGCCGGCCTCGCGTTCACCGGCCGGGATTTCCTCGCCCAGCACGGCGCAGGCCTCGGTGCCGCGAACCCAGCGGTTGCGATACCAGTCGGCCTTGCCGCCTTCGATGCGGATGCCGTGCACCATGCCGGCGCCGGTGAACCAGTGGTAGCTCGCGGGATCGGGCGCGGCGGCGGGGTTGGGGCCGTTGCGGAGATAGCGGCCGGTGAGCGCGGCCGGGATTTCGCCGTCGACGCGCAGCGCCTCCAGCGTCAGTTCTTCCTCCATCGGCTTGTGGATGCCGGTGAGATAGGGGTGGGCGTCGGTCGGGCGGGGGAGGCGCTTGCGGTTGAAGTCGGCGACCTTGCCGATGCCTTTCTTTACGGCGCCGCGGATCAGGGTTTCTACGTTGCTCGCCATGGGGATGCTCCTTGTGCGGAAGTTTGCGAAAGTGCCGCGTAGCGTTGGGGGTTGCGTCGGCGACTCGGAATGTTTACGGTGACAACATGAACGATGAAGATAACAGTGTCAACATAAAAGATCCCGGCGCCAAAAGTGCCGGTTCCTATCACCACGGCGATCTGCGCGCGGCGGTCATCGCGGCGGGGCTGAAGCGGCTGGAGGAAGGCGACGGCGCCGAACTGGGCCTGCGCGCGCTGGCCCGCGACGTGGGCGTGAGCGCAACCGCGCTTTACCGCCATTTCCCCGACAAGGAGGCGCTGCTCGACGCGCTGGCCGACGAAGGGCTGCGGCGGCTGGGCGCGCTGCAGGCGCAGGCGTGGCTGAAGGCCGGCGGCGGCCGGGCCGGCTTCCTGGCGACCGGCGTCGCCTATGTTCGTTTCGCGCACGAGGAGCCGGCGGTATTCCGCCTGAGCTTCACGCGCCAGATGCCCGAGCGCAGCCAGGAAGCGAGCGACGGCGGCGAGGTCGCCTATGGTCTGCTGCGCGCGGGCGTCGACCAGACGATGCCGCACCTGGAAAATCCGGAAGTTGCCGCGCTGCACGCCTGGTCGCTGGTTCACGGCCTGGCGATGCTGGTGCTCGACCGGCGGATCGGCTGGGACGAGGCGCTGATCGGCCAGATCGTCGGAATGACCTTCGGCGGCGTCGACTAGCATCCTAAACAGCGTGATTTTATAGCGGAACCAAGGTATCCGCGGCGAATGTTAGCGGTTTATTTTCCAGTTTTCGGCTAAATCCCGGGCATGACACGGTCGCTCTCTCCCGGAGTCGAGACGGCATTCTGGTCGCTGCTGACGGCGTTCGGCTATTTCCTGCTTGCTGCCCTGGCGCTGTATGCGACCAAGGGCGCCGACAATATCGCGGCGGTCTGGCCGCCGAGCGGATATTTCCTGGCGTTGTTGCTGTTGATGCCCGAGCGTGCGCGGCTGGGCTCGTTCGTCGGCATGGCGGGCGCAAGCATCGGGGCGAACATGCTGGGCGGCACCCCGCCGCTGGGCGCGGCCGCCTTTACGCTGGCCAACGCATCCGAAGCCTCCGTCGCGCTGTGGCTGCTGCGCCGCCGCGAGCCCGGCGAGCTGTCGTTCATGATCCCGCGCGCGGTCGGCAACTTCTGTATCGCGACGGTGTCGGCGAGCGCGCTGAGCGCGTCGATCGCGACCGCGCTGTCGGGCAAGGGCGTCGACTTTTTCCTGTCGTGGCTTTCGACCGTCGCGCTGGGCATGCTGATCGTCACCCCGCCGATCGTGATGCTGGCGCGGCTGATCGGGTCGAAGGCACTGGACAATGCATCGTCGCGGATGAAGACCGAGGCGGTGCTGATCCTGACGGCGGCCGCGGCGGCGACGGCCACGGCCTTTTCGCAGTCGCATTTCCCGGTGACCTTCCTGCCGTGCATCGCGGTGGTCGCCGCCGCCTATCGCCTGGGCCCGTTCGGCGCCGCGACGGGGATGCTGATCGTCACGATCGTCGCCTCTCTGCTGACGGGACAGGGATCGGGGCCGATCGCGGCGATCGACGACAGCCAGAAGGTCAAGGTCCTCTTCCTGCAATTCTATCTGTTGGCGATGCTGTTCACGACATTGCCGCTGGCGGCGCTGCTGGTCGTGCAGCGGCGCCTCGCCCGCCGCCTGGAACAGAGCAACCGCTGGCTGATCCAGGCCGAGGCGGCCGCGCTCGTCGGTCATTGGCGCGTCGACCTGGTTCGCTGGACGATCCAGTGGTCCGACCAGGCCTATCGCATCCACGGACTGGAACTCGGCACACCGGTCAATGTCGAATATAGCGTCGAGCAATATGTCGACGAGGACGGCGTCGCGGTGCGCAAGATATTGGCCGAGGCGGTCCGCACCGGCGAACCTTTCGAATATCAGGGCCGCATCCGCCGGACCGACGGCGAAATCCGCCATGTGAAATCGCACGGGTCGATCGAGATGAGCCGCGGCGGAAAGGCAGTTGGCATCTTCGGTACCGTGCAGGACGTGACCGAGACGGTGGAGAATGCGCGCATCCTAGAGGCGGCGCGCAGCGCGGCCGAGCGCGTCGCGAATACCGACATGCTCACCGGGCTGCCCAACCGGCGCCATACGCTGGCCTTTCTGGAGAAAGCGCTGGTCGGCGCGCGCGAACATGGCGCGCCGCTGGCGGTCGCGATCTTTGACATCGATCACTTCAAGCGGATCAACGACACCCATGGCCATGCGGTCGGCGATGCGGTGATCCGCCGCGTCGCGCAGCGCGCGAAGGCGGCGCTGCGCGAAGAGGACATGCTGGGCCGCATCGGCGGCGAGGAATTCGTCTGCGTCCTCCAGCGCGCCAGCGCCCAGGCGGCCGAGATCGTCGCGGAGCGCGTGCGCAAGGCGGTCGAGACCGGCAACACCGCCGATCTGGACCTGCCCGACGCGACGGTCAGCATCGGGCTTGCGGTTTTCAACGGCGAACCCGATGTAGAGGAACTGCTCCACCGTGCCGACCAGGCGCTCTATGCCGCCAAGCGCGACGGGCGAAACCGGCTGCGCAGCGCAGCCTGAACCGAAAATCGAGGGCGGTCCCGTTGACACCGCGCACCCCAAATCCTATATCCGCCTCTCACCCGATCGTCCGGGAAGCGGCCTGACTTTGCGCAACGGGCCACAGGAATAGGGCGGTAGGGATTTCGAGATGCGTTGGAAGCTGCGGTAAACCGGTGACGGTTGCTTGCGGCTTTTTTGCGTCTCTACTGCGCTCGCGAGCTATTTTTTCAAGGCGAGACAATCACTTATGGCGACCAAGGCGAAGTCGGTGGGCAAGGCCCTCGAAGCAACCGCGACCAAGCGAATCCGCAAGCTGTTCGGCAACATCCACGAAGCCGTGGAAATGCCCAACCTCATCGAGGTGCAGCGCGAATCCTATGAGCAGTTCCTGCGGTCCGATCCGTCGGTCGGCTATGTCTCGGGCCTTGAAAAGACGCTGCGCAGCGTTTTCCCGATCCGCGACTTTGCCGGCACCGCCGAACTCGACTTCGTGCACTATGAACTCGAAGAGCCGAAGTATGACGTCGAGGAATGCCGTCAGCGCGGCATCACCTATGCGGCGCCGATGAAGGTCACGCTGCGCCTGATCGTCTTTGAAGTCGACAGCGAAACCGACACTCGCTCGGTCCTCGATATCAAGGAGCAGGACGTTTACATGGGCGACATGCCGCTCATGACCGAGAACGGCACCTTCTTCGTCAACGGCACCGAGCGCGTCATCGTGTCGCAGATGCACCGTTCGCCGGGTGTGCTCTTCGACCATGACCGCGGCAAGACCCACTCGTCGGGCAAATATCTGTTCGCCGCGCGCGTGATTCCGTATCGCGGTTCGTGGCTGGACTTCGAATTCGACGCCAAGGACATCGTCAACGTCCGTATCGACCGCAAGCGCAAGCTGCCGGTCACCAGCCTGCTGTACGCGCTGGGCATGTCGGGCGAAGAAATCCTGAACCATTTCTATGACCGCCTGGTGTTCGAGCGCGCCTCGAACGGTTGGAAGGTTCCGTTCGTCGTCGAAAACTGGCGCGGTTCGAAGCCCGCGTTCGACGTCGTCGACGCCAAGACCGGCGAAGTCGTCTTCGCCGCCGGCCACAAGATCAGCCCGCGCCTTGCCAACAAGGCCGCGAAGGACGGTCTCGACACGCTGCTGATCCCGACCGAGGAAATCTTTGGCCGTTACAGCGCCTATGACCTGATCAACGAAGCGACCGGCGAGATCTATATCGAAGCCGGCGACGAAGTGACCGCCGACAATCTGGAAAAGCTGGATGCCGTGGGCATCGACAAGCTGGTCCTGCTCGACATCGATCACAACAACACCGGTCCCTGGATCCGCAACACGCTGAAGGCCGACAAGGCCGAGGACCGCGACCAGGCGCTTTCGGATATCTATCGCGTCATGCGCCCCGGCGAACCGCCGACGCGCGAAACCGCGGAAGCGCTGTTCGACGGCCTGTTCTTTGACAGCGAACGCTATGACCTGTCGGCCGTCGGCCGCGTCAAGCTGAACATGCGCCTGGGCCTGGATGCCGAGGACACGGTGACGACGCTGCGCAGCGACGACATCCTGGCCGTGGTCAAGGAACTGGTGAACCTGAAGGACGGCAAGGGCGAGATCGACGATATCGACAACCTCGGCAACCGTCGTGTCCGTTCGGTCGGCGAGCTGCTGGAAAACCAGTATCGCGTCGGCCTGCTGCGCATGGAACGCGCGGTGAAGGAGCGCATGAGCTCGGTCGACGTGTCGACCGTGATGCCGAACGACCTGATCAACGCGAAGCCGGCGGTTGCCGCGGTTCGCGAATTCTTCGGCTCGTCGCAACTCTCGCAGTTCATGGACCAGACCAACCCGCTGTCGGAAGTGACGCACAAGCGCCGCGTCTCGGCTCTCGGGCCGGGCGGTCTGACCCGCGAGCGCGCGGGCTTCGAAGTCCGCGACGTTCACCCGACGCACTATGGCCGCATCTGTCCGATCGAAACGCCGGAAGGCCCGAACATCGGTCTGATCAACAGCCTGGCGACCTTTGCGCGCGTCAACAAATATGGCTTTATCGAGACCCCGTACCGCCGCATTGTCGACGGCAAGGTCACGAACGAAGTCGTCTATCTGTCGGCGATGGAAGAATCGAAGCACACGGTTGCGCAGGCGAACGCCGACCTCAACCCCGACGGCAGCTTCATCGACGAGCTGATCTCGGCGCGCGAAGCCGGCGAATTCCTGATGGCCCCGCGCGATCAGATCACCCTGATGGACGTGTCGCCGAAGCAGCTCGTTTCGGTCGCGGCCTCGCTGATTCCGTTCCTGGAAAACGATGACGCCAACCGCGCGCTGATGGGATCGAACATGCAGCGTCAGGCCGTTCCGCTGCTCCGCGCCGAGGCTCCGGTCGTCGGCACGGGCATGGAAGGCACCGTCGCGCGTGACTCGGGCGCCGCGATCGTGGCGCGCCGCGGCGGCGTGATCGACCAGGTCGACGCGACGCGTATCGTCATCCGCGCGACCGACATGGTCGAGCCGGGCAAGTCGGGCGTCGACATCTATCGCCTGCAGAAGTTCCAGCGTTCGAACCAGAACACCTGCATCAACCAGCGTCCGCTGGTGAAGGTAGGCGACGTCGTCCGTTCGGGCGAGATCATCGCCGACGGTCCGTCGACCGAGCTGGGCGAACTGGCGCTGGGCAAGAATGTGCTTGTCGCGTTCATGCCGTGGAACGGCTACAACTATGAGGACTCGATCCTCATCAGCGAACGCATCGTGAAGGACGACGTTTTCACCTCGATCCACATCGAGGAATTCGAAGTCACCGCACGCGACACGCGCCTTGGGCCGGAGGACATCACCCGCGACATCCCGAACGTCGGCGAGGAAGCACTGCGCAACCTCGACGAGGCGGGCATCGTGTACATCGGCGCCGAAGTCGGCCCGGGCGACATCCTGGCGGGCAAGATCACGCCGAAGGGCGAAAGCCCGATGACGCCGGAAGAAAAGCTGCTGCGTGCCATCTTCGGTGAAAAGGCCAGCGACGTGCGCGACACCTCGCTCCGCCTGCCGCCGGGCGTGTCGGGCACGGTCGTCGAGGTCCGCGTCTTCAACCGTCACGGTATCGACAAGGACGAACGCGCGATCGCGATCGAACGCGAGGAAATCGAGCGCCTGAAGCAGGACGCCGACGACGAGCGCGCGATCCTGAACCGTGCGACCTTCTCCAGCCTGAAGGACCTGCTGATCGGTCAGACGACCAGCGCGGTGCCGAAGGGCCTGAAGAAGGGCGACGAGGTCACCGAGGAAATGCTAGTCGACCTGGACCGCGCAGACTGGTGGAAGCTGGCCGTCGTCGAAGACAAGGCGCAGACCGCCCTCGAGGCGATCAAGGCGCAGTATGACGAGGCGATCAAGCGCATCAACGCGAAGTATGAAGACCGCGTCGAAAAGCTGCAGCGTGGCGACGAACTCGCCCCGGGCGTGCTCAAGATGGTCAAGGTCTTCGTCGCGGTGAAGCGCAAGCTGCAGCCGGGCGACAAGATGGCCGGCCGTCACGGGAACAAGGGCGTCATCAGCCGCATCCTGCCGAACGAAGACATGCCGTTCCTCGAAGACGGGACGCCGGTCGACATCGTGCTGAACCCGCTGGGCGTGCCGTCGCGCATGAACGTCGGGCAGATCCTGGAAACGCACCTTGGCTGGGCCTCGCGCGGCCTTGGCCGGCAGGTGACGCAGGCGCTGGAGGATTGGCGCGACGCCAACCCCGACGCGGTCGGCGGTCAGATGCCGGAAGCCGTCCGCGATCAGCTCGAGCATGTCTATGGCGCCGAGTATGTGGACGACATCAAGTCGCGCAGTGCCGAGAGCATCATCGAACTCGCGTCGAACCTGAAGGTCGGCGTGCCGTTCGCGACGCCGGTGTTCGACGGCGCGAAGGAAGCCGATGTGTCGGACATGCTGACGCTGGCGGGCCTGCATGAATCGGGTCAGTCGGATCTGTATGACGGCCGCACCGGCGACAAGTTCGACCGCAAGGTGACCGTGGGCTACATCTACATGCTGAAGCTCCACCACCTTGTCGACGACAAGATCCACGCGCGTTCGATCGGCCCCTACTCGCTCGTCACCCAGCAGCCGCTGGGCGGTAAGGCGCAGTTCGGTGGCCAGCGCTTCGGTGAAATGGAGGTCTGGGCGCTCCAGGCCTATGGCGCGGCGTACACGCTGCAGGAAATGCTGACGGTGAAGTCCGATGACGTGATCGGCCGCACCAAGGTTTACGAAGCGATCGTCAAGGGCGACGACACCTTCGAGGCCGGCATTCCCGAAAGCTTCAACGTGCTTGTCAAGGAAATGCGCTCGCTGGGCCTCAACGTCGAGCTTTCGTCCTACTCGGACGATGATCCCGACGAAGGTCCGGACGCTCTTCCCGAAGCCGCCGAATGATTTTTTCCTCACCCCTTCCGCCCGCGGCGGGAGGGGAAGATGGAGCCTGAAATATGAACCAGCTTACCAACTTCATGAACCCGGTCGCGAAGCCCGAAACCTTCGACATGATCAAGATCGGCATCGCGAGCCCGGAACGCATCCGCTCGTGGTCGTTCGGCGAGATCAAGAAGCCCGAAACGATCAACTACCGCACGTTCAAGCCCGAGCGTGACGGCCTGTTCTGCGCGCGCATCTTTGGTCCGATCAAGGATTATGAGTGCCTGTGCGGCAAGTACAAGCGCATGAAATACAAGGGCATCGTCTGCGAAAAATGCGGTGTGGAAGTCACGGTGACCAAGGTTCGCCGCGAGCGCATGGGCCATATCGAGCTCGCCGCGCCCGTCGCGCACATTTGGTTCCTGAAGTCGCTGCCGTCGCGCATCGGCCTGTTGCTCGACATGCAGCTGAAGCAGCTCGAGCGCGTGCTGTATTTCGAGGCCTATATCGTCCTCGAACCCGGCCTGACGCCGCTTGAGAAGTTCCAGCTTCTGACCGAAGACGAACTGCTCGACGCGCAGGACGAATATGGCGAAGACGCCTTCTCGGCCGGCATCGGCGCCGAGGCGATCCGCGTGCTCCTCGAGAATCTCGACCTGGAGCAGGAACGCGTCGACCTGATGGAAGAGCTCGCGACCACCAAGTCGGAGCTGAAGCCCAAGAAGATCATCAAGCGCCTGAAGGTCGTGGAAAGCTTCATCGAGTCGGGCAACCGTCCCGAGTGGATGATCCTGGAAGTCGTGCCGGTCATTCCGCCCGAACTGCGCCCGCTGGTGCCGCTCGACGGCGGCCGCTTCGCGACGTCGGATCTCAACGACCTGTATCGCCGCGTGATCAACCGCAACAACCGCCTGAAGCGCCTGATGGAGCTGCGCGCGCCGGACATCATCGTCCGCAACGAAAAGCGCATGCTGCAGGAAGCCGTCGACGCGCTGTTCGACAACGGTCGCCGCGGCCGCACGATCACGGGCGCCAACAAGCGTCCGCTGAAGTCGCTGTCCGACATGCTGAAGGGCAAGCAGGGCCGCTTCCGTCAGAACCTGCTCGGCAAGCGCGTCGACTATTCGGGCCGTTCGGTCATCGTGACCGGTCCGGAACTGAAGCTGCACCAGTGCGGCCTGCCGAAGAAGATGGCGCTCGAACTGTTCAAGCCCTTCATCTACGCGCGCCTTGACGCCAAGGGTCTGTCGATGACCCTGAAGCAGGCGAAGAAGTGGGTCGAAAAGGAACGCAAGGAAGTCTGGGACATCCTCGACGAAGTCATTCGCGAGCACCCGGTCCTGCTGAACCGCGCCCCGACGCTCCACCGCCTGGGCATCCAGGCGTTCGAACCCGTGCTGATCGAGGGCAAGGCGATCCAGCTGCACCCGCTGGTCTGCGCCGCGTTCAACGCCGACTTCGACGGTGACCAGATGGCCGTCCACGTTCCGCTGAGCCTCGAGGCGCAGCTGGAAGCGCGCGTGCTGATGATGTCGACCAACAACATCCTCAGCCCCGCGAACGGCAAGCCGATCATCGTTCCGTCGCAGGACATGGTGCTGGGTCTCTATTATCTGTCGCTGGAGCGCGAAGGCGAGCCGGGCGAGGGCATGCTGCTCGCCGACATGGCCGAAGTGCACCAGGCGCTGTTCACCGGTTCGGTGACGCTGCATACCAAGGTGGTGAGCCGCGTTCCGCAGACCGACGAACAGGGCAATGAATATCTGCGCCGGTTCGAAACCACCCCGGGCCGCATGCTGATCGGCGAATGCCTGCCGAAGTCGCACACCGTGCCCTTCGACGTCGTCAACCGCCTTCTGACCAAGAAGGAAATCGGCGACGTGATCGACCAGGTCTATCGCCACACGGGCCAGAAAGAGACCGTGCTGTTCGCCGACGCCATCATGGCGCTGGGCTTCCGCCACGCGTTCCGCGCCGGCATCTCGTTCGGCAAGGACGACATGATCATCCCGGCCTCGAAGGAAGGCATGGTCGACGAAACCCGCGCGCTGGTGAAGGATTTCGAGCAGCAGTATCAGGACGGCCTGATCACGCAGCAGGAAAAGTACAACAAGGCCATCGACGCCTGGTCGCAGTGCGGCGACAAGGTGGCGAACGCCATGATGGACGAAATCCGTGCGACGCCGAAGCTCGAAAACGGCCGCATGGCTCCGATCAACTCCATCTACATGATGGCGCACTCGGGTGCCCGTGGTTCGCAGGCGCAGATGAAGCAGCTCGCCGGCATGCGCGGCCTGATGGCCAAGCCGTCGGGCGAGATCATCGAAACGCCGATCATCTCGAACTTCAAGGAAGGCCTGACCGTTCTCGAGTATTTCAACTCGACCCACGGTGCCCGTAAGGGTCTGGCCGATACGGCGCTGAAGACGGCGAACTCGGGTTACCTGACCCGCCGCCTGGTCGACGTGTCGCAGGACTGCGTCGTGATCGAGGAAGATTGCGGCACCGAACGCGGCATGGAAATGCGCGCGATCATCCAGGGCGGTTCAACGATCGCCTCGCTGGGCGAGCGCATCCTGGGCCGCACGACGCTGGAAGATGTCGCCGACAAGGACGGCAACATCATCGCCCCGATCGGCACGCTGCTCGACGAAGCGACGACCGCACGGATCGAAGAGGCCGAAGTTCAGTCGGTCAAGATCCGTTCGCCGCTGGTTTGCGAAGCGACGCTGGGCGTTTGCGGCAAATGCTATGGCCGCGACCTGGCACGCGGTACGCCCGTGAACATCGGCGAAGCGGTCGGCGTCATCGCCGCCCAGTCGATCGGTGAACCCGGCACGCAGCTGACCATGCGTACGTTCCACATCGGTGGCGCGGCGCAGGTCAACGAGCAGTCGAACGTCGAGGCGATTTCGGACGGTACGATCGAATATCGCGAAATGTCGACGATCGTCGACCAGCGCGGCCGCCGTCTGGCGCTGTCGCGTTCGGGCGAAATCGCGGTCATCGACAGCGAAGGCCGCGAGCGCGCGACCCACAAGCTGCCCTATGGTGCGCAGATCATGCACAAGGACGGCGAGAAGGTGAAGAAGGGCGACCGGATTGCCGAATGGGATCCGTTCACCATGCCGCTGATCACCGAAAAGCAGGGCGTCGTGAAGTATCAGGATCTTCAGGACACGAAAACCCTGATCGAACAGGTCGACGAAGCGACGGGCATCGCCCAGCGCGTCGTGATCGAATATCGTTCGGCGGGTCGTTCGAAGAAGGAAGACCTCCAGCCGCGCCTGACCTTGCTCGACGACCAGTCGGGTGAAGCCGCGCGCTATCTGCTGGCGGTCGGCACGATGCTCTCGGTCGAGGACGGCCAGACGGTGCAGGCGGGCGACGTGCTTGCCCGCGTCAGCCGCGAAGCGTCGAAAACGCGCGACATCACCGGCGGTCTGCCGCGTGTTGCCGAGCTGTTCGAAGCGCGCATTCCGAAGGACAACAGCGTCATCGCGAAGATCAGCGGCCGCATTGAATTCGTCAAGGATTACAAGGCGAAGCGCAAGATCGCGATCGTTCCGGAAGAAGGCGATTCGATCGAGTATCTGATCCCGAAGTCGAAGGTTCTGGAAGTGCAGGAAGGCGACCAGGTCAAGCGCGGCGACGCGCTGATCAGCGGCTCGCCGAACCCGCATGACATCCTTGACGTGATGGGCGTGGAAGCGCTGGCCGAATATCTGGTCGCCGAAATCCAGGAAGTCTATCGACTGCAGGGCGTGAAGATCAACGACAAGCACATCGAGGTGATCGTTCGCCAGATGCTGCAGAAGGTCGAGATCACCGACGGCGGCGACACCACGCTGCTGCCGGGCGAACAGCTCGATTATCTGGAGATGATGGAGTATAACGCCAAGCTGCCGAAGAACGGCCGCCACGCCGAAGGTCGCCCGGTCCTGCTGGGCATCACCAAGGCGTCGCTGCAGACGCGCAGCTTCGTTTCGGCTGCGTCCTTCCAGGAGACGACCCGCGTTCTCACCGAAGCGTCGGTGCAGGGCAAGATCGACTCGCTGCAGGGCCTGAAGGAAAATGTCATCGTCGGCCGCCTGATCCCGGCGGGTACCGGCGCTGCCATGAACCGCGTCCGCGTGACCGCTTCGTCGAAGGATGCCGCGCTGCGCGCCGCGATGCGCGTCGCGAGCCCGGACCTGATCGCCCCGGCGAGCGCCGCGGACGAGCATGCCGCCGAACTGGCGCAGGGCCCCGAAGCGGCGATCGGCGACGATCCGCTGGGTGCCGTCCAGGGCGAGGACTTCACGACCGACGATGTGATGGTCGAGGAAGGTCCCGAAGGCGAAGGCGAGGAATAAGCCCCTCGGTCTTCGGACTGACAGAAATGGGCCCCGCCGGAGCGATCCGGCGGGGCTTTTTCTTTGCTTGGGGATGGGGGCCTCCAAACCTCGTCATGCTGGACTTGTTTCAGCATCCATGGGCTGATCCATAATCAGGTGCTGTGCCGAAGGATGCGGCAGGTCATGGACCCTGAAACAAGTTCAGGGTGACGAAAGAAGAGATGTCATCTTCGGGTCGCCAAACTGACTTCGCTTCCCACAGCTTCGTCATCCCGGACTTGATCCGGGGGCCATGCTTCGGCCGCTGTTATGGATCCCGGATCAAGTCCGGGATGACGAGGAAGCAATCCTCCGTGTGGCCGCTCTCGACGGCAGGCACTCCACACGCCCCCCGGCGCCAGCGCCCCCCCTGCGATCCCCGGCGAAGGCCGGGCCCCAGAGCGTAACCACGCAAGGTCAGCTTCCTAACGCCCTGGACCCCGGCCTTCGCCGGGGATCACGGAGGGGCGCGCGGCTGGGTGCGGACGATCCGGCGGCTTTGGGGTGGGAGCGGAGTTTACGCCCTTCCAAAGTTCAGGAAAGTTCAGCCCTGTGGGCTCCCCGATCTGGATCACGCGATGTGGTGGGCGCGCGCCGTCGTGAGAAGGCCGGCGGGGACCGCGTTTGTTCACTGAATGAAAGAGCCGGGATCGACGCTGACATAACCGGATATTATAGGAAAGGCCTTTTTCCGAGGGCGCCGGCGGGTTTGGGGTGAGGAGCCGTCTTTCAAACCTCGTCATGCTGAACTCGTTTCAGCATCCATGGCCTGAGCTATAATTGCGCGCGGTGCCGAAGGATGCGGCAGGCCATGGCCCCTGAAACAAGTTCAGGGTGACGAAAGAAGAGATGTCGTCTTCCGATCGAAAGCTGACCTTGCTCTCGACACTTCCGTCATCCAGAGATTGATCCGGGAAGACAGGCAGAGCTTGCATCAAATCCGGGGTGGCGACGGCACGAATATTCGTTCGCGGGCCGCCGGTGAAACGGCCGGGCGTGGGCTTTGCTCGGTTTGGCGCGATTCTGGTTAATCTGTCCGTTAAGCAGAAGACGGGCCGGGATCTATCGCGGGGTAGATGAGTAGAGCGGCTGTGCCCCCTCAAATTCCATCGCTTTGGATCCGCGGACGCATGAAACGGCGTTTGTGCGATGCTGCCTGCTCGGCCCGCCGCACGAAGCGCCCGAATGACTGGCATCGCCGTCGCGATGGCCGGGTCATTCCGGCACCGAAACGGGCGATGGGAGGCGGTGGGGGCGGCTCATTGAAGGAGTAGCGTATGGGTGCCGTTTCCAAAAATCACAGAATCCTGCTGTCGCTGGCGATGCTCGCCGCGCCGGCGACCGTCAGCCTCGCCGCGCAGCCGCAGGACGCGCAAGAAGGCGAAGTCATGACTACCGTATATGGCCAGCGCGTACCCGACGCGTCGGAACTGACCAAGGGGCCGCAGGTCGAGGGCATCATCTCCGCACGCAGCGGCGACCGGGTGCAGATCACGGCCGCCGATGGCTCGAACACGACCGTCACCATCAGCGAGACCACCCGGATCAAGTCCAGCGGCGGTTTCCTGGGCCTGAACAGCAACAAGCTGGCCGCCAACTCGCTGCTCAACGGCCTGCCGGTCACCGTCGACACGTTGCAGTGGGAAGGCGGACTGGTGGCCAACCAGGTCGTTCTCAAGAACAAGGACCTAAAGACCGCGACGATGATCCGCACGGGCACCGATCAGCGCTTTGCCGAACAGACCGCGGCAACCGAAGCACTGCGCGGTCGCATGGGCGACATCGACCAGTATAATGTCAAAAGCACGACGAACGTGAACTTCGACACCGGCAAGGCGGTATTGTCGGAGCAGGCGAAGGCCGATCTGTGCGCCGCGGCGTCGACGGCCGAGGGCATGGACAACGCGCTGTTGCTGGTGGTCGGCTACACCGATTCCACCGGAAGCCAGGAATTGAACCAGGAGCTTAGCGAAAAGCGGGCCGGACGCGTCGTCAATTATCTTCAGCAGGCGTGCGGCTGGAAGCCCTATCGCATGCTGACCCCCACCGGGATGGCCGAAGCCGACCCGGCGGCAAGCAACGACACCCCCGACGGCAAGGCGCAGAACCGCCGCGTCGCGGTGAACGTCCTGGTCAGCAAGGGCCTCGACGGACTGTAAGATATCGGGGTGGGCGTGTGGCTCACCCCGGCATTTTCGGGCGGCGGGACGAGGGGCGTCACGCCCGTGAAAAAGGCCCACCGGAAGACCGGCGGGCCCTTGATCGTGGAAATAGGCGGGCCGGTGCGACTGCGCTTTTAAAGCGTCCGGCCCGGGCTGTCCTAGGGCGCGAGGATCGCGACGGCGAGGTACAGCAGCAGAGGCAGGCCAAAGCCCAGCAGCGTCAGGGCGACAAAGGCGACGCGCGTCCACAAGACGTCGAAGCCGAACTGGTCTGCCATCCCGGCGCACACGCCAAAGATCATGCCGTCGCGACGATTCTTGCGAAAACCCTGTTTCATTTCTTTCCTTTCCATCCCGGCCATCGGGCCGGCGTTGTTGGTAGCTAGCGGCGGCTGGTCAGATGACCAGCCGGCCGAGTTCCGCACCGTTCGGGCCAATCGCGGCCAGGAACATGATCGAGCAGTAAAGCGAGGCGACCGCGGCGATCGCGTAGCTCTTGAGCGACTGGGCATTGAAGTGGGCCATTTTCGTTTCCTTTTTTAATCCTCCATCGGACCATCCGGTGGATGCCCATAGTAATGCAGGAGGCGTGCCAATTTCATTCATTGGCGGTTAACGGGGGCTTTTTTGGTTCCAGAAATTATATTTCAACGGGTATTTTGCGGCATAGTGGTGAAAATCCCCAATGATGGGAAAATTTTCAATGGAACTTTCTGCGCCGCGCCCGCATCTGCCCGGGGAAGGCGATAAAGCGGGTGCGAGCAAGGGTGTGGGCTGGCGTCGCTCCCGAGGGTGCGGTAGCGCAATCGGGCATGACGCTGACCCGCCTCTCGCTGACCGATTTTCGCAATCACGCCGGCGCCGACATGGCGGCGGGACCGGGGCTGGTCGCGCTTCACGGCGACAATGGCGCGGGCAAGACGAATATATTGGAGGCGATTTCGCTGCTCGCGCCGGGGCGCGGGCTGCGGCGCGCGGCGCTGTCCGACATGGTGCGCGACGGGGCCGGCGGCGGCTTTGCGATCTTTGCCGAGGTGCAGGCCGATATGCAGGAGGGCGCCGACCTGTCGCCCGTTGCGCTGGGAACGGGGATCGAGCCCGCGCATCCGGGGCGGCGCATCGTGCGGATCAACGGTGCGTCGGCGGCGGCGGCCTCGCTCGGCGAATGGATCGCGGTGCTGTGGCTGACGCCGGCGATGGACCGGCTGTTCGTCGAGACCGCGGGGAACCGGCGACGCTTTCTGGATCGGCTGGTCCTGGCGCTCGACCCGCGCCATGCGCAGCACAGCAATCGCTACGAGGCGGCGTTGCGCGCGCGGGGGAAGCTGTTGGCCGACATCGCGGGCGCCGACCAGCAATGGCTGGCCAGCCTGGAGGCGCAGCTCGCCGAACATGGCGCCGCGATGGACGCGGCGCGCCAGCGGACGCTCGCGGCGCTATCGGCCGAGCTGGCGGAGCAGCCCGACGCGCCCTTTGCCCGCCCGCTGCTGACGCTGGTCGACAGCGATGGCGTGCCGCGTGCGGCGGTGCACGACGTCGAAGGTCTAAAGGCGCTGTTCGCATCGCGTCGCCGGATCGACACCGCCGCGGGCCGCGCGACCGCGGGGCCGCACCGCGACGACCTGTCCGCCGTCCATGCCGCGACGGGGCGCTCGGCCGCGCGCTGTTCGACCGGCGAGCAGAAGGCGATGCTGCTGTCGCTGGTCCTGGCGCACAGCGATTGCGTCGCGCGCGCGCGCGGGCAGCGCCCGGTGCTGTTGCTGGACGAGGTCGCGGCGCACCTGGACCCGTCGCGCCGCACCGCGCTTTACGAGCGGCTGGCGGCGCAGGGCGGGCAGGCGTGGCTTACGGGGACCGAGGCGGCGCTGTTCGGCGACATGCCGGGGCCGGTAACGCGCTTTCGCATCGCCGGCGGACGGATCGCGGCGGGCTGACGCGCGCGCGGTTCGGCCGGAGCGGGGGCTCAGTCCTTCGGCTTGAGCGTGACCCAGATGCTGATCGGTGCGGAGAATTTGCCCGGCGCCGGCTTGCCGACGTCGATCCGCTCGGCAGTGACGAGTTCGCCGGTCTCGAGCGTAAAGCTGGCCCACGGTTTAGGCATGCGGCCGAAGCTCATCTTCTGGAGCGGCTGGCCGGTGGTCGTGTTCATGATCGTTGCGATAATACCCATGCGCGGCCGGTAGCGAGTGGGCGGCGATTCTGTCCACCCCCCAAGGCCGACGCCTCAGAGAATTTCGCGCACCAGCTCCTGCGGGCGGCAATAGCGGACGCCCTTTTCGGTCTCGACGAAGGGACGGTCGACGTATGCGGGATTTTCGACCATCGCCGCGAGGATCGCCTCTTCGCCGGCTTCGGGCAGGCCGCGTTCCTCGGCATCGGTGCCGCGCAGGCGCAGGGCGTCGCGGACCGTCAGACCGGCGTCCCTGAAGAGCTGACGTAGCTTTTCCGCGGTGTAGGGAGTCTTGAGATATTGGACGACCTCCACCTCCACGCCGGGGGTTTCTTCGAGAATCGCCAATGTCTTGCGCGAGGTGCCGCAGGCGGGGTTGTGCCAGATGGTTGCCTTCATGCCTCCGCCCTAACGAGACCTTACAGCAGCGTAAACCCGCTATTCATGGCATATATGGCACATCTTCCCGCATGAAGGGGAACCACCAGCTTGCCTTTCGCGGCCCGTACACGACTTATAGAAGTCGAGGGACCGCCAGAGGCGGCCATTGCGGGGTTGCTGAGTAAGTGAATGAATTGATCGATCGCAGAGCGATGCTGGCGGCAATTGCGGGCGCGGGTGCGCTGACGGCGACGTCGGCGCGCGCCACACAATTGCTGCCCGAATGGGCCCAGCCGTCCGCGCCGGGCCCGGCGCCTATCCCGACGCCGGTGCAGGCACCCGTCGACTATCTGGCCGTCGCGCGGAAGCAGCTTGCGCTGCAGACGCGCAATATCCACCAGAGCGACCGCGTCGGCATCGTCGATTTCGGCCTGCCGTCATCGCGTCCGCGCTTCGCGCTGGTCGACATGGTCGCGGGCAAGATCGACATGTTCCCGGTGACGCACGGCCGCGGGTCGGACCCGCAGCATGACGGCTGGCTCAAGCGCTTTTCGAACGCGCCGGGCTCGCTTGCCTCGTCGCGCGGCGCCTATCGCACCAGCGATTATTATTGGGGCGCGAACGGATCGTCGATGCGGCTCGCGGGGCTGGAAGCCGACAATAATAATGCCGACATGCGTGCGATCGTCGTGCACGGCGCCTGGTACGCCGACCCGTCGCTGATCGCGACGCAGGGCAAGCTGGGACGCAGCGAGGGCTGCTTCGTCTTTGGCGAAGAGCTGTTGCCGATGATCCTCTACAAGCTGGGGCCGGGCCGCCTGCTGTTCGCCGACAAGCTGAGCGTGCCGCCGCCGGCGCCGACGTTCCAGATGCCCGACGGACCGCTGCCCGGCACGGAAAACATGATCCGCACGAGCGCGAACGGCACGATCCCGAAGACTGCCGACTGATCGGCTGCGCCCGCCACGGCGGGCGGGCACGCCTATCTCATTTCATTTGGTTGCCCCGGACTTGATCCGGGGCCCGGTCCAGCCTTGTTCCGCGGACCCCGGATCACGTCCGGGATCACGCGGAGAGGCGGCGGGCGTTTATATTATTGTCCGCCCGTCGTCGTCGATGTGCCGATCGTCGGCACCACGGCCGGCGGGTTGGGCGAAATCTGGACCGCCGCGGCGCGGCCGGGCTTGGCGAAGCTCGCCACCACCGGCGCATCGCGGCCATAGATATCGGCCAGCTTGCTGACGCCCTTGCCCGATGCGGTCGGGATCACCGTCCAATAGGCGACATAGACGGGGAAGGGCTGTTCGAAGGTGAATTTGGTGGTCTTGCCGCTGGCGATCGCCTCGCCGAATTCCTCGGGGCTACGACCGGCGAAATAGACCGCCATCAGGCCCGAGAAGTGCAGCGCGCGCTCGGTACGGATACAGCCGTGGCTGAAGGCGCGTGCGGTCGCGTTGAACGCGGCCTTCGACGGCGTGTCGTGCAGATAGATGGCGTGCGGGTTCAGCATCTCCATCTTCATCACGCCCAGCGCATTGTTCGCGCCGGGCTGCTGCACGACCGACAGCGTCTTGCCGCTGCCCGTCCAGGTATAGCCCTGCGCGCGTGCCGATGCCGGGTTGCGCGCGATCGTCGCGCCGATGCCCTCTGCAATGATGCTCTTGGGCAGCGTCCAGGTCGGGTTGACGATGATGCCGGTCGCCATCGGGTTGAGCTGCGGCGTCGGGGTCGTCGCCTTGCCGACCACGGCCTTGTGCGTCGCGATGGTCGTGCCGCCGTGGATGACGCGGGTCAGATATTCGGGAACATTGCTGACGACATAGCGGTCGCCGAGGTCACGCGGCATCCAGCGCCAGCGTTCCATGTTCACGCGGATCGCGTTGGCATCGACCGGGGTCTTGGTCGATTTGAGCGCCGCCTTCAGCACCGCGAAATTGGGGTGGACCGGATCGAGGCCCACAAGGGCTTCCGGGATCGTCCCCGATACCAGCGCCGAGGTCAGCAGCGCGATCAGCGGCGTCGTCTGCGCATCGCTGTCGGTCATGAACCACTGCTTGCGCGCCGCATTGGGCGTGCGGCCGTCGCGCAGGTGGGTGGCGACGAGCAGGAAGCTGTCGGTCGCGACCTTGTCGAGCAGGATCTGGTTGCCGCTGTCGATCGCGGCCTGCAGCCCCTGGGGGTTATAGTCGGCGGAAAACAGTCCTTCGTCGCCGATATTCTTGATGAAGGTCAGCAGCGCCCTGGCGTTCGCGGCCGACCAGCTCGGCAGATTGGCCTCCGCCACCGTCTCCACGACCGGGGTATCGTCCTTCACCTTGTCGGGTTGCAGGACGACCGAGTCTTCCTTGACGCTGGTGGTTTGCGCCAGCGCAGGGGTCGCTGCGATGGTCAGGGAGAGGGTCAGGGGGAGCAACAGCGCCGCAGTGGGGCGCAGCGAGAGGGGAGTATTTTTGGCCATGGTTAAAGCCCATAGCCAAAAAATCCCCCCAGTTAAAGTGAGCTGGGGCACAGGTCGGCGCGTTCGCGCGATCGTTATCCCGGACGTGATCCGGGGTGCGTGCCGCGCGGCCGTAGTGGGTGCCGGATCAGTCCCGCATGGCGGGAACGGCGGGGTCAGGCCGCGCCGTCCTCATCCTGTTTTGCCAACCATTCCTCGAGCCACTTGATCGTATAATCGCCGTGGATGACGTCGGGATCGGCGAGCAGCGCCTGATGCAGCGGGATGTTCGTCTTGACCCCGCCGATCACCATTTCCTCGAGCGCGCGGCGCATCCGCATCATGCAGCTTTCGCGCGTGCGGCCATAGACGATCAGCTTGCCGATCATGCTGTCGTAATAGGGCGGGATCGAATAGCCGGCGTAAAGCCCGCTATCGACGCGCACATGCATGCCGCCCGCCGCGTGATAGCTCGTCACCTTGCCCGGCGAGGGAAGGAAGCTGCGCGGATCCTCGGCATTGATGCGGCATTCCATCGAATGGCCCCGGAATTCCAGGTCTTCCTGCTTGACCGACAGGCCCGCGCCGCCCGCGATGCGGATCTGTTCGCGGACAAGGTCGAAGCCGGTGATCATTTCGGTCACCGGATGTTCGACCTGGATGCGCGTGTTCATCTCGATGAAGAAGAACTCGCCATTTTCCCACAGGAACTCGATCGTGCCGGCGCCGCGATAGCTCATTGCCGCCATCGCGTCGGCGCAGACCTTGCCCATGCGGGCGCGCTCTTCGGCCGAGATGATCGGCGAGGGCGCTTCCTCGAGCACCTTCTGGTGGCGGCGCTGGAGCGAGCAGTCGCGCTCGCCCAGATGGATGGCGTTGCCGTTGCCGTCGCCGAACACCTGGAATTCGATGTGGCGCGGATTGCCCAGATATTTTTCCATGTAGACGGTCGGATCGCCGAACGCCGCCGCCGCCTCGCTCGATGCCTGGCCCATCAGGCTTTCGAGGCTGTCCTCGTCGGGCACGACCTTCATGCCGCGCCCGCCGCCGCCCGACGCCGCCTTGATCAGCACCGGATAGCCGATCTCGCGCGCGAGCCTTTTCGTTTCCTCGCCATAGGTGACGGCGCCCGGCGAGCCGGGAACCACCGGAAGGCCGAGCGCGACCGCGGTCCGCTTGGCCTCGACCTTGTCGCCCATCGTGCGGATATGTTCGGGCTTCGGCCCGACGAAGATCATGTCATGCGCTTCGATGATCTCGGCGAAACGCTCGTTCTCCGACAGGAAGCCATAGCCGGGATGGATCGCGTCGGCGCCGGTGATCTCCGCCGCCGAGATGATGGCGGGAATGTTGAGATAGCTGTCCTTCGCCGCGGGCGGGCCGATGCAGACGGCTTCGTCGGCAAGGCGCACGTGCATGGCGTCGGTATCGGCGGTCGAATGGACCGCGACGGTCCGGATGCCCATTTCATGGCACGCGCGGTGGATGCGCAGCGCAATCTCGCCGCGGTTGGCGATCAGCAGCTTTTCGATGGCCATGAGTGGCGCCTCAGCCGATGGTGAACAGCGGCTGGTCGAATTCGACCGGCTGGCTGTTCTCGACATGCACGGCCTTCAGCGTGCCGGCGGCGGGCGCGGTGATGGGGTTCATCACCTTCATCGCCTCGATGATCAGGATGGTGTCGCCGACCTTCACGGCCGATCCGACAGCGGCGAAATTCGGCGCGCTCGGCTCGGGGGCCAGATAGACGGTGCCGACCATCGGCGACTTCACGGCATCGGCGAACGTATCGGCGGCGGGTGCGGCGGCAGGCGCCGCAGCAGGGGCGGCCGGAGCGGCGGCGGGAGCCGCGACCGGAGCGGGCGCATAAGCGATGGGCGCAGCGGCGGCGGTCAGCGTGCGCGCGACGCGGACCTTGCGCTCGCCATCCTCGACCTCGATTTCCGAAAGCTGCGTGTCGTCGAGCAGTTCCGCCAACGCGCGGACGAAAGCCGGATCGATATTGATGCCATGCTCTTTATGGTCACCCATGAGTGTAGTTCCTGTTCTTTACGGTGCCGTCGTTGCGGCGCCCTGACCCCGTGTTTTGATGGCGCCCTCTTGTCAGAGTCGGGCCGCCGCGTCCAGCGCGAGCGTATAGCTGTTCGCGCCATGCCCTGCAAAATGTGCCGCTGCCGCCATGCCGACATAGCTGATGTGGCGAAATTCCTCGCGCTTCATCGGGTCCGACAGATGTACCTCGATCACCGGAACCCTGATCGACTTGATCGCGTCGTGGATCGCGATGGACGTGTGGGTATAGCCGCCGGCGTTCAGCAGCACCGCCTTCGCGCCCGCGACATAAGCCTCGTGCAGCCAGTCGATCAGCACGCCCTCATGGTTGGTCTGGCGGCATTCCAGGCGGAGGCCCAGTTCGGCGGCCTGCGCCTCCAGCCGCGCATGAATGTCGTTCAGCGTATCGTGGCCGTAAATCTCCGGCTCACGCGTGCCGAGCAGGTTGAGGTTCGGGCCGCTCAGGACATAAACGGTTGGCAGATCGGACAAGCTGAGGTCTTTCGGTTGCTACGCGATGCGCTCCCCCTATATGGGCTGCTCGGCAAAAGGCAAAGCGAGGCGGATTTTCGTGATCTCTGTGACCCTCAACGGCGAACCCCGGCAGGTGCGCGAAGGCAGCATCGCCGATCTTGTCGCGTCGCTGGGGCTCGACGTGAAAAAGGTCGCGGTCGAGCGCAACCGCGAGATCGTGCCGCGCTCGACGCTTGCCGACGTCACGCTCGCCGAGGGCGATGCACTGGAAATCGTTCATTTCGTAGGAGGCGGTTGTTGACCGATACTTGGAGCGTTGCCGGCCGGACTTTCACGTCGCGGCTGATCGTCGGGACCGGCAAGTACAAGGATTTCGAGCAGAATGCCGCCGCAGTCGAGGCGTCGGGGGCGGAGATCGTCACCGTCGCGGTGCGCCGCGTCAACGTGTCGGACCCGACGGCGCCGATGCTGACCGACTTCATCGATCCCAAGAAGATCACCTATCTGCCGAACACCGCGGGCTGCTTCAACGCCGATGACGCGATCCGCACGCTGCGCCTCGCGCGCGAGGCCGGCGGCTGGGACCTGGTGAAGCTGGAGGTGCTGGGCGAGGCGAAGACGCTGTATCCCAACATGCGCGAGACGCTGGAAGCGACCGAAGTGCTGGCCAAGGAAGGCTTCCTGCCGATGGTCTATTGCGTCGACGACCCGATCGCGGCGAAGCAGCTGGAGGATGCGGGCGCGGTCGCGGTCATGCCGCTGGGCGCGCCGATCGGATCGGGGCTGGGCATCCAGAACCGCGTCACCATCCGCCTGATCGTCGAAGGCGCCTCGGTGCCCGTGCTGGTCGATGCCGGGGTCGGCACCGCCAGCGACGCAGCGGTTGCGATGGAACTCGGCTGTGACGGCGTGCTGATGAACACCGCGATCGCCGAGGCGAAAGACCCCATCCGCATGGCCCGCGCGATGAGGCTGGCGGTCGAGGGCGGACGCGACGCCTATCTGGCCGGCCGCATGGGCCAGCGCCGCTACGCCGATCCGTCGAGCCCGCTCGCCGGCCTGATCTGACCCGGCGAGCGCGCGGACTCTTTCGCCGTTTACGGCACCCGCTTTACCGGCGGGGGCGTCCAGCGACCGTCGGTCGCCGCGCGTTGCGGTAGATAGAGGCGCAGGTTCATCGTGAACGGGCCGGTCGGTGCGGGCAGCCAATTGGCCTCCTTTGCCGCGCCGGGCGATGCGTTCTGGATATAGAGGTCGAGCGAGCCGTCGGCGTTGAAGACCAGCTTGTCGCGGTCGCCGATCGCGAAACGATCGATCGGGTTGGCGACGAAGAACTGATCCTCGCTATACATGGTCAGCGACCAGAAGGCGTCGGCGGGCGGGATCTGGTCCTTTTCGAAATGCAGGACATAGTTCGACGCGCCGGTCAGCGGCTTGCCGTCGCCGTCGAACGGCGCCATCGGATAGATCGCCTCTTCGGGCGGCAGCGCGCCGAGCCCGGCGAAGCCGATGAAGGCGCGCGCCAGATAGTCGTTGCCATAGACGCCGACCGTGCTGCCGATCGCGCCCCAGCCGTTCCGTGTGATCGGCAGCGCCTTTCGGCGCGTGACGATCCGCTGATAGGCGTCGGCGGCGGCGCGGGTCAGGCCGCGCTGCACCGCGGGGTCGGCCTTCGCCAGGTCGAAGGCCTGCCCGGGGACCAGCCCGATGCGCTCCATGCGCAGCAAGATCGCATAATCGCTCGCGTGCGGGGGATTGCGCTTCATCAGGTCGGCAAAGGAAGCGAAGAAAGCGCCCGGCGCCATCTGCGCGACCTGCTTTACCGGCGGCGTCTTCATGTCGACCGAGGCGTCGGGCGTCGGCGCGGCGGCCGCGGCGTCGGGCTTGCCCCAGCGCGACAGCGGGGTCGCCTTCAACCCGGCCTGCAGCATGTGGATATGATCATAATCGGCGGCGCCGTTGGTCTGGATGCGGCCGATGATCCATCCCATGTCGGTCGGACTGCGCACCATCCGCATCCCCTTTGGCAGCGTGCCGTTCCAATGCGGGCCGACGATCGCGGCGGTGCCGCCGTCATTGCCCGTCGTGCGCGTGCCCAGCGTCGCGAAGACGTCGGTCCACATATCCATCAGCGGGATCACATGATAGCGGCCCTGCGTGTTCGGCAGCGTCAGGACCAGCGGCTCCTTGCCGACGTCGAACCATAGCGAGGAATAGAGGGTATCGGCGTTAGGCCGAACGACATCCTTGAAGCTGGCGTCGGGATAGGCCTTCATATGCGCGAAATGATTGACCGGCGCGCGCATCCGGCCGGGAGCGCCGGTGTTGGTCGAGACCCGCCTCGTCGTTTCCATCAGGACGAGCGGATAGGCGTAGGTATAGGCCTCTATCCCGATCATATAGGCTTCGTCCTCGGTCACCGGGGCCGCGCTGGCGGCGGCGGAGAGGAAGGCGGTGGCGAGCGCCACCAGGGCAAGCAGACTCTTCATCGGATGGACTCCCGAACGGATGATCGCCGCCCGTTAGCGGCCGCCGCGCCGCGGGTCTGTCATCCTGCCGACAATCTGTTGGGAATCTTGCGGCCGGCGCTTAAGGTTCGGGCGGCCGAAGGGCATTAGGGGAGGAGGCGATGGCGACAAGGTCGCATGCATGGTCGCGCGACGAGCGCCTGGCGGTCCTGCGCCGCTGCCCGCTTTTTGCCCCCTGGCCCGAGGCGCGACTGGCCGATCTCGCGGCGATCGCGCGCGTCGAACATTATCCGCGCGGCACCGAAATCTATGCGCACGAACCCGAAAAGCGCGAGGCCTTCGTCATCGCGTCGGGGGAGGTCGAGGTCAGCCGGGGTTCGGCGGCGGGCAAGAAATTCGTGCTGGGGATCAACGGGCCGTGCGAAATATTGGCGATCGTCCGGCTGCTCGAGGCGCCGCCGATCCACTATGACTATCGCGCCTATGAGGACAGCGTGCTTTTGCATCTGCCGACGCGTGACCTGACCGCGATCCTTGATGCCGATCCCATTCTGTGGCGCGACATCGCGCTGTTGATGTGCGCGCGGCATGGCGACAGCCTGCGCCTGCTCAACGACCATAATCTGGGTTCGCTCGACCAGCGGATGGCGGTGACGCTTGCCGATCTGGCGCGGATCCACGGCATCGCGGGGGAGAATGGGACCGAGCTTGGCCTGCGCCTGCCGCAGGAACAGCTGGGCGCGATGCTGGGCGTGACGCGGCAAAGCGTGAACAAGCTGCTGCGCGGGTTCGAGGAAGCGGGGCTGATCGCGGTCGACTATAATCGCATCACGATCCGCAATCCCGCCGCGCTCGACCTGATTGCCGCGCGCCAGGACTGACCGCGCTCCCGATTGTCCTTTGTTCGGAACGTTTTGTCCGACGTCGCGGGAACATGCGCGGGGCCGGTTCGTTTCTTCTTCACGAGGCTGCTCCCCCGCCTCGACGAGCAAGGAGAACCCCCGTGGGTGAACTGAAAGACAAATCCAAGGGCCTCGCCAATGAGGCCGCCGGCAATGTGAAGCAGGCGATCGGCAAGGCGACCGACAACGAACGTCTCCGCGCCGAAGGCGCCGCGCAGGAGCGCAAGGGCGAAGCCCAGAATCTGAAGGGCAAGATCGCCGGCGCGTTGGGCGACAAGATCTGACGATAGTGCATCGTCACGCATGAGAAAGGCCCCGGGGTTCCCTCTCCCCGGGGCCTTTTCACTTTGTTCGGTTGTGAAGGCTTATTTGCCGCCCGACGCCACCAGGTCGACGTCGGTCATGCCGCCGTCGCGGCGCAGCATGACGACATAGGCGAGATCGCCCTTCGTGCCGCCCAGCATATGTTCGTTGCCGCGGACGCGGTGGTCGCTGGTGTAGCCCGCGCGGGTCGCCATCGTGTGATAATAGTCGAGCACCGCCTGCATCGACGCCGCGGTCTGGAAATTGACGACACGGATGTTGCACTTGCCGCCGGCGACGCCCGCCGCTTCGCGCAGCGTCGCGCGCGGATAGATTTTGAACGCATCGGGCAGGCGATCGGCCCAGGCGTTGCCATAGGTCAGCTTGGCATCGCAGCTGCCCTTTTGCTGGTCGCGCGCCAGCGCGCCGATCGTCGCCGGACGCTTCGCCTCGCAATCCTTGCCGCAATTTTCCTCGAAGGGCAGTGCCTTGGGCGCGGTCAGCAGCTTGCCGGCAGCCTGCGCAGCGGCGGCTTCCGCAACCGTCGCGGCCTTGCCGCCCGCGACGCCGGGTACGCCGCCGTCGACGGGCTTGTTGCCCGGAGCGGCCGCATTCTTGTTGGCCTGACCGGTCAGCTTGGGGTCGACCATGATCTTGTCTTCGAGCGCGCCCTTGACCGCCGGGTCGGCATTGGTCAGTCCGTCGTCCAGCGGCGCGAGATCGGCCTTGGCGTCAGGATTGTCGCGGCAACCCGCAAGCGGCGCCGTTGCGATCAGCAAGCCAGCGACCAGCCATTTTCCCCGCACGATCATAGCTAACACTCCCTTAATATCACCCAGGGAATGCCCGATCCTGGTTAAAAAGGCCCAAATAAAATGCGTTAACGGGTAAGACTTTGTTAGCCGAAAACTGTGCCGGAGCGAGACGGAATCAGGCCGGGCGCGGTGCGGATGAGGCGCGATGTCTCCACCGCCGCCTGCCGATGGATCACCGCCTGGCGATAGACAGGGTCGGTCACCATTTCCATGAACGCGCCGCTGTTCGGATATTCGGCGACGAACATCGCGTCCCATTTTTCTTCGGCCGGGCCGATCAGCAGCGCCTCCATCGACCCGCGCCAGACGATGCTGCCGCCGACCCGCTGGAACACCGGGCCGCTGTCGGCGCCATAGTTGGCATAGGCTTCTGCCCCGGTGAGGTCCGCGCCCGCCAGCGGATGATCGGCGGGATAGGTCGCCTTTTCCTTGAAGCGGACGAGGTTGAGCATGTGGATCTTGGTATCGCGCGGCAGCGTCTTGAAGGCATCGAACTGCGCGCGTTCGGGGTCGACATGGGCGTCGCTCATGGCCGGAACTCCTTCCGCTTGACGCGCCATGCGTCGGCGCTTTGCGTCCATGCGTCGACCGGCGCGTCCTGGAACGGGGCGGGGAGGCGCGAGGGGCCGCTGTTCGTCGCGCCCAGCCGCCGGGCAAGCGCCTGCGACCGGACGTTGTCGGGGTCGATCGTGTGCATCAGCTCGGACCATTTCAGGAATTCGACGGCAAAGTCGCATGCGGCGACCGCGGCCTCGAAGGCATAGCCTTTCCCGGCGAACTGCGCGCGCACGCCATAGGCAATCTCCGGCGCTGGCCAGCCATCGGGTTCCCAGGGGCCGACCCGGCCGACCCACTCGCCGCTGTCGCGCTCGATCACCGAGAACATCGAAAATCCGCGAATGTGCCACGCACCGGCGAGCGTGCACCACAGCCGCCACGCCTGCGAGCGCGGGCAGTGTCCGCCGATGAAGCGCATCGTCTCTTCTTCGGCGCACATGCCGGCGAAGCCGTCGAAATCCTCCGCGGCGGGGGGACGCAATATCAGCCGCTCGGTCACGAGCAGTGGGCCGTTCAGCATATCATCTCTCCCGCAGTGTTCAGGCGATGCTTCTGCGGGAAGTGTCCGGGCGGGGCAAGCCGGATATGGCCGGGCCGAATATGGTTGAGGGCACCGGTGGTTAGACCGGCGCCCTCGCCATCACATGGTGCAGGTGGAGGGGTCTCGAACCCACACCTGCGACGGTTTCCTATCGCTTAGCGGCAGCGATATTTGTCGCGATCGATCTCGCGGCCGAGCAGTGCGCCACCCGCGGCGCCGAGCACGGTGCCGAGCAGCTTGTCGCCATTGCCGGCAATCTCGTGGCCCGCGAGGCCGCCGACCGCGCCGCCGATCAGCAGGCCGGTCGTGCCATTATCCTTCTTGCAGTGATAACGGCCGTCATCGCCGCGCCAGATGCGCGTGTTGTTGTTGATGCGCTGGTCGCGCGAGGCGTAATAGCGGCGGTCCTTCTTCTTGCGATAGAAGTTCGCGCTGTCGTCCGACTTGCTATAGCCCTGCGTCGGGGCGGCGGCCGAGATGCCGGCATAGGCCGGGGCCGTGCCGACAACGCTCGCCGCGACGAAAACGCCCATCAGGCTTTTGGTCAGAGTGTTCATTTCAAATCCTTTCCTGGTTTCGACGCCTCATCCCGTGCGGGACCGGGCGCTTCGAAGGGGAAAACGAGCCGTGACCGGAAGCCGTTGCATGAACCTTAGGCAACGCGACGAACCGAGCTTATGTGTCGACGAACCGAAAGGCTCTTGAAGGACAATCGCGGGCATGCGACATGATGGCCATGCTCAACATCGCATCGATCCTGATCGGCGTCGTCGCGCTGGTTCTGGCCATTATCGCCTTTATCCCCCCGCTCGGCGCCGCGAACTGGATCATCATTCCGATCGCGGTCGTCGGCCTAGCGCTCGGCGCCATGTCGAACCGCACGGCCGGACGAAACCTGAATATCGTCGTCATCGTCATCGGCGTCGTTCGCCTGATGCTCGGCGGCGGCTTCATCTGATCGGGGCGACGGCGCGATCATGACAAAGACAGCGGCTCCCGCGGGAAGCAATCAGGGCGGGCTGCCCTATGCGCTGGCCGCCTATGGCATCTGGGGTTTCGTTCCGCTTTTCTTCAAGCTGCTGTCGACCGTGCCGCCGGTCGAGGTACTGGCGCAGCGGATCGTGTGGTCGCTGCCGCTCTGCTTCCTCATCATGGCGTTCCGGCGCCAGATCGGCGATTATCTGGCCGCGCTTCGCGACTGGCGCGTCCTGCGGATGCTGTTCGTCAGCGCGGTGCTGATCGCGATCAACTGGCTGGTCTATATCTATTCGATCTTCACCGACCATGTGCTGGCGGCCAGCCTGGGCTATTATCTCAACCCGCTGGTCAATGTGATGCTGGGGATGATCTTTCTCGGCGAACGGCTGTCGCGGCTGCAGGTCGTGGCGGTCGCGATCGCGGGCGTCGGGGTCGCGATCCTGCTGGCGGGCGCGCTCGACACGCTGTGGATCAGCCTGACGCTGGCGTTCAGTTTCGGCATCTATGGCCTGATCCGCAAGGTTGTGCCGGTCGGCTCGCTGCCGGGCCTGGCGATCGAGACGACGGTGCTGCTGCCCGCCGCGCTGGCGGCTGCCGCCTGGTATCTGTTGATCGCCGACGGGCGCGGTTTCGTATCGGATATGTCCACCAGCTTGTTGCTGGCGGCGGGCGGGATCGTGACGGCGGTGCCGTTGCTGCTGTTCGCGACCGCCGCGCGCAAGATGAGCTATGCCGCGCTCGGCTTCGTCCAGTATCTGGCGCCGACGCTGCAGTTCCTGCTCAGCCTGTTCATTTTCGACGAGCCGCTGAAGCCGGCGCAGCTTGCCTGTTTCCTGCTCATCTGGACGAGCATCGCTGTTTTCAGTTTCGACATGTGGCGCAAGATGCGCGCCGACCGGATGATCGAGATCGCCTGACGCCGCGGGGCAGGGCGCCTGTCTTAGACGATCCGCCAGCCCAGCGTTTCGCCGGCGTGGAACGGAACGACCTCGCCGATCGTGGCGGGCACGACGGTCTCGCCGCGTTCCAGCGTGATCGTGCCGCCGTTCAGGGGCAGGCCATAGAAATTCGGGCCATGCTCGCTGGCGAAGCCCTCGAACTTGTCGAGCGCGCCTTCCTGATCGAACACCGCGATATAGGATTCCAGCGCATAGGGCGCGTTGAAGATGCCGGCGCAGCCGCAGGCGGCTTCCTTCGTGTGCACCGCGTGCGGCGCGCTGTCGGTGCCGAGGAAGAATTTGGGCGAGCCCGACACGGCCGCGGCGCGCACCGCCAGCCGGTGCTGCTCGCGCTTCGCGACGGGCAGGCAATAGGCGTGCGGGCGGATGCCGCCGACGAGCATCGCGTTGCGGTTGATGTGCAGATGCTGCGGCGTGATCGTCGCGCCCACGTTTGCCGGGGCGCTCTTCACGAATTCGACCGCCTCGGCCGTCGTGATATGTTCGAACACGATCTTCAGGTCGGGCAGCTTTTTCACCAGCGGGGCGAGCGTGCGGTCGATGAACACCGCCTCGCGGTCGAAGATGTCGACGTCATGGTCGGTCACCTCGCCATGGATCAGCAGCGGCATGCCGATTTCCGCCATGCGTTCGAGCACGCCCATGATGTTCGCGACGTCGGTGACGCCATGCGCGCTGCCCGTCGTGGCGTGCGCCGGATACAGCTTTGCGGCGGTGAACACGCCCTCGGCATGGCCGCGCGCGATTTCGTCGGGGTCGCTGTGGTCGGTCAGATAGGCGACGATCAGCGGCGTGAAATCATATTCGGCCGGAACCGCCGCGCGGATGCGGTCGCGATAGGCGGCGCCCTCGCTGGCGGTCGTTACCGGCGGCGACAGGTTCGGCATGATGATCGCCCGCGCGAACTGGCGCGCGGTATAGCGCGCGACATGGTCGAGCATCGCGCCGTCGCGCAGATGGACGTGCCAGTCGTCGGGGCGGCGGATTGTCAGGCGATCGGTCATGCGAAAACTCGTTGTTGCGACAAGCGGGCTTGGCTTTGGCTGGGGCGTCCCTAGATTATCGGCATGGCCAATACCACCCTCATCGATCGTGCCCTCATCCGCTTGTCGGGAGAGGACGTCCGCGGCTTTCTGCAGGGCCTCGTCACCAACGACATGGCGGGCAACCTGCCGGTCTGGGCGGCGCTGCTGACGCCGCAGGGGAAGGCGCTGTTCGATTTCCTGGTCTGGGGCGACGAGGAGGACGTGCTGATCGATTGCGAGCGCGCGGCGGCGGCCGATATCGCCAAGCGGCTGACGCTGTACCGCCTGCGCCGCGCGATCACGATCGAGCCCGAACCCGACCTGTGCGTCCATTGGGCGCGTGAGGGCGACCTGGGCGTCGTCGATCCCCGCCTGTCCGGCCTGGGCCAGCGCTGGCTGGCCCCCGCGGACGGCGATGCAGGCGTCGACGCCGAGTGGACGGCGCATCGCCTGGCGCTGGGCGTTGCGGAGGGCCGCGCGGAACTGGGCGACGGCGCGACACTGTGGCTGGAATGCAATGCCGCCGAACTGAACGGCGTAAGCTTCAGCAAGGGCTGTTATGTGGGCCAGGAAAATACGGCACGGATGAACTGGCGGCAAAAGATCAACCGCCGCATCGTCGTCGTGCCGATCGCCGATGCCGACGAAAAGCGACAGATTATCGCCTATCCCGAACTCGGCTGGTCGGTCGAGCATCGCCGGGTCGAGGCGATCAACCCCGCCGCCGCGCCCGACTGGATGCGCCCGGCACTGACCGCCCCCGGTTCATGACAGATGCAGCCGCGCATGATAAGCTTCCGGCCATGCGCACCCTGTTGATTTCCGCGGCGCTTGCCGTCGCATTCGCCTCGACGTCGGCGATGGCCGGCGATCCGCTCGTCCCAGTCGATCCCGAGGAAGCGTCCGCACCCGCCCGGCTGGTGCCGCTGGCGCCCGCCTCGCCGTGGACCGCGCGCTTCGCGGCGGCGGCCGACGAGCTGCTGCCCGCGCTGCGTTCGCAGGACGAACGCGAATGGGCGCCGCTGCTCGGCGGACAATGGCTGGCTCCGGCGGAGCGGGAGCGGGTGTCGGCGCTGTTGCAGGAACGGCGGAGCCCGTTCCGCCATGCGCTGTTCTCAAAGGGATTCACCCATCGTGCGATCCTGGGGTGGCAACCGCCCGCGACGCTGACCGCCGACGAGCAGGCGGCGATCGAGGCAAGGCCGGAGGCGGAGGCGATCGTCTGCTGGTCGTCCGGGGGTGACGGCGAATGGCCGGGCACCGCGATCGAGGCCGACAACCGGCCCGGCCGTCCCTATGCCTGCGCGCGCATCACCTACAGCATTCGCGGCGAGACGCCGACATGGCGCGCCTTCATCGAACAGGGCGCGGGCGGTCCGGTCGACGCCGCGATTTAACCTTTCTCCAACCACGCGCGGCTAGAATGCGCGCATGCTGGGGCGCTTTATCTCTTTGGCCGTGCTGATCGCCGCAGGATCGATTGCGGTGGGCGGCATGGCGACCCGTTCGGTCGACGCGCCCGCGACCGCCGCCGCCGCCGATCATGACAATGGCAATTGGACGACGCAGGCGCGCACCCACGGCAGCGGCCCGGCCTCGGCGGAACGCGCGTCGTCGTCCGGCGAGGTCCGGCTGGGCCGGTCGGGCGATTCGCATTTCTATGCCGATGCCGACATCAACGGCACGAACATCCGCATGATGGTCGACAGCGGCGCCTCGATCATTGCGCTGACGCGCCGCGATGCCGAAGCGATCGGAATCGATGTCGACCGCCTGCCGATCGGCGGCATGGCGAACACCGCGGGCGGCAATGTGCCGATGCGCGTGGTGATGCTCGACAGCGTCGACGTCGACGGGATCGAGGTGCGCCAGGTCGAGGCGGCGGTGATCGACGCCGACATGGGCGTATCGCTGCTGGGCCAGAGCTATCTGTCAAAGCTGAACGCGGTGAATGTCGAAGGCGACACGATGACGCTGCGCTGAAGCGCGCGATATCAGCAAACCCTTCTTCGGACCGAATTGCGCGATTCCCGCGCGCCTCGACTTGCCAAATCCCGGCGCTTTGCCCACATCGGGGGCATGAACGCTCCCAATCCTCCGCTGCGCGCCGCGATCGTTCCGGTTACGGCCTTTCAGCAAAATTGCACGCTGCTGTGGTGCACAGAGACCAACAAGGCGGCCTTCGTCGATCCCGGCGGCGATCTCGACAAGCTGAAGGAAGCCGTCCGGCAGACCGGGGTCGAGGTCGAGAAGATCCTCGTCACCCACGGCCATATGGACCATTGCGGGCAGGCGGGAATGCTCGCGAAGGAGCTCGGCGTGCCGATCGAGGGGCCGCACGAGGACGACCGCTTCTGGATCGCGCAGTTCGCGGAGGATGGCGCGCGTTTCGGCATGGTGGGCGAGACGTTCGAACCCGACCGCTGGCTGGTCGACGGTGACAAGGTGACCGTCGGCAATCTGGAGATCGACGTCATTCACTGCCCCGGTCACACGCCGGGGCATGTCGTCTTCCATCACGAGCCGTCGAAGCTCGCGATCGTCGGCGACGTGCTGTTCCAGGGGTCGATCGGGCGCACGGACTTTCCGCGCGGTAACCATCAGCAATTGCTCGATTCGATCACGAAAAAGCTGTGGCCGCTTGGCGACGACACGATTTTCCTGCCGGGCCACGGTCCGCACAGCAATTTCGCGACCGAACGGCGCACCAACCCCTTCGTCAGCGACGCCGCCCTGGCCGACTAAATGGAAATTGCCCCTCCCACGCGGGGAGGGGGCGGGATCAACGCGGTGCGACGACCTCGGTCTCGGTCTCGACGATCTTGGTCGAGGTGAAGCTGACCGGCGTGGCATAGACAATGAACAGCGCGGTAATCGCGAGGCCGAGCTGGGTCAGCATGGTGATGATCGTGCCGGCCATGCGGCCCCACATCATTCCGTCCATGCCCAGCGCGTGCAGGATCCGGCCGACCAGATACAGCGCGCCGACGGCCCACAGCCACAGCGAGGAACCAAGGCCAAGCTCGACCAGTGCGAGCAGGATCAGCACGAAGGCGGTGTTCTCGACGAAGTTGCTGTGCGCGCGCATACGGCGCGTCAGCGCTTCGTTGCCGCCGTCGCCGATGAACAGCTTTTCCTTGGTCCGCACGCGTCCGACGCGCACGCTGAGCCACAGATTGAGCAAGGCCGCCCCCGCGGCGATCGTCAGGCTGATCGGTAGGATAATCATGTCGCTTCCCCCAATATCGTTGGCCGGTCCATCCGGCGGTGGGCGAGGTGTGGCATTGCCGGAGGGGCAGGGCAAGGGCGCCCTTGCGGTCGAACGCATCGTCGCCGACATCCGCTCGGGCGACTCGGTTGCTCGTCCCGCCGGACGGCGGCGAAAAGCGCGGCGGTCGATCGAGTCCGAGGGCGGCGAAGAAGGAAGCGTCGATGCCTTTGCCTCAGGGGTTGCCTTTGCGGGCAAAAACGCTATAGCCGCGCCCGATCCGGCACCCGACACCAACAGGCGTTGAGGCACCCTCCGGCGGACGTTTTCCTGCCCTGTTTCAGGCGGAAACAAACCTTCGCACGGCGGGCGGGCCAGTTATTTCCGGCAACGGAGGTGACAAATCCGGGTTTGCCGATTCGTATAAACATTTAAGAATGCAGGATATAAAATGGCCGTCCCCAAGCGAAAAACCTCGCCCTCGAAGCGCGGCATGCGTCGTAGCCACGACAGCCTGAAGGTCGAAGCCTTCCAGGAATGCCCCAACTGTGGCGAGCTGAAGCGCCCGCACAATCTTTGCAACGCCTGCGGCCATTATAATGGCCGCGAAGTGGTGGCCGGCGCCTAAGCCAAGCCGGAGGGCGTCCAGATGAGCCTCACACCGCGAATCGCAATCGATGCGATGGGCGGTGACGTCGGCGTGCGCATGATGCTCGCCGGCGCCGCTATGGCGCGCCATCGGCACGACGGCCTCCGCTTCATCCTCGTCGGCGACGAGGTGCAGATCAAGGCCGCGCTCGAAAACCACCCGAATCTTCGCGCCGCGTCGGACATCATCCATACCGATGGTGTCGTGACGGGCGAGGACAAGCCCAGCCAGGCGCTGCGCAAGGCGAAGAGCACCTCCATGGGGCTCGCGATCGACGCGGTGAAGCGCGGCGATGCTGGCGGCGCCGTATCGGCGGGCAACACCGGCGCGCTGATGGCGATGGCCAAGCTCGCGTTGCGCACCATGCCGGGCATCGACCGGCCCGCGCTCGCGGCGCTGCTCCCGACGCTTGGCGACAACGACGTCGTCATGCTCGACCTTGGCGCCAACACCGATTGCGACGCCAATAATCTGGTCCAGTTCGCCGTCATGGGCGCCGCCTATGCGCGCACCGCGATGGGCCTGGAAAAGCCGCGCGTCGCGCTGCTCAACATCGGCACCGAAGAGCTGAAGGGCACCGACGAGATTCGCGATGCCGCCGCGCTGCTGCGCGAGACGAAGGGGCTGCCGATGCAGTTCGCCGGTTTCATCGAGGGCGACAAGCTGTCGCGCGGTGACGTCGACGTCATCGTCCACGACGGTTTCTCCGGCAATATCGCGCTGAAGACGATCGAGGGGACGGCGCGCTTCGTGACCGACCTGCTCCGCCGTGCCTTCACCAGTTCGGTTCGCTCCAAGATCGGGTTCCTGATCTCGCGCCCGGCGACCGAATTGCTGCGCCATCATCTCGATCCGAACAATCACAATGGCGCGGTGTTCCTGGGTCTCAACGGCGTCGTACTCAAGAGCCACGGCAGCGCCGATGCGAAGGGGGTCGCGAACTGCGTCCATCTTTGCGCGGAGCTGATCGAGAAGGATATCACGCGCCAGGTGACCGAAGATCTTGCCAATTTCCGCGACGGCGCAGCAGCATGACCCTGCGCGCAATTCTGGCCGGGACCGGCTCCGCGCTGCCGCGCACGCGCGTTTCGAACGCCGAACTCGCCGAGCGCGTCGACACCAGTGACGAGTGGATCGTCGAGCGTACCGGCATCCGTTTCCGCCATATCGCCGAACCCGACGAGACGACCGCGACGCTGGGGGCTGCGGCGGCGAAAGAGGCGCTTGCGGCTGCGGGGCTGCAGCCGTCGGACATCGGGCTGATCATCGTCGCGACCGCGACCCCCGACAACACTTTCCCGGCCAGCGCGACGAAGGTCCAGGCAATCCTCGGCGCGCCCGACTGCATCGCCTTCGACGTCGCGGCAGTCTGTTCGGGCTTTCTCTATGCCGTGTCGGTCGCCGACTCGATGCTGCGCACCGGCGCGGCCAAACATGCGCTCGTCATCGGCAGCGAAACCTTCAGCCGCATCCTCGACTGGGAGGATCGCACGACCTGCGTCCTGTTCGGCGACGGGGCGGGAGCGATCGTTCTGTCGGCTGAGGACGTCGCCGACGATCGCGGCATCCTGGCGACACGGCTGCACGCCGAGGGGAAATATTGCGACATGCTTTATGTCGACGGCGGTCCTTCGACGACCGGCACCGTCGGCCATGTCCGTATGCAGGGCCGCGAAGTCTTCCGCCATGCCGTCACCAACCTGGCGTCGGTGTTGGGCGAGGTGATGGCCGACGTCGGTCTGGCGGCCGAGGACATCGACTGGGTCGTGCCGCACCAGGCGAACAAACGGATCATCGACGCCACCGCGAAAAAGCTGGGTTTGCCGGCCGAACGCGTCGTCCTGACGGTCGATCAGCACGCCAATACCTCGGCCGCGTCGGTGCCGCTGGCGCTCGATCTTGCGGTGCGCGATGGGCGCATCAAGCGCGGCGATCTGGTGGTGCTGGAGGCGATGGGCGGCGGCTTTACGTGGGGCGCCGCGGTGCTGCGCATTTAATCGCGTTAACTTCTCCGGCCATCCTTTTCAGATTGGCGGATTAATTCGCTTTTGTTACATAGAGTGCAGGGACTCGCGACGGTGGGGGCTGTCAGAGGACCTTCTTGTGCATGTGCTTCAGGAGGGGAAGGGAACAACATGGCAGCAGGTACGCTCACGCGCGCGGACATCGCGACGAAGATCAACCAGCAGATCGGCCTATCGCGTAACGAGTCGGCGACGATCGTCGAATCGATCCTCGACTATATGTCGGACGCGCTTGCCGAAGGGCAGAATGTGAAGATTTCGGGCTTCGGCACCTTCGTGCTGCGCGACAAGGCGCAGCGTGTGGGCCGCAATCCCAAGACCGGTATCGAGGTGCCGATCCTGCCGCGGCGCGTGATGACGTTCCGCGCCAGCCAGTCGATGCGCGCCCGCGTCGCCGGCAAGTAAACCGGGCTCGTTTGCAGGATTATGTCTGATTTTCCCAACCATGGCGACGGCGGCAAGTCCGCCGGCGCCATGCTGGCGATCGGTGAATTGGCCGATCGCATTGGTGTACCGACGCATGTGCTGCGCTATTGGGAAACGCGCTTTCCGCAGCTCCGTCCGCTTCAGCGGTCGGGGCGCCGCCGCTATTACCGCGCGGAGGATGTCGCGCTTGCGGAGCGCATCCATCATCTGTTGCACGTGAAGGGCTTCACCGTCGACGGCGCGCGCAAGGCGCTGTCCGAAGCGGGCGGCACGCGCCGCGAGCCGGTGGCAGCGGCGCCGGTCACCGCATCTGCGGCATCCGCGTCGCACGGCGTTCCGGTCGAGGCACTCGTCGCGCTGCGCCAGCGGCTCGCCGCGGCGCTGGACTAAGCAAACTTAAGCGATGCTAAGTTAGCCGGGCGTTCTCCCGTCGCGGGGGAGGCGCGATCCCGTCAGTCGTCGTCCATCGCCGGCGCCAGCGCCGGGTCCAGGTCGCGCGGGCGCACGAAAGCGACGATCCGCGCCATGCCGACGTCGAGGTCGTGCCAATCGGCGATGTCGAGCTCCAGCCGGACGAGCGCCGCCGTCGGCAGCTTTTCCTCGATCTCGGCGCGCAGCGCGCCGCCGCCGTCTTCGGGCGCGAGCATCAGCGCAAGGTCTTCCAGCCCCGGATTATGCCCGGCGATCAGCAGGTCGGTCGAATCGCGCCCGGTATCGCGGATCACGTCGATCAGCGTCGCCGCCGACGCCAGATAGATGCGCCGGTCCCAGTGCGGTTCGATCTCGTCGAGGTTCGCCGCCGGCTGGAACAGGTCGAGCGTTTCGGTCACGCGCACCGCGGGCGAGGCGATGATGCGGTCGACGGCTATGCCCTGCCGCTTCACATATTGGCCGATGATTTCCGCGCCACGGCGCCCGCGCGCGTTGATCGGTCGATCGAAATCGCGTTCGACCTGCACGTCCCAGCCCGACTTGGCGTGGCGCAGGATGGTCAATGTTTTCAAGGTCGCTCCCCGCGTTGCCCAATCATCCCCTCAATCGGGGGCCTTGTGCCGCAATCTTATGACGGTGAAAAGGCGGGATATGCGCTTTTTCTCTGTGCCACATTGGCAGCGGCGACATGATTGACCGCCTCGTCCAGCGGCAGGCGGCGGATCGGCGTCCCCGCGGGAAAGGCGCTCAGCAGCCGTGAGGGGAAGCTGGGCGACAGCATCACGAACTGCCCGAAATCGTCCGCGCGGCGGATCAGGCGGCCGAAAGCCTGGCCGATCCGCGCGCGAATGACGCTGTCGTCATAGGCGCTGCCGCCCTGCGCCGCGCGCCGCGCCGCGTGCAGGATCGTCGGTCGCGGCCAGGGCACGCCCTCCATGATCACCAGCCGCAGCGAATCGCCGGGTACGTCGACCCCGTCGCGCAGCGCATCGGTGCCGAGCAGCGAGGCGTGCGGATCGGCGCGAAAAATGTCGACGAGCGTCCCCGTGTCGAGCGGATCGACATGCTGGGCATAGAGCGGCAGGCCGGCCCGGGCGAGCCGGTCGGCAATGCGCGCATGAACGATGCGCAGCCGCCGGATCGCGCTGAACAGCCCCAGCGCGCCGCCGCCCGACGCCTCGATCAGCCGGCTGTACGCGCCCGCCAGCGCGGGCAGGTCGCCGCGCGCGATGTCGGTGACGATCAGCACCTCCGACTGGCGGGCATAATCGAAGGGGCTCGGCACGGCGAAATGCTGCACCCCGCCGCCCATGTGGCGCGCGCCGGTGCGGATGTCGGCGTCGGTCCAGCCGCCGCCGTGCGCGCCGCTGCGCAGCGTGGCCGAGGTGACGAGCACGCCCTGCGCGGGGCGATAGACGACCTCGGCGACCGGACGCGCTGGGTCGAGCCAGTGGCGGTGCAGCCCCAGGTCGAATTCGCGTCCGTCGTATCGGTCGACTGCCAGCCAGTCGACGAAGTCGGGGTCGGCGGGCCCGCCCACGCGGCCGAGCAGCGACAGCCAGCCGCCCAGCGTGTCGATTCGCGTGCCCAGGCTGCCGCGTGCGCCATCGACGCGCGCCCGCGCCTGACCGTCCAGCCAGTCGGGCGGATCCTCGACCAGCGCATCCAGCCGTTTGCCGAGCGCCATCAACGGCCGCAGCAACGCCTCGATCGCGTCGCTCGCACCGGCAGCCGCGGTCACGAGTTCGGGATCGGGGTCGGCGAGTTCGGTTTCCAAGCCATAGCCGCTGTCGGCGGTACGCGTGTCGACGCTGCGCGCATAGACCATCGCGCGGACCGCGACGAGCAGCCGCTCGACCGCGCCCCAGGGCTCATTCTCGCCGATCCGGCCCAGCCAGCCGTCGCCCGGCAGTTCGCCCGCCGCGGTGATCGCCGCCTGGATCGCGCGGTCGCCGCCCTCGTCATAGCTTGCGACATCGGCCAGCCGCGCCGCCAGCCCGCGCCGTCGTCCGCGCGACTTGCCCTCCGGCCCCAGCACCCAGCGGCGGATCTCGACCGCTTCCTGCCCGGTCAGCGCGGCGGCGAACATGCTGTCGGCGGCGTCCCACAGATGATGCCCCTCGTCGAAGATCAGCCGCGTCGCGGGTGCGCCGCCGTCGCGCGGCCGCGCCGCCTGCACCATCGTCAGCGCGTGGTTGGCGATGACGATATCGGCCTGCGTCGCCGCGCGCGCCGACCGTTCGATGAAGCATTTGCGGAAATGCGGACAGCCGGCATAGATGCACTCGCCGCGCCGGTCGGTCAGCGCGGTCGTGCCGTTGCGGCGGAACAGCGCGGGCAGCCAGCCGGGCAGGTCGCCGCCGACCATGTCACCGTCGCGCGTATAGCTCGCCCAGCGCGCGACGAGCTGCGCCAGAATCGCCGCGCGACCCGAAAAACCGCCCTGCAGCGCATCCTCCAGGTTGAGCAGGCATAGATAATTCTCGCGGCCCTTGCGCACGACCACCTTTTCGCGGTGCGTCGCGGCGTCGGGATACAGCCGCTCGGTCTCGCGCGCCAATTGGCGTTGCAGCGCCTTGGTATAGGTGGAGATGCAGATCGAGCCCGTCGACTGGTCGATCCATTGCTTGGCCGGGGCCAGATAGCCCAGCGTCTTGCCGATGCCCGTGCCCGCCTCGGCAACTAGCATGCTCGGCATGTCGCGCTTGTCGCGCGGTTCAAAGATCGCGGCGACGGCGCGCGCATAATCCTGTTGTCCCGTGCGCCGTTCGGCCCCGTCGCCGGTCAGCCGGTCCAGCCGCGCGCTGATGTCGTCGGGATTGACCGTCACCTGGCGCGGCTGTGGGCGCGGGGGTTGCTCCTCCCATTCGGGCAGGCGCGCGAAGAGCCAGCGGTCGGCCTTTTCGGGCGGATCGAGGCGCGGCTGGATCAGCGACGCCCACGGCCAGCGCTGCCGGGCAAGCGCCTGCAGCCCATGCCATGCGCCCTCGCGCTCGGCCCAGTCGCCGCCATCCAGGCTGGCGAGCATTCCGGCCGCCGCGTGGCGCAGAAAGACGGCGATATCCTCCTCGGCCTTCGGCGCTTCGAGCCCGATCGCCGCGGCCATTCCCGCGGGTGTCGGCACCGCGAAGCGCGCCGGATAGAGGAAGGCGAAGAGCTCGAGCAGGTCGAGCCCCGAAAGTTCGGGATAGCCGAGCCGGTCGCCGGTCAGCGTCGCATTGAGCAGCAGGTGGGGCGTGGCCGCGACGGCCGCGATCGCCTCGCCGCGTCCGACGCGCTGCACACGCCCGTCGGTGCCGGCGATCCAGATGCCGACATGGCTTGCATGGATGGAGGGTAGGGCAAGGGGATCGACGCGCGCCGGCATGTCGCCCTAGCTAAGGACAAAGAGCGAACGCGGCAAGGTCGCTGCGGCGCCCGGTGTCGACCCGGCGCCCGCTTGCGATCAGCTCAGCCCGCGGCGTCCGAACACCGGGCCGCGATGGCCAAGGAAAGGCGGCGGCGTTTCGGCGACCGCGGCAGTCCGCGCGCGCCGCAACGCATTGTGAAGCGCGCCATGCGCTAGTTCATAGGGAAAGCGCACGCCCATGCGGTCGAATTCCGACCACATGACGATCGCATAGGTGATCTCGCCCGCATAATGGATTTCGCAGCGCGACCGCGCGGGCATGCTCGCGCCGTCGATGCGCGCACCGCCTTCCGACAGGTCGGTGATCCGGCCGTCGACGAAATTGAGCACGCCGTTGACCATCACGTCGATCGAGACCGGGGTCCGGTTGTGGCTGCGCGCCGTGGGGGAGCGAAAGTTCGTCATGACCGGCACGCTACGCCCATCATGGTAAATTTCCGGTAACCAGAATTCTGCGCCGAACCGCGGTCGGGGAGACCAATGGCGCTGTCCTACATTATCGCGCCGTTCTTGATACGGTCGAATGCGGCCTGCTGCGGCATTTCGATCCTGACCTTAAAGCGACAAAGGAGACGGAAAGGACCTGCCTGTTGGTATACTTTGTCGCTTTATGGGTCCGGGACCCCGACGTCGCACAGCAATTCCAGAGTAAAGTTATGCGGTTTTCCGCGCTTCTTTCCTTCGGCCCTTCTTGCCGCTATGGGCGCTCGAATGACTGACCTGCACCTTCATCCTTCGCTGCGCGAACCCGCGCAAACGTCCAAGGCCTGGCCGTTCGAGGAAGCGCGCAAGCTGGTCAAACGCTATCCCGACGGAAAGGCGGGCGAACCCGTCCTGTTCGAAACGGGCTATGGTCCGTCGGGCCTGCCGCATATCGGCACCTTCAACGAAGTGTTGCGCACCACGATGGTCCGCCGCGCCTATGAGGCGATCACCGGCGGCGCGGCGACGCGCCTCGTCGCGTTCAGCGACGACATGGACGGGCTGCGCAAGGTTCCCGACAATGTGCCCAACGGCGACATGCTGCGCACGCATCTCGGCAAGCCGCTGACCGACATTCCCGATCCGTTCGGGAAGTATGAGAGTTTTGCTCATCACAACAACGCGATGCTGCGTGAATTTCTCGACCGTTTCGGCTTCCAATATGAATTTGTGAGCTCGACCGAGCGGTACAAGTCGGGAGCGTTCGACGAGGCGGTGAAGAATGTCCTGCGCCACAATCAGGACATTCTCGACATCATGTTGCCGACGCTGCGCGCGGAGCGGGCCGCGACCTATTCGCCGATCCTGCCGGTCAGCCCCAAGTCGGGCATCGTGCTGCAGGTTCCGGTCACCGTCGTCGACGCCGACGCCGGCCTCGTCTCGTTCGAGGATGAGGGCGAGACGATCACGCACAGCATCCTGTCGGGCGGCGCGAAGCTGCAATGGAAGGTTGACTGGGCGATGCGCTGGGTCGCGCTGGGCGTCGATTACGAGATGTACGGCAAGGACCTGACCGACAGCGGCGTGCAGTCGGGCAAGATTGCCAAGGCGCTCGGCGGGCGGAAGCCCGAAGGGCTGATCTACGAGATGTTCCTCGACGAAAAGGGGGAAAAGATTTCGAAGTCGAAGGGCAATGGCCTGTCGATGGAGGAATGGCTGACCTATGGCAGCGAGGAAAGCCTTGCCTTCTTCGCCTATCGCGAGCCCAAGGCCGCGAAGCAGCTCCACATCGGCGTGGTGCCGAAGGCGGTCGACGAATATCTGCAGATGCGCGGCAATTATCCCGCGCAGGACGGCGACAAGAAGCTCGGCAACCCCGTACATCATGTCCATGTCGCGCGGGGGCAGGATGTGCCCGCGACCGGACTGCCGGTGACCTATGGGCTGCTCCTCAACCTTGTCGGGGTGATGGGCGCCGACGCGTCGAAGGAACAGATCTGGCGCTACCTCGGCCAATATGTCGCGGGCGCGAATGCGCAGAGCTATCCCGAACTCGACCGGCTGATCGACAATGCGATGGCTTATAACCGCGATTTCGTCGCGCCGACGCTCCAGCGCCGCAAGCCGCAGGGCGGGGAAGGGGCCGCGCTTCGCGAACTCGACGACAAGCTCGCGGCTTTGCCCGCCGATGCCTCGGCCGACGATATCCAGAATATCGTGTACGAGATCGGCAAGAACGAGGCCTATGGCTTTGAAAATCTGCGCGATTGGTTCAAGGCGCTGTACGAGACGCTGCTGGGTTCCAGCGCGGGGCCGCGCATGGGCAGCTTCATTGCGCTGTTCGGCATCGACAACACGCGGCGCCTGATCGCCGAAGCGCTGGCGTGACGAAAAACGCCCGTTCGCATCGGGCGGGATCGCGATACGCATCGGCGTGACGCCCGGCCCGCCGCGGTCCGACGTCGCCCGACGCGAACGGGAATAGAGGAGTGGCTGAATGACCGCCGAACCCGCATTCGAGCTGGCGCAGATCAACATCGCGCGCTTTCGCCTGCCGGCCGACCATGTCGCGAACCGCGACTTCATGGACGCGCTCGACCATGTGAATGCGATTGCGGAGGCAAGCGACGGCTTCGTCTGGCGGCTTGTCGGTGACGGCAATGACGCGACCGACGTGCCCGTCACCGACGATCCGCTGCTGATCGCGAACATGTCGGTGTGGCGCGATCTCGATGCGCTTGCCGCCTTCGTCTATCGCCAGCCCGACCATCTTTCTATCATGCGGCGGCGCAAGGAATGGTTCGACCATATCGGCTTCTACCAGGTGCTCTGGTGGGTGCCCGCCGGACACCGCCCGACGGTTGCCGAGGGCATGGCGCAGCTCGCGCTTCTCCAGGCCGATGGCCCGACGGCCGCGGCCTTTACCTTCAAACGACCCTTTGCGGCGCCTGACGGCACGCCCGCATCGCCGGTCCGGGACGAATGCGCATGACCGACATGATCGATATCTTCACAACCGGCGGAACGATCGACAAGGTCTATTTCGACGCGCTCAGCGAGTTTCAGATCGGCCCGGCGGCGATCCCCGACATGCTGCGCGAAAATAACGTCCACGTCGCGCACCGCGTGACGCAACTCATGCGCAAGGATAGCCTCGAACTGGACGACGCCGATCGCGAGGCGATCCGCGCGGCGGTCGCCGCCAGCGATGCCTCGCGCATCCTGGTGACGCACGGCACCGACACGATGGTCGTCACCGGCCGCGTGCTCGCCGGCATTCCGGGCAAGACGATCGTCATGACCGGGGCGATGCAGCCCGCGTCGGTGCGCGCGAGCGACGCCGAATTCAACGTCGGCTTTGCGCTGGCGGCGGTGCAGACGCTGCCCCCCGGCGTCTATGTCGCGATGAACGGGATGATCTTCGACCCCGAAACGACGGTGAAGGACCGCTCTGCCGGGCGCTTTCGGACCGGCACCTGAATTTCCTTTCGCCTGTGATCAAGATCATGCCAAAAGGTCTTCGGGTCGTGTGACAAAGCACCGGGGGCGACGATTCGCCCCGCCTTTATCTGGACAACCATGGGAAGGGACGATCTGACATGAACACGAACAAACTCGCCGGCCTTATCGCCGCATCGGCGACCGCGCTGGCGCTGTCGAGCGCCGCAGTCGCTGCCGACAAGCCGCTGCCGAAACAGATCGGCGCGAACGACACCGTCAAATGCTATGGCGTCAACAGCTGCAAGGGCACCTCTGACTGCAAGGTCGAGGCCGCATCGTGCAGCGGCGATTCGGGCTGCAGCACGCCGGGCAACAGCTGCGCCGGCGCGAACAGCTGCAAGGGCAAGGGTTACAAGAAAATCGCCGCAGGCAAGTGCCTGACCGACGGCGGCAAGATCGGCGTCTGATCGATTCGAGGGTCCGGTCGCTGGCCGGACCCTCCATTCGCCGGACGGATCGGGCGCATGACGCAAAACATGACAATGGCTTCGCCGGGCTTCGGTCTCGGCCTGCGCCCCGACCATTATCGCGACTTTCTGGCCGGACCGCAGCCGGTCGACTGGCTCGAGATCATTTCCGAAAATTACATGGTCCCTGGCGGCAAGCCGCTGGCGATGCTCGATGCGATCCGCGCCGACTATCCGATGGTCATGCACGGGGTGTCGCTGTCGATCGGGTCGGACGAACCGCTCGACATGGACTATCTGGAACAGCTCCGCGCCCTCGAACGGCGCGTCGAGCCGCTGTGGATTTCCGACCATCTCTGCTGGACCGGGATCAACGCGCACAACACGCACGACCTGCTGCCCTTGCCCTATGATGCCCCGGCGCTCGATTGCGTCGTTGGCAATATCGGCCGGGTACAGGATTTCCTCGGCCGCCGCATCCTGATCGAAAATCCGTCGAGCTATGTCACCTTTCGTTCATCGGATCGCAGCGAGTGGGACTTTCTGGCCGAAATGGCGGAGCGCGCCGATTGCCTGCTGCTGCTCGACGTCAACAATATCTACGTCAGCGCGCGCAACCACGGCTTCGATCCCCTCGACTATCTCGCCGGACTTCCCGCCGGGCGCATCCAGCAGATCCATCTGGCTGGGCACAGCGACATGGGCGACTATGTCATCGACACCCACGACGCGGCGGTCTGCGACGCGGTGTGGGACCTTTATGCAACGGCGATCGGCATGTTCGGCCCCGTCGCGACGATGATCGAACGCGACGACGACATCCCGCCGCTTGCCGAGGTGATCGCCGAGCTCGACCGGGCGCGGGCGCTAGCCGGGCGCGCGCTGGAGCCCGCCCATGCCTGAGGCGCTGCGCGAAGTTCAGCAACGCTTCCTTTCCGGGATCATCGGCGGGGATGCCGGGGCCGAGGCGCTCATCGTGGATGACGAGCGCGTCGGCGCGCGCCAGCGGCTCGACATCTATCGCAACAACTATCGCGCCAGCCTCGTCGGTGTCCTCTCCGACCATTTCGAACGGCTGCACGCCTATCTGGGCGACGAGCAGTTCGACAATGTGGCCGGAGCCTATGTCGCCGCGCATCCCTCGGCGACGCGCAACCTTCGCTATTATGGCGACGTGTTTCCCGCCTTCCTGGCCCAGAATTTTCCGGGCGACGGCGAACTGGCGGAGCTGGCGCAGCTCGACTGGGCGCTGCGTTCGGCCTTCGACGCGCCCGACATCACGTTGCTCGACGCCGCCGCGGTCGGCGCGCTCGGCGACGCGTGGATCGAACGCCGGCTGGCGCTCCATCCCTCGGCTTCGCTAATCGCCGTCCGGTTCAACGTCGCAACGCTGTGGAGCGCGCTCGACGCCGACGAAGAGCCGCCCGAACCGGTCGAATTCGCCGCGCCGGTGACGCTGCTCGTATGGCGCAGCGGCCAGCAGCCCCATTTTCGCAGTCTTTCTCCGGCCGAGGCCGATGCGCTGGCGCAGATCGAGGCGGGAGCGAGCTTCACCGACCTCAGCGCCCATCTGATCGACCATGTGGGCGAGGCGGCGGCGATGGAGGAGCTGGCGGCCTGGCTGGGCCAGTGGCTGGCCGACGGCCTGCTCGTCCTGGCCGATCAGCCCTTTGCCGTGACCTGACGCAGCACGGCGGTATAGGTCGGCGCGATCGTCATCGCCTCATGCTTGCCCTGCCGGCCCAGCATGGCGTGGACCGCCCGCAGCCGATAGCAGGGGACGCCCATGAACAGATGATGCTCGGCATGATAATTCACCCAATAGGGCGCGACCGTGGCCCGCGCGATCCAGCCGGCATAGGTGGTGCGCGCATGGGTAAAGGGATCGTCGCTGCCTGTGGTCGTACAGGCATGCTCGGCGATATTGCGGATGCGCAGATATAGCTGAAACGTCGTCGCCAGGCCGGCGAGCCACAGCAGGTACGGCGTCCAGCCATAAAGCAGCAGCGATGCCGCCAGCAGAACCGCCTGCACGACAAGGAAGCGCCCCACCGCCCGCGTCACCGCCATCGCCCCGGCGATGTCGATCGTGGGCGACGTCATGCCGTCGTCCGACTGCTTGTTGAACGGCGTCCCTGCCTTCGTGCTGGCGCGGCCCTTGTCGACCCGCTCGCCGCGCATCATCGCCTGCAGGCCTTTGAAGGCGAAACCGAACTGCGCCACGCGCTGTTTGAAAAACGTCTGTCCGGTCAAGTCGCGCAGCACCTTGCGCCACAGGCTGGCCCGTGTCGTTGGAAAGGGTTTCGACAACGACAGGTCCGGATCCTCCGGCTGCTGCGTGAATTTGTGATGCTGCAGATGATAGGTGCGATAGGCGATCAGGTCCGACCCCACCGCCGCGCCGGTCAGCCATTGGCCGAGGAAATTGTTAAGCTTTCGATTGGGATGGAGCAGGCCGTGCGCCGCCTCGTGCATCAGGATGGCCAGCCCCAGTTGGCGGCCGCCGACGATGATCACCGCGAGCAGCCACGCCGCCGGGTTCCCGCTCCATGCCGCGAGGCCGACCGCGGCTATGCTGACGATCCAGGCATGGGCGACGAGCCAGGGCCCGTGCCAGCGCGATGCAGTGGTGATCGCGGCCCATTCGGCGCGGTCGAAGAAACGGTCTGGCGGCAGAAGGCGGACGGCAGGCATGGCGCATCGTAACGGGTTGCGAACCGAAACCCAACCCCTTCCGTTTTTGGCACAGAAACGCGGTTAACCGGACGCTCCGTGTAAGGATTTGGAAACCCCTTTCGGACAGAGCCCTAGCCTTAGGACCAGAGGGGCAGGGACGCGGAATCTTGGGGGTCAAGCGCAGCATCGTGCGGCCGGTCGACGGCGACGGGGGAGACGGCGATTCGCTGTTCGACTCACCCGATTTCGTCGCGCGTCTGATGCGCGTCGCACAGCTTTGGCACTATGTCTTCTTCGGCCGCACGCTGGCGTTTCTGGTTTTCGCTTTCGTCCCAGGGGTCGCCGGTTTTCTGGTACATCCTTCGCAATGGCTGGTGATGTCGATCGGGCTGGTTTGCGACCTGTTGCTGACCGTCATCGGCCAGCTTTCGCGCTCCAGCCGGGCCCGGCTCCCTGACCGACTGCGACCGTTCATGCTGTTCTGCATGGCGCTGATCGCAATGGGCAGCCTGCTCAACGCCGCGGCGATGTTCCCGGCGATCGCGGTCAACGACGGGCGCCTCTATTTCGACGCCTTCGCCGCCATCCAGCTTGGCACGATCCTCGTCGCCGCATCAGCCGCCGCCATTGCGCGTCCCGCTTTCTTCGCCTTTGCCGGGGCGACCGCGCTGGGCGGCGCGATCGGGATCGCCTCCTGGCCCTTCGGCGTTGCGGGGCTCGTCTTCCTTGGCCTGCTTATAGTGATGATGCGCGAGGATGTCCGCCACCAGCGCCGCGCGACCCGCGCAAGCCGGCTTTCGATCAGTGAGCAGCAGCGCGCGCTCGGCCTGATGCGCGATTTCGAGCGTGCCGGACGCGGCTGGTTCTGGGAAACCGATCGGAACGGGCAGCTTGTCTATGTCTCGCCGACCGTCGCCGCGAAACTGGGGGTGCCGCTTGCCCGGATTCTGGGACGGCCCTTCACCGACATCATCCGCAAGCGCATCGGCAACGACGACAGCGAAGAACGGACGCTCGGCTTCAGCCTGTCGTCGCGCACACCGTTCAACGAATTGACGGTCCAGGCCGCGGTCGAGGGCGAAGAGCGCTGGTGGTCGATTTCGGGCCATCCGATCAGCAACGAGCTAGGCAATTTCCAGGGTTTTCGCGGTAGCGGCACCGACCTCACCGAAAAGAAGCGCTCGGAGCGTGAGATCAACCAGCTTGCGCGCTACGACACGCTGACCGGCCTCGCCAACCGCCTTCACATCACCGATCTGCTCGAACGCGCGCTCCGAAACCATATGGGACAGGCGCAGCCGTGCGCGCTGCTCATGATGGACCTCGACCGCTTCAAACAGGTCAATGATACGCTGGGCCATCCCGTCGGCGACCAGCTTCTTCAGCAAGTCGCGGCCCGCCTGACCCAGATCGTCGGCGACAAGGGGCAGGTCGGTCGTCTGGGCGGCGACGAATTCCAGATCGTGTTGCCGCAGATGACGCAGACCGAGAAGCTGGCGGGTGTCGCCAACGCGATCATCCTCAGCCTGGCCAAGCCCTTCGAGATCGAGGGGGAGCAGGTGCGCATCGGTTCGTCGATCGGTATCGCGGTGTCGGAGGGTGACGGCGTCACCTCGTCAGCGCTCGTCCGTAACGCCGACCTTGCGCTCTATGCGGCAAAGGATGCCGGCCGCGGTGTCTATCGCTTCTACGCCGACGCGATGCACAATCAGGCGAGCGAGAGGAAGGCGATCGAGGACGCGCTGCGCGATGCCCTGGCGAAAGACGAGCTGAAGCTGCTCTATCAACCGATCGTCGATGTCGAAAGCGAGCATATCTCGGGCTTCGAAGCGCTGATCCGCTGGCAACGCGATGCGGGCGATGCCGTCAGCCCCTCGAAATTCATCCCGATCGCCGAGGAATCGAACCTGATCGTCCCGATCGGCGAATGGATCATCCGGTCTGCCTGCGATGCCATTGCGCGGCTGGGCGTCGGGTACCGCGTGGCGGTCAATGTCTCGCCGCGCCAGTTCGCGAACGAGAAACTGCCGACGACGATCCTCAGCGCGGTCGCGGCGTCGGGAATCCGTCCTGAGCAGCTGGAGCTTGAGATTACCGAGGGTGTGTTCCTTGACGAAAGCCCCGAAAATCTGGCGATGTTCCAAAGGCTGAAGCGAACCGGCGTGCGGCTTGCGCTCGACGATTTCGGTACCGGCTATTCGGCGCTCGGCTATCTGAAGAAGGCGCCGTTCGACAAGATCAAGATCGACCAGAGCTTCGTGCTTGGCGCGGCCGATCCGAGCAGCATGAACGCGGCGATCATCTCGTCGATCGTCGGGCTCGCCACCGCGCTCAACATGGAAACGACGGCCGAAGGGGTCGAGACGCACGACGACCTCGCGCTGATCCGCGGCCTCGGCTGCAGCCATGTGCAGGGCTATATCTATGGCAAGCCGATGGAATTGGGCGAAGTGCTCGCGCTCCTCGGCGAAAGCGGCGGGCGCGCGATCGCGCAGGGCTTCAAGAGCGCGCGCGAACGTCGGGTGCGGACTTTCCGGACGATCCAGGTCGCCAGCGGCGGCTATCGGTACGAAGCGATCATTCGGAACATGTCCTCGCGTGGCGCGATGATCGAAGGGATGTGGAACGTGCCCGACGGTACGCCCCTGCTGCTTGAATTCGCGCACGATACCGTGCTCGACGCTAGGGCGCGATGGTCGACGGGCAATCGCGTCGGCGTGCAATTCTCACAATCGGTCAATATCGCCGAACTGATAGGCCCGACGAAAAGGGCGGCGCGCATCCGGATCGATCGCGCCGCCTGACGTCTATTTCGTGGGCTCAATCGGCGATCCGGCCCCGGACCATTACCCAATCGACCTTTTCGAGGCTGCGCACATCGCTCAGCGGATCGCCGCTCACCGCGATCATGTCCGCCGACATGCCCGGCGCGATCCGGCCGATTTCGCTTTCCAGCGACAACAGCTTTGCCGCGACGGTTGTCGCGCTTGCCAACGCTTCGCGCGGCGTGAGGCCATATTTGACCAGCAGCGCGAATTCGCCCGCGTTGCGGCCATGCTCGAAGACGCCGGCGTCGGTGCCGAAGGCGATCGGCACGCCCAGCGCCTTGGCGCGGCCCACCGCCTTGCCGACGTCGTTCAGCGTCATGCGCACCTTTGTTTCTACCGTCGGCGTATAGATGCCCTTGCCGAGCCGCTCGCGGATGCCTTCGAACGCCATCAGCGTGGGAACCATGTAAGTGCCCTTGGCCTTCATGACCTTCAGCGCGGCCTCGTCGGCGAAGGTGCCATGCTCGATGCTGTCGATCCCGGCTGCTGCTGCGGATTCAATCCCGCGCGCGCCATGGGCATGAGCCATGACTTTCAGACCCAGCGAATGAGCCGTGTCCGAAATCGCGATGAGTTCGGCGTTCGAGAAATGCCCCTCGAGCCCGCGGCCCTGTTGCGACAGAACGCCGCCGGTCGCGGTGATCTTGATGACGTCTGCGCGCGCGCGCGATGCCTTGCGGACCTTTTCCGCACATTCGACGGCTCCGGTGCAGGTGTACCCCTGATCGAGCACGGCGTGGATGTCTTCACGGAAACCCGTGACGTCGCCGTGCCCGCCGATGATCGACAGCGCAGGGCCGGCCGCGACGATACGGGGCCCTTCGATCAGCCCTTCGGCTGTGCCACGACGCAGCGAGAAGGCGGTATATTGCGCCGACCCTGCTTCGCGAACGGTGGTGAAGCCCGCACGAAGCGTGATGCGCGCATTCTTCGCGCCGACGACGACACCCCACTCGTCGGGGTCGACGGCCTCGCTCCTATAATCGCCGCCCGGATCGCCGGTCAGGTGGACGTGCAAGTCGATCAGGCCTGGGAGTAGGGTCTTGTCGCCCAGGTCGACGACCTCCGCATCGGCAGGTGCCGCGGTGCGGCCCGGGGCGATCGAGGTTATGCGGTCGTCGGTTACGGTGACGGTCGACGGCCCCTCGATCGGTTTGCTGGCGTCGGTGATGACGCGGCCAGCGTAGATGATGGTGGTTTTCGCCATGGCGGCGCTGCTCAGCAACGCGAGCGTCGTGGCCGCGGCCAGTCCCAATTTGCGCATATTGTCTCCCCTGGTTGTGCCGTCATCGTGGCGCGCGGCGCGGGGGAGGGCAAGGCCATAAAAAGAGGGGCCGGATATCCGGCCCCTCAGTTTCACCTCTGATAACCGAAAGGAGTATTACCAGAAGAAGTCGTAGATCACGTCGACCACGCGGCCGCTGTAGACGTCGACGAGCAACGCATCGTCGTAATAGCGGATCCAGCGATAGTCGCCATAAGCCGGCGGCAGGCGATAGTACCAGGGATCGTTGATCCAATAGCGCTGGCCGTAGAACAGGGAGTTCAGCGAGAAACCGATGCTGAACCGCGTATATCCGTAACCGCGATACGGGTTGTAATAGCGCGGCATGCGATAATAGTTGCGGTTCCTGTCGCGATAGCTCCGCCAGTCGTAACGGCGATCGTCGCGCCAGCCGCGGTTCCAGTTGTTGCCCGGGCGGCCATCGCTATAGCGCCGGTCGACATAGCCGTTGCGGTTGTTGTCGTAACGGCGGTCTACGCGATTGTCGTTGTTCCGATCCCAGCGACGATCGAGGTCGCCGTTGCGATTCCGGTCATAGCGCCGATCGACTTGGCCGTTGCGGTTGCGATCCCACTGGCGATCGACCTGCCCGTCGCGATTGCGGTCCCACTGGCGATCGGTGCGGCCGTCGCGGTTCCGGTCGTTATTGCCGCCGCGCTGCTGACCCTGCCACTGCTGGGCGGGGCGCTGGTCGTTTCCGCGTTGCCATTGCTGCTGCTGAGCCGGGCGCTGATCGTTGCCTCGCTGCCATTGCCGCTGACCCTGGCCGCGCTGCGCATCGCCGCGCTGACCCTGCCACTGGCGCTGTCCATCGCCGCCGCGGTCGCGCTGGCCGTTCCCGCCATTGCCTCCACGTTCGCGCGGAGCCTGTTGGGTCTGCTGCGTCTGCACCTGCTGGCGTTCGCCGCGCTGTTCGCCGCCGTTCCAGTTGCCGCCGCGACGGACTTCGGGGCCGCGCGGTCCACGTTCGCCACCGCCGCCGCGCTGGGCGATCTGAACGCGCTCGCCGTTCGCCTGGGCGGCGGCGGGCGCTATTGGGGTGAGGATCGTCGCTGCGATGAGCAATCCTCCAAGCGTCTTCTTCATCTCGGCATACTCCAATATCCCACCCGGCACCCAGCCGATCGGGAAGATGAATCGAAAGTTACCGTACGCAAGATGGATCATGGCTGAACCCGGTTGTTGCCTGCGGTTCAGCTAGATGAACGGATCAGTCGCTTTGCCGGGACTTCAACGCGGGAACCGCGCGCGCCGCGTCGGCAGGGCGGATGCCTGGCGGCGGAGCGGCGGCGATGCGTTCCTCGCCCCGCAGCACGCGTCCTGCGAGGCGGATCGCCCCGCGAATCCGGGGATAGGTGCCGCAGCGGCAGATGTTGGTCATCGCCGCGTCGATCTCCGCATCGCTGGGGTTGCTGTTTTTGCGCAGCAGCGCGGCGGCCGCCATGATCATGCCCGACTGGCAGAAGCCGCACTGGGGCACCTGTTCGGCAACCCATGCCTGTTGCACCGGGTGGCTGCGGTCGCGCGACAACGCCTCGATGGTCGTGACGAAGCGTCCCTCGCATTCGGCGATGGTGACCATGCAGCTGCGAATCGCCTCGCCATCGATATCGACCGTGCAGGCGCCGCACTCTCCGGTGCCGCAGCCATATTTGGTGCCCGTCAGATTCGACGCATCGCGAAGCGCCCACAGCAGGGGCGTTTCGGGGTCCATGCGATATTCGACCGGGCGGTCGTTGACCGAGAATCGCGTCATGCCGCCGGTCTTAGCGCAACCTTTGGATTAGTCACGCCAGCTTGAATCGATCTTGTCGACCTTGCGCACCATCGCATCGAATTCGGCCTTACCCGACTGGCCGGGGATCGCCGCCATATACAGGTCGCGCTGGTGCACCTTGATCACTTCTTCAGGAACGGTGATCGCCTTGCCCATGCTCATCGTCGCGAGCTGAATCTCGCACGCGCGCTGCAGCGCCCAATATTTGATGAAGGCATCGGACAGCGACTTGCCCATCACGACGGGTCCGTGGTTCTTCAACATCAGGATGCGCTTGCCGCCAAGGTTCTCGACCAGGCGCTCACCCTCTTCCTCGCGTACCGTGACGCCTTCGAAATCATGGTAGCCGAGCTGGCCCATGAAATTGCAGGCATAGAAATTGACCGGTTGCAGCCCGCCTTCGAGCGAGCAGACCGCGGTTGTCGCGGTCGTGTGGGTGTGGATGATCGCATGCGCGTCGGGAATAACCCGGTGAAACAGGCTGTGCTGCACAAAACCAGCCTTGTTGACGTGCCAGGGATTGTCCTCGTCGACCTTGTTGCCGTCGATATCGATCTTGATCAGGCTGGACGCCGTCACTTCGCTGAAGTGCATGCCATAGGGGTTGATAAGGTAGCTGCCGTCCTCGTCGGGGACCTTCACCGTGATGTGGTTGAAGATCATTTCGTCCCAGCCCATCATCGCAAAGATGCGATAGCAGGCGGCCAGTTCGAGCCGCGCCGTCCACTCGGCTTCGCTATATTTGCTGTTGCGCTTGAGCTGGGTCGCCATCGAGCAGTCCTCTTCTTCTATCGGTTTTGTACTGCTACCTATGCCACAGGCGAAGGGGAGGGCACAATCCCGCCTGAAGGCCTTCTGCGGTGTTTGAACCGCGATCCGCCGCGTTGGGGCTTGCATTTCGGCGCGAATCCCTTTAGTGGCGCTCCATCGGAACGTCGCGCTTTCGCGGCGCTCTTCTTATTGCCCGAATATCGGCGATCTATGATGCACCGGAACCAAGCCGGGGATATAGGTCGTTTGACGAACAGGAGACGACACGGCGTATGCAGATCATCGTTCGCGACAATAATGTCGACCAGGCCCTTCGCGCGCTCAAGAAGAAGCTGCAGCGTGAGGGCGTGTATCGCGAAATGAAGCTGCGTCGTCACTACGAAAAGCCCAGCGAAAAGCGTGCGCGCGAGCGCGCTGCCGCCGTGCGCCGCGCCCGCAAGATGGAGCGCAAGCGTATGGAACGTGACGGTATCAAGTAAGACCGTTTCCCGTTCGGGATCCTGATTCGAGAAAAGGGCGCTGCGGCAACGCGGCGCCCTTTTTCGTTATGCGCTGGCGCATAATGTCTCTGGACCCTTCCACGCCGCACCGCCTATAGGCGTGCCGACATTTTCGCTCCCGTCAGCGGAGCTGGGGAAGGACAAGAGCATGAGCGTAACGACGGTTCCATTGCGTCCGGTGGGCAAGGGCGGGCTGTGGCTGATGTGGATCGGCCTGATCGCGTTGCTCGTTGCCGGCATTGCCTTTGCCTTTCAGGGAACGCCGAAAATCGGTTTCGAAGTCGTGAAGGCGGGCGAAGGCCCCAGCCCGACGACCGCCGACGTCGTTCTGGTCAAATATGAAGGCAAGCTCGACGATGGCACCGTCTTCGACGCCAACGAACAGGCGCCGATGCAGGTCGCTCAGGTTGTGCCGGGCTTTTCCCAAGCGCTGACGCGCATGCAGAAGGGCGGGAAGTACAAGATCAGCATTCCGCCGTCGCTGGGCTATGGCGACCGCGCGGTCGGGCCGATCCCCGCGAACAGCACGCTGCATTTCGATGTCGAACTGATCGACTTCCGGTCGGAGGCAGAGGTTCGCGCGATGCAGCAGATGATGCAGCAACAACAACAGATGCAGCAGCAACAGGGCGCGCCCGGCGCTGCCCCGGCTCCGGCGCCCGCGCCGCAATAACGCCGGCCACGAGATACGGACGCAAAGGCGGCGGCGAGCTTAGGAGCTCACCGCCGCTTTCGTTTTGGTCTCGCCGGCGTTGCGCTCGGCCTCGCGCTCCAGCGCGACCTTGATCATCGCGACGATCGGGTCGGCGAGGAACAGGCCCATGATCCCGAGCAGGGCGCCGAACAATATCTGCGCGCCGAGGACGAGGGCAGGGGCCAGGTCGACGGTCTGTTTCGCGACCATCGGGACGATCAGATAGCCATCGACCGTCTGGACGATGAAATAGATGGCGATCGCCCACAGACCGGTGTCAACGCCCGCCGAGAAGCCGACGAGCACCAGCAGCACGCCCGACACGATCGCGCCGATATTGGGGATGAAGGCGAGCAAGCCCGTGAGCAGGCCCATCAGGGCGGCCATCGGAATGCCGACGGCGAGGCAGGCCAGCCAGGTTCCGACACCCTCGACCAGCATGCCGAGCAGGCGTCCCGCCATCAACCGGCGCAGGGTGAAACCCATGCGCGCGGTGGTGATGTAGAAATTCTCGCGGCTCTTCATCGGCAGCATCCACGCGACGCCGCGTTCGTAAAGGCGCGGCTCGATCGCGATGAAGACGCCGAGGACGAGGACCATGACGAGGCTGGTCAACGCGCCCAGCACCGTGCCGACCGCAGCGGTGACGCGGCCGAAGGTGCCGGCGATATTTTCGGTGATCGTCTTGGTGTCGAGCTGGATGTTGCCCATCCCGTGCGCGCTGGCCCAGGCCGCGATGCGTTCGACTTGCGCCATGACGACCGTTTGCAGGGTCGCGGCCTGATCGGCGATCTGCGAGCCCGCGAACATTATCGTCCAGGCAAGAAAGGCGATGAGCGACAGGCAGACGATCAGGAGCCGCCAGCCGCGCGCGATCGGCAGGACGCGGCCGAGCAGGCGCGTGCCGCCGTCGAGCATCGCGGCCATGACGATGCCCGCGAAGATCAGCAGGATCGGCTGGACCAGGATGATGCAGATGCCGATCAGCAGTGCGAGACCGAGCCAGACCGCGGCCCGCAACAGCTCGGTACGGACGACCTGGCTGCGAATCTCGGTCGGGCCGGGGGCTTCCTTATGGTCGTCCGCGGGCTTGGCTGCGGCAGTCCTCGCGGGAGCCTTGGCGCGCGTCGTGGCCGTTTTTCTGGTCGTCGTCGCCATTCGTCCCTCCCTATTGAGCGCTCTTGTCATGCTCGGGACGCAAATTGGTTCCCGCGCGGTCGGGCCGTAATGCCTCGAACCAGCTCAACGGATTGTACCATTCCGCCGTTCCATCGGTCGAAAAGCTGATGATCTCCGCGCGCCCCGCGATCGCGTCGAACGGCACTGGCCCGCCGAGGCCCTTGCGCTCGACCGAAACGCGGCTGTCGGCGCTGCCGTCGCGATTGTCGCCCATCAGAAACAGATGGTCCTTGGGTACTGTGACCGGACCATAATCGTCGGTCATATAGCCCGGCCCCATGTCGATGGTGTCGAAGGTGGCGCCGCCGGGCAGCGTTTCGCGCACGATCGGTAGTTCGAGCACATCCTTGCCGCTTGCGTCCTTCGCGATGAAGCGGCCGAGGCTGCTGTCCGGTCCGGGCAGGTTTGCATCGATCGGCAGCGTCAGCATCGGCTGCACCTCGCGCTTGATCGGCTTGCCGTTGATAAAGAGCGCGCCGCCTCTCAGTTCGATCGTGTCGCCGGGCAGGCCGATCACACGCTTGATATAGTCGATCCGCGTCTGCGGATGTTCGAGAACGACGATGTCGCCGCGTTCGGGAAGCTTTCCGAACCAGCGGCCCGCGGCTTTGGGCGCGAGATGGAAGCTGACCGAAGCATAGGACCAGCCATAGGGATATTTGGTCACCACCAGACGGTCGCCGTTCCGCAGGACCGGCATCATCGAATCGGACGGAATGTAAAAAGGCTTCGCAACACAGCTATGGATGCCGAGCACCAGTGCGACGATCACCACGATGTCGCGGATCAGCTTCCCCCAGCCGCCTTCATCTTTGCCTGCAGTCTTCGCCATTTTCAGTCCTTGATCGCCTCTATGATGACGAAAGCCTGCGCCCAGGGGTGGTCGTCGGTCAGCGTCAGGTGAATATGCGCGCTATGCCCCGTCGGGATCATCTCCGCGAGCCGCGCGGCCGCGCCGCCGGTCAAGGCCAGCGTTGGCGCGCCGGAGGGGGCGTTGACCACGCCGATGTCCTTCATGAACACGCCGCGCTTGAAGCCGGTGCCGACCGCCTTCGAAAAAGCCTCTTTCGCCGCGAAGCGCTTGGCATAGGTGCCCGCGCGGGTGAACGGCCGCCGCGCGGCCTTGGCACGCTCGACATCGGTGAATACGCGCTGCTCGAACCGCTCGCCGAAACGATCGAGCGAGTTCTGAATACGCTCGATATTGCAGAGGTCGGAGCCGAGCCCGATGATCATGCCGCGCCCCGCGCCTCGTCCATCAATCCGCGCATCCGCTGGATCGCATGCTCCAGACCGGTAAAGATCGCCTCGCCGATCAGATAATGGCCGATGTTGAGCTCTGCGAGCTGGGGGATCGCGGCGATCGGCACGACATTGTCATAGGTCAAACCGTGCCCGGCGTGCGGTTCGATGCCATTCTTCCATGCTAGTGCGGCGGCGTCGGCGATACGGCGCAGCTCGGCCGCGCGCTCCTCCCCTTCGACATGCGCATAGCGGCCGGTGTGGAACTCGACGACGGGCACCTTGAGCCGCATCGCGGCCTCGATCTGGCGCGGATCGGGTTCGATGAACAGGCTGACGCGGATGCCCGCGTCGTTCAATCGCGAGACGATCGGCGCAAGATGATTGTGCTGACCTGCCGCATCGAGGCCACCCTCGGTCGTCCTCTCTTCGCGCTTTTCGGGCACGATGCAGGCTGCGTGCGGCATGTGGCGCAGCGCGATCTCCAGCATCTCGTCGGTCGCCGCCATCTCAAGGTTCAGGGGCAGGGTGGTTGCCGCCTGGATGCGCGCCAGATCCGCATCGCGGATATGACGCCGATCCTCGCGCAGATGCGCGGTGATACCGTCGCCGCCGAACGCCGCGACGATCTCTGCCGCGCGCACGGGATCGGGATGGTCGCCCCCGCGCGCATTGCGGATCGTTGCCACATGGTCGATGTTGACGCCGAGCCTCAGCTTGGCGGCCAGAGGGGGCGGCGTGTCGGTCAAGCTGCTACGCTCCGGCTCCCTGGCTTGATCGCCTGCGTGCCTGCGAGCTCGGGCGGCAGTTCATCTGGCGCATAAGTGGGAAAGTTGATTGCGACCAAAGGATAAAAGGGGACCCCAAGGTCGATGTTGCTGCCCGCCGAACGATCGACGAGCGCTGCCTCTGCGACGACCTCGCCGCCCGCGGCGCGGACGGCATCCATCGCTTCGCGCGATGACAGGCCGGTCGTGACGACGTCTTCGACCATCAGCACCTTTGCGCCTTCGGGGATCGCGAAGCCGCGACGAAGCTCGAAGGTGCCGGTGGGCCGCTCGACGAAAATCGCCGGCTTGCCGAGGGCGCGGCCCATCTCATGGCCGATGATCACCCCGCCCATCGCGGGCGAAACGACGATGTCGATCGCCTGACGGAGGTCGCGCGGCAACTTTGCTGCGAGCGCGGCGGCGAGGCGGCCTGCGCGGTTGGTATCCATCAACACGCGTGCGCACTGAAGATAATATTCGCTGTGTCGCCCGGAGGAGAGAAGGAAGTGTCCCTGCAGCAGCGCGTCGGCGGCGCGGAACTCGGCCAGAATTTCATCATCGGTCATGGGAGATTTTATCTTTTGTTCCTGTCATCGCCCGGATCGGGCGACCCTGTTTCGGCGGTCGATATTTGCCAGCCGTAAAATAGTGTTAGAGATGCTTGAGGCAAGCGGCAAGCGGGGTTATAGCGCCCGCGAGATTCAGCCTTGGGGATGGCTGCCGTGACGCGTGTCCGGTTGCCCGATCAAAGGGGTTGGGGCATCAATAAGAACAACAGGCAACGGGCGGCACTATCCTTATGAAGAGCTTGAAAACCCTTGTAATCGCAGCGGCTTTGTCGCTTGGCGCGGTGGGCACCGCGCATGCGGCGGTACCCGCTGCGGCCCCGGCGACCGCCACGGCGGCGACTCCGGCTGCGGAAGCGCCCGACGCGGCCGCGACCGCCGCTGCGCCGGCTCCGGCAGAGGCGACGAAGGCAGCGGTGCCCGCGGGCGACGCGACTTATGTCCCGATGAAGCCGACCCCGGGCATCGGTCAGCCGATCGACGCGGGTATCGATTTTCAGCCGCAGGTGACGCCGATCGGCCAGCAGGCCTATTGGTTCAACCATGTGCTGCTGCTGCCGATCATCACGATCATCTCGCTCTTCGTCCTCGGCCTGCTGCTGTGGGTGATCGTCCGCTACCGCGCGAAAGCAAACCCGGTGCCGTCGAAGACGACGCACAACACGCTTATCGAAGTGCTGTGGACCGCCATCCCTGTCCTGATCCTCGCAGTCGTCGCGGTTCCCTCGATCCGCCTGCTCGCGGCGCAGTATGAACCGCCGAAGAAGGACGCGCTGACGATCAAGGTCACGGGCTATCAGTGGTATTGGGGCTATGCCTATCCCGACCAGGGCATCGGCGAATATGTCTCGAAGATCCTGCCGGAAGACAAGGCTAAGGCTGCCGGCGAACCCTATCACCTCGCGGTCGACAACCGCATGGTCGTTCCCGTCGGCCGCCAGGTGAAGCTGATCATCACCGGTGCCGACGTGATCCACAGCTTCGCGGTTCCCGCCTTCTGGACCAAGATGGACGCGGTCCCTGGCCGTGCCAACGAGACGACGTTCACGCCGATGAAGGTTGGCGTCTATTACGGCCAGTGCTCGGAACTTTGCGGCGTCGATCACGGCTATATGCCGATCGCGGTCGAAGTTCTCCCGGTCGACAAGTGGGAAGCCTGGGTCCGCTCGAAGGGCGGCAACCCCAATCCCGCGCCGGCGGCTCCCGCCGCTGCGGCGCCGGCCGCCGCGCCTGCTGCGGCTCCCGCTGCCGCTCCGGCTACGCCGGCTGCCGCCACGACCGAAGCAGCACCGGCTGCGGCTCCCGAAGCCGCACCGGCCGCCAAGAAATAATATTAGGGGCTTCCACAGATGACCGACACTCACGCGCACGATCATGGTCATGATCATGATACGCCCGGCTTTTTCGTTCGTTGGTTCATGTCGACGAACCATAAGGACATCGGCACCCTCTACCTGATCTTCGCGATCATCGCCGGCATCGTCGGCGGCGCGATTTCGGGCATGATGCGTCTCGAACTCGCCGAACCCGGTATCCAGTATCTGCCCGGCTGGGCTTCGATGCTGGGCAGCGGCGCCGACGAGGTCGCGGGTAAGCACCTCTGGAACGTGCTGATTACCGCGCACGGCCTGATCATGGTCTTCTTCATGGTCATGCCCGCGATGATCGGCGGCTTCGGCAACTGGTTCGTGCCGCTGATGATCGGCGCGCCCGACATGGCGTTCCCGCGCATGAACAACGTCTCCTTCTGGCTGACCGCGGTTGCGTTCGTCATGCTGGTGGGGTCGAGCTTCGTGCCCGGCGGCAGCGGCCATGGCGCCGGTACCGGCTGGACGGTCTATGCCCCGCTGTCGACCAGCGGGTCGGTCGGCCCGGCGGTCGACATGGCGATCTTCTCGCTCCACCTCGCGGGTGCGGCATCGATCCTGGGTGCGATAAACTTCATCACCACCATCTTCAACATGCGCGCGCCGGGCATGACCCTGCACAAGATGCCGCTGTTCGTGTGGTCGGTGCTGGTTACTGCCTTCCTGCTGTTGCTCGCGCTGCCGGTTCTGGCTGCGGCAATCACCATGCTGCTGACCGACCGTAACTTCGGCACCACCTTCTATGATGCGACGGGCGGCGGCGATCCGGTGCTCTATCAGCATCTCTTTTGGTTCTTCGGGCACCCCGAAGTGTACATCATGATCCTGCCGGGCTTCGGCATCGTCAGCCAGATCATCTCGACCTTCAGCCGCAAGCCGGTGTTCGGTTATCTGGGCATGGCCTATGCCATGGTCGCGATCGGCGTCGTCGGCTTCATCGTGTGGGCGCACCACATGTTCACCGTCGGCATGAGTGTGAACCTGAAGATGTATTTCACCGCCGCGACGATGGTCATCGCCGTCCCGACGGGCATCAAGATCTTCAGCTGGATCGCCACGATGTGGGGCGGTTCGATGAGCTTCAAGACCCCGATGGTCTGGGCGCTCGGCTTTATCTTCATGTTCACCGTCGGTGGCGTCACGGGCGTCGTGCTCGCCAATGGCGGCGTCGACACCAACCTGCACGACACCTATTATGTCGTCGCGCACTTCCACTATGTGCTGTCGCTGGGCGCGGTCTTCTCGCTCTTCGCGGGCTTCTATTACTGGTTCCCGAAGATGTCGGGCCGGATGTACAGCGAAGTCCTGGGCCAGCTGCACTTCTGGATATTCTTCATCGGCGTGAACGTCATGTTCTTCCCCCAGCACTTCCTGGGTCAGCAGGGCATGCCGCGCCGTTATCCGGACTATGCGGAAGCCTATGCCTATTGGCACCACATCTCGTCGCTCGGCTATGTGATCATGGCCGTGGGCATGATCTTCTTCTTCGTGAACATCCTGTATTCGCTGTTCGCGGGCAAGAAGGCGGCCGACAATCCGTGGGGCGAAGGCGCAACGACGCTCGAATGGACGCTGTCGAGCCCGCCGCCGTTCCACCAGTTCAACGAACTGCCGCGTATCGCCTGACACGTTTCGCCCCCTGCTGAGAGCCTTGGCAGGGGGCGATAGCGTTCCGGCCTGGAGTAAGCATGGCGCAGAGCCTGACCCATGGCGAAACGGCGCTTCCCGCCGACTGGCGCGACCTGTTCGCGCTGACCAAGCCGCGCGTGATGTCGCTGGTCGTCTTTACGGCGCTGTGCGGTCTGCTCGCGGCGCCGGGGAACGTTCATCCGGTACTTGCCTTCTCGTCGATCCTCGCAATCGCACTGGGGGCAGGGGCTTCGGGCGCACTCAACCAATGGTATGAGGCCGGCCTCGATGCCAAGATGAAGCGGACGGCTGGTCGGCCGCTTCCCGCGGGGCGCCTCGATCCGCAGACCGCTCTGCAGTTCGGGGTCGGCCTGGCTGCCTTCTCGGTCTTTCTGATGCTGTTCGCCGCCAATTGGCAGGCCGCGGCGCTGCTGACCGTTTCGATCCTCTTCTATGTCTTCGTCTATACGATGTGGCTGAAGCCCCGGACTCCGCAGAACATCGTGATCGGCGGGGCCGCGGGTGCCTTTCCGCCGCTAATCGGATGGGTCGCCGCGACGGGCAGCGTCGCGCCGCTGCCGGTGCTGCTGTTCCTGCTGATCTTTCTGTGGACTCCCCCGCATTTCTGGGCGCTCGCGCTGTTCGTGCGGTCGGACTATGCGGCCGCGGGCATCCCGATGATGCCCGTCGTTGCGGGCGAGACGTCGACGCGCCGCCAGATTCTCTTCTATGCGCTGATCATGGCTGCAAGCGCGATCGCGCCCTGGCCGCTCGGCTATACCGGCGCGCTCTATGGCTGGGCGGCGGTGGTGCTGTCGGCCGTCTTTGTGCTGCTGTCCGTACAGGTCGGAACGCGCCGGACGGGCGAGGGAGACGGGATGCGGCCCGAAAAGCGCCTGTTCGCCTATTCGATCGCCTATCTCTTCATTCTGTTCGGCGCAGTCGTCGCCGACCATTGGTGGCCCCTATGACCGACGAAACACCCCCCGAACAGCCGCCCTTCGACGAAGCCGAATATCGCCGTCGCCAGCGCAGTCGCGCCAATCTGATGGGTTGGATACTGGGCGGGCTTGCCTTTCTTTTCTTCTTCATCACGATGGCGCGCATGGTAGTGCCCAAATGAAGACGATGTCGCGAAATGCGAAGACAGGCTCGCTCGCCGCGCTGCTCGCCGTCGCGATGGTTGGGCTCGGCTTCGCGGCGGTGCCGCTCTACAATCTCTTTTGCCGCGTGACCGGCTTCGGCGGTACGACCCAGCGTTACGACCCGGTCGCGGCAGCCGAGACGCCGAAAATCCTGAGCGATACCATCTCGGTACGCTTCGACGCGAACGTGTCGCCCAAACTGCCGTGGAAATTCTATCCCGAGCATCCGACCGATACGGTCAGCATCGGCGCCCGCGACATGGCGATCTTTATCGCTCAGAATAATTCGTCCCATCCTGTCGTCGGAACCGCGAGCTTCAACGTGACGCCCGATGCCGCCGGCAAATATTTCACCAAGATTCAGTGCTTCTGTTTCACCGAACAACGGTTGGAGCCGGGGCAGCAGGTACGCATGCCGGTGCTGTTCTTCGTCGATCCCAAGATCATGGACGACCCCGACGCGCGCGACATCGAAGAAATCACCCTCAGCTACACCTTCCACCCTGTAGACGGGGACAAAAACGCGAGCTAAGGCCGCATCCAAAGAGTCTTACCAAGGACCGGCGGGTGATGGGGAATCGCCACGCTGGGGCAAAAAACGGGAACTGTGACATGGCCGGTGCCAAACATCATGACTATCACCTCGTAAATCCCAGCGTCTGGCCGCTCATCGGGTCGGTCGCGGCGCTGGTGATGTTCTTCGGCCTCGTCATGGCGATGCATGCCGACTATTTCGGCGGCGCCGGCAAATGGGTTCTGGGCCTCGGTTTCATGGGCGTGATCGCCACCTTCTTCAGCTGGTGGTCGGACGTCATCAACGAAGCGCATGCCGGTGACCATACCCCGGTCGTCCAGCTTCACCTGCGCTATGGCATGATTCTGTTCATCGCGTCGGAAGTGATGTTCTTCGTCGGCTGGTTCTGGGCGTGGTTCGACTTCTCGCTGTTCCCCGTCCCTGTCGAGATCGTCGACGGCGCGGTTACCTCGCTCTTCGGTCAGGACGGCGCCGCCGCCGCGACCATCTGGCCGCCCAAGGGCATCCATGTCATCGACGCCTTCTCGCTGCCGCTGCTCAACACGCTGATCCTGCTTTGCTCGGGCACGACGATCACCTGGGCGCACCACGCGCTGATCCACGGCGATCGTGAAGGCTTGAAGAAGGGTTTGTGGGCCACGATCCTGCTCGGCATGCTGTTCACGTCGATCCAGGCATATGAATATGCGGAAGCCCCGTTCAACTTTGGCCAGATCAACTATTCGTCGGCCTTCTTCATGGCGACCGGCTTCCACGGCTTCCACGTCCTCGTCGGCACGATCTTCCTGATCGTCTGCCTGGTTCGTACCTACAAGGGCCATTTCACGCCGACCCAGCATTTCGGTTTCGAAGCGGCTGCATGGTACTGGCACTTCGTCGACGTGGTGTGGCTGTTCCTCTTCATCATCATCTATGTCTGGGGCGGCTGGGGCGCACCTGTCGCCGCACACTAAGTGACGGAACAAGAGCAGAAACAAAAAGGGCAGCCGCCGGTCTGGCGCGCTGCCTTTTTTGCGACCTGTCCGGAGTGCGGGGCGCCGGGACTGTTCGAGCGCGGCGTGACGTTTCGCGATCGCTGCACCGCATGCGGGCTCGACTTCGGCCGCTATAATGTCGGCGACGGCCCGGCGGCTTTCCTGACCCTGATCGTCGGCGCGCTACTGATCGCACTCGCACTGGGCCTCGATTCCGCCTTCAGCCCGCCGCTGTGGGTTCATGTCGTGCTGTGGGTGCCGCTCACCATCGCGGCCGTCGTCTATGGCCTGCGCCTCGGCAAGGCGGCGCTGCTCGCCAGCGAGCATCAGCGACAGGCAGCCGAAGGAAAGTTGAGCGATGAGTGAAGCTGGCAAACCTCTCCGCCGCTGGCCTGTCCTGCCGACGATCGTCGTCCTTGCTGCCGTTGCGGTGATGATCGCGCTCGGCGTCTGGCAGCTTCAGCGCAAGGCTGAGAAAGAAGCGCTGATCGCGCTTTATGAACGCAATATGGCGATGTCGTCGCTCGTCACCTATCCCAAGCTGCCACCGGTTCCCGACGCGATGCTGTTTCGCAAGAGCAGCGTGGTCTGCCTGGAGGTCGTGCGCTGGGATCCGCGGGGTGGCACCGATCGCAAGGGCGCGTCGGGGATACGGATGATCGCCGATTGCCGCACCGGTGCCGAGGGGCCGGGCGTGCTGGTCGACGTCGGCATAGCGGAGGATTTCACTCCGCCCAAATGGACGGGCGGCACGGTGCAGGGGACGATCGTGCCAGGCCCCGAACAGCCCTCGGTGATCGAGCGGCTGACGGGCAGGGCAAAGCCGGCGCGTGCGATGCTCGTCGCCGATGTAGCTGTTGCCGGCCTTCGCGCCAGCGAGGTGCCGTCGGGCGCCGACGTGCCGAACAACCATCTCGCTTATGCGTTCCAGTGGTTCTTCTTCGCGGTTGTCGCGTTGATTATCTATGTCCTGGCGGTGCGCCGCCGCTTGCAGCCGTGACGACGCGCCGCTAGGCGCTGTGTCCGTCATGGATTATATCAGCACCCGCGGCTCCGCGCCGACCCTCGACTTCCGCGCCGCCACGCTTGCCGGCCTCGCCAGCGATGGGGGGCTGTATGTGCCCGCCAAATGGCCGCAGATGTCGACCGAGGATATTCGTGCGCTTGCCGGGCTCGACTATGTTGAAACCGCGGTTCGCGTGATGACGCCGTTCGTCGCGGGCGCGCTGTCCGAAGACGATCTGCGCGGGCTGTGCAAAGCCGCCTATGGACGGTTCAGCCATGATGCGGTGACCCCGCTCGTCCAGCTCGACCATCGTCATTGGTTGCTGGAGCTGTTCCACGGCCCGACGCTGGCGTTCAAGGATGTCGCTCTGCAACTGCTGGGCCAGCTCTTCGAAAAATTCCTGGCGGGCGGCGACACCGATATCACGATCGTCGGCGCGACGTCGGGCGATACGGGGTCCGCGGCGATCGAGGCGGTCGCCGGGCGTGAGCATATCCGCATATTCATGCTGCATCCTGAAGGCCGCGTAAGCGACGTGCAGCGCCGCCAGATGACGACGGTCCTTGCTCCCAACGTCCACAACATCGCGATCGACGGCAGCTTCGACGATGCGCAGGCAATGGTGAAGCGGCTGTTCGGCGATGCCGAAGCGCGCGACCGCGTCACGCTGTCGGCGGTGAACAGCATCAACTGGGCGCGGCTGATGGCGCAGGTGGTCTATTATTTCTATGCGGCCGTTCGCCTGGGCGCACCCGATCGGTCGGTAGCGTTCAGCGTACCGACGGGCAATTTCGGCGACGTCTTTGCAGGCTATGTCGCTTCGCGGATGGGGCTGCCCGCCGCGCGGCTGGTCGTCGCGACCAACGTCAACGACATCCTGCACCGTGCATTGTCGAATGGCGATTACAGCGCGGGCACCGTCACTGCGACTGCGACGCCGAGCATGGATATTCAGGTCAGCAGCAATTTCGAACGCCTGCTTTTTGACCTGGCGGGCCGCGACGGAGCGGCGATTACCGGCATGATGGGTGAATTCGACCGCAACCGCGCGATGACGATTCCAGCCGATATGCTTGCCGGAGCCCGCGACCTTTTTTCGAGCGCCAGCATCGATGGCGACGGTATGGCACTCGCGCTGCGCTGGGCGCAAGAGAAGGGTGGCCAGATCATCGATCCGCACAGTGCGATCGGCCTTGCTGCGGCGCGCGAGCTTCAGATCGACGCCGACATCCCCGTCGTCACGCTCGCGACCGCGCACCCGTCAAAGTTCCGCGACGCGGTCGAACGCGCGACGGGTGTCCGCCCGTCGCTTCCCGCGCGCCTTGGCAACCTGTTCGACCGCGAAGAGCGATACGAGAAGCTCCCTGGCGATTATGACGCGGTAAAGGCTTATATCCTCGACGAGGCAACGCGTGGCTGAGCTAGCGCCCCTGGTCACGCTGATCGGCGAGGCCTGGGAGGATTATGGGCTGGTCGACAGCGGCGGCGGGCGCAAGCTTGAACGCTATGGACCCTATCGCTTCATCCGTCCCGAACCGCAGGCGATGTGGGAGCCGGCGTTGCCGCAGGCGGAATGGGACATGGCCGACGGCGAGTTCATTCCCGCCTCGGACGACGATGGCGGCGGCCGTTGGTATTATAACAAGCCGGTGCCGGCCGAAGGCTGGCCGCTGGGCTGGCGCGAAACGCGCTTCACGGCAAGCTGCACGCCCTTCCGTCATCTGGGCTTTTTCCCCGACATGGCGCCCGTCTGGGACTGGTTGCGAACGCAGGTCGCGGACAAGCCCAATCCGGCGTTCCTCAACCTCTTCGGCTATACCGGCGTCGGTAGTCAGGCGCTGGCGGCCGCCGGCGCATCGGTGACGCATGTCGACGCGTCGAAGAAATCGGTGGCACAGGCGCGCGAAAATGCCGCGTTGGCGGGCATGGACGACAGGCCAGTCCGCTGGATCGTCGACGATGCGGGCAAGTTCACCGCGCGCGAGGTACGGCGCGAGCGACGTTATGATGCCATTCTGCTCGATCCGCCCAAGTTCGGACGCGGACCGAATAACGAGCGCTGGCAGCTCGAAGAAGGGCTTGCGCCGCTACTCGCCGATTGCCGCAAGTTGCTGGACGCCGACAGCCGGGCGCTGTTTCTGACGGTCTATGCCGTGCGCATGTCGGCGCTGGCGATTGGCGAATTGCTGGCGCAGTTGTTCGCCGACATGCCCGGGACAGTCGAATGCGGCGAACTGGCGGTGCGCGAAGAGGCGCGGGGGCTGTTGCTCCCCACGGCCATCTTCGCACGCTGGAGCCGTTAGAGCCCCGCCAGTTCGATCCGGTTTCGGCCGCTTTCCTTTGCCCGGTAAAGGGCATCGTCGGCCGCCTTGAGCGCGGCGCGTGCGTCGCCGAAGCCGAAGACGTCGGCGACGCCGCCCGAGAAGGTTATCTGGCCGAATGGCTCGTCGGTCTTGCGGTTGATCAGCCTGCGGTTGGCGAGCGCCTCGCGCGCCTGATCGAGCTTCGCCGCCGCCTCGCTGGGCGGTAGGCCGCGGAACAGCATGACAAACTCTTCGCCGCCATGGCGGGCGACGTGGCAATGGTCGTTCGAGATATGCGCAAGCGTGTCCGCGATCAGTTTGATCACGCGGTCGCCGGCCTCGTGGCCGTGCGTGTCGTTAACTTCCTTGAACTTGTCGATGTCGCAGAAGGCGACCGACAGCGGCTCGCACGCGGCGCGGGCCTCTTCGTAATGCCGCTCGAGCAGCACTTCGAAGGCGCGCCGGTTGGGCAGGCCGGTCAGATAGTCGATCTCCGCATCGCGCTTGGCGCGGGCGAGGCTGCGACGCAGTGAGCGGGCTTCGTCCTCGCTCTTGCGCATTTCTTCTTCGGCATGGCGCGTGCGTTCGAGCATCACCTTGGCGATGTCGGCGAGGTGCGAGACCAGTTCGCCGGTCTTTTGGACCTGTTCGAGGTCGCTGACATGTTCTTCGAGCTTGGTGCCATATTCGCTGGTGGCGTTGCGTGCGGCCTTGGTGTTCGTCTGGAAAGTTTCGAGATTGGATTCGAGGCGAGCGACCATGCGGTCGAGCTCGGCATGATCGGGCTGGATCGGTTCCTGCTGCGCCAGCTCGTCGAGCCATTGCTGCGAGATGCCTTCGCCCGTTTCGGCGCGCAGTGCGATCTGCCGCGCGAGGCGGGGATTGATCCCCGAAAAGGCGCTGTGGGCGATCAGCAGGTTCGTCGCCGTCACGTCGAGATCGTGATCGAGAAGGAAGGACCCTATTGCACCCACCAACTGATGGCGCGCCTCGCGCACGAGGTCGCGCGTGACGGACGATCCCGGCGGCCCGCGCTCCTCTTCACGGGCGCCGCCTTGTGAATTGCGGAGCCCCAGCCAGCCCAGGAGCCGCCCTACCGGCTCGTTCGATGGTGGTGCATGTGTGGTCATGCGACATTTAACGGGCGCCTGTGCGCGGGATTTAATGGCTAATGCAAATTTATCCCTGAAGTCGCTCGACGACCATCGCCGCGCCGACTCCCATCGCGCCGGTGAGCACCACAAGCCCATATTTTCCGTGACTTGCATCGAGTGCGTCGAGCAGGGTCGAGGTCAGGATGGCGCCGCTAGCGCCCATCGGATGGCCCTTTGCCAGATGTCCGCCGCCGACGTTGACGCGGGCTGCGTCGACGGGCCTGTCGCGGAGGAACTTGGCGATGGTGACGGCAAAGGCCTCCATGAATTCTATCCTGTCCATGTCGACGAAAGCAAGGCCGGATCGGGCCAGCGCGGTGTCCATGGCCGCGAAACCCGCGGTAAGCGAGACCGCGGGATCGCCGCCATTCTCGGCAAAGGCGAGGATGCGTGCGCGGGGCGCGGGGCCCAGGCCTTCGCCGCCGACAAGCGCAAGGCCCGCGCCGTCGCAGATCGGCGGCGCGTGGGCGACGCTGTGCAACGGTTCGAAACGCTCGCCCGACAGCGCGGCGGCATATTGATCTTGCAGGTCGCCGAATGCGGGGGACGCGGTGGCAAGTGCTTCTGCGGTCGTTTGAGGGCGGATGCACTCCTCACCGTCCAGTCGTCCGGTCGCGATGCGCGAATATTGAAGCGCGGCGTCGCCCTCTGCCATTGCCGCCTTCTGTTGCGATGCAAGCGCGACTGCGTCGAGCTCGGCGCGACCTAGGCCCTCGCTATTTGCGAGGCGGTCGGCGGCGAGTACCGGCGGAACGAAGCGCGCGCGTTGCGGCAATTCGCCGTCCGTATAGAAGGTCGCCCCGTCACCGAGAAAGGGGCTGCGGCTCATCGATTCGACCCCGCCAGCGAGCGCCGAGGCGATCTGTCCGCTTGCCACGCGGGCCACCGCCTGTCCGATCGCGGTGAGGCCGGAGGCGCAATAATTGTTGAGGCTGGTCGCGGCCGTGGCGTCGGGCAGGCCGGCGTGAAGCTTTGACACCAGCGCGATGTGCCCGCCCTGTGCGCCGGCCTGCGTCACGCAGCCGACGATCAACGCCTCGGGTGATCGCGCGGCATTGCCGCACCGCGCCGCAAGTGCTGCAGCCTGCTGGCGCACCAGTTCCTGCGGGGTCAGCCCCGCCAAGCCGCCGTCGGGCCGCGCCTTGCCGCGCGGGGTGCGCACCGCGTCATACAGATAGACCGCGTTCGCCAACTCAGGTTCCGACGACGAAGCTGACCGCGGTCGTTGCGCTGCCTCCGACATTGAAGGTCGCAAAATTGCGGGCGCCCTCAACCTGATAATCGCCGGCATTTCCGGTGACCTGCCGCCAGCTGTCGAGGAGCATGCGGACGCCGGTCGCGCCGACCGGATGGCCAAGACCGATCAGTCCACCCGATGGATTGACCGGCAGTTTGCCGCCGAGTGCGATCGTGCCGTCCTCGACCGCGCGCCAGCTTTCGCCGGGTAGCGTGATGCCGAAATGGTCGATCGCCATATATTCGGTGATCGAGAAGCAATCATGCACCTCGACGCCGTCGCAGGCATAGATGTCGGGCATATCGGCCCGTTTCAACGCATCCATCATCGCCTTGCGGACGCTGGGGAAGACATATGGCTGGTCGCGGCTGTCCCGTACCTTGGTCGAATAGAGCAGGGGGGCGGTCGCGTGGCCCCAACCCTTGATGCGGGGCAGGCTGTCGACCGGGATACCGCGCCGTCGTGCCCATGCCTCGGCAACCTCGCGCGATGCCAGAAAGATTGCGGCGGCTCCGTCGGTAACCTGTCCGCAATCGGATTTGCGGAGGCTGCCCTCGATCAGCGGATTGACCTCGTCATCCTCCCCCAGATGTTCGTCTGTGATCGCCCAGCCGCGGGTCTGCGAATTCGGGTTCCGCTTGGCGTTGGCGAAATTGTTTGCCGAGATGCCGCGCAGGTGCGCGCGGTCGAGGCCGAAGCGCTCCTCATATTCCTCGGCCACGCGCGCGAACATCCATGGCCAGAGGTAGCGCGCCTCCTGCGCCTCGCGCCCCGCCCAGGCGGCCGCGCCGAGATATTCGGCGGCGCGCTGGCCGGGAACGTTGCGCATCAACTCGATCCCGAGCACGAGCGCAAGGCCATAGCGTTCGGCCTCGATCTCTGCGGCGGCGGCGAGGATCGCGATGCTGCCCGAGGCACAGGCTGCTTCGTGCCGCGCGGCGGGGATGCCGGCCAGATCGGGGTGCACATGGCCGAAGAAACCGCCAAGTTGCCCTTGTCCGGCAAACAGTTCGCCGACGAAATTGCCGACATGGGCGGTCTCGACCTCCTTTGGTTCGATTCCGGTGGCGGCGAAGGCCTGTTCCGCCACGTCGCGGAACAGCTCGAACATCCCGCCGCCTTCGCGTTCGATGTTGCGCGCGAAATCGGTCTGCGCACCGCCGAGAATGAAGACGTCCCTGGCCATGTCAGTTTTCCTTTTCGAGGGTTGCGAGCGCCATTTCGCGGACTTCGCTGCGCATCACCTTGTTCGTGACGTTGCGCGGAAGCACGTCGAAGCGGAAGAGCCGCTCGGGCAGTTTGAAGACAGCGAGGTCCTTTCCGCGCAGATAGTCGGTCACCTCGGCCAACCCGACGTCGCCGCCGCCGCGCGAGACATAGGCAAGTCCGATGCGTTCCCCCATCGTCGCGTCGGGCAGCGAAAAGACACATGCTTCCGTCAACAGCGGGTGACCGCCAAGCAACTGGTCGATCTCTTCGGGCGAGATGTTCATGCCGCCGCGGATGATCAGATCCTTGCAGCGCCCGACGAAGCGGTAGAAGTCGCCGTTTTCGGCGATCTCGAACAAGTCGCCGGTGCGGAACCAGCCATCGTCGGTAAAGGCCTCGGCCGTGCGGTCGGGCGCGTTGTGATAGCCTTCGAACAGGGTCGGGCCACGAATCTGCAATTCCCCCGCGACGCCGTCCTGTTCGACAGGGTCGCCGCCGCCGGGCGGCACGAGCCGGCTTTCGATATTATGCGTGCGGCCATCAGCATAGGGGGGCGGGTAGCGGCCGCGACGCGGAAACAGGCTCGCCCGCTTGTCGGGGTCGGGCATGTCGCCCTCGCCGGTGATGAAACTCATCCCCTCGTTCGATCCGAAGACGTTGACGATGATGATGCCGAGCTTTTCCTGGAAACCGCGCACCATCGCAGGCGCGAGTGGGGCGGAGCCCGAGGCGATGACTCGCAGGCTGGACAGGTCGACCGATGCAAGCAACGCCTCGTTCTGCAGCAGCATGTTGAGGATCGCGGGGGGCGCGATGGTCAGGCTTGGGCGTTCGGTCGCGATTTGCCGAAGGTAGATGGCGGGGTCGAAGGGATGATGCAGCACCATCGTCCCGGCGCTGGTCAACCAGCACATGGTGATGCCGCCGATGCTCGCCATGTTGATGAGCGGGAAGGGGTTGAGCAGGACGTCGCCCGGCCCGACCTTCATCGCCTCATACCCTGCGGCGGCGACTGCGATCCAGTGATTGTGGCTGCGCGGCACGCCCTTGGGAACGCCGGTGGTGCCCGATGTCCAGCAGATGGTGAAGATATCGTCGGCGTCGACCGGGTTCGCTGCAACATGTCGGGCGAGCGCTTCTGCATCGCCGGGCGCATTGGACAGGTCATGTGCGCCAGCCGGAGGGTTCGGCCCAAAGGTCATCAGCGCGATGGCGCCGAGTAATGGCTGCGCAACGCCCAGATGATCGCACCCCTTCACCTGTGTCGCGCAGATGAAGGCCCGGGGCGCGACCACACCGAACATGCCCGTCAGCTCATGGCCGCGATATTGCACGGCCGCCGGGCTGACGATCGCGCCGATCTTTGCCGCCGCGAAATAGAGCGCGACGAATTCGCTGATGTTGGGAAGCTGGACGAGCAGGACGTCGTCCTTGCGGATCCCGGCCGCGAGGAGTGCTCCCGCGAGCCGGTCGATCTCGGCCGCCAGTTCGGCGTAGTTCAGGCGTCTGGGCTCACCGAACGCGAAGTCGGCGCGGTTCGGAGCATCGATCAGCGCTGTACGCTGCGGATGTGCCGCCGCATTGACCGCGAACAGATCGGCGAAACTCTTGTCTCCCCACCAGCCGCTCGCTCGATATTGTTGCCTTTTTTCCTCTCCCGCGACGATCATGTCAGGCGGCCAATACGCTGTTTTCGCCCATACCGAGATCGTCGCCGCTCGCCCATACGGTGTGGGTCCCCGAACAGATGCGTTCCGGCAGGATGATCCGGCAGACGGGGCCCGCAGCGAAATTCTTCGCATCGATCAGCACGCACTCGCTGGTGTCGTTCTCCAGGTCGGCGATGAAGGAGACGAGATAGCCATCGTCTTCGTCCTTCGCATCGATCCGCGGCGCGAAGGGGGCTTCGCTGCCGAAGCGGCCCGGACCGAATTCATAGGATTCGCTCGTCCGCGCATCGAGGTCGTGCTTCACCAGCCCACGGAACAGGAACCAGCCGGGTTCGGGGATTGCGCTATAGGCATAGCGATAGGGCTTTCCCGCATAGCGATGGTTGAACATGCCGAATTCGAGGTCGCGATCGTCGAGCCGCTCCTCGGTCGTTTCGCCGGTCTTCAGGTTGAAGCGCCAGCGATGGAGTCGCGGCTTGAGCAGGCCTTGATCAAGATAGGCCATCATCCGTTCGAGCCCTTCGGGCGCGTTCGGATAGGATTTGGGCATCGGCTCTTCCTGATAATAGCCGTCGAGGATGATCTCGTCGCCTTCCTCCCAGGCGTTGAGCCAATGGAGCGTGTAGGTCGGCTCGGCCTCGAACCACCGAATATCTTCGGGCTGTCCGTGGCGCGGGATGATCGCGAAGCGTGTCTTCTCGTCAGGATGGAATTGCACAACGTGCAAATTGCGTTCGAGCAACTCTTCGTTCCAATAGAGCGGCATGTCGTTGAGGATCGTGTAATTCTGCGTGAACGCCATGTCGTGCGGAAGGCGCGGGCCCGCGAGCGGCACGGGGATATAGTGCTTGAGCCTGTTGTCTGCGCCGACGACCCCATAATGCATGTAGGGCGCGTGCTTCGAATAGTTGAAGAACATCAGTTCGCCGGTCGCGAGGTCGACCTTGCAATGCGCCGAAATGCCGTCGAGCGGCACCCAGCTTTCGGTGCCGAACTGTTCCAGCGTGAACGGATCGAGCCGATAGGCCTCGCCGCACTGATAAAAGGTCGAGATGATCTTTCCCGCGTGGATTGCGACATCGGTCGAGCTGGAATCCTTGAGCCATTCCTGCGCGCCCCAGCCATGGCGCGTCGACTTGTGCGGCGGCTCCATCAGCCCGGCCCACAGCGAGTGACCGGCCTCCTTTTCGGCCTCGAATCCCTTGGTGCGGACGAAGCGGCTGCGATAGCTCGCGCGGCCGTCCTTGAAGGAAATGGCATGGATGAAACCATCGCCGTCGAAGGGGTGGTAGCGGCCGATCGGGTCGTGAACCTGGTTCTCGCCCGTGCGGACATATACGCCGTCGATGTCGGTCGGAATGGTTCCGATTACCTGCGCATCGCCGTTCGCGAAGATGGCGTTCCACTCATTATAGGTCGGCCGCCATGCCCCCTTCATATAGGGGTGATCGTTCGGCTGGATCGTGGAGGTGATCGTATCGACGAGCTCTATGGTCATGCGATGACTCCTTCGGCGGGGGTGAAGCGCGGCCTCGTTGCTGCCGCATCATATTCTTTTACGAGACGGTCGACGATATCGGCGACGGGCTCGATCGCGCGTACTGCGCCGACGCCCTGGCCTGCGGACCAGACATTCTTCCACGCCTTTGCGTCGTCCTGCGCGTCGGAGAAATTCGGCCGCTTGTCCTCGGGCATGTTAAGCGGATCGTATCCTGCAGCGATCAAGCTCGATTTCAGCCAGTTTGCGGTTACGCCGGTAATGCCCTTAGACGGGACGATATCCTCGGCCCCCGCCGTGACGACCATTTCCTTATAGCCCGGAACCGCCATGCTCTCCGCACACGCGATGAGCGAGGTGCCAAGATAGGCGAAATCGGCACCCAATATCTCTGCCGCGCGGACGGCATGACCGGTCGAGATCGCGCCGCCAAGGACGAGGGGACCGTCCCAGAATTGGCGCACTTCCTCTACAAAGGCGAAACCGGCGGTCGCGCCCGTATGTCCGCCCGCGCCGGCGGCGACGAGTACCAGCCCGTCGACACCCGCTTCGGCGGCTTTGCGCGCGAAGCCCACTGAATTGACGTCGGCGAAGACGAGCCCGCCATAGCCGTGAATTTCGTCGACTACCCGCGCCGGACTGCCGAGAGCGGTGATGACCAGCGGAACCCGATGACGGACGACGCAGGCAAGGTCTTCGGGAAGGCGGCTATTCGACGGGTGGACGACCAGGTTGACCGCCCAGGCGGCCGCCTCGGGGTCGTTCGACAGCGCCGAATCGATCCGCCCGATCCAATCCTCCAGGTCCGCCGAAGTGCGCGCGTTGGGAGCAGGGAAGCTGCCGATGACGCCCGAGCGAGACGCGGCGATTACCATCTCCGGACCGGAAACAAGGAACATCGGCGCGGCGATCGCAGGCAGCCGTAGATTGCGCGTCAGCGCTGGTGGAAGGCCGTTTTTCGGCACTGTTGTGCTCTCCCGAATTATCTGACTTGCATAGTGATACTTAAAGACGATAAGAGTCGCAAGGCCAGAAAAACATCGCGGGGTCCCACCCGACGATGGTGGGAGGGAGAGAGAGTATGAAGACCAGCTTTGCTGTGCTGTTCGCCGCGACCGCGCTTGCCACGCCCGGAATCGCCTTTGCGCAAGATGCCGCACCCGCCGCCGATCAGGGTGGCCTCGAAGAAATCATCGTGACGGCCCAGAAGCGGGCGGAGGGCCTGTCGGACGTGCCGATTTCGATCTCGGCGGTCAGCGGCAAGCAGATCGAAAGCTATGGCCAGACCAATCTCGAACAGATTTCATCGTCGGTCCCGAACCTGAAGATCACGCAGACTGCGATCGCCAATCGCATCGCGATCCGCGGCATTGCGTCGGGCGATAACAAGGGTTTCGAACAGTCGGTCGCGATGTTCGTCGACGGCGTCTACTATGGCCGCGACCAGCTATCGCGCCTGCCGCTGATCGACATGGAGCGGGTCGAGGTGCTTCGCGGCCCCCAGCCGACCCTGTTCGGCAAGAATGCGATCGCGGGCGCGGTCAATATCACCACGCGCAGTCCGACCGATGAATTCGAGGGGTCAGTCAGCGGCCTGTATGAATTCAACCACAAGGAATTCCAGCTTACCGGCGTCTTGTCCGGCCCGCTGAGCGAAGGGGTCGAGGCGCGCGTCGTCGGTTATTACCGGACGATGGACGGCTATTTCTATAACGCGAAGCTTGATCGCAACGAGCCGAACGTCGACGAGAAATATTTCCGCGGCAAGCTGGAGTTCGATCGCGGTGGGCCGTTCGCGGCGGAGCTGAAGCTGGAATATGCGGACTTTGAGGCAAAGGGGCAGCCGCGCGACGTATTCGGTGCGGTCGGCAACTATAACACCGTCTTTCAGGGGCCATTCTTCGTCAGTACCAATCCCGATTATGTCCGCGAGGACAATGGGTATCAAAGCCGCAACAAGGTGTTCGGCGCGACGCTGAACATGGATCTGGAGCTTGGTGACCACACGTTGACGTCGATTTCGTCGCTGCTCGACTATAAGACGCGCGAGATTGTCGACGTGGATTTTTCCGGCATCAGCTTCCTCGACGGCACGAACCTGCGCGAGGATTATCGCCAATATTCGCAGGAGTTGCGCCTGGCATCACCGGGCGGCGAGGCGTTCAACTATATCGCCGGCGTCTATTATCAGAACGCCAAGCTGGACGTACAGGATTTCACGCTGTTCAACGCGACCTTCCTGGCTCTGGGCGCGCCGTTCAACGCGCTGGGCGACACGCGCAACGACCGCGATTACAGCCAGACGTCGGACCTGATTTCGGCGTTCGCGCAGGGCGAGCTGTCGCTGACCGACCAGTTGCGCCTGACGGCCGGCGCCCGCTTCAATCATGAGAAGAAGACCGGCAGCCGCACGCTGGCGATTGTCCAGGGGCCGCTCAACACCTTCAACCCACTGGTCGTCGCCGCGACCTTCCGCGCGCTGAACATCGAGGCGCACAGCATCTCGGGCAAGCTCAGCGAAGACAGTTTCAACCCGATGGTGAACATCCAGTTCGACGCGACCGACGACCTGATGCTCTATGCCTCCTACGCGAAGGGAACAAAGGCCGGGGGCTTCGACATCCGGTCGAACTCGCTGCCGACATCGACGACCGTCGCGCGTCCAGGCGCCTTCATGTTCGCCGATGAAAGCGCCGACAATTTCGAGGGGGGGGTTAAGTTTAAGGGGCGTAATTTGGCGATCAACCTGTCGATCTATCGTACCAAGTATCACGATTTGCAGGCTAATATCTTTGACGGCACCTTGAACTTCAACGTGAGAAACGCGGCTGGTGCGAAAACGCAGGGGGTTGAGGCCGATTTCCGGGCGGCGATCGCGAGCGGGCTGACGATCAGCGGTGCGGTCGCCTATCTGGATTTCAAGTTCACCAACTTCACCAACGGCCAATGCTATTATCTGCAGGCGCCAGGAGCAGGGGGCTTTTGCGACTATACGGGCAAGCGCAACGCGCTGTCGCCCAAATGGTCGGGCAACCTCAACCTCGATTATACGACGCCGATCAGCAGCAATATGAAGGTCGCGCTGAACCTGAACGCCGATTTCTCGTCGGCCTATATCGCCGCGGCGAACCTCGATCCGCGGACGCGGCAGGACAGCTATGCCAAGCTGGGCGCGCGCCTGGCGCTGGCCGAGGTCGACAACAAATGGGAGATCGCGCTGATCGGCCGCAACCTGACCAACCAGCGCATCCTGCAGACCGCGAGCTCGATGCCGCTGGCGACGACGATCACGCGCAACGCGGGCAACGCCTATAACGGCATCGTCGACCGGCCGCGCACGATCGCGGTGCAGCTGACGGGACGTTTCTGAGGGATTTCCGACCGGGCTCTCCCGGTGCGGGAGAGGGGGCCACGGGCACGGCCCCCTCTTCCCATCCCCCGGCTTCCTGTCTAGGGGCGGAGCCAAGCGGAGGATGTGTCCCGATTGAAACATGAGCGTACCATCAGGGCCTGTTCGATCTGGCGTGCGCTCGACGTCGTCGGCGACGTGCCGGTTCTGCTCATCATGGAACAGGCGTTTCTGGGTACGCACAGCTTCGACGAATTCGTCGCACGCACCGGATTGGCGCGCTCGGTCGTCAACGGCCGCCTCAAAAAGCTGGTCGAGGAGGACTGCCTCGCCAAAAAGCCGAAGAAGGGCGGGCGCGGCTTTCACTATGTGCTGACCCAAAAGGGCCGCGACCAGTTTCCCAACGCACTGATGATGCTGCGCTGGCAGCACAAGTGGGAGGCGGCGAGCCGCGACTTCCAGGTCCGGCTGCACCATGCAAGCTGCGGCCATGCGACCGAGCCGGTCCCGGTGTGCGACCATTGCCGCAAGGCGATCGACCCGCGCGAGGTTTCGTGGCGCGAGGGACCGGGGCTGGTTCAGGTCGCCCCGGCATATGAGCGCCGCCGCTTTTGCGGCGAGGTAGGGGCGCGGCGGCCGGGCGGCCGTCCGCTGGTCGACACGATGATCGAACTGTTCGGCGATCGCTGGGCGACGCTGGTCGTCCGCGCGATGTTCACGCGCATCAACCGCTTCGACGATATCCAGCGCGACACGCTGATGGCGACGAATATCCTGACGGGCCGGCTGGAGCGGCTGGTGCGACAGGGGATTTTGAAGACCGTACCTTATTCGACGCACGCGGACCGGGTCGAATATCGGCTGACCGAAAAGGGACGCGACCTGTATCCCGTGCTGCTGGCGCTGCTGCAGTGGGGCGATCGCTGGTTTTCGGACGAGCGCGGGCCTCCGGTGCTGTTGACGCACGACCCCTGCGGACATGATCTGAACATGGTCGTCGCGTGCAGCCATTGCGGCGACGAACTGAAACTCGCGAACAGCGGATTCACGATCGAACAGGCCGACGCCTGATCAGGGCATGATGCGCCCTTCGTCGCGGGCCGGCATCGGCGCGAGCATCGGAACGACGATTGCCGACAACGTGAGCCAACCCGCCGCCCCCAGGATCGCCGCCGCGAGCGTCGCGAGGTCGGCGGCCATTCCGAACAGCCAAGCGCCCACCGCCATCGCCCCGAAGGTGACGGCCTGATAGATCGCCATGCAGCGACCCAGGATCGCCTCGGGCGAACGGAGCTGCATCGCGACGTTGAGCGTCGTCAGCGTCGACACCCACGCCATGCCCGCGACGAAGGCGGCCACAAGGATCGTCGGCAGATGCTGGGTCAGCGCCACCGGCAGCATGGAGGCGGCGTAAACCAGCGATGCGACACTCACGATCCGGTCGCTGCCCCAGCGGCGACGGATGCTGCCGACGAACAGCGCCGCGATGATCGACCCGGTCCCGAAAGCGGCGAGGCAAAGGCCATAGGTGGTTTCGGTGCCGTGCAGCCGATCGCGGACCAGCGAGGGCAGCAGCGCCTGAAAGGCGATTGCGGGAATGCCGAAGACGAAACCGCGGATCAGGATGCGGCGCACCGGGTCCGACTGGACGCAGAAGCGGATGCCCGTCGCGATCGCGGCCAGCATCGGCGTGCGCTTTGGCGGGTCGACCTCCGGATGCCAGCGCAGCAGCACGACGATCAGCGCCAGATAGGAGACGGCGTTGAGCGCGAAGGCCGGCGCGGGACCGGTGATCGAGATCAGCAGGCCGCCAAGAGCAGGGCCCGCCGAACGTGCGAGGTTGAAGGCAATGCTGTTGAGCGCGATCGCCTGCGGCAAATCCCTGGGCCCGACCTGAAGCCGCACCGACGCCTGCCATGCCGGTCCGTTCAGCGCGGTGCCGCAGCCGACCGCGAGGGTGAAGAAGAGCAGCAGCAGCGGCGTGATCGCGCCGATCCACGTCGTGATCGTCAGGGCCGCCGAGACGATCAGCATTCCGGTCTGCGCCGCGAGCATCACCCGCCGGCGGTCGTAATTGTCGGCGATCGCTCCCGCGAACACGCCGAGCATCAGGATGGGAATGGTCGCGCCCGCCTGCACCAGGGCGATCAGCAGGTGCGACTTCGTCAGTTCGGTCATCAGCCAGGCGGCGCCGACCGACTGGATCATCGACCCCATGTTCGACGCGAGATTGGCGATCCAGATCGCGCGAAAGGCAGGGTAGCGAAAGGGGGCGAGCGCAGATGGCGGCGAAGGCGTGTCGGGACTCACACCACCTCGCCTAGACCCGCGCCGCGCACCCGGCAAGTCGCCGCTATTCGGTCAGCTCGAAGTCGGCTTCTGACCCTTCGGCCGACGACGGCCCCACCCACAGCTTGAATGCGCCGGGCTCGCTGCCCCAGCTCATGTCGGCGCGGGTGAAGGCAAGGTCGGCGTCGGTCAGGGTGAAGCGTATCGTGCGCTTTTCGCCCTTCTTCAGCGCGATCTTCTCGAACCCCTTCAGCTCCTTGACGGGTCGCGTGACGGAGCCGGTGAGGTCGCGGACATAAAGCTGCACGACTTCCTCCCCGTCGCGGCCGCCGCTGTTCGTGACGGTGACGCTGGCGGTCAGCGTCTCGCCGGGACGGATCTTCGCCTTGTCGAGCGTCACCGGCGAATAGGCGAAGCTGGTGTAGCTGAGGCCATAGCCGAACGGATAGAGCGGCGTGTTCGGCGTATCGAGATAGCGCGATACATATTTCGCATTCGGGTCGGCTGGATTGATCGGCCGTCCGGTGTTCTTCATGTCGTAATAGATCGGCACCTGTCCGACGTTGCGTGGGAAGGTGGCGGGTAATTTGCCCGACGGATTATAATCGCCGTACAGCACATCGGCGATCGCGTGGCCGCCCATCGTTCCTGGATACCAGGCCTCCATGATCGCATCGACGTTCGCGTCGGCCCATTCGATGCTGTTCGGCCGACCGCTGAGGAGCACGAGGATGATCGGCTTGCCCGTTTTCTTGAGCTCTTCGAGCAGGGCTTGCTGGTTGCCGGGCAGATCGAGCGACGTCCGGCTCGCGGCTTCGCCCGTCATGTCCCAGCGCTCGCCCATCGCGGCGATGATGACGTCGGATTTCTGCGCGAGCGCGATCGCGTCGGCAAAGCCGTCGGTCTTGCCCGCATCCTCGAAGGCATAGCTGGCGCCGCGGGCATATTCGACGCTGGCTCCCTTCGGCGCGCGCGCCTTCAGCCCTTCGAGCACGGTCACGGGGCGCGTCTTGCGATCGCCCGCGGCCGCCCAACTGCCGATCATATCTTCCTTGCTGTTGCCGAGCGGGCCAATCACCGCGATCGATTTCGCCGTGGCGGTGAGGGGAAGGGCGTTGTCCTTGTTCTTCAGCAGGACGATCGAGCGCCGCGCGACATCGCGCGCCGCCTCAAGAAACTCGGGTTTGTAGACCGTCGCCTTTTCGCGCGATTCGACCGAATAGCGATAGGGGTCCTCGAACAGGCCGCGGCGATATTTCATCTCGAGGATCGACTTCACCGCCTCGTCGACGCGCGCCATGTCGACCTTGCCCTCGGCAACCGACCTGGCGAGATGATCCATGAACACCGCGCCTTGCAGATCCATGTCGACGCCGGCGTTGATCGCCTGTTCGCCGGCCTGTTTCAGGTCGCGCGAATAGCCATGGGCGACCATTTCGTTGATCGACGTGTAATCGGTTACCACGAAGCCCTTGAAGCCCCATTTTTCCCGAAGGATTTCGGTGAGCAGATAGTGGCTGCCCGACGCGGGGATGCCGTCATATTCATTGAACGACGTCATGAAGGTCGCGGCGCCGGCATCGGCCGCGGCCTTAAAGGGCGGCAGATAGATATCGCGCAGCGTGCGTTCGGAGATGTCGACGGTGTGATAGTCGCGTCCCGCCTGCGCCGCCCCATAAGCGGCGAAATGCTTCGCGGTCGCCAGAACCGTGTCGACGCGGCGAAGATCGTCGCCCTGGAAACCGCGCACGCGCGCCTTCGCAATCTCGCTGCCCAGGAAAACATCCTCGCCCGAGCCCTCTGAAATTCGACCCCAGCGCGGGTCGCGCGCGACGTCGACCATCGGCGCAAAGGTCCAGTGTATGCCCTCTGCGGCGGCTTCGGTTGCCGAAACTCTTGCTGCCTTTTCAATGGCTTTCATGTCCCAGCTGGCGGATTCGCCAAGCGAGATGGGGAAGATCGTGCGATGTCCGTGGACGACGTCATAGCCGAAGAGCAGCGGAATCTTGAGCCGGGTTTCCTCGACCGCGAGCCGCTGCAACTCGCGCGTGTACTTCGCGGTAAAGGCGTTGAAGATCGATCCGATGCGGCCCTTGCGGATGTCGTCCTGATAGCCCTGGCGCATCGTCGGGCCGGTCGAATCCCAATCGCTGGTCAACAGCGACAGCTGGCCGATCTTCTCTTCGATCGTCATCTTCGCCATCAGATCGGCGATGAATTTGTCCATCGCCGGATCGGGTTTCATCCAGCCGGTCGAATCGATTTCGGCCGCGGGTTGAGCGGTTCCGGTCGCCGGTTTGGCGAGGAGCGGGGTAGGGGCGAGCTGTCCGACGATCATCAAAGTGGCAAGCGTCAAGCTGGCAAGATTGCGCGGTACAGGCGGCATGATTCGTCCTTCCCCATTAGGTCTTCTCTTTGGCTATGGCGCGAGGATTGGCTGGAATAAGCCATTTTCCGGTTGGTGCCCGGCCCTGTTTGCCTGTGTCGCTTCCCTCTATACAGCTATCGTGAAACCGGTTACAAATCAAATCAACAACGATAACGGGTTTCCCGTGATTCGGCGTCGTACCGGTTCGAATGCCGGGCGTATCTGCCGGAAAACAGGGAAATCGGGGCAGTTCAATAGGGAGGATGTCGTGAAGTCACACCGTCAGATTCAGTCGAATGCCGCGCGCCGGTCGAATGTCCGGATGTTCGCTGCCGCGCTCGCATATAGCAGTGCCGGGGCCGCTTTGGCGCTCGGAATGGCGGCCCCCGCGCATGCGCAGGTTTCGAATGCATCGCTCCGCGGCAATGTGAAGGCCGACGGCGGCGTTTCGCAGGTGACGGCGATCAACGTCGCGACGGGCCTGACGCGCAGCGTTACCGTCAGCGCCAACGGCGACTATAACATCGCCTCGCTGCCGGTCGGCACCTATCGCCTCGAACTCACGACGCCGAGCGGCGTCCGCCGGACCGACGAATTCACGCTGTCGGTCGGCCAGAGCGCCGTGCTCGACTTCGATTTTTCGCAGCCTGACATCGCATCGGGCGATGGCGACGCGATCATCGTGACCGGATCGCGCATCCGCTCGATGGAAGGCGGCGAAGTCGGATCGAACATCACCCAGCGCCAGATCGAGGTGCTGCCGCAGAACAACCGCAACTTCCTGGCGTTCGCCGATCTTGCGCCGGGCGTCCAGTTCGTGACCGGCGGCAACGGCCAGTCGCGCCTGCAAGGCGGCGCGCAGGACAGCCGCAGCGTCAACATCTTCATCGATGGCGTGGGCCAGAAGGACTATGTCCTCAAGAACGGCATCACCGGCCAGGATTCGACGCAGGGCAACCCGTTCCCGCAGCTTGCGGTCGGCGAATATCGCGTGATTTCGTCGAACTATAAGGCCGAATTCGACCAGGTCAGCTCGGTCGCGATCACCGCGGTGACCAAGTCGGGCACCAACGAGTTCCACGGCGAAGCCTTCATCGACTATACCGACCAGAGCCTGCGCGACGCGCGTCCGACCGAATTGGCCACGAGCAAGGTGCGGACGAAGGATTTCCAGTTCGGCGGTGCGCTGGGCGGCCCGATCATCAAGGACATGCTGCACTTCTTCGTGACCTATGAAGGGAAGCGTCAGGAGCAGCCGGTCGACGTCACCCCCGGCCTCAGCCTGCCGGTCAGCTTTTTCCCGTCCGAATATCAGGGCGTCTTCGGTCCGACCAACGCGACCTTCAACGAAGACCTGTATTTCGGCAAGCTGACCTTCTCGCCCTCGTCGAGCGATCTGATCGAGCTGTCGGGCAAGTATCGCAAGGAAAGCGGCGAGTTCCTGAGCAGCGGGATCAACGCGCGCAGCACGATCAGCAACCAGGAGGTCGACGAACTGCGCGTCACCGGCCGCTGGGAACATACGGCCGAAAACTGGATCAACGACTTCAAGGTCACCTATGAAGACGTGAGCTGGTCGCCGACCCCGACCGTGTTCGGCAACGGCTTCCTCTTTGCCTATGCCGGTCCGTCGCCGACCAACCCGCAGCCGGGCGTCGTCGTTCGCGGCGACATCCTGCGCGTCGGTGGCGGCAGCAACTATCAGGACAAGGGCCAGAAGGGCTGGGGCGTCCAGAACGACTTCACCTGGACCGGTTTCGAAGGCCACACGTTCAAGGTCGGCGCCAAGGCGAAGTGGGTGGAGCTGAATTCGCTTCAGCTCAACGGCTTCAACCCGGTCTATACCTATAACCCCGCGTTCAATCCGGGCGGCGGCACCTTCAACGACGATGTGCCCTATCGCGTGCAGTTCGGCGCCTCGACCGGCAACGGCAGCCCGATCATCAGCTCGAAGAATTTCCAGTTCGGCATCTATGCGCAGGACGATTGGGAAGTCACCGACCGGCTGACGCTGAACCTGGGCGTGCGCTGGGATTATGAGCGGACCCCGGCCTTCCTGAACTTCGTCCACCCGGCCGACGCGGTGAACGCGGTGTCGCCGACCAATTATCCGAACCTGGTCAACGCCGATTACGATATCCGCGACTTCATCTCGACGGGCAGCGAGCGCAAGGCGTTCAAGGGCGCGTGGCAGCCGCGTATCGGGTTCAGCTATGAGCTCGACGACGATGCGCGCTTTGTCGTGTTCGGCGGTTTCGGCCGTTCGTACGACCGCAACCAGTTCGACTTCCTGCAGCAGGAAATCAGCACCGGTTCCTATACCACGCGTACCTTCAACTTCATCACGGGCGATCCGAACAACACCTGCGCGCCCGGGCCGACGTGCGTGCCGTGGAATCCGATCTATCTGACCGAAGCGGGCCGCGCGCAGCTGCTCGCGCAGGCAGGACCCGGCGGCGGGCGCGAGCTTCGCTTCATCAACAACGACCTCAAGGTGCCCTATTCGGACCAGTTCAGCCTGGGCTTCCGCGCCAAGGTGACGCCGCTGTTCGAGGCCGAGGTGGGGTATAGCCACATCGAGTCGAAGGACGGCTTCGCCTATCTGCTGGGCAACCGCCGTCCGGACGGCACCTTCTTCCCGCCGGCGCCGGCGGCACCGGGCTCGCCCTTCGGCTTCGCTCCTCCGGGCTTCGGGTCGATCATCATCGGCACGAACGGGATCGAGACCAGCGCGGACACGGGGTATCTGAAGCTCGTCAAAAACTATACGCCGGCCTCGCCGTGGAGCTTCTCGGCGACGTACACCTACACCGAAGCCGAGGAAAACCGCCAGTTTGGTGAGACCTTCAGCCTCGATTTCCCGTCGCTGGACGATTACACCGTCACGCGTTCCAGCGGGGTGCGCAAGCATCGCCTGGTCGCGACGGGATCGGTCGACCTGCCGATCGGCGTGACGCTGTCGGGCAAGTTCCAGATCGCGTCGCCGCCGTATCTGAAGGCGTTCATCAACCAGGGCGGCGCGACGCCGAGCCGCACTGTCATCGCGAACGAGGCCGACAGCAACGGGTCGCGCTGGGGCTTCCGCCAGATGGACATCGCGATCAGCAAGTACATCCCGTTCAAGTTCATCAGCGAGGAATCGCGTCTGCGCCTGCGCGTCGACATTCTGAACCTGTTCAACGATCGCAACTATGTCGATTACAACAACGATCCGAACTCGCCGCGTTACCTGGAGATTTCGGGTCGCGGGGTTGGCGGCAACCCGCCGCGTACGGTAAAGGTATCGGCCGGTTTCACTTTCTAACCGGCTGGACAGGCGCCCGGTCACACACCCCTCCCGTTGACCGGGCGCCTTTCTTTTTTGGAGTTTAAAATGTCGTTCCGGATCGGGGCGTTCGCTTTGCCCCTCGTGGCCTTGACCGCCGCCTGCACCGTCAATCCCGCCCCATCCGCGACGATACCGCCGGAGAGCGCCACACTCGCGCCGATGACCGAGGCGGCCTTTTCGGAAGACCTGACCCAGCGCACCTTCCGCTATTTCTGGGATACGACGAGCACTGAGCGTTGCCTCGCACCCGACCGCTGGCCCAGCAATCCCTTCTCCTCGATCGCCGCGACGGGCTTTGCGCTTACCGCCTATGGCATTGGGTCCGAGCGCGGCTATGTGACCCGTGCCGAAGCGGCGGTCCGCACGCGCGATTGCCTGCGTTTCTACTGGACCGCGCCGCAGGGGCCGGAGGCTTCGGGCAATGCCGGTTACAAGGGGTTCTTCTATCATTTCCTGAAGAATGACGACGGCACGCGGTTCAAGAATGTCGAGCTGTCGACCGTCGACACCAGCCTGTTCCTGGGCGGCGTGCTCTTCGCGCAAAGCTATTACGACGGCAGCGATCCGGTCGAGGCCGAGATCCGCGACCTCGCCGAAAAAATCTACACCCGCGTCGATTGGCGCTGGGCGCAACGCGCATCCACGGGCACCCGCGCCGAGAATTCGAAAAATTTGCACGCCATCACGATGGGCTGGAAGCCCGAGAAGGGATGGGAGACGCACGACTGGGTCGGCTATAACGAGGGTATGCTCGTCTATGTGCTTGCGCTCGGTTCGCCGACGCACGCCGTCGACAAGGATGCCTGGGACAAGGGGTGGGCGGCCGATCTGGAAAAGGATTGGGGCACCTATTACGGTCAGGAACATTTGCAGTTCGAGCCGCTGTTCGGCCACCAGTACAGCCATGTCTGGGTCGACTTTCGCGGGATCCAGGACGCGTTCATGCGCGGCAAGGGCATCGACTATTTCGAAAACAGCCGCCGCGCCACGCTGGCGCAGCGGGCCTATGGCGCCGACAATCCGAACAAGTGGGTTGGGTATAGCGCCGACATCTGGGGCTGGAGCGCCTCCGACGGTCCCGGATATTCGGTCGGCGAGTATCGCGTGAACGGCACCCCGCGCGCCTTCAACGGCTATATGGCGCGTGGCGTCAGCGCGATCCGCGTCGTCGACGACGGCACGGTCGTCCCGACCGCCGCGGGCGGATCGGTGCCCTTCGCCCCCGAGGTGACGATCCCCGCGCTGATGACGATGCGCACCCAATATGGCGCAAGGCTGTACACGCGCTATGGCTTCCGGGACGCGTTCAACCCCAGCTTCAATTTCGCCGGGGCGTCATCGGGCGACGGCACGGTCGATCCGGTGCAGGGCTGGGTCGCGAACGATCATCTGGGCATCGATCAGGGGCCGATCCTGGCGATGATGGAAAATCATCGCAGCGGCTTCGTGTGGGAGGTGATGCGCCGGAACCCTCACATCATCCGCGGCCTGAAGCGGATCGGCTTCACCGGCGGCTGGCTCGACAAGGCGCCGGCCGAATAGGGTCAGCAGCGCTTGCCGATGCAAAGGTCGGCCAGCACCGGATAATGATCCGACGGCAGCTTGCCGCCCGTTTGCTGCGTCAGCGTCGCGTGGCGCAGCACCGCGATATCGCTGCTGACGAAAATATGATCGATCGGCGCCCCCTCGACCTGTTCGACCTTGAAGGCCGTGAAGGTTCCGGGCGGGCCGAAATGCGGCGTCCGGCTGATCGTCAGCGTGTCGCGCAGCGCGCCCACGCCGCCCTGCGTGATCGCGGCATAGGCGGGGCTGTCGGTCGGACTGTTGAAGTCGCCCATCAGGGCGGTCGCCTCGTTCGGCTTGCGATGGCTTTCGATCCAGCGGCGGATCAGCGCCGCGCCCTCGAGGCGGGCGGTCACGCCGATATGGTCCATATGCGTGTTCACGACCAGAAACACGCGCTTCGACGCCTTGTCCCGCAGTCTCGCCCAGCTTGCGACGCGGGGATAGGCGGCGTCCCAGCCCTTGCCGGGCGTGTCGGGGGTGGGGGATAGCCAGAATGTTCCCGAGGCGAGCAAGGTGAAGCGGTCGCGGCGATAGCCGAGCGGCGAAAACTCGCCTTGCTCCTTGCCGTCGTCGCGGGCGACGCCGACGAAAGCATAGCCGGGCAGATCGGCCTCGATATCGCGCTTCTGGTTCAGCAGCACTTCCTGCATCCCGACGATGTCGGGCGCATAATAAGCGACCAGGCCGGTCAGCGCCTTTCGCCGGTGCGGCCAGGCGTTGTCGCCGTCCGACGCGAGGTCGAGGCGAATGTTGTAAGTCATCAGGCTGTAGTGATCGGCGCCGTCGCTGGCCGCCGCCGGCAGCGGGGCGATCAGGACGGCGAGGATCAGCGCCAGCCAGCGCATCAGCCGAGAATCCGGCCGTTGGTGGCGATGATCTGGCTGTAATAGCGCGCGCTGCGTTTCGGGGTGCGGGTCTGGGTCTGATAGTCGACGTGGACGATGCCGAAGCGCTTCGAATAGCCGAGCGACCATTCCAGATTGTCGAGCAGCGACCAGGCCATGTAGCCGCGCACGTCGACGCCCTGGTCGATCGCATCGCCGATCGCCGCGATGTGCGTGCGGAAATAGTCGCAGCGCAGCGGGTCGTCGATGCCGTCGGGGCCCGCGACCGGGGGGTCGTAGAAGGCGGCGCCGTTTTCGGTGATGTAGAGCGGGATGTTGCCGAAAGTGTCGCGGAACCACACAAGCATGTCGGTCATTGCGGGGGGATAAACCTCCCAATCCGTCGTCGTGTGGGTGGCGATCTGCTTTACCGGGGAGGCCCGAAGTGGCCACTGGTTCGGATCGTCGCGAACAACGGCGCGTGTATAGTAGTTTATGCCAATAAAATCAACTGGTTGACAAATATCCTTAAGGTCAGCTTCGGGCCATTCGGGCCAAGCTTCGCCAAAGATGTCCTTGAGCTCCGCAGGGTAGCTGCCCTTCAGCGCCGGGTCGAGATACTGGCGGTTCATATAGGCGTGCGCGCGGGCGGTCGCGGCGAGGTCGTCGGCGCTCTGGCTGGCGGGATATTTGGGTTCGATGTTGACGACGAGCCCGATTTCGTGCGCGCCCTCGGCCCGATAGGCCTGCACCGCGCGCCCGTGCGCGCGCATCAGATTGTGGCTGGCGATCGGCGCCTCGAACATGTTGCGGTGTCCGGGCGCGAGCGCGCCGTGGAGATAGCCGCCGTCGGTGATCACCCAGGGTTCGTTGAGCGTGACCCATTTTTTCACCCGGCCGTCGAGCGCGCGATACATGACGCGCGCATAGTCGGCGAACCAGTCGGCGCTGTCGCGGTTGAGCCAGCCGCCCCGGTCGTCGAGCGCGACGGGCAAGTCCCAGTGATGCAGCGTCAGCAAGGGTTCTATGTCGTTCCGCAGCAGTTCGTCGACCAGCCGCTTGTAGAAATCGAGCCCCTTGTCGTTCACGCGCCCGGTCCCGTCGGGCAGCACGCGGCCCCAGCCGACGCTGAAGCGATAGGCCTGCAGCCCCAGCTCCTTCATCAGCGCGACGTCGCTTTCCATGCGGTTGTAATGGTCGCACGCGACGTCGCCGGTATCGCCCGGCGCCGCCATCAGCCGCGGATCATGGCTGAAACGCTGCCAGATGCTGGCGCCCGCGCCGTCGGCGAGCGGCGACCCCTCGATCTGATAGGCGGCGGTGGCGGCGCCCCAGAGGAAGTTTTCGGGGAAGCTGGTCCGCGTCATTTGCTGCCCTTTGCCGGCAGCCGCTGTTCGAGAAGCCAGGCATAGAGCGCAGGATCGTCATAGGCGGGATCCCAGGCATTGTGGCCGAGATCGGGATAGATGGAGAGACGCGCCTTACGGCCGCCGCAGGCGCGGATCGCGCGCGCCATGTTGAAGCTGCCCTCCGGCAGGACGACATCGTCGCGGTCGCCGTGGAAGGCCCAGACGGGCAGGTCCATGATCCGGCACGCGCCGCCGGGATCGCCGCGCCCCGCGACCGGCGCGACCGCAGCGAAGCGCGTCGGTTCGGCAATCACCCAGCGCCAGCTTGCATGGCCGCCGCGGCTGAGGCCCGTCAGATAGATGCGGGCGGGATCGATGCGCAGTTTCTTCGCGGTCTGGTCGACCAGCCGATCGAGCTTTTCGATGTCCCAGTCCTGATCGGCGCCGAGCAGGGGAGACACGAGTATGAAGGGGAAGTCGGGATCGCGGTCGGCGATCTTCGGCGGCCCATGGACTTTCACCTTTGCGATGTCGTCGCCGCGCTCGCCCGAACCGTGGAGAAAGATCAGCAGCGGCCAGCGCTTTGCCTTGTCGGCCGAATAGCCGCGCGGAAGGAAGAGCTGATAGGGATAATTGCCCGCCTCGATCGCGGGCTGGGGGTTTTGTCCGTCGGTCATGACCTGCGCCGTGGCGGGAGGGGAAAAGGCGAGGGCGAGCGCGGTCAGCGCCGCAAATCCATATCGTTTCATCATCATCCTTTGACGCTCCCGGTCAGGAGGCCGCTCAAGTAGAAGCGCTGCAGCGCGAGGAAGAGGATCAGCACCGGCAGGGTCGTCACGACCGCGCCCGCCATCATCAGTTCATTGTCCTGGACATGCTCGCGGCTCATCGCGGCCAGCGCGACGGGGAGCGTGTAGAGATTCTGGTCGGCAAGGATGATCAGCGGCCACATGAAGTCGTTCCAGCTCGACAGAAAGACGAACAGCGCCAGCGTGACGATGATCGGGGTCAGCAGGGGCAGGACGATGCGGCGCAGAATTTCGCCTTCGCCGGCGCCGTCGATGCGTGCGGCTTCCAGCATCTCATCGGGGATCGACAGGCAATATTGGCGGACGAGGAAGATGCCGAAAATCCCCGCGAGCCAGGGAATGAGCGCCCCGGCATAGCTGTTCACCAGCCCCATCGCCTTCAGTTCCAGGAACAGCGGCAGCATCCCGATCTGTCCCGGCACGACCAGCGCCGCGACGAGCATCCGAAAGGTCGCATCGCGCCCCCGGAACCGCAGTTTCGCGAAGGCATAGCCCGCGGGAACGGTGAAGAGCAGCGCGAGCGCCGTCGCCAACGTCGATACCAATATGCTGTTCGCGAGAAAACGGCCGAGCCCGAAGGTACCGAAAAGCATACGGTAATTGTCGAGCGTGGGGCTGTCGGGAAGCAGCGGCGGGGGGAATTGCGACGCCTCGCCGCGCGCCATGAAGCTGACCGACACCATCCACAGCAAGGGCGCGATCGTCATCAGCGCGACGATCGCCGCGAGAAGCGTGACGGTCCAGCGACGCAGGCTCATATCGCACCCCCGCGCTTCGCGAGTTTCAGTTGCACCAAAGTCACCGCGAGGATGCAGAGGAAGAGCAGGAAGGCGACCGCCGCGCCCGACCCGAGGTTCCACCATTTGAACCCTTCCTCGTACATGAAATAGAGGATGGTGACGGTCGATTGCGCCGGGCCGCCCTGCGTCATCACATAGGGTTCGGCGAAGAGCTGGAACATCGCGGCGACGGTCAGGATCGACACGAGCAACACCGTGGGCGCGATCGCGGGCAGGGTGACGTGGCGCAGCCGCATCCACCATCCGGCGCCGTCGATCCGCGCGGCCTCCTCCAGCTCGCGCGGGACCGTCTGCAGCGCGGCCAGGAAGATGATCATATTATAGCCGAAGGTCTTCCACCCCACGAAGATCAGGATCGCGGGCAGCGACGCATGCGGATCGCCCAGCCAGTCGATCGGCGCGATGCCGAAGAGCGAGAGCAGATAGTTGACGAGGCCGTAGCGCGTATGGAGCAGATAGCGCCACACGACCGCCGTCGCGACCAGCGTCGTCACATAGGGCGCGAACAGCGCGACCCGCCACACGGGCCGCCATTTGAGCCAGCGCGAATTGACGAGCATCGCGGCGAACAGCGACAGCGCGACGACGAAAGGCACGCCGAGGACGACGAACCATAATGTGTTGCCCATCGCTTTCCAGAACAGCGGGTTTTCGACCAGCCGTTCGTAATTCTGGAAACCGACGAAGCGCAGGTTTGAGAGGTCGGCGAGCGCGTAGATGTCGAAATCGGTGAAACTGAGCACCAGCGACGCCACCGCCGGGATGACGAAGAAGATGGTGATGGCAGCGAGCGCGGGCGCGCTCATCGTCCAGCCGGCGCGCGCCTCGCTCTTGCGGCCCACCGCGCTCACAGCGCGTGCCCCTTGTCGAGCATCCAGCGCCGCTTTTCGAGCAGCCGGTCGGCGCGGCGATCGATCTCGGCGGCGGCCTTGTCGATGTCATATTGGCCGCGCACCATGCGTTCGGCGACGACCTGCATCTCTGTAACGATGCGTTCCCACTCGGGAACCTTGGGCAGCGCGGTCGCGCGATCGAGCTGGGTCGCGAAGGGCGCGACCACCGGATCGGCGGCAAGGCCGGCCTGCGCCCAGACCGAGCGGCGCGCGGGAAGATCGCCGGTGAGTTGCTGGAACTTGAGTTGGGCCGATGGCGCGAGCAGCCGCGAAATCACGTCCCATGCGGCGTCGGTCCGATCGGCGCCCGAAAAGACGACGAGGCTGGATCCGCCGGGCGCGGCCGAGCCGATGCCCGTCGGCCCCGGGTTCGGCGCGGTTCCCCAATTGGCCTGCATCGCCGGGGCAAGGCGGCTCTTCATGTCGCCGATCGTCCACGGGCCAGAGGTGAAGATGCTGAAAAAGCCCTTCGCGAACTCGTCCCAGATGTTCGAAATCTGCGTGGCCGACGCGATCGGCGCGAGCCGTTCGTCGAACAGCGATTTGTAGAAGGCCAGCGCCTCCTTGAACTCGGGCTCCGAAAAGGCGCCCCGCGCGCCGTTGTCGCGCAGCAGGCGCGCGCCGGACGACAGCGCGATCGTGAGCAGTTGCTCGAACTCGTTGACGGGCAGGAGAACCGCGTAATTACCGGGACCGGCAAGCGCCTTTACCTTGTGCAGCGCGCCCTTCCATTCGCTCCAGACGAGCGGAGGCGTCGCATAGCCCGCGCGCGCGAACATGTCCTTGCGATAGAATTGCAGGCGCGTGTCGACATACCAGGGCACCGCCCATGTCTTTCCCGCGATGCGGTTGGTATCGACGACCGCTGGGAACTGATCGGTCAACAGATGTTCGGCCGATGCGGGCACCGGCGCGATCGCGCCAATCGCCGCCATCTCCGCGATCCAGCTGTTGCCGACCTGTCCGATCGCGGGCAGCGAGCCGCCGGCAAAGCCGGTGAGCAGCTTTTCGTGCGCCGCGGTCCAGGGCAGCGGCTGAACGCGGATCGTCGGCGTTCCGGCCGGCAGGGCCAGCGTGTCGAGCAGCGCGGGCAGGCTGGCCGCCTCATTTCCCATCGCCCAGATCGTCAGGCCGTCGCCGCTGCGCGCGCCGCAGCCGCCGAGCATCGGCAAAAGGGGCACGGCCGCAAGCGCGCCCGTCATCTGGCGCCGCGTCAACTGCACAGGCAGCGGGCGCCAGGCATCATGGCGCCTCCTGTTCCTTGGCGGCCAGGGCTTTCGTCACGGCGGCAAGGCCGACCGGGCCGGCGGTCGTGCCGCGCGCGATCAGGGTGGGGGTCAGGACGTTGCCGCTTGCCGCGCCCAGCGTTTCGCCGCGCAGCAGGCGCAGCAACATCATCATCGCCGTCGAGCCGAGCCGGTCGATCTTGACCTGCATCGTCGTCAGCGCGGGCGAGATTTGGCGCGACAGCGGGATATCGTCGAAGCCCGCGACCATGACGTCGCGCGGCACCGAAATACCCGCCTCGCCGAGTTGCTGGATACAGCCGACCGCCATCAGGTCGTTCGACGCGAACACCGCGTCGGCGGGAAGCTGGCCCTGGATCAGCAGGCGCGCCGCCTCTTGCCCCGCCTCTTCGGAGAAGTCGCCGGGCAGGATGACCGGGCTGCGTTCCTTGGCGATCCGTGCCATCGCGTCGACGAAGCCGCGCTGGCGGTCGCGCGCGTCGCGGTTGTGCTTCGGACCGGCGATATGGACGACCTGGCGTGCGCCGCGATCGAGCAGCGCCTCGGTCATCGCATAGGCGCCGTGGTAATTGTCGACCGCGACGAAGGGCAGGTCGAGCGGGCTGGCGTCATAGTTGAGCAGCACCGTGGGCAGCGCGGGGTCGAGGTGCCCGGCTAGCAATTCGGGCTTCATATCGGGCGGCATCAGCAGCAGCCCGTCGACGCGCCCGCGCATCGAGGCGACCGCCGCCGCGGTTTCGTGCGCGCTGCCGTGCATGTTGCCGAGCAGCAGGTGCATTCCCGATTCGTGCGCGACGAGGTCGATCCCGCGAATGATTTCGGAGAAGAATTCGCCGAACAGGTCGGGCAGGATCACGCCGATCGTGTCGGTCTTGCGCCGCGTCAGGCTGCGCGCGCCGCTGTGCGGGACGAAGTTCAGCTTTTTCACCGCCGCCAGCACCGCGTCGCGCGTCGGGCCGGTGACATTGCCCAGCCCGTTGATCGCGCGCGATGCGGTTGCGACCGATACGCCAGCCTCGCGCGCAACATCCCTTAAAGTCGCCATGACGCCCATCCCCCAGAGGCGCAGCGGCGCCGAAGCCGCGGACGGTAAGCGGTTACAAAGGTTCGCCGCAAGGTCATTCGTCGGTACTTCGTGCGAGAGCCTGACCATCGCGGTCGAACAGGTGCAGCCGTTCGGGCGGGAAATGCGCCATCACGCGGTCGCCCTCGGCCAGCGTGCCGTCGTCGCGAAGCTGGCACCGGAGCGGCTCGTCGCCATCGCGGGCGCCGAGGTGGACCGTCGCCAGTCCGCCGAGCCGCTCGATGAAGGTGACGGTGAAGGACAGGGCGTCGGGGCCGTCGCCGAGCATGATATCTTCGGGGCGGATGCCGATCGACAGGTCGGTGCCGTCCGTGGGCGCGGGCGTCGTCGCGGGCAGGGCGATGCGTCGCCCGTCGGCGAGCGCCGCCTGCGCCTCGCCCGCCGCGACCGCGGGCAGGATGTTCATGCGCGGCGTTCCCAGGAACTGCGCGACGAAGATGTTCGCGGGCCGTTCGTAGAGCTCGCGCGGGGTGCCGACCTGTTCGATGCGTCCGTCGCGCAGCACGATGATACGGTCGGCGAGCGTCATCGCCTCAACCTGGTCATGCGTCACGTACAGCGTGGTGGTACCGAGCTGGCGATGCAGGCTGGCGAATTCGTAGCGCATGCGGACGCGCAGGTCGGCGTCGAGGTTCGACAGCGGCTCGTCGAACAGGAATATCTGCGGCTGCCGGACGATCGCGCGGCCGATCGCGACGCGTTGCCGCTGTCCGCCCGACAGCGCGGCGGGCTTTCGTTCCAGCAGCGGCTCGATATTCAGGATCGCGGCGGCGCGGCGCACGGCTTCGTCGATCGCGGCCTTGTCGGCCTTTGCGATCTTCAGCCCGAAGGCCATGTTTTCGTAGACGGTCAGGTGCGGGTAGAGCGCATAGCTTTGGAACACCATCGCAATGCCGCGGTCGGACGGAGCAAGCGTGGTGACGTCGCGGTCGCCGATCCGGATGCTGCCGCCGGTCAGCTCCTCCAGCCCCGCGACCGAGCGGAGCAGGGTCGACTTGCCGCACCCCGACGGGCCGACGATGACGGCGAATTCGCCGTCGGCGACGTCGATCGACACGCCCTTCAGCACATCGGTATCGCCGAAGCTCTTGCGCGCGTCGCGGATGGTGAGGCCGGCCATCGTCAGCGCCCCGGCGTCAGCGCGATCGCGAAGCCGCCGCCGGCCTCCATGCGGATCGGCAGCTTGGTCGTGGCGGTAACGGTCTTTTCCTCGACCGTCATCGCAAAGCGATCGCCGCCGATGCCGCCGCCGGGACCATCGCGCCAGATCTTTGCGCGATAGCTTTTGCCCGCCGGAAGAAAGCCGAAGTCGAGGGTCAGCTCGCGCGCCTGTTCGTCGGTCACGCCACCGACGTACCAATCCTGTCCGCCGCGCCGCTGGCGCGCGAAGACGGCATAGTCGCCGATCGCGCCCGCGAGCACGCGCGTCCGTTCCCAGTCGGCGGGAACGCGCTTGATGAATTCGAACGCGTCGAGATGCTTCGCGTAATTTTCGGGCAGGTCGGCCGCCATCTGCACGGGGCTGTAGATCACCACATAGTTGGCGAGCTGCCGCGCGAGGGTCGACGGCACCGCGCGCCCGCCCTTGCCGGTCAGGCTGACGATGCCCGGCGTGAAGTCCATCGGCCCTGCCAGCATGCGCGTGAAGGCGAGGTTGGTTTCATGCTCGGGCGGGTTCGGCGGGTCGCCCCACGCCTGATACTCCATCCCGCGCGCGCCCTCGCGGCTGACCCAGTTCGGATAGGTGCGGCGCAGGCCGGTGTCCTTGATCGGTTCGTGCGCGTTGATCGAGATGTGGCGCTTTGCCGCCGCCAGCACAACCTCCAGATGGTGGCGCGACTGCCATTGCCCGTCGTGCCAGTCCCAGATCTCGTTCCCCGCCGCATCCTTGTGCAGCACGCCCCCGGCGTCGGCGACATAGCCGGTCTTCACCGACGGCACGCCATATCGGGCATAATAGTCCATCGCCGCGTCGAGCTGTTCGGCATAGAGGCCCGAATTGCCGGCGGTTTCGTGATGCCCCATGATCGCGACGCCCTTTGCCTTCGCATAGGCCGCGACCTTGTCCATGTCGAAGTCGGGATAGGCTTTAGCGAACTGGAAGTTGCGGCCGTGGTCGCCGATCCAGTTGCCGTCCCACCCGACATTCCACCCCTCGATCAGCACCGCGTCGAAGCCGTGCTTCGCGGCGAAATCGATGTACTGCATCGCGTGCGCGGTGGTCGCGCCATGTTTCGGCCCGCCGTTCCAGCTCCACTGGTCGAGGTGCATCGCCCACCAGATGCCGATATATTTGAGCGGCCGGACCCAGCTTACGTCGCCCAGCTTGTTGGGCTCGTTGAGGTTCAGGGTGATGTCCGCGGCGGCATAGAGGCCGGGCGCGTCGTCGGCGATGATGATCGTCCGCCACGGCGTGTCGAACGGCGCGGTGCGCCGAACCTTCGAGGGCTCCGACGAATTCGACAGGCGCGTGCGAAAGCGCTGCCCGTCGATGCGCTGCAGCCAGAAGGCGGCATAGTCGACCAGCGCCGCCTCGTGGATCGCGATGTGCAGCCCGTCCTTGCGGCGAAAGGTGATCGGCGTGTGCGCGGTGCTGACCTGGTTCGCGGGGGTGTGGTTATAGAGGTATTCGTAGCGGTTCCACTCGCCCGCGGTGATCCACCACGCCTCGGCCTCGCCCGCGATGTTGAATTCGGTCAGCTCCTCGTCGATCCGGACGTCCTTCAGCCGTTCCTGGTCGGGAAAGGCGAAGCGGAAGCCGACGCCGGTGTCGAACACGCGCGCGATCAGGTCGATGCGCCGCTTGCCGCCGATCAGCTCGGCGATGGGAACGCGCATCTCGCGATAATGCTCGCGCATCAGGCGGTTCTCGCCCCACGGCTGTTCCCATTTGCGATCGGCCTCGGCGAAGGTCGCATCGCCCAGCGCGGTGCTATGCTCGAACTTGCCGTCGCCGCGCAGCATGAAGCCGAGCCGCGAGGGGGCGATCACCGGCTGGCCGTCGCGCGTGACGCTGTAGGTCGGGATTTCGTCGACAGTGGTCAGCGAAAAGCAGATCCGCTCGTCGGGCGAGCAGACCTTGTGCGTCACGTCGTCGCGCGCGGCGACGGGATTGGCGACGGCGCTCGCCAGCGCGGCAAAGGGAAGGCCGCCAGCCCGCGCGATGTCGCGCAGCCGGGGCATCAATGCACCGTCGTGCCGGTGGCGACCGCGCGCACGGGCGCACGCCCCGCCGCGACGGCAAAGACGCAGAGCGCGACATAGCAGGCGGCGGGAAGCACCAGCGCCATGCCATAGCCGACCGCGTCGGACAGAAGGCCCGCGAGATAGGGGATCGCCGCGCCGCCGACGATCGCGGTGCACAGCAGCCCCGATGTTGCCTCTGCGCGCGCGGTCGAGCGTTCGAGCGTCAGGGTGAAGATGACGGGGAACATGATCGAGTTGAACAGGCCGATGGCAAGCGCGACGAAGCCCGCGCTGACCCCGCCGACAAGCGCGACGTACAGGCACAGCAGCGCGGCGACGGCGGTGAAGGTTGTCAGCAGCTTGGTCGCCGAAAGACGGGCGAGCAGGACCGATCCGATCGCGCGGCCGACCATCGCGCCGCCCCAATAGAAAGCCACGGCCTTGCCCGCTTCCTGAAGCGAGACGCCGGAGACGCCGTCGCTGCCCATGGACCATCCGAGCAGGGGAACGCCGAACGGCGCGTCGGACTGGCCCCAGACGGCATCGCTGTTGAGGAAAAAGGCCATGTGCGTGCCGATCGCGACCTCTGCCCCGACATAGAGGAAGATCGCGAGCGAGCCGAGCAGAGCCCAGCGCGACGAGAAAGCCTCGCGGATCAGGTCGCCCATGTTCGCGTGCGAACCGGCGGGGGCAGGCGGCACCGCCTCGTTCACGATCCGCCGGCTGACCCAGAAGAAGAGGACCAGCGCGAGGATCAGCCCGCAAATCCAGAAATAGGCGGCGTCGATCCCCGCGAGCGCCTGCGCGCGCACGGCGTCAGTGACGACCGTGCCTTCCTTCACCTCGACGCCTTCGAGGAACAGGTGGGCACCGATCAGCGGGCCGAGAAAGGTGCCGAAGCTGTTGAAGGTCTGGCTGAAGGTCAGGCGGAAATGGCTGCGCCGGGGGTCGCCGAGCGCCGCAGCCAGCGGATTGGCCGCGACCTGAAGGATCGTGACGCCGCTGGCGAGGATGAACAGGCCGGCGAGCACCAGCGGATAAATGGCGAGGTTCGCGGCGGCGAGCATGACGAGGCAGCCGACGACCATCGTCGACAGCGCGGTCAGAATCGACGGTACCGAATGAAAGCGGGCGATCAGCGCGGCCGCGGGAAAGGACATCAGGCCATAGGCGATGAAATAGGCCGAGGCCGAAAGCTGCGCCTCGGCATCGCTGAGCGTGAAGATGCCCTTTACGGCGGCAACCAGCGGATCGATCAGCGAGGTGATGAAGCCCCAGGTGAAAAACAGCACGGTGACAGCGGCAAAGGCGGCCATTGCGGTCGACTTTGCGCCGGCGCCCACCGGCGTCTGGCTGGGTGCATCCATCTTTTTTCCTCTTCCGGAAGATTGTCGTTATCGCGTTGGTCTAATGCTGTGTCCAGATCAATGCAACCGGTTACATGGGATACGGTCGCATTGCGTATGGCCGGCGCATCGACGCCTTTGCGGCGTGGCCCGGCGGGATGTTTCAGGAGCCTGCCGGTCCATCCGGCAAATGGGACGCGCCCCCGATCGCGCTGCCGCAACCGCTGCCGCAATTCCGACTTTTTCGCGGCCTATCAGGCGGACGAAATAATCCTGTCTACCCCACTGGCGCGCTTCGGTCCGACTGGTTACATGGGCCGCCACCAAACGAATCGCGTGTGCCGCCCGAAAACCGCGGGGCTGGCGCCGCCCGCATGAGAAAGTGGCACCCATGGAAATCATCACCGGCCTGACCTTCGACGACGTTCTGCTGGTGCCCGGCGCGTCGGATATCCTGCCGTCCGATGCCAATCTTTCGACCCAGCTTACCAGCGACATCACGCTGAATATCCCGATCCTTTCCTCCGCGATGGATACGGTGACCGAGGCCGACATGGCGATCCTGATGGCGCAGATCGGCGGCATCGGCGTGCTGCACCGCAACCTGACGATCGAGGAACAGGCCGCGGCGGTGCGCCAGGTCAAGCGGTTCGAAAGCGGCATGATCGTCAACCCGATCACCATCACCCCCGACGCGCCGCTGTCCTATGCCACCGCGCTGATGGACCAGCACAAGATTTCGGGCATTCCGGTGGTCGAACCCGGCGGCAAGCTGGTCGGCATCCTGACGCACCGCGACGTGCGTTTCGCCGAAAACCCGGGCCAGCCGGTGCGCGAGCTGATGACCGCCGACAATCTGGCGACCGTCCGTCCCGGCGTCGGGCAGGACGAGGCGCGCAAGCTGCTTCACCAGCGCCGCATCGAAAAGCTGCTGGTCGTCGACGATGATTATCGCTGCATCGGCCTGATCACCGTCAAGGACATGGAAAAGGCGGTGAATTATCCCGAAGCGACGAAGGACGGCAGCGGCCGCCTGCGCGTCGCGGCCGCCACGAACACCGGCGACAGCGGCATCGAACGCGCCGAGGCGCTGCTCGATGCCGAATGCGATCTGATCGTCGTCGACACCGCGCACGGGCATAGCAAGGGCGTCGGTGCGACGGTCGAGCGTATCAAGAAATTGTCGAACCGCGTTCAGGTCCTCGCGGGCAATGTCGCGACGGGCGAAGCGACCAAGGCGCTGATCGACTGCGGCGCCGACGGCGTGAAGGTCGGCATCGGTCCGGGTTCGATCTGCACCACGCGCGTCGTCGCGGGTGTCGGCGTGCCGCAGCTCACCGCGATTCTCGACAGCGTCGAGGCGGCGTCGAAGCTGGGCGTTCCGGTGATCGCCGACGGCGGGCTTCGCACCTCGGGCGACATTGCCAAGGCGCTGGCCGCCGGCGCGTCGAGCGTCATGGTCGGATCGCTGCTCGCGGGCACCGCCGAGGCGCCGGGCGAAACCTTCCTGTTCCAGGGCCGCACCTATAAGAGCTATCGCGGCATGGGCAGCGTCGGCGCGATGGCGCGCGGTTCGGCCGACCGCTATTTCCAGCAGGATATCAAGGACCAGATGAAGCTGGTTCCCGAAGGTATCGAAGGACAGGTGCCCTTCAAGGGCCCCGCGAAGGACGTGATCCACCAGCTTGTCGGCGGCGTGAAGGCGGCGATGGGCTATACCGGCAGCCGCACGCTCAAGGACCTGCGCGAACGTGCGAAGTTCGTTCGCATCACCAATGCGGGCCTGCGCGAAAGCCACGTCCATGATGTCGCGATCACGCGCGAGGCGCCGAACTATCCGGTCGGGTGACGCAGATCATGCGCCCAGGCGCTGATCATTCCCGCCTGCCTGCCGGTTCGCGCCAGGGCGCCGCGGCGAGCGGAAAGGGCTTTATCCAATGACGCCCGCCGCACGCCTTCAGACCGCGATCGAGATTCTCGATGCCATTGCTGCCGCGGCGCGTGACGGCGGCGCGCCCGCCGATGCGATTTTTGCCGAGGCGATGCGCGCGCGGCGCTATGCCGGGTCGAAGGACCGGCGTGCGATCCGCGCCCATGTCTATGATACGATCCGGGCGATACGGTCGGCGCCGGTGTCGGGGCGCGCCGCGATGCTGGCGCTCGCCGATGCCGATCCCGCGATTGCCGAGCTGTTCGACGGATCGTCTTATGGTCCCGCGCCAATCGCGGCCGCCGAGGTGCGCGCGGAGACGGGGCTGGCGGCGCAGGCGCTGATCGACCTTTTCGACCCGCTGATCGGGGCGGACGAGGGCGATGCGATGCTTGCCCGCGCGTCGCTCGACCTTCGTGCCAACCGCATCAAGGCGAGCGCGGACGATCTTGCCGTGCTCTTTCCGGAGGGCGAGCGGATCGCGGGGGCGCCCGATGGTTGGCGCCTGCCGTCCGAAACCGCCGCAGTGCAGCATCCTGCCTATGCCGACGGCCTGTTCGAGGTGCAGGACGCGGCGAGCCAATATGCCTCGGCCGCGCTGGACGCCGAGCCGGGGCAGGCGATCGTCGATCTGTGCGCGGGGGGCGGCGGCAAGACGCTGGCCATCGCTTCGCTGACCGGTGACGGCGCCAAGATCCTGGCGTGCGACACCAATCGCGCGCGGCTTCAGCAGCTTCCGCCGCGCGCCGAACGCGCCGATGCGACGTGCATCGAAACGCGCCTGCTCAATCCGGGGCAGGAGGTCGATATGCTGGCCGACTGGCAGACGAAGGCCGATCGCGTGTTCGTCGACGCGCCCTGTTCGGGCAGCGGGACGTGGCGGCGTAGCCCCGAATTGCGTTGGCGGCTCAGTCCGTCGCGGCTGGAGCGCCATCTGGCCGATCAGGCGAAGCTGATCGAAATCGGTGCCGATCTTGTGGCGCCGGGCGGCAAACTGATTTATGCCGTGTGCTCGATCATCGAGCGCGAGGGGCGGGCCCAGGTGGACGATTTTCTGAACCGACATCACGGCTGGACGGCCGACGATTCCTATCTTCCCGAAGGCGTCGGCCGCGCCGCGGGGCGCGGTTTTCTGATGACTCCGGCGCATGATGGATGCGACGGATTTTTTCTCGCACGGCTGACGGCACCATGTTAGCATCCCCCCGAATGACGAAATGGGAGAATGCGATGCGCGTCAGTTTCCTGGCTTTGGGTGCCGGCCTCATCCTTGCGAGCATGCCCGTAGCCTCCGACGCGCAGCGCGCCGACAACGACATTCTCCCGCGCTCGGTCACGCTGCAGAAGCAGGGCGAGGAAGCGCAGCACGCAGGTGATCTGGACGCCGCGGTCGATTTTTATGAATCGGCGCTCGCCGCCGATCCGCGCAACCGCTCCGCGATCATCGCGATGGCGCAGGTCGCGCGGGCGCAGGGTCTGCCGGGCAAGGCGATCAGCCTGTATCGCGAGGCGCTGTTGCTGGAACCGAATGATGTCATCGCGCTGACGGGGCAGGGCGAAGCGCTAGCCGACAAGGGTGCGCTGGAACTCGCGCGTGAAAAGCTCGCCGAGGCGCAGCGCGTCTGCAAGACCGATTGCCCGCAGATCGCGGCGCTGCAGAAGGCGATTGCCAATGGCGATGCTAAGCGCGTCGTCGCGGCCGAAGCGATCGCGCCCAAGCCCGTCGTCGCGACGGTCGGCACCAGCAGCCAGAATTAAGCGCTCAGCGTCCTCGCCAGCGCGACCCATTCGGCGACGCTGACCGTTTCGGCGCGCCGCGTCGCTTCGATGCCGAGTGCCTCCAGCGCCTCGATGGCGCCCGCCATGCCTTTCAGGCTCTGCCGCAGCATCTTGCGCCGCTGACCGAAGCCCTTTTCGGTGAGCTTCGACAGGATGCGGGGATCGACCCCGGCCGGTTCGTCGGCTGGCGTCACATGGACGATCGCCGACATGACCTTCGGCGGCGGGGTGAAGGCCGACCGATGGACCTTCATCGCGATCTTCGCATTCGACCGCCACTGCGCGAGGACCGCGAGCCGGCCGTAGGCGCCGGTTCCGACCGGTGCGACGATCCGTTCGGCGACCTCGAGCTGGAACATCAGCGTCAGCGAAAGCCATTGCGGCGGCCAGCTCTTGGGTTCGAGCCACCGCGTGAACAGCGCGGTTCCGACGTTATAGGGCAGGTTCGCGACGATGTGATACGGCCCCCCGGCGAGCGCATCGGCGTCGATCGCCATCGCATCGTCGGGGATCACCGTCAGCCGGCCGTCGAAGGCTTCGGACAGCTCGCCGAGCAGGGGCAGGCAGCGATCGTCGCGCTCGACCGCAATGACGCGGGCCCCGGCGCGCAGCAGCGCGCGCGTCAGTCCGCCGGGTCCGGGCCCGACCTCGAACACCGTCGCGCCGTCCAGGTCGCCCGGCAGCGCGGCGATCCGGTCGAGCAACTGTTCGTCGAACAGGAAATTCTGCCCCAGCGCCTTGCTCGCCGACAGGCCGTGCAGGCGCACGGTCTCGCGCAGCGGCGGCAGGGGCGTCTTGGGCTGGATCGCGCTCACTTCGCCGAGGCTGAGCTACGCTCGCGGGCGGCCGCCATCCGCACTGCGGTGGCGATCGCGGCGATCGTCGGTCCCGGATCGGCCTGGCCCGTGCCCGCGATATTGAACGCCGTTCCATGGTCGGGCGAGGTGCGGATGATCGGCAGGCCGAGCGTCAGGTTGACGCCGTCATGAAAGTGCAGCGCCTTGAACGGCGCCAGCGCCTGATCGTGATAGCCGCACAGGATCGCGTCATAGCGATCGCGAATGCCGGGTGCGAACAGCGCGTCGGCGGCGAGCGGCCCCTCGACGATCACGCCCTCTTCGGCGAGCTGAGCCACGGCGGGGATCATGATCCGGATTTCCTCGCTGCCGAGCTGTCCATTCTCGCCGGCATGGGGGTTCAGCCCGGCGATGGCGAGGCGCGGTTCGGCGATGCCGAAATCGCGCGTCAGCCCGCGCGCGACCATGCGCGCCTTTGCGACGATCAAGTCGATCGTCAGCCGTTCGGGCACTTCGGCAAGCGGAATATGGACGGTCAGCGGGACGACGCGCAGGCTTGGCCCCGCCAGCATCATCACGGCGTTGGTCGCGGTCACGCCGCAACGTTCGGCGATGAATTCGGTCTGGCCGGGATGGGTGTAGCCGATGCCATGGAGCGCATGTTTCGACACCGGCCCGGTGACCAGCGCGCAGCTTGCGCCGGTGCGGGTCAGGCCGATCCCGGTTTCGAGCGCGTGGAGCGCGCAGGTCGCCCCCGCCGGAGTCGGGCTGCCGGGAGTCAGCGGGCCGCTATCCTCCAGATGCCAGACGGGCAGGGCGGTGGCGAACGCGCGCACCGCTTCGTCCATATCGCCAACGCGCGCGACGGGGCCGTCCCAGACGGCCTCGATCGCGGCGATGTCGCCGATCGCGACGAAAGGCGGCAGGCCATGCTCGTTGCGCGCGGCCCACGCCCGCGCGGCAACCTCGGGACCGACCCCGGCCGGGTCACCCATGGTGACCGCGATCGGACGTCGTTCTTCGATATCAGGCATCAGCTATATTCGATCACCGCGTCGCGGCGCAGGTCGCGCAGATAGCGCTGGGCGCGCTTGCTGACCTTGTCCTCGAGGATCTTTTCCTCGATCTGGGCGCGGTCGGGGGCGGTGGCCGTATTCGGCACGTCGCGGCCGCACAGCACCAGGACGCTGATGCCCTCGTTCGCGGCGCCGAAGGGCTGCGTCGTCTGGCCGATTTGCAGCGTCGCGAGCGTCGCCTGCAGCGGCGGCGGCAGCACGCGCATCTCGATATTGTCGCGCGACACGACGCTGGCGCCAAGGCTGCGCGCAACCTCGTCGGCGGCGCCGCAACCGGCGATGCCGCGCGTCGCCTCGGCGAACTTGCCGGCAAGATCCTGCGCCCGCGCTTCGGTCGTGCCGGCCGGGAAATCGAGCGAAATCTGTTTGAGGCTGAGCACCGCGTCGCGCGGGTCGGCCGTCAGGACCTGGCGCCGGTCGATCATCAGCATAATCGACACGCCGCCCGGAACCTCGATCGGGCCGACGAGCTGGCCGGGCGCCATCTGCCCCGCGGCCTCGGCCATCGATCCGGGCAACTGTGCCGCCTTGACCCAGCCCAGGTCGCCGCCGACAACTGCCGTCGAGGCTTCGGAAAACTGGCGCGCATAGGCGGCGAAGCTGCCGCCGGCCTGCAGCGCCTGGATGATCTTGCGCGCATTCTCGACGACCGCGGCCTGATTCTCGGGCGTCGCGGACAGATAGATTTCGCCGATGTGGAACTCGTCCTGACCCTTGGCATCGTTCATCTGCTTGACGATCGCCTCAACCTCCTCGGTCGACACGTTCGTCGTCGACTGGATGTTGCGGGAGAGGAGGCGGTCCCAGGCATATTCGCCACGGATCTGTTGCTTGACGGCGCCCGCCGACGAGCCCTTCGACGCCAGATACTGGGTGAACTGGTCGGGGCTCTGCTTGAAGCGCGCGGCCAGGCGGGCGAACTGCTGGTTGACGATATTCTCGTCGATTTCGATCTTCGCCGCCTTGGCTTCCTGAATCTGCAGCTTTTCGTCGATCAGGTTGCTGAAGACCTGGTTGCGGAGCCGCTGCTCTTCCTCGGCGGGAAGGGCGACGTCGTTGTTGGCGATGCGGATCAGCGCCATGCGCTGTTCGATGTCGGTCGCGGTGATGATCTCGCCGTTCACGGTCGCCGACGGGCGATATACGTTCGGCTTCGCATCGCCATAGATCTGGAGATTGCCGGGGATGTTGAGGCTCGTGGTCGGCACTTCGGTGTCGGGGACGGTCTGCGCCAGCACCGGCGTCACACCCACGGCCGCAGCGGCCATCAGCCCGATCATGGTCGAAATTTTGGTCATTTTTACCCTATTCGAGAGGTTCCGGCCCGCTCCGTATCAGCGGACGTGCCCGATGGTCCAGCGCAAACGCGCGCAAGCGTATCATAACTGCCGCCCGATCTAGGTTCAAAACGCTGAACGGAGGCTGAGCGAAGACTGGCTATTGTTTCGGACAATCCTGTGATCCGGCGAAGATATGGATCATCGAGCGCTCAGAAACCCAGGTTGCGGAACGCGATGCGGAACGAGAAGCTGTTGCCGCGCTTCGCATCGCCGGTGTCGATATAGTCGCGGCGCCAGGTCAGCGCGATCGACAGGCATTCGTCGTCATAGGCGATACCCAGCCGGTGACGGATCGGATCGAACCCGTCGGCGACGCTCAGCGGATCGTCGCTCTTGCTGGTCAGATCGATGATCGCCGACCCGAAGAGCGACCAGTTCTTTGCCACCGCGACGCGGCCGCCGACGCGCGCTTCCTCGCGGTCCTGAAGATCCTCGCCGAGCAACAGGATGTCGCGGTTGAGCCGCGAGTAGCCGAGCACGGCATAGGTCGAACGGTTGCCGATCGTCGCGTCGAATTCGTTGCGACGGATTGCCAGATTGTCCTTGTCCAGTCGGAAGCGGTGCGTCAGTCGCAGGAAATCCTTGTACGCGACCGTCGTGCGCCCGACGATGTCGGATGTGCGGTCGGTCAGCCCGGTGCCGTCGGGAAACAGGCTGGGCTTGTCCGACAGGCGGTAGCTCTGCCCGATCATCGAGTTGATGTTGAAGCCCGGCCGACTGTAATTCCACTCAACGCCATAGGTGATGCGCGCGCCATCCTCGAACCGGTCGTACCCGGAGAAACGGTTGATCGCGAAGAGGTTGCTGTCCTCCAGGTCGAAGGCGCGCGAATCCTCGTTCGGAATGTCGAGATTCTTGAGCTGTGGCGTCGCGACGATCTGGACACGCGGGGTCAGGGTCTGCGTCCCGCCAGCGAATTCGCCGATGAACGGCCAACGCATATCTGCCGCAATGGCCGCGATGCCGCGACCTTCCCATCCCGACTTGCCGCGATAGCCGGGCACCGAAGTCAGCAGATTCTCGTCGCTGTGATACACGTCGCCGCGGACCAGCGCGGTCAGCACGACTTCCTGGCCGAGCCCCGTCAGCCCGCGCAAATTCCATTGCGCCCCGGCAAAGGCGCGCTGCGTATCCTGTCCTGCGGTGCGACCGATCGCGAGCGTGTTGAGCTGAAGCTCTACCTGGCCGCCGAGGACCGGGTCGGCGAAGCGCTGGCGATAGTCGATGATCGGCAGCGCGATCGGCTGTTGACCCTGGACATCGTTGGCGCGCAGCGTCTGCGTCGCCCAGCCGGCGATCGAGAGGTAGCTTTGCCCGCCGATTCGCTCGAGCTCGAAGGTCGAGCGCAGCCGGTCGTCGCGGCTGATGTCATAGCGGCGCATGAAGGTGCGGTCGGTGGTGATGCGGCCCGAATAGGTCAGGCTCCAGCGCGGGCTGAACTGGAATTTGCCGGCGCTTTCCAGATAGCCGCGAAACTGACGGTTCTGGTCGATCACCGGCCCCGAAACGGGAACGACGGCGCTATGCGTCGCATAGCCGTTGATGCGGAACGAACCGATATCGGTCAGCGCGCGGAACTCGCCTTCGATCATCGGTGCCGAGCTGGTGTAGAGATGCGGCGTAATCGTCAGGTCGCGGTCGGGCGCGAGGCGCAGATAATAGGGAACGGCGATTTCGAAGCCGTTGGTGCGATCCAGGCGGATTTCGGGCACCAGCAGCCCGCTGCCCGCCTCGCGGTTCGCGGGATGGCTGAGCCCTGGCAGCGGAATCAGCGGCAGGCCGAAAATCTCGACCCGCGCGCCCTTGTACTTCACCTTGTTCTTCGTGCGGTCGTACATCACGCGGACGGCGCGAATCTGCCAGCTCGGCTTTTTGGGGCACCCGCTGCCATCCTCGACGGGGCAGGGGGTATAGGCCGCATTTTCAAGTTCGATATTGCCGTTGTCGAACCGCGTGCCCTTCACCGCGGCAAGGCGCGCGCCATTGTCGAGCACGACCAGCATATTGTCGATCACGCCGTCGCGCAGCGTGTCGGTCAGGACGACGCGGTCGCCATAGGCGGTGTCGCCCTCCGGATTCTTGATGGCAACGTCGCCTTCGGCCACGACTTCGCCGGTCTTGCGATTCCAGGTGACCTTGTCCGCGCGCATCTCGATCGCGTCGCGGTTCATCTGGACGTTGCCGCCAGCGACGACGATGTCGGTCTCGTTATCGTAGTTCAGCGTGTCGGCGGCGAAGCCGATCTGTTCCTCGGTCTGGGACTTCGGTGCGTCGGTGTTGGTGGCGGAAACGTCGCGATCCTGCAGGTCGGGCGCTTGCACGACCGGCGGTTCGACCGTCTGCTGCGCCGCGACGGGGCAGGCCATCAGCGCAGCGCCGCTCGCGGTCACCAGCCACAAGCGCCGCGTGCGCGCCGACCGATGGAACAAAGCCCAGCTCATTTGATATCTTCGTCCCGCGCCTTATCTAATGTCCACCCGGACAGGGTCTTCTGCTTTGTTTTGCAACTCGCAGGCGAAACCCCTATCGGTCCGGCACGTTCCAATCAATCTCCGCATAAGAAAGTAATCGCATGGACATCCAGTTTGTCGCGCAAATCGATGCGTCTGCCGACGTCGTCGCATTTCCGGTTCGCAAGGGTGAGGCGGGAGCGCTCGGCGCGCTGCTCGGCGCCGCGGCGAAACAGGCCCGCTTCGAAGGCGCCGCGGGCGCGATCGCCGAAACCGCCGCGATCGACGGCGAACAGGCCAAGCGGCTGCTGCTCGTCGGCATTGGCGAAGGCAGCGAGCATGATCTCGAGCGCGCGGGCGCGGCGCTGGTCGCGCGGCTGCAGACGAGCGGCGTAACCACGGTTCATGTCGATTTCGCGAGCGCCGGCCAGAGCGACGAGGATGACATCCTGTCCTTTGCGATGGGCGCGCGGCTGCGCAACTGGCGCATCGACACCTATCGCACGCGTCTTGCGGACAATGCGAAGCCGAGCCTGGCGAAGATCGTCGTCGCGTCGTCCGCCGGCGATCTTTCGGCGCGCTGGGGCCGCTATTCGGCGGTCGCCGACGGCGTTGCCCTGACCCAGACGCTGGTCGCCGAGCCGCCGAACATCCTCTACCCGGAAAGCTTCGTCGAACGCTGCCGGCATCTGACCGACCTTGGCGTCGAACTGGAAATCCTCGACGAGCGCCAGATGAATGCGTTGGGCATGGGCGCGCTGCTTGGCGTCGCACAGGGCTCGACTCGTCCGCCGCGCCTCCTCGCGATGCGCTGGAACGGCGGTAATCCGGGCGACGCGCCCGTGGTGTTCATCGGCAAGGGCGTGACCTTCGATACCGGCGGTATCAGCATCAAGCCCGCAGCCGGCATGGACATGATGAAATGGGACATGGGCGGCGCTGGCGCCGTCGCGGGCGCGATCAAGGCGATTGCCGGCCGCAAGGCAAAGGCGAACGTCGTCGGCGTCGTCGGCCTGGTCGAGAATATGCCCGACGGCAATGCGATGCGCCCCGGCGACATCGTCACCACCATGTCGGGCCAGACGGTCGAGGTGCTGAACACCGACGCCGAAGGCCGCCTGGTCCTCTGCGATGCGATCACCTGGGCGCAAAAGGCCTATGATCCGAAGGTCATCGTCGATCTGGCGACGCTGACCGGCGCGATGGTGATCTCGCTCGGCCATGAATATGCGGGTATCTTTGCCAATGAAGACGATCTGGCCGCCAAGCTGATCGCGGCGGGCGAGGGCAGCAACAACAAGCTGTGGCGCTTCCCGCTGTCGGCCGCGTACGACAAGCTGATCGACAGCCCGATCGCCGACATCAAGAATGTCGGCCCGCGCGAGGGCGGATCGATCACCGCGGCGCAGTTCCTGAAGCGGTTCGTCGAGGACGGCGTCGCCTGGGCGCACCTCGACATCGCGGGCATGGCCTGGCACGACAAGGAAGGTCCGGTCTATGCCAAGGGCGCGACGGGATATGGCGTGCGCCTGCTCGACCGCTACATCGCCGAAAACCACGAAGGCTGATGCCTTGCTCGCGATGACGAAGGCGGGATAGTCCAAAATGGCCCGCGTCGACTTCTATCGGCTGACGCGCGATCCCGTCGAGCGGGTGCTTCCCGCGCTCGCGACGCGCATATTGGGGAATGGCGACCGCCTGCTGGTGGTCGCCGCCTCCGCGATGCAGCGCCAGGCGATCGACGAGGCGCTGTGGACGGTCACTCCGTCGAGTTTCCTGCCGCACGGCCATGCGGGGTCGCCCGACGAGGCGATCGAACCGATCCTGCTTGCTGGCACGTTCGATGCATCGCCGCCTAATGGCGCCAGCCATATCGCGCTTGCCGATGGCGAATGGCGCGAGGATGCGCTGAGCTTTGAACGGACCTTCCTACTCTTCGACAACAGCCGCATCGACGATGCCCGCGCAACCTGGCGTGTCCTTGCGGCGCGCGAGGACGTCGACAATCGCTTCTGGAAACAGGATGACGGCGGGCGCTGGTCGGAAGGGCCCTGATCTTTATCGTGTGATCGCTGTCACCGACACGCGATGGTTCGTACCGCAAAGAGCGGACGCGCGGCTTTCGCCGCCCGATTTTTCCGTTCTTGCAGGAGCCTGGACATGACGACACGCCCGAACATCCGCCTTTCGATCGCCCTTGCCACCACGGCGGTGCTGCTGGTCGCGGGCTGCGGATCGAAGTCCGAGACCGAGGTCGCCAGCGGTACCTATACCGACCCCGAAACCGGCAAGACCGCCGATTACAAGATCAGCAGCAGCAAGGACGGGCAAAGCGACAAGGTCACGATCAAGACCGAGGATGGCGAGATGCAGTTCGGCACGAACGCGCAGCTTCCCGCCGGGCTCACGCCCTATCCGGGATCGAAGCTGACCGGTGGCTTCGCTGGCTCCTCGGAGGGGAAGACGGGCGGAGTCGTCAGCTTCGAGGTGAAGGCGAAGGGCGCCGACGTCATCGCGCATTATCGGGGTCAGATCGAGAAGGCCGGCCTGAAGGTGAAGTCCGAAATGACGGCCGGCGACACCTTTATCTTCGGTGCCGAAAAGCCGGGCGACGAAGCAACGACGATCCAGGTCACCGCGACGCAGAACGGCGATATGGTGGAAGGCGCGGTAACTTATAGTTCCGGCCGCTGACCGCCGGTTGCGCTCTGTCCTTGCGGTGCAGCAAAAGCGCGGCTAGAGGCGCGCGCATCATATAACACAGCAACGCAGGAGCTTTCCCATGGCGGTCACCCGCACCTTTTCGATCATCAAGCCCGACGCGACGCGTCGCAACATCACGGGCGCCGTCACCAAGATGCTGGAAGACGCCGGTCTGCGCGTCGTCGCCTCGAAGCGCATCCACATGACCCGCGAACAGGCCGAGGGCTTTTACGCGGTTCACAAGGAACGCCCCTTCTTCGGCGAACTCGTCGAATTCATGACCTCGGGTCCCGTTGTCGTCCAGGTTCTCGAGGGCGAGAACGCGATGCAGCGCAACCGCGACATCATGGGCGCGACCAATCCGGAGAACGCCGAGCCGGGCACGATCCGCAAGGAACTGGCCGAGAGCATCGAGGCGAACACCGTCCACGGCAGCGACAGCGACGAGAATGCGGCGATCGAAATCGCCTATTTCTTCAAGCCCGAAGAAATCGTCGGCTAAGCCCCGGGGCATTGCCGAACAGAAAAGGCCGCCGGAGCGATCCGGCGGCCTTTTTCTTGCGCGCAGATATCTAGTCGAGTCGCTCGCGCAGCCATTGGAGGTGGGTCAGTTTCGACCGGTCCCGCCGGCTTGCACTTGCGGCGGCGCGCAACGCGGCTTGCGACTCCGGGCGGCATTTCTCGTCGAATCCGGGATAGCGTTGCTTTACGGCGGGCATCGGGTCGCGCCGTTCGGCGGCGTCCTTGTAATCGACCATCGTGCCGCACATCACCGGCCACAGCGCCAGGGACTTCAGCTTGCCGCCCTTGGCCCGATTGTCGAACGCCATGAACAGGAATGTCGGACCATCCCATTCGCTGCTGTCCGCCTTGAACCCGATCTGCATCAGCGCGATCTTGCCGCCGACGAGCAGGATTTCATTTTCCAGCGGCTTCATGACCAGGCCCTCCTTGTCGACGGGTTCGGACCACCGGCCATCGCGATATTCGGCCCAGTGTGCGCAGTCGGGCCAGCGCGACATGGGCTCGGCCGCATCGAAGCGGCACTCGGCATCGTCCTTCAACAGCCAGATGCCGTCGGCGAAGCGGGGTGCGCCGACCGTGTCGGTGGCGGCGAACATCGGCTTTTCGGAAACGGCCAGTCCGCAGCCGCCAAGCAAGAGGATCAACACACAAGCGAAAAACCGCCGCATCGTCAGAACTCCTCCGCTGCTCCCATCAATCCCGCGAGCTTCCTTGGCGCGATCGCTAGCCAGCTCTTGCGCAGCCAGTCGCCGATCGCATCCCAGTCGGTATCGCCGAGGTCGAGCCGGATGCCGATCCAGCCGTCGCCGAAATAGGCCGGGCGGTAATAGCGATCCTCGTCAAGCTCGATGAGCTGCGCCTGTTCGTCGACGCCGCTGATCTTCACCAGCAGCGCGGTCTTGCCGTCGCCGTGGTGATCCTGTGTGAAATAGGCGAATTTCTTGCCCTTCACGATCCCGAAACAGGGCATGCCGTGCGAGGTCACCTCGTCGGCCTCGGGCAGCGCCATTGCCAATTCGCGCACGCGGCCGAGCAGCCAATCGGGCGAGCGTTCGCGCGACACAAAGGCCGCGAGGGTGGCGGGGTAAAGCTGATGTTCGGCGAAGCGCACGCGTTCGGCCAGGCTGTCGGCGGTGTCGCCGGGGACGATCGCGACGCGGGTCTGTGCCAGGACCGGCCCTTCGTCGACCCCGGGCGTCACGATGTGGATGCTGCATCCGCCGAAGGCGTCGCCGGCATCGATCGCCCGCTGGTGCGTGTGGAGGCCGGTATAGGCGGGGAGAAGGCTGGGGTGGATGTTGATCATCCGGCCCGCCCAGTTCGCGACGAAATCGTCGCTGAGGATGCGCATATAGCCCGCGAGCGCGACGAACTCGGCGCGGGATTCGCGCAATCGTTCGTCGACCAGCTGGTCGAACGCGTCGCGGTTCATGCCCTTGTGCGACAGGCTCCAGGTCGCGATGCCTTCCGCCTGCGCGAGCGCGAGGCCGGGCGCGTCGGGGTTGTTGCTGGCGACGAGCACCAGCTCATAGGGGCAGTCGGCGGCCTTTGCCGCATAGAGCAGTGCGGCCATATTGGTGCCGGCACCGGAGATCAGGACGGCGACGCGCGCCTTAGCCATTATGCGTGGCGCTCCAGGCGGCCATCGCGCTCCACGTCTCGGTTCCGCCCGATACGGTGCAGCCCTTCTCACCTTCGGCGATATGGCCGATGCGGTGCACCGTCTCTCCCGCGGCTTCCAGCGCGGCGGCGACTTCGGCGGCGTCGGCTTCGGCAACGACGACCGCCATGCCGATCCCGCAGTTGAAGGTGCGCGCCATTTCCTCGGGCTCGATATTGCCCTGCGCCTGGAGGAAGGCCATCAGACGCGGCTGCGGCCAGGCGTCGGCGTCGATATGCGCGTGCAGCGTCTTCGGCAGCACGCGCGGGATATTCTCGAGCAGCCCGCCGCCGGTGATATGCGCCAGCGCGTGGATCTTGCCCGTCTTCACGAGCGGCAACAGGCTCTTCACATAGATACGCGTCGGCGCCATCAGTGCGTCGATCAGCCGCACATTCTGGTCGAACAGGGCCGGGCGATCGAGCTTCCAGCCCTTGTCGGCGGCCAGGCGGCGGACCAGCGAAAAGCCGTTCGAATGCACGCCCGACGAGGCGAGCCCCAGGATGACGTCGCCCGCCGCGACCTTGTCGGCGGTCAGCACCTGGTCGCGCTCGACCGCGCCGACGCAAAAGCCCGCGAGGTCATAGTCGCCGTCCGAATACATGCCGGGCATTTCGGCGGTCTCGCCGCCGATCAGCGCGCAGCCGGCCTGCTTGCAACCCTCGGCAATGCTGGCGACGACTTCGGTCGCGACATCGTTGTCGAGTTTGCCGGTCGCATAATAGTCGAGGAAGAATAGCGGTTCGGCGCCCTGAACGATCAGGTCGTTCGCGCACATGGCGACCAGGTCGATCCCGACGCCGTCATGCTTCCCCGATTCGATCGCGAGCTTCAGCTTCGTGCCGACGCCGTCGTTGGCCGCGACGAGCAGCGGATCGTTGAACCCGGCGGCCTTCAGGTCGAAGAAACCGCCGAACCCGCCCAGATCGGCGTCGGCACCGGGACGGCGCGTCGCTCGGGCGAGCGGGGCGATGGCACGGACCAGCGCATTGCCGGTCTCGATCGAGACGCCGGCCTGGGCATAAGTGTAGGAGGCGGGTTGGTTGTGCTTGGAATCCATGGCACGCGCGACTAACGGTTCCGGCCGACAAATGCCATGATTTCCTTGTCCGCGCGCGCGCTTTTGGGCAGAGCATAGAGTAGATATGACTTCGGCCGCTTTCCCCCGCTTCGCTCCCGGCTCCTCGCTTCGCGCCGTTGCGCCCCGCGACTGGCGCTGGCCCGCGCTTTTCGGACTGTTTTTCGCGATCCTGCTCGCCGGCGTCGTCGAAGGGCAGATCAGTCGCGGCGATCGCGGCATTACCCCGATCAACAGCAGCGGCGATTTCCTTGCCAGCGGCATTCTGATCGACGTCACCGGCGATAATGCCGAGGATGCGCGCGAAAAGGGCTGGCGCGAGGCGCAGCGCAAGGGCTGGGCACAACTCTATCGCCGGATCAACGGGTCGGACGGTCCGGCGCTGGGCGATTCGGTGCTCGACGGCATCGTGACGGCGATCGTCGTCGAACAGGAACAGATCGGTCCGCGCCGCTATGTCGCGCGGTTGGGCGTGCAGTTCGACCGCGTGCGCGCCGGCCAGATTCTGGGTGTCAGCGGCCGCACGCTGCGTTCGCCGCCCTTGCTCGTCATTCCCGTCTATTCGGTGGACGGAATCCAGCAGGTGTTCGAACAGCGGAGCGCGTGGCAGCGTGCGTGGGCCGAATATAATACCGGCCAGAGCGCGATCGATTATGTCCGTACCGCGGGCACCGGCGCCGATACCCTGTTGCTCAATGCGGGGCAGACCGGGCGCCGCGGCCGCGTGTGGTGGCGCGTGATCCTGGACCAATATGGCGCGGCCGACGTGCTCGTCCCGATGGCGCGCATCGAGTACAGCTATCCCGGCGGACCGATCAAAGGCTATTTCTCGGCACGATTCGGCCCCGACAACAAGCTGATCGACACCTTTACGATGACGGGGCCGAGCCCGGCCGCGCTGCCCGACATGATGGAAAAGGCGGTCGCGCGGATGGACACGATCTATACCACCGCGCTGGCCGAAGGCGTGCTCCGTACCGACACGTATCTCGTCCTTGAAAAGCCGGTCGAGAAGGAAGATCTGCCCGACGAGGTCGCGACCGACGAGACCGCGCTGCCGAGCGAGGTCGACACCAGCGCCGCGACGGCGACCCCGGCCGTCGGCGTCCAGAGCTTCACCGTCCAGTACAGCTCGCCCGACGTCGATTCGGTGTCCGCGACCGAGCGTGCGGTGGCCGGTGCTGCGGGCGTTCAGTCCGCATCCACCACCAGCCTGGCGCTTGGCGGCACATCGGTGATGCGCGTCTCGTTCCGCGGCGACCTGGCTGCGCTCAAGGCGGCACTCGCCGCGCGCGGTTTCAAGGTTCAGGAAGGCGGCGGCCAGCTCAGGATCAGCCGGTGATGGCTGCCTCCGGACAGATTGCGCTGCCGCTCGACTGGAGCGCCGGCGGCTCGAACGACGGCCCGCTGATCGTCGGCGCGAGCAACGCCGATGCCGTGCGCTACCTTCGTCATGTTGCGACATGGCCGGTGCGCACTGCCGTCCTTACCGGGCCGCGCGGATCGGGGCGCAGCCTGATGGGCCGCCTCTTTGCGCGCGAGACGGGCGGACGCGTGATCGATGGGCATGACAGCGTTTCCGAAGAAGAAATTTTCCACGCGTGGAATGCCGCGCAGGGGTCGAACACCCCGCTTTTGATCATTGCCGACGCGCCGCCGACCGAATGGGGGATCCAGCTTCCCGATCTGGCGTCGCGGCTGCGCGCGGTGCCCGTGCTGACGATCGGCGAGCCCGACGACTGCCTTGCGCGCGATCTGATCGAAGCGCTTTTCGCGCAGCGCGGAATGGCGATCACGCCCGAGGTTGCGTCCTATGTCGTGCCGCGGATGGAGCGCAGCTATGCGATGGTCCACCGCGTCGTCGCCGCGCTCGATGCCGCCTCGCTCGAAAAAGGACGCGGCATTAGCATTCGTCTTACCCGTGAAACATTACTGTCACAGGGGCTGATCGATCCCGATCTCCTTGAAAGGCAGGATGAACCGACATGTCGATAGCCGGCGGCCCCCTACGCGCAGAGAATGACGCCGATACGGCGCAGCCCAGTTTCGGACCCGAGCGCTTCTTCAATCGCGAATTATCGTGGCTCGCCTTCAACCGCCGCGTGATGGAAGAGGCGCGCAATCCCGCGCATCCGTTGCTCGAACGACTCCGCTTCCTGTCGATTTCGGGCAGCAACCTGGACGAATTCTTCATGGTCCGCGTCGCGGGTCTCAAGGGGCAGCAGCTCCAGGGGATCGACGACCCCTCGGCCGACGGCCGCTCGCCGGGCCAGCAACTCGCCGAGATCGAGGCCGAGGTGAATCGCCTGGTCGACCAGCAGCAGAGCGAATGGCAGCGGCTGCATCAACTGCTGGCCGAACAGGGAATCATCGTCCACGGCACCGGTTCCGACGTAGAGGCGTTGCGCCGCGTGCTACGGCAATATTTCCTCGACCAGATATTCCCGATCCTGACCCCGCAGGTGCTTGATCCCGCGCACCCCTTTCCGTTCATCCCGAACCGCGGGCTGGGCGTGATCTTCGACCTGCAGCGCAAGGCGACCGGCGACACGGTGCGCGAACTGGTGATGATCCCGGCATCGCTGCCGCGTTTCGTGCCGGTTCCGGGCGAGGCGAGCAGCTTCGTTCCGATCGAATATCTGGTCGAAATCTTCGGCGACCTGATCTTCCCGGGCTTTGCGATTCGGTCCCTCGGCGTGTTTCGCATCATTCGCGACAGCGACATCGAAATCGAGGAAGAGGCCGAGGATCTGGTACGCCTGTTCCGCACCGCGATCCGCCGTCGCCGTCGTGGCCGCGTGATCCTGATGGAGCTTGAGGCCGACATGCCCGCGGAAATCGCGGCGGTGCTCAATGCCGACATCAAGGGGCATGAGGCGATCGTGGCCAAGATCGGCGGGTTCGTAGGCCTTGCGGCGCTCTCCGCGCTGGTCGATGTCGATCGGCCCGACCTGAAATTCCCTGCCTATTCGCCCCGCTTTCCCGAGCGTATCCGCGAGCATGGCGGCGATTGTTTCGCGGCTATCCGCAGCAAGGACATTCTCGTCCACCATCCGTATGAAAGCTTCGAGGTCGTCCTGGCCTTCCTGCGGCAGGCGGCGGCCGATCCCGATGTCGTCGCGATCAAGCAGACGCTGTATCGCGCAGGCGACCAGTCGCCGGTCATCCGCGCGCTGATCGAGGCGGCCGAGGCCGGCAAGTCGGTGACCGCAGTGGTCGAACTCAAGGCGCGCTTCGACGAGGAACAGAATCTCCTCTGGGCGAACCAGCTCGAACGCGCGGGGGTCCAGGTCGTCTACGGCTTCATCGAGTGGAAGACGCACGCGAAGATTTCGATGGTCGTGCGCCGTGAAGGGCAGGGGTATCGCACCTATTGCCACTTCGGCACCGGCAATTACCACCCGGTCACCGCACGCATCTATACCGATCTCAGCTTTTTCACTGCTGACCCGCGCGCCGGACGCGATGCGGCGCAGCTGTTCAACTATATCACCGGCTATGTCGAGCCCGAGCGGCTGGAACTGGTCACGATGTCGCCGCTCAACATGCGCCAGCATCTCAGCGAACTCATCGATGCGGAAATCGCGGCGGCGAAGGCCGGGCTGCCCTCGGGCGTCTGGGCGAAGATGAACAGCCTGGTCGACCCCGACATCATCGACAAGCTCTATGAAGCGAGCGTCGCGGGCGTGCCCGTCGAGCTGATCGTTCGCGGTATTTGCTGTCTGCGTCCCGGCGTTCCCGGCCTGTCGGAGACGATCCGCGTCAAGTCGGTCGTCGGCCGTTTCCTGGAGCACAGCCGCGTCTGGGCCTTTGCCAATGGTGCGCGCCTGCCGCACCAGCGCGCGAAGCTGTACATCTCCAGCGCCGACTGGATGCCGCGCAACTTCGATCGCCGCGTCGAATATATGATCCCGATCGAGAATCCGACGGTCCACGACCAGATTCTGGATCAGGTGCTGGTCGCGAACCTTATCGACAATGAACAAAGCTGGGTCCTGCAACCCGACGGCACGTACAAGCGTCTGACTCCCGGTGACAAGCCGTTCAACCTGCATCATTATTTCATGAACAACCCGTCGCTTTCAGGCCGCGGAGCGGCGCTGCACAAGCGTCATGACGTGCCGACGCTCGACTTTCCGATGCGCGAGGCCTGATCGGTTTGGCGCTGCTTCGCTCCTCCAAACAGGCCGTCCATCGTTCGGCGGTGATCGACATCGGGTCGAACTCGGTCCGCATCGTCGTCTATGAAGGCCCGGCGCGTGCGCCGTCGGTGATTTTCAACGAAAAGGTCGCGGCGGGACTGGGCAGGGGGTTGTCGCTGGACGGCCGCATCGCCGCCGAAGACGCCGAACGCGGCCTTGTCGCGCTGCGCCGCTATGCGTTGCTTGCCAAATATATGGAGGTCGAGGACCTGCAATGCGTCGCGACCGCTGCGGTGCGCGATGCGGCCAACGGCCCTGCCTTCATCGCGGCGGCGGCCGAAGCGGGTTTGGAAATCCGGCTGCTGTCGGGCGAAGAGGAAGCGGAGGCGGCGGGCTATGGCGTGCTGTCGGCGATTCCCGACGCGCATGGCATCGCGGTCGACCTTGGCGGCGGTAGCCTCGAACTGGCCGAGGTCGCGCATGGCAAGGTCGGACGCCGGGCGTCCTTTCCGCTCGGCGTGCTGCGCTTGCCCGCGCTGCGCAAGAATGGCGAACAGGCGTTCGAGCGCGCGATCCGCAAGATGCTCCGGGACGCGGCATGGCCGGGTGAGGGGCTGACCGGGCTGCCGCTTTATCTGGTGGGCGGCTCGTGGCGCGCGCTCTCGCGGCTTGATCTGGAGCTGACCAAGGATCCGCTCGCGGTGCTCGACCAGCATACGTTGCCGCGTAGCGCGCTGCGCCGCCTGATCCGCGCGAGCAAGCGGCTGAGTTTCGAGGAGCTGCGCGCGATTCCCGGCATGGCATCGAACCGCGCGGCGACCTTGCCCGATGCTGCGGCCCTGCTCGCGGCGCTCGTCAACATCCTCGATGTGCCCGAAATGACGGTGTCGTCATCGGGGCTGCGTGAAGGCCTGCTCTATCAGTCGCTCGACGAAGACGTGCGCGCGCAGGATCCGCTGATCGTTGCGGCCGAGTTCGAGGGGCGGCGTCTTGCGCGCTTCGCTCCCCACGGCCGCGCGATCGCCGACTGGATCGCGCCGCTGTTCGCGGGCGAGGCGCCCGTCGACAGCCGCGTCCGCCTTGCCGCCAGCCTGCTCAGCGACGTCGCCTGGTCGGCCAATCCCGACTTTCGCGCCGAGCGGGGTACCGAGATCGGCCTGCACGGAAACTGGCGCAGCATCGATATTCCGGGCCGCATCCTGCTGGCGCGCGCGCTTTATGCGGGCTTCGGCGGCGCCGATTCCGACTTTCCCGCGATGGGCGCTCTTGTCGCTCCCGAACGGTTGGCGCGCGCGCGCCAATGGGGGCTGGCGATCCGCCTGGCGCAGCGCCTGACCGGCGGCGTCGAGGCACCGCTCAAGGCCAGCGGGATTGCACTTGTCGATGGAAAGCTGCGGCTCTGCCTCGATGCCGGGTGGCATCATCTGGCGGGCGAGTCGGTCGAACGTCGCCTGCGCATCCTGGCGCAGGCGCTGGACGCGAAGCCCGAGCTCGTTCTGCTCTGACCGGGGTTTAGACTTCGCTCGCCGTCGCGGCGTCGATCTCGCTCATCACCAGCTTGCCGTTCTTGACGGCGAAGCCCATCCGCCCCTCGACCAGGTCGAGCGCGGCGTGGCCGAACACGTCGTAGCGCCAACCCTGCATCATCGGAATGTCGCCGCGCGCGCCGGCGGCGAGTGCTTCCAGATCGTCGCTGCGCGCGATCAGACGCGCCGCGACGTTGAGTTCGCGCGCCCTGATCTTGAGGAGTAGCTTCAACAGGTCGGCGACGAGCACGCCCTCCTTGCCCAGTCCGGGGCCGCGCGGCGCGCGGTCGGGCATGTCGTCCTTCGACATATTCTTCGCGTTCGACAGCGCGTCCATCAACCGGCCGCCGATATCGTTCGATTTCCAAGTCGCCGACAGACCGCGGACGCGGCCGAGCCCGTCCTGGTCCTTCGGCGGATGCGCGGCAAGGTCGGCCAGCGTCTCATCCTTCACGATGCGCCCGCGCGGCAGATTCTTTGCCCGCGCCTCACGTTCGCGCCATGCGGCCAGCGCCTGCAGCCGGCCGAGAACGTCGGGCTTGCGCGACGGAACCTTGATCCGCTGCCACGCCTTTTCCGGGTCAACGCTGTAGTTGGTCGGATCGGCGAGCTTTTCCATCTCTTCGTCCAGCCAGTGGCCGCGACCGGTCTTGACCAGCTTTTTCAGCATCATCGGGAAGATCTTGGCGAGATGGGTGACGTCGCCGATCGCATAGTCGATCTGCCGCTTGTCGAGCGGGCGGCGGCTCCAGTCGGTGAAGCGCGCGCCCTTGTCGAGCTGAAGGCCGATCCAGGCCTCCACCAGGTTCGAATATCCGACCTGTTCGGCCTGACCCAGCGCCATCTGCCCGATCTGCGTGTCGAAGATCGGATGCGGCGTCTTGCCGGTCAGGTTGAAGATGATTTCGACATCCTGGCCGCCGGCATGGAAGACTTTCAGCACATCTTCATTGTCGACCATCAGGTCGAGCAGGGGCTTCAGGTCGATCCCCTGCGCCATCGGATCGATCGCGGCGGCATGTTCGCTGTCCGCGACCTGGATCAGGCACAGTTCGGGCCAGAAGGTGTTCTCGCGCATGAATTCGGTGTCGACGGCGATGAAATCGCTGCCCTTGATCAGATCGACAAATTCGACAAGCGCTGCGCTGGTTTCGATGAGCGGATGGATTTGCATGCCGGAGCCTATACAGCGACTTGCCCGCAACGGGCAGGAAAAATTGCCCCCCGCGAACAAAGTACCACAAGGGGGCAAATCCGCCCTTCACCCTTGACAAATGGCGCGCCGCGCTGCCTTAGGCGCGGCCATGTCGGCGCGTTTCGACACGCGCCTCCCTGACATTCGAAAGATCAGAAAATGCACGCCTATCGTACCCATAACTGTGGCCAGCTTCGCGCCGAGCACGTCGGCCAGAATGTCCGCGTCTCGGGCTGGGTGCACCGCAAGCGCGATCATGGCGGTCTGCTCTTCGTCGACCTGCGTGATCATTATGGCCTGACGCAGATCGTCGCCGACAGCAGCGACCCGGCGTTCGCGACCCTCGACGGCCTGCGCGCCGAGAGCGTGGTGACCATCACCGGCGACGTCGTTGCGCGCTCGGCCGAAACGATCAACACGAACCTGCCGACGGGTGCGATCGAAGTGCGCGCGCGCGACGTGTCGGTGCAGTCGGCGGCTGCCGAGCTGCCGATGCCGGTGGCCGGCGAGCAGGAATATCCCGAGGATATCCGCCTGAAATACCGCTTCCTCGACCTGCGCCGCGATCGCCTGCACAAGAATATCCTGCTGCGCTCGAACGTCATCGCATCGCTACGCCGCCGGATGGTCGACCAGGGCTTCACCGAATATCAGACGCCGATCCTGACGGCCTCGTCGCCTGAGGGTGCGCGCGACTATCTGGTGCCCAGCCGCGTCCATCCCGGCAAATTCTATGCGCTGCCGCAGGCGCCGCAGATGTTCAAGCAGTTGCTGATGGTCGCGGGCTTCGATCGCTATTTCCAGATCGCCCCCTGCTTCCGCGACGAGGATGCGCGCGCCGACCGGTCGCCGGGCGAATTCTATCAGCTCGACTTCGAGATGAGCTTCGTGACGCAGGACGACGTGTTCAACGCGATCGAACCGGTGCTCGCCGGGGTGTTCGAGGAATTCTCCAACGGCAAGTCGGTGACGCCCGCGGGTTCGTTCCCGCGCATTCCCTACCGCGAGTCGATGCTGAAGTACGGCAACGACAAGCCCGACCTTCGCAATCCGCTGATCATCACCGACGTTTCGTCGCACTTCACGGGTTCGGGCTTCGGCCGCTTTGCCGACATCGTCGCCGCGGGTGACGTGGTGCGCGCCATCCCGGCGCCGGCGACGGCCGAGAAGAGCCGTAAGTTCTTCGACGACATGAATAGCTGGGCGCAGGGCGAGGGCTTTGCCGGGCTTGGCTATGCGACGCGCAAGGGCGGCGAATGGGGCGGCCCGATCGCCAAGAACCACGGCCCGGACAAGATGGACGCGCTCGCCGCCGAGCTGGGCATCGGCCCCGACGACGGCCTGTTCTTTGCCGCGGGCAAGGAAGCGACGGCCGCGAAGCTTGCCGGATTTGCGCGCACGCGCGTCGCCGAACAGCTCGACCTGATCGACGCCAACACGTTCGAAATGTGCTGGATCGTCGACTTCCCGATGTTCGAAGCCGACGAGGAAACGGGCAAGATCGACTTCAGCCACAACCCCTTCTCGATGCCGCAGGGCGAGCTGGACGCGCTGGAGACCAAGGATCCGCTCGACATTCTGGCGTGGCAGTATGACATCGTCTGCAACGGCGTCGAACTGTCGTCGGGTGCGATCCGGAACCATCGTCCCGACATCATGTACAAAGCGTTCGAGATTGCCGGCTATTCGCAGGCTGATGTCGACAGCAATTTCGCGGGCATGATCAATGCCTTCAAATTTGGCGCACCGCCGCACGGCGGTTCGGCTCCGGGCGTCGATCGCATCGTCATGTTGCTCGCCGACGAGCCGAACATCCGCGAAGTCGTGGTCTTCCCGATGAACCAGAAGGCCGAGGACCTGATGATGGGCGCACCGGCGCCGGTCAGCGACAAACAGCTCAAGGAACTGAGCATCCGGCTTGTCGACGGGCCCAAGAGCTAAGGCGTGAGCGAACCCCGGGAGCACCGGCTGGAAACGCCGGAAGGCGAGATCTGCTGGTTCGAATGGGGCGAGCCGGGTGAAGGGCCTTCGGTCCTGCTGCTGCACGCGACCGGCTTTCACGCTCGCCTGTGGGACGGTGTCGTCGCCGGGCTGCCGGCCGGCACGCACGTCGTCGCGCCCGACCACCGTGGACATGGGCGCAGCTACAAGCCTGCGTCGCTGTCCGACTGGGCCGCGACCTCGGATGCGCTGCTGCCGCTTGTCGACCGGTTCGCCGGCACGTCGTTCGTCGGCTGCGGGCATAGCATGGGCAGCTATGTGCTCAGCCGCCTAGCGGCCGAACGGCCCGACGCGTTCCGACATATCTTCCTGATCGACCCGGTGATCATGGACCCGATCTTCTATGCCCATGCTGCCGGGCAGCCGGTGCCCGACCCGTCGGAGCATCCCGTCGCGCGCCGTCGTAACCGGTGGGACGGGTGGGAAGCGATGCACGCCGGCTTTGCCGAACGCCCGCCCTACGCCCATTGGCAGCCCGACGTCCTGGTCGACTATTGCCGATATGGGCTGTTGCCCGCCGCCGACGGCGAGGGATGGGAACTGGCGTGCCCCCCGCGCCTGGAGGCGTCGGTCTATCTCGGCGCCGCGCACACCGACCCCTATGTCTGGCTCGACCGCATCACCGCGCCATCGACCGTCATTCGCGCCCGGACCGGCGAGCGGGCGAGCGACCTTGATTTTTCGGTCAGCCCGTCGTGGCCCGGGCTTGGAGCAAAGCTGGGCGCGGTACGCGACGAACAATGGGCCGAACTCAGCCATTTTATCCCGATGGAAGAGCCGCAGCGCCTCGCCGATCTGGTCGCCACCGCGCTTTGACAGCTTCGTGATGCTGCGATAGCCCAGCCCCGGGTCGATCATCTGGGGGGTGATTCATGCTTTTCCGTCCGCTGCTGGCTGCGACGTTCCTGGGCCTTGCCGTGCCCGCCGCGGCAGAGACGCTGCCGATCGCGGGCAGCGATCCGGCGTCGGCCAACGTCAACGACCTGCTCCGCATCTCCGTCGACCGTTTCGAGGGCGAGGGCGGCGGTGCGCTGGCGCAGCGGCTGGAGGCCGCGCTGGGCGACGCGCGGTTCGACGGCCGTTCCTATTACCGCATCGTCGCCCCGGAATCGGGCGCGCCGATCGACGGGCTGGTCACCGGCACCACGCGGGCGAGCGTCGAAGAGGCGCCGATGATCGAGAAGCGCAAGAAATGCACCGAATATGACCCGAAAGACAAGGACAAGTGCCTGAAGGAGGTCGACGTCGACATCCGGTGCCGCAGCCGCACCATCACCGTGACGACGACCGCGCGGCTGGTCGCGATCGACGACGGCTCGGTCCGCTACACCCGCCCGCTGAACGCCCGCGACCAACAGACCTATTGCCCCGACCGCTCCGCATCGCGCACCGTCGACGACTATATCGAATGGGCCCGGGGAACGCAGGTGCAGGCGATCCGCCGTGACCTGGCACCCGTCGCCTATGGCATCGATGTCCGCGTTGACGAGAATCGCAAGGGGCTGTCGAAGCCCGCCGCCGAAAGCTTCAAGGAGGCGATCCGCCTCACCAAGACCAGCCCCGCCGCGGCATGCGAGGCCTGGGGCGCTCTGACCCGCGATGCCGAGCCGACCGCCGCGCTGGCCTTTAACCTGGGCCTTTGCGCCGAGATGGACCGCGATTTCGACGCCGCGATCGACTGGTACGGACAGGCCCAGCGACTGGGGTCGAAGAACCGCGACATCGGCGAGGGGCTGGCGCGCATCGACCGCCACCGTCGCGCGCTTGCCGACTGGGCCGCACGCAAGCGTCTGATGGGCGTCGACTGAGCCGATTGTGCCGTAAACGGACACATAGCGGACTTGGTCCGGCGCGCTCGCGCGGCTAGGGTCGCGGCATGACCATCGCGCTCTCCGACTATGAAACCGGCGCCAAATATAACGGCGACTATGGCAAGGATATCGCGCTGCTCGAGGACCGGCTGGAGCGGCTGCAGGCCGCGCACATCACGCACGGTCAGCGCAGCGTCATCATGCTGGAGGGCTGGGACGCGGCGGGGAAGGGCGGCATCATCCAGCGCCTGACCGCATCGCTCGATCCCCGATATTTCGAGGTGTGGCCGATCGCCGCACCCAGCGACGAGGAAAAGGCGCGCCATTTCCTGTGGCGTTTCTGGAAGCGGCTGCCCGGCAACCGCGAAATCTCGATCTTCGACCGCAGCTGGTACGGCCGCGTACTGGTCGAACGGGTCGAGGGCTATGCGACCGAAGCCGAATGGCGCAAGGGATATGACGAGATCAACGAGTTCGAGGCGCAGCTGACCGGCAGTCGCACGAACCTGGTCAAGCTGTTCGTCCACATCACGCAGAAGGAACAGGACGAACGGTTCGCCGATCGCCTGAACGATCCGTGGAAGCGGTGGAAGACCGGCGCCGACGACTATCGCAACCGGTCGAAGCGCAAGGACTATCTGGCCGCGATGGACGAGATGTTCCAGCAGACCGATACGCGCTGGGCGCCGTGGAAGGTGATCGACGGCAACAACAAGAAGGCGGGGCGTATCGCCGCGCTGACGCATATCATCGAAACGCTGGAGGCGGCGGTACCGATGACCCCGCCGGACCTGGACCCGGCGGTCGTCAAGCTGGCGCACAAGGCCTTTGGCTTCTCGCCTAAGAATTGATCCTTTCCGCGGCGAGGCGGCGGGAAAAGATCACTTAAAGCGACAAACTATACGCATATGCGCGTCGAAACTGTCTCCTTTGTCGCTTTAAGCAATGCGCCGGAGGAGGCGCGAATGTCCGCAACGATCGACGATTGCAAAGAGCCAAAGCGCAGCGCTGACACGGCGAAATAATGTAGGAAAGGCCTTTTTGCGCGCTTTTTGCGCCCCGCCGCCTAGCCAATTCGGCCACCAGTTGCTACATGGGGTGGAATGAGCCGCGCCAAGAGATCCGACGACTGGGGTTTTCCCCGCTGGCGCCCCTATGGCTCGTCGCGCGAGACGCAGCAGGTTCGCCTGTGCGACCGCCACGGCTGTGCCGAGCCCGGAAACTGTCCCGCGCCGAAGTCGCCGAACAGTCCCGAACGCTGGTATTTCTGCGAAACGCACGCCGCCGAATATAATCGCGGCTGGGACTATTTCGCGGGCCTCAGCGCCGAGGATGCGGCGGCGCGCGCCGCCGAGGAGGCACAGGGCGCACGCAGCTATGCCCGCGCGCAACATTATGCCTGGGGTGGATCAGGCGACGGCAGCCGCAGCGCCGACGAAATGCGCGCGCTGGAGGTCCTCGACCTGGAACCCGACGCCGACTTCGAGGCGACGAAAAAGGCGTGGCGCAACCTTGCCAAGGAATGCCACCCCGACGTGAAGCCCGGCGACGCCGAAGCCGCGAAACGCTTCGCCGCGGGGCAGGCGGCGTTCGAGGTGCTGAAACAGGCCGAAGAGCGGAAGAGTTGGAAGCCGGCGTAAAGGGACGCGCCCGTTACTCGCGCATCTGAATATTCACTACAATTGGAGCTTCCACTTTCTCGCCCGATGCGGAGACGGCAGGAAGAAGACGCGCATTCTTGATAGCCAGGGCGCAGACCTTGGCATCCAGTTCCACCGACCCGCTTGATGCCAGCGCCTTGCACGACTTGGCCCTGCCGGTGTCGTCGATATCCAGGCGGACCGTCATCCATTTCTTGTCTTTGGCCGCGTCGCGCGCCCACCCGTTTTCGAACAAATGCCACGACCGGATATCGACCGGTTCGGCGATCGTCTTAAGAGCACGGATATTGGCCGGATCGATGCCCCAGGTCGTCAGGAGGTCGTCGTAACAGGCGTCGAGAGCGGCGAACGGCTTTTCGAGATTTCCGACGGCGAGTTGCAGGGGCTCTGCGCCCTCGACCGCCAGCGAAAGCGTCCGCGTTGCGGCGGTTTCTTCGGGTTTCAATCCGCTCTCGCCAAAGACGCGAAGCGCGGCCTCGCCCGTGGGAAGGCGATACCACAGCGCCGGAAATTTGTAGGACGCCCCGCCCGGATCCAGTTGCAACAAGGCGTCGTAGTTCCAGTCCCTGATTTTGAGCGACTTGCCGGCGATGGTATATTCGACGGCTTTCAGATTTATCCCGCGGCTGATGCGGAGCATGAGCGCTTCGGGGCCGGTGCCGAAAGTTCGTGTAAGCCGGCATTCGGACTCGGCATAATCGACATTCCACGGCGACGACGGGGCCAGCCCCTGCTGATCCGGAGTGGCATTCGCGCCCGATACGAGCGCGACGGTGATCGACGATATAAGCGTGAGACGTTTCAGCATGGAATGATCATGGTTCAAGCCGCCTCTAATTATAAATGCACCCGTCCAGCCCGTCGCGTCCGACGACGCCGATCCGCGCGCGGATCGAGTTGCCGTAGCGGCGGGTGAAGCCCGACGGGCTCACCGCCTCGCGCTTCTTCGGCAGCGGCAGGATCGCGGCGATGCGCGCGGCTTCCTGCGGCGTCAGCTTGCTTGCGCCATGCCCGAAATAGCGCTGCGCCCCCGCCTCGACGCCATAGGTGCCCAGACCCGTCTCGGCGACGTTGAGATAGATTTCCATGATCCGCCGCTTGCCCCAGATCTTTTCGATCAGGAAGGTGAACCACACTTCGGGCACCTTGCGGACATAGCGGGTCCAGCCGCTGCCCTGCCACAGGAAGACATTCTTTGCGGTCTGCTGGCTGATCGTCGATCCGCCGCGCATCCGCTTGCCCTTCGCATTCTTCTGGATCGCCTGCTCGATCGCCTGCCGGTCGAAGCCGTCGTGGCTGCAGAACTTGCCGTCCTCGGCCGCGATCGCCGCGCGCACCATGTTGCGGTCGATGCGCGACAGGCTGGTCCAATCCTTGGTGATGCCATTGCCGTCGGTCAGCATCGTGATCGTCACCGGCGGCGGCACGACGGCATAGATGACGACCCAGACGACCGAGATCAGGATGAACCACAACAGCCATTTGAACGGCCGCAGATACCAGGGGAGCTTGCGCTTCTTCGCGCGGGGACGGGTAGTCATGACGGCAAATTAGCCGCTGGCGACAGGGTGGCAAGCGGGGAGGGCAGATAAATAATCGCGGGCCCCGGGTTCGGTCCGGAAGCGTGCTTTGAAAGCGGGGCCCCGGATCAAGTCCGGGGTGACGAGGTGCGGGCTATGCCAGAGGAGGGCCAGAGGAGGGCGAGAGGCGCAGCGCGCGACACGCCCCGTCAGTCGACCGTGATCTTGCCCGTCATGCCCATCGTCGAATGCATGAAGTGCGAGCAATGAACCTTGAATGTGCCCGCACCGGGGGTGAGCGTCACGTCGCTGGCCTCGCCCTTGCCGAGCGAGACGCGGCCCTTTGCGCCGCCGACGCGGGCGCGATTCGCGGCGTCCATCGTCGCGGCGGCGAAGAATTCCTCGGCCGTGAAATCATGCCCGCCCGATCCGTTGTTGACGAAATGGATCGTCACCGGATGGCCCGCATGCAGGTGCAGATCGGCGGGAGTGTAGCTGAAATTCGCCATCGTCACCGTCACCTTCGCCGGCAATTCGGCGGCGGTGACAGGAACAGAGAGGGCGATCGCCGCGGCGATTACAGGCAGGAAACGCATGGCACAGACTCCTTCATGGCCGGATCGCCCGGCCGGTCGGCCCCGCATTTCGTTCGCCCGATCAGGCGTTGATGAGCCGCCGGTCGCCCGCCAGCTTGAGCATGGCCTTCTGCAGCTTCTCGAACGCGCGAACCTCGATCTGGCGCACGCGCTCGCGGCTGACGTCATAGACCTGGCTCAGATCCTCGAGGGTCTTGGGGTCGTCGGTCAGGCGGCGTTCGGTCAGGATGTGGCGTTCGCGCTCGTTCAGCGTCGCCAGCGCTTCGGTCAGCAACTCGTGCCGCACGTCGCGTTCCTCGGCCTCGGCCACGCGTTCGTCCTGCAGCGGACCTTCGTCGCCCAGCAGGTCCTGCCACTGGCTGTCGCCATCCTCGCCCATCGGGACGTTCAGCGAGGTGTCGCCGCCCATCGCCATGCGGCGGTTCATGCTCACGACCTCATCCTCGGTCACGCCCAGGTCGGTCGCGATCTTCGCCACATGCTCGGGGCTCAGGTCGCCGTCCTCGAACGCCTCGAGATTGTTCTTCATCCGGCGAAGGTTGAAGAACAGCTTCTTCTGCGCCGCGGTCGTCCCCATCTTCACGAGGCTCCACGACCGCAGGATGAACTCCTGGATCGACGCGCGAATCCACCACATCGCATAGGTGGCGAGGCGGAAGCCGCGTTCGGGATCGAACTTCTTCACGCCCTGCATCAGGCCGATATTGCCTTCGCTGATCAGCTCGCTGACGGGCAGGCCATAGCCGCGATACCCCATCGCTATCTTCGCCACCAGGCGCAGGTGCGACGTGACGAGCTGCGCCGCAGCCTCATTGTCGCCATGCTCCTGGAAACGCTTCGCGAGCATATATTCCTGCTCGGGAGTCAGGAGGGGAAATTTGCGGATCTCGGCCAGGTAGCGGTTCAGGCTCGCCTCACCGCCGAGCGCGGGCACCACTGCCGGAACATTGCTTCTATTAGCCATTTTTAGCGTCTTCCCTAAAAACACAGAGGAGAAATATGCCGCGGTTGCATCCGGCGGTCAAAATAGATTTTTATTCGAAACCTAAACACGCAATTCCTCGATCAGTTCCCGCATGTCCGCTGGGAGTTCGCTGTCGAGCGCGATCCTGTTACCGGTCACCGGATGAATAAAGCCCAAATGGGCCGCGTGCAACGCCTGACGCACGAAATTACGGGCTTTTAATGTATCGGACAGCGGCTTTTTGGCGCGCCCATAGACCGGATCGCCGACCAGCGGATGGCCGATATGCGCCATATGAACGCGCACCTGATGCGTGCGACCGGTTTCCAGGCGACATTCGACCAGCGTCGCATTCTTCAGCGGCTCGATCGTCCGGTAATGGGTGATCGCGTGCTTGCCGCGCCCTTCGGCGACGACCGCCATCTTCTTGCGGTTGGTGATTGATCGGCCCAGCGCAGCGTCGACGGTGCCGTTCGCGGGCATCGGGCGTCCGGTCGCGATCGCCAGATAGCGGCGGTCGATGCTGTGCGCCGCGAACTGCTTCGCCAGGCCTTCATGCGCCTTGTCATGCTTTGCGGCGACGATCAGCCCGCTGGTGTCCTTGTCGATCCGGTGCACGATGCCGGGGCGCGCGACGCCGCCGATGCCCGACAGCTGCCCCGCGCAATGGTGGAGCAGCGCGTTGACCATCGTGCCGTCGAGATTGCCCGCGGCGGGGTGGACGACCATCCCCGCGGGCTTGTCGACGACGATCAGATGCTCGTCCTCATAAGCGATGACGAGTTCCAGATCCTGCGCGACATTATGCGCGGGGGCAGGGGCGGGCAGTCGGACCGCTAGCGTCGCAGGCGCGACGGCCTTTGCCGACGGATCCCACAGCACGTTGCCCGCCGCATCGGCCACGCGACCACCCTTGATCAGCGTCTTCAGCCGCTCGCGCGACAGTTCGGGAAGCGCCTCGGCAAGCGCCCGGTCGAGCCGCAACCCGGCGGCGCGATCCTGAAGCGTCACGGCAAGAATTTCGTCCCCCAACATTGCACGCGATATGGGTCGCAGCCGCCGATTTTCAAGGGGAGGACCGCATCGCGCTTGCTCTCGCCCCCATGCCTGCCTTAGGGAGCAGGCGCGAGCCGGAAAGGTCCGGTCTGCGGGGAGTGCATCCATCCATGTCCGACGATCGCGTCGATTTCGCTTCCATGCTGGCGTCGCGGCTGTGCCACGATCTGCTGAGCCCGGTCGGTGCCTTCGCCAACGGGCTCGAGCTGCTCGCGGATGAAAAAGACCCCGAAATGCGCGCGCGCTGCATCGACCTGCTCGAACAGAGCGCCCGCACCTCCGCCAACAAGCTTAAATTCTTTCGCCTCGCCTTCGGGTCGGCGGGCGGTTTCGGCGAGCGCGTCCCGGCCGACGAGGCGAAGTCGGCGGTGCAGGGCATCATCGGCGATCGTGCGATCGACCTCAACTGGATGATCGGCTCCGAACCGCTGCCGAAGCCGGCGGTGAAGATCGTGCTCAACCTGTCGCTACTCCTCGTCGATGCGCTGGTGCGCGGCGGGCGGCTCGACATCGGCTGCGAAAATCAGGGCGAGGGGATCGAGATCGCGCTGCATGTCGAGGCCGAGCGCATCTTCCTCGATGCCGAGGTCGAGCGCATCCTGACCGAGGGCGAGGGCGCCAGCCCGATGACATCGCGCACCGCCCCCGCGGTTCTGGTCCAGGCGGTGGCGAAGCAGAATGGCGGCACGGTGATGCTCGCCCGCGAAACGCCGACTTCGCTGCTGGTCGGGGCTGTCCTCAAGGGACGCTGATTTACTGCCGATTTGGCCACGTAATTTTCTTGCCGACCGGCCATAAGCAAACTCTCCATTAACCATTGTCCGCCATGGTGGAGCCTCGAATTTTTGGGGCGTGCCGGTACCGTAATGGACGATCTGCTGAACGATTTTCTCGCCGAAACGGCGGAAATCCTTGCCGAGGCCGGCGGGGCGCTCGTCGCGTGGGAGGCTGATCCCGCCGACCGGGCACAGCTCGACGCGATCTTTCGCCTGGTCCACACGATCAAGGGCAGCTCGGGATTTCTGTCGCTGCCGCGCGTCACCGCGCTTTCGCACGCAGCCGAGGATGCGCTGGACCAGGTGCGCCGCGGCAATCGCACCGCCGACGGTGCGCTCGTCACCGGCGTGCTCGGCATCATCGACCGTCTGTCGCAGCTTTGCGATACGCTGGGGCAAAAGGGCGTCGAGCCCGCCGGCGACGACAGCGACGTGATCACCGCGCTCGCGACACGGGATGAGGCGGCCGATGCGCCGGCCGAAACCAGCGATATCCAGCTTCGTCGCGAGGATGACCTGACGACCGAGCTGCAGGGCTGGCGCTCGATCCGCGTGCCGTTGCCGCTGCTCGACAGCGTGATGACCGGGGTCACCGACATCGTCCTCGCGCGCAACGAATTTGCCCGCATGCTGCGCGAATCCGGCGCCAATCCGTCGCTTATCGCGTCGTTCGATCGTCTGTCGGATTCGATCGCCGGGATGCGCCAGTCGGTCAGCCAGATGCGGATGCAGCGCATCGACAAGCTGTTCGCCCCGCTACCCCGCGTCGTTCGCGACCTTGCGCGCGATCTCGGCAAGAAGGTTCGCTTCGCCACCAGCGGCGGCGAAGTGGAGCTCGATCGCGAAATGATGGAGAACATCCGCGATCCCCTTATCCACATCGTCCGCAATGCTATCGATCACGGGATCGAGACGCTCGACGAGCGGGTCTTGGCGGGCAAGGACATCACCGCGACGATCCAGGTATCCGCACGCCAGTCGGGCAATCAGATCGAGATCGAGGTTCGCGACGACGGCCGCGGGCTGGCGCCCGACGCGCTGGTTGCAAAGGCCATGGCCTCGCGCATCCTCGGCGCCGCCGACGCGCGCGCGCTGACGCCGCGGGAAAAGCTGGAACTGATCTTCCGCCCCGGATTCTCTACCGCCGCCAAGATCACCTCGATTTCGGGGCGCGGCGTCGGCATGGATATCGTGAAAGCGAATGTCGAGAAGATCGGCGGCATCGTCGAATTGCGCAATGAAGAGGGGCGGGGGCTTTCGATCCTGCTTCGCGTGCCGATGACGCTGACGATCATCTCTGGCCTGATGGTCCGCGCGGCCGGTCAATATTTTGCCATTCCGCGCGGCGCGGTACGGGAAATCCTGCTCGAAACGAGCGACAGCGTCCGCATCGAACGCCTCGGCGGCGGCGAGATCGCCACCGTGCGCGGCGAGCAATTCCCGTTGCTGCGCCTTGAGACGATCCTCGGCCGCGCACGCGACCATCGCGATGATGTGGAGGATCGCGCGCTCGTCCTGGTCCGGCCGGGCCAGGGGCAGAGCTATGCGCTCAGCGTCGCGGCGATCCACGATCATGAGGAACTGGTGATCAAGCCCGCCGCGCCGATGATCATGGCAACGGGGCTCTATGCCGGCACGACGCTTCCCGACAATGGCCGTCCGGTGCTTCTGCTCGACGTGCAGGGCATATTGGCGGCCGCCGCGATCGACGCGTCGGAGGCAGGGCGCCAGATGGATCAGGCGGTCGAGGCGGAGGCAGCGGCCGCGGCGGAGCGCAATGCGGCGCAGCTCCTGCTGTTCCGCGACATCAACGGCCGCACCCGCGGTGTTCGCCTGTCGGTGATCGAGCGTGTCGAGGAAGTTCCCGCGCTGGCTCTGTTCGAAAGCGCCGGACAGGTCCAGGTGCAGATCGGCGACGATATCTTCCCGGTCCACGCGGCAAAGCTGCCCGAGAAGCACGGCACGCTGAAACTGCTTCGCCTGCACGACGGCCAATCGGTGCTCTGCTATCCGATCGATGCGGTCATCGACATCGTTCGCCTGCCCGACCTGGTCCAGCCCGCGGCGGCGCCAGGCCTGATCGCCGGCGTACTGCTGGTGAACGGCGAGCCCGTCGAGCTGATCGATCCTTTCTGGCTGATGGAACAATATGCCGGCGGCGCCGTCGTATCGGCACAGCATCAGCCCATATGCCGCATCGCCGACGATCATGACGGCTGGGGCGACAATTTCCTGGTGCCGATCCTGCGCAACGCGGGATATCGCGTCGTCGCCGAAAGTTCGGACGAGGCGCCCGACGTGCTGCTGTGCCTGACCGACGAGGGTGGCGCCTGTGCGCATCTGGGCGGCGACGTTCCGGTGATTCGCCTGCGCGCCTCGGTCGCCGCGGCGAGCCCCGACGACGACACCGTCTATCGCTATGATCGCGGCGCGCTGCTCGAGGCGCTGCGCCGCCGTGTCGGAGGGGCCCGCGCATGATGGACAAGCTCTATCTGGTCGCGCGCATCGCCGACACGCGCGTCGCGCTGCGGTCGCGGTCGATCAATTCGGTCGTGACGGTCGGCACCCCGATCGAGGTGCCCGCCGCGCCGCCGCATGTCGCCGGCCTGTTCGCGCTGCGCAGCCGCGTCTTTACGCTGATCGATCCGCATGTCGTCGTCGGACTGTCGTCGGTGCCGGTCGCGCCCGGCCAGCGGGTCGTCGTCGTCGACGTCGCCGAACATGGCTATGCGCTGCTCGCCGACGAGATCGAGGATGTCTGTTTCATCGACGCGCCCGAAACGCGCGTCACCGGCAAGCTGCTGCCCGGCTGGGCGCGCGTCGCCGAAGCGATGATCGAGCATGAGGGGCATTCGCTCCTGGTGGTCGATCCGTCGCATTTCATCACTTTGCCGGCCGCGAGGGCCGCGTGAATTAACGAGCTGAATACCCCTTCAGATTAGCATGATGCGAAACCGGGGTGCGGAGGTAATGATGTCGAAGTCTTGTCTGGTCGTCGATGACAGCAAAGTCATCCGTAAAGTCGCCCGACATATTCTTGAATCGATGGCTTTTTCTGTCGAAGAGGCGGCGGACGGACAAGAGGCGCTGACCTTTTGCCGTGCGAACCGGCCCGACGTGATTCTGCTCGACTGGAACATGCCGGTAATGAGCGGGATGGAGTTCCTGACCGCGTTCAACGACCTCGATTTCGGGTTCGACGATCGCCCGCGCGTCGTCTTTTGCACCACCGAGAACAGCATCGATCACATCCGCGCCGCGATCGAGGCCGGGGCCGACGAATATGTCATGAAGCCGTTCGACCGCGAAACGCTCGAAGGAAAGCTGCAGCTCGTCGGCGTGGCCTGAGGCTGCACCGATGGCACGCCCGCAACCCCTGATGTCTGACCCCGCGGGGTCCGAACTGCCGACGGGCCGCAACGTCCGCGTAATGCTGGTCGACGACAGTCTGGTCGTCCGCAGCATCCTCGAACGCATCGTCGATCAGACCGCAGGGCTTCAGGTCTGTGCCTCGGTCGCCTCGGCGCACGATGCGCTGGCGGTTCTGGCGTGCGAGCCGGTCGACGTCGTCGTCCTCGACATCGAGATGCCGGGAATGAACGGCATCGACGCGCTGCCCCACATTCTCGAACGCGCCGCCAATGCGCGCGTGCTGATCCTGTCGTCGAACTGCATCGAAGGGGGCCCGGCGGCGATCGAAGCCCTCGCCCTCGGCGCCAGCGATACGCTTGCCAAGCCCGGACGCGGCAGTTTTTCGGGGCGTTTCGCCGAAGTCCTGACCGAACGGATCAAATCGCTGGGACAGCGGCGGGAAATCCCTGCGGTCAGCCGGATCGCCTATCGCCCGCCGGTGCCGCCCGCGCCGGTCGCGATCGAGGCCGACCAGGCGCTCGAGTGCATCGCGGTCGCCGCCTCGACGGGCGGAATTCCGGCCTTTACCAACTTCATCACCCATCTCGATCCGCGCGTCACCGCACCGATCCTGCTGACCCAGCATCTGCCCGACGCCTTCATGGAATTCTATGCCAAGCAGATCGCGACGATGACCAAGCGCATCGTCCGCGTCGCCGAAGCAGGCATGAGAGTCGAACCGGACCATATCTATCTCGCGCCCGGCGACGCGCATCTGACCGTCGTGGCGATCGGCCGTCACCGCGAAATCGCGCTCGATCGCCGTCCCGTCGACAATGGCTGCTGCCCATCGGCCGACCCGATGCTCGCGTCGGTCGCCGATGCCTATGGCGCGGGCGGCGTCGCGGTGGTGCTGAGCGGCATGGGACGCGACGGCGTGAACGGCGCCGAACGGCTGAAGGCCGCGGGCGGCACAATTTTTGCGCAGGCGCCCGAAAGCTGCGTCATCTGGGGCATGCCCGGTGCGGTCGCCAAGGCTGGGCTTGCCGCGGCGACGCTCAATCCCGATGCGATCGCGCTGATGCTCGGCAGCTTCCTGTCGGGACGCCCCCGCGCATGATGGGCGGAAGCGCCAGCGAATCCGCGTATCGCATCCTGATGGGAGTGCTCGAATCGCGCACCGGCCAGACGCTGTCGCCGAACCGCATCTGGCGCATCGAAATGTCGCTGAAACCGGTGATGCAGCGCCACGGCGTGCCCGATCTCGACGCGCTGGTTGCGGCGCTCGTCACCTCGAACAGCCGCCAGCTGCTCGACGATACCGTCGATGCGATGCTGAATAACGAGACATTTTTCTATCGCGAACATAGTGTGTTCGATGACATAGCTAACACCGCGCTGGAACAGGTTCGCCAGATCAACGCGCGCACGCGCCGCCTGACCATCTGGCATTGCGGCGTCTCGACCGGGCAGGAAGCCTATTCGATGGCGATGCTGCTGGCCGAACAGGAAGTCAAATGGGCGGGTTGGCAGATCGACATAGTCGGGACCGACGTCAGCTACCACGCGATCGGCCGAGCGCGCGTCGGCCTGTATACCCAGTTCGAAATTCAGCGCGGCCTGCCGGTACAGCGCATGGTGCGCTGGTTCGACCAGACCGACGCGGGCTGGCTCGCCAAGGCGGACCTGCGCCGTCGCATCGATTTTTCGGTGCAGAACATGCTGACCGACCGGCCGCCGCTGGCATCGCCCGCCGACCTGATCTTCTGCCGCAACCTGCTGCTCTATTTTTCGCTGCCGATGCGGCAAAAGGCGTTCGCCAAGCTGCGCGCGATGGCCGCGCCGCAAAGCTTCCTCGTCCTGGGCGCTGGCGAGACCGTGCTGGGCCAGACCGACCAGTTCGTCGCGAGCCCGCGCCTGCGCGGCCTCTATGAACCTGCCGATCAACAGGTCCGCCGCCCGCCAATCGCATCCTCGCTGGTCGCCTGACCTTGCTTTTTGCGCCGCCGTGGCGCAATCGACGGACAGGCAAGGACAGGACGGACCCCAAAAGGCGCATGAGCGATTTTATCGAACGCTGGTCTCCCAATTTCGACGAGCGTTCGTTGCCCGTTTCGATGATCGTTCTCCACTATACCGGTATGAAGACCGGCACTGAAGCCATTGATCGGCTTGCCGATCCTGAGGCGAAGGTGTCGGCCCATTATGTCGTCAGCGAGGACGGCCAGATCACGCATATGGTCGCGGAAGACAAGCGCGCCTGGCACGCCGGAAAGTCGCACTGGCGCGGCGTCAGCGACATCAATTCGGCGAGCGTGGGGATCGAGATCGTCAACCCGGGGCATGAATGGGGTTATGTTCCCTTTCCCGACCCTCAGGTCGCCTCGGTCGTCCGCCTCGTGCACATGATCAAGGATCGCCACGCGATCACGCGCGGCAATGTGGTCGGCCATTCGGACATCGCCCCGACGCGCAAGCAGGATCCGGGGGAGCTTTTCCCGTGGGAAGAACTCGCGCGCCGCCGCCTCGCGCTGCCGCGCCCGACGAAGAAGCTGACCGATCCGCTGTGGACCGACGCGGGCTTTCTGCTCGCGCTTGAACGCTTTGGCTATGACGTGACCGACGGCTTTGCCGCGACCGTGGCATTCCAACGCCGCTTCCGCCCCGAACTGATCGACGGCACGATCGACGGCGAATGCCGCGCGATCCTGCTCGCCCTGCTGCTGCCGCAGCCCGAGGGCAATTGAACGACCGATTGCGGCCCTTCTTTCCCTTCTCGCCCGTGGAAAGGGAGAGGTCACCTGTCCTTCACCGTCACCCCGGGCCTGATCCGGGGTCCCGCTCGACGACGGTGATAAGCGGGATCCCGGGTCGAGCCCGGGGTGACGGAAGTGTGTGACGCAAAGTCCGCTTCCGACAAACGGCTGACATTCCCCTTTCGTCACCCTGAACTTGTTTCAAGGTCCAGGGTCTGCCGCACTACTTCAGCGTAGCGCCCGATTGTGGCACGGGCCATGGATGCTGAAACAAGTGCAGCATGACGAGGTTTTGGGGGACTACTTCCCACCCATCCACACATTCGCTCGCCATCGCCGCCTCTTCAGGCTATAATCCGCCGCAGCCAGAGGGTCGGGCGATCGCCGCCGCGCAAGCGGGGGAGGAAAGTCCGGGCTCCACGGAAACCACGGTGCCGGATAACGTCCGGCGGCTCCGGGAAGCCGGAGTCAGGGAAAGTGCCACAGAGAGCAGACCGCCAAAGGCTTCGGCCCGGCGAAAGGTGAAAGGGTGCGGTAAGAGCGCACCGCGCGGACGGTAACGGACGCGGCATGGCAAACCCCACCGGGAGCAAGGTCGAATAGGGATGGCACGAGGTAACTCAGGGCTGGTTCCGGCCCCGCCGTCCGGGTTGACTGCTTGAGCGTTCGGGCAACCGCACGCCTAGAGGAATGATCGCCTATCCCCGCAAGGGGTGGACAGAACCCGGCTTACAGACCCTCTGGCTCACTCTCCCTGTCGACACGCGCGGAACCGTGCGGCGAGGGCCGGCGTATTATCCGGACCGGAAGGGAGACGAGCCATGCAAGTCGTCGATGATCATGTCGAAGTAACCGAAACCGAGGCCAGCAGCGGGATCAAGGGACAGGGGGTGCGCTATGTCCTCGCGATTTCCCTGTTGCTTGCCGTGGTGGTGCTGTCGGCAGTCTGGATCGTGCCGGCGCTGCTTAAATAAGCCGCGCCGTCACTTGCCCGCCATCGCGTCGTCCAGCGTTGCGTCGGCGTTGGGCGTGTCGTCCATATAATAGGCTTTTACCGGGCGCTTGAACCGCCTGATCTCGCCCTTGTCATACCCGACGTCGTCACCGGTGCCGCGCACCTTGAACCGCGTCGTGATGACGTCGCCGGTCAGCACGTTCCAGCTCATGTCGCTGCCGTCATGCGCATAGGTTCGGCTGTAGACCGTGACGTCGAGGCCGATCAGCCTGACCTTCGGCTGCGTCTTTTCGCCGCGATAGCGATAGGTGGCCATCGTCGCCGTCGTGCCGCCGGTCAGGTCCTTTACGATCAGCACGCCCCTTGAGATCGTCATTTCGGCGTTGCCCTGCGGATAGACGTCGAGTTCGAAGCTGCCCGCCAATTCGTGATACATGTCGAACTCGCCGCGCGCGGCGAACTGGACGTAGAGCCAGCGGGTTTCGTCGCTGCGGATGATATAGGCGGTGTCGATGTCGCCATCGCCGTTGATGTCGCCGTCGACGCGGCTCTCGATTTCCTCGCCATCCTTCATGCTGGCCTTGATCTCGTCGTCGCTCAGCGGCGGAATTTCGGGCCGCTGCATCGCATGCGCCGTCCCCGCTACCAGCAGCAGCAATGCCGCCAAAGTCCGTGCCCTCATATCCGCCTCCGCGCTTTTCGATCGATACGTCGCTATAGGCCGCCTTCATGCCATTGTTTATGATCGCGCTCACACAAGAAATTGCGCTTTCCTACGATCGTGGGCCGACCTAGGCTGGCGCGGTTGCGACATGTCTGCGCGGGCGAGGGGACGCCGCGCGCGCAAACATGATTTCAGAGTGAAGTTGCGCAGATTTCTGCGGTTCTTCGAACGGGGGATTCGCAGGTGGGAAGAGCGGATATGGGGGGCGGAAAAGCGTTCTGCGCTTTGGCGGCGGCGGTCTTGATGCTGGGCTTCGCGCCACGGGCGGCGGCGCAGGGCGGCAATTGCGGCACCGCGCCGCTGAAGGGCGAGCGCGTCGCGCTGCTGATCGGCAACAGTGCGTATAACGAGTGGGACTGGCCGTCGCTCAAGAATGCGGTCAACGACATCGACTATGTCTGCGATGCCTTCGCCAAGGCGGGCATTGCGCCGCGCATCATCCGCAACGCCGACAAGACCGCGCTCGACGCCGCGCTCGCGCAGTTCGCGACCGAGGCGAAGGGCGCAAAGTCGGTCATCGTCTATTATGCCGGGCATGGCTTCGAATATGGCGGGCGCAACTGGCTGGTGCCGATGGACGCCCCGCCGGCGGCGCGGCGCGCCGATGTCGAGAAACGCTATCTGTCGATCGAGGCGCTGGTAAAGCGCGTCGTTCCGCAGGGCGCCTTCACCCTGTTGTTCGTCGACGCGTGCCGCACGGCGGAGCCCGTCGTCCGCATCGAGGATGCCGAGGTTACGAAGGGCGAGACGGGGTCGGCGCCGCTCGGGCTGCTCGACATCGGGCAGGGGGCGGTCTTCTATTCGACTGCGAAGGGGCGCCCCGCGCTCGATTACGCGCCTGTCGGATCTCCGGTCAGCCCGTTCGCGGCCGCGGTGGTCAAGGAGCTCGGCATTCCCGGGCTCGAAATCTCCGACTATTTCAAGATCGTATCGCGCGACGTTTACAAGCGCACCTATGGCATGGAGTTCGGGCCGCAACAGCCGTTCCACTACGGCAGCTGGTTCGACGATTATTATCTCGTCGCCCCGCCCGAAGTGCCCGCGCAGGGCGAGAAGGTCGCGGAGGTCGATGCGTTGGCCGTCGCACCTCCCGCGACCGCGACGCCCTCGGCATCGGTGCGCGGCGCGGCGGCGAGCCCGCTTTCCGACATCTCGCTCGACCGTCTTGCGATCGAGGACGAACCGATCGTCATCGCCGACCTGTTGTCGCGCCATTCGGCGGCGGAGGTCGTCGGGCTGGCCGATGGCGGCGACGCGCTCGCGCAGCATCTTTCGGGCTATATGTTCGCGTTCGGCGTGGGGGTGAAGAAAGACCTGCCGCGCGCGCGGGCCTTTCTGGAGAAATCGGCGGCGCAGGGCTTTCCCGCCGGGCAACAGGAACTGGCCTATCATCTGCTCGAAAACGATCCGACGCCCGACAACGTGAAGCGCGCCTATGACCTGTATGTCGCGTCGTCGAACGCGGGCTTTTCCAAGGCGAAGACGCATCTTGCCTATCGTCTCGCCACCGGCACCTTCGGCCCCGCCGACTTCGTCCGGTCGCAGGCGCTCTATGCAGAGGCTGCGGCGAAAGGGCATCCGGCGGCGATCTTTGCGCTGACCTTTTTCCCCGACACGCGCGCGGCGAACATGGCGCGGCTGCGCAGCATTGCGGGTGGTGGCAATCCGGAGGGCAATCACTGGCTGTGCGAGGCGCATTTCGCCGACAAGACGCTGGGGCAGGGGATCGAGGACTGCGGTGTCGGCGCCCGCGCGGGCTTTGCGGGATCGCGCGCGATCCTTGCCTGGGCCTATGCGAACGGAAACGGCATTGCCGCCGATGCGAAGGAGGCCGCTTTCTGGGCGAAGCTCGCGCGCGACCTGCCCGAACTTCGCAAGGACCAGCGCGACCTGATCGCGGGGATCGGCGAGTGACGATCAGGGATAGCTGACCGTCATCACCTCCCACTCCTTTGGCCCAGCGGGCAGCTGCACGGTGCGAAGGTCGCCGACGGCGGCGCCGCGCAGCGCGCGGGCGAGGGGGCTGTTCCAGCCGATCCGGCCTTCGCCGGCCTCGGCCTCGTCGTCGCCGACCAGCGTGACGATGCGGCGCGCATCATCGTCGTCGGCCAGCTCGACCGTTGCGCCGAACCAGATGCGGCTCTTGTCGGGTTGCTCGGCGGGGTCGACGACGCGCGCGGCCTTCATCCGCCGGGCGAGGAAGCCCAGGCGGCGGTCGATCTCGCGCAGCCGCTTGCGGCCATAGATATAATCGCCGTTTTCGCTGCGGTCGCCGTTGCCCGCGGCCCAGCTTATCACCTCGACCAGCTTGGGCCGCTCCTGCCCCAGCAGCGCGTCATATTCGGCGCGCAGCGCGGCATAGCCCGAAGGCGAGATGATATTGGTCTTGTCCCCCGCCACCGGGCGTTATCCCGGCGTGCGTTTGCCGAGGTAGAAGCTCAGCGGCGCATTGGGCAGCGTCCGTCCGTCGCGCAGCGTGTCATAGACGACGGCGTTTTCCAGCACGCGCTGCACATAGTTGCGCGTCTCGAAGATCGGAATCGCCTCGATCCAGTCGATCATGTCGACCCCGCCGCCGCGCGGATCGCCGTTGGCGCGCAGCCATTTGTTCACATTGCCGGGCCCGGCGTTGTACGCCGCAACCGCCAGCGGATAGCTGCCGCCGAAATAGCTCAGCATCTGTTGGAAATAGGTGGAACCGAGCGTGAAATTATAATTGGTGTCGGTCGTCAGCGATCCCGCGTCATAGCTGAGCCCCAGCTTGCCCGCGACCTCGCGCGCCGTGCCGGGCATCAGCTGCATCATCCCGCGCGCACCGGCATGGCTGACCGCCTGCCGATCGAACTGGCTTTCCTGCCGCGTGATCGCGTGGATGAAGGTCCAGTTGTTCTCGTGTCCCGAAGGGACGCGCACCGTCGGGAATCCCGATACCTCGACCGCGTCGAGGCTGTTCGCTTGCGCGCTGCGGCCGATCATCACGCCCAGATCGGGGCGGCCGATCGCCGACGCGAGCTGACCCGCCAGCACATGGTCGCTGGGCGAGGTGGCGCGCTGCGCCAGCGCGCGCAGGAACAGCGACTGTTCGCGCCACGCGCCGATTTCGCCGAGCGCGCGGGCCGCGCGGACGAGGCGGTCATCCTCGAACGCGCGCTTCTGGTCGCCGCTGACCTGGATGGTCGGCGTCGGCAGCGGCTTGGGCTGCGGGCGGCCGAGCCGCTCGAGCGCGAGCTGGCCATAGAATTGGTCGTAATGCTGCGCGGCATCGGCGAAATGCGCGTTGGCCGACGCGGAATCGCCAGCTGCCAGCGCTGCCCGGCCTGCCCAATAAAAGCCCTTGGTGCGCGTCTGCGCCGAACGGGCGGCCTCGCCATAGGCGCGGTAGAGGCGCACCGCCTCGGCCGGCCGGCCGACGCTCTTGAACGCGAGCTGGCCCGCGAGCCACGCCAGCGACGTATAATCGTCGCGCACGCTCAGCGGCGTTTCGCGGATCACCACGCCCGGCGGGAAGGTGTCGTCGATCTGCTTGGCAATATTATAGGCGGTCAGCTTGTCGCCCGCCGCGTCGGCGGCGCGGGCGTTCGTGAGCAGCGTTTCCAGCCATTCCTCAGGATCGGTCGGTGCCTTGGCGAGCGAGCGGGGCGCCGCGAGCAGCGCGCGCGCTTCGCCGACGCGGCCCGCCTTGCGCAGCCAGGTCGCCTTGTCGGCGATATAGCCGGCGTCGGTGCGAACGAGCGACGGGTTCATGCTTTCGACGGCCGACGCCTGCAGCGCGGCGTCGACCGCGCCGCTGCGCATCGCGAGCCGTGCAGCGAAGACCGCGCGCTTTTCTGGCGAGGTATACGCAATCTGGCGGCTCGCGGCCGCAGTCGAGCCGAGCCAGAGCAGCCGGTCCATCCGGGCGTCATGGTCGGCGCTGCTCAGCGCGCCCGGGAAGAAGGTGAGGGCGCGGTTGGTCTCATATTCGTCGAGCGATCCGCTCGTCCATGCGCGGCGCACGGCGGCGTGGGCCTCGTCGCGGCGACCGGTCGCGTTGAGCGCCAGCGCATAGCGAAGCTCGCCGCTGGGCGTGCGTGGGGGATAGGCCTGGAAATAGGCGAGGGTGCGCTGCGGGTCATAGCTGTCGAGCGAGATCGATTTTTCGGCCCGCACGCGCAGCTTGTCGGCGTCGGGCCAGTCGCGGTTCGCCATCAGGAAACGCGAAAGCTGGTCGAACGAGGCCGTATTTGTTGCGGTCAGCCGGCGCCACTCCATCACCGCGTCGCCGACCGAACTGGTCGACGGCGGCGGACCCGACGATGCGGCCAGGCCCATCTGGGCGCGATACCAGGCCATCTGCTCGGGAGTGAGTTCACTTGCATGGGCAAGGGTAGGAAGGGACAGGGCCAGCGCAAGTGCGAGGCGGGAAATCGAAGGCAGCGAAATCATGCCGGCCATGGTAGTGCCAAACTCCTTGCGGGTCGCTGAATAGACGTCCAATAGCGGGCGCGCCGGCTGATCCTATCGGCCCGGCGGAGTCTTTGTAAAGGAGCGGAGCATGTTTTCGGGGTCGATTCCCGCCTTGGTGACGCCATTTCGCGACGGCGCGTTCGACGCACCGGCGTTCAAACGGCTGGTCGAATGGCAGATCGACCAGGGAACCAGCGCGCTCGTCCCTTGCGGCACGACCGGCGAAAGCCCGACCCTCGGCTTCGACGAACATTATCAGGTGATCGATAGCTGCGTCGCGGCGGCGGCGGGGCGCGTTCCGGTGATCGCCGGCTGCGGATCGAACGACACCGCGACGGCGATGCGGCACATGCGCTATGCGCAGCAGGCGGGGGCGACCGCCGCCCTGGTCGTTGCGCCTTATTACAACCGTCCGACGCAGGAAGGGATGCTCGCGCATTTCAAGGCGCTTGCCGATGCGAGCGACCTGCCGATCGTCGTCTACAACGTTCCCGGCCGCACCGTTGCCGACATCAGTGCCGAGACGATGTGCAAGCTTGCCGAGATACCGAGCATCGTCGCGATCAAGGACGCGAGCGGCGATCTGGCGCGCGTGACGATGCACCGCGCCGGTGCCGGCGCCGACTTCTGCCAGCTCAGCGGCAACGACGATCTGTGGCTTCCGCACGCTGTGCTCGGCGGGGCGGGCTGCATTTCGGTCACCGCCAATGTCGCGCCGCGCCTCTGCGCCGATTTCGCCGCTGCCTGCGCCGCGGGCGACTGGTCGGGCGCCCTGGCGCTGCACGACCGGCTGTTCGATCTGCACAAGGCGATGTTCACCGACGCTTCGCCCGGTCCCGCAAAATATGCATTGTCTCGCCTGCATGACTGGTTTTCGCCCGAAGTGCGCCTACCTATCATTCCGGCGTCCGAAGCATCGCGGAGGGCCGTCGATGCCGCGCTTTCGGCGGCTGGAGTAATCTAGGTTTCAAAATGGCTCGCCCGCAGTCCGCAGCAGAATTCGACAAGAAAAAGGTCGTCGCCGAGAACCGGCGCGCGCGCTTCGACTATGCCATCGAACAGGTGTTCGAGGCGGGGATCGCCTTGCAGGGGACCGAGGTAAAGTCGCTTCGCTTCGGCGAGGGCACGATCGCCGAAAGCTATGCCGAGGTGACCGGCGGCGAGGTGTGGCTGATCAACGCCAACATCCCCGAATTCAGCCACGGCAACCGGTTCAACCACGAGCCGCGGCGCCCGCGCAAGCTGCTGCTGAACGGGCGCGAGATCAACAAGCTGCACGCCGGGGTGATGCGACAGGGCATGACGCTGGTTCCGCTGTCGGTCTATTTCAACAGCCGCGGCCGGGCGAAGGTCGAACTCGCCCTCGCCAAGGGCAAAAAGGCCCATGACAAACGCGAGTCCATCAAGGAACGCGACTGGAAGCGCGACAAGGAGCGCTTGATGAAGGACCGGGGATGAGCGGAGGCAAGCCCCGGGACAAGGCGTTCGTGATGAACTGGATCCGCCGCAACTCGCCGACGCGCGAGGAGCTGCTGGAGAGCCGATTCGTCAAACCCTTCGCGCATCGCGTCGCGCACAGCCATTTGTGGCGCTTCACGCGCACCTCGGTCCGGCGCGGCACCGCGCTCGGGCTGTTCGTCGGCATCTTTTTCCTGATTCCCGGCGTCCAGATATTGGGCGTCGCGCTGCTGGCGCTGCCTTTCCGTGCCAACATCCCGATCGGCGCGGCGATGACCTTTCTGTCCAATCCGCTGACGACGCCGCTGATCCTCGCCGCCTCGGTGTGGCTCGGCAATGTGCTGTTCGGGCTCCGAACCAACGTCTCCGATCTCTATGTCCTGTACGATGAGGGCGCCTCGTTCATCGAGTGGTGGCATTGGGTGACCGCCAACGCCGGCCCGACCCTGCTGGGCGGGATCGCTGGGTTGTTCGTCATCTCCGTGGTGTCGGCGATCGTCGGCTATATCCTGGCCTCGGTGATCTGGGACAACTGGATTCGCCTCCGCTGGCGGCGCAAGATTCGACGCGCGCGCGACCAACGACTTGAGTCATCGACGAGCGACCCGGCCGCCGGTTGAACCCGAAATACGCAGGCTTATAGCTGACCCCATCGCAAGATCGTGCCCGCGCGGTAACCGCGTGCGCGTTTTTCATTTGTTCGATCTGGGGAATATCATGACTCGTCAGAAACTGTCTTCGCGCCTGATGGCGACCGCCGCGCTTTGCGCGGTTTTGCTGGGCCCTGTGCCCGCTTTCGCCAAGGAAAAATCCACACCCGCGCCGGCCGCGACAGCCGCCGCCAAGCCCGAAATCGGCGATTTCGGCTTCGACCTCACCGGCATGGACAAGAGCGTCCAGCCGGGCGACGACTTCTATGCCTTCGCCAACGGCACCTGGGCCAGGAATACGGCGATCCCGGCCGACAAGTCGAACTATGGCATGTTCACCGTGCTTGCCGATCTGTCGCAAAAGCGCACGCGCGAAATCCTGGATGTCGCAAAGGACGATCCGACCAGCATGATCGGTCGCGCCTATTCCTCCTATCTCGACTCGGCCGCGGTCGAGGCAAAGGGGCTTGCGCCGATCCAGCCGTGGCTGACCAAGGTCCGCGGCGTCGACAAGGCCGGCCTCGCGAAGCTGCTGGTCGAGGCGGACCGCAGCGGCGTCCAGCATTTCTTCGGCGGTTATGTCGGGCAGGACGACAAGAACCCCGACGTCTATATCTACTCGATGTTCCAGGGCGGCATCGGCATGCCCGACCGCGATTTCTACCTGAAGGACGGCGACCGGAACCAGAAGCTGCAGTCGGCCTATCTGACGCACCTCGAAAACGTCCTGACGCTCGCAGGCGAGGCCAACGCCGCCCAGCGTGCCAAGGCGGTCTATGATTTCGAAAAGCAGATCGCGACCGTCCACTGGGACAAGAACGACAGCAGCGACGCGACGAAGGTTTATAACAAGATGACGATCGCCGACCTGGCCAAGGCGGCTCCGGGCTTCGACTGGGCGGCCTTCATCCGCGGCATCGGCGTCAACGAGGACACGATCCTGGTGGCGCAGCCGAGCGCCTTTACCGGCGAGGCAAAGCTGATCGCTGACGCGCCGATCGAGGTCCTTCGCGACGTGCTGATCGTTCGCAGCCTAGACGGCTTCTCGGGCGTGCTGCCCGACGCCGTGGCAAAGGAGACCTTCTCCTTCTATGGCACCGCGCTGTCGGGCACGCCGCAGATGCAGGAGCGCTGGAAGCGCGCGGTCGACTTCACGACCAACAATATGGGCGAAGCGGTCGGCCAGGATTATGTCGCGAAATATTTCCCGCCCGAAACCAAGGCGGCGATGGACGTGCTCGTCAAGAACGTCCTCGCGGCGCTCGACACGCGCATCGGCAACCTGACCTGGATGCAGCCCGCGACCAAGGTGAAGGCAAAGAAAAAGCTCGCCAATTTCACGACCAAGATCGGCTACCCCGATCGCTGGAAGGATTACAGCAAGCTCGAAATCCGCGCCGACGATCTGTTCGGCAACGCCGTGCGCGCAAACCAGTTCGCTCATGACGACAATATCGGTCGCCTCGGCGGTCCGATCCGCCGCTGGGAGTGGGGAATGACCCCGATGGAGGTCAACGCCTACGCCAATTTCGGGATGAACGAGATCGTCTTCCCCGCCGCGATCCTGCAGCCACCCTTCTTCGATCCAAAGGCGGATGCCGCGATCAACTATGGCGGCATCGGCGCCGTCATCGGTCACGAGATCAGCCATCATTTCGACGACCAGGGCGCGAAATATGACGAGACCGGCAAGCTGGCCGACTGGTGGACGCCGGAAGATGTCGCCGCGTTCGAAGCCGCGGGCAAGGCGCTCGTCGCGCAGTATAATGCTTATGAAATCCTGCCCGGCGAGCATCTCGACGGCAATTTCACGCTGGGCGAGAATATCGGCGACCTCGCCGGCCTGACGATCGCCTACGACGCGTACAAGAAATCGCTCGGCGGCAAGCCCGCGCCGGTGATCGACGGCCTGACCGGCGACCAGCGCTTCTTCCTTGGCTGGGCGCAGGTATGGCGTCGCAATTATCGTGAACAGAATCTGTCGCAGCGCATCACGACCGATCCCCATTCGCCCTCGATCCAGCGGTCTTGGGTCTCGCGTAACCTTGACCCTTGGTATAAGGCTTATAGCGTGAAGGAAGGCCAGAAGCTCTATCTGGCGCCCAAGGATCGTGTCCGCATCTGGTGATGCGCCAATAGAAAGAGTGTCATTTGACCGCGCAAAGCCTGCCTTCCGCTGAGACCGATTTCAGCAGGGGGGCAGGCTCCGCGGGGCCGCGGTCGGGCGGCCCGATTCTTTCGCACCTCGATTTTGCGATCATCGGCGGTCTCGCCTTTCTTTCCGTCGCCCTGCTGTTCTGGGCGACGGGCAATTGGGTGCTGGCCGCCGGTTTCCTGGCCGGAATCGCGCTCGCCGCCGGGGGCGTGCTGCTTGCCCGGCGCCTGTTTCCGGGCACCATCGCCGGCGAGGCGCCGCTGCCCGACTGGACGATGCTGCGCCAGGCGGTGAATCATGACGATGTCGCGATCGCGGTGACCGACCGCGCGGGCCGTCTGGTCTGCGCGAACGACCTGTTCGCGACGTGGATGGGCGGTTTCGTGACCCCGCCAGGCCTGCCGCTAGAGGGACGCGGCGCGGAACTGCTCAAGAATGCCGGGCGCAATGCCTGGCGCGATGGCGAGGGCAGCGTCGACGATATCGCCGTCGGGCCGTTGCAACTGCGCGCGCATGTCATGCGCACCGGCCAGGCGGAGGATTATCTGGTCTGGCGTTTTTCGGCGCTCGACCGGATCGACCTCGCGACCGAGATCGTCCGCCACCTCGACGGGCCGGCGGGCCGCACGCTCGGCAACGCGGGCGTGATGACTGCGCTCGTCAGCGCCGAGGGGCGGCTGCGCACGGCGAACCAGGCCTTTCTGCTGCGCGCGCTCAGCGAAGGCGATCAGGCGCATTATGCGGGACGCGACGTTGCGGCGATGTTGCGGCTCGACGATGCGGGATCGCTCTATTTCGCGCGCGAAGGCGACCGGGCGACGCCGGTGCGGATGATCCAGGTCCCGCTCACGCCCGCCGACACCCACGGCCCCGTCCTGCTGGCGATGCTCGATGAGGAAATGGGCCCTGCCGATCGCGGCACGGCGCAAACTTATATCGAGACGCTGTTGTCGCTTTTGCCCTTCGGCCTCGCGCTCGTCGATCGCGACGGTCGCTTCCTCTATATGAACCGCGCTTTCCTCCGCGCCGCGGGGGTCGGCGAGGGCAAGCCGCCCCGCTATCCCGGCGACCTTGTCGTCGGCGAGGACAAGAGCCCGCTCGCCGACATGATCCGCCGCCACAGCAGCGGCCAGCAGGTCGGCGGCGATCTGTCGATCCGGCTGATCGGGCAGGGCGACGACCCGGTGTCGATGCGCGTTGTCGGCGTACGCGGGCTGGGCGAGGCGGCGGTGTTGCTCAGCCTCAAGGATTCGAGCGAGGAATCGCGGCTCAAGCGCCAGGTCGCGCAGGCGTCGAAGATGCAGGCGGTCGGGCAGCTTGCCGGCGGCGTCGCGCATGACTTCAACAACATCCTGACTGCGGTTCTGGGAAGCTGCGACCTGATGCTGATGCGGCATACGCCGGGCGACAGCGACTATGACGACATCCAGCAGATCCGCAGCAACGCCAACCGCGCCGCCAGCCTGACGCGGCAATTGCTGGCCTTTTCGCGCCAGCAGACGCTGCGTCCGCAGATTTTGCAGCTTCCCGACGTGATATCGGAGGTGTCGCACCTGCTGAAGCGCCTGATCGGCGACACGGTCCAGCTCTCGGTTCACCACGGCCGCGGTCTCGGCGCGGTGCGTGCCGACCCCGGTCAGCTCGAACAGGTGATCATCAACCTCGCCGTCAACGCGCGCGATGCCATGCCGGGCGGGGGGACGCTGACGATCGAAACCTATCCGGTGTCCGCCGCGGACGTGCGTCAGATGGGCAGCGAGTTCATGCCGCCCGCCGACTATAGCGCGCTGAAGGTCAGCGATACCGGCACCGGCATTCCCGCGGACGTGTTGCCCAAGATTTTCGAGCCCTTCTTCACCACGAAGGACATCGGGAAGGGAACCGGGCTCGGGCTTTCGACCGTTTACGGCATCATCAAGCAGTCGGCGGGCTTCATCTTCGCCGACAGCCGGGCGGGCGATACCAGCTTTACCATCTATCTGCCCGTTCATCGGGCCGAGAATGGGGTCCCGGTCGCCCCCGCGCCGCCGGTGAAGCCGAAGAAGAGCCAGTGGGGCACCGGCACCATCCTGCTCGTCGAGGATGAGGACATGGTGCGCGCGGTCGCGGAACGCGCGCTGACCCGCGCGGGTTATACGGTCGTAACTGCATCGCAGGGGGAAGAGGGGTTGGAACGCTTCGCGGGAATGGAAAAGGTCGACCTGATCGTCAGCGACGTCGTGATGCCGACGATGGATGGCCCCGCAATGGTGCGCGCGATGCGTGCCAAGCGGCCGAATCTGCCGATCCTCTTCATGTCCGGTTACGCCGAGGAGCAGCTTCGCCAGTCGATCAACATCGATGACGTCGCCTTCCTGCCCAAGCCCTTTTCCGTCGCGCAGCTGGCCGAGGCGGTGTCGGCGGCGCTGGACGATGCTGCGCATCGGGTAGCCAATGGCTGACCAGACCCGCATCCTGCTCGTCGAGGACGATGTGCTGATCGGCATGATGCTCGTCGACATGTTCGACGCCCTCGGACTGCCCGAGCCGGCGCAGGCGACCACCAATGACGAGGCGCTTGCGGTTATCGGTTCCGAATCGCTTGCGGGCGCGCTCGTCGACATCAATCTCGGCGACGAGAAGGGGTGGCCGGTCGCCGATGCGCTGGCCGAGCGCGGCATTCCCTTTGCCTTCACCTCGGGCGGCGGCGACGTGATCCCTGCCGAACATGCGCACCGCCGGCTGGTGACCAAGCCGTTCCGGATCAGCGACATCGAGGCGGCACTGAACGAGTTTGCTCCGGAATCCTGACGAATCCCGACGTTTTCGGCGGCCCGACTTTTATTTTGTTCCTATCTTGTTCCATGAGAACAAATGTGGCACATAGTCGGGCATTGCGATGCTCCTGCCGTCGCTCTAGAGCTGGAAAGGGACGGTCATGGCCGGACAATTATCACTCGTCGAATCGGGGAAATCAGTGAACGGAACGGATAGGCAGAAGGCGTTGGACGCCGCGCTCGCACAGATCGATCGCGCGTTCGGCAAGGGCTCGGTGATGAAGCTGGGCTCGAAGGAAACGATGCAGGTCGAGGCGATCTCGACCGGCTCGCTCGGTCTGGACATCGCGCTCGGCGTCGGCGGTCTGCCGCGCGGGCGCGTCATCGAAATCTATGGCCCGGAAAGCTCGGGCAAGACGACGCTGGCGCTGCACACGCTCGCCGAAGCGCAGAAGACCGGCGGTACCGTCGCCTTCGTCGACGCCGAACATGCGCTCGACCCCGTCTATGCCCGCAAGCTCGGCGTGAACATCGACGAGCTGATCGTGTCGCAGCCCGACACGGGCGAGCAGGCGCTCGAGATCGTCGATACGCTCGTTCGCTCGAATGCGATCGACGTGCTGGTGGTCGACTCGGTCGCCGCGCTCGTTCCGCGCGCCGAAATCGAGGGCGAGATGGGCGACAGCCACGTCGGCCTGCAGGCGCGCTTGATGTCGCAGTCGCTGCGCAAGCTCACCGGCTCGATCAGCCGCTCGCGCTGCATGGTGATCTTCATCAACCAGCTGCGCATGAAGATCGGCGTGATGTACGGCAATCCCGAGACGACGACCGGCGGCAATGCGCTCAAATTCTATGCTTCGGTCCGCCTCGACATTCGCCGCACCGGCCAGATCAAGAATGGCGACGAGATCGTCGGCAACACGACCCGCGTGAAGGTCGTCAAGAACAAGGTCGCGCCGCCGTTCAAGCAGGTCGAATTCGACATCATGTACGGACAGGGCATTTCGAAGATCGGCGAGATTCTCGACATCGGCGTCAAGGCCGGGCTCGTCGAAAAGTCGGGCGCATGGTTCAGCTATGATTCGATCCGCATCGGCCAGGGCCGCGAGAATGCGAAGAACTTCCTGAACGAGAATCCCGAACTTCGCGAACGTCTGGAAGCGGCGATCCGCGGCCGCACCGATGCGGTGGCCGAAGAGATGATGGCCGGTCCCGACGATGACGGCGACGACGGCGACATCTGATCGCCACACCATACGCCATCCGGCCGGTTTCCCCCCCTGTAAACCGGCCGGCCGACGGCGGCGGGCCTCGCGGCTTCCTTGCGGCTGCCGACGATCTGCATATGTCCCTCTCGCAGATGGGCCCGCCCGCCGTTGATCGATAGCTTTGGCATAAGCCTTTGTTCTTAAAGCAGCCAAGGCGACAAGTTTGACAATTTGTCTCCGACGGACCGGGTTTGCGGCGCGGCCGATGATCCTTGCGTCGGCCTTGGCAACAGTTACAAGCGGCCCATGCCTGCGGTCCGTCTCTTCGGCTTGCCTACCGACATCAACAGCAGCTTCGAACGGGGCGCCGCTGCCGGCCCCGCTGCGATCCGCGCGGCGCTGCGCAGCGACCGCGGCAATCTGGCGAGCGAGCTTGGGCCGGAGATCGGCGTCGACATCGCCTTCGCCGACGACGGCGACCTGCCGCTCACCGAATACACGGCGCGCGACGATGCGGCGATCCGCCGTCATGTCGCCATGTTGCAAGAGGACGGCGAGGTGCCGCTCGCCCTGGGCGGCGACCATGCGGTCAGCTTCCCGCTGGTCGAGGCGGCGGCAAATTGTTTCGGGCCGGTAACGATCCTGCATTTCGACGCACACCCCGATCTCTACGATGATTTCGCCGGCAATCCGCGCAGCCATGCGTCGCCCTTTGCCCGCATCTGCGAGGCGGGGCATGCCAGGCGTCTCGTCCAGGTCGGCATCCGCACGCTCAATCGTCACTGCCGCGAGCAGGCCGATCGCTTCGGCGTCGAGATCGTCCCGATGGCCGATTTCACCCCCGACGCGGTGCCGGTTCTGGATGGCCCGCTCTATATCTCGATCGACCTCGACGGGCTCGATCCCTCGGCGGCGCCCGGCGTCGCGCATCCCGAACCTGGCGGGCTGACCGTCCGCGAGATGCTGGCAGTGCTGCACAAGCAGACCGCACCGATCGTCGGCGCCGACATCGTCGAGCATCACCCCGGCCGCGATATCGGCGACGTGACCGCCATTCTGGGCGCCAAGCTGGTGCGCGAACTCGCCGCGCTGATAGACCGCAACGGACCATATAATAACTGACCGAAGGAGAGCGCGATGAGCCTGATCGTCCACCACCTCAACAACAGCCGTTCGCAGCGCATCCTGTGGCTGCTCGAAGAGATCGGCGTGCCGTACGAAATCAAATTCTACGACCGCGATCCGGTGACGAACCTGGCGCCCCCCGAACTCGTCGCGGTGCACCCGCTCGGCAAGTCGCCGGTGCTGGAGGATGCGGGGCGCATCATCATCGAATCGGCGGCGATCGCCGAATATGTCTGCGACTATCACGGGGGTGAAAAGCTGGTCCCGCAGCGCGGAACCGACGATCATGTCCGGCACCTGCAATGGATGCATTTCGCCGAGGGGTCGGCGATGACGCCGATCCTGCTGCGTATCTACACCGCGCGGCTCGGCGAGGCGGCCGCGCCGCTGGAGCCGCGCATCACCCAGCAGCTCGAATCGCACTTTGCCTACATGGAGGCCGAGGTCAGCGACGATGGTCATTTCGTCGGCAACGACCTGTCCGCCGCCGACATCATGCTCAGCTTTCCTGCCGAGATCGCGGTCATGCAGGGCATGGCGCCGCGCTATCCCAAGCTGGCCAATTTCGTGAACGCCTGCCACGATCGTCCCGCCTGGCGGCGGGCCCGCGAGAAGGGTGGCGCCTATTATGGCTATTGACCGCCGCTGGCTCGCGCTGGCGGTTCCTATCCTGCTCGTCGGGGCGGCAGCCGCGCCGTCGCCGTTGCTCGGCCCCGAGGTGGAGCGCGACGTCGTCGCCCCCGAAGGCGTCGCCTTTCAACCCGACACGGCAGATGAGACCGCGGCGATGGATCGCTTCGCCGCCTATACTATGGCGCTGTCGAAACGTGATTTCGTGGCCGCCTATGCGATGCTGCGCCTGTCGTTCCAGGCGACGAACCCGCGGCTGGAATGGGAAATGAACCAGCGCAAGCGCACGAGCCTGTGGGCCGATGGCCAGATCCGCGTCCTGCGCCTGACCTGGTATCTCGACCCCGCGGGCCAGCCGCCCGGGCTTTATGCCGCCTTCGATTTTCGCGGCGACCGCAAGGACGGGGCGATGGATTGCGGCTATGTCGCGGTCCACCGCGCCAAGCCCGGCGATCCCTTTACCATCGTGCGTATCGACACCAGCGAAGTCCCGCGCGAGTTGATGGAGGACGGCGTGCCGAAGGCCGACGTGCTGCGCCAACTGCCCTGCTATCTGGGCAAGGGCATCGCCACAAACTTCTGATATCGGCGCCATATTGCGCTTGCATAGCGGCGCCTCGCCCAACATGGTGCCGGCCATGCCGTCGGGGCCGGGTCTTTTGACGCCCGCGGTGCAGAGGTCGCGGTTCAAGGAGATCGTCGAGAGGAATTTCTGAACATGTCGGCCATGATTTTTGCGGCGCTGATGGCGTCCGCGCAGCCGCTGCCCGCCATCAAGGTGGAGCCGGTCCCGGGGAAAGGATATGCGGCGACGGTCGTAGCGATCGACGCCGATCAATATGCGTCGATCATCGAGCGCGTGAAGGTGCTCGCCGCGCAGCGCTGCGGCAGCAAGAAGGTGCGGTTCGGGCGCTTCCAGTTCGACAATCAGGTCGACGTCAAACGCGGCGTTACGGTCATCAAGGATTATCGGCAGGCCTTCAGCTGTTACGATCCCGCGACCGACCCCTATAAGCCCGTGCCGGCCGACTGGAAGGCGAGCGCCACGGAAACGGCGGCGGCGACGCGATTCGTCCAGCGGTTCCTGGACAATCTCGACGAGGGCAATAGTGCGGCGCTCGTCAGGATGATGGACCCGGCGCTGGAGACGACGGCGACCGAAATGAAGCGGTTCAGCGACGAAGCCAAGATGCACCAGACGGGCACCGGCGAGTTCACGCCCCGCCTCGACGGATGGTTGAACAATCCGGAAGACGCCAGCTATCCCGGCGCCTATGCCTATTTCGCCGTGCTGAGTTCGCATCCCGGCCTGGTCGGAACATGCGGCGGTTTGCTGGTCTATCGCGTCCGCGAAGGCGAGTATCAGATAGCGCAATATGACGTGCGCTATTTCTCGCAGGATCTGGTCGACAAGAGCGGGATGACAGACGAGCAACTCAATCGCTTGTGCGAAAGATAGGCCGACAGGTTGGGATCGCGCGTAATGCTTGAGAAAAGCGCGATCCCGCACTAGATCGCGCGGATGACATCGACCAACGACATCCGCCGCTCTTTCCTCGACTATTTCGGGGAGGCTGGCCATCATATCGAGCCCTCGGCACCGCTGGTGCCGTACAATGACCCGACGCTGATGTTCGTCAACGCGGGCATGGTGCCGTTCAAGAATGTCTTCACCGGTCTGGAGAAGCGTCCGTACAGCACGGCGGCGTCGTCGCAGAAGTGCGTACGGGCGGGGGGCAAGCACAACGACCTCGACAATGTCGGCTATACCGCGCGGCACCACACCTTCTTTGAAATGCTGGGGAATTTCTCCTTCGGCGACTATTTCAAGGAACAGGCGATCCATCACGCCTGGACCCTGATCACCAAGACCTGGGGCCTGGCGCCGGAAAAGCTGACCGCGACCGTCTATCACACCGATGACGAGGCGTTCGACCTGTGGCGCAAGATTTCGGGCCTGCCCGAAGAACGCATCATCCGCATCCCGACGAGCGACAATTTCTGGTCGATGGGCGACACGGGGCCGTGCGGGCCGTGCAGCGAAATCTTCTATGACCATGGCGATCATATCTGGGGCGGCCCGCCGGGATCGCCGGAGGAAGACGGCGACCGTTTCGTCGAGATCTGGAACCTGGTGTTCATGCAATATGAGCAGCTGCCGGGCGGCGAGCGCGTCGACCTGCCGCGCCCCAGCATCGACACCGGCATGGGGCTGGAGCGTATCGCGGCGGTGCTGCAGGGCGTCCACGACAATTACGACACCGACACGTTCAAGGCGCTGATCGCCGCGTCGGTCGACCTGACCGGCGTTCCCGCAGAAGGGGCGACGCAGGCGAGCCACCGCGTGATCGCAGACCACCTGCGCGCGTCGAGCTTTCTCGTCGCCGACGGCGTGCTGCCGTCGAACGAGGGCCGCGGCTATGTCCTGCGCCGGATCATGCGCCGGGCGATGCGCCACGCGCATCTGCTGGGCGCGAAGGACCCGTTGATGCACCGGCTGCTGCCGTCGCTGACCGCCGAGATGGGCGCCGCCTATCCCGAGCTGATCCGCGCGCAGCCGCTGATCGCCGAGACGCTGCAGCGTGAGGAAACCAAGTTCCGCCAGACGCTGGACAAGGGATTGCGCCTGCTCGACGAGGCGACCGTCGGCATGGGCAAGGGCGATACGCTGCCCGGCGAGGTCGCGTTCAAGCTGTATGACACCTTTGGCTTTCCATATGACTTGACCGAAGATGCGCTGCGCGCTGAGGATATCGCGGTCGATCGTGCGGGCTTCGATGCCGCGATGGCGCAGCAGAAGGCGGCGGCGCGCGCGGCGTGGAAGGGCAGCGGCGAAAAGGCGTCGGACGAAATCTGGTTCGACCTGGCCGAGACCAACGGCAGCACCGAATTCACGGGCTACACCTCGACCGCCGGCGAAGCGACGGTGATCGGACTGGTCAAGGACGGCAAGCCGGTTGACGAGGCCAAGGCCGGCGAGGATGTGACCGTGCTGACCAACCAGACGCCCTTCTATGGCGAGAGCGGCGGCCAGATGGGCGACGCGGGCACGATCGCCACGCTGGAGGGCGCGAAGGCGATCGTCAGCGACACGGGCAAGCCGCTGGGCCGCCTGCACACGCACCAGGCGAAGCTGGAGGCGGGCAGCCTCAAGGTCGGCGACACGGTGCAGCTTACCGTCGATGCCGCGCGCCGCGACCGCATCCGCGCGAACCACAGCGCGACGCACCTGCTGCACGCCGCGCTTCGCAACCGCCTGGGCGGCCATGTGACGCAGAAGGGCAGCCTGGTCGCCGAGGATCGTTTCCGGTTCGACTTTTCGCACCCCAAGGCGCTGACGCCGGAAGAGATCGCCGACATCGAGGCCGAGGTGAACGCCCAGATCCGCGGCAACGAGGCGGTGACGACGCGGCTGATGACCCCCGACGATGCCGTCGCGGCGGGCGCGCTGGCGCTGTTCGGCGAGAAATATGGCGACGAGGTGCGCGTGCTGTCGATGGGACATGCCGACGAGCACAGCTATTCGGTCGAACTGTGCGGCGGCACGCACGTTCGCGCGCTGGGCGACATCGCCTTGCTGAAGATCGTCAGCGAAAGCGCGGTCTCCTCTGGCGTGCGGCGCATCGAGGCGCTGACCGGCGAGGCGGCGCGCACCTGGCTGAACGGCCGCGACGAGGCGCTGAAGGCCGCAGCCGCGGCGCTGAAGACCTCGCCCGACGATGTGCCGGCGCGTGTCGCGCAGCTTGCCGAGGCGCTGAAGAAAGCGGAGCGCGAGCTGGCCGATGCCAAGAAGGCGCTGGCGATGGGCGGCGGCGGCGGTGCTGCCGCCGGACCCGCCGTCCAGCAGGTCGGCGATACGTCCTTCCTGGCGCAGGTCGTCGACGGCCTTGACCCCAAGGAGCTTCGCGGCACGGTCGACGGCCTGAAAAAGCAGGTCGGCAGCGGCGTCGCGATGCTGGTCGCGGTCAACGACGGGCGCGCCTCGGTCGCGGTCGGCGTGACCGACGACAAGACCGCCAGCCATAGCGCCGTCGATCTGGTCAAGGCGGCGGTCGCCGCGCTTGGCGGGCAGGGCGGCGGCGGTCGACCCGACATGGCCCAGGGCGGCGGTCCCGACGGCGGCGCGGCGGATGACGCCGTCGCGGCTGTCATGGCAGCGCTGGCGGCGACGATTTGAAACCGTCGAAAAAGACGCGGCGCACCGATCATGCCGAACGGCTGATCGCGGCGCCGCTGGTCGATGTATTCGCCGCCTTTACGAGCGCGGACAAGCTGGCGCGCTGGTTACCGCCCGAGGGCGCGACGGGCGCTTTCGAGCATGTCGACCTTTGCGAGGGTGGCGGCTTTCGGATGCGGCTGAGCTTCGACGATCCCGATGTCGAAACCAAGAGCGACGACGACGGCGACATCGTCGAGGTCCATATCCCGACGCTCGACCACGGACGGTTGATCGTGTGGGAGGTCGAGTTCGAATCCGACGACCCGCGTTTTTCGGGCACGATGGCGATGCACTGGTATCTGTCGCGCAAGGGCGGCGGCACGCTGATTACGATCGACGCACATCAGGTGCCGCCGGGGATTTCGGCGAAGGATCACGAGGCGGGACTCAATTCGTCGCTGGCGAATCTGGCGGCGGTGGTCGAGGAATAGGGCTGTCCGGCGAAGGCCGGGGCCCACACGCCGCACGACATCGCGGGAGGCCCCGGCTTTCGCCGGGGATCGCGAAGCCGGGGATCACGAAGCCGGGGATCGCGAACGGGCTCAGCCCTCCGCCCCCTTGGCTTTCCCCCACGCACGCGCGGCGGTGTATCCCAGATAGCCCGTGCCGAAGAGCGCGTAGAGCGGTTCGGGGATGCCCGCGAGATAGGCGTTCATGCCCTCGGCGATGCCCTTTGCCATGTCGGGACGTGCCGCGGCGATCAGGCCCATCGGAATCGCCCACAGCAGCAGCGCGTACATGACATAGAGGAAGCTGGGGCGGGCGCGGCTGGTCCAGGGGTCGGCGCTGCTTGCTTCGGCGACGATCGCGGTCATCCGCGTCCGGATCGCCTCCATTTCCTGGCTGCCCTCGAGTTTCAGCAGTTCCAGCTTGGCGCGGTCGCGCGCTTCGGGGTCGGGAATGATCTTGTCGATCAGCTTGGCGATGGGGCCGATCAGGCCTTCGATAATGCTCATTCTGATGCTCCTGCAGGTCAAAGTTCAGTAAAGTTCAGCCCAATGGCGCGGCGCGAAGCGTCAATTCGGACCGATGCGATTGGCGAGCCAGCCGTAGAGAAAGGCCTCCTGGCTGGGGCGGCGTTCGGCGAGCGCGATGTAGCGTTCGCCCTGCAGCGCCTCCATCGCGCGGAGGAGGACGATTTCGCCGTCCTTGCCGCGCGCCTTCACGAAGCCGTCGAGCGCCGACAGCGTGCGCGGTCCGATTTCGCGGTCGACCGCGATGTCGGGATAATCGCGCGCGGCGCGGTTGAGCGCGTTGAGCGCGCGCTGCAAAAATCCCGTCGCCGTGCCGGTGCCCATGTTGACGCCGGTGTCGAACAGTTCGGCGGCAATGGCGGGCGCACGGAGCGCGACCTTGTCGAAACCGGGGCGCAGCCAATAGAGGCGGTGATAAATCGAGGCCGCCTCGCAGCGCGGCAGGCTGCGCATATTGCCCGCATAACCCTGCGCGCGTGCCACGGCTTCGGTGATTCCCCAGCAGGTCGGGCCGCCACGATCGGCGGGGTGGTTTACATATCGGCCTTCGCGGTCGATGACGGCATCGATAAGGGCGGCGGCATCGCGGGCAATCAGATCGGGTCGTGGCATGATTCGTTCCTTTTGGTTGGTCGGGTGGCAAGAACGAACCATATAGGAATATTGTAGGAAAGGGTTTTTGCCGATGCGGGCGCTTCAGGTATCCGAGTTGCTTCCCGACCACGCCGGCGCCGCGCTGGTGGACCTGCCGGTGCCGCAGCCGGGACCGGGCGAGGTGCGCGTGCGGGTGCGCGCGGCGTCGGTGAATTTCCCCGACCTGTTGATGACCGGCGGCGGATATCAGCTGAAACCCGACCTGCCGTTCGTGTCGGGGCTGGAGCTTTCGGGCGAGGTCGACGCGGTGGGCGAGGGGGTGACCGGCTGGGCGCCGGGCGATGCCGTCGTGGGCGGCAATCGCTTCGGCGCCATGGCCGAATATAGCATCGTTCCCGCCGCATCGCTGCGGCGCAAGCCCGAGGCGTTGAGCTGGGACGAAGCTGCCGCCTATCCCGTGGCGTATCTCACCGCCTATGTCGCGCTGGTACGATGCGCGCGGGTCGAGCCCGGCGAATGGGTGCTGGTGCATGGCGCGGCGGGCGGGGTCGGGCTGGCGACGGTCGACCTGGCCAAGGCGCTGGGCGCGCGGGTGATCGCGGTGGCGAGCAGCGAAGCGAAACGCGACGCGATCGCGCGCCTCTATGCGCCCGACGCGGTCATTGCCGCCGAGCCGGGATTTCGCGACGAGGTGAAGGCGCTGACCGGCGGGAAGGGCGCCGACGTGATCTTTGACCCGGTGGGCGGCGACGTCTTTGACGAATCGACGCGCTGCATCGCCTTCGGCGGGCGCCTGCTCGTCGTCGGGTTCACGTCGGGCCGGATTCCGGAGGTGTCGGTCAATATGCCGCTGATCAAGGGCTTTTCGGTCGTCGGCGTGCGCGCCGGCGAATATGGCCGGCGCTTTCCCGATCGCGGCGCCGAGAATGTGGCGGCGACCGATGCGCTGGCCGCGGCAGGCGGGATTCGCCCGCATGTCCACGCCGCGCTGGACCTGTCCGACTGGCGCGGAGGCTTTGCGATGCTCGAGCGGCGCGAGGTTGTGGGGAAAGTCGTGCTGCGTCCGTGACGAACCGAGCGGGCGCGGCATAGTTTTGCGACATCCGAACCTCTATGTCCGCGGCGGGGCATCCCGGCGACTTCGCCGACCATGACCGAAGGACATAGTATGAAGACATTGACGTTGATCGCAGCCGCAGCCGGCGTGGCCATTTCGGCGAGCGCCGCGGCGCAGCCCCCGCAGGACGGCGGCCGCATCTTTGCGATGATGGATACCAACAAGGACGGCAAGCTGGACAAGGCCGAGATCACCAAGATGGCCGAAATGCGCGCGCAGCGGCAGGGCGACCCGTCGCTGGCTTCGCCCGACAAGGTCGAAGCCTTCATCAAGCATGTCGACGCCAATGGCGACGGCTTCATCGACAAGGCCGAACTGGAATCGATGCGCAAGGCCCGCGCCTCCGCGCCGCCGCCGGAAGCCGAACCTGACGCTAGCTAAACCTGACGCAAGCTGAACCTGGCGCGGGGCGGTCGCAGGGCCGCCCCGTCGCATTATCCGCCGCGATTTGGAAATCCTGCCGCTTTGGCAGGTTTGAATTGGTCGGGACGAGAGGATTCGAACCTCCGACCCCCACACCCCCAGTGTGATGCGCTACCAGGCTGCGCTACGTCCCGACCGGCCCTTTCGGGCAGGCGAGGCCCCTAGCGCGGGTTGGCGGTCGATGCAAGCGGCGATGGCCGCGCGGGCGCAATCTGTCGCTCCGCCCTTGATCTCTCTCCCATGCTTCCCATTTCGGCCATGCTTGCCGAGGGGGGAAGAATGCAGCGACTTGCTTGCGCGTCTGGCCCCTGCGTGATAGGCGCCGCGCCATATTTTGCTTGGTCTTTCCGGTGCGGAAGGACCGATGCTGCAACGAGAAAGTCTTTCATTCATGTCGACCAATCTGCTTCTGACCCAGGCGGCCGGATCCGGGGGCGGGGCCGCCGGTTTCATCATGCTGGTGCCCTATCTGCTGATCTTCGTGGTTTTCTGGTTCTTCCTGATCCGCCCGCAGCAGGTCCGTATGAAGGAACATCGGAACAAGATCGCGGCGGTGAAGCCGCGCGACCAGGTCGTGACCGGCGGCGGCATCGTCGGCAAGGTGACGCGGGTCGACGATGATTTCGCCGACGTCGAAATCGCGCAGGGCGTGAAGATCAAGGTCGTGAAGTCGACCCTGTCCGACGTTCTTCAGCCCGGCGCCAAGCCCGCGAACGACTGACGCGCTGGCGCCGCAGTCGCGGCGCCGCCAGACTGACCGGAACCCAATTCATGCTCGATTTCCCGCGCTGGAAGACCATCGGCATCAGCATCATCCTGCTGCTCGGTATCATCTTTTCCATTCCCAGCTTCCTGCCGTCCAAGACGTTCGACAGCCTGCCGACCATCGCGCAGATCAAGGTCAACCTGGGCCTCGACCTTGCCGGCGGCAGCCACTTGCTGCTGGAGGCCGACGTCGCCGACCTGCAGAAGACGCAGCTTGCGAACATGGAAAAGACCGTGCGTGCCGCGATGCGCGGCGAGCGCGGTCCCGACGACGATATCGCGATCGGCGAACTGTCGACCGCGGGCGGCAAGATCAGCTTCCTGGTCCGCGATCAGTCCAAGCTCGACGCGGCGCGCGATCGGCTGTTCAACGAAACGGGCGGCGCGGGCATCGCGACCGGCCAGCGCGACTGGCGCATCGACATCATCGACACGACGCGCATCGTCATGACCCCGACGCAGGCGGGGCAGGCACAGGCGATCAAGAACGCCATGGATACCGCGCGCGACATCATCGACAAGCGCGTCAACGCGCTGGGTACGCGCGAACCGACGATCATTCGTCAGGGCGACGACCGTATCGTCGTCCAGGTTCCGGGCCTGCAGGATCCGCAGCAGCTCAAGGACCTGATCGGCAAGACCGCGCGCCTGGAATTCCGCATGGTCGACCCCAATGCCGACCCCGCCGAAGTGGCCGCGGGCCGCGCGCCGGTGGGCAGCGAGATCGTTCCCTATGCCGAGGGCGCGAACGGCAGCGCCCCCTATGAAGTGCTGCGCCGCCAGGTGATGATCAGCGGCGAGCAGCTTCTGGACGCCAAGCAGGGCTATGACGGGCAGTCGGGCCAGCCGGTCGTCAATATCCGTTTCGATTCGGGTGGCTCGTCGACCTTTGCCAAGGTGACGGCGCAGAATGTCGGCAAGCGTTTCGCGATGGTGCTCGACGGCCGCGTGCTGTCGGCGCCGTCGATCAACGAACCGATCCTCGGCGGCAGCGCGCAGATTTCGGGCAGCTTCAGCGTCGCGACCGCGAACAACCTCGCCATCTCGCTCCGTTCGGGTGCGCTGCCGGTGAAGATGACCGTCGTCGAGGAACGCACGGTGACGCCCGAACTGGGCGCCGATTCGATCCGCAAGGGCGTGATCGCCGGGATCGTCGCCACCGCCGCGGTGCTGACGCTGATGGTGCTCGTCTATGGCCGTTTCGGCATTTATGCGAACGTCGCGCTGTTCTTTAACATCTTCCTGATCATCGCGATCATGGCGGCGTTCAACGCGACGCTGACGCTGCCGGGTATCGCCGGCTTCGTGCTGACGATCGGCGCCGCGGTCGACGCGAACGTGCTGATCAACGAGCGCATACGCGAGGAATTGAAACGCGGCAGGCGGGTCTTCCAGGCCGTCGAGCTTGGCTATTCCGAAGCGAGCCGCGCGATTTTCGACGCCAACGTGACCAACGTCATCGCCGCGTCGCTGATGTTCTGGTTCGGCTCGGGTCCGATCAAGGGCTTTGCCGTGGTGCTGACGATCGGCATCATCACCAGCGTCTTCACCGCCGTTACCGTCACGCGCCTGTTCGCGGCCCGCTGGCTGCACAAGACGCGCCCGGCGTCGATCAACATTTAAGGAAAGGGCGACATCATGCGTTTGCTGAAACTCGTCCCCGACGACACGAATATCGACTTTCTGAAGTGGCGGAAGCTCGCTTCGGCGATGAGCTTCATCCTCGTCGCGATCTCGATCGCGCTCGTTGCGGTGAAGGGACTGAACCTTGGCGTCGACTTCGTCGGCGGCCAGTCGGTCCGCGTCGAATTCCCCCAGGCGATGCCCCCGATCGACGAAATCCGGGAAAAGGTCAGCCACATCGGGCTGGGCGAACCGACGATCCAGCAGTTCGGGTCGGACAAGGCCGTGTCGATCCGCACCGCGCTGCCCGAAGGTGACAAGACCGTCGCCGACCGCGCGGGCAAGCAGCTTGTCGCCGGCATCCAGAAGGCGTTTCCGGGCGCGCATACCGGATCGGTCGAAACCGTTTCGGGCAAGGTGTCGGGCGAGCTGATCAGCACCGGCGCGCTGAGCCTCGCGCTCGCGATGTTGGGCATCTCGATCTATATCTGGATCCGCTTCGAATGGCAGTTCGGCGTCGGCGCGCTGGGCCGCCTGTTCCACGAAGTCGCGCTGACCTTTGGCTTCTTCGCGGTGACGCAGCTTCAGTTCGACCTGAACAGCATCGCCGCGCTGCTGACGATCGTCGGCTATTCGCTGAACGACACGATCGTCGTGTACGACCGCGTCCGCGAAAACCTGAAGAAATATCGCAAGATGGAGATCGTGCCGCTGCTGAACCTCAGCATCAACGAAACGCTGTCGCGCACGGTGATGACCAGCGTGTCGGTGTTGCTTGCGCTCGGCATGCTGCTGATCTTTGGCCCGGACGTGATCTTTGGCTTTACCGCCGCGATGCTGTTCGGCGTGTTCGTCGGCACCTATTCGTCGATCCTGATGTCGACGCCGGTGCTGGTGTGGCTGAAGGTCGGTCCGCACAGCTTCGTGCCGCGGACCAGCGCCGCGAGCGAGGGTGCGGAACGCGTCCAGCGCAAGGACGACGGCGCGGTCGTCTAATGCCCCTAACGGCCCGCGCAGCGGCGGAGATGATCCGCCAGCTCGCGGCCGTTGCGGTCCCAATCGAACCGTCCGCCAAGGCTTGCGGCGACGTCGGCCTGTGCCGGCGGTGCGGCGAGGATCGACTGCACCGCCTGGGCAAGCGCGTCGGGTGACCGTTCGACGATGCGCCCGGCGACGGGCGCGGTGACGAGTTCGGCCGCGCCCCCGGCGTCGCTGATCACGATCGGCGTGCCGCAGGCGAGCGCCTCCACCCATGCATTGGCCAGCCCTTCGCTGACCGACGGCATCGCGACGACGTCGGCGGCGCGATAGAGCTGCGGCAGGTCGGCATTGGCGACCGGGCCGAGCAGGCGGACGCGATCCGCGACGCCCAGCCGTTCGGCCAGCGCGCGATATCGTCCTTCCTCTTCCCCCGACCCCGCGAGCCAGTAATCGACGCCGGGCAGCGCGGGCAGCGCCTCGATGACCAGCGCCTGGCCCTTGCGCGGGATCAGCGCGCCGACGGTCAGGATCGCGGGCGCATCGCCCAGGCCGAGCGCGGCGCGGGCCGCGGTGCGGTCGCCCGGATGGAAGCGCGCGGTATCGATCCCGGTATAATGGACCGCGACCTTTGCCGGATCGATGCCGATCGCCGCCATGTCGCGGCGCATCGCGTCGGAAGCCGCGAGCAGCCCGGCGGCTTCGCGCCCGGACTGGACCACCATGTCCCGCGTCGCAGGGGCGTGGCCGAAATGGCTGATGTCGGCGCCCCGCGCCTTTGCCGAGAAGGGCAGGCCCAGCCGCCGGGCGACGCGCATCGCGGCGGGGCCGTCGGGGTAGAAGAATTGGGCGTCGACGACGTCGAACATGCGGTCGCCGACCGCCGCGAGCACCGCGCGCGCGACGGCCGGCGGATTGAAGCGCGCGCCATAGCGCGGGATCAGCGTGAAGCGCGGCCGGTGGACCGAGAGGGGCCCCCATTGCTCGGTGCGGGGGAGGTCGCGGAGCGCGCGGTATCGCTTGTGAAGCGAGAGCGGGAAGGGGGGCAGGCCGATGGGCGCGACGACGGTGAGGTCGATGCCCGGCTGCGCGGCGAGCGCGCGCAGGCTCCGTTCGACGAACAGGCCGAAGTTCGGCCGCACGGCGTCGGGAAACAGCGTCGCGATCGACAGGACGCGCAGGGGCGTGGCGGACGTCACTTAGAGCGTGCGGATCAGGCGCACGGCGACGGCGGCCCACGGCGGGTTGCTGACGACCTGTTGCCGCTGGCCCGTGCCGAGCGGGAGCAGGTGCAGCTTTTCGCCGTCGACGTTGAGCAGGCGCGCGAAGAAGTAACGACCGGCGGGACGCGGGACGAGCAGGTCGCGGTTGAGCGCGCCCGTCCAGTCGCCATCGATCCGGCGGCACCAGATTTCGTCGCCCGCGCGATAATCGCCGATCGACGAGGTGACGCGCACGGCGACCATGTCCTCGCCCGGGCGTGCGGTGAGGGCCTGCTCGACGCGCGTCGGCGCCTGCGCTCCATCGGCGCCGAGCAGCGCGGTGATCGTAAGCTGGGTATCCTGCGGCAGCTGGACGAGTTCGGCGGCATCGACCCCGAGCGCCTTGGCAATGCGGTTCATCCAGCCCAGCGAGAGCGTGCGCGTGCCGGTTTCGAGGCGACCGATCGTCTGTGCGGTCGTCGGCGGATCGCACCGCTGTCCCACCTCTTCGAGCGTGAGGCCCTTTGCACGGCGGACGGCGCGAATGCTGTTGATCATCGCAAATCCCTCAAATAACCAAATCGGTTTCTTCTTTCCTACAAAATATTCCAATGTCAAGCAGGTCGTACAGCCCGGGAGAAATGCATGGCCAGACGCCGCCTCGAAACGCGTATCCACCCCGACGACCGGATCGATCCGGACAAGATCGGTCCGCAGGCGATGCGGCATGTGACGGTGAATGTGGCCGAGAGTCCCGTCGCCTGGCTGGCGTCGCGGGGGCTGTTGACCCCGGAGCAGCTTCGCGCGGGCGAGCGGCTGCGCATCGATTATGAGCGCGCGGGGTTGTCGGCCCGGGTGACGATGTGCTGGGACGCCGCGCCCCCCGCCAAGGCCGGCGGCGGTTCGAGGGCATCGGGGGCGTCGCTGGCGCGGATCGATGCGCACCGGCGTTTTCACGCGGCGGTCGACCATGTCGGGCCGGGGCTGGCCGACATATGCTGGCGCGTGATCTGCGCGGGCGAGGGAATCGGCGGCGCGGAGAAGGCAATGGGGTGGCCGGCCCGGTCCGGGAAGCTGGTACTCGGGCTGGCGCTCGACCGATTGGCGCGCTTCTATGGAACGGGATGATGCCGCGCTATTGCAGCGCCTCGACCTCTTCGGCCAGCGCCAGCCAGCGATCCTCGGCCGCCGCCTTCTCGTCACGCAATGTGTCGAGCTTTGCGGTCAGGGCGTTGAAGCGGGCGTTGTCGCGGGTGAAGAGGCTGCCGTCGGAGAGCTCGGTCTCGATCGCCGCCATTTCGCGTTCGATTTCCTCGATGCGGCCGGGGAGCAGGTCGTAGTCGCGCTGGTCCTTGTAGCTGAGCTTCTTGCGCGCCTGCGGCGGCGGGGGCGGGGCGGCGCCGGTTGCCGCGGCCTTCGCTTTTGTCGCGACGGGCTTGCTGCGCTTTGCTTCCCAGTCGGCATAGCCGCCGGCGACGATGTCGACCTTGCCCGACCCGTCGAGGCCGAGCGTCACGGTCACCGTGCGGTCGAGGAAGTCGCGATCGTGGCTGACGAGCAGCACCGTTCCCTCATAATCGGCGATGACTTCCTGCAGCAGGTCGAGCGTTTCGAGATCGAGGTCGTTGGTCGGCTCGTCGAGGACGAGCAGGTTCGATTCGCGGGCGAACTCGCGCGCGAGCAGCAGGCGCGAGCGCTCGCCGCCCGAGAGGGCGCCGACATTCGCCTCGGCGATCGCGGGATCGAAGAGGAAGTCCTTGAGATAGCCCTGCACATGCTTCTTGACCCCGCGCACCTCGATCCAGTCGCCGCCGTCGGCGAGGATGTCGCGCACGCGCTTGTCGGGGGCGAGCAGGCTGCGCTGCTGGTCGATGATGATGCCGTCGAGCGTCGGGGCCAGCGTCACCTTGCCCTCGTCGGGCTGAATTTCGCCGGTCAGCAGCTTGAGCAGGGTCGATTTGCCGGCGCCGTTCGCGCCGACGATGCCGATGCGATCGCCGCGCTGAACGCGAAAGTCGAAATCCTTGATGATCGTGCGGTCGCCGAAGCGCTTGCTGATATGATCGGCGACGATCACCGATTTCGACCGCACGTCGTCATTGGCAAGGCCGAGCTTCGCGACGCCGGGGCCGCCGATCATCGCGGCGCGGGTCGCGCGCATTTCCTTCAGCTTTTCGAGCCGCCCCTGGTTGCGCTTGCGGCGTGCGGTGACGCCGCGTTCGAGCCAATGCGCCTCGAGCCGCAGTTTCGAATCGAGCTTTTGCGCGGCGCGCGCTTCCTCGGCGAATACAGCCTCGGTCCACTCGTCGAAGCCGCCGAAGCCGATTTCCTTGCGGCGGATGCTGCCGCGGTCGAGCCACAGCGTCTGGCGCGTCAGCCGGGTGAGGAAAGTACGGTCGTGGCTGATCGCGACGAAGGCGCCGGTGTAGCGCGACAGCCAGCCTTCGAGCCAGTCGATCGCCGCGAGGTCGAGGTGGTTGGTCGGCTCGTCGAGCAGCAGCACGTCCGGATTCTGCGCAAGCGCGCGGGCGATGGCGGCGCGGCGTCGCTCGCCGCCCGAGGCGCTGGTGGCGGTGCGCGACATATCGATGCCGAGCTGATCCGCGATCGCCGCGACCTCATGCTCTTCGGGTGCATCGGTGCCGGAGATCGCGAAATCCATCAGCGTGTCGAAGGCCGACAGGTCGGGTTCCTGTTCGAGCAGCACGACATGCGTGCCCGGAACGATCGTGCGCTTGCCCTTGTCGGCGTCGATTCGGCCGGCGAGCAGCTTGAGCAAGGTCGTCTTGCCCGCGCCGTTGCGGCCGATGAGCGCGAGCCGGTCGCGTGCGCCGACATAGATGTCGAGGTCCTGGAACAGCCAGCCGCTGCCCTGCACGAGGCCGAGGCCTTCATAAGATAAGATCGGTGCTGCCATGATGAACGGCTCGCTACCGACGCGTTCAGCATCATGCAAGCGCCGCGCGCGCAAAGGCCGGAACGGGTTCGCTCCGTCAGCGTTACGGGGTGGAGATCATCAAGTGCCGAAAGTTCGGTTCACAGGAGAATGAAATGACGAAGCAAATGCTCACCGCTATGGCTGCCGGACTGGTGCTGGCCGCCGCGACGCCCGCCATTGCCCAGCAGGGAGGTTCGACGGTGACGACGGCTACGGTACAGGGACCCATTCTTTCCTTCAGCGTCAGCGAGGAAGTGCGCTCGCGTCCGGACCAGGCGACGGTCGGCGCCGGCGTGACGACCACCGCGCCGACCGCGGTCGAGGCGATGCGCCTCAACGCCGCGGCGATGGACAAGCTGATCGCCGCCGCAAAGGCGCGCGGCATCAAGGCGGAGAATATCCAGACGAGCGGCATCAACCTGTCGCCGCAATATGATTACAACAATCGTGGCGACGGCCAGCCGCCGCGCTTTCTGGGGTATCAGGTGTCGAACAGCGTCCGAGCGACGACGTCGAAGATCGACGATATCGGCCCGCTGCTCGACGCGCTGGTCGCGGCCGGCGGCACCAATGTCGATGGGCCGTGGTTCGGCATGAAGGACCCCGACGCACAGCTCGTCGGCGCGCGCGGCAGCGCGATCAAGGCGGCCGAAGCGAAGGCCGCCGACTATGCCCGGCTTGCCGGCTATCGCGGCGCCGAACTGGTTTCGATCAGCGAAGGCGGCTTCAACGGGCCGCAGCCGCCGATGCCGATGGTCCGCCTGCAGGCGATGGACGCCGCCGGCAAGGCGACGCCGGTCGAACCGGGCCAGGTGGCGAATACGCTGACGCTGAGCTTTCAGTACCGGTTGGTGCGATAATCCCGGCGGGAGCTGGCCCTAGGCCAGCTCCCCCTCGGCCCACGGCCAGGGGCGTTCGCGAAACCATTTCGTGATGATATATTTGCGCCCCTTGCGCACCTTCATCCCGTGATGGAGCGTTTCGGGGTTCGGCGTGCCGTCGGGGCGGACATTGTTCCAGGCGAGCAGCTTGCCCGTTTCGGGCTGGTGCATCTTTCCCGTCGACAGAAAGCGCGTCGCGCCGCCGGCCGCGGGTTCGTTGAGATAGATCATCAGCGTCCAGCTCCGCTGTCCCGGAACCGCGCAATACATGTCCCAATCGGCGCCGTCGGGATCGAAGTAATCGGTGTGCGCCTTGAATTCCTCACCCACGTCATAGCGCTGCCCCTGCAGCGGCTCGCCATATTCGAGGGGGATGCCGGTCAGGTCGTGGAGCCGGTTGTTCACGGCGACGACCAGCGGTTCGCGGTGATTGAGGTCGCAGGTCGAACTGGTGCGAAAGGCCTCGTCGCCATTGGGATCGGCGATCGTCGACGGGCGCGCATCGCCGTCGATCAGCGCCATCAATCCGGCGCAGGTCGGCGCGTCGAGGAACTTCGGGAGCATGAACTGCTGAAGCTTTGCGCTGGGTGCGCGCCTGATGCCCGGAACGGCGGCAAGCCTTTCGCCGGTGCGGTCGGCGCCCGAGGTCGCCATGTCGACATGTTCATTCCCAGCCATGCCGCGCTTTTAGTGGCGCGAGCGCGCGCGAACAATGCTTGACGAAGGGGGAGGGCGCGCCTATCGCCGCGCGCTGTCGCAGGCGGTTTCGCCCGACGTGTGGCGACCATAGCTCAGTTGGTTAGAGCGCCGGTTTGTGGTACCGGAGGTCGCGGGTTCGAGCCCCGTTGGTCGCCCCATTTTCTCTATCCTCGCGAATAGACGCTTTTGGGATGACTCGCCGCGCCTGTTGTATTATTACGTTCTCACGTAATTTTCTAATGCGAGGATGCAGCCATGTCCGCAGTCTGGGATTTCGCCGATTTCGACGATCATGAACATGTCCACATGTTCCGCGATCGCGCCAGCGGGCTGACGGCGGTCATCGCCGTCCACTCGACTCACCTCGGCCCCGGCGCCGGTGGCGTCCGCTTCTGGCATTATCCGCAGCGCGCGGCCGCCATCACCGATGCGCTGCGCCTTTCGCGCGGCATGAGCTACAAGAACGCAATGGCGGGCCTGCCGATGGGCGGCGGCAAGGGCGTGATCCTGGCCGACGAAAATGGCGCGAAGTCCCCCGAACTGCTCGCGGCCTTCGGCCGGGCGGTCGATTCGCTCGGCGGCGCCTATGTCACGGCCGAGGACGTCGGCATTACCGATGCCGACATGGTCGAGATTTCGAAGCAGACGAAGCATGTCAGCGGCCTGCCGGTCGCGAGCGGTGCCGCCGCCGGCGGCGATCCGGGGCCGTTCACGGCACTTGGCGTCTATCTGGGCATCAAGGCCGCGATCAAGGAAGGTCTTGGCACCGACAGCGCGCAGGGCGTGCGCATCGCGATCCAGGGTGTCGGCAGCGTCGGCGGCGGCGTCGCGCGGCGGCTGGCGGCCGAGGGCGCGAAGCTGACCCTGGCCGACGTCAACCTGGCGCGCGCGAAGGCGCTGGCCGAAGAGCTGGGCGCGGACCTGGCCGATTCGGCGGCGATCATGGAGGTCGAGGCCGACCTGCTGAGCCCCAATGCGCTCGGCGCGATCCTGACCGAGCGCAGCATCGAAAAGCTGCGCGTGCCGATCATCGCGGGCGGTGCGAACAACCAGCTCGCGACGGCGGCGGACGGCCAGCGCGTGCATGATCGCGGCATCGTCTATGCCCCCGATTATGTGATCAACGCGGGCGGCATCATCAACGTCGCGCTGGAATATCTGGGCCAGGGCAGCCGCGAAGAGGTCGAGAGCCGCATTCACCTGATCCCCGGTCGCCTCGCGGAGATCTGGGCCGAGAGCCGGGCAAGCGGCACGCCGGCGTCGTCAGTCGCCGACCGGATGGCGCAGAAGCTGATCGGGCGGGGCTGACCCGCCCGGCCGCGGCTGGCGCAAGTTTGCAAGCCTCGCGGTCGCTCCCGCAGCGGGAGGGGTTTAGTTGTGGACGATTTCCGCTAAGCCAGCTTTCGATGAAACGGCATTTCTATCTGGTCGCTGGCTGGGCTTCGCTGGCACTCGGCGCGATCGGCGCGTTCCTGCCGCTGCTGCCGACGGTGCCCTTCGTCATCCTGGCCGCCTTCTGCTTTGCCCGGTCTTCGCCGCGGCTCGAGGCGTGGCTGCTGACCCATCCGCAGTTCGGGCATCATATCGTCGCGTGGCGCGAAAAGGGCGCGATCAGCCGTAAGGGCAAGATCGCTGCGACCGCCGCTTTTGCCCTCAGCATCGTGTTGGCCGCGATCTTTTCGCCCTGGCCGTGGGTGATGGCGCCGGTAATCGCCGCCGCGGTCACGGGAAGCTGGATCTGGACCCGGCCCGAGGCTTGACCTCGCGCGCCCCACAGGCGACAGAGGCGCCGCCGGGTCGCGCCGGGCAATTCACTGGACCGATAAATCGGCCTCACCTAAAGACGACGCGAGACCGATGCACGCTTACGCCAATCCCACCCGCTTTCTGGCGATCGCCAAGCCGCTGACGCCGTGGCTGCTCGGCCTTGGGCTGTTGCTCGTGCTGGGCGGCGCCTTTGCGGGGCTGACGATGGTTCCCGGCGAGGCGAAGCAGGGCGAAACCGCGCGCATCCTTTACGTCCATGTCCCGTCGGCCTGGCTCGGCATGGGCGGCTGGACGTCGCTGGCGGTCACCGGGCTGGTGCAACTCGTGTGGCGGCATCCGCTGGCGGGCATCGCGGCGCGCGCGATCGCGGTGCCGGGGATGTTGTTCACCGCGCTGTGCCTGGCGACCGGATCGATCTGGGGCAAGCCGACCTGGGGCACCTGGTGGGAATGGGACGGACGGATGACCTCGATGCTTGTCCTGCTGTTTCTGTATGCGGGCTTCATCGCGCTGACCAGCGGCGACGAGGGGCAGCGGCAGGGCGGTTCGCTGTCGCGCGGCGCGGCGATCTATGCCCTGGTCGGCGCCATCAATATTCCGATCATCAACCGCAGCGTCGTTTGGTGGAACAGCCTGCACCAGGGACCGAGCATCACGCTGGGCGGATCGAGCATCGACAAGGCGCTGTTGTGGCCTTTGGGCTTGACCGTGCTTGGCTTTTCGCTGCTATTCGGTGCCATAGTGCTGATGCGGATGCGGCGGATCATCGCCGACAATCGCGTTGCCGCACGGCTGCGGCGGCTTGCCGACGACGAGGAAAACTGAGCTATGACGGGGGTGATCAGCGGGAACGGGCAATGGGCCTATGTCGCCGCCGCCTATATATTGACCGCGCTGCTGACCGGCATCGTCCTGTGGACGAGCTGGCGCGCGATGGCGAAGGCCGAAAAGCGCAGCGACGCGCTTCGGGCCAAGAACCGGCGCGGTGACGGCCAATGAAGGCGAAGCATCAACGACTGATTCTGGCGGCCGTCGCGCTGTGCGGCGTCGCGGGCGCGGGCGTGCTCGGCGCCAGCGCGCTGCGCGACGAGGCGGCGTATTTCCGTACGCCGGCCGAGATCAAGGCGGGGCAGGCGGTGGTCGGCGAGCCGATGCGGCTGGGCGGCATGGTCGCCGCGGGCAGCATCCAGCGGCAGAGCGACGGGGTGACGATCCGCTTCGTCGCGACCGACGGCAAGGCATCGATCCCGGTCCAGTTCACCGGCATCGTCCCCGACCTGTTCGCCGAAAATTCGGGCATGGTCGCCGATGGCCGGATGCTGGCCGACGGCACGTTCGTCGCCGACCGCATCCTCGCCAAGCATGACGAGCGCTATATGCCGCCGCAGATGGGCGACATGCCCAAGAACATGAAGGTGGCGCCCAAGGTATGATTGCCGAACTCGGTCTGGCCCTGCTCTGGATCGCGGCGGCGCTTGCGTGCCTGTCGCTGGTCGCGGGGATCGTCTATATCCGCACGGGTAACAATGATCTTGCCGCGCTGGTCCGTCCGGCAAGCGTCGCGCAGGGGGTGCTGACCGCCGCCGCCTTTGGCCTGTTGATCATGCTGTTCGTGCGGTCGGACATGTCGGTCGAGCTTGTCGCGCGCAACAGCCACAGCCTGAAACCGATGCTGTTCAAGGTCGCCGGCGCATGGGGCAACCATGAAGGATCAATGCTGTTGTGGCTGACGATCCTGGGCGTGTCGGGCGCGCTCGTCGCGCTCTTCGAACGTCGCCTGCGCAACGACACGCTGGTCGCGACGCTTGCCGCGCAGGCGGCGCTGAGCCTGGGTTTCTTTGCGTTCCTTCTCTTTTCGTCGAACCCGTTCAACCGCTTGCCGGTCGCGCCGCCCGACGGGCAGGGGCTCAACCCGCTGCTGCAAGACCCCGGGCTCGCCTTTCATCCGCCGACGCTTTACGTCGGCTATGTCGGGATTTCGGTCGCTTTCAGCTTCGCGGTCGGCGCGCTGATCACGCGCGAGATCGGCCCCGCTTTCGCCCGCGCGATGCGGCCTTGGGTGCTGGGAAGCTGGATCTTCCTGACGCTGGGCATCACCGCCGGCAGCTATTGGGCCTATTACGAGCTCGGCTGGGGTGGCTGGTGGTTTTGGGATCCGGTCGAGAACGTATCGCTGATTCCCTGGCTGGCGGGCGCCGCGCTGCTCCATTCGGTGAGCGTGACGGCGACGCGCAACGCCCTGCGCGCCTGGACGGTGATGCTCGCGGTGATCGCCTTTTCGATGTCGATGGTGGGCACCTTCATCGTTCGTTCGGGCCTGCTGACCAGCGTCCACAGCTTTGCGGTCGATCCGGAGCGCGGCACCTTTCTGCTGGTGCTGATGGCGGTCTATATCGGCGGCGCGCTGACCCTGTTCGCCTTTCGCGCCGGAAGCGTGGCCGAGGGCAAGAAATTCGCGCTGATGAGCCGCGAGGGATCGCTGGTGATCAACAATCTGTTGCTGACGACCATCCTCGCGCTCGTGCTGCTCGGCACGCTCTATCCGATCATCGCCGAGGCGATGGGCGAGAAGATTTCGGTCGGGCCGCCCTATTACAACAAGGTCGCGGGGCCGCTCGCGCTGATCCTTTGCCTGGTGATGGTCGCGGGCCCCCTGCTGAGCTGGCGCAAGGATGACGGCAAGAAGCTGTGGACGCGCCTGCCGGCGGCAATTCTTGCCGGTGCGGCGGTGCTGTTCGGGCTCGTCCTGTTCGGGGGCAAGGTCGGCGTGCTGCCGCTGCTCGGCATGACCGTCGCCGGCATCGTCGCGGTCGCCAGCCTGGCGCCGTTGTGGAAGCGCAACCTGCGCCGGACGCCTTTGCCGACCTGGGGCATGGTGATCGCGCATTTCGGTGTGGCGGTCGCGCTGGCGGGGATGGCCGCCGAAAGCGCCTTCATCAAGGAACGGCTGGTCGCCGCGGCGCCGGGCGAGACGGTGAAGGTCGATGATTTCACCGTGAAGTTCACCGGCGTTTCGCCGATCGCGGGGCCGAACTATACCGCGATCCGCGGCACGCTGATCGCGACGACGCCGTCGGGCGCGTCGTTCACGCTGCACCCGGAGGCGCGGACTTTCCCCGGACTGATGGGAACCGCGCCGACCGAGACCAACGAAGCGGCGCTGCTGACGCGGCCGGGCGGCCAGCTTTACGCCGTCCTCGGCCAGCCGGTGCCGAGCGCGGACGGCAGTTCCGCCGACCGCTACCAGCTTCGCCTGTGGTGGAAGCCGCTGGTGTGGTGGATATGGCTGGGCGGCGCGCTGATCGCGATCGGGGCCGCGCTGTCGATGCTGGGCCGCGCGCAGTTGCTTGAAATCTGGCGCGCACGCCGCGCGCGCAAAGCGCAGGAGCGCTTCGCATGAGGAACCGCTGGGTCCTGTTCGTGCCGCTGGCGATCATGGGGCTGCTGTTCGGCGCCTTCATCTATCGCCTGACGGTGCCGGCCGAGACGCTGATCCAGTCGCAATGGATCAACAAGCCGATGCCGCTGTTCGACCTGCCGCCTGCGACCGCGGGCGTGCCCGGGCTCAAGAGCAGCCAGCTTGCCGACGGGCGGCCGCGGCTGGTGAATGTCTTTGCAAGCTGGTGCATCCCCTGCCGGGCCGAAGCGCCGCAGCTCGAAGCGCTGAAGGCCGCGGGCGTGCCGATCGACGGCATCGCGATCCGCGACAGGCCGGAGGATGTCGCGCAGTTCCTGCAGGAGGTCGGCAATCCTTTCGACCGGATCGGATCGGACATGCAGAGCAGTGTTCAGATCGCGCTGGGCTCGTCGGGGGTTCCCGAGACCTTCCTGATCGACGGCAAGGGCATAATCCGCGAGCAGATCCAGGGCGTGATCCTGGCCGACCAGGTGCCGGAAATCATGGCCAAGCTGGAGGCGATGAAGTGAAGCTGCGGCTCGTCCTTCTTGGCCTGATCGCGCTGTTCGCGGCGCCCGGCATTGCGCAGGACCGCCTGCCGCCGGCGCCCTATGCCTATCAGCAGCTACGCGACCCGGCCGAAGAGGCCAAGGCGAAGGCGTTGATGGAGACGCTGCGCTGTCTCGTTTGCCAGGGCCAGTCGATCGCGGACAGCGACGCGCCGCTTGCCGGCGACATGCGGCACGAGGTGCGCACCAAGATCGCGGCGGGCGAAAGCCCCGACGCGATCCGCAAATGGCTTGTCGCGCGCTATGGCAATTGGGTGACCTATGACCCGCCGTTCGATGCCGCGACGGCGCTGTTGTGGCTGGGGCCGCTGCTGTTCCTCGCGCTGGGCGGCTGGCTTGCCTTTGGGCGCTTCCGCCGCGGCGATGCCGACGGTGAGGACAGCGCCGGGGAGGGGCAAGCATGATCTGGCTCTGGATATTGTTCGTCGCGGCTCTCACCGCCGGCGGCATCTTCTGGCTCGGCAAGCTGCCGGCGGCGTCGTGGCCGCTCGCAGGTGCGGCGATCATGCTCGGCCTTGCCGGCTATGCGCTGCAAGGCCATCCTTCCTTGCCCGGCAAACCCGTCGAGATGGCGCCCGAGCCCGACGGTTTCGGCGAAGTCATCACCGATCGGCAGCAAGGCATGGCCGACCGTTTCGGTCCCGCCGCGCAATGGATCGGCATGTCGGACGGCTTCATGCGTACGGGCAAGACCCAGCTCGCCTCGCAGACGCTGGAAAAGGGGCTCACCAAATATCCCGACAATGTCGACCTGTGGGTCGGGTTGGGCAATGCGCTGGTCGCGCATGGCGGGGGCGTGATGTCGCCCGCCGCCGCGCTGGCGTTCGACGAGGCAGCGAAGCGCGCGCCCGATCATCCCGCGCCGCCCTTTTTCGCCGGACTCGCGCTGGCGCAGAGCGGCGACCTGAAAGGTGCAGAGGCGGTTTGGAGCCGGCTTCTCGCCCGTTCGCCGGCCGACGCGCCGTGGCGACCCGACCTGGAAATGCGGCTTTCGCAGCTTCGTCAGGCAATGGGACCGCAAGCACCCCCCGAGACGCAGGCGGCCCCCTAGGACGCGTCCCGATTTGGAACCTATTACAATGGCGCAAGCTCGGTTAAAGGCGCGCAATGACTGCTGAGTCGCAACAGGCGGCCGGCGACGCGTCGGGCGCCGCCTCTTCCGCTATAGAAAACGGCCATCCGGGCCATGGCCACCATGGCGACAGCAAGCTGAAGCTTGCCGTCGGCGCGGTCGGCGTGGTGTTCGGCGACATCGGCACCAGTCCGCTTTACGCGTTCCGCGAGACCTTTGCCGGCCATCATTCGATCGAGGCCGACCGGCTGCACATCCACGGCGTGCTCAGCCTGGTCTTCTGGTCGATGATGCTGGTCGTGACCTTCAAATATGTGCTGACGATCATGAAGGCCGACAACAAGGGCGAGGGAGGCAGCCTTGCGCTGCTCGCGCTGATCAGCCGCCAGTCGGAGGGCAAGCGCTGGACCTGGCCGATCGTGCTGCTCGGCGTATTCGCGACCGCGCTCTTCTATGGCGACAGCATGATCACGCCCGCGATGTCGGTGCTGTCGGCGACCGAGGGCCTGCAATATGTGAGCCGCGGGTTCGAGCCCTATATTCTGCCCATCGCCCTCACGATCCTGATCGGCCTCTTTGCGATCCAGTCGCGCGGAACGGCAAAGGTCGGGGCGTTCTTCGGCCCGATCATGCTGCTGTATTTTGCGATGCTGGCGATACTCGGCGTGATCCACATCGCCGAGGATTGGTGGATCATCGTCGAGACGATCAATCCTTTGAACGCCCTCCGCTTTTTCTATTACGACGGTTTCACCGCCTTTATCGCGCTGGGGGCCGTCGTGCTGGCGGTCACGGGCGCCGAGGCGCTTTATGCCGACATGGGGCATTTCGGCCGGGCGCCGATCGGCATCAGCTGGCTTTGCTTCGTCCTGCCCGCCCTGATGCTCAACTATATGGGGCAGGGCGCGATGGTGCTGGCGGGCAATGTCGCGCCGACGGCGCAGCTGATCCAGGATCCCTTCTTCCTGATGATGCCCGAGATGTGGCGCGTGCCGGTCGTCATCCTCGCGTTGCTCGCGACGATCATCGCGAGCCAGGCCGTGATTTCGGGCGCCTTCTCGCTGACGCAGCAGGCGATCCAGCTCGGCTTCATGCCGCGCCTGCGCGTCGAGCATACCAGCGCATCGGCGGCGGGGCAGATCTATATCCCGGTCGTCAACTGGGGCCTGATGGTGATGGTCATCCTGCTCGTCCTGTTCTTCGGATCGTCGAGCAACCTCGCGGCGGCGTACGGCATCGCGGTGACTGGAGCGATGTTCATCGATACCTGTCTGATGAGCGTGGTGCTGTTCGTGCTGTGGCGCTGGCCGGCGTGGAAGGCGCTGCCCGTGCTGGCGGTCTTCTTCATCGTCGACATCGCCTATTTCGGCGCGAACCTGATCAAGGTGCCCGACGGCGGCTGGGTGCCGCTGGCGATCGGCCTGATCATCTTCACCATGCTCACCACCTGGTCGCGCGGTCGCAAGCTGATGCAGCAGGAAATGGCCGACGGCGCGATGCCGATCCCGGTCTTCGTGAAATCGGCGGCGAACAGCGCGACGCGCGTGCCGGGCACGGCGGTCTTCATGACCTCGTCGTCCGACGGCGTGCCGCACGCGCTGCTCCACAACCTCAAGCACAACAAGGTGCTGCACGAACGCATCATCCTGTTGACGATCAAGATCGCGGACGTCCCGTTCGTCCCGGAGGCCAAGCTTTGCCAGCTCGACGCGCTGGGGCAGGGGTTCCATCGGCTGATCCTGAACTATGGCTTCATGCAGCCCGTCGACGTGCCCGAGGCGCTGAAGCGCACGACCGGCTGCGGCGGCGAGTTCAAGATGCTGGAAACCAGCTTTTTCCTGTCGCGCCAGACGCTGATCGCGGCGAGCAAGCCGGGGATGCCGATCTGGCGCGAGAAGCTGTTCGCCTGGATGCTGCGCAACTCGGAAAGCGCCATGGAATATTTCCGCCTGCCGACGAACCGCGTGGTGGAACTGGGAAGCCAGGTCGCGATCTGACGTCGCTGCGATCCGGATGGATCAGGTTAACTCGCCGTAATGTCGGAATAAGCGTTTGAAGATTCCGGCGCGTCTTGCAATGCACGGGCAACCCCACAACAGGGCGAGCGAGATCATGCAAGTGGGGCACAGCAGCACACCGACCTTTCCCGCGTCGCCGGAACCCTTTGCATTGATCATCGGGCAGGGGAGCCGGGCGAACGCGCCGGCGGCGATCGAGGAGGGGCTGCGCCGCATGGGATTGCGGCCCGAGGCGCTGGACGAAGACGCGGTCGCCGATGCCCGGTTCGCGGGGCCTGCGTTTCGGTTGCATTTGGCCTCGATATCGATGCTCGTGGGGCAGGCCTCGCCGGATGCGCTCGACCTTGCCGATCCCGGTCACCCGTCGACGGGCCTGCTCGCGACCAGCCTGCCGTCCGACTGGCGGGACGGGGGCACCTGCTGGCTGTTCGTCCCGCAGGATCAGGGCGTCGCGGCCGAGCCGATGCACGAGGCGTTCAAGATGATGGTGCTGCTGATCGACCTGTTCGGCGCAAGCCATATCTTCTGGTCGCCGGCGCGGCTGTGGTCCGGCGCGCCCGAGTTTCGCGCATCGATTGCCGAAATGCTGATGAGCGGGATGCCGCCGGTGTTGCATCTGGTCGCGTTCCGTCAGCGCGATATGGGCGACGGGACGATCGTGCGCACGCGGGGACTGTCGCTGTTCGGCGGTCAGGAACTCGAAGCCGGGATGCCCTTTGGATGGACGGTGGCGGAGACGGTCAAGCGGCTCGCGCGGCTGGCGCTGGACATCATGCTGAACGGCCCGGTTGGCGAACCGAGGCGCCTGCGCGGGCTCGACGCGGGCGAGTGGGTGTCGCTGTCGCCGCAGTATGGTGCGCGGGCGCCGCATTCGACCGTGCTGGTCGAGTTCGGCAGCGAGCCTGGATGACGCACCGATGCTGGCAAGGTGCGCCGCCGCCTCGGCCCGGATTCCAGCGCCATCACCTGATCCCCGTCGCATTGCTCCAGCAACCGCAGATGGCGGCGATGTTCGACGACCTGCGCGCCGAAGGCTTTGCGCTGCGGCAGTTCGGGCACAACGGCCTGATGCTGCCTGCCAGCGAGGCGGCGGCGGTCTGGTCGGGCCATGCGCTGCATCGGGGGCCGCACCATGGCTATAATGACGTGATCGCGGCGCGGGTCGACCGCATCCGCGTTCATTTCGCCTTTCATGCGCCCATCGATCCACGAAATGCGCGGCGCACGGCGGTGATGCGGTTGCGGCTGTTGCAGGACACCATGCGCCGCGCGCTGACCGACCGGCATGGCGGCACCTTTTGGCTCAATCGCCGCGATCCGATGCGCCTGTTCGCCGATCGCCCCTATCTGGACGAGACGATCGAGCGGCTGTTCCGCGAGGCGCCTACAGCCTGACCTTTGCCTCCAGCTCGCGGCGCGCGGCGATATATTGCGCCTCGAGCTCCGCGACGAACTCGGCGACGGGGCGCACGGCGGTGACCGGGCCGATGCCTTGGCCCGAGCCCCAGATATCCTTCCACGCCTTTGCCTTGGTATTGCCGCCCGATCCGAAGTTCATCGTCTTCAGGTCGCCTTCGGGCAGATTGTCGGGGTCCATGCCCGCCGACACGATCGACTGGCGAAGATAATTGCCATGCACGCCGGTGAAGAGGTTGGAATAGACGATGTCGGCCGCGCGGCCCTCGACGATGCCGTCCTTGTACCCCTGGTCGGCATTGGCCTCTGCCGTCGCGATGAAGGCGCTGCCGATATAGGCGAGGTCGGCGCCGCACGCCTGCGCGGCGAGGATCGAGCGGCCGTGGCCGATGGCGCCCGACAGGGCGACGGGACCGTCGAACCATTCGCGGATTTCTTGCACCAGCGCGAAGGGCGACTGGCGGCCGGCATGCCCGCCGGCGCCGGCGGCAACGGGGATCAAGCCGTCGGCGCCCTTTTCGACCGCCTTGCGAGCAAAGCGATCGTCGATGACGTCGTGCAGCGTGATGCCGCCCCAGCCGTGGACCGCCTGGTTCAATTCCTCGCGCGCGCCCAGCGAAGTGATGGTGATCGGCACCTTCCACTTGGCGCAGGTGGCGATGTCCTGTTCAAGCCGGTCGTTCGATTTGTGGACGATCTGGTTGACGGCATAGGGCGCCGACAGGCGATCGGGATTGTCGCGGTCCCATGCCGCGAGCTCTTCGGTGATCTGGTGCAGCCACTCGTCGAGCAGCGACTGCGGGCGGGCGTTCAGGGCCGGAAAGCTGCCGACGACACCGGCCTTGCACTGCGCAATGACCAGTTCGGGGCCCGACACGATGAAGAGCGGCGAGCCGATGACGGGCAGGCGCAGGCGGTCGAAGATCGGGGGAAGGGCCATGAATCAAACTCTCCGGTTGCTGTTTGAAACTGACCTTAACGTAAACGGAAGGTCGTGCAAGAGGGGATGGACTGGCGCAATTGCCAGGCTTGGTCGCCGACGTTCAGTCGCGCCATTCGACCCGATAGAGGTCGAGGCGGCGGTCGGCGAGATTGCGGACCGCTCCTGCGGCGCGTGCCTGTCGCAGGTCGGCGAGCGAGAGATCGGCGATGGCCATGCCTTCGCTGTTCGCGGTCACGTCGGCGGCAATCCCGTCGCGGGCGAAGGGCATGTCCGATGGCGTCAGGATGGCGCTTTCGGCGTGGTGGATGTCCATGTTGAAGACGTTCGGCAGATTGCCGGTGACGCCCGCGGTCACGACATAGCACTGGTTTTCGACCGCGCGTGCCGCGCAGCAATAACGGACGCGCAGGTGCCCGCGGCGGTCGTCGGTGCAATAGGGGACGAACAGCAGCTCGGCGCCCTGATCGACGAGGCGGCGGGGGAGTTCGGGAAATTCGCTGTCGTAGCAGATCATGATCCCGATCGGCCCGCAGTCGGTCTGGATCACGTCGGCGTCGCGCGTGCTGCCGCCCGCGATCCCCCAGGCGTCGCGTTCGGAGGGGGTGGGGTGCAGCTTGTCGCGGTGATGGGTGCTGCCGTCGCGCAGAAAGACATGGCAGCGGTTGCGCATCGCTCCGCCGTCGATGCGGACAGGGTGCGAGCCGCCGATGATGTTGATGCGATGTCGCTGGGCAAGTGCGGCCATGAAGGCGGTGAAGCGCGGGGTGAAGGCGTCGATCTGCTCCATGGCCTGTGCAGCGGCCAGCCGCGGGCCCGACGACAATAGCTGCATGGGGAATAGTTCGGGGAAGGTGATGAAATCGCAGCCATAGTCGGCGGCCGAGAGGATGAAATATTCGACCTGGCGTTCGAAATCCTCCGGGCCGGAAATGCCGCGGAGGCCATATTGGACGGCGGCGATGCGGACTTTGTCGGGGTGCGTGCGTGCGGTCATGGCGAGCTTTTAGAACATCTGTGCGGCCGAATAAAAGTGTCCCCGCGAAGCGCGGGGACACCGATGGCCTGTCAGGCCGCTGCCAAGCGTCGGCTCGATCGGAAGGCGAGGTAGCCGAGGCCGATCATCACGATCAGCAGCGCGCCCTGCGCCGCCGCGAAGGGCGGCTCGGTTCCGGTTGGCGCAAGCGCGTTGAGCGCGGGCACCTTCAGGAACGACTGGACGACCAGCACGAACAGGTTGAGCCAGAGGCCGATCGTGGCCGTGACGGCAAAGATCGGCGCGGCGCGGCCGGCGAGCTTGCGACCGTACCAGGCCCAGAAGGCGACTGCGAGGACCAGCGTCGAGACGATGCCCGTGCCGAGCGCCGGAGTGAAGGCGACGATCGGAAAGAGAAAGCCGGACAGGCTGGTGATCAGGGTCGTCCAGAGGAAGACGCCCATCGTACGCGAGAGGATGCGGCCGCGTGTGAAGGCGGGGAGGGCGATGAGGCCCGTGCCGATGCCGACGAAGCTGATCGCGACATGGAGGGCGGTGAACTGCGGGATGGTCAAACCGAGGATCATGACACGTCTCCTTTCCTTATATCGTCAGAGGTAGCGAGCCGCAGGGCGCGACAGCGAGAGGTTGGGGCGAAGCGCCGACCGGGCGGCGACATAGGCGTCATAGTCGGCCATGTCGGGAAGCGCGGGAATGGTGATCACCTCGCCCGCGTCGAGTCCTGCCAGCGCGGCGTCGACCATGTCGTCCACGTCCATCACCATTTCGGCGGGGATGTTGGCGAGCTGCGCCTCGTCCCAGATGGGCGTGCGGGTGATGCCGGGCAGCACCGCCTGGATGCGGACGCCCTTTGCGCCGAGTTCGACCTGCAGCGCTTCGGTAAAGGCGAGGACATAGGCCTTGCTTGCCGGATAGACCGCCGTGAAGCCGTCGGGCATCAGCGCGGTGACCGAGGTGATGTTGACGATCGTGCCCGATCCGGCGGCCGCAAGGCGCGGCGCGATCGCGGCCGAGAGGCGCGTCACGGCCAGGATGTTGAGGTCGATCATCCCGGTCAGATAGGCGGGGTCGGCGCCGACGAAGCTGGTTTCGCCAGCGATGCCCGCATTGTTGATCAGGCCGGTGATCGCATCGTCATCCCGCAGGCGGGCCTCGATGCGCGCCAGGTCGTCGGCGCTGGCGAGGTCGGCGGAGAGGGTTTCGACCGCGACGCCGGTTTCGCTGTGCAGCCGGGCCGCAAGATCGGCGAGCTTGTCGGCGCGGCGGGCGACGAGGATCAGGTTGTGGCCGCGACGGGCCAGGCGGTCGGCATAGACGGCGCCGATGCCGTCCGATGCGCCGGTGATGAGGAAAGTCTGTTTGGTCATCTGACGTCTCCTGGAAAAGGAGGCGCAGTCCCTCCCCAATGTGATTGGGGGACCACGCCTCGCTTGTATCAGCTATTGATGAAGTCGAGAAGGTCGGCGTTGAACCGGTCCTGGTGGGTGACGGTCAGGCCATGGTCGGCGCCTTCGTAGATCTTGAGCACCGCATGCTTGACGATCTTCACGGTCGAGCGGGCGGAGGCATCGACGGGCACGATCTGGTCGTCATCGCCGTGGAGGACGAGGGTCGGCTTGTCGAACTTCTTGAGATCGTCGTTGAAGTCGCTTTCGGAGAAGGCGCGGATGCTGTCGAGCAGGCCCTTCAGTCCGCCGTTCATGCCCTGACGGACGAATTCGCCCTGGACTGCTTCGCTGACGACGGCGCCTTCGCGGTTATAGCCATAGAAGGGGAGCGTCAGGTCCTTGAAGAACTGCGGCCGGTTGTCGAACGTCCCCTTGCGGATGCCGTCGAACACGTCGATCGGCAGGCCGATCGGATTGGCTTCGGTCTTGAGCATCAGCGGGGGAACCGCGCCGATCAGCGCAACCTTGGCAACGCGAGCCGTGCCATGACGGCCGATGTAGCGGGTGACTTCGCCGCCGCCGGTCGAGTGGCCGACGAGGATGATGTCCTTGAGATCGAGCTGTTCGATCAGTTCGGCGAGGTCGTCGGCATACTGGTCCATATTGTTGTTGTCCCAGACCTGGTCCGAACGGCCGTGGCTGCGGCGGTCGTGGGCGAGGGTGCGGAAGCCCTGGTTGGCGAAAAATACCATCTGGGCGTCCCAGGCGTCGGCGCTGAGCGGCCAGCCGTGGGAGAAGATGATCGGCTGTCCATCCTTCGGACCCCAGTCCTTGTAGAAGATGTGCGTGCCGTCCTTGGTGGTGATGGTGGTCATGTCATGGTTCCTTTCGTTTCGAAAAGGGCGGGTTCGTCCGCCGGTGACATCGAGATAGGCCGGGGTGGGGTTGATCGGGATTGGCGGACACGACATTATGCGGGTCGATTCCGACAAAGGAGTTGCAGCATGCCGAAACTGAAGGTGCCCGACGCGCCGCCCGCGCTGACCGAGGTCGGGATGATGCTTTATCCCGACTGCCAGATCGGCATGGTCCACGGGATCACCGACCTGTTCCATATCGCCGGACGCTTTGCGGTCGACCATGGGCGGGCGCCGATTCGCGTCAGCCATTGGCGGCTGCAGGACGGCGGGGGTTTCGCCCGCTGTTTCGACAGCCACCCCGAGGAACCGGGCGGCAATTCGCCCGCAGTGCTGATCGCGCCGGGTAGCTTGCACAAGCTGCTGGAGGCCGACGAGGTCGTGCCCTATGCGCGCTGGCTGCTCGACCGCCATGCGCAGGGCACGACGCTGGCGTCGAATTGCGGCGGGTCGTTCGCATTGGCGGCGACCGGCCTGCTGAGCGGGCGGCCGGCGACGACGCACTGGTTCTTTGCCGAAGAGTTCAAGGCGCGCTTTCCCGATGTGCGGATGGAGGCGGACCGGATGGTGATCGACGACGGCGACATCATCACCGCCGGCGGGCTGATGGCCTGGACCGACCTGGGGCTGCGGATCGTCGAGCGGCTACTGGGGCCGTCGGTGATGATGGAGACCGCCCGTTTCCTGCTGATCGACCCGTCGGGCCGCGAGCAGAAGAATTATGCGAGCTTCGCTCCGCGGTTGACGCATGGCGACGAGGCGATCCTGAAGGTGCAGCACTGGTTGCAGGGCAAGGGTGCCGGGCCGGTTGCGGTCGGCGCGATGGCGGCGGAGGCGGGGATGGAGGAGCGGACGTTCCAGCGCCGCTTCAAGGCCGCCACCGGCATGACCCCGGTCGAATATGTCCAGCATATCCGTGTCGGCAAGGCGCGCGAGCTGCTGGAATTTACTCGCCGCACCGTCGACCAGGTCGCCTGGTCGGTCGGATATGAGGATGCCGCGGCGTTCCGCAAGCTGTTCCACCGCATCACCGGCCTGTCGCCCGGCGAATATCGCCAGCGCTTTTCGACGCCGACGACGCTGGCCGAGGTCGCCTAGTCGGCAGCCGCGGCGGCGGCGGCGGCGGCTTTCGCAGCCTCTACTTCGCCGATCCGTGCCCAGATCGCCAGCGCATCGGACGCGCCGAGCCCGAATTCGCGCGCCAGCGTCGCGGCATAGTCGGCGGCATCGGCGATCGGACGCGGCGGGCCGGCGTCCGCGCCCTTGCGGACAAGAGTGGCGCCGACCAGCGAGGCGAGCACCGCGCCGTCATAGCGCTGGACGACGACATTCTGGCGGAAGGGCGATCCGGGGTCGGACTGGAGCCACTGGCACGCCCCCTCCAGCAGCGCCTCGTCGCGCACGGCGGTCGAAAAGTCGAAACTGGGCGGCAGGACGTCGGGCTGGTTGTGGAAGCGCCACCAGCCGTCGCCCAGATCCTCGAGCGCAAAAGCGATGCCGCGCTGTTCATGGCGGCCGGGGGCAAAGGGAATGGGCTCGATCAGCCCGGCGCCCAGCCCGACGTCGGCGACATAGTCGCGGTCGAGATGGACGATCAGCGTCAGGTGGTTGCCGATCGCCTGGTCGCCCATGCGGTCGCGCATCACCCCGGCGGCAAGGCGGGTGAGCGAAAAGCCGATCGCCTCCAGCATCCAGGCGAACAGGCCGTTCATTTCGTAGCACCAGCCGCCGCGCCCGCCGGTAACCAGCTTGTCGAAGGCGGCGCGCGGGTCGCGCCCGGTCGGGCGGCCGATGAAGCAGTCGATGCATTCCCACGCGATCGCGCCGACATGGCCGCGATGCACCGCGACGAGCGTTTCGAGGTCGGGGCGCGGTTCGCCGACGAAACCGATGCGCGCCAGATAGGCGGCAAGCTGATCGGCGGTGGCGGGCGGGATGGCGGGGGTGCTGGTCATGTACCGCCTTCTATGCGGCGAGCCGGGGGCGAGTCCATCGCATCCGGCGCGGCGAGCAGGCGGCGCGCCGGCGGGGCGGGGCGTGTCGTTGGTCGATTCGAACGGGCGGCCCGTCGAACGGGAGCATCCTTAGCATCATAAGGGAAATATCCTTTTATTCCCGAGATGTTGCGATTAGTGCGCGCCTGTACGACCGGCGCACCGAGGAGATGCCTAGCCGACCCAAAATCCGTCGCCCCGGCGCGGTCATGGCCCGAAAGCCCTGCACGCGGCCCCTTCGCTTCCCCCCATCGAAGGTCTCTCCCAGTGAAAATCCCCCATGACAGTTCGAACGATCGGCCGCGCGGCGGTTGCGATTGCCTGCCGCGGCCTGCCGCCAGCCCCGCTCTGGAGGTCGGCCCCGCACCGGCGTTGAGCGCGTCGCCGAGCGATACGCCGTCCCCCGGCGCCCCGCCGGGCGAGACGTATGTGCTGCGATATGAGGACCGCTGGTTCGGGATCGAAAAGCGCGTGACCTTTGAGGCGGAGGATATTGCGGCGGCGCTGGCGCTGATGGAGCATGAGCCGATCGGCAACTGGGCCGAGCTGACGAAGGACGGCACGGTCCTGTGCCGCCGCGAACGCACGCCGGGCGGCGGTGCCGATTACTGGACGGTCGACTGAGGGATCAAGTGGGCGATCAGGCCTCGCCCGCCGCACGGATCGCGGCGGCGGCGAGCTTTTCCTTTTCGGCGCGCAGCGTTTCGGTGTGGAGCAGCTTGTCGGCCATCGCCTGCCACGCCGCGGCGGCGCGCAAATTGCGGTCGCGAACCTGGGTCAGCGACGAGGCATCCGCATCCGCGGTGCATTTTCCGGCCTGTGCGAGATAGAATTCGATGGTGGCCGACATGGCTTGGCTCCTTGGGGGTCTAGGTCAATCGACCATATCGGCGATCAAACGCCGGAGTTCGCGGCGCGACAGCGTCGGGCGGCGGCGGCGCGGCGGGTTCGCCGTCATCGCCTTGCCGGCCAGCGGCAGCGCGGGCAGAGCGGGGAAAATAGAATTATTATTATAGAACATAGTCATCATCTTTATCTTTGATTTGAGTGTTGTGTTGTTAGAGGTCGGCGCTGTTTGCGCCGGCCCCGTTCGTTGGAGATCGCGCCCGTCGTTCGGGCCGCGTCTCGGTGGTCAGCGCCGTTTGCGCTGGCCCGGTACGACCGGCCCGCCGCCGCGTTCGCGGTAGACGAGACGGCCCTTGGTCAGGTCATAGGGCGTCATTTCGACGCGCACTGCGTCGCCGACGACCGACCGGATGCGGAAACGCCGCATCCGGCCCGCCGTATAAACGATCACCCGATGACCGTTTTCGAGCATGACGCCGAAGCGCCCGTCGGGCAGGATCTCGTCGATCTGCCCCTCGAAGGTCATCAGTTCTTCTTTGGCCAAATGATCAGGCCGACTGAAGATTGATCGCCGACACCTTGCCGTTACGGCCGGTTTCGAGGTCGTACGAGACGCGCTGTTCCTTGTGGAGCGTGTCCATACCCGCGGCCTGAACCGCCGTGATGTGGACGAAGCTGTCGCCCGAGCCGTCTTCATTCTCGATGAAGCCATAACCCTTGTCGGTGTTGAAGAATTTTACGGTGCCGATCGGCATGGGGTGTTTCCTTTCACGAAACGGGAATCAGCCGGCAAAAGCACCGGCGGAGCTGGTAGCGTGTGAAGGGAAGATAGTGCCTGGGAGGCCGTAAATTTCCGTCGCAGGCGACGATAGCCGTTTCGATATAGGTGCAATATGCCGAAAAGTCAATTCGGGCCCCCGCCTAGGCATAATATTTGGCCAATAAAGGACGGATTAGTGCGATATCGTCGCGATTATTGGATCGTTGGCTTCGGGGCGACGCCATTGTTCTGCGGCTGTTCGGGCGGCAGCCGGTGCGTCGGATCGGGATGCGGCGGGATCGCCGGGGCGTCGCCCGCGGAGGGCGCGGGAAGACGGACGGGTTTCTTGTCCTTCGGCATGGAATAATCCTTCGGTGCGCCGCGCCGGCGGCAAGTGCGCGCAAGGCCGGGCCGCCGACGGCGGTTGGCCCGGTTTGACATCGTCGGAGGCGAACAGGGGAGAGACGAGTGGCGCGGGCCTTCGTTCCGCCACCGCCGCTCGGCCCGTCGCATCCTGCGCGAAAGACCGGGGCGTGGATGCCGTGGTCGAGGGGTGGTTCAGTTGATTTTGGTGTTGCGCTTGGCCCCTCCACCACCGCTTCGCGGCGGGAGGGGGAGCGCGAAGCGGTGGTGGGGCCGGCCTTTACGCCCCGTTCGCCGCGCTGAGGATCGCCCGCACGCTTGCGGTCGCGACGTCGGTGTCGAGGCCGCAGCCGAACAGGCTTTTGCCGTCGGCGGTGCGGCATTCGACATAGGCCGCGGCCTGCACGTTGCTGCCCTGGCCGATCGCATGTTCGCTATAGTCGACGATATCCATGATCGGGCCGCCGCTTTCGGCCAGCGCGGCGATGACGCTGCTCATCAGGCCGTTGCCGCGGCCGCTGACGCTGCGCGGGGTGCCGTCGATGGTGAGCTTGCCGGCGAAGATGCGGTCGGCGCCCGAGTGGGTTTCGGACCAGTCGACGAGCTGGAAGCGCTTGCCGTCGCTGGCGAGATAGGCGCCCTCGAACGCGTGCCAGATATCCTCGGCGCCGAGTTCGCGGCTGGTCTGGTCGGCCAGCGCCTGGACGACGTGGCTGAAGCTCGCCTGCATTTTCTTCGGCAGTTTCAGGCCCTTGTCCTGTTCGAGCACCCAGGCGACGCCGCCCTTGCCCGACTGGCTGTTGACGCGGATCACCGCTTCATAGCTGCGGCCAAGGTCGGCGGGGTCGATGGGCAGATAGGGGACTTCCCACTTGTCGTCATTCTGGCGTTCGCGCGCGGCGAAGCCTTTCTTGATCGCGTCCTGGTGGCTGCCCGAAAAGGCGGTGTAGACCAGCTCGCCGCCATAGGGGTGGCGCGGGTGGACGGGCAGGCGGTTGCAATATTCGACCGTCTGGATGACCTCGTCGATGTTCGAGAAGTCGAGCGCGGGGTCGACCCCCTGCGTGTACATGTTGAGCGCGACGGTGACGAGGCAGGTGTTGCCCGTGCGCTCGCCATTGCCGAACAGGCAGCCCTCGACGCGGTCGGCGCCGGCGAGCAGGCCGAGTTCGGCCGCCGCGACGCCGGTGCCGCGGTCGTTGTGCGTGTGCAGGCTGAGGAGCGCGGCGTCGCGGTTCGGCAAATTCTTCGCGAAATATTCGATCTGGTCGGCATAGATATTCGCCGTCGCCGCCTCGACCGTTTCGGGCAGGTTCAGGATGATCGGATTGTCGGCCGTCGGCTGCAGGATTTCCATCACCGCGGCGCAGGTTTCGATGCTGAAATCGAGCTCGGTGGTCGAGAAGCATTCGGGGCTGTACTGGAAGCGCCAGTGGGTGCCGGGAAGGCGCGCGGCATTGTCGCGGAGCTGTTTCGCGCCGTCGATCGCGATCTGCTTGATCTCGTGCGGTTCCATGCCGAAGACGATCTTGCGCCATGCGGGCGCGAGCGCGTTATAGACGTGGACGATCGCGGTCTTCGCGCCCTGAAGGCTGTCGAAGCTGGTGCGGATCAGGTCGGCACGGCTTTGCGTCAGCACCTGCGGCGTGACGTCGTCGGGGATGCGGCCGTCGCGGACCAGCCCCTGGATCCAGTCGAAATCGGTCGCGCCCGACGAGGGGAAGCCGACCTCGATCTCCTTGAACCCGCATTTGACGAGCAGTTCGAAGAAGCGCGTCTTCTTTTCGGCGTCCATCGGGTCGATCAGCGACTGGTTGCCGTCGCGAAGGTCGGTCGACAGCCAGATCGGCGCCTGGGTGATGGTTCGGGCGGGCCATTCGCGGTTTGCCAAGGGAACCTGCGGAAAGGCGGAATATTTCGCGGACGGGTCGCGGAGCATGGTCATGGGAAAAACTTCTTCTGCTGGGTTTCGGTCTGCTGTCGATCGGGCCCTTGGGCGGGTGGCCGGCGGACTAGCGCAGGCCGAAGGTCACGCCCAAGGGCGTGTAAGTCGCAGAAGAAGAAGGGCGTTGCCGCGCATGGCCCGCCCAATGATGCAAAATGTCGCGCTTGGCAAGAGGGGACGAAGAAAATGTCGCCGGACGGCAAAGCGGCTTTGCCGTCCGGCGTAGGGCAGGGGAGCTTAGGCGGCCTGGTCGGCCGCGATGTCGTCGCTGTCCTCGTCGCTGTCTTCGTCGTCCCAGGGTTCGAAGACCTCGTCCTCGATCATATTGTCGACCGCGTGGATGCGCACGCCGATGACCCAGTCGTCGAGCGGGCCCTCATGCGCGGCCTCGATGGGGGTCAGCGCATCGGTGGCGGGGCCGGACGGGCGGTCGCCGACCAGGTCGAAATCCTGGAAACCGTCGTCGGGCGGCGTGATATAGACATGCGGCTCGAGCCGGACGTTGGTCCAGCCGCCGGTGGGGGCAAGCCCCTCTACCTCGACGACCAGCACCGGGTTTTCTTCGTCTCCGTCGATGCCGGCGTTCACCTCGACGATTTCGCGTACCAATTCGCTCATGGCTGGGGCTCCTGCGAAAAGGGGCGGGGGATGGCCCCTCGCGGCCCCTGATAGCGGAGTCGTGTGACAGATTGGCGGAGCGTCAGCCCTTGACCCAGCCCACCGCCGGATCGTCGAAATCGACGACGTCGGCCAACTCCCACACATTGGGATAGCCATAGCCGACGAGGTTGATGAAGGTCTGGATATTGAGCGCGAGCGGCGCGGCCTTCAGCGGCACCGGGCTCTGGTGGTTCGAGAAATTATTGTTGCAATAGATAAGGATGGGGCGGCCCGGATCGGCGCCGATCACCGCGGCGAGGCTTTCCGCGGTAAAGTCGGTGAGCGGCAGGTTCACCGCGCCCGCGATGTGGCCCGCGGCAAAGGCATCCTTCGACCGCGCGTCGAGCAGGAGGGCGCCGGGCTTTGCCGCCTCGGCCCGGAAGGCGTCGAAGCGGAGCAGGCGATCGGCGCGCTGGGTGCCGACGCTGGCGGTGAGCGTCTGGAACGCCGGATAGTCGATCTGGGGGTTCGCCTGCGCAAAGGCGGGCGCGGCGGCGAGCGTAAGGGCAGCGAGCAGGGCTTTGCGCATGATATCCTCCCGTGAATGGGGGGAGGATAGGGCGGCGTTGCTGGACCGACGATGAACCGTGCGCGGGAGGCGTCACCGCGACCCCGGCGCGGGCCGGGGTCGCGGTGACGAAAGGCGCGCGCTTACTGCTTTTCGAACGCGGCGTGGATCTTGAGCTCGACCTCGTCGCTGACGAAGGGGATGCCCATGGTGATGCCGAAGTCGCTGCGCTTGATCTTGGTCTCCGCCTCGAAGCCGACGGTTTCCTTCTTGTTCATGCCGACGCCCGCGCCGTGGAACTCGACCTCCAGGGTGACGGGCCGGGTCACGCCGTTGAGCGTGAGATTGCCGGTCACGGTGGCTTCGTCGCCGTCATCGTCGAGCACGACCTTGGTCGACACGAACTTGGCGTCGGCGGGCGCGGGGCCGAAGAAGTCGGGCTTGCCGCCATCCTTGCCCTCGCGCAGCAGGTGCGCGGTCAGGCCGGCGTTGGCGGTGGTGACCTTGGCGACGGGGATCGTCACGTCGACCCTGGCAGCGGCGGGATTGGCGGGATCGAGGACGAGCGTGCCGGTCACATCGCCGAAGATGCCGGTATAGTCGCTGAAGCCGAGGTGATCGACCTCCCACACGACCATCGTGTGGAGCGGGTCGGCGGCATAGGTGCCGGCGGTGACGCGGGTCTTGTCAGGCGCGCCGGGGGCGCTGGGCGCCTGCGCGATGACGGCGGGAACCGCGACGACGGCAAGGGCGAGGACGGCGAGGGGTGCGAAGCGGCGCATTGGGGGGAACTCCTGTTCTGAAGGACGCAGGAGGCTAGGCGAGGGCAGTGGGCCGCGTCAATCAGCCCTATGGAAACGCTGTGTTTCCGCCGCGCGTCGGCGTGCGCCGCGCGCGCAGCCTAGTGCCCGTCGGCGCGGCGCGCCTCGAACCACTGGCGCAGCATCGCAGAGGTGCAGCCGGTGAAGCCATAGGAGCCGACGACCGAGCAGCTGTTCGGTCGCGTGACGCGCGCGATATTGTCATAACCCTCGACCGTCGAGGCCCAGCTGCCGCCGCCGACGGGGGCGTCGTCCTTCAGCTCCTCGCGCAAGGCCTTGGGGACGCGGTAACGCTCCGATTCGGGCTGCTGCGCGCAGACGACGATCTCGTCGCCCTGCGCTTCCGGGCATGGCTCGTTGCCATAGGTATAGAGGATCGAGACTTTCTGCGGCGGCTGCGACGACTGACCGAGGTCGTCGTCCTGCGCCGCGGCGGGCGCGGCGATGAGCAGGAGGGGGAGCAGAAATCGGGCAGGTCTTTTCATCACGCGCATTCCCTGGCGACCATCCCCGCGACGCACAATAGCGGGCGAAGATGAACCTCAGCCGAATTGGAGTGCGGTTTGTTATGGGGAGAGAGCTATCAGCGGGCCCCCGGGTTTCGCCAGTGATCCTGGAGGGGGCGCGAGTGGGCGCTGAGAATTTGGCGGTCTTGGGGTGGGAGTTGGATCTCAAAAGTTGGTCATGCTGAAACAAGTTCAGGGTTGCGAAAAAGGAATGTCGGACTTCGGTCGCAAACGGACGAGCCCGGCGGGTTCAGCGGTCTCCGCCGAAGGTGTAGCTGAGTGCGACGCCGACCGAGGGTTGATTGCGGCTGCCGAATTCGCGCGTCACGGGCGAGCGGGCTGCATCGCCGACGAGGCGTTCGTAGCGGCCATAGACGGCGAGGCCCCAGTGGCTGTTCAATTGACGGAGATAGCCTGCCGTCGCGCCGACCGACTGGACGCCGCCGCCGGGGCGATAGGCGGGCAGGCCCGAGGCGGCCGCGGCCGCGGGATCGACACCGAAATAGGCGCGGTGGAATTTCGCGTCGCCAAGCGTGACGCGCGGGCCGACCGAAAAGAGCCAGTCGTCGCCGTCGCGCACGACATAATCGGCGCTGACCTCGCCGACCCAGCCCTTGTGCCCGCTCAGCGCCTTGCGACCCTCGACGCGAACGCGCATCGCGGGGGTCAGCGATATCTGCGCGAAGCCGCCCGCCTCGACGGTCATGCCGACCTTGGGCAGCGGCGCGCCCAGCTTGCCGGCCGTGCGCTTGCCGATGAAGCCGAAGGCGGGGCCGAAGGAGAGGTTGCCGCTGTGCACGAGCGGCGAGCCGAAGCTTTCGTCGGGCGCCTCGAACGCGAAAGCCTCGCCCTCGGGCGCGCGCGACAGGTCGACATAGGGACCAAGGCTGAAGCGGTCAGCCCCGGGCCAGGAGGGCGCAAGCTGCGGACCGAGGATCAGGCGGGTGCGTTTGGCGGAAGCATCGGCGCCTTCCTGCGCCGCCACGGGCGTGGCGAGGGCGATCAGGGGCACGGGCGCGAGGGCAAGCAACGATGCTCGACGCATGGGGAACTCCTTGTTGTGTCGAAAGGAAATTCCCCGGGGGTGGCTTGGTTCCGGTGGGGCTCGGCTTTCGCTGGGGACCAAAGGGGGGCGGCTGGCGTCGGGGAGCTTGTGAGGGCGCCTGCTAATCCAGCGAGGCGGCGATTGCAGTCCATATCTGCGCCAGGTCGTCGGCGGTCGTGCAATAGGGCGGCATGACGTAGACGGTGTTGCCGAGCGGGCGGAGGAGGACGCCGTTTTCGCGGTAGAAGGCGATGAGGCGCGGGGCGAGGTTCGACAGGTAGCCGCCGTCGGGGGCGGCGATGTCGAAGGCGGCGATCGTGCCGAGGCGGCGCGGGTCGTGGACGCGCGGGTCGTGGGACAGCAGCGCAAGATGCGCGTCCTGGGCTTCGCCGAGCGCGTCGATGCGCTGCTGCACGGGCTCGTCGCGCCAGATTTCGAGATTGGCGTTGGCGGCGGCGCATGCGATCGGGTTCGCGGTGTAGCTGCTCGAATGATAGAAGGTCTTGCTGCGATCGGTCGAGGCATGCGCGGCGAAGATCGGTTCGATGCAGAGCGTCACCGCGAGCGGTATCGCGCCGCCCGTCAGCCCCTTCGACAGGCAGACGATGTCGGGGATTACGCCCGCCTGGTCGCAGGCGAAGCGCGTGCCGGTGCGGCCCCAGCCGGTCATCACCTCGTCGGCGATGAAGAGCACGCCGTGGCGCGCGCAAATGCTGCGCATTTCGGCAAGCACCCAGGCGGGGTAGATGAGCATCCCCCCGGCGCCGAGGATCAGCGGTTCGACGATGAAGGCGGCGGCTGCTTCGCCGGTGCCGCTGGCGGCGCAGGCGGCATCGAGCGCGTCGAGCGTCGCCTGTTCCATACCCGGATGGGGGAAGGGGATGGTGTCGACGTCGAAGAGCAGCGGCTGCCACGCGCGATTGTAAACGCCGCGTTCGCCCACCGACATCGTGCCGATGGTGTCACCGTGATAGCTATGTTCGAGGACGAGGACGCGGTGGCGCGGCGCGCCGATGTTGAACCAGTAACCGAGCGCCATTTTCAGCGCGACCTCGACGCTGGTCGAACCCGAGTCCGAGAAGAAGACGCGGGTGAGCGGATCGGGGGTGATGCGGACCAGCTCGGCCGCCAGCGTCTCGGCCGGTTCGTGCGTCCAGCCCGCGAAGATGAGCTGATCGAGCCGTTCGGTCTGCGCCCGGATCGCGGCCATGATGCGCGGGTGCGCGTGGCCGTGGGTGGTGACCCACCAGCTGGAAATGCCGTCGATCCAGCTTCGCCCGTCGGCGGCATAGAGGCGCGCGCCGTCGCCGCGTTCGATCAGCGGGATCGGATCGCCGAGGCCGTGCTGGGTGAAGGGGTGCCAGACGGGCGAAGTGGGCGTGTTCATGTGCGTCGTATATCCCTTCGTCGTTTCCGCGAAACGGGAAGTCGGGGAAGCAAAGGCTAGCGGAAGTCCGCGAGATCGAAGTTGGCGGCGAAGGCGGCGGCGAGTGCTTCGGGGGTGAGGGGGGCGACGATCGGCAGGCGGCCGAGGCGGCGGACGCCGGCGATTTCGGGAATGATCGCCTCGCTGTCGGGCACGGCATCGCCGAGGAAGGCGAGGCCGTGGATCGGCACGTCGCGCGCGTTCAGCGCCTCGATCGTGAGCAGGCTGTGGTTGATCGTGCCGAGGCTGGTCCGCGCGCAGACGATCACCGGAATCCGCCAGCGCGCGAACAGGTCGGCATAGAGCAGGGTGCGCGAGACGGGAACGAGCGCGCCGCCCGCCCCCTCGACCAGCAGGTCGCCGTCCGGGGGCGTGAGCGCGTCGGGATCGATTTCGACGCCGTCGATTTCGGCGGCGAGGTGGGGCGAGGCGGGGGTGACGAGGCGATACCCCTCCGGCAGCACGCGCACGCCCGCGAGCCGCGCGACGGCCTGGCTATCGCTTTCCTCCTCCAGTCCCGACTGGATCGGCTTCCAATAGGGGAGGCCCAGCGCGCCCGCGAGGGCGGCGGAAAAGACGGTCTTGCCGATGCCGGTGTCGGTGCCGGTGATGACGAAGCGGATCATGCCGCGGCCATAGCGGCCGAAAGCCTCTCCGTCATCGCGTCGATTTCGCGCTCGCCGACATTGAGGGTGATCGCGATGCGCAGGCGCGCGGTGCCGTGCGGAACGGTCGGCGGGCGGATTCCGCGAACGTCGAAGCCGTCGGCCTGCAGCGCGGCGGCGATGCGCATCGTCCGCGCATTGTCGCCGATGACGACAGGGATGATCTGGGTCCCGCTGGCGGGAATGCCGAGCTTTGCGAGGCGCAGCTCGGCATAGCGGACGAGCGCGTGGAGGCGCGCGGCGCGCTCGGGCTCGTTCGCGACGATCTCCAGCGCCTGGCGGACGAGCCACGCCATCAGCGGCGAAGGCGCGGTGGAAAAGATGAAGGGACGGCCGCGGTTGACGATGAAGTCGCGGACGATGGCGGGCGCGCAGAGCAGCGCGCCTTCGCAGCCCAGCGCCTTGCCGCAGGTGTGCAGGGTGATGAGGTTTTCGCTGGGCGCGATGTCGTGCGCCAGGCCCTGGCCGGCAGGGCCGTAGACGCCCGTCGCATGCGCCTCGTCGACGATCAGCACAGCGTCGTGCCGCGCGGCGACGGCGGCCAGATCGGCGAGGGGGGCGCGGTCGCCATCCATCGAATAGAGGCTTTCGACCGCGATCCACGGCGTTCCCGTGCCGCCCTCCGCGCGCCAGCGGGCGATGCGATCGTCGAAGGCCTGCGCGTCATTGTGGCGCGCGGCGGCATGGTCCGCGCGGCCGAGCTTCATCCCGTCGTGCGCGCTGGCATGGATCAGCTCGTCATGGACGACCAGGTCGCCGCGCTGCGGCAGCGTGGCGAAGAGCGCGGCGTTGGCGGCGAAGCCGGTCGGGAAGAAAAGCGCGGCCGCGCTGCCATAGTGGCGCGCGGCATGCGCCTCGAGCGCTTCATGCTCGTCATGATTGCCGCGTAGCAGGCGCGAGCCGCCCGAGCCGGCGGGAAGGCCGAGCCGGAGGCCGGCGGTCATCGCCTCGGCCAGCGCGTAAGAACCGGCGAGCGCGAGATAGTCGTTCGAGGCGAAGTCGGCGCCGGCGCGCGAGGCGAGGGCGCGGCGGCGGTCCTCGGCGGCGAGGGCGGTCAGGTCGGCGCGGTGGGCAGCGAAGGGGGAGGTCACGGTCCTACTTTCTTGCGCGCCATGGCGCGGAGCGGGGCGACAGGTCGGGGGCTCAGCCGCGGTGCAGCGCCTGTCGTTCCCCGGCGGTCAGCCGGTGCGGGACGGCGATCGGTTCGAGCGTCGCCGCGTCGAACAATTCGCAGCGCCGCCGGTCGCCCGACAACAGGTCGCGAACCATGCGCGGGAAGAAGCGCCGCATCAGCTTGCCCATGCTCATTTTCGGCAAGGCGGCGGTGTCGCCGATCGCGTCCTGGGTGAAGAGGTGCCCGCGCGGGGCACCGGTCAGCCGATCGCGCCGCGCCGGATCGCAGGCCGCGAGCTGGGTCGTGATATAGGGAATGCGGCCGTTCCTGTAGCTGTTGAACAGCGGCACCCGGCAGCATGCGGCGTACCAGCGGAGCGTCGGCTTGTCGGTCATGTGGACGCAGGCGAGCCGGTCGCGGCCCGAGTGGATTGTCATGCGGGCGCAGCGCGACTGATAGAGCGCGGTGCCGCCGTGCGCATCGAGCACGCGCGCGGCTTGGCCCAGATAATGGGTCAGGTCCTGGCAGTCGGTGCAATGGCATATGACATGGTCGCCCTGGTCGGGACCGACGTCGATCAGCGTCCCGGTGATCGCGCCGCACGCACAGGCGAAGGAAAGGTCGGACGATGTCATCGCCCGACCCTAGTCGCTTGTCCGTGCTTGCGGAAGCCTTGCGGAGCGCCTGGCGCGCCGCGCGGCCCTCCCCATGGCCTTCGGTCACGGGGAGGATCGTTTGGCTCAGTTGACCGCCTTGTCGACCAGCTTGTTCTTTGCGATCCACGGCATCATCGCGCGCAGGCTGGCGCCCGTCTGTTCGATGGGGTGCGCCGCGGCCGCCTTGCGGCTGGCCTTCAGTTCGGGCTGGCCGGCCTGGTTGTCGAGGACGAAATCCTTGACGAAGCGGCCCGACTGGATGTCGGCGAGGACGCGCTTCATTTCGGCCTTGGTCTCGTCGGTGATGATGCGCGGGCCGGTCTTGATGTCGCCATATTCGGCGGTGTTCGAGATCGAATAGCGCATGTTCGCGATGCCGCCTTCATAGAGGAGATCGACGATCAGCTTGGTTTCGTGAAGGCACTCGAAATAGGCCATTTCGGGGGCGTAGCCGGCCTCGACCAGCGTTTCGAAGCCCGCCTGGATCAGGTGGGTGATGCCGCCGCAGAGCACGGCCTGTTCACCGAAGAGGTCGGTTTCGCACTCTTCCTTGAAGGTGGTTTCGATGATGCCGCTGCGGCCGCCGCCGACGGCGCTGGCATAGGAGAGGGCGAGCGCCTTGGCGTGGCCGTTGCCGCTTTCGCCGTTCGCTTCCTGTGCGACCGCGATCAGGCAGGGGACGCCGCCGCCCTTCTGATATTCGCTGCGCACCGTGTGGCCCGGGCCCTTCGGCGCGACCATGAAGACGTCGATGTCGGGGCGTGCCTCGATCAGGCCGAAGTGGATGTTGAGGCCGTGCGCGAAGGCGAGCGCCGCGCCGGGCTTCATGTTCGGGCCGATGTCGTCGGCGTAGATCTTGGCCTGATGCTCGTCGGGGGCGGCGATCATGATGACGTCGGCCCATTCGGCGGCTTCCTTGTTCGAAAGCACCTTGAAACCGGCGGCTTCAGCCTTTTTCGCGGTCGCCGAACCGGGACGGAGCGCGATCGCGACTTCGCGGACGCCGCTGTCGCGCATGTTCTGCGCGTGCGCGTGGCCCTGGCTGCCATAGCCGACGACGGCGACCTTCTTGCCCTTGATCAGATCCTGGTCGGCGTCGCGATCGTAATAAACCTGCATTGGAAGACCCCTTCTAGTCCTTTGGCCCCGCAAGCGGGGGAAGATGTGTGTGGGAGAGTGGACCCCGGCCTTCGCCGGGGTGCGGTAAAATCCTAGAGCGCCTCCGACCCGCGGCCGATGGCGACGACACCGGTGCGACCGACCTCGACCAGCCCGCATTCGCGCATCAGCGCGATGAAGCGGTCGACCTTGTCGCTGTTCCCGGTGATTTCGAAGATGAAGCTGGTGAGCGTCGTGTCGACGACCTTTGCACGGAAGACGTCGGCCATGCGCAGCGCCTCGATCCGCTTGTCGCCGGTCCCCGCAACCTTCACCAGCGCGATCTCGCGCTCGACATGCGCGCCGCCGTCGGCCAGGTCGGTGACCGAGTGGACGGGCACCAGCCGGTCGAGCTGCGCGATGATCTGGTCGATCACCGGCGGCGGGCCGTTGGTGACGATGGTGATGCGCGACAGCGCGTGATCGGCGCTGATGTCCGCCACGGTCAGGCTTTCGATATTATAGCCGCGCGCCGAGAAGAGCCCGGTGATCTTGGCCAGAATGCCCGCCTCGTTATCGACGGTGATGGCGAGCACATGGCGCTCGCCGGCTTCGGTCTTGATTTTCATGTGCTTACACCAGTGCCTTGGCTTCGTCGTCCATCGTGCCGGTGACGTCGCTCGGCTGGAGGATCATGTCGGTGTGCGCCGCGCCCGACGGGATCATCGGGAAGCAGTTCGCGAGCTTAGCGACGCGGCAGTCGACGATCACCGGCCCCGGGGTTTCGATCATCGTCTTGATGCCGTCCTCGAGCTCGCCGAGCGTATCGATGCGCAGGCCGGTCCAGCCATAGGCGGCGGCGAGCTTCACGAAATCGGGCAGGCTGTCCGAGTAACTGTTCGAATAGCGGCTTTCATAGGTCAGTTCCTGCCACTGGCGGACCATCCCCATCCATTCATTGTTGAGGATGAAGATCTTCACCGGCAGACGGTACTGGCTGACCGTACCCATTTCCTGGATGTTCATCTGAAGCGAGGCTTCGCCCGCGACGCAGATGACCAGGCGGTTCGGATGCGCGATCTGCGCCCCCACGGCGGCGGGAAAGCCATAGCCCATCGTGCCGAGGCCGCCGCTGGTGAGCCAGCGGTTGGGCGCGGAGAAGCCGAAGTGCTGCGCCGCCCACATCTGATGCTGGCCGACCTCGGTCGTGATGATCGGGTCGCGGCCGCGCGTCGCGTCGAACAGCGCCTTCACCGCGCGCTGCGGCATGATTTCGGCGCCGGCATCCTTCTTTTCGGGGAAGTCGAGGCAGCGCGTCGCGCGCCAGCCGTCGACCCGGCGCCACCATTCGCCAAGGTCGCGCGCCTTGTGACCCTTGTCGGCCCAGGCGGCGATCAGGGCATCGAGCGCGCGGCCGGCATCGCCGACGATCGCGAGGTCGACGGGCACGATCTTGTTGATCGAGCTGCGGTCGATATCGATGTGAATCTTCTTCGAGTCCGGCGAGAAGGCGTCGAGGCGGCCGGTGACGCGGTCGTCGAAGCGCGCGCCGACCGCGATGATCAGGTCGGCGCGATTCATCGCCATGTTCGATTCATAGGTGCCGTGCATGCCGAGCATGCCCAGCCACTTCGGATCGTCGGCAGGGAAGGCGCCGAGGCCCATGAGCGTCGAGGTGACGGGCGCGCCGGTCAGGCTGACGAGTTGGCGCAGCGCCGCGCTGGCGTCGGGGCCGGCGTTGATCACGCCGCCGCCGGTGTAGAAGACGGGGCGCTCGGCCGCGGCGATCATGTCGATCGCGGCGCTGATCGCATCGGCGTCGGGCTCGACCTGCGGGCGATAGCTTTTGTGCTGGATCTTTTCGGGCACGACATATTCGCCCGTCGCGACCTGCACATTCTTGGGAATGTCGATCACGACCGGGCCGGGGCGGCCGTGCGTCGCGATATGGAACGCCTCGTGCAGGATCGGGCCGAGACGATCGGGGTCCATCACCAGATAATTATGCTTGGTGCAGTGGCGCGTGATGCCGACGGTGTCGCATTCCTGAAAGGCGTCGGTGCCGATCAGCGCGGTCGAAACCTGGCCGGTGAGCACCACCATCGGGATGGAGTCGAGCAGCGCGTCGGTGATGCCGGTGACGGCATTGGTGGCGCCGGGGCCCGAGGTCACGAGCACGACGCCGGGCTTGCCGGTCGAGCGGGCATAGCCCTCTGCCGCGTGGGTCGCCGCCTGTTCGTGGCGGACGAGGACATGCTTGATCGTCGGGTGATTGAAGAGCGCATCATAGATGGGAAGGACCGCACCGCCCGGATAGCCGAACACCGTATCGACCCCGAGGTCGACCAGCGCCTGAACCACCATGTCGGCACCACTCATTTCCGCCACGACACAAACTCCTTTCTTCACCTTGCTTTTGCCCTGCCACGCCATCGGGCGCGCGCCTTGTGCGCTGCAGCAGGTCGGCGGGCAATAGGTATATGATTCTATCCTGTCAACAGCGTATCGTGTAATTTTATTGCTATTTGCTTTATAGAATCGATGTTTAATGACTCTGTGTGACGCGGCCAGTCGGTGGGCGGCTGGTGGCGGAACCAGGTAAACTGCCGCTTTGCATATTGGCGCGTCGCCGCCTGCGCCTGTTCCAGAGCGTCGTCGCGGCCGATCTGTCCGCGCAGCCAGGCGGCGATCTGCGGCACGCCGATCGCGCGCATGACGGGCAGGTCGGGGTCGAGCCCGCGCGCGAGCAGCGCCGCGACCTCTTCGATCGCGCCGCCGTCGAACATCTGGACGAGGCGCCGGTCGCAGCGGTCGCGCAGCCATTCGCGCGGCGGCAGGAGGACGAGCGGCGTCAGCGTGATCGCATCGGCGATGCCGCCCTCGCGCGCCTGCTGCCAGTCGGCGAGCGGGCGGCCGGTCGAGCGCACAACCTCCAGCGCGCGGGCGACGCGTGTGCTGTCCGCAGGGTTCAGCCGCGCGGCGGCGGCGGGGTCGTCGCGAACGAGCGCGGCGTGGGCATCGGCGACGGGCAGGGCGCGGACGGCCTCGCGCACCGCGGGGTCGATCGGCGGCACCGGTGCGATGCCATAGAGAAGCGTGCGCAGGTAAAGCCCGGTGCCCCCGACGAGAACGGGAACCTTCCCCGCGTCATGCGCGTGAGAGATGACGCCGCGCGCCTCGTCGGACCAGCGCGCGGCATTATGCGCTTCGGCACCGTCGACATGGCCGAAGAGGCGGTGGGGGATGCCCGCCATCTCTTCTTCGGAGGGACGCGCCGAAAGGATGGCGAGGTCGGCATAGACCTGGCTCGCGTCGGCGTTGACGACGACCGCGTCGCCAGCCATTTGCGCGAGCGCTACCGCCAAAGCGCTCTTGCCGCTCGCGGTGGGTCCGGCGATAAGCGCGACGGGCGGCCGCCCGCGAACGAAAGAGATAGAAGGAGACGCCATGTTCGTAGCCACGCTGATAGCAGCCGGAAAGCTGACCGACGAGGTGGTTCGCGAAGCGATCGACCGTCTCGACGCGACAGGGCATGATGTGGGCGCCCCGCATTGGCTGGACGAGCATGACGCGGCCGACATCGTCTTTCAGGGCAGTCTGGTCAGCGCGCGCGAGGAACTGGCGAAAATGGACCATGGGGCGCTGGACGTCGTGGTGCAGCCGCTGGGCGATCGCACGAAGAAGCTGATCATCGCCGACATGGATTCGACGATGATCACGGTCGAATGCATCGACGAACTCGCCGATTATGCGGGGATCAAGGACCAGGTTGCCGCGATTACCGCGAAGGCGATGCGCGGCGAGGTGGATTTTCGCGGCGCGCTGACCGAACGCGTCGCGCTGTTGGGCGGGATGGCCGAAGGCGTGCTGACCGAATGCCGGATGGAGCGGGTGAAGCTGACGCGCGGCGCGCGCACGCTGGTCCAGACGATGAAGGCGCATGGCGCTTATTCGGTGCTGGTAACCGGCGGTTTCAGCGCCTTCGCGGGACCGGTTGGCGAAGCCATCGGTTTCGACAAGGTGGTCGCGAACGAACTGCTGATCGAGGGCGGCAAGCTGACCGGAACGGTGGGCGAGCCGATCGTCGATTCGAGCATGAAGCTGGAAACGCTGAAGAGCGAGGCGGCGAAGCATGGCCTGCCGCTGGCCGAGACGCTGGCGGTCGGCGACGGCGCGAACGACATCCCGATGATCACCAGCGCCGGGCTGGGCATCGGCTATCACCCGCATCCGGCGGCGGCGGAAGCGGCCGACGCGGCGATCCGGCACCACGACCTGACCGCGCTGCTGTGGGCGCAGGGCTATCCGCGGCGGAGCTGGGTGCTGGGGTGATAAAGGCCCTGCCATTGATGAGCCTTTTCATCGCCATGCCCGTGGCGGCTCAATCGACATCGCCGTTCGGCATTCCGATCAAGGATTTTGGCGGCGCCACGCTTCTGACGCAAAATTGGATGTCGTTTCAGGACTATCCTGACTCTGCCATGCGGAGCGATGTCGAGGGACGTGTGATCGTTGGATTTGACATCGGTGTAACCGGGCGTGTCGAGAATTGTGCGGTTCGAACGTCGAGTGGGTACAAGGTGCTCGACGACGTGCCGTGTCGCTTGCTCAACAGAAAAGCGCGCCTTCGGCCGGCAGTAGACGAAAGCGGTTCGGCGCGAGTGGCTCAGGCGGTCCTGAGCGTGGATTTCTGGATGCCCCGTTAGATATCCCATGACCAGCCATCGCATCTATTCGGTCAGCGTCGCGAGCGTGTATCCGCATTATGTCGCGAAGGCAGAGAAGAAGGGCCGGACGAAGGCCGAGGTCGATGAGATCATTTGCTGGCTGACCGGGCATAGCCAGGCATCGCTCGACGCCGAACTGGCGAAGGGAACAAGTTTCGAGGATTTCTTTGCAAGGGCGCCGGCGATGAACGCGTCGCGCGAGCTGATCACCGGCGTCGTCTGCGGCGTCCGCGTCGAAAATGTCGAGGAGCCGGTGATGCGCGAGATCCGCTATCTCGACAAGCTGGTCGACGAACTCGCCAAGGGCAAGGCGATGGAGAAAATCTTGCGCGCGGCGGCCGCATGACGCTGAAGCGGCGAGACGCGCTAACGCTGGCGGCCGGGGTCGTGCTGGCAGGCGCCGCGAGCGAGCGCGCGTCGGCCTGTAGTCGGAGGCCGCCGGGGCCGTTCAAGGCGAGCAGTGCCGACAAGCGGCGCATGGCCGGCAAGCTAGATGCGCTGCGACTTTATTGGAACGAAGATGCGATCGCAGACTTTTTGCGCGATCATTGCACCGAGCATGTCCAGATCAACATGTTCCTCGACCGTCGGGGCGGCAGTTGGCGCGAGGCGCTGCCGGCGCTCGGTTTGTTTCGTGATCGGTACAAGCGGATCAATTCGGTCCATCCGGGCGTGGTGTTCGATCCATCCTGGCCCTGTCTCTACGCCTTCGTCGAGTTTGAGCCGCCGCCGGTCCCGCCGCCAGGCCCCGACGATGAAATCATATTGTGCGGCGGTGGGCCGGTTTCGACTTTTGCGGTGTCAATGCAGTTCGATACGATGGAACGACCAGGCAAATCGTTGCTCGCCGAAGCCGGACCTATTCTGTCGGGGATCAGTTTTCGCGAGAGTGGGCAATTGAGAAACTGGTTCGCGTCGAACAGTATCTGAGGTTGCGGTTCAGCCGCGCGTTTCCGTTTCGAGCCACGTCCTAAACCGCTGCATCGTATCGCTTTCGGCGCGCGACATCAGGCGGGTGAGCCAATAGCGGCCGGCGTCGATCGTCTGCGCAAAGGGTTGGACGAGGGTCTCGGTCGCGAGTTCGCGGGCGAACATCGCCACGGGGACGAGCGCGACGCCGTGGCCCGCTGCGGCTGCGGTTGCCATCAGCGCAGAACTGTCGAAGATCGGGCCGCGCAGGACGGGGGCAGGGACGCCGGCGGCAGCGAACCAGAGCGCCCATTCGTCGCTGCGGTACGAGCGAAGCAGCGGTTCGGCGGTCAGGTCGGCGGGTGTCTTGAGCCGGGCGGCGAAGGACGGGGCGCAGACCGGCGCCATCGGGGCAGCGAGCAGGGGTTCGGCATGGGTGCCGTGCCACGCGCCGTCGCCGAAGCGGATCGCGAAGTCGAGCGCTTCGCCGGCCAGGTCGACGCGGTTGTTGTTCGTCGAGATGCGCAGGTCGATGGCGGGATGGGAGCGGGCGAAGGCGTCGAGACGCGGGAGGAGCCAGCCGGTCGCGAAAGTGCCGACGACGCCGACCTTCAGCGCCTCGCGGAACCGGCCGTCGGCATATTGATCGAGCGTCGCGGCGACGCGGTCGAAGGCGTCGGCGACGACCGGGACGAGCGCATGCCCCTCGTCCGTCAGCGCAAGGCCGCGCGGCAGGCGGTGAAAGAGGCGGGTGCCGAGGCGGCGTTCGAGCTGTGCGACCTGATGGCTGACCGCGCCCTGGCTGACGCAAAGCTCGATCGCGGCGCGAGTGAAATTGAGATGGCGCGCCGCGGCCTCGAAGGCGCGAAGGGCGTTGAGGGGCAACTGGGCGCGGTCCATGCCAAAGCATGAAATATTCTCATGGCTTTGTCGAGAAATCATGCTTTGTCGCGTCGGGCCTCGCTTGGCATCCCCGTCGGCGAAGGGAGATGGATGATGATGAAGGCCTTGGTTCTGGGATTCTGGATGATGGGCGCGGCGGGAGCGGCGACGCCCGTGGCGGACGATCCGCTGACGCGGCCGATCGCGGTCGAGCGGGCGAAGGAATGGCTTAAGCCGGTGCCGCCGGAGAAAATTTTCGGCGACACCTATCTGGTCGGTTTCGGCGGCCTGTCGGTCGCGTTGATCGATACGGGGGAGGGGCTGGTGCTGGTCGACGGCGCGTTGCCGCAAGCCGCGCCGATGATCCTGGCCAATGTCCGCGCGCTGGGTTTCGACCCCAAAGACATCAAATTTATTCTGAGCACGGAGCCGCATTGGGACCATGCCGGCGGGCTCGCCGCGCTGGCGCGCGACACCGGCGCAACGGTGGTCGCGAGCGCACGCGCCGCCGACGCGCTGCGCAGCGGGGAAATGGCCGAGGATGACCCGCAGCACGCCTATGGCGGGAGCTTTCCGGCGGTGGCGCGGCTGCGGGTGGTGAAGGACGGCGAGGTGCTGACGCTGGGCCGGGCGGTGATCACCGCGCATGCGACCCCGGGCCACACCGCGGGCAGCATGAGCTGGAGCTGGCAGGCATGCGAGGGGACGACGTGCAAGGCGATCGTCTTTGCCTCCAGCCTCAACCCGGTGTCGGCCGACGGTTATCGCTATAGTTCGGCGGCGGGCGCGAGCGTCGTCGCGGGGTTCGGGAAAAGCCATGCGGTCATGGACGCGCTGCCGTGCGACGTGCTGATCTCCGCGCATCCCGACAATGCGGGAAGCGGGCGGTACAATGCGGCGCTCGGCGCGTGCCGTGCCTATGCCGACCGGTCGCGCGGGCTGCTGGCGAAGCGGCTGGCGGAGGAAAAGGCGGGGGTCAAATAGGCGGCATATTTCTCCCTGTGGCTGCGCCACAGGGAGGCCTTATCCTATTTCGCGACGACCATGCAGGCCTGGCCGCCCTTGCGGAGCGCGGCGCAGAAGCTTTCGGCGTCGCCCTTGCCGGCGAAGCCGCCGGCCTGGAGCCGCGTGACGTTGCCGGCCTTTACGAAATAAGGTTCGCGTCCGGCGACCACGGGATATTTCTTGCCGAGCGTCGACCAGAGGTTGCGGGCGTTCGCCTCGACGCCAAAGGCGCCGAGCTGCGCGCGCCACGGGCTGGTGCCGCTGTGCACCGTGGCGGGCTTCGCGGCCGCTGGCACGGGTTTGGCGGGCGCTGGGGCCGGCTTGGCGGGCGTTGCAGCAGCGACCTGAACCGGTTTGGCGGGGGCCGGTGCGGGTTTCTTGGCGGGCGGGCTGTCGGCGCTTTCGGGCGGTGCGGCATAGCTGGTGCCGGGCGCGGCGCCAGCAACGCGAACCGGTTTTGCGGCCGTGGCGGCGTTGGCAGCGGCAGTCGCTTCGGTCGCAGCGGTGGCCGCGGCGACGGCGGCCGGCGTTGAGGGCTTGACCGACGTCGGCGCGATCACCGGCGGCGGCGTATAGCTGGCGCCGGGCGTCGAGGCCGGGACGCTGGCGGTCTTGATCGACGATGGTGCGGCCTTGGCCGGCGCGACCGATGGCGCGGCGGCGTTGACGGCCGCCAGACGGGCATGCGCCTCGTCCTTTTCCATCTGCGGCAGGAGCGACAGGCCCCGCTGGCGCTGTTCGAGCGGAATGAGCGTGTCGAGCTGCGACAGGCGCGCCGAGGCGATCTCCAGCCCGGCGTCGCTCGCGCGCTTGGTCAGCGCATAGGCGCGCGGCCAGTCCTTTGCGGCGAGGTCGCCGTTGAACATGGCGGTGCCGAGGACATATTGCGCCCGCGGCTCGCCGCGCGCGGCCGAGGCGGTGATATAGGTCATCGCCTCATCGCGCTTGTTCGCGGTGAAGAGAATGAGGCCGAGATTGTCGGCGGCCTGCAGATGCCCCTGCGTCGCGGCGCGGCGAAACCAGGTTTCGGCCTGGCCCAGATCGGCGGGCACGCCCCGGCCCAGCTTGTACGCCTGGCCCAGGTTGAACTGCGCATCGGGGTCGCCGGCGACGGCAAGCGGGCGCCATTCGGCGACGGCTTTTTGAAAATCGCCGGCCTGCCACGCGTCGACGCCGTCCTTGACGTCGGCCTGCGCGGGCACCGAAAGCGTGAGCGCCGAGACGATCGGCAGGGTCAGCAAGGCGATGGTGCGGAATGAACGCATCGTTATTCTCCAATGACTTGCGCCGCATTCGAGCATGCACCCGCGCAGTCGCAGTCCCCAGCGAGGCCGCTCTATCCATAAATGGCTAACAGCTTGTTAGCATCATCTAAGGCGCAATCGCTTTCGTGCCGCATCGGGACAGAAACCCGTGAACATGGCGTTTACCATAAGTGCGAGCAGGTCGTTCACCTTCTTTTTATCATCGTTAACTCAATTTTAGCGCCCTGCATGGCATCTCTTCGCCGATTTTTGGATTTCCGAGGGGGATAGCAGTGCGCGTTTTGGCATTGGCTTCACAAAAGGGCGGGTCGGGTAAAACGACCTTGTCGGGCCATCTTGCGGTGCAGGCGCAGCTTGCTGGCGCCGGCCCAGTCGTTCTGATCGATATCGATCCGCAAGGCTCGCTCGCCGACTGGTGGAACGAGCGTGAAACCGACCTTCCGGCCTTCGCCCAGACCACGGTCGCACGGCTGGCCTCCGACCTTGAAATCCTGCGTCAGCAGGGCTTCAAGCTGGCCGTGATCGATACGCCGCCGGCGATCACGATGGCGATCCAGAGCGTCATCAGCGTCGCCGAACTGATCGTCGTCCCGACACGTCCCAGCCCGCACGATCTGCGCGCCGTCGGCGCCACCGTCGACCTGTGCGAGCGCGCGGGCAAGCCACTGGTGTTCGTCGTCAACGCCGCGACGCCCAAGGCAAAGATTACCAGCGAGGCCGCGGTCGCGCTGTCGCAGCACGGCACCGTCGCGCCGGTCACGCTGCACCACCGCACCGACTATGCCGCCTCGATGATCGATGGCCGCACGGTGATGGAGGTCGATCCGAACGGCCGATCGGCCGAGGAAATCCGCCAGCTCTGGACCTATATCAACGATCGGCTGGAAAAGAATTTCCGCCGTACCGTGTTCAGTTCGCCGATCCCGCCGCAGCCTGGCTATGGCACCGTCCGTCCGATGGGTGGTGGCTTCGGCCGCCGCATCGCCGGTCAGTGAGGGAAGGCAGCGGAACCATGGGCGAACCCAAACCCCTCGCATCGCTGTCCGCCGGGCTTCTGGCCCGCAAGGGTGGCGCGCGGCCTGCAATGCGCCGCCAGCCGCTCGGCAGCGGTCCCGCTCCGATGGTCGGCGACAGCTATGACGACCTCGGCTGGAACGACATGGGCTATGATGTCGATCCCGACCAGAGCGCCGAACCGGCACGCCTCGTCGACCTGAAGCCGCTGCTCGCGGGTTCGGTGCTGACGCACAACGCCGAGGCCGAACAGGCCGTAGGCGATGCGCCGGGCCACGAACTGGTGCCCGACCTGAGCGACGCTCTGGCCGACAATTTCGAACCCGAAGCGGTCGAAGTGCCTGAGATCGTGCGCCAGCAGGAATCGCTGATCGACCGCGTCGCCGCAGTCGCCCGCAAGGTCGAGGCGCGCCCCGAACCGAAGGCGAAGAAGGAACGCGCGCCGCGTGCGCTGCGTGCCCGCGAAAAGGCGGCGTTCACGCTGCGCCTCGACGCCGAACGCCACCTGCGCCTGCGTTTGGCAAGCGCGGTCACGAACCGCTCTTCGCAGGTGATCCTGATCGACCTGCTCGACGATTATCTGGCCTCGCTGCCCGAGATCGACGCGATGGCGAGCCGCCTGCCGGCGGCGCGACCGGCGCGTCGGATGCAACCGTAAGAACGATGGGGGGACCGAAGATGAACCGCAAAGTCCTGATGAATCTGGCCGTTTCGGGCTTCGTCCTGAGCGTTGCCACCGGTTGCAGCGGCATGAGCAAGATGGCGAACGCCGCTCCGTCGAACGGACCGGTTCCGGCATCGGCCTCGAAATCCGCCGACAAGGCGCGCGAAGCGCTGGAAGCCGGCAAGCCGAGCCGCGCCGTCGGCCTTGCCGAAGCAGCGGTCGCAGATGCGCCGCGCGACGCGGGCTATCGCGCGCTGCTGGGCCAGGCCTATCTGAACGATGGTCGCTTTGCTTCCGCCACCGCGGCGTTGAACGAAGCGATGGAACTGGGCGCGAAGGACAGCAACACCGTCATCGCGCTGACCCTCGCCTATATCGCGCAGGGCAAGAACGACCAGGCGACCGACCTGTTGAAGCGGAATTTCGACGTCGTTCCGGCGTCGGACATGGGCCTGGCGCTCGCGATGGCAGGTGACACCAATTCGGCGATCTACGTGCTGACCGAGGCGGCGCGCGCGCCTGACGCCGATGCGCGGACGCGCCAGAACCTGGCACTCGCATTCGCCCTGTCGGGCCGTTGGGCGCAGGCACGCGTTCTTGCTTCGCAGGATCTGTCGCTGGCCAAGATCGAGACCCGCATGGCCGAATGGTCGAAGCTGGCCGAACAGCCCGATTCGCGCGTTCGCATCGCGAGCCTGATCGGCACCACCGCGCGTGAAGACGCCGGCATGCCGGTTCGCCTTGCACTCAGCAATTTCTCGGGCACCGAGATGGCTGCCGCAGCAGCGCCGGTCGAAATCGCCAGCGCCGATCCGGCGCCGGTCGAGGCCTATGCGCCGCCGCCGCCCGTCGCCGAAGCCGTGCAGACGGCCGACGCGTCGAGCGCGATCCGCACCGTCGAACTGCCGATGCCGAAGCGCGACCAGAATGGCGTGGTGCCGCAGGTGACCGAATTGCCGCAGCCGATGGCCGCACCGGTGCTGGTCGCCGACGCCAAGCCTTATCGCGCTGCACCGCGCGTCGCGGGCGACAGCGAGCCCAAGATGCGCCCCGCGCAGAAGCAAGCGATCGAACTGGCGCGCAAGATCACGCCGAAGGTGTTGGGTTTCGACGCCAAGAAGCCTGCCGGCTGGGCGGTGCAACTCGGCGCCTATGACAGCCTGGGCATCGCCAAGGAAAAGTGGAGCGTGCTGCGGAAGAAGAGCAATATGCTCGGCAGCTATCCGGCATCGAGCCATGCGGCCGTCGTCAATGGCCGCACCTTCTATCGCCTGACCGTCAACGGCCTGGCCACGCGCGCCGACGCATCGCAGCTGTGCGCCGAGCTGAAGGCCAAGGGCCAGACCTGTTTCATCCGCCAGATGGGCGGCAGCGAGACGATCCAATGGGCGTCGGCGTCGAAGCCGGTGCGCATGGCCTCGCGCTAAATCATTTGGGGCCCTCCCGTTCGCGGGGGGACAAGGGGAGGGGCGCGGTCTGCGGGGACCGCGCCCTTTTTCGTCGGGAATGAGGATGGTGGGGACGTAAAACCTGCTCCCCGCCCCGAACCTTACGTCCGTAGATCGCGGGGTTTAGCCTTCGGGCGGCGAGGGGAGGCGGGCGAGGATGGCGACGAGCTGGGCCTGGCTGGTCGCGCCGGTCTTGCGGAAGATGCCTTTCAACAGGAAGCGCGCGGCGTTCAGGCTGACGGCGCGTAGCGCGGCATAGCCCTGAAGCGTCTGGCCCGCCGACAATGCGACGGCAAGGCGCGCCTCGGCCGGGGTCAGGCCGAACCATTGGGCGACGCGGTCGATCTCCACCACCGGGGTTTCGCCCACCGCGCTGCCCATGGTCACGATCAGCGAGGCGCCGAGTTGCACGCCACCGATCTGCTGAGCCGACTGGCGCGGAATTCGCGCCGCGAGGACCGGGCATTCGGCGCCCGCCGCGTTCGCCGCCTGAAAGGCGATACCCGACGGTGCCGATCCGCGCGCGAGGTCCATCAGCTTTTTCTGACTCGCGGGATGGGTGAAGGCGAAGCGATCGCGGACCGGGCGAATGAAACCGGCCTCTTCATAGCGTGCGGCGCGGCTGTTCGCGGCAAGGATGCCGAGTTGATCGTCCAGGCTGAAAATGGCGAAAGGCGCAGCATCGGCGGCGGCGCGCGCCGCACCCGCCGCGAGTTCGAGCGAGGCGATGCGGTCGCTGAGCCGCATCGCGCGCTGGATATGCGGCGCGAGGACGCGGAGCCCGCGCTTCAGGCTTTCGGCGTCGCGGTCGCCGGGGCCGGGCATCATCAGCCCAAGCCGCTCGCCGTCGCGCCGGTCGAGGAGGACGCCGACCAGCCGGTCGATGCCATAGGGTTTCAGGAAGTTGCGGAAGAATTCGGTCTCGTAGAATTCCTCGCGCGTCATGATGTCATAACTGTCGACGACGCTGCCGTTGGCATAGCGCATGAACTTGCGCGACCAGGGGTGGTTGCCGGCATAGACGGCGGTGTAGATTTCCTGGATTCCCGCCGCGAGGCCGGAAGCGGCCACGAACCGCGCGCGCGGCGGATTGTTGCTTTCCCACAGGATGAAGGCCGATTCCCAGCGGAGCGGGCCGAGCGCGCCGGTGATGCGCGCCAGCGTTTCGTTCCAGCGTTCGGGGTGCAGAACCGAATCATAGATGTGCCCGATCAGCTCGTTGAGCACTTCCCATTCGGCGGACGCGTCGAAATCGGGGGGCAGGGCAGGAACGATATTGGTCGGCACGCATGTCCCCGGTCGAAAGGATAGGCAGCTATCTTCCTGATAGAGGAGCAAATCCCGCGATGCCAAGGCGCAATGCGACGAAAAATTCGTTCATGCTACCCAATCGGGTAGCGAAATGCCCGTCCGGATCGGTCATTCCATCCCCGCGACCCAAGCGCAGGATGGTCCACCATAAGCATCCTGCTTCTCGAAGTCCGCCGGTTTACCGGCGGGCTTCTTTTTTTGGGCGTGCCTCAGCGGATGCGCTGGCCGCCCTTCCATAGGGCGGTTGCGCGGCCTTGAACCGGCATGCCGTCGAACGGGGTGTTGCCCGCATAGGCGGCCATTTTCTTCGCATCGACCTGCCACGGCGTGCCGTCGTCGACGAGAATGAGATCGGCGTCATAGCCCGGATCGATGCGGCCGGCGTCGAGACCGAGCAGCTTCGCGGGATTCGCGGCGAGAAGGTCGAAGAGGCGCGCCGGGGTGACATGGCCGTCGCGAACGAGCTGAAGGCCCATCGCTAGCAGCGTTTCTGCCCCCGCCATGCCGTCCAGCGCCTCTGCGAACGGAAGGCGCTTGTCCTCCGGTCCCCGCGGATCGTGGCCCGACGCAAGCACGTCGATCGTGCCGTCGGCGATCGCGGCGAGGCAGGCGTGGCGGTCGTCCTCGCTGCGCAGCGGCGGCGAAAGCCGTGCGAAGGTACGGAAATCGCCGATGGCGGTGTCCGAAAGGAAGAGATGCGCCGGCGTGATGCCGCAGGTGACCGCGAGCCCCTTGGCCTTCGCCGCGCGGATCAGGTCGAGGCCGCGCGCGGTGGTGACCTGGCGAAAGTGGATCGGCGCGCCGGTTTCCTCGACCAGACACAGGTCGCGCGCAATCGCCATCGCCTCGGCGATCGCGGGTGCGGACGCGAGGCCGAGGCGCGTCGCCATCTCGCCATCGGTCGCGACGGCGCCGGCGGTCAGGCCCTCATCTTCGGCGTGCGCGATGACGGTCAGGCCCAGCGAGGCGGCATAGGACAGAACGCGGCGCATCACGCCGGCATCGGCGATGCGGGCACGGCCGGTCGCGACGGCGCGTGCGCCCGCCTGTTTCATCAGGCCGATTTCGGCGAGTTCCTTGCCCGCGAGTCCCTTGGTCGCGGCGGCGATCGGATGGACCCAGAGGTCGGGCTTGCCGCCCTTTGCCGCGCGCTCGACCAGACCGGCGCCGTCGAGCGGCCCGCTGTCGGGCATCAGGGCGGCGCGCGTAATGCCGCCGAAGTGGAAGGCGGGCTTGTCGGTCGCGAAGACGCCAAGGTCGATGATGCCGGGCGCGAGCCACTGGCCCCTGGCGTCGACGGTTTCGGCGTCCTCGGGAATCTCGTCGGGGTTCAGCGCGGCGATACGGCCGGCGACCGCGAGCAGGCTGGCCGTTTCGCCGCCGAGCAGGCGCGCGTTCGTGATCAGGAGCGGCTTCAGTTCCATCCCGGCACCCCCCGCTTGCGGCGCGTCAATATGTCGAGGCACGCCATGCGTACCGCGACGCCCATTTCGACCTGTTCGGTAATCGTCGAGCGGGTGGGATGGTCGGCGATGCTGCTGTCGATCTCTACCCCTCGGTTCATCGGGCCGGGGTGCATGACGATCGCATCGGGCTTTGCCTTTTCGAGGCGCTTGGGCGTCAGGCCGTAGAGCGCGTGATATTCGCGCGCGCTGGGCAGATAGGCCCCATCCATGCGCTCGTTCTGCAGGCGCAACATCATCACGACGTCGGCATCCTTCAGCCCTTCGTCCATGTCGGTGAAGGTCGTGACGTGCATGCGGTCGATCGCAGGCGGGGTCAGCGTCGGCGGCGCGACGACGCGCACCTCGTTGCCGAGCAGGGTCAGCGCGAGGATGTTCGATCGCGCGACGCGGCTGTGCAGCACGTCGCCGCAAATCGCGATGGTCAGCCCCTCCACCCTGCCGAGGCGGCGGCGGATGGTTAGCGCGTCGAGCAGCGCCTGGGTCGGATGCTCGTGCCGCCCGTCGCCCGCGTTGAGGACGGGGCAGTCGACCTTGTCGGCGATAAGCTGCACCGCGCCCGAGCTGGCGTGGCGGATGACCATCGCGTCGGCGCGCATCGCGTTCAGCGTCATCGCGGTGTCGATCAGCGTTTCGCCCTTCTTCACGCTCGACTGCGCGGCGTGCATGTTGACGACGTCGGCGCCGAGGCGTTTGCCGGCGATTTCGAACGACAGCAGCGTGCGCGTCGAATTTTCGAAAAAGGCGTTGATGATCGTCAGGCCGGCGAGGGCGTCGTCATGCTTGGCAGCGCCCGCGCGGTTCATGTCCACCCATTGCTCGGCGGCGTCCAGAACGTAGGAAATCTCCCACGGCGTGAGCTGGGCGATGCCGAGCAGGTGGCGATGGCGAAAGGCATCGCCGCCGGGCGGATAATCGCTGGCGGGTCGGATGGGTGCGCTTGTCATTAAAGCCACGCCTCTAGGCAGGTAAGGCGATTCTCGCAAGCACCGAGGCGACCAGCGGCTCCAATAGTCCGAACGCCCACAGCAACAGCAGGATGATCTGCAGCCACAGCCAGATCAGCATCCATGTCGCGAAGGGTTGCTTGCGGGTCTTGTGGCGCACCAGCCGCGCGGCGGCGACGGTTCCGAATGCGCCGCCCAGAAAGGCCCAGAACAGCAGGGTGCTTTCAGGAATTCGCTGGAGGCCGCGTTCGGCGAACCGCTTGTCGCGGACCATCTGTATGAAGGCGATCAGGTTCGCCGCGATCAGCCAATAGCCGAGATAGCCGATCAACCGCGCACCAGCGCGTCGATCGCGCCCTGCAGGATGAAGGCCGCGGCGGCGCTGTCGACGCGTTCGGCGCGCTTGGCGCGGCTGACGTCGGCGGCGATCATCGCGCGTTCGACCGCGGCGGTCGACCAGCGCTCGTCCCACAGAAGCAGCGGCAGGGCGAGCGGGGCGAGGTTGCGCGCGAACGCGCGGGTGCTTTGCGTGCGCGGGCTGTCGGTGCCGTCCATGTTGAGCGGCAGGCCGACGACGAGACCGACGACCGATTGGGCGGCGACGATCGATTTCAGCGTTTCGAGATCGACCGAGAATTTCTTGCGGATGATCGTCTTGTCGGGGCTGGCAAAGCTCCACCCCGCGTCGCAGAGCGCGACTCCGATAGTCTTCGTGCCGACATCGAGCCCCGCGAGGCGGCCCCCGTTCGGCAGCGCGGCGGCAAAATCGGAGGCAGCGGTCGTGATCATCGATCGGCCTCTAATTCCAAAACGCCGTCATTGCGACCCCGGCAAAGGCGCCGCGACGATCGGATCAGGATTTGGTCGCCGGGGTGGCCGGCGCCGGCGACACTACGGGGGCGGCCGGCGGCGGGACGGGCGACGGCTTGCCTTCATAGGCCGCGAGGCGGCGGAGCGCGTCGGCGCGGACATTCGCCCAAAAGAGCGTGATGTCGAAGACATGGTAATTGTTGCCTGGCAGCACATAGCTCGGCGCATAATTCTTCGCGGCTTCGGCATCGCCGATCATCAGCAGGCCGCGGCTATCGTCGCATTTCGCGCCGATCCGGTGCGCGATCAGCGTTCCCGCCTTGAAGCCTTCGCTGGGTTTCAGCGTGCCGATGTTGGCGTCGGGTCCGGCGGCGGCGTCGGGCGTACCCGTCAGCGGGTTGGTGCAGAGCATGCGCGTCCCCGCGCGCGGGCGACCGTCGAAACCGATCGTGCCGTCATAAGCGTCGGTGACCATGATCGGATCGGCGGGCTCGGCAAAGCTGGCCCACGACAGGATGCAGCCCTTCTGGTCGGGCGTCTGGCATGCGGGCAGGCCGAGGGCGGCAAGGTCGGTATCGACGCTGATCGGCCAGCCGATCACATAAGCGGCGACGATGCGCTTCGCGAGCGGCGTGCCCGCGATCCGGTTCTTGAGCAGGGTGGTGAGGTGCAGTGCACCCTGGCTGTGGCCGGCAAGGATGATCGGCTTGTTCTTCGGGACGGCGGCGAGAAAGGCGTCGAAGGCCTGTTCGACGTCGCGATAGGCGGCGTCGATCGCTTTCCCGGCGCTGACGCGGTCGGTCGCGAGGAAGGCGCCCAGCGTCGCCTGGCGATAGCGCGGCGCCCAGACTTCGCCGGCGTCGCCGAACGCGCTCGCCATGCCTTGCATGAACAGGGTGGCGCGGTAGTTCGCGTCGGCATCGTCGAGCGGGGCGTTCCAGCTGGCCTTGCTGTAATAGCTTGTCGGATGAACGAAGAAGATCGCGGCGTCGCCGTGCGGTGCGGGTTTCGCTTCGGTGGCGGCTTCGGCGGCGCGGGCGCGGGGCACCAGCCTGTCGCCGCCCATCGCCTTCGTGCTGTCCGGCGCGCGATCCTCGCCGTCTTCGGCGGGCGGGCGCCAGTTCGACGGATCATTTTCGAGCCCCGGGCGCGAGAACCACATTTTCGGATCGTCATAGGTGTTCGGCGCCGCGACGGTCTGTTCGACGAATTCGCTCGACGGCACGAAGACCGCGCGGCCGAACCAGCCGGGATTGATCTGGTAGGCCACGCCGAAGCCGAAGATGATGAGGATGATCGCGGCAATCAGGTAGAGGAATTTGCGGGCCAAGTCGGGCTCCATGCGGACGGGAGAGGGTGGTGCGCTATCTGGCTTGCGCGAGCGGCTTAAACAAGACCAGATGTGGGGCATGACCGAAGCGCCCGCAACTCCGTCCGCCCCCGAGTCGCACCGTCTGGACGACAGCGACCCGCCCTGGCCGCAGCGTCCGTGGATCATGGCCATCATCGGCGCGGTTGCGGGACTGATCTTTCATCAGTTCGTCGACACCCGTTACAGCGACCATTTCGACCGCTGGAACAGCGCGATGGCGGCGTTCGTCGCGGTGTCGACCGTCGTGTTTCTGCTCGGCGTCGAGCTGCGGCGCTGGCACTGGGCAGCGGGCTTCGCCCTGCTGTGGGGGGCGGTGATCGGGCTGATCGCCTTTACCTCTTCGACTTATAATATCGGCGGTTCGCCGTTCGAATGGCCGTTCTGGTCGGGGATGCTCGCGGTGCTCGTCGCGACGCCGCTGTTCCAGACGCGCCGCGACGTCGCACCCGACGCGCGCTTCTGGAAGCTGTGGCAGATGCCGTACGAGCGGCTGCACAGCCACGCCTGGACCGATGCGGTGATCGGCGCGGCGGGGCTCGCCTTTACCGGGCTGACCTTTCTGCTCGTCATCCTGATCGGGCAGATGTTCAAGCTGGTCGGGATCGATGTGATCGAGCGGCTGTTGCAGGGCGAATGGTTCGGCTGGATGCTGGCGGGCGCCGCTTTCGGCGGCGCGGTGGGCCTGCTGCGCGAGCGCGACAAGCTGGTGTCCACCCTGCAGCGACTGGTGATGATCGTGCTGGCAGTGCTCGCCCCGGTGCTGGCGGTGGCTCTGGTGCTGTTCCTGCTGTCGCTGATGGGGACGGGCCTGCAGAAACTGTGGGATTCGGGATTTTCGACCGCGGCGCTGATGATGGCGTCGGCCGCCTTCGCCGTGTTGCTCGCCAATGCGGTCATCGGCAACGGGCGCGACGATCGCTCCGCGAACCGGCTGATGCATGGCGCGGCGGGGGTGCTGGTGGTCGCAGTGCTGCTGCTCGCGATCATCGCATTCTATTCGATGCATCTGCGCGTGATCCAATATGGCTGGACGCCCGAGCGCCTGTGGGGCGCGATCGCGGCGATGGTCGCGCTTGCCTATGGTGCGATCGGGCTGTGGGCGGCGGTGAAGGGGCGCTGGGGCTTTGACGATGTGCTGCGCCCGCTGCAGCAGAAGCTGGCGATCGGGCTGATGCTGCTGGCGTTGTTCCTGGCGTTGCCGATCATGGACTTCGGCGCGATCTCGACCCGCGATCAGTTGGGACGACTGAAGAACGGGACGACCAAGGCCGAAAGGTTCGACTGGGCGGCTATGGCGTTCGATTTCGGGCCCGACGGGCGAAAGGCGCTCGCGCAGATCGCGAAGTCGCCCGACAAGGCAAAGGCCGGCTTCGCAAAGTGGGCGCTGGCGGCAAAGAATCGCTGGGACCTGACTGTCGGGGGCGACAAGGTCGACGCGGCGGACGCGGCTTTTGCCGCAAAGACGATCGAGGAAAAGGTCCGCGTCCTGCCCGATGGCGGCACGCTGGAACCCGCGCTTTATGCCTCGCTGCGCGACAAGAGCTGGTGTTGGACGAACGAGTGCATCGCCTATCGCGTCGCCGCCGACCGGGTTGCGATCATCCAGCCCGACGGCCGCGACGTGACGATGCTCGTCAAGGATGCGAAGACGGGAAGCTGGGAAAGCGACTATCCGTGGAACCGGCAGGAGCAGTTCAAGCTGACCGACGGCGAAATGCGGAAAGCGCGGATTGAGATGCGCGAGGTGAGCCGCAAGCAATTGTTCGTGAACGGCAAGCCGATGGGTCAGGTCTTCGAATAGGCGCGATCGCCGTCTCTATCGGCAGCGAATGCCAGGCGTCGGCGAATGTCAGGGTTTTTGGACCGCCACCTTGAAGGCGGCCTGACAGGATGCTAGCGGCCCAGCTTCTCCCGATAAGGCGACAAGAATGGCAATCGATCAGGCAACAGTCAGGAAAATAGCGTCGCTGGCGCGCATCGCGATCAGCGATGCCGAAGCCACCGCGATGGAAGGCGAATTGAACGGCATCCTCGGCTGGGTCGAGCAACTGGGTGAAGTCGACGTGACCGGCGTCGAGCCGATGACCGCGGTGATCCCGAACAAGCTGCGGCTTCGCGACGACGTCGTCGACGCCGATCCGCTGACCGGCGGCAACCGCCGCGACGATGTTCTCGCCAATGCGCCCGCGCCGCAGCGCGGCTTTTTCGGCGTGCCGAAGGTGATCGAATAATGACCGAACTTACGAACCTGACCGTCGCGCAGATCCGCGACGGACACCGTGCGGGCGATTTCAGCGCCATCGAGGTTGCCGAAGCGTTCAACGCCAATGTCGCGGGCGCAAAGGCGCTCAACGCGTTCATCGTCGAAACCCCCGACCATGCGCTAGCCGCGGCGAAGCAGGCCGACGCCGACCGTTCGGCGGGCAGCCTGAAGCCGCTGTCGGGCGTGCCGATCGGGATGAAGGACCTGTTCGCCACGAACGGCGTCCAGACCACCGCCGCGAGTCACATGCTCGAAGGCTTTGTCCCGCGCTATGAATCGACGGTCTCGGCAAAGCTGTGGGACGCGGGTTGCGGCATGCTGGGCAAGCTGAACCTCGACCAGTTCGCGATGGGGTCTTCCAACGAGACAAGCTATTTCGGCAACGTCATCTCGCCGTGGAAGCGCAACGACGGCGGCAATGCCGCGCTCGCGCCCGGCGGTTCGTCGGGTGGCAGCTCGGCGGCGATCGCGGCGCGGCTCTGCCCCGCTGCGACGGGAACCGACACCGGCGGCTCGATCCGCCAGCCTGCGGCGTTCGTCGGCATTTCGGGGATCAAGCCGACCTATGGCCGCTGCTCGCGCTGGGGCATCGTGGCGTTCGCCAGTTCGCTCGATCAGGCGGGGCCGATGGCGCGCGACGTCCGCGACTGCGCGATCATGCTCGAGAATATGGCGGGCTTCGACCCCAAGGATGCGACCAGCCTGGATCTGCCGGTGCCCAATTGGGAAGCCGCTTTGTCGAGCGATCTCAAGGGCAAGAAAGTCGGCATTCCCAAGGAGTATCGATTGGAGGGCATCGACCCCGAAATCGACGCAATGTGGGACGCGGGCATCGCGATGCTGAAGGATGCGGGTGCCGAGGTCGTCGAGATCAGCCTGCCGCACACCAAATATGCGCTGCCGACCTATTATATCATCGCGCCCGCCGAGGCGTCGTCGAACCTCGCGCGCTATGACGGTGTGCGGTACGGCCTGCGCGACCTGCCGCAGGGTGCGGGCCTGCAGGACATGTATGCCGCGACGCGCGCCGACGGCTTTGGTCCCGAGGTCAAGCGCCGCATCATGATCGGCACCTATGTGCTGTCGGCGGGCTTCTATGACGCCTATTATACGCAGGCGCAAAAGGTCCGGACGTTGATCGCGCGCGATTTCGACAATGCCTTTGCCCATTGCGACGTGATCCTGGCGCCGACCGCGCCGTCGGCCGCGTTCGGGCTGGGCGAAAAGACCGCCGATCCGCTGTCGATGTACCTCAACGATGTGTTCGCGGTCCCCGCGAGCCTCGCGGGGCTGCCCGCGATGTCGGTCCCCGCGGCGCTGAACCGCGAAGGGCTGCCGCTGGGGCTGCAGATCATCGGCAAGGCTTTCGACGAGCAGGGCGTGCTGAACGCCGGTCTCGCGATCGAGGAACGCGCGGGCTTCACCGCTCGGGCGGAGAAGTGGTGGTAAGATGGCCATCGCGGACTTCATTGGCGACCTAGTGCGCGATGTTGTTCGGGATGGTTTTGTCGAGGGTTTGACGCGAGTTTTCGGTAAAGGAAAACCGGAATCCGTCGATCCCGAACGAAAGAAGATATTGGCGAAACGGCGGCTTGATCGCCGCAATCGGCGGAAGAAATAATGACTGACTATCGCATCAAGGGCGAAACCGGCGAGTGGGAGGTCGTGATCGGCCTCGAGGTCCATGCGCAGGTGACTTCCAACGCCAAGCTGTTTTCGGGCGCCGCGACGGCGTTCGGGGCGGAACCGAATTCGCAGGTGTCGCTGGTTGACGCCGCGATGCCGGGGATGCTGCCGGTGCCGAACCGCGAGTGCATCCGCCAGGCGGTGCGCACGGGGATGGCGATCGAGGCCGAGATCAACAAATGGTCGCGGTTCGATCGCAAGAATTATTTCTACGCCGATCTGCCGCAGGGCTATCAGATTTCGCAGCTTTATCATCCGCTTGTCGGCGAAGGTTCGCTGACGATCGAGGAGGATGAGAAGGCCGGGATTCCCGAGGCCAAGCGCATCGGGATCGAGCGCATCCATGTCGAGCAGGACGCCGGCAAGCTGATGCACGACCAGCATCCGACGATGAGCTATGTCGACCTCAATCGCAGCGGCGTCGCGCTGATGGAGATCGTGTCGCGCCCCGACATGCGCTCGCCTGCCGAGGCCGGCGCCTATGTGCGCAAGCTGCGCTCGATCCTGCGCTATGTCGGCTCGTGCGACGGCAATATGGAAGAGGGCTCGATGCGCGCCGACGTGAACGTCAGCGTGCGCAAGCCCGGCGACGAATTCGGCACGCGCACCGAGACGAAGAACGTCAATTCGGTGCGCTTCGTGATGGCGGTGATCGAGGGCGAGGCAAAGCGTCAGGTCCAGCTGATCGAAAGCGGCGGTATGGTGGTACAGGAAACGCGCCTTTATGACCCCGATCGCAACGAGACGCGGTCGATGCGGTCGAAGGAAGATGCGCATGATTACCGCTACTTCCCCGATCCCGACCTGCTGCCGCTCGAACTCGACGATGCATTCCTTGCCGAGTGCCGCGCGAGCCTGCCCGAACTGCCCGATGCCAAGCGCGCGCGCTATCTGGGTGCGGGGATTTCGGCGTATAACGCCGACGTGCTGACCGCCGAGGTCGAGGCCGCGCTGTGGTTCGACACGCTGCTGGAAGCCGGCGCGAAGCCGGTCGCGGCGGCGAACTGGGTGACGAGCGAACTGTTCGGTGCGCTCAACCGCTTGGGCCGTGACATTGCGGATTCGCCGGTCAGCCCGGCGCAGGCCGCCGAATTGCTGGGCCTGGTCGCCGACGGCACGATTTCGGGCACCATCGCCAAGCAGGTGTTCGAAAAGATGCTGGAGAGCGGCGACGGTGCCGCGGCGATCGTCGACCGCGAGGGGCTGAAGCAGACCAGCGACACCGGCGCAATCGAGGCAGAAATTGCCAAGGTCCTGGCCGCCAATGCCGACAAGGTCGAGCAGTATAAGGGCGGCAAGGAAGCGCTGTTCGGTTTCTTCGTCGGACAGACGATGAAAGCGATGCAGGGCAAGGCGAACCCGCAGGTCGTCAACGAACTGCTGAAGAAGGCGCTGGGCTGACCCCGCAGGGTCAGTCCGCCGCCTTCCAGACGCTGCGCCCCTCCTTGATCGTTTCGAGGACGCGGATGTCCTTGATGGCCTCGACCGGCGTCGCAAGCGGGTTCCGGTCGAGGATGACGAAGTCGGCGAGCAGACCGGCCTTGATCCGGCCCTTGCGATCCTCCTCGAAGACTTGCCAGGCGGGACCGGTCGTGAGCGCCTGAAGCGCGGTATAGGCGTCGACGCGTTCCTTCTCGCCACTGACGACGCCGGTGGGCGACACGCGGGCCATCGACGTCCAGAGCATGAAGCGCGTGTCGAGCGGCGTGACGCTGTAATCGCTGTGGTTCGACGGGATCAGTCCCGCCGCCTTGGCCGAGCGGATTGGGCTGATGAAATCGACGATTTCCTTCGGGAAATTCGTGCGATGGACGTCGGCCCAATACCAGGCGTGGTTCGAGAAATAGGACGGGCCGACGCCGATGCGCTTGTACGCGGGCAGTTGGTCGGGGCGCTGGAACTGCGAATGGATGACGATCGGGCGGCGATCGTCGGCCGCCCTGATGCCGAGCGCGTCGAAGCCGCGGATCGCCATGTCGATCGCCGCGTCGCCATTGGCGTGGACGAACAGCTGCCAGCCGCGGTCGTTCGCCTTTTTCGCCTGTGCGATGAACTCTTCCTCCGACAGGATGGGCTGGCCATGCCACGGATGCGCGCCCTCGGGGCTGCCGCGGGCATAGTCGCGGGTGAAATAGCCGGTGCGTGCCTGCACCGATCCGTCTAGGACGAACTTGATCCCCTGCAACTTCACATGCCCCTGATAGGTGCCGAACTTGATGGTCGGATCGGCCAGAAGCGCATCGAGGCCGGGTGAGAAGGGGAGGAGCGCGAGATCGATCTTCAGCCGCTCGCGCGCCGCAGGTGAGGTGAGAAACGCGATATCGGGCGGCTGGGTCGCGCCGTCCTGCGCGTGGGTATAGCCCTCGGCGAAATAGGCGTTTTGCGCGGCGTCGAGCGCCGCGAGCTTTTGCGCCGCCGTCGGCTGGGGCAATTTGGCGAGAAGCAGGAACATCGCCTTTTCCAGCAGGACGCCGTTGAGCTTGCCTGCCTCGTCACGCAACATCAGGCCGCCAGCGGGCACCGGGGTGCTTTCGTCGATGCCCGCCGCCTTCAGTGCGGCGCTGTTGGCCACCGCGCCGTGGAGCGATACGTGCAGCACGACGATAGGCCGGTCGGCGGCGACGGCGTCAAGTTCGGCGCGGGTGATGTGGCGTTTTTCGGCCAGGCTTTCATGATCATATTGCCAAACGACCACCCATCCGCCCGGTGGAATTGCGCGCGCGGCAATATGGTCGCGGATCGCGGCCTGTAGACCCGCGATGTCGGTGACGCCGGCATGGGCTTTGTCTCGAAGGTCGAGGCCGCCCGCGCTCATCGTCGCGACGGTGAAGTGCGAATGGGCGTCGATGAAGCCGGGAAGCATGGTCGCGCCTCCAAGGTCGTGGACGACCGCCTGTTTGCCCGCCGCGCGGCGCGCCTTCGCCTCCTTTCCTGCGAAGACGATGCGATCGTCACGCGTGACCACGGCCTCGACAGTCTGCGGTGTTTCGCCGTCCATCGTGACGATAGGCCCGCCCCGATAGAGCGTGACGTCCTGTGCAAAGGCGGGCGCCGCGGATGCAAGAAGCAGCGCGGCAAGGCTGACGATCGATTTCATGACTCTCTCCCTGCGCGGCATCGTGCGGAGGGGGAGGGGCAAGGTCAACTCTTGCCGTGCGATATGACGTCAGATCTGTTGTGGCGGAACCTCGCTCGGCCCGCGGCCGGGGGCGTCGAAATCGCCTCCGCCCGGATTGCCGGGGATTTCGACGGGCTGGCCCGCCGGATCTTCGAGCGGGGTGGGCTGCACCGGCTTTTCGGGTGGCGCCTGCGGTTCGATCGTGTCGGGCTTTGGCTTGGGAAGCGGGTCCGGGTTGGCGGTCATGGTGATTCTCCTCGATTAACCAACGAACCGGCGCGGCGCATGTTCCGAGCCGCGTGTTTCGGGGGAAAAGGCGGTTTTCCGGCCTTGCCCTTGGCCGCGCGTCTGCTATAGCCCCGCGCGGCCCGCACGGGCGTGCGCGGCAGCGCGCGACGTCGTGCATCCCGGCCGAAAGCTCCTGCGGGCGTGGCGGAATTGGTAGACGCGCTGGTTTTAGGTACCAGTATCGCAAGATGTGGGGGTTCGAGTCCCTTCGCCCGCACCACCTTCGCGAGCAGAGGCCGGGATATGGGGAACTTCGTCATTGCGGCGGGGTTCGAACAGAGATTTTGAGCAAGGATAAGATCAAGGCAATGAAGACCGTCGAAACGCTGAACGAAGGCCTGAAGCGCGAATATCGCCTGACCATCACCGCGAAGGATATCGATGCTCGCGTCGATGACGAAGTGAAGGCGATCGCGCCCACCGTGCGCATGCCCGGCTTCCGCCCCGGCAAGGTTCCGCCGAACCTGATCCGCAAGATGCATGGCGAGGCGCTGTCGGCCGACGCGCTAAACAAGGCGATCGACGCCGGCGTCAAGGACCTGATGGTCAAGGAAAAGCTTCGCCCGGCGCTCCAGCCCGGCGTGACGCTGGCCGACGGCTACGAGCGCGGCAAGGATGCCGAGCTGACCGTTTCGCTGGAAGTGCTGCCCGAAATCGAAACGCCGTCGATCGACGGCCTGAAGCTCGAGCGCCTGACCGTTCCCGCCGACGACAAGGCGGTGATGGCGAAGATCGAAGAATTCGCCGCACAGATGAAGCGCTTTGAAGAAGCGCCGAAGACCAAGAAGGCGGCCGAAGGCGACCAGGTCATCATCGATTTCGCCGGCAGCGTCGACGGCGTCGCCTTCGACGGCGGCACGGGCGAGGACATGGCGGTCGAAATCGGTTCGGGCCAGCTTATCCCCGGCTTTGAAGATCAGCTCGTCGGCACCAAGGTCGGTGACGAAAAGACGATCAAGGTGACCTTCCCGGAAGAATATCCGGTCGAGAACCTGAAGGGCAAGCCCGCCGAATTCGCGATCACCGTTAAGGAAGTGAAGGTTCCGGCAGCGTCGAAGATCGACGACGAGTTCGCCAAGTCGCTAGGCCTCGAAAGCCTCGACAAGCTGAAAGAGCTGATGAAGGATCAGGTCGAGCAGGAACTGAACGGCCTGACCCGCACCTATATGAAGCGCAAGCTGCTCGACCAGCTCGCCGCCTCGCACGATTTCGAAGTGCCGCCGACGATGGTCGAGGCCGAGTTCGGCCAGATCTGGCAGCAGCTCGAGCATGAAGCCTCGCACGAGGCCGATCCCGAGGCCGCCAAGGCCGAGCTGGAAAAGGATCGCGACGAATATCATTCGATCGCGGTGCGTCGCGTCCGTCTGGGCCTGCTCCTGTCGGAAATCGGCCAGGCGCACGGCGTGCAGGTGTCGAACCAGGAAATGCAGCGCCTGATCATGCAGGCGGCGCAGCAGTATCGCCCCGAAGATCGTGGCCGCTTCATGGAATATGTCCAGCAGGACGCGCTGGCGGCCGCGCAGCTTCGTGCTCCGCTCTATGAGGACAAGGTTGTCGACTTCCTGTTCGAAAAGGCCGACATCAGCGATCGCGAAACCACGCGCGAAGAACTGGAAGCCGCGATCGAGGCCGACGATGATGGCCACGTCCACGGCCCGGGCTGCGGTCACGACCATGATCACGACCACAAGCCGGCGAAGAAGGCCGCCGCCAAGAAGCCGGCAGCCAAGAAGGAAGAGGCCAAGGAAGAAAAGGCCGAAGCTCCCGCGAAAAAGGCTCCGGCCAAGAAGGCCGCGGCCCCCAAGGCAGAAGCCGAGGAAAAGCCTGCCGCTGCCAAGAAGGCTCCGGCCAAGAAGGCCGCCGCCAAGAAATAAGGCCGACTTCTGGTCGACCATGAAAAAGGCCGGTAGGATATTATCCTGCCGGCTTTTTTTGTGCCGGAATCGACCGGAGCGGTCATGGGGACGGACATGAGGACGAAGCCGCTTGTTCCACGGCGGATATTGCTCGGTCAGGGAGCTGCGTTTCTCGCCCTGTTGTCAGGCCGCTCGCGCGCGGCTGAACCCGCGCCGTCGACGCCCCGGTGGGCGGCGGCGGAAGCCAGGCTGATCGACGCAATGCCCTATGAACGGATAGAGGTGCCGGGCGCAGAGGCCTTGGCACGCTGGCAATCGCTTCGCACAACGCGGCCTGACGTCTGGCCGGTGATCGTGGGCGGGGATGAAGATCTGTCGCGCATGGCGGAGCAGATGCTGGAGGCCGACGATCGGTCGGTCGAGACGATCCTGTCCGTGGCTGCCCGGCTCGAACATCCCCAAAGCCTGCTGGACCTCCGGGCCAAGGAAACGGCCGAATGGCGCGACTATCTGAAAGTCCATCCCGACGTAGGGGGCGAGGACCAGGCGCAGGCGCCTGAGGTCGGCGATTGGCCGCGAAGCCCGCCTGCAGATACCGGATTGACGGTCGCAGAAGATATATTGGCACGGCGACCCTTCCCCCTGGTTCACATCTTGCTGTTGCCGACCACGCGTCCGTGGGAGGTGCCGGCCTATCTGAAATGGGGCGGATGGAACGAGTGTCCGCCGGCCGAAATCCACGTCGCGGCAATGCGGCGATGGGCGACCGACTATGGCGCGGAAATCGTCGGAATCAGCGGCGATGTCATCAATGTGCAGGTGAAGAGGCGGCCCTCGACCCGCGATCAGGCGATCGCGCTGGCGCAGGAGCAATATGCCTATTGCGCCGACATCGTCGATCAGGGCACCGGCGAAATCGCGCCGCTGGCGGCCGCGTTGATGGCATCGGACTGGTGGTTTTTCTGGTGGGACTGACCCGTCAGAGCCGCCGCGTCCAATATTGCAGTTCGTGCCGCTCTTCCCCGCCGCCGACCGTCTTCCAGTCGAACCAGGTGGTCACGCCATCGAGCGGCCCATAGCCGCGCCTGCGCCAGAAGTCGTTGAGCGGGCGATGGTCTGCCGGTCGGGCGGGGTGATCGGCGGCGCGTATGACGCTGCAGAAGGCGGCGTGCGACGCGCCGTGTGTGCGGGCCTGCGCCTCGCGATGATCGAAGAAGGCATGCCCGATGCCCTGACCCCGCCAGGCGTCGAGCAGCACTGATTCGCCGAAATAGAAGGTGCGCGCGACATCGAAGCCGGCGGTGGCGAGCGGCGCCTGCCAGGCGGTATCCTGCGTGCCCAGCGGGGCGGCTGTGGCGGCGCCGACGATCTCCGTACCATCGCGCGCGACGACGATCACCGCACCCTCCGCTGCCGCAAAGTCAGCAAGATAGTCGGCCTCATAATCGGCGTCGCCGTCGTAGAGATAGGGAAAGTCGCGGAATACCGCGATGCGCAACCGGGCCAGGGCAGGGATGACATCGACCAGCCCTGCACCGGTCACCGGCGCGACGGTGACGCTCATGCGCCGACCTGCGCCAGCCAGTCCTGAAGATTGTAATAGGTGGTGACGCGGTCGATCAGCCCATCGGCATTGACCGACAGAAAGGCGCCGCCAGGCAGGCGATAGGTCTGGCCGTTCGCCGCGGGCAGGCCGTCGTCGGTGGCGAGATAGGTGCCGTTGACGATAAACTCGGCTGCCGCGCGGTCGCCTTCGGCAAAGATCACCATGTCGGTAAGCTGCTCGCGATAGCATTCGGTCATATGCGCGTTGAATTCGGCGAACAGTGCCTTGCCGTGGCGCGGTTCACCCTGATTGACGTCATGACGCATATCATCGGCGACGAGCGCGAGCATCGCGTCGGTGTCGCCCGTGTTGAACGCTGCATAGTAAGCGGTAACAACGTCGCGAGTGGTCATTCGATTCTCCTCGATATGAGCACCCCCTTATCGTCATTCCCCTGTTCGCGGGAATGACGATAAGGGGAGGGGCATCCCTAGATCACGTCCATATTGTAGCAGTGCCAGCTAAAGATGGCCGCGGCGCCGCGGTGGGGGCGCCAGGGTTCGGCAAGCGCGCGTACGTCCTTTTCGCCGGGGCGCGCGCCGAGCTGTAATATCCGGCCGACGGCCTCCTGCACCGCCAGGTCTCCCGCGGGCCAGATGTCGGGGCGGCCTTCGGCAAAGAGCAGATAGATTTCGGCAGACCAGCGGCCGATGCCTTTCACCTTGGTGAGCAGCGCGATGGCTTCCTCATCGTCGGCGGGGAGCGCGGCGAAATCCAGCTCGCCATCGATCACAAGCTGGGCCAGGCTCTTCGCATATCCCTGTTTCTGTGCCGACAGGCCGCAGGCGCGCAGCGCGTCGAACTCGGCGGTCGCCATTACCTCGGCCGGGCATCCTGCGCCAAAACCGGCCTCCAGCTTGTTCCAGATCGAATTCGCCGCCGCGACGCTCACCTGCTGGCCGACGATCGTGCGCAGCAGGGTGGCGTATCCGCGTTCGCGAATGCGCGGTTCGGGATAGCCGGCATTGCCGAGGGCGCGCGCGAAATTGGTGTCGCGCTGGGCCAGCGCGTCAATCCCCGCGTTCAGCTCCGCCTGACTGAGCCCCATCCCATATTCTCCTTTTGTTCCCGGCTCCGGTCATTAGCAACGCTTGATTTGCCGTGCAACGCGCGACATAGGGCCTGCGAAAGAAACTTATGGGGACGAGCATGGCCAAGCTGATTGTGGTGACGCGCGACGGTACCGAACATGAAATCGAGGGCGACACCAGCCTGACCGTGATGGAAAATATCCGTGACGCAGGCTTTGATGAACTGTTGGCGCTGTGCGGTGGTTGCTGCAGCTGCGCGACCTGCCACGTCCATATCGAGGGCGGCGACAAGGCCGCGATGCCCGCGATGAGCGAGGACGAGAACGACCTGCTCGATTCGACGACCGATCGCGACGACAATTCGCGCCTGTCGTGCCAGATTCCGTTCAGCGACGCTCTGGACGGCCTGCGCGTGCGGATCGCCGCCGAGGACTAAGCTGTCCTGCAGTGATCCGGCCTCCCGGATCACTGCAAAGCCGATGCGTTACGCTCCCGCCGTTGCGACCGCATAGAGTGCGATTGCTGCGGCGTTCGAGATATTCAGGCTTTCCATGCGCGGCGAGATCGGCAGCTTTGCCAGCACGTCGCAATGTTCCATGACGTTGTGGCGCATCCCGTCGCCTTCCGAGCCGAGCACCAGCGCGACCTTGCTGCCGTCGAGCGTCGATCCAAGCGTCGTTTCGGTGTCGCCGGTCAGGCCGATGCGCCAATATTGCGCCTCGGCGATTTCCTCCAGCGCGCGCGACAGGTTGACGACGCGCACCCATGGCACGGTTTCCAGGGCGCCCGACGCCGATCGGGCGATGACGCCGCTTTCGGGTGGGCTATGCCGGTCCTGCGTGATGATGGCGGCGGCGTCGAAAGCCGCGGCCGAGCGGAGCACTGCGCCGATATTGTGCGGGTCGGTGACCTGGTCGAGCACGACGAGCGGGCGCCGACTCTCTGCATCGACCTCTTCCTGCAACAGGTCGCCGAGATAGACTTCCTCAAGCGGATCGACCTCGATCACCAGGCCCTGGTGCGGCGCATCGCGCGCGACGAGTCGCGCGAGGTCGGCGACGTCGGCATAGCTGATCGGAATCACCGGCGGCAGGTCGAGCTGCCCCAGCGCCTCACGCGTGCCCCAGATGCGCTTGACGGTACGCTCGGGGTTGGCGAGCGCGGCGAAAACGGCGTGACGGCCCCAGAAACGGACGGCCTGCCCACGCGGACCCTGGCCCTGCGGGCGACGGTGGCGGGAAAATTGTCTCATGCGGGCGCCTTTCCCATGACTGCCATTGACAGGCAAGCCTCGTTTCGCCATTGGGCCTCTTCCCAAAGCGGGCCCCATGGACAGGTGGCCGAGTGGTTAAAGGCAGCAGACTGTAAATCTGCCCGGTTTTCCGTACGCTGGTTCGAATCCAGCCCTGTCCACCAGGGGGTCACCTCCCCACATCGATGGTTCCCGAGACAAGCTGGCGGCCTGCGTCTGCGATTCGCTTTCAGGGAGCAGCCACGATCGCCCGTCCTGCCGCAGATCGGGCGACGGCGGCAGGACGAGCGAAGAAGGTCGGGCCGGCGGCTCCAGGTTTATTTAACGGTAAAGCTGAACTCGCTGCCCACATTATGCTTGTCGGCGCCGGCGCCTGACCATTTGACCTTGTAGGTGCCAGGGACGAGAGCGCGCTTCGGGGTCAGCGTCAACGACGTGCCATCCTTGCCGAACGCCGAGCTGACGGCGATCTTCATCGGCGGATGGTCGGCCATGCCCGGCATTCCGGTCATCACCAACTCGGTCTTCACCGTCGAGGCGGTCAGCTTTTCACTGAACTTGAGTTGGACGGCCGTGACCTTCGCGACCTTGGTATTCGCGGCAGGAGTCGATGACACCAGTTTGGCGTGCGCCAGCGCGGCGGTCGGCGCCAGGGCCAGCGTTGCGGCAGCGAGAAGGGCGAGGGGAGAGAGAGACGGCTTGATCATAAAAGGCTCCAACAGCATGATTGTACTGCTAATACGCATGAGAAGGCAGCGGCCCTTGTATAAATGCCGCTGCCCGTTCGGGAGAGATGAGGGATATGCCGCGCGCGCGCGTATGTCCCATTGAAAGGACCGGTGGAGCGGTGATGGACGACGACCTTCGGAAACTGAACACGGCAGCCATGCCGTCGGCGCTCGACGCGCTCGACGACCGCGTCCTGGCCGCGCTCGCCGTCCGGAAAGGCGAAGCTGCCGCTACGCGCCGCCTGATGGCGGTAGCCGCGCTGGTCTCGCTTGGCGGCGGTATGGTCGCGGGCAGCGTGTTCGTGCCGACCGCGGTGGCCGCCAGCCCGTTGACGCCGCTGATTCCGGCCAGTCCGCTGGCACCCTCGACCATATTGGATGCGCGTTGATGACCTCTACGCGCCGTGTGGCGATCATCGGCCTTATCGCTTTCGTTGCGGCGGTTGCCGGCGTCTTCTTCGGCCGGCTGCTCGTCGACGCGCCGAAGAAGGACGAAACCGAGCTTCATGCGCTGTTGCACCGCGAGCTGACGCTGTCGGCCGAACAGGAAAAGAAGATCCACGCGATCGAAGCGCAGTTCGCCGACCGCCGGGAGGCGCTGGAGCTGGAGATGCGGGCATCGAATATCCGCCTGGCGCAGGCGATCGAGGCCGAACATGGCTATGGTCCCCGCGTCACCAAGGCCATCGACGAGACGCATGAGGTGATGGGCGAGCTGCAAAAGGAAACGCTGCGGCATCTGTTCGCGATGCGCGGGGTTCTCGATCACGAGCAAGCGGCGATGTTCGACAAGGTTGTGGTCAAGGCGCTGACCGCCGATGCGAGGTGACGATAGACCTGTCGCAATGTACCGATCGCGAACTCGCGGCGCTGGCCGCATCGGGGCGCCAGGATGTCTATCGGGAATTTCTCGCCCGCTATAAAAGCCCTGTCTTTCGCCTGATCCGAAGCAATGTCGGCGATGAGGGCGAGGCGATGGACCTGACCCAGGAAACCTTCGTCGCCGGCTTTGCCGCGCTCGACCGTTATGATGGCGACCGCCCCTTTCGAACCTGGATTTCGCGCGTAGCGCTCAACAAATGCCGCGACTGGGGACGCCGGCGTGCGGTTCGCGCCTTTTTCGCGCGCGCGTTGCCGCTCGAAAGCGCGCATGACGTGGCGATCGAAACCCCGTCGATCGACATGCAGGCGAGCGACCGGGCCGAACTGGTACGCGTGCAAAGGGCGATCGCAGCGCTGCCGAGCAATTTGCGCGAGGTGATCGTGCTGCGCGGCGTCGAGGAGCTCAGCCAGGCGGAGGCCGCGGAATTGCTTGGCGTCAGCGAAAAGACCGTCGAAACCCGGCTGTACCGCGCACGCGCAAAGCTGCGGGCTTCGCTGGGCGAGGCTTGAGGATATCCGCCGGACCGATTTCGCCGCAAGCCGGTGAGGGGCCGATGGACGCGGCGCGTATGGATTTGAAGTGCAATGGAAAGAGCGAGGTAACATGCAGATCGACAGGCGGCGGTTCGTCAGCGGAGCTTTGGGGGGCGGGACCGCGGCCGCGCTCGCCGCATGGTTTCCCGCCTGGGCGCAGCCCGTCTCGCCCGGCCTCCTTTCGCAGCTTCCGACCGTTTCGGGCGAAGATATTACGCTGCGCATCGCACGGCAGACGATGCGCGTCGACGGCAAGGTCAGCCGCGCGATCGGCATCAACGGTACGGTGCCAGGCCCGCTCATTCGGCTGAAGGAGGGGCAGAGGGCAAAGCTGACCGTCGTCAACGATCTGGACGAGGAAAGCTCGATCCACTGGCATGGGCTGATCCTGCCCTTTCACATGGACGGCGTCCCCGGAGTCAGCTTTCCCGGCATCAAGCCGCGGTCGACCTTTGTCTATGAATTCCCGATCCTGCAGGCGGGCACCTATTGGTACCACAGCCATTCGGGATTGCAGGAGCAGATCGGCCATTACGGCCCGATCGTCATCGACCCCAAGCATGCCGATCCGGTCGGCTATGACCGCGAACATGTCGTGGTGCTGTCGGACCACAGCCGCCTGTCGCCCGAGGCGATTTTCCGCAAGCTCAAGGTCAATCCGGGGCATTTCAACATGCAGCGCCAGACCTTGTCTGGCCTGCTCGCCGGAAAGGACCAGTCGGCGAAGGAGCGGATCGAGTGGGGCGCGATGCGGATGGATCCGACCGACGTCGCCGACGTCAATGGTTCGACCTATACCTTCCTCGTCAACGGCCACGGTCCGCGTGACAATTGGACGGCGCTTTTCACGCCGGGCGAGCGCGTGCGTCTGCGCATCATCAACGCGTCGGCGATGTCGATCTTCAACGTTCGCATTCCCGGGCTGCGCATGACGGTCGTCCAGGCCGACGGGCTCAACCTGGTGCCGCTGCCGGTCGACGAGTTCCAGATCGGCGTTGCCGAAACCTATGACATAATCGTCACACCGACCGAGGACCGGGCCTATACGTTCGTTGCCGAGGTCAACGATCGTTCGGGCATGGCGCGTGCGACGCTCGCGCCGCGTGCGGGAATGATCGCAGAGGTGCCGCCACTTCGCGCGCGCCCGCTCGCGACGATGAAGGACATGGGAATGGGGGTGGCCACCGGCGGTGACGCCTCGTGCACCGCCGAACATGCGGCGATGGGCCATTGCACGCCGGCACCCGCCGCCGATGCAGGGGCCGATCATGCCGCGATGGGCCACGGCTCCGGCGGCATGGATCACAGCATGCGCGACTTCGACGTCGCGCCGCAGGTCAAGCGTGACCCGAGCGTCCAGACCATCTCCCCCATGCCGGTCGACCGGATGGGCGAACCGGGTCAGGGGCTGGAGGATGTGGGGCACAAAGTGCTTACCTATCGCGATCTCGTCGCGCTCGACCGCAATCCCGACGTCCGGGCGCCCGATCGTTCGCTGGATATCCACCTGACCGGCAACATGGAGCGCTTCATGTGGTCGTTCGACGGTGTGAAGATGTCGGACCATCACGAACCGATCCCGTTCATCGAAGGCGAACGGGTCCGCGTGAACCTGATCAACGATTCGATGATGGTTCACCCGATCCACCTGCATGGCCATTTCTTCGAACTGGTGACGGGTAAGGGCGACCATGCGCCGCGCAAGCATACGGTGCTGGTCCAGCCGGGCGGGATCGCGACTTTTGACTTCACCGCCGACGCGCTCGGCGATTGGGCCTTCCACTGCCACCTGCTCTATCACATGCACGCCGGGATGATGCGCGTCGTCAGCGTTCGTCCGCGGGAGGAGGCGGCATGATGCGCGCGTCCCTGCGGCTCGCGGCGAGCCTGTCCGTCATCGCCTTCGCTGTCCCTGCGGTCGCCCAATCGGGGCACGGGGCGCATGGGGGCACGCCGCCAATGTCCGAACCCGCACCCGAGAAGATGGCGCCGATGGACGATGGTGCGACACAGCCCGACGCCGTCTGCTCGCCCGAGCATGCGGCGATGGGGCATTGTCAGGCGGAAACCGAAGCGCAGGCTTCCACTGGAGCGAAGGCCGAAGCGCAGGCCGATCCCGCCTGTCCGCCCGAACATGCCGCGATGGGTCATTGCACGCCGAAGCCGGCTGCGGTCCCGCCGCCATCGCCCAGGCCTTCGTCCCCGGCGCCTTCGGGCGCCGTTGGCACCGACCTGCCGCCGGGCGACGCGCCCGCGCCGCCGGTTCCCGGCGACTGGTATGCCGACCGCATATTTCCCAAGGGCGAAATGGACCATTCGCGCCACGCCATGATGAAGGAAAGCGGCGGGTTGGCGACGGCCTTTCTCAGCTTCAACCTGGCCGAATATCAGGCGCGCAAAGGGCGTGATGGGTACCGCTGGGAAGCCGAGGGCTGGTACGGCGGTGACATCAACCGGGTGACGGTGAAGAGCAAGGGCGAGGGGGCGTTCGGCGAGGCGATCGAAAGCGCCGAACTGCAGCTTCTCTACAGCCGTGCCGTGGGCGCCTATTTCAACCTTCAGGCTGGCGTGCGCCAGGATTTGGGACATGGGCCCGATCGCACCTATGCGGCGGTCGGGTTCGAGGGGCTCGCGCCCTATTGGTTCGAGGTCGAGGGTGCCCTGTTCGTGTCGAACAAGGGCGATGTGCTTGGCCGGATCGAAGGCTATTACGACCAGCGCATCACGCAGAAGTTGGTGCTGCAGCCGATGGCAGAGGTCAATTTCGCCGCGCAGGACGTTCCCGAGAGCGGGATCGGATCCGGCCTGTCCGACATGGAACTGGGGCTGCGGCTCCGCTACGAAGTCGTCAAGGAATTCGCGCCCTATGTCGGCGTGGAATGGGCCCGCAAATTCGGGGACACCGCCCGCTTTGCACGGGCCGCGGGCGAGGGGGTGAGCGGCACCAGCTTCGTGGTCGGCGTGAAGGCCTGGTTCTAGGCATTCCGGCATAGTCGAACGACAGACCGGCCGCGCCCCGATAGCGGGGCGCGGCCGGTTTGCGTTCGCTCCGACTCGCGCTGGCAGGGCGGCGCGCGTCGCTTCCGCGTGGCGCCCCGCCCTCGTGTTGAACGGATAAGGCAGCGACTTCCGCGTAAGAAAATTACAAGTGATGCGCTTGACGAAAAAATTTTGTGCTCTGCTGAGGGGTGAAACCTCCTGATGCGTATATCCAACGTCAGTATATCTTCGGTTAGGCCAAATAAGATATTGAAAAAACACATATTTTTTTATTGACCTGTATATACAATCGATGCTCTCTGACATGATGCAAGGCCAAAAAGGGGGTTTCGCCATGACGATCAGGACAACATTGCTGGCAGGCGCGGCTGCGGTCGCCTGTCTTTCGACACCAGTATTCGCCCAGACCGATACGGCTGCGGACGCGAGCGCCGAAAGCGCCGTCGTCGGCAACGACATCGTCGTCACCGGGTCGCGGATTCGCCGCCAGGATCTGGCCGGGGTCGGTCCGGCGACGGTCGTGTCGGCGGAGCAGATCGAAAACACCGGTATCGCCAATATCGAAACGGTGCTGCAGCGCCTGCCGGCCAATGCCGGCTTCGCGGGCAACCAGACCTCCGCCTATTGGACCAGCAACGGTTATGGCACGGCGCAAGTCAATCTGCGTGGGCTCGGCATCAAGCGCACGCTGGTTCTGCTGAACGGCCGCCGCCTCGTCGCGGGCGGCACGGGCGCCAACTCGTCGCCTGACCTTAACATGATCCCGGTCGTCGCACTGGCGCGCACCGACGTGCTGAAGGACGGCGCATCGGCGATCTATGGCGCCGACGCGATGGCGGGCGTGGTCAACCTCGTCACCCGTACCGATTATGAAGGCCTCGGCCTCAGCGTCCGGCAGGGGATCACCGAAAAGGGCGACGGGGCGGACTTTACCGCCGACCTGATCTGGGGTGTTCGCGGCGATCGCGGCGGCTTCATGGCGGCGATCACCTATCAGAAGACGAAGGCGGTCAACATGGCCAGCCGCGCGCCTTGCTCGCTCTCCGAAACGACGCCGGGCACGCTGAGCTGCGTCAACAGCGCCTCGACGATCGGCGGGCGCGCCGTGCTGCCAAACGGGCAACAGATCAACTTCAACCAGGTGCTGGGCGGCGACGGCAATTTCTTCGAGCCGTACAGCGCGGCGAAGCATAATTTCAATTCGAACCCGTTCCTCAACGCGGTCAGCCCGGTCGAGCGCGTCAGCACGGCCTTCTTCGCCGACTATGCGGTCACCGACGACATCACCGCGTTCGGCGAGTTCCTCTATACATTCCGCAAGTCGAACCAGATCGCGACGCCGGGCACGCTGCGCAACCTGTCGATCGCGGCAAGCAACCCGACGAATCCGACCGGTCAGAATATCGTGCTCGTCCAGCGCCGGCTTGCCGAGCCGGGGCCGCGTCACTTCTTCCAGGAAACGGATACGTGGCAGGGAACGTTCGGCCTGCGCGGCAAGCTGGCGAATGACTGGGCATGGGAAGTCGCGGGCGCCTTTGGCCGAAACACTGCGGTCGACGGGTCGACCAACGTCGCCAATCTGGAGCGCGTGCGCAACACGATCGACACGACCAAATGCAGCAGTGCGCCGGGCGCCGCCATTCCCTGCGGCGACTATCTGGGTTTCGGCGACCTGACGCCGCAGGTGCTCGACTATATTCTCTTCACCTCGCGCGATCGCGGCGGCAATGAACTTGCCTCGGTGACCGCAGACCTCAACGGCAGCCTGTTCACCTTGCCCGCGGGTCCGGTCTCGTTCGCCGCCGGCTTGGTCTATCGCAAGGAAAAGGGTTGGCGCGACCCCGATCCGCTGACGGTGCTCGGCGTTGCGAATACCAACCAGCAAAGCCCGATCTCGGGGTCCAACACCGCGAAGGAGGCCTATCTCGAACTGTCGGTGCCGATCCTTGCCGACACGCCTTTCTTCAAGGCGCTGACGCTCGACGGCGCGGTCCGCTATTCGGACTATGACCTGTTCGGCAGCGACTGGAACTATAAGGTCAGCCTCGACTGGATGGTTGCCGACAGTCTGCGCCTGCGCGGCACCTATGGCACCGGCTTTCGCATTCCCAACGTCCCCGAACTGTTCGGCGGCGTGTCCGAAGGCAATCTGACGACGACCGATCCCTGTTCGCGCTATTCGACAAGCGGCAATGCGACTCTGATCGCGAACTGCCAGGCGTCGGGCGTGCCCGCGAACTATGTGCAGCTTGGCACCACGATCCTGACCACGGTTGGCGGTAACCAGAATCTTCAGCCCGAAAGCTCGACGACATGGACGGTCGGCACGGTTTTTTCGCCGAAGGGTCTGATCCCCGGGCTGTCGCTGACCGCCGACTGGTTCGACATCAAGATCAAGGACGCTATCCGCGCGATCCCCGGGTCGACCAAGCTTTCGGTCTGCTATGCCAGCCAGAATCTTGCGCATCCGTTCTGTGACGATTTCACGCGAAGCCCGCTGACGGGCGAGGTGACCTATCTGTCGGCGCAGCCGATCAACACCGGGCGCGAGGAAATGAACGGCCTTGACCTGGGTCTGGTCTATGCGGGCGGCGTCGGTGCGGTGAACCTGTCGCTCGACGTGAACGTCACCTACCTCAACAAATATGTCGTCAGTCCTTTCCCGGGCGGAGCCCCGATCTATTTCGACGGCTTCATCGGTGGCGGCAACGGCGGTTATCCGAAGTGGCGCGGCTATGGCGTGCTGACGGCGGAAAAGGATGGCGTCAGCGCAACCTGGTCGACCCAGTGGATCGGCAAGGCGACCGATTTCAACGCGGCGTCGACGCAGATCGGGTATCGGACGCCGAACGTCTTTTATCACAATGTGCAGCTTGCCTATGAAATCGACGAAAAGACGCGCTTCCAGCTGGGCATCGACAATCTGTTCGATCGCAAGGCGCCGTATATTCGCAGCTTTACCGATGGGAATACCGATACGATGACCTATGATCTGCTCGGCCGCCGCTTCTATGTCGGTTTCCGCACGGCGTTCTGAGGTTATCGACGATGGCAATCCGCTGGCCGCTTCTTGTCAGGCGAACGCATAAATGGCTGGCGCTGGTCGTCGGCGTCCAGGCGCTGCTCTGGACGCTGACCGGCCTCTATATGGTGACGGTTCATATCGACATCATTCACGGCGACAATCTGGTGCGCACGCCGGCCGTGCAGTCGTTCGATCTTTCCCGCCTGTCCCAGCCGTCGCAGGTGGTCGCAGCGGCGCCCGGCACGTCGGAGGTGCGTTTGCAACGCTTCCTCGACGTGCCGGTATGGCGCGCCGAAACGCCCGAAGGGCCGCGGCTGTTCGACGCGCGGACGGCGCAGCCGATTTCCAAGCCGACAGATGCACAGATCGCTGCGCTGGCCCGCCGTATCTATACCGGTGACGGCAAGATCGTTTCGATCCGCCTGCTCACTACCGCGCCGCAGGAAATGCAGTCGCGCAAGCCGCCCTTCTGGCAGGTGGAATTCGAAGGCTGGAACCGGCCAACGCTTTATCTGTCGCCTGCGACGGGCGAGCTGATTTCGCGGCGGCACGCGCTGTGGCGCGTCTTCGACTTCGCGTGGATGCTGCACATCATGGATTATGACGAGCGCACCGACGTCAACAATCCGCTGCTGCGGGTCGTGACCTGGAGCACGTTCGCCATGGCGTTGATGGGGGCCTGGCTGCTCATCTGGTCGTTCCCGCGCCGCAAGAGGAAAAAGGCATGAGCAAGATTCGTCTGACGCCGCTTTTCTTTCGGCGCGTCCACAAATGGATCGGCCTGATCCTCGGGTTGCAGTTCCTGCTCTGGGCGGTCAGCGGATCGGTGATGGCGTTGCTCGACAAGGACAAGGTCGGGGGCCATGGCGCCGGCATGAGCCATTCGCATCCCCTGCCTGCGGAGGACTATGCCAGTCTGGCGGCCCTGCCGCGTGGCGAGGCGGTCCAGGGTGTCGTACTGCGCGACCTTGGCGCCCGGCCGGTCTATGAAGTGCACAGCGCCAAGGGCGTCCGGCTTGTCGACGCGACGACCGGCGAGGATATGCTGGTCGATCAGGACATGGCGCGCGAAATCGCATCGATGATGAACGACGCGCCGATCCGCGCGGTCAGCGTCATGGCGAAACCCAATCTGGAGGCACGCGATTTCAAAGGGCCGATGTGGCGCGTCGACTTCGACGATGCGGAGAACAGCAGCGCCTATGTCTCGCTCGACACCGCGCGCTTTCTCGTCATGCGTGGCGACACGTGGCGGACGTGGGACTTCTTCTGGATGCTGCATAATATGGATTATGTGAACCGTAAGAGCTTCAACCATCCGCTGATCATCATCGTCGCATTCGGGGTCTTCTGGATGACAGGAACTGGCTTTTATCTTCTTTTCAAAAGCTTCAGTCGCGCTGATTTTCGATGGCTGCGCCGCCGCCGTAGGCTAGTGGTCACCCGCAGCGCGACCTGACGCGTCAGTCGTCGATCGAAAAGGCAGCCGACAGTTCGAACCGGGTACCGGGGTGCGTCAGCCAGGCGTGCGACACCAGGCGCGACCGGCTCCATGTCCGCCGCGTCATGCGCAGCACGGGTTCATTGACGTTCAGTCCCAGCATGGTGCGAGTGCGTTCGTCCGGCATCATCGCGCAGACGCGGTGCTCGACGCGTTCCAGCGGGGCGATGTGCGTCAGATATTCGTTCGGCGTCGTTTGCATGAAATCCATTTCGCCATATCGCGGCGCGGCTGAAGCCAGGACGAAGCGCTCTTCCAGCTGGATCGGAAATTCGGCCTCGTGATGGACGATGATGGAATGGAATAACCGGGTGCCGAGCGGTACTTCGAGCAAGGGCGCCGTCTCTGCCGTTGCCTTCTCTTCCAGATTCTGGATGACGCGGGCGCGGTAGACATGTCCGCGGTCCTGGATTTCCTCCGCGATGTTGCGGATTTCGATCATCTGTCCGATCGGGCGCGGCTCGGCGATGAAGGATCCTATTCCCGCGCGGCGCACGATCACGCCTGATGCCTGCAACTCCCGCAGTGCCCGATTGGCCGTCATCCGCGATACCTCGAATCGGTCGACCAGCTCGGCTTCGGACGGCACGCGATCGCCGGGCTTCAGGCGGCCGTCGCGCAGCGCATCCGATATCGATTGCTTGATCGCCGCATAGCGGGGCGCCGTTCGGTCGTCCGTATCGCCGTTCCGCTTTTCCGCGCGCGGCGTCTTTCTGCCCGGGCTCCCGCCGCCTGATGATCCGGATTTGCGGCGCGATGCGAGGGAAGAAGAGTCCATCACCCGTATATACAAATGATCAAACGTGAAATCCAACCCACTGCTTCGCGGTCGCAATTCTGGCATGCGACGGCGGGTCGTGACAGGCCGAGCCAGGCCAACTATAGGGGGCCGCATGCGTGGCCTGATGCGCCTTGTCCTTTGCCTGATGATCTCCCTGTCCCTCGGGATGGGAGCGGTCGCGCATGCCGGGGAGGCGGCCGCCGAAACCTATGCCGCATGCGTCGAGAGCGCAGGGCATGACCGCGACGGCGATCCGCGCGACAGCGACGCCGACAAATGGGGATTGCACGCGCATGGCGGATGCCACGGCCATCATCAGGCCGATGCGCTGGGCCGCGGTGGAGAGGCGGATGCCCCGCTGATCCGCGCGCTGAATTTCGCGGCCGGCGATGATTTCCTGCCGCAGCTTCTTCCCGACGCCAACCTGCGTCCACCTATCGCCTGAATCATCCGCGCCGACGCCCCCCTTGCGGGCGCCGGTTCCCTTCGGATTGTTCAGGATATTCCCTTATGAAGCGATTGCTCGCGGCCGCCCTGGCCGCACCGCTATGCGTCCTTGCGGCGCAGGCGCAGACGTTGCCGTCCCCGGCGGACGGCGACTTGCTGACACTCGATACGGCGCTGGTCGAAGCCAGCCGCCGTTCACCACTCCCTCTCGTCGCCGAAGCGGGCGTGCGTTCTGCCGAGGCAGCGCGCGACGTCGCCGCGCTGCGGCCCAACCCGTCGATCGGCATCGACACCGAAAATGCGCTGGGTACGGGGCCGTATCGCGGTCTGGATGGCAGCGACACGACGATCGCCTTTGCTCTGCCAGTCGAACTCGGCGGCAAGCGTTCGGCGCGCGTTGCCGTCGCGCATAGCCGGGTGCGGCGGGCCGAGATCGATGTGGTGATCGCCGGTGCCGACCTCCGGCTGGCGGTGACGCAGGCCTATATCGCATTGATCGCCGCCGAACGCCGCACCGCAGTCGCCGACGCGCAGCTTGCGGTGACCACCGAAAATCTGCGCATCGCGCGCGATCGCGTGATGGTGGGCGCCAATTCGCCGATCGACGAACAGCGCGCCGCGCTGGAACAGGTGAGGGCGCGGGCAGAAGCCGATGTCGCGCGGCGAAGCGCCGTTGCCGCGCGCGAGCTGTTGCGACACTATGTCGGCGATCGCGCGACGGGCACGCTCGACGCCGTCTGGTTCGACCAGATGGTGACCGAAGTGCAAGGGCCTGTGTTGCCTGAAAAGGTTGACGGGACGTTGGCGCTCGCCGCGGCGGCGGTCGACACGGACGCTGCCGAGGCCGGCCTGCGCCTTGCCCGCAGCCAGCGGGCACCTGACGTGACGCTGACCGCCGGAACACGGCGGTTGGAGGCGACCAACGACCACGCGATGGTCTTTGGCGTGTCGATCCCGCTGCCGATCTTCAACGGCGGTAAGGCTTCGATCACACAGGCTTCGCGCGAGCGCGATCAGTCGGAGGCACGCGAGCGCGCCGTTCGCTTCGAGGCAGAACAGGCGATCGCGGCGGCCGAAGCTGACCGCGACCGAGCGGCGACGGCGGTCCGCGCGTCGGCTCCGGCGCTCGTGGCAGCGGGCGAGGCGGCGCGGATCGCGCGGATCGGATATGCCGAGGGCAAGTTCGACCAGATGGTCCTTCTCGACGCCGAGCGCACATTTCTCGACACCCGGCGCGGCGCGATCGACGCGCGCGCCGACTATCACAATGCCGTCGCTCGTCTCGAGCGCCTGACGATGCGCCTTTCGGGCGCAGGAGAGAAGCAATGACATCAGCAACCACCATCCGGGCGGCGCTGCCGCTCGCCCTCGCGCTTGCCCTTTCGGCCTGCGGGGAAAAACCGGCGGAAAAGTCGGCGGAGCAGAAGACTGAGCATGCCGAGGAAGAAGGCGTGGTCACTCTGACCGGGAAACAGATCGCCGAGGCGGGTATCGAGATCGTGCGCACGGTCGCGGGTGGCACGGGCGTCTTGACGCTGCCGGCCACGATCGAAAGCGATCCGCAGGCGACGCAGGTCGTGTCGGCCGCGATCGGCGGGCGCGTCGTCGCGCTCAACCGCAACCTCGGCCAGACGGTCGCACGCGGTGAGATAATGGCGGTGATCGAAAGCCGCGATGCCGCCGGTCTGCGGGCGGAGGTCGAGGCTGCGCAGGCGCGCGCCGCGCTGGCACGGTCGACGCTTGCCCGCGAAGAGCGGCTCTTCAATCTGAAGGTATCGCCCGAGCGCGATCTGATCGCCGCGCGGACCGCGATGGCGGAGGCGAATATCGCGCTGCGTCTCGCCTGGCAGCAATTGGCGGCAGCCGGTGTTGGTGGCGGCGCGCTCAATCGTATCGGCGTGGTCGCGCCGATCGGCGGACAAGTCACGGCGCGCAGCGTCGTGTTGGGCCAGACGGTGGCGCCCGATGCGGAGCTGTTCCGCGTGGCGAATCTCGGCCGCGTCGCGATCAACCTTGCGCTGACCCCTGCCGATGCGGGCAAGGTTCGCGTCGGCATGCCGGTCGAGGTGCGATCGGGCGACCGGCGCGGACAGGCGCGTATCGAATTCGTGTCGCCCGTCCTCGATCAGGCGACACGGCTCGTTCCCGCTGTGGCATTGCTCGGCAATGGCGGTGCGTCGTGGCGTCCGGGTGAGCCGGTTACCGTCGCGATCGGGACGGGCGCGGCGAGCGACGCGATCGTGGTTCCCGACAGCGCGCTGCAGACGATCGATGGCAAGACCGTCGTCTTCGCGCGCACGAAGCAGGGGTTCCGAGCCGTTCCCGTCGCGGTCACGACGCGCGGCGGCGGACAGGCGACGGTTACCGGTCTTGCCGCGAACCAGGCGATCGCGGGCGAGGGCAGTTTTACGCTGAAGGCGGAGCTCGGCAAGGGCGAAGCCGAACATGGGGGGCATTGATCATGATCGCCCATATCGTCAATTTCTCCGTGGCGCGGCGCTGGTTCGTGCTGCTGGTCACCGCGATCGCCACTGTCGTCGGAGCATGGGCGCTTGCCCGGCTGCCGATCGACGCTGTCCCCGACATCACCAACAACCAGGTCCAGATCAATGCGCGCGCGCCGTCGCTCTCGACCGAGCAGGTCGAACGACAGGTCGCCTTTCCGGTCGAGACCGCGCTGGCCGGGATTCCCGGCCTTGAAAATACACGGTCGCTCAGCCGGAACGGCTTTGCGCAGATAACGGCGGTCTTCGCCGATTCGACCGACATCTATTTCGCTCGCCAGCAGGTCGCCGAACGGCTGCGCGAGGTGGAGGACGGCTTGCCCGAGGGCGTCACCCCCGAAATGGGGCCGATCGCAACCGGGCTGGGCGAAGTCTATATGTGGACCGTCCATCTGGAACATCGGACCGAGGACAAGCACAAGCCGGGCGAGCCGGGGCTTCAGCCCGACGGCAGCTATATCACCCCCGAAGGCGAGCGGCTGGTCAGCGAGGCCGACAAGGCAACCTATCTTCGCACGACGCAGGACTGGATCGTCACGCCGCTGCTGAAGAGCGTGTCGGGTCTGGCGGGCATCGACACCATCGGCGGCTATGTGAAGCAATATCAGGTCGTGCCCGACATGCAGCGGCTGGCCGCGTTGGGTATCAGCCTGAACGACCTGGCGACTGCGCTGGAGGCGAACAACCGGGCTATCGGTGCCGGGGTGGTCGTCCGCAACGGCGAGGGGTTGTCGGTGCGTTCCGACGCGCGCATCAGCGGCGCGGCGCCGCTCGCCGAGACCGTGGTCGCTGCGCGAGGTGGCGTGCCGATCATGCTGGGCCAGGTCGCGACGGTGAAGACCGGGCAGGCGATCCGCATGGGATCGGCATCCGAGAACGGCAAGGAGGTTGTCATCGGCACCGCTATCATGCGGATCGGTGAAAACAGTCGCAATGTAGCAACGAACGTCGCCGAACGGCTGGAACAGATCAACGCGTCGCTTCCCACCGACATCGTGATCCAGCCGGTGCTCGACCGCACCGGTCTGGTCGAGGCGACGATCAAGACGGTGGCAAAGAATCTGACCGAGGGGGCGCTGCTGGTCATCGTCATCCTGTTCCTGTTGCTGGGCAATTTTCGTGCGGCGCTGATCGCGGCGCTGGTCATTCCGATCACGATGCTGCTGACCAGCTTCGGCATGTTGCAGGGCGGCATATCGGCCAATCTGATGAGCCTTGGCGCGCTGGATTTCGGGCTGATCGTCGATGGCGCGGTGATCATCGTAGAGAACGCGCTGAAACGCATCGGCGAGCAGCAGCACGGACTGGGGCGCACGCTTACCCGCGAGGAGCGGCTGTCGGCGGTGGCCGCGGCGACGCGCGAGATGATCAGGCCGTCGGTATATGGCCAGGCCATCATCATCCTGGTCTATGTGCCTTTGCTGACGCTGTCGGGCGTCGAGGGGAAGACCTTCACGCCGATGGCGCTGACGGTGATTCTCGCACTCATCGGTGCGTTCGTCCTCTCGCTGACCTTCGTGCCCGCGATGCTGGCCATCTGGCTGTCGAAGCCGGTCGAGGAGAGTGAGGGGCGGGTGATGGCGTGGCTGGGCCGGCATTATGCGCCGCGCCTCGACCGCGCGATGGCCAAGCCGCGCAACACGATGCTGACGGCAGGGGCCGCGCTGCTGGTCGCCGTCGGCGCCTATGCGTCGCTGGGACAGGAGTTTCTGCCGCAACTCGACGAAGGCGACCTGACCGTGCAGTTGCTCCGCGTGCCGGGCATTTCGGTCGACCAGAGCCAGGCGATGCAACTCCGTGTTGAGCGGGCGCTGTCGGCGCTTCCGGAGGTCGCGTTCGTCTTTTCGAAGACGGGGACCGCCGAACTGGCCTCGGACCCGATGCCGCCGAATATTTCCGACACCTTTGTCATCATGAAGGACCGGAAAAGCTGGCCCGATCCGCGGCTCAGCAAAGCCGATCTCAGCGCGAAGATCGAACGGTTGCTGTCGGACATGCCCGGCAGTGCGTTCGAGATCAGTCAGCCGATCCAGATGCGCTTCAACGAACTGATCGCAGGCGTCCGCGGCGACGTGGCGGTCAAGGTCTTCGGCGATGACAGTGATGCCATGGCGGCGACTGCGAACCGGATCGCAGCCATCCTGCGCGAAACCGAAGGCGCAACCGACGTTCGCGTCGAGCAGACCGAGGGGCTTCCCATATTGGATATAAGACCTCGGCGCGACGCGATGGCCCGCCTTGGGATAACGGCGGCGGCGCTGCAGGATACGGTGGCGGCCGCGATCGGCGGCCGGGACGCGGGCGTCATCTTTGAAGGCGACCGGCGCTTCGCGGTCACCATCCGTCTGTCCGACAGCGCCCGCGCCGACTTTTCGGCGTTGGGACAAGTGCCGATCCCCACGCCGGACGGGCGGTTCGTTCCGCTAGAAAGTGTGGCCGATCTGGTGGTGACCGACGGTCCGAACCAGATCAGCCGTGAAAATGGAAAACGGCGGATCGTCGTGCAGGCGAATGTCCGCGGGCGCGACGTCGCGGGCGTGGTCGGCGATGCACAGGCGGCGATCAGGGACAAGGTCCGCCTTCCTGCCGGTCAGTATCTGGAATGGGGCGGCCAGTTCGAAAACCTGGTCTCCGCCCGCGATCGGCTAGGAGTGGTAGTTCCGGCCAGCTTTGCGATGATCCTGCTGTTGTTGTATGGCGCGCTTCGTAGCGTGCGGGACGCGATGATCGTCTTTACCGGCGTGCCGCTGGCACTCGTCGGCGGAGCGATCGCGCTGTTCGTGCGCGGTATGCCCTTCTCCGTCTCCGCAGCGGTCGGCTTCATCGCGCTGTCGGGCATCGCGGTGCTGAACGGACTGGTGATGGTAAGCGCGATCCAGGGCATGATCGCAGGGGGCATGTCGCGCGCCGAGGCGGCGCGGGCCGGAGCGCTCGCGCGTCTGCGCCCCGTCGTCATGACCGCGCTGGTGGCGTCGCTGGGCTTTGTCCCGATGGCGCTGGCGACCGGCGCAGGCGCGGAGGTGCAGCGGCCATTGGCGACGGTGGTGATTGCCGGAATGATCTCCGCCACCCTGCTGACGCTGTTCGTACTGCCGACGCTCTATGCCCGCTATGGCGGCCGGCGATCAGCCGATCCTGAAATGGCTGATAAAGGGTTGTAGTCGCCAGTCGATCTGCCGTTCGTCGAGGATCCCGTCCTCGACGCCGGCAAGGCGGCTGAGCATCGCGTCGCCCGAGATGATCGACATGAAAAGGTGAGCCGCCGCGTCGGGGTCGTCGATTTCGGCGTCCCCCGCGGCGGTCCACGACGCGAAGAGGTCCGACAGTTCGGCGATGAAGGGAAGGTGAAGGTCGCGGTACGTCTGCAGCGCGAAATCCCGGTCGCGCAGGCATTCGGATACCAGCATCCGCATCAGCGCGACCGCGCGCGGCGACTGCCATATCTCGCACTCGCGGCGGACATAGTCGCGAAGCACCTCGACATTCGATTGTCCCGGGGCGGAGTCTCGGCCGCTTCGTTCGTCGGTCGTCTCGTCGCGCCAGCGGATCGCGAGCGCGTGGAGCAGGCCCTGCTTGTTTCCGAACAATTCATAGAGAGTGGCAAGCGACCCGCCCGAACGCCGGACGATCTCGGCCAGGCTCGTTCTGTCATAACCCTGTTCTATGAACAGTGATTCTGCGGCGTCGAGAATCGCCTCGTGACGCCGCGCACGGGGCGACGATCTATCCGCCTCGCAAAGAGACGTTTCATTCGTATTCAAGCGCAGTTCCTCTCACTTGCTCTTTTTTGTAATTTAAATTACACGCCGCCTCAGCGCAACGGTTTCCATCCGTTCGACGTTCACCAAAACGACAAATTTCCAGGGGTTCATATGAGTCGCGCCCGTTCCTTTGCAAGCGCCGTCGGCATCGTGCTGGCGTTGTCGCTGGCTGCCTGTTCGTCCGAGGCGCCCCCGGCACCGCCGCCGCCCGAGGTCAATATCGTGACGGTCGGAGCCCAGCCGATCCCGAACATCATCGAGCTGCCGGGCCGCGTCCAGGCCTATCGCACCGCCGAAGTGCGCGCCCGCGTCGACGGCATCGTCGAACGCCGCCTGTTCGAAGAGGGCAGCTATGTCGGCGCCGGCAAGCCGCTGTTCCGCATCGATCCGCGCCAGCTGACCGCCAGCGTCAACGCCGCGCGGGCGCAGCTCGCCCGCGCGCAGGCGACCGCCGCCAACGCGCGCCAGGTCGTCGGCCGGTACCAGCCGCTGTTGTCCGAACAGGCGATCGGCAAGCAGGAATATGATGCCGCGGTCGCCGCACAGCGCACCGCCGAGGCCGACGTCCAGTCGGCGCAGGCCAATCTCGATTCGGCGCGTCTCAGCCTGGGCTATGCGACCGTCACTGCTCCGATCGGCGGCCGTGCACGGCGCGCCGAGGTGACCGAGGGCGCGCTGGTCAGCGCGGGTGGCGGCACGCTGCTCACCACGATCGAACAGATCGACCGCGTCTATGTCAATTTCGGGCAGTCGAGCACCGACCTGATGGCGATCCGCCGCGACATGGAGAGCGGCAAGCTGCAGGTTCCGCCGGTCGGCCGCGTCGAGGTCGAGCTGATCCTGGAGGACGGAACGCCCTATCCGGTCATCGGCCATCTCGACTTTTTCGACCTGTCGATCGACGAGGCGACCGGGACGGCCGCGCTGCGCGCCGAATTCCCGAACCCCGCCAACGCGTTGTTGCCCGGCCAGTTCGTCCGGGCACGGATCAAGGCCGGTTTTCGGCCCAACGGCATCCTGATCCCGCAGCGCGCGGTCAAGCTGTCAGCCGATGCCGCGACGGTGATGATCCTCGATTCCAAGAATGTCGTGACGCTGCGCCCGGTGAAGCTGGGCACGATGCAGCAGGGCCAATGGGCGATCCTCGAGGGTCTGCGACCGGGCGACCGGGTGATCGTCGACGGCCTGCAAAAGGTCCAGCCGGGTCAGCCGGCAAAGGTCGCGGGAACGGCATCGACCCGGCCGACCCCCGCCAAGACCGCGACGACGAAGCGCTGAGCCCGATATCATGACCCCCCGCTTTTTTATCGACCGACCCATTTTTTCGTGGGTCATTGCCGTCGGCATCCTGCTGGCCGGCATCATCGCGCTGCGCGGTCTGCCCGTGGAGCAATATCCGTCGGTCGCGCCGCCGTCGCTGACGATCAGCGTTACCTATCCGGGGGCCGACGCCGGCACGCTCGAGCAGAATGTCACGCAGGTGATCGAGCAGGAGCTGAACGGCGTCGAGGGTTTCCTCTACATGGCGTCGACCAGCGAATCGAACGGCACCGCGTCGATCACGCTGACGTTCGAGGCGGGGACCGACATCGATACCGCGCAGATGGAGGTGCAGAACCGCCTGCGTCGCGTCGAGCAGCGTCTGCCGGAGGATGTCCGGCGTCAGGGGATTTCGGTTACCGAGGCCAATTCGGGCTTTCTGCTGATCGTCGCGATCACGTCGAAGAGCGGCAACACCGACCCGATGGAGGTCAATAATTTCGCCAATACGCGCGTGCTCGACGAGCTGCGGCGCGTCAACGGCGTCGGCAATGTCCAGGCGTTCGCGCCCGAATATGCGATGCGTATCTGGCTGGACCCGCAAAAGCTGGCGTCGCACAATCTGTCACCCGCCGAGGCGCTGGGCGCGGTGCAGGAACAGAACAGCCAGACGCCGGGCGGCCAACTGGGCGATCAGCCGCTCGCCAAGGGCGCGCAGCTCAACGCCGTCATCACGACGCAGGGGCGCTTCACCAAGCCCGAACAGTTCGAAAGCATCATCCTGCGTGCGAACCCCGACGGGTCCGCCGTGACGCTGGGCGATGTCGGGCGCGTCGAACTGGGCGCCGCGAGCTATCTTTTCTCCTCCGAACTCAACGGCAAGCCGATGGCGGGCCTTGCGGTCCAGCTCACACCCGGCGCGAACGCGCTGTCGACGGCGGCGGGCATCCGCGAACGGATGGACGAGCTGTCGAAGGGATTCCCGCCGGACATCACCTGGTCGATCCCCTATGACACCACGCCCTTCATCAGCCTGTCGATCGAAGAGGTGGTGAAGACGCTGGGCGAGGCAATGCTGCTCGTCTTCCTGGTCATGTTCCTGTTCCTGCAGAACTGGCGCGCGACGGTGATCCCGACGGTCGTCGTGCCGATCGCACTGGCCGGCGCCTGCCTTGGCCTGTGGATGGCGGGCTTTTCGATCAACGTGCTGACGCTGTTCGGCATGGTGCTGGCGATCGGCATCCTGGTCGACGACGCGATCGTCGTGATCGAGAATGTCGAGCGCATCATGAGCGAGGAGCATCTGTCGCCCTATGAGGCGACGGTGAAGGCGATGAGCCAGATCACATCGGCCATCATCGGCATCACGCTGGTGCTGATCGCGGTGTTCATCCCGATGGCCTTTTTCCCGGGATCGACGGGCGGCATCTATCGCCAATTCTCGCTGACCCTGGCGATCTCGATCGCCTTTTCGGCGCTGCTCGCGTTGACGCTGACGCCCGCACTGTGCGCGACGCTGCTGAAGCCGCACGACAAGACGGTGCGGAGCGGGCCGATCGGTGCGCGTGTCGACCGTTTCTTCGACGGCTTCAATAGCTGGTTCGGGCGGACGACTGATCGCTATCAGGGGCGCGTCGGACGCATCTTGTCGGCGCCGCTGCGCTGGCTGGGCGTCTTTGTGGCGATGGTCGCCATCACCGCGCTGCTGTTCACGCGCCTGCCGGGATCCTTCCTGCCGCAGGAAGACCAGGGATTCCTGATCACCGTCGTCCAGGCACCGCCGGGAGCGACGACGCAGCGCACCGACATCGCGTCGAACCAGGTGAAGAAATTCTTCGCCGAACAGCCGCAGGTCGCGAACACCGTGCTGGTCCGGGGCTTCAGCTTCTTTGGGCAGGGACAGGCGAACGCGATCATGTTCACCCCGCTGAAGCCGTGGGAGGACCGCAAGGGCGCCGAAAACAGCGCCGAGGCGATTGCCGGCAAGGCGATGGGCGCATTCATGGGGATCAAGGAGGCGTTCGTCTTTTCGTTGAGCCCGCCGTCGATCCCCGAACTCGGCACCGCCAGCGGCTTCACCTTCAAGCTGCAGGACCGCGGCGGCAACGGCCGCGCGGCGCTGATGCAGGCGCGCAACCAGATGCTGGGCGGCGCGATGCAGAGCAAGCTGCTGGCGAATGTCCGTCCCGAGGGGCAGGAAGATGCACCGGTGCTGCGCATCGACATCGACCGCATCAAGGCGCGCGCGCTTGGCCTGTCGATCGGCGACGTCAACGCGACGCTGGCGATCGCATTCGGCAGCGCCTACGCCAACGACTTCACGCGCGAAGGCCGCGTGCTGCGCGTGCTGATCCAGGCCGACGCGGCGAGCCGCATGACGCCGCAGGACGTGATCGACCTGAAGGTACGGAGCGCCGATGGCCAGATGGTGCCGTTCGGATCGTTCAGCACCGCCAAATGGTCGGCCGACGCGCCGCAGCTTCAGCGCTATAACGGCTATCCCGCGATGACGATCTCCGGCGAGCCCGCACCCGGGCAATCGACCGGCGAGGCGATGGCGGAGATGGAGCGCCTCGCGCAAGCGCTGCCCGCCGGCTTCGCCTTCGAATGGACGGGCATCTCCTATGAGGAGAAGCAGTCGTCGGGGCAGATCGGCATGCTGCTGGGCCTGTCGCTGGTCGTCGTATTCCTGTTGCTCGCGGCGCTTTACGAAAGCTGGTCGGTGCCCGTCGCGGTGTTGCTGGTGGTGCCGCTGGGCGTGCTCGGCGCGGTGCTGTTCTCGATGTTCCGCGGGCTGTCGGCCGATATCTATTTCAACGTCGGCCTGATCACGATCATCGGTCTGTCGGCGAAGAACGCGATCCTGATCGTCGAATTCGCGATCGAGCAAGAGGCCGAAGGCAAGTCGACGCTGGATGCGGTGATGGAAGCGGTGAAGCTGCGCCTGCGGCCGATCATCATGACCAGCCTGGCCTTCATCCTGGGCATGGTGCCGCTCGTCATCGCGAGCGGGGCTGGGGCCGCCAGCCGCATCGCGGTCGGATCGGGCGTGATGGGCGGGATGATCGCGGCGACGCTGCTCGGCATCTTTTTCATCCCGCTCTTCTATCTGTCGGTGCGCAAGTGGCTGAGCCGCAAGCGGCCGCCGGCGCCAAATGAAAAGGGGCATCATGAAGCGGAGCCCGACCATGCGTAAGATCGTCGTCCTCTTCGCCGCGACCGCGCTTTCGGGCTGCGTCAACCTGGCACCCCAGCACAGCCGGCCGGGGCTTCCGACCGATGCGCATTATCCGTCGGGGTTCGAGAACGACGTCGCGCTGGGCCAGCGCGCAACCGACGTCGCCTGGCATGACTTCTTTGCCGACGCGCAACTGGAGGCGCTGATCGCGCGTGCGATCGAACGCAACCGCGACCTGGCGATCGCGGTGGCGCGGATCGACGAGGCGCGGGGGCAATATCGCATCCAGGACGCCGACCGCCTGCCCACCGTGGGGGCGAGCGCCGATGCGACGCGCAGCCGCAGCGCGTCGCCGACCGGGCAGGGGACCGACACGTCGAACCGCTATTCGGTCGGTGTCGGCGTGACCTCGTTCGAGCTCGATTTCTGGGGACGGGTCAAGAATCTGTCGGAGGCGGCGCGCAGCCAGTATCTGTCGACGCAACAGGCCGAGCGGGCGTTTCGCCTGACGTTGGTCCGTGACGTCGCGTCGACCTATTTCGCGTCGCGCGGCGCCGAAGAGCAGATCGCGCTTGCCGAGGCGACGGTGACGAGCCGGCGCGAAGGGCTGCGCATCGCCAAGCTGCGGCTCGACGCCGGGGTGACGTCGGCGCTGGATTATCGGCAGTCGGAGACGCTGCTGACCCAGGCCGAAACCGAGCTTGCGAACCTGAAGCTGGTCAAGGCGCAGAGCGACAATTTCCTTGCCGTGCTGGTCGGCGGTCCGCTTCCGGCGAATCTGCCCGCTCCGCTGCCGCTTGCCGCGCAGTCGAAGCCGCCGGCGCTCTCTGCCGGTCTGCCTTCGGACCTGCTCGTCGCGCGGCCTGACATCGTCGGTGCCGAGGAACAGCTTCGCGCGGCGCGCGCCAATGTCGGCGCGGCGCGGGCGGCGTTTTTCCCGTCGATCTCGCTCACCGGCAATGTCGGCTTTGCGTCGGGATCGCTCGACAATCTGTTTGGAAACAATGGTCTGACGTGGAGCTTTGGCCCGACGATCAGCCTGCCGATCTTTGATTTCGGGCGCAACAAGGGCAATCTGACCGTCGCCGAGGCGCGCGAGAATATCGCCATCGCCACTTATGAAAAGACGATCCAGACCGCGTTTCGCGAGGTCGCCGACGCGCTGGCGGGCCGGCGCTATCTGGCCGAGCAGGTCGAGGCGCAGGAACGAGGCACGCTGGCGACGCGGCGCATCGCCGACCTGGCGCGCAAACGCTATCGCGAAGGCGTTTCGACCTATCTCGAGGTGCTGGATGCCGAGCGCAACCTGTTCGCGTCCGAGCAGGCGCTGATCGAACTGCGACGCGCGCAGGCCGATAATCTGGTGACGCTCTATGTCGCGCTGGGCGGCGGGATGGTCGAGCGACGCTGATCGGTCGCATGCCCTGAAAAGTGAAAGGCCGCCCCTTTCGGGACGGCCTTTCCATTGTCAGCCAACGCGGCCGGCTCAGGCGAGCAGGACCCCCGCGGTGGAGGTCAGGCTCTCATACTTCGCCGCACGCGGCATGTGACAATGAGACATCAGACCACCTCCTTTCTGTCGTTGAACGATTAGCGGAATGTGGGACCACGCGGCGTCGCGGTCAAGAGCGCGTGTTTGCGGCGTGCGTCGGGCGCGGGGCCGGGCGCGCACTTCCTGGAAATGGAATGAGCCTCATCCTTCAGGTGGATGATACCAGGCGAAATTAATCGGTTGGATCGAAGGTGCGGTCGCGTGCCGGATCGCCCGGCCGTGCAGTCCGGGCGGCCGCTCGTGGCGTGCGGCGACCGATTGCGGCCATGTCTTAAACGTTTGTTTACCCAGTTTTTCTACTCTTGCGAGGAAGGGGGGCGTTGAGAAAGGTCGAGGTGCGACCCATGAGTTTCGCCGAAAAAATGGCCGCTATCGGCCCCCGCTATCTCGCGCGTACCGCACAGAGAGTCGCCGACCTGGCCCCGATCCTCGACAGGGTCGACCAGCATGTGGGCAGTGATCTCAGCGACTTGCGCTTCGTCTTTCACGATATCGCCGGCACCGCCGCTTCGATCGGTTATCTCGACATCGGCCTGCGTGCGCGCGAGGCCGACGAGATCATCCTCGGCGTGCTGCGATCGGGCGGTCCGCTGACCGCCGAAGAGGTCCGCAGCGTGCGCGGCGCGGCATCGGACATCACCCGCATGATCGGCGAAGCACGCGCCGAATGATCAATCGGATCGTCCTCGCTCTCGCCCTGCTGACTGCGGCCTTCCTGTCACCGATGGCGGAGGCGCGCGTGGCCGTGTCGCACTACGGCCTCGACCTGCGGACGCTTCCCGCGGACAGCCGGCCCACCGCCGCACGGGTCGAAATCGACGCGCGCGGGGTCGGATCGCTGGCGCGCGATACCTGGATCAGCATCGCGATCAACGGCATGGTGATCGCGCGCCACCGCGCGTCGCGGGACAAGGTCACGGTCGTCGACGTGCCGCTGCAGGACCGGTTGCTGTCGACGCGCAACCAGATCGAGATCGCGGCGTCGGTTCGTGGCTGCGCGAAGGATTGCGACGCCCAGCTCGCGGCGATCCGCCCGGTGACGCCGCTGCGCTTTCGCCTGGGCAAGCCGCAGGTCGAGGTCGACGATTTCTCCCAGCTCGTCACGGCCTATCGCGCCGGCCTCGCCGTCCATGCACCGGGTCCGCGCGAGCAGGCGTTCTCCGCGGTCGTGCGCGCGGCGCTGGCACCGGCGGCTCCGCTCGATCCCAGCGCGCGGGCAAGCATCCATGTCGGCGACAGCCCGCCGCCCGGCACCGCGCCGATGATCCGTTTCGATCACGGGCCGGTGCGCCTGCTGCGCGAGGACGGGCCGGTCATCTTCGCACCCGACGCGCTCGCTCGCATGACCGTGGTGCAGATATTGCGCGGCCGCGACCGGCCGCTGATCTGGGTGCGGCCGGGGGAGGGCGACCTGCCGTCCGAACTCGACCTGAGCGACGGAGATATTGCGTTGTTCGACGCCGGTGGCCGGGCGATGGCCTTTTCGACGCTGCGCGACCACCGCGCGGTGCGCATCGACTATCCGGGCGGTTATGACCCCTATGGTGGCGAGCGGCGGATGATGATCTGGCGGTTCGGCCTGCTCGGTTTTTGGCTGATCGCCTCGGCTTTCCTGCTCTTCGTCTATCGCCGCTTGCCCAGGCCGCAGGTTTCGGAGGCCGCCGCATGACGCGCCTGACCGCCAGCGATACCTGGACCGGCGACTTTCTGGTCGAGCGGGGGCTGATCACGCTGAAGCAGTTCGACGAGGCCGTCGACCTGGTGGAGGCGTGGGATGCCTCGCTGTCCGACGTGCTGATGGCGCGGCGCTGGATCACGCCGATCGCCTATTACACCGCGCTCGCGCAGCGCTTCGGCATCGATTTCGTCGACCTGCGCAACGATCCGCCCGACCCCGAGCTGCTGAACGAGGCTGAGGTTGACGATTATATGCGCGAGCTGACGATGCCGTGGCGAAGCCGCGACGGCCGCCTCGTCATCGCGACCGCACGCCCCGGACCTGAGGCGATGCTGTATATCCGCCGCCGCTGGGGGCGCGACGTCGATCTGGTCGTCACGGCCAAGTTCGACATATTGTGGTCGCTTCAGCGCGCCTTCGGCAGCAGCCACTCGCACCGTGCGGTCTATGAGCTGGCCGACACCGATCCCGAGATGTCGGCGCAGACGGTGTTCACCCGCGCGCAGATCGCGGCGGCATGGCTATTCCTGACCATCCTCGTCGCGGGCCTCGCCTGGTCGCCGATCGTCACGCTGATCATCGTCAATGCGGTGATGAGCCTGTTCTATCTGGGCAATTTCATCTTCAAGGGCTTTCTGGTCTGGGCCGGCGGTCGCCGCCAGGGCACCCGCATGAAGGCGCTCGATGCCGAGGCGCGGCTGCTGCGCGACGACGACCTGCCGATCTATACCATCCTGGTCCCGATGTTCCGCGAGCCCGAGGTGCTGCCGATCCTGGCGGGCGCGCTGCGCAAGCTCGACTATCCGTTGGCCAAGCTCGACATCAAGATCGTGCTGGAGGAGGGCGATCACGAAACGATCGACGCCGCGAAACGCCTGGGTTTGGAGGGCATCTTCGAGATCATCCGCGTCCCCGCGTCGCAACCCCAGACCAAACCGAAGGCATGCAACTATGCGCTGCGCTATGCGCGCGGCGACTATCTCGTCATCTTCGATGCCGAGGACAAGCCCGAGCCCGACCAACTGCGCAAGGTCGTCGCGGCCTTTCGCCGGTCGGGGCCCGAGGTCGCCTGCGTCCAGTGCCGGCTGAACTATTATAATGCGTCGGAGAACTGGCTGACGCGCATGTTCACGCTCGATTATTCGCTGTGGTTCGACCTGATGCTGCCGGGGCTGGAACGCCTGGGCATCCCGATCCCGCTGGGCGGGACGTCGAACCATTTCAAGATCGACGTGCTGCGCGAACTGCACGCATGGGACCCGTTCAACGTCACCGAGGACGCCGACCTGGGCATCCGCATGACGCAGAAGGGCTATCGCGTCCGCCTGGTGGAATCGACGACGTTCGAAGAGGCCAATGTCTCGCAGACCAACTGGATCCGGCAGCGTTCGCGCTGGATCAAGGGCTATATGCAGACCTGCCTCGTTCACACGCGGCGGCCGCTGCACCTGATGAAGACGGTGGGGCCGCTCGGCACGCTGGGCTTCGTCGCCTTCATCGGCGGCACGGTGCTGTCGGGGCTGCTCAACCCGATCTTCTGGGGCGTCTTCGCCTTTTGGATCATTACGCAGACCAGCGGCTTCGACCTCGTCTTTCCGCCGATCCTGCTCTACATGAGCCTGCTCAACCTGTTGCTCGGCAACGGCATGTTCATCTTTCTGATGATGCTCGCGCCCTTCCGGCGGCAGTGGGTGAAGCTCGCGCCCTATAGCATCACCGTCATCTGGTATTGGGTCTTGCTGTCGATCGCCTCGTGGAAAGGGGCATGGCAGCTCATCACCAAACCCTTTTATTGGGAAAAGACCCAGCACGGCATTTCGAAACATACGGCGATGGAAGTCGCCGAGGCGCTGAAGCCGGAGCCGACGGCATGACCGCGCACCTGACCCGCGCCCGGCTGACCATCATCGGCTTTGGCCTGCTGGCGGCGCTGGCATCGCTGTGGCTGGCGCGGGCGAACCTGTGGCCCGCCGACACGGCGGCGCTGGCCGGCCGCGCGATGCTGGGGATGAATGGAAAGGCCGATCTTGCGACGCTGCTCGCCGCCTATCCGCCGCTGCCCTATGTGCTGCTGTCGATCGTCGAGCCGTTCGCGGCGCTGATCGGGATCGCGGCGCCGGCGCTGCTGACCGCGGGGCTCGCGGGGGGATTCCTGGTCGCCTATATCGTCACGATGCGCCGCGCGCGCTTCGAGGTCGAGGCGGTCGTTTTCCTTGCGCTGCTGTTCTGCCTGCATCCCTTCGCGCTGTTTTCGGTCGCGAGCGGGCCGGAGGCGATGCTCCTGTTGTGGGGCGTATGGCTCTATGGCCTCGGGCTGTTCGGCTTTCGCGCGACGGGCGGGGTCAACGACCTGATCACGCTGACGCTGTCGCTTCCCCTGCTCGCCTTTACCAATCTGGAAGGTGCGGTGATCGCGCTTTCGGCGGTGCCCTTTCTGTTGCTGTCGGTGCCGACGCAGATGCTCCAGCGCTTCTATGTCAGCGTCTATACGGTGCTGCTGTTCCCGCTGCTCTTTTCGATCTTTGCCTTCTGCATCGTGTCGTGGATCCTGCTCCACGATCCGCTCGCCTTCGTGACGCCCGAGTTTCTGCAGGCGGCCCGGTGGAGCAGCCAGCCCTGGTGGCTGGTCGCCGCGGCGTGCGGCGCGGGGGTGATCGGTACGATGGTGATCGTGCCGGGCATGATCCTGCGCGTCAGCACGCGTCGTCCGCTACAGGCGGCGGCGGGCGCGCTTTTGGGAACGATGATGCTCGCGGCGGCGCTGCTGGCTATCCTTGGTCTTTCGTCGAGCGCGATCGGTGCGCTGGCGCCGACCGTTGCCGCGGCGGCGGTCGTTTCGGCGCGCTGGCCGATCGAGCGTGCGCGGGCGCTTCGTACCGCGGCGCTGATGGCGATCGGCCTGCTGATCGCGCTCAGCATCACGCTGACCAACATTGCGGCGATCCGGCCGGCGCTGGATGCGCTGTTCGGCAGCCGCATCGCGGACACCACGCCCGAAGCCGACCTTGGCGAATATCTTGCCGGACGCGACGATGTGATGATCGACGCGATCGCGCATCCGGCGGTGGTCACTGCGCGCGGAGCGACCCGCGGACTGATCACAGCGACCGATCCGGCCTTCACCGTCGCGATCCTGAAACGCGAACTGGACGCACCGCATGTCGCGGTTCGTCAGCACCAGCCGGGGGAGAGCGACGACCTAGTCACGCGCATCTTCCCCGCTCTCTATGCGCAAGGCGCGCCAGGCTATCGCCTGACCTATGATCATCAGGGCTGGCGCGTCTGGTCGCGCACTCAATCCGGAGACATTCAATGACCCAGGTGGCCCATATCCTGTTGGTCGACGACAGCGAGGACGCCCGCGAAATCGCGCTGGCCGCGCTCGCCGAGGGCGAATTCGACGTGGTCAAGGCGGCGGCATCGGCCGAGCAGGCCTATGAACTGCTGGGCCTCGACGGCGACCCTGACGAACCGCCGGCCTATGACCTCGTCCTGCTCGACATCGTGATGCCGGGCGTCGACGGGGTCGAGGCCTGCGCGCGTATCCGGTCGTCGCGGCGCTATCGCGACATTCCGATCCTGATGGTCAGCGGCCAGTCCGACGTGGAGGTGCTGAACCAGGCCTTCGTCGCCGGCGCCAACGATTATGTGACCAAGCCGATCAACCCGATCGAACTGCTTGCCCGCGTTCGGTCGTCGCTGCGTTTCAAGCGCGAGATCGACCGACGCCACGCGCGCGAGGCCGAATTGCGTGCACAGGCGAGCGGCAAGGCGCCTGCAAAGACCTATCGCATCGACGAGGCGATCGGACTGCCCGACCGCGAGGCGGTCGATGCGCATATCCGGGCGGCGGCCGACGGCGGCCTCGGCACCGCGCTGTTGCTCCTGACGGTCGACAGCCTGGCGGCATACCGCGCCGAAAATGGTCCGGTCGCGGCCGAGCAGTTGCTCCGCCGCCTCGGCCGTGAGTTCGGCATGCTCAACGCACCGCTGGCGGCGACGCTCGGCTATTTCGGCGACGGTCAGTTTCTGGTCGTCGCGCCGGGGACGACGGGCGCGCTGCTCCACGCTATGGCCGAGGACGCGCATCGCCGGCTCGCCGCGCTGCAACTCGCGCACGGCAGCTCGCCCGATCACGACCATGTCCGCGTGTCGACCGTGGTCGGCGAAGCCCGTGCCGAGGCGCTGCTTCGCTTGCCGTCGCACATGATCGCGAGCGGAGAAGAGGCGATGCGCAACGGCGGCAATCAGGCTATCAGCATAGGAAGCGAATGATGAAGAAGACGGCAATCGCACTCGCGGCGCTGGCGGCACTGATCCTGCCCGGAACGGCGCTTGCGTCGGCCTGGACGCAGGAGGCGGGCAAGGGGCAGGTTATCGTCACCGGCGTCTATTCGAACAGCACGAAGGGCTATGACGGCAACGGCGATACCATCGACATCAGCGACTATGAGAAGCTGGAGGCCTATGCGCTGATCGAATATGGCGTGACCGATGATCTGACGCTGATGGTCAATCCCAGTTTCCGCCACGTCGGGATCGAGGGGCCGGGGGCCGACACATCCGGCCTCGGCTATACCGAGCTTGGCGCGCGTTATCGCGTCGCGCACGGCGACGGCTGGGTCGCATCGGTGCAGGGCACGGCCCGCATTCCCGGCAAGAAGCGCACCGACAGCCTGGCGCAGGTCGGCAGCACCGACGCCGAATATGATTTCCGCGCGCTGGTCGGAAAGGGCTTCAAGCTTGGCCAGACCGACGCCTTTGTCGATCTGCAGGGCGGGTATCGCTTGCGCGCCGGCGACCCGCCGAACGAATATCATGCCGACGTCACGCTGGGCGTCCGGCCCGCGAAGAAGCTGCAGGTCATCGGCCAGCTCTTTAACACCTTCTCCGACGGCGCGGGGCAGGGGGTCTTCAACTCCTACCGTTATCACAACGCCTATCTGAGCGCGGTCTATGACATCGACGATCATCTGTCGTTTCAGATCGGCGGACTGGCGACGCTGGGCGGCAAGAACGCGCTGCGCGAACGGGGCGTGATTACCGGGCTCTGGTACCGCTTTTGAGCCAATAAGCGCGCAGGACGTCGGCGGCGGGCTTGCCCTGAACGGTAAAGTCGGTGTCGGCGCGGCCGCCCGCATCGGGATCGCTGAACCACCGCCAGACGAGCAGCGCTTCGGGGGCGATCACCGCCAATTCGTGCAGCCAAGCGCCGATTACGTGCGCCTGTAGTTCGGGGTCGGCGGCCGCCGTGCGCTCCTCGGCGCTTTCCCACGGCTTCTTCGTGGCGTCGGCAGCGGAGCGCAGGCCGATTTCGCCGATCCAGACGGGGCGGTCCGCGCGCGATGCGACGGCGCGCACCCGCGCAAGTTCCGCCGCCATCGCGCGGTGCCACGCGCCCTTGTCGCGCGCCGCGCCGAGCGCGGGATAGAGCGACACGCCGACCGCATCGAGGTCGCGCCAGAAGGCGATGTTTTCCGCCTCGTCGGCGCCGTGCGCGACATAGGTCAGTCGGTGCGGAAAGACCGACCGGACGGCGGCGATCAGCTCGCGCCATTCGGAGCGCGCGACCGTCCCGCGTACTTCGGTTCCGACGACGAACGCGGCCGCGCCGTCCTCCGCCGCGAGGCGGGCCAGCGGCAGGATCGCGGCACGATAATCGGAAAACCAGCGGCGCCAGTCGGCCTCGCCGCGCGGCGCGACCATGCCCGCCCAGCCGTGCGGCACCCAGATGTGCGGCTTGACCACCACCGAAAGGCCCGCAGCGCGTGCCTGGGCGATGCCGGCTCGGAGCCGGTCGGGCGGCAGCGCGTCGCCAAGGACGATCTCCGCGCTCGATGCCGAGGACTGCCAGAGAAAGGGGATCAGCGCGACGCAATTGGCGCCGAGGGCGGCGATGTCGCGCATCGAGCGCGCGGCAGCCTCGCTGCCGAAGGGCGCCTCGGGCGTTTCGATCAGGTTGAAACCGTGGAGCGCGTCGCGGGTGATTGCCTTGGCCTTCCATGCCGGTGCGAGCGAGGCGGCGGCGATGGCCGCCAACAGGCTGCGCCGGTCGACCGGCATCGGCCTAGCCCTTGCGATCGGTCAGCAGTCCGCGCACGGTCTGCGCCAGCGTCGCGGGATCGAACGGCTTTGGGATCACCGCCCGCGCACCCTCGGCCATCAGCATCTCGATATCGTTCGCCTGCGCCTGCGCCGTGATGAAGACGAAGGGGATATGCGCGGTCTCTTTCTGCTCGCGGAGTTTCCGGCTCGTCTCGGGACCGTCGAGCCCCGCCATCATCACGTCGAGCATGACGAGCGCGGGTTGCCACGTCGCGGCTTCGGCGAGCGCCGCCGTGCCGGTCGAGCAGTCGCGCACTTCGAATTCCGGGTCGAGTTCGAGCGACATGACCGCGATTTCGCGGAGATCAGGCTCGTCGTCGACATAGAGAATGCGGATCGTCATGGGCTCCCCTCAAACGGCGCCGCGGACCAGCGGCAGACAGATGTCGAACGCCGCGCCGTCAGCAAATGTTTCATCGAGTGCGATCGATCCGTCATGTGCGTCGACGATCGCCTTGCTGATCGCCAGGCCGAGGCCGGTTCCGGCGTGGCCCGCCTGATGCTCGCCCTCTTCCTGCGCGAAACGGGTGAAGAGCCGATGGCGGAAGGCCGGGCCGATCCCCGGTCCGGCATCGCGCACCCGAATGCAGGCGTGCGGGTCTTCGCGCCGCAGCGACAGGTGCACGGTCGAACCGGCGGGCGAGAATTTGCAGGCGTTGGACAGAAGGTTGGTGATGACCTGGAACAGCCGCGTCCGGTCGACGGGGACGATCAGCGGCGCGTTGGGCAAATCGAGCGCGAATGTCACATGGTATCGATCGGCATAGGGCTGATTCTGCTCCGCCGCTTCGGCGAGCAGCGCGCCGAGGTCCTGCGCCTCGAAGCGGAAGGGCATGCGGCCGGATTGCAGCTTGTCCATGTCGAGCAGGTCGTTGACGAGTTCGGTCAGCCGCTCGGCATTCTTCTTGCCCAGCGTGACGAGCCGCGCTGCCTTGGCGTCGAGGGGACCGGCCGCGCCGGCATCGAGCAGACCGACCGCACCGACGATCGCCGCCAGCGGCGTGCGCAGTTCGTGGCTGACGGTCGAGACCAGCTCGTCCTTCATCCGCGCCATCTGCCGCTCGTCGGTCACGTCGCGAACCGTCGCGATGAAGCGGCCGTCGGCCAGCGTCTTGCGCCAGAACTCGAGCGTCCGGCCGTTGGGACCGGTCAGGTCGAGACGGCGGCTTTCGGTCGTGCGGATCGAGGCCATCAGTCCGGCGGTAATCTGCGCCGGATCACCCGAGCCCAGCGCGCCGCTCGCCGCGATCCGCTCGACCAGGATGGCCGCTTCGATCCCCTCCTTCACCGCGCCTCGCGGATAGCCGAGCAGGTCGACGAAATCCTCGTTCCACAGCATCAGCCGCAGGTCGCCGTCGAACAGCGCGACGCCCTCGCTGACATTCTCGACCGTCAGCTTCAGGAGCTCACGCTCCTCGTCGAGCTTGCGGCGGTGATCCTCGGTCGCGAAACGCTGAACGCGAAGTTCGATCAGGTCGACGACGGTGCGCGCCAGATCGGCGAGCCGCTTGCGCTCGTCGGCGCCGAATTGCCGGGGCTTGGTATCGATCAGGCACAAGGTGCCGACCGGCTGCCCGCCGACGCGCAGCGGCGCGCCTGCGTAGAAACGGATGAAGGGATCGCCCAGCACCAGCGGATTGTTTGCAAAACGCGGATCGTCGATGGCGTCGGGTACCACCGTAACCTCGGGGTCGAGGATCGCGAAGGCGCAGAAGGCCACATCGCGCGGGGTGCCGTCCGAATCGAGGCCGCAGGCGCCGCGAAAACATTGCATGTCCGACCCGATGATCGAGACGACCGACATCGGCACGTCGAACAGCTCGGCCGCCAGCCGCGTGATATGGTCGAACGCCGGCTCGCGCCCGATTCCGCCGAGCTTGTAGCGCTCGACCGCGGCGAGGCGCAGGTCCTCGTCGTCGGGGATCGGTATCGTACCGTTCGGTTGCGGCATGTCGGATCCTGTCATCGCGGTGACGCAGCAGTCGCGCCTCCTGCCCAATTGGCAACCGCAATATCGGAGAGCAGTTGCTAATCTGCGATGAATCTCCGCGCAGCGTCCTCAGGAATTTACGGCGATGACGGCCTCGATCTCGATCAGCGCGCCGAAGTGGAGCGCGCCGCAGGGAACGATCGAGCGCGCGGGGCGGTGCGACCCGAAGAAGGCGGCATAGGCGCGGTTCGCATCGTCCCAATGCGCGATGTCGGCGACATAGACGGTGCACCGGATGATATCGTCGACCTGTGCGCCGACGACGCGGCCGATCGCCGCGATGTTGTTCAGCGCGAACGCGACCTGCTCCGCAATCGGGACATTGTCTGCGTCGGGGGTCGTGCTGGTCACGCCGAGCTGGCCCGAGACATAAAGCGTGTCGCCGTGCAGCATCGCCTGCGCATAATGTCCGCCGGGGGGCGGGGCCTCCGCGCAGCGTATCTCCGTCATTTTCCGAACGTTCATGCCGATCTCCGAATTTACCATCCGCCGGTGCGCGGCCATTGGCCGACCGCTTCTCCGGCGCGCAATACATCATAGGAATCATAGGCTGCACAGGTCAGGCAGGCGTGGTTGGGCAGAATTCGCACGATGCTGCCGATCGGGAGGCGCGCGAACCAGCTTTCGTCGGGGACAGGCACATTGCCATGTTCCTGGTGCACGACCGTGACTGCCAGCGTGCCGTAGGGCGCCAGCGTGTCGGCGTCGCAGACCAGCCCATAGCCGGCCTCCGGCATGAAGCGGTTGGCGCCGACGTCCTTGGACAGGGCCAGCGCGCCGGCGTCGAGGATCAGGCTGGGGCCGCGGCGCTGGTGGCCGATCACCGTCGCGAGCACGGAAACCGCCAGATCGTCCTGCGCGCAGATTCCGCGAGACAATTGGGCAAGATCCCAGAACAGATAGATGCCCGCGCGCACTTCGGTAACGCCCGACAGATGGGCGGCGAACAGCGCGGTGGGGGTCGAACCGACGCTGACGATGGGGCAGGGGTAGCCGCGCGAGCGCAGCAATTCGGCCGACGCGACCGCCGCATGGCGCTCTACCTCGGCCAGCGCGGCGATCGCCGCGCGGTCGTCGAACGCGTAGGAATGCCCGGCGTGGCTCATCACACCCATCAGCTCCAGGTGCGGCGCGCAGGCGCCGATCGTGTCGGCGATGGCAAGAAGCTCTTCGGATTCGGGCTCGACGCCGCTGCGATGTTCGCCGCAATCGACCTCGATCAGGATGCCGAAGCACGCGCCGAGCGCGGCGGCCTCCTTCCCGATCATCGCGGCGGCTTCCCGGTCGTCGAGGACGAACAGCAGCCGTGCGCCATGCTCGCGCTGGATACGGTCGGCACGCGCCAGCTTCGCAGGGGCGATTGCCGTGGTGTAGAGAATGTCGCGCCAGCCCGCCGCCGCGAAATGCTCGGCCTCGGCCAGCGTCGAGACGGTGATCGGTCCTTGCTCGCCATCGGCGGCGATGCGGGCGACGTCGGTCGACTTGGCGGTCTTTACATGCGGGCGAAGCGTCACGCCCAATTCGCCGCAGCGAACGCGCATGCGGGCGGCGTTGCGCTCCACACGGTCCGCGTCGAGGACCAGGCGCGGCGTATTCAATCCTTCGAACATATTGGTCGAATCCTTCACACGAGTGTCGCGAGCGGATCTAGCGTATCGGCGATGAGAAAGGGACGGGCCGCATCGGCGACGAAGGGCAGCCCCGCCCGATTATGCCAGAATACCGGCATGCCGACACCGGCGGCGCCTGGAATGTCGGCGGGCGACCCCGCGACGAAAAGCGTCCGCGCCGGATCAGTGCCGAGCCGGTCGAGCGCCGCGCGATAGGATTCGGGCCGCGGTTTGTAGAAACCCGATTCCTCGGACGTCACGATGGTGGAAAGGGGAACGCCGACGCGCTCCGCGGCCTGACGCCCCAGCGCGACCGAACAGTTCGTCACGACGCCCAGCTTGATGCCGCGCTCGCTGAGGCCGCGCAATATTCCGGGAACCTCTGGCCAGGGGCGCAGCGTATCCCAGTGTTCGGTCAGCGCGTCGGCCGCCGACACGGGCACACCCGCCATCGACGCGGCTTCGCGCACCAGATCCTCATAGGGACGATAGGCGCCGCATCCATAGGTCAGTTCCAGATAGGCGCGGCGCCAGCGCATGCCCTGGTCGCTCGACCCGGCTGCATGGTTCCAGACCGACCACGAGTCGAGAAGTGCGGTAAGCAGGTCGAAGAGCACGGCTTCGATGGATGCGATTTGTTTCATATTCTGTAATCCAGGTCCCGTCACGCCGTTCCAAATTCGAGCGCGCATCGTTCAGCGCCCGCTGCCGGGCGCTTTCGGTCATGTCGCGTCGAGGTGATTAGCGATTAAAAGGAGCCTGTTGCGTCGGCTAATGCCCGTTGCTGATGGTTTCATGCCTGTCCGTAAGCATTGCTGCGGCGACGCCGCGCGAACGGAAGGGATGAGGGCTAATTCGCGGCCAGTTTCCAGAATGCCTCCGCCGACTGCGATTGCCGGCTGCGCGGCCGGTACAGGCGGACATCGACCGGAATATCCCAGGCCGCGTCGCCCGCGCGGACCAGCGAGCCCTTGGCCAGATCGTCGGCAACGATGCTGAGGGGTAGCCATGCCAAGCCTTTGCCGTCGCGCGCCATGCGCGCCAGGACCAGCGTGTGCGAGGTGAAGACCGGTGCGAAGCTGACGGGCATGGGGTTCGTTTCGAACATCGCCGACACGATGCGACCCATGCCCGATCCCGCGCCATAGGCGAGCAGATTGACGGTGCCTCCCGCGCTGCCCTCGATCGAGTGCAGCGGCTGGCCGTCCGCACCGGGTGCGCTGACTGGAACGAGCGCGTCGGGGCCGAGGGAGATGGACTGGAAGCCCGCGCCGTCGAGCACCGACGCGGCGCCCGGATAGAAATAGCACAGGCAGAAATGCGCCTTGCCGGTCAGCATTATATTTTCGGATGCGCCCATATTGTCGGCGGTCAACTGGATCGGGATCTCAGAATCCGTCATTGCCTGCAGCGTCGCGAGCCACTGCGGAAAGAAGTTGAGCGCCAGGGCATGGGTGACCAGCATCTTGATCGTCGAGGCCGAGGTGCCGGCAATCTCCTGCACCTCGCGCCGGCCATGTTCGATGTCGCGCAGAACCGTCTCGGCGATCACGGAAAAGCGTTCGCCGGCGGGAGTCAGCGTCATCTTGTGCGTGCTGCGGTCGACCAGTTCGACGTCCAGCCACTCTTCCAGAGCCCGGATGCGGCGACTGAAGGCCGGCTGGGTGACGCAACGCTCCGACGCGGCGCGCGAGAAATTCCCGACACGGATCAGGGCACCGAAGTCTTCAAGCCACGCCATTTCCATCGTTCACGCCCATCATTCGAAAAGGGGCCGCCGGCGACTGGATGGCGCGGGCAGCTGTCGGCGCCAATCTATTGCCCAAATGATCGAATGAAAGCGGAATGATTGTCTTTGAAAATCGCGATTTTGGCCTTGGCCCGCGTGCATCAATCGCGGTACCGCCAATTCCTGGAAGCGAGGAAAGGGGTCCGGTGCGGCTATCACGACGGGAATTTTCACTGGCGCTGGCGAGCAGCGTATTTGCGGCACCGGCAGCGCGCGCGGCAGGAGCAGCGGGTAAGGGCGGCGCGAGCGACGCGGCGCTGACCGCCTTTCTGGATGCGGCGTTCGAGGCCGAACTGGCGCTCGATCCCGAAGCACTCACCGGCCTGGGGCGCAAGGAGCAGCAGGACCGGTTCACCGATCCCAGCGATGCCGCCGCCGAGGCGCGGCTCGCATGGCGGCGCGGCAATGTCGCCGAAATGAAAAAGCGCTTCGGCCGGGCGGCGCTTGGTCCGGATGCCCGCGTATCCTATGACATGTGGGCGCTCGAACTCGAACGTGCCGAGGCGACGACCAAATGGCGCAGCCACGGCTATATCTTCGATCGAAACGGCCCGCACACCGGCCTTCCCAACTTCCTGATCAACCAGCATCGCGTCGACACGCCCGCCGATATGGAGGCCTATGTCGCGCGCGTCGCCGCGCTTGGCCCGACGCTCGACATCTATCTGAACCGCGCCAAGACATCGGCGGCGAAGGGCATTCGCATGCCGGGCTTCGCCTATGACCAGTCGGTCGAACTGGTCGGACGGCTGACCAGCGGCGCGCCCTATGATGGCGGTGCCGACAATGCGCTGTTCGCCGATGCCAAGGAAAAGGCGGCTGTCCTGGTGACCGCGGGGAAGATCGACGCGGCGGCTGCCGACGCCTTTACCGCGCGCGTTGCGGCCGCGATGACCGGGGCGCTGAAGCCCGCCTATGGCCGCCTGCTGGCATGGCTCCAGGCCGATCGCGCCGCGGCCGACGCCGAACCGCGTGGTGCCGGGGCGCTGCCCGACGGCGCGGCCTATTATGATGCGATGCTGCGACTTCAGACCACGACGGGCATGACCGCCAACGAAATTCACGACCTCGGCCTGTCCGAAGTCGCGCGCATCCGCGCGGAGATGGAGGCGCTGAAGGCGACGATCGGGTTCGAGGGCAAGCTGGAGGAGTTTTTCGTCTTTCTGCGCAGCGACGATCGTTTCTATGTCGCCAACGACGATGTCGGCCGCGCCGCCTATCTCAAGATGGCCGAGGCCTATCTCGCCGGCATGCGCGCACGGTTGCCCGAACAGTTCGGCCGGCTGCCCAAGGCTGACCTGATCGTGAAGCGCGTCGAGGCCTTTCGCGAGGAGCCGGGCGGCGCGGCGCATTATTCGCCCGCGGCGCTCGACGGGTCGCGGCCGGGCATTTTCTATGTCCACCTCGCCGACACGCGCGCGACGCCGACCTATGAGATCGAGGGGACCGTCTATCACGAAGGCCATCCCGGCCATCACATGCAGATCGCGCTGGCGCAGGAGATGACCGGGACGCCCGAGTTCCGGAAAAACTATTTCTACGGCGCCTATGGCGAAGGCTGGGCGCTCTATGTCGAGCGGCTCGCGAAAGAGATGGGCTTCTATACCGATCCCTACAGCGATTTCGGCCGGCTCGGCCGCGAAATATGGCGCGCCATCCGCCTAGTCGTCGACACCGGCATTCACGCCAAGGGGTGGAGCGAGGCGCAGGCGCTGGCCTATTACACCGCCAATTCGCCGCAGCCGATCGGCAAGATCCGCTCGGAAATCCGCCGCTACTTCGTCACGCCGGGGCAGGCAACCTCGTACAAGGTCGGCATGCAGCGCATCCTGGCGCTGCGCGAAAAGGCCAGGACCGCGCTCGGCGACCGTTACGACCAGAAGATTTTCCACGAGATCGTGCTGGGGCGCGGATCGGTGCCGCTGCCGGTGCTGGAGGCGCAGGTCGACCGCTGGATCGCTGCGCCCGCCTGACCACAACGGGCGCGATGATCGGGGGGGGGTGGTGCCGGCTGTCAGACTCGAACTGACGACCTACCGCTTACAAGGCGGTTGCTCTACCAACTGAGCTAAGCCGGCGCTGTTGGCGCGCCCTAGAGCATTTTCCGGTCGGATGGAAATATCTGACGTAGAGAAAATGCGAAAGGCGGCGCGGGGTCACAGGATGCCGAAGGTCCAGCCCTCTGTGCGTGCCAACCGGTCGGTCAGCGGGGCGGGTGACCAGGGGGCGCTGTCTCCCGCGATCGTGCGCAGCCAGGCCGCGGTCAACAGCGCGTCGCTCGCATGATCGATCACCGGTCCCTCCATGCCGATCGGTGGCGAACCGAGCGCCGTGAGTGCTGCGTCCAGTGCCGCGCCGTCGCGAACCTTGCTGCGTCCAGCGGCGACGCCGGCAGCGCGTGCGGCGAGGCTGGTATAGATTTCGACCAGCAGCGGTCCTTTCGCGGGCACGGGGTCGAGCGGCCAGAGCGGGACGCGGCCGCGCAACCGGTGCAGCAACCGCATTCCCGCGAGGCTGGCCTTGCCGACCTGCGCTGCGCCGACGAGGTTGAAGTTGCTGACGCTGGCTGCCTGCCTGGTCGCGCGTTGATGCTGTTCGACGACGCGCAGCCGGCCCGCGCCCGGTTCGAACAGATCACCGACATCGCCGCGCGCGTGGCGGAAATGCCGCCGCGCCTCGGGGTGCGAGAGGAAGCCGTCGATCTGAAAGTGCGGGTCTTCGGCAGTGAGCGCTTCGACGAGCGTCCACAGCGCGCGCAGATCGGCGGGGCTGTCGGCCCATTCGGGGAAATAGGCGCCGCGATCGGCGAAAGCGAAGGCCGCGGAAAAATCGAAACCGATCAGCATGTCGGCGTCCGACGCCTGCGCTTCCTCGATCCACGCCAATATTTCGCCGCGCGACCAGATATGCCCCGGTCGCACGAGCGCCGGGGCGGCCCTACCGCTTGCGACCGCGAGCGCGATCCCCGGCTGGCGCGGTCCGCGCGCGCCCGACCAGTCGATGGCGGCGAAATGCGTGAAATGGCGCATAAGCGGGCCCTAGCCGATGCAACCCATCTTGCACAAAGGGGCTTTGCGCCCCACATGCGCCCTATGCTGATCGAAACCGAATCGACGCCCAATCCCGCGACGCTGAAATTCCTGCCCGGCCGGGCGGTGATGGAAGCGGGCACCCGCGACTTCGCAAGTCCCGAGGAGGCCGAGGCTTCGCCGCTCGCGACCGCGCTTTTTGCGCTCGGCGACGTCACCGGCGTTTTTTTCGGCCGCGATTTCGTCTCGGTAACGATCGCGCCGGGGGCCGAATGGTCCGATGCGAAACCCGATATACTCGGTATCGTCATGGATCATTTCCTTGCCGACATGCCGCTGTTCCATCCGGCCAGCGCGGCAGGCATCTCGGTGCCCGGCGAGGATCAAGGATTCGCCGACGATCCGGCCGACGCCGACATCATCGAGCAGATCAAGGAACTGATCGAGACGCGCGTCCGTCCGGCAGTCGCGAACGACGGCGGCGACATCGTGTATCGCGGCTTCGACAAGGGCAATGTGTACCTCAAGATGCAGGGCGCCTGCGCCGGCTGTCCCTCCTCGACGGCGACGCTGAAGAATGGCATCGAGTCGCTCCTGAAACATTATGTGCCCGAAGTGACGGCCGTCCACGCCGTCTGACCCACCCAAGGAGATCAAGCCGATGAGCGAGTCGCTTTCCGACAGCGCCCTCGACCAGCTGTTTCGTACGGCGCGCACCTATAACGGCTATCTCGACAAGCCGGTGTCGGAAGCGCAGCTCCACGCGATCTGGGACCTGGTGAAATACGGCCCGACCAGCGCGAACGCGCTGCCCGCCCGGATCGTCTGGTGCGTATCGGACGAGGCGAAGCAGAAGCTCGCGGCGCTGGCGATGCCCGCGAACGGCGAAAAGATATTGAGCGCGCCGGTTACCGCGATCATCGCGATGGACACCGAATTCTACGAGCATCTGCCCGAACTCTTTCCGCACGCCGACGCGCGGAGTTGGTTCAAGGGCAATGACGCGCTCGCGCATGCGACCGCATTCCGCAATTCCAGCCTTCAGGGCGCCTATTTCATCTTGGCCGCGCGCGCGCTCGGCCTCGATACCGGGCCGATGTCGGGTTTCAGCAACGATGCGGTCGACCAGGCCTTTTTCGCCGATACGCCCAATGTGAAGAGCAACTTCATCTCGACGCTCGGCTATGGCGATCCCGCGACCATCTTCGAGCGCAGCCCGCGCCCCGGCTTTGACCGCTTCAATCGCATCGTCTGACGGCCGACGGCTGGTCATCGATTCCGCCAGCGAGGCCTGTTCGGTCGCGCTGGTGGAGGGCGGCCATGTTCTCGATTTTCGTCACGAGGTGATCGGTCGCGGCCATGCCGAGCGGCTGGTTCCGCTGATCGCCGAACTGGCGGAAGGCGGCCGGGCGGCGTCGATCTTCGTCGGGTGCGGGCCGGGCAGCTTTGCCGGGGTCCGCATCGGCGTCGCCGCGGCGCGCGCGCTCGCGCTGGGATGGGGCATCCCCGCCTATGGCTTTTCGACCCTAGCGCTTGTCGCTGCGGCGGCGGCCGGGGAGATTGCGGCGGAAGGCGGCGCGCTCGTCGTGATGGAAGGCGGGCACGGCCAATGGTTCGTCCAGCCGTTCGCCGCCGACCTGTCGCCGCGCGCCGACCTTCGCTCGCTGCTGCCCGACGAGGCGATTCTGGCCGATGATGCGCTGGTCGTCGGTAATCGCGCGGAGCCGTTCGTGGCGCGGCGCGGGACGGGCAGGGCGCTTTCGGCGCTGCCCGATGCGCGCGCCTTTGCGGCGCTGCCGCCCGCTGCGCTGTTCGCCGACCCCAGCCCGATCTATGGCCGCGCGCCTGACGCCAAGCCGATGGTGGCCGCGTGATGGAGAGTGGCATTCGCCTCGCCACCGCGCGCGTCGGCGATATTTCGTCGGTCATGCGGGTCATGGATGCGGCCTTCGACTCCGCTTATGGCGAGGCCTGGAGCACGGCGCAGCTGCTGACCCTGTTCGCGCTGCCGTCGGCGCGGGTATGCCTTGCGTGGGACGGCGAGCGGCCGTGCGGTTTTTCGGCGGCGCGCATCGCTGGGCCGGAGAGCGAATTGCTGCTGCTGGCGGTCGATCCCGCGTGGCGCGGCCGCGGCGTCGGGGCGGCGCTGATGGATGATTGGCAGGCCTGGGCAAAAGGGCAGGGCGCAGACGATTATTTCCTTGAGATGCGCGCCGACAATGACGCGATTCATCTTTACGAACGGTCGGGTTTTTCGGAATGTGGTCGCCGCAATGCTTATTATCGCGGTGGTGATGGCGTTGTTCGCGATGCGATTACGATGCGCCGGACCAGTATTGGTGTCCAAGAACAAGGCATAGGCTGAAAGTTCGGCCGGGAAGGCCATTGCGGGAATTCATCCGAAATGGCATGAATGTCCGCAACGCGCGCGGGCGGCCAATATTCGGCGCCCTTGTCGCAAGTGCTCAAGGACAGGAACAAATAAAGCCATGGCCGATCAATCCGACACGAATGAAATGCTGGTCACGCTGACCGCCGATATTGTCGCCGCGCACGTCAGCAACAACAGCGTCGCGATTTCCGACCTGGCGCTTCTGATAAACAATGTGCACGCCGCGCTCGCCAATCTTGGCGAAAAGCCGGTCGTCGAGGAAAAGCCGGTGCC